>Ga0265797_10000021_pt1 | contig 391141 bp, 352 predicted proteins | sample P2T30metagenome_FD_192433 | JGI IMG/M metagenome (GOLD analysis project Ga0265797, IMG submission 192433) | Plant litter microbial communities from East Loma Ridge, Irvine, California - P2 T30 | ecosystem: Environmental > Terrestrial > Plant litter > Unclassified | place: USA: California... | reverse complement strand
GTCCTGGTGATAACCTTCACGCGGGTCACCGTGCTCATACAACTCGGTGCCATCAAATTTTGCCAGGCTAAAGTCATCAGAAGGGAAATGCCCCGGTACCCAGTCGAGCAGTACGTTAAGCCCCGCCTCATGCGCTGCCGCAATGAAATTGCGGAACTCATCGCGGGTGCCGAAACGTCGGGTTGGCGCATACATGCCGGTAGGCTGATAGCCCCAGCTTCCGTCAAACGGGTGTTCATTGATCGGCATCAGCTCAAGGTGGGTAAAGCCCATCTCTTTAGCGTAGGGCACCAGCTGCTCAGCCAGTTCCTTGTAACTCAGCCAGAAATTATTATCGGTATGGCGACGCCAGGAGCCGAGATGAACCTCATAGATCGAGATAGGCGCATCAAAATCGTTGGCTCTCTGCCGCGCTTCTGGTATCTCCATTTTAGGCGGGATACCGCAGATCACGGAGGCGCTGTCGGGACGCATCTGCGCCTCGAAGGCGTAGGGATCGGCCTTCAGGCGCAAATTGCCATGCAGATCAATGATCTCGAACTTATAGAGATGGCCAGGCACCGCACCAGGCACAAACAGCTCCCAGACGCCAATTTCACGGCGGAAACGCATCGGATGACGACGGCCATCCCAGAAGTTAAAGCTTCCTACCACCGAAACGCGCTGGGCATTCGGTGCCCAGACGGAAAAGCGGGTGCCGATCACTCCATCAATCACATCCGCATGGGCGCCCATGGTTTCATAGGGACGCAGGTGGGTGCCTTCAGCCAGCAGCCAGCTGTCCATTTCAGCCAGCAACGGGCCAAAGCGGTAGGCATCATCAATCAGGTTCTGCTCACCATGCCAGGTAACAGCCAGCTGATACCGGAAAGGATTTTTACGTCTTGGGATCACCCCATGAAAAAATCCGCGTGAATCGATGCACTCAAGCTGAGCGCATTTACGCCCGGTATTGGTTTCAATCACCCATACTTCCGTGGCATCGGGCAGCAGCGCCCGGACTTCCAGACCCTGACTGGTCTGGTGCATACCAAGGAGTGAAAAAGGGTCGGCGTAATGGCCGGAAATCAATTCGTTAATATGCCGACGATCCGTAAGCTCGGACATGACTGTCTTCCCGTGATGTATGGCAGGCGATCTCCCATCCCGCTGACGGACGATGAGAAATGCACTGCTCTTCATTGAGCCAAAAGCACGCTGACGGGAATGGTGGCCATCCAGTGCGAAAACCGCCGCAGCGTGCGACAACTTCATCAGATAATGTAAGACGCTTCAGGCCGTATCGTGTTATCCGTTTCGGCCAGTTTTTTTCGGTAATGTTTTTAAGCATAGCCAGGGCGCGGCTAAAGCCTGCACCGAAATCACAAAAATATGCTTTTCAGATCAAACTTTCAGAGATTGGTCAGGGTGAACGTGGAGATTGAAGAAATTATGAACAGAACCAGACGCTTTTTGGTAACGTCTGGAAAGTAAAAAGGAAAAACCCCTGAAGCTGGAGAGTCAGGGGCAGAGACAGAAAAGATCTGGGTTAGCCCACCAGCAGACGCAGCATACGACGCAGCGGTTCGGCCGCGCCCCACAACAGCTGGTCACCAACGGTAAAGGCTGAAAGATACTCCGGCCCCATGTTGAGCTTACGCAGGCGTCCAACCGGGGTTTTCAGCGTGCCGGTCACCGCAGCAGGCGTCAGCTCGCGCATAGTCAGTTCGCGATCGTTCGGCACCACGTGCACCCAGTCGTTATGTGCAGCCAGCAGCTGCTCCACTTCTTTCAACGGCACATCTTTTTTCAGCTTCAGCGTAAAGGCCTGGCTGTGGCAACGCAGCGCGCCGACACGGACGCAGAGACCATCAACCGGAATGGTGGCCGCAGGTTGCAGAATTTTGTTGGTTTCCGCCTGCCCTTTCCACTCTTCACGGCTCTGACCGTTTTCAAGCTGCTTGTCGATCCAGGGGATCAGGCTGCCAGCCAGCGGCACGCCAAAGTTGTCGGTTGGCAACACGCCGCTACGGCCCATCTCAGTGACCTTGCGTTCAATATCCAGGATAGCAGAAGCCGGATCCTGCAACTCTTTCGCCACGTGGTCGTGCAGCATGCCCATCTGCGTCAGCAGCTCACGCATATGTCGCGCGCCGCCGCCGGAAGCAGCCTGATAGGTTGCCACAGAAGCCCACTCCACCAGATTATTGCTGAAGAGGCCGCCTAACGACATCAGCATCAGGCTCACCGTACAGTTGCCGCCTGCAAAGGTTTTAATGCCTTTATCCAGCCCCTGCTGAATAACGTGGTGGTTAACCGGATCGAGAATAATCAGCGCGTCATCCTGCATACGCAGGGTGGAAGCCGCATCAATCCAGTACCCCTGCCAGCCAGCTGCCCGCAGTTTTGGATAGATTTCAGTGGTATAATCGCCGCCCTGGCAGGTAATGATGATATCCAGCGCCTTGAGCGCCTCGATATTAAAGGCATCCTGCAAGGTTCCGGCAGAGTGGCCGCCAAATTCAGGGGCCGCCTGGCCGTGCTGAGAAGTGGAGAAAAAGACCGGGCGAATGACATCAAAGTCCCGTTCTTCCACCATACGCTGCATAAGAACGGAGCCAACCATGCCGCGCCAACCGATAAGTCCTACTGATTTCATGTTGCACCTGCTGAAGGCGCTGCCGGGGACGACACACACGCCTGAACTGTTAGAGTGATAAGAAAGAGATCTGTTAACACCTTACAAAATGCTGGAAAAGTGGCAAGTGAATTAAATCGATTAGCAGCATTTTTTTAGCAATGCTGCTTATAACGTGCAGCGATCGGAACGAATCTGGGAAGTAATGCAATGACAGAAATGATCTCCGCGACAATATTATTGTTGCTTATTATGGATCCGCTGGGCAATTTGCCGATTTTTATGTCGGTTTTGAAGCATCTGGAGCCAAAACGTCGACGCCGCGTATTAATGCGCGAGATGCTTATTGCGCTGGCTATCATGCTGCTGTTTCTGTTTGCCGGGGAAAAAATCCTCATCTTTTTAAATCTGCGAACGGAAACCGTGTCGATTTCCGGCGGCATCATTCTATTTCTGATCGCAATTAAGATGATTTTCCCCTCCCATGAAAGTAACAGCACCGGGCTTCCTGCCGGAGAAGAGCCGTTTCTGGTGCCGCTGGCGATCCCGCTGGTGGCTGGCCCCTCTTTGCTGGCGACACTGATGCTGCTTTCCCATCAGTATCCTGACCAGATGGGCCATTTAGTGGGCGCGTTGCTGATTGCCTGGGGAGCGACGGTAGTGATCCTGCTGCTCTCAGGGCTTTTTTTACGTCTGCTGGGGGAGAAAGGGGTAAATGCGCTGGAGCGTCTGATGGGATTGATACTGATTATGCTGGCGACTCAGATGTTCCTGGACGGGATCCGCGCCTATCTGAAAATTTAGTGAGAGAGGGGCGCGATACCGCGCCCCTTCAGGGGTCAGGATAACAGTTCGAAAGCGATCATTCCGACAATAGCGCCCACAGTGCCCAGCAGGGTTTCCATTATCGTCCAGGTTTTCAGCGTTTGCGCTTCGGTTGCACCGGTGAAGCGGCCAAACAGCCAGAATCCTGCGTCGTTAACGTGGCTGAAAATAACAGACCCGCCGGCAATACAGAGAGAAAGCGCCGCCATCTGGGCGCCTGAGTAATGCAGCGGTTCAATTACCGGCATAATCAGGCCAACCGCCGTCAGGCAGGCCACGGTGGCCGATCCCTGAATGATGCGTACCGCGCCCGCCAGAATAAAGCAGGCCAGCGCAACCGGCAGGCCGGCACCGGTCAACGCGTTACCCAGCGCCGGCCCCACGCCTGAATCCACCAGTACCTGCTTAAACACGCCACCAGCCCCGATGACCAGCAGGATAATACCCGCAGGCTGCAACGCGCTGCCGCAAATCTGCATCACGCGCTCTTTATCCATGCCCTGACGGTAAGCCAGGCCATACATTGCGACCAGACAGGCAAGCAGAATGGCAATAAACGGATGGCCGATAAATTCCAGCCACTGATAGAGCGTGGTGCCCGGTTCGGTAAAGCGCGCGCCGATTGTTTTCAGGCCTACCAGCACCAGCGGGAACAGGATCAGCGACAGGCTGAAGCCAAATGAAGGCAGCTTGCTCTCATCAAAGTCGGGATGCGACTCTTCCGTTGGCAGCGTAAATTCCACATGGCGGCTGATAAAGTTGCCGAACAGCGGACCGGCAATCAGCATACTGGGGATGGCCGCACAGAGGCCCAGCAGGATCATCCAGCCAAAATCGACATGCATCTGAGACGCCAGCAGCATCGGCGCCGGTCCGGGCAGCAGAAAGGCAGCAGAGGCGGCAACCCCGGCAAACAGGGGGATCACCAGCTTAACCAGGTTGTCGTGCGTGCGGCGAGCCACGGCAAAGGCAATGCTGATCAGCAGCACTATCGCCACCTCAAAGAACAGAGGCAGGGCGCAGATTAACCCGGCGATGCCCATCGCATAGTGCGCGCGGCTCTCGCCAAAGGTCTTCAGCATCTTAATGGCGATCTGATCGACCGCCCCGGTTTCATGCAGGATTTTGCCGAACATGGCGCCCAGCGCCACCACAATGGCGAGGAAACCCAGCGTACCACCCATGCCTTTTTGCATGGTGTCTGCAATTTTATCGAGGGGCATGCCGGAGAAGATCCCGGCACCGACGGAGACTAACATCAGGGCAACGAAAGCGTGCATACGCGCTTTCATCACCAGGAACAGCAGCAGTAACACGGAACCTGCTGCCGTTAAAACCAGTGTTGCAGTAGCCATTACATCCAACTTATTTTTTTATCGCACCTTCGATGGTGGCGATGGTATCGGCCACAACCTTGTCCAGCGTCTGATTGATATCGACAATCAGCACATTGCCTTCATCAAGGCTAGGCTCCTGAAGCGTTTCGAATTGCGTGACCAGCATCTGCGGCTTGAAGAAGTGCCCTTTTCTCGCCCGCAGACGGGATTCAATGGTGTCATAATCGCCCTTGAGATAGACAAAGGAGAGGTTCTCATTGCCTTTACGCAGAATGTCGCGATATTGCTTTTTCAGCGCGGAGCAGACAATCAGCGAGATATCATTGGTGCGCTGCATGGCAAATGCCGCATCGTTAATCGCTTGCAGCCAGGGCCTGCGGTCATCATCGTTCAGAGGATGCCCTTCAGACATTTTCTGGATATTAGCGCGAGGATGAAGAAAATCCCCGTCGAGAAACGCCGCTTTCAGCTGATAGGCAACGGCATTAGCAACCGCTGATTTGCCGCTTCCTGATACGCCCATCAGCACGAAAACGTGGTGGGTCGAAGGGGTGGTTTTCATTTATTTATGCTCCGGCAGAGAGTCCAGGGAGAAGACCGTGCAGCTTCAGCCCAATTTGTTATCGGTAACATTGTCTGGACGGCCATGCAGTAAGGCAACAGCTGGGCGGGAAAAAGTGGTTATTTGTGAGGTGGTTCAAAAAAATGAGCGTTTCAGAGTCGTCGCGGCACAAAGAGACAAATTTTCCCTTCAGGCACCCATTAGCTGGAGAATTCTTCTCCAGCCGGTGCCGGCTGCCTCTCAGATGCGCAGACTCAGATGCTGCCACCTTCGGAAATGGTAAACCCCACATCCACCTGGCTGGCTTCATTCTGCTCGCCGCGAATACGGGCCAGCAGCAGCGAAGCGGATTCACTCCCCATTTTTTCACGCGGTGTCACCACCGTTGCCAGTTCAGGCGTGACTACCTGAGTAATATCATGGCCGTGAAAACCCGCTATCGCCATCTCCTGGGGTACGCGTAGCCCCTGACGCTGGCACTCAAACATCGCCCCTACTGCCAGATCATCGTTGGTGCAGAACAGGCTGTCGGTCGCGGGGTAGCGCCGCTGGGCCTCCTGAAACAGGGTTGCCCCCATGGAGAAAGAGGAGGCTTCTTCCATCATGATGCTGTGCGGCTCAAAGCCCGCTTCCCGCATCGCCTGCTCGTAGCCCTGCTGCTTCAGCAGCGTTCGTTCATCCAGCCTGGCCCCCAGGTAAACGGTATGACGATACCCTTTTTTAAGGATGGCGTGTGTCATCTGCCGCGCGGCTTCAACATTGTCAAAGCCTACCGCCATATCCAGACAGGGCGAAACGGAGTCCATCATCTCCAGCACCGGGATACCGGCCGTCTCGATCATCCGCAGGCTGGCTGGCGTATGCGTTCGCTCGGTCAGGATCAGCCCGTCAATGTTCCAGGCCAGCAGCGAGCGAATTTGCAGCTCTTCCTTTTCCGCGCTGTAGCCAAAGTGGCCCAGCATGGTCTGATAGCCAGCCGCATCCGTCACCGCTTCAATTCCCCGCAGTACATCGGCGAAAACCTGATTGGTCAGTGACGGCAACAGCACACCAATAGCCCGACTGGTAGAGTTGGACAAAATATCCGGTGCTTTATTGGGAATATAGCCCAGCTCATCCAGCGCCTCGGCAATGCGGCTCTGTAGCGCGACAGAGACCTGATCGGGGTTGCGCAGATAGCGGCTGACGGTCATTTTAGTGATGCCCACACGATCGGCAACGTCCTGTAATACCGGTCTTTTCTTCTTCATTATCGTCAGGGATTGGGGAGAGATAAGCAGAGTGTAACAAAAATGGCAGGAAAACGGTGAAGGGTGCGGGAAACCGCACCCAAAGTGTGACGAAGTTAAACTGCGGGCAGATCAAACAGCAGGATTTCAGCATCGCTTCCGGCTTCAATCGCCAGAGCAGTTTCGTCCCAGATGGCGAAGGCATCGCTGGTAGAGGCGTTTTCACCGTTAACGGTGACATCCCCTTTCACCACCTGGATCCAGATACGGCGTCCAGCGTCCACCTCTACGGCACCCTGCTCACCCTGTTTCAGCACCCAGCGGGAAAGCGTCATATCCTGGAACACCTTCAGGGAACCTTCACGGGCATCCGGTGACAGCACCAGCTGACGGCCCTGCACATCATCGAAACGGCGCTGGGCATAGCGAGGCTCAATGCCGGTTTTTTCCGGAATGATCCAGATCTGGTAGAGATGCAGCGGCACCTCTTTGCTGGCGTTGTACTCAGAATGACGGACGCCGGTACCGGCGCTCATAATCTGGAATTCACCCGCCGGGATCTGCTCTTTGTTGCCCATGCTGTCTTCATGCTCAACCGTACCGGAAAGCACGTAGGTCAGAATTTCCATATCTTTATGGGGATGGGCACCAAACCCCTGCCCGCCATCGATCACATCTTCATTAATCACCCGCAACGCCGAGAAGCCCATGAAATTGGCATCGTGGTAGCTGGCGAAAGAAAATGTGTGATAGCTGTCCAGCCAGCCATGATTGGCGTGACCGCGATCTTCTGCTTTGCGTAAATAAATCATGTTCAGTTCTCCTCAACGTTTTCACATAGTCTGGACCTGAACACGGGGGGATGATAGCGGAGAAAATTGTCTCCTCTGTTCAAAATATTCGATTAACGGAGCGGGCTTTTGGATAAGTTTTCAGACTAAGCAGCAGGCAAAAAAAAAGCCAGCACCCGAGCTGGCTAAATAATACTTGAAAGCAATGTGAGCAATGTCGTGCTTTCCCGCTGGTCCGTGAAGCCCATGCCGGAATGCATGGCAATAATAATCATTATCATTCGCACTTGTAAAGCATTTTTTTGCTTGATTTATCCGCTAAAGGCCATGATCTTAAAGAGGATTACCTAAAAACAGGGAGCAGGGAAATGAGTGAGATCGTGATACGCCATGCCGAACCGGGCGATGCCGAGGCGCTGCACCGTATGCTGAGCCAGCCCGAAACTTACCGCGATACGCTACAGCTTCCTCATCCGGCGCTCAAAATCTGGCAGGATCGTGCGGCTCTTTCCCAGGCGGGTTGGCATCGCCTGGTCGCCTGCATTGAAGATAAAGTGGTCGGTGATCTGACGCTGGAAGTGAACAGCCGCGCGCGCCGCCGTCATACCGCCTCTTTCGGGATCTCTGTGGACTACGATCATCGCGGCAAAGGCGTGGCGAAAGCGCTGATGCAGGAGATGGTCAACCTGTGCGACAACTGGCTGAGTGTGGACCGCATCGAACTGACGGTATTTGCTGACAACGCCACGGCCATAGGGCTGTATGAAAAATTTGGCTTTGTGACTGAAGGCGTCGCCCGCCGCTTCGCCGTCCGCGAAGGGAGCCAGGTAGATGCGCTCTATATGGCCCGCCTGAAAGAAGGGGAGTGACGCTGTCAGCGGGGTGTTCACCGATAACCGGTAAAAGCGCCCTGTTTTGGCAAACTCGCTTCCCCAGGGTTCGGGTGGACAGGCAGGCATACCCTGCCGATAAGCAACCGGAAAAATAAAAGGCATTCCCGAACTCAGGAATGCCTTTTTAACACTGTCAGCCTTGCCACTTGCCGTTAAATCATCAACCGGCTACTCAGTAGCCCGCCGTTAGATCATCAATTGAACGAGGATCTGACGCGCCATAGAGCATGCCGTCCGGCCCAATCATAATGCTTTGCGTGCTGCCCATGGCAGGCAGAACTTTCACATGCTGCCCCCGAGCTTCCAGCAGCTTAAGCGTATCCGGGCTGAAGCCCTTCTCCACACGCAGCTGGTCAGGCAACCACTGATGATGGAAGCGCGGTGCATTGGTCGCTTCTGCGATGTTCATCCCGTAATCGATGCTGTTCACCACCATTTGCAGCACGGTGGTAATGATGCGGCTGCCGCCGGGGCTGCCGGTTACCAGCCAGGTTTTGCCCTCTTTCGCCACAATAGTCGGCGACATCGATGACAGTGGGCGCTTATAAGGCCCCACGGCGTTGGCTTCTCCACCAACCAGCCCATAGACATTGGGCGTACCCGGCTTGGCCGAGAAGTCATCCATCTCATTATTCATCAGGATGCCGCTGCTGCCCGCCACAATACCGCTGCCGAAATAGGTATTCAGCGTGTAGGTGACGGCGACCGCATTGCCCTGCTTATCCACTACCGAGAAATGGGTGGTCTGATTGCTCTCGTAAGGGGCCAGTTTGCCGGGTTTTATCTCTGAAGAAGGGCGCGCTTTATTAACGTCTATCTGCTGCGCCAGCGATTTTGCATAGGCTTTGCTGGTCAGCGCCTGCCACGGCACCTTCACAAAATCCGGATCGCCGAGATATTCCGATCGGTCGGCATAGGCATATTTTTCCGCTTCTGCCATCACCTGCAAAGCATCCGCGCTGCCGAAGCCCATCTTCGCGAGGTCAAAATTCTCAAGGATATTCAGGATCTGCACAATATGAATCCCGCCTGAAGAGGGCGGCGGCATGGAGAAGACTTCATAGCCACGATAGGTGCCGCTGATGGGTTTACGCTCAATGGCCTGATATTTCGCCAGATCCGCTTTACTAATCAGCCCGCCATGCGCCGCCATCTCCTGGTCAATCTGGTCAGCTATTTCGCCTTTATAAAAGGCATCCGGACCCTGTTTCGCAATCAGTTCTAAACTGTGGGCAAGATTACGCTGCACTAACGTTTCGCCGCGCCCATAAGGCGTGCCGTCCTGTTTATAGAAAATGGCTTTACTGTTGGGATGGGCAATCAGCACTTCCTTGCCATACACCTTCAGATCGTCCGCCAGCGCTTCGTTAACTACAATTCCTTTGCTCGCCAGTTTGATGGCTGGCTGGATCAGGCGGCTCAGCGGCATGGTGCCGTACTCTCTGTTCGCCAGAGCGAAACCGGCAACGGTTCCCGGCACGCCGGAAGCCAGGTGGCTGGTCAGAGATTTTTTGCTGTCGGCATTGCCCTGCGCATCCAGGAACATATCGCGGCTGGCGCGGATGGGTGCCATTTCCCGGAAGTCGATGGCGGTGGTGCGGCCAGAAGCGGTGCGCAGCATCATAAAGCCGCCGCCGCCCAGATTGCCAGCCTGGGGATGCGTTACCGCCAGCGCATAGCCTACGGCAACTGCCGCATCAACGGCATTACCGCCCTGTTTAAGGATCTCCACCCCGACCTGCGTAGCGGTGGCATCTACTGAAGAAACCATCCCATGCTGCTCTTTAACGGGATGAAACGTATCGGCATCCACACCATAAGAGACCGCCGGTGCGGCAGGCGCAGCGTACACACCCTGCCACAGCAACAGCCCGAGCGTCAGCGCCGCAAACCGCATCATCTTGCTATGTCCTGTCATCTTCACCCCTTGTTAGTATTATTTACGTTTGTTTACTGCTGTTAAGCGTGTACGAAATAAGAGAAAAAGCGAGGCAGTAAAGAAATTCGGGCAAGTTTTAACACCTGTTTTGTGAGCGTGACGTACACTTAAGGGGAGAAATAAGGAGGACACTTTATGAAATGGTTAGTTATTTTTGCCGCACTGGTGCCGCTCAGCGGCATGGCAAACACGTTAAATAACAGCAATGAACCCAACCGGCCGGGTTACAATCCCAGCACGCAGCGCACGCAGCAGCAAATGCAGACGCAGCAGACCCAGCAGAAACTGAAGCTGCAACAGGATCAGCAGCAGCAGAGCCAGCAGATGCAGCGTAAAGTGCAGGAGCAGCGCAACAGCGCCTCCCAGCGCGTGCTGCAATCCCAACCCGGCTCTGGCACCATGCCGCCCGTGCAGCAGAACAACGGCAACAACAGTAATTAAGTTCAGCTAAAATCTGGCCCCAGGGTGTCGATAGCATCGGTACAAATTGCATCGACGCCCCATTTCAGAAGCTTTTTTGCCCGTTCAGGGCGGTTTACCGTATAAACCAGAATGCGCAGCCCAGCCTGTTTCAGCTTCGCCACGCGCTGTTCCGTCACTACCCTGTGGTTGAGATGGATCGAGACGCAGCCCAGCGCGTCGGTCATCTCCTGCCAGTTCTCATGCCATTCATCCAGCAGCAGCCCGCGGGGCAGCTCCGGCGCGGCTAGTTTGGCTGCTTCCAGCGCGGCGTAAGAGAACGAAGAGAGCAGCGGTGCCGTTTGCGTGTGCCACAGATCCCTGGCGGCCAGGGCGACCGCACGCCCCGTTTCCGCTTCCAGCCCGGTGGTGGGTTTGATTTCAATGTTGGCCATCATCTGATAGCCCGCACACCGCACGGCAACCTGAGCCAGTAACGGCAGACGTTCATCAGCAAAGCGGCGGCCATACCAGCCGCCCACGTCCAGCTGAACCAGTTTTTCCCACGGGAGCTGCCCGGCCACGCCCCAGCCATTGCTGGTTCTCTCCAGCGTGTCGTCATGCAGCAGAAAGAGTTCGCCGTCCTGCGAGAGCTTGACGTCAAACTCAATCATCTTGTGGCCCAGTTTCGCCCCGACATCAATGCCTGCCAGCGTATTTTCCGGTGCCAGCTTTCCCCCGCCGCGGTGCGCGACAATCTTAGGGTAAGGCCAGGCTTTATTCATCATTCGAGCCGTTTTCCTGTAGAGGTATCAAAGAAGTGTAGTGATTCGCCGGGCAGATGCAGCCAGAGCGTGCTGCCCGGTGCCGGGCGCTCGCGGTGCGGCAGCCGAACCACAACGCTGTGGCCGCCCCACCTGCCGTGCGCCAGATTGTCCGCACCCAGCATTTCCAGCGTCTCTACCACCAGCGGCAATCCGCCAGCCTGCTGTGTGGCGAGCTTAATATGCTCCGGTCGGATACCCAGCGTCAATGCACGTCCTGCCCATCGCGCTTTGGCTTGCGCTAAGGGCACCACAAAACGGTCTGAAAGTGCCAGACGGGTGCCATCGTCGTTCAGCTCCCCTTCCAACAGGTTCATGGCGGGCGCACCGATAAAGCTGGCAACAAAGCGCGTGGCCGGGCGCTCATACACTTCCACCGGCGTCCCCAACTGTTCAAGCACGCCTTTGTTCATCACCATCACCCGCTGCGCCAGCGTCATCGCTTCCACCTGATCGTGCGTGACATACAGGCTGGTGGTATTCAGACGGCGATGCAGCTGTTGCAGCTCCAGGCGCATCTGCACGCGTAAACGCGCGTCCAGGTTAGAGAGGGGTTCATCAAACAGGAATACCGCCGGTTCACGAACAATTGCCCTGCCCATCGCCACGCGCTGGCGCTGTCCGCCGGAAAGCTCGCGCGGACGGCGATGCAGCAGCGCCTCCAGCTCCAGACTTCTCGCCGTTTCCAGCACCCGCTGGCGTACATGCTCTTTGCCCATACCGCGGATTTTCAGGCCATAGCCCATATTCTGCTCCACGCTCATGTGCGGGTAGAGCGCGTAGTTCTGGAATACCATCGCAATGCCGCGATCCTTTGGCTCAAGTTCGGTCACGCGCTGGTTATTGATATAGATATCGCCGCTGGTGACCTGTTCCAGCCCCGCAACCATGCGCAGCAGAGTGGATTTCCCACAGCCTGAAGGCCCCACCATCACCATGAATTCACCGTCGTGAATAGTGATATCCAGCGGCTGAATAATCTGGGTTTTACCGTCCCAGGATTTGGTAACGGCCTGAAGTTTTACGCCTGCCATAACTTATTTCTCGCTCTCAACCAGCCCGCGCACGAAGGCGCGCTGCATCACTAAAACAATCACAATGGGCGGGATCATGGTCAGCAACATCGCCGCCATCACCAGATTCCACTGGGTCGATCCGTCACCGTTACCAATCATGCTGCGAATACCGGCCACGGCGGTGCCGAGATCGGCTTCACTGATAATCAACAGCGGCCACATATACTGGTTCCAGCCATAGATAAAGGTGATCACAAACAGCGCCGCCAGGTTCGTTTTTGACAGCGGCAGCACAATGTCCCAGAAGAAGCGCATTGGACTGGCGCCGTCGATGCGCGCCGCCTCAATCAGCTCATCCGGCAAGGTCATAAAGAACTGGCGAAACAGAAAGGTCGCGGTGGCCGAGGCCATCAGCGGCAGCGTTAAGCCGCTGTAGCTGTCGAGCATATTGAGGTTGGAAATCACCTCCACCGTGGGGAAAATGCGCACTTCAACTGGCAGCATCAGGGTGATAAATATCATCCAGAAAAAGAGCGAGCGCAGCGGAAAACGGAACCAGACCAGCGCAAAGGCTGAAAGGATCGATACGGTGATTTTCCCGGCGGTAATGCTCAACGCCATAATGGCGCTGTTCATCAGCATCCGGCCAAAGGGCGCGCTGTTCTGCGCCACGCCGTGCTGCCAGATATTGGCCATATTATCCAGCAGATGCGTGCCAGGGATCAGCGTCATCGGCACCTGAAACACTTCACTGTTGCTGAGGCTGGCAGCCACAAAAGCGACGTAAAGCGGAAACAGTACGGTAAGAATGCCTAATCCCAGCAGGGTATGGCTGAAAATGGTCAGCCCGCGACGGTGCTCAATCATTGGTAACGTATCCTCTTTTCAACGTAGCGGAACTGGATCACCGTCAGAAGGATGACCAGCACCATCAGCACCACCGATTGTGCGGAAGATGAAGAGAGATCGAGTCCGGCAAAGCCTTCACGGTAAATTTTATAAATCAGCGTGGTGGTGGACTGCACCGGCCCGCCGCCCGTAGCGGCATCAATCACCGGGAAGGTATCGAAGAAGGCGTAGACCAGGTTCACCACCACCAGGAAGAAGCCAACCGGGGTGATCAGCGGCAGGGAGAGCTGAAAAAACCGCCGTACCGGCCCGGCTCCATCAATGGCCGCCGCTTCGGTCAGCGATTTCGGAATGGATTGCAGCGCGGCAAAGAAGAATAAAAAGTTGTAGCTCATCTGCTGCCAGACGGAAGCCAGCACCACCAGCAACATCGCCTGGCCGCTGTTCTGCGCATGGTTCCAGTCGTAGCCAATCAATCGCAGGAAATGGGTAATTAATCCCAGGCCAGGACTGAACAGGAACATCCACAACACGGCGGCCACGGCGGGCGCTACCGCATAAGGGAGTAAAAACAGTGTCTGGTAGAAGCGCTTGAGGCGCAGGACGTGATCCACCAGGGCGGCGAAAAAGAGCGAGACCAGCAGGCCAATAACCGTGACCAGGCCGCTGAAGATCAGGGTGGTCAGGAAAGAGTCGAGATAGTACTCATCCCCCATCAGGCGTTTGAAGTTTTCCATGCCGACAAAGGTGCTGGAAAGGCCAAAGGGATCGACGCTCTGTACCGAATACCACAAGGCTTCACCGGCAGGCCAGAGGAAGAAAATCGTCGTAATCAGCAGCTGGGGCAGCACCAACAGATAAGGCAGCCAGCGCGAGCGAAATACGGGACGGGAAGAAGACATAGGGTCGCTCTGAAATAGGTGGAGGCGGTAAAAAGCCGTCAGGCAGAAAACGGACTACGATGAAAGCGGCAATCAGGGGCAGCACGCCGGAAGGACAGGGTTTTATCCATTGCAACCTGACAGCCGCCTCCCTGCGGCTGACGCCCGGCTTATCTGTCCCTTCTGGCGCTTAATCACTTCTGTAGTGCTGGATAAACCCGGCCCTGAAGTGAGCGCCTACTGCTTAACCGTCTGATCGAAGCGACGCAACAGCAGGTTTCCACGGGTTACCGCATTATCCAGCGCAGCCTGCGGGGTTTTCTTGCCGGTCCAGACGCTTTCCAGCTCTTCGTCCACAATGGTGCGGATCTGCGGCATGTTGCCCAGACGCAGGCCTTTGGTAAAGGAGAGTGGCGGCTTGTTCAGCATCTGACGGGTAGCGATATCCGCGCCCGGATTCTTGTCATAGAAGCCCTGTTTGCGGGTCAGCTCATAGGCGGCGGTGGTAATCGGCAGATAGCCGGTTTTCTGGTGCCATTCCGCAGCGATTTCCGGTTCAGCCAGGAACTGCATAAACTCGGCAACGCCTTTGTAGGTGCCCGCATCTTTGCCTTTCATCACCCACAGGCTTGCTCCGCCGATGATGGCATTCTGTGGCGCGTTGGGGACGGTTGCGTCGTAAGGCATCATGCCTACGCCGTAATTAAATTTGGCGTAGTGGCGGATATCCGCCAGCGAACCGGAAGAGGCGGTGGTGATGGCGCAGTCGCCGTTATAGAACTTGGCGGTAGACTCATCTTTACGGCCAAAGTAGGTGAACTCGCCCTTCTTGTTCATCTCCTGTAGCATTTCGATGTGACGAACCTGCACCGGCTTGTTAAATTCCAGCACCGCATCAGTGCCGTCAAAGCCGTTGTTTTGGGTCGCCACTGGCAGACCATGCCAGGCGCTGAAGTTTTCGATCTGGATCCAGCCCTGCCAGCCGCTGGCGTAACCGCAGTTCATGCCTGCTTTACGCAGCGCAGCGGTATCCTTCTCCAGCTCCTGCCAGGTTTTTGGCGGCTGTTCCGGATTCAGGCCCGCTTTTTTAAAGGCATCTTTGTTGTAATAAAGTACCGGCGTGGAGCTGTTAAACGGCTGAGAGATCAGGTGGCCATTCGCGTCGCTGTAATAGCCCGCCACGGTCGGCACAAACTGCTTCTCATCGAACTCAATGCCCGCATTTTTGAACACATCGTAAACCGGCACGATAGCTTTAGAGGCCATCATGGTCGCCGTACCCACTTCGTAAACCTGCAAAATAGCGGGCGCTTTACCCGAACGCACGGCGGCAATCCCGGCGGCCAGGCTCTGCTCATAATTGCCTTTGTAGGTTGGCACGATTTTGTAATCGGGATGAGATTCGTTAAAGCGTTTTGCCAGTGAATCCACTTCCACACCCAGCTCCCCTTCCATTGAGTGCCAGAAAGGGATCTCGGTGGCTGCCAGAGCGTGGCCGCTAAAGGTCACTCCCAGTACCATGCAAAGTGTGGTTTTACGGAATGAGAACGATGTCATATCGGTTTCCTGTGCCCGGTGTCATTCGCGCGATCTCGCGCATTTTTAGTGTTCGGGAGGTAAAATGACACGGAAAAATGACAGAAAAATAACGGGTTTATGACGGGGGCGTGACAGGCAGGTGACAGCAACATCACTCGCTGATAAAAGCGCGAAAGGGATCCCTGGTAACAGCCCGGCTCGCGTTGCAGGTGGCGCGAGCCGCTTTATTCACTCGCTATGCGCTCGTTTTATCCTTGTTAACGATCGTAAAAATAAAAGGCCAGCAGACGCTGGCCTTTTGCTTACAGCGTCAGCCGCCCAGATAGGCGCTGCGCACCGCTTCGTTAGCCAGCAGCGCATCACCGGTATCTTCCAGTACCACGTGACCGTTTTCGAGCACATAGCCCCGGTCTGCCAGCTTCAGCGCCTGATTGGCGTTCTGCTCCACAAGGAAGATGGTCATCCCCTCCTGACGCAGCTGTTCAATGGTATCGAAGATCTGCTGAATGATAATCGGGGCCAGCCCCAGCGAAGGTTCGTCCAGCAGCAGCAGGCGCGGCTGGCTCATCAGCGCCCGGCCTATCGCCAGCATCTGTTGCTCACCGCCCGACATGGTACCGGCACGCTGTACGCGGCGCTCATAAAGGCGCGGGAACAGCTCATAAACCCGCTTGATCCGCGTCTGATACTGCTGGCGATCGGCAAAAAAGCCGCCCATGGCCAGGTTTTCTTCCACGGTCATGCGGGAAAATACGCGCCGTCCTTCCGGTACAATCGCAATTGCTTCACGCATGATGCGCGCCGTTTGCCACTCGGTAATCGCCTTACCGTCAAAAGTAATCGAGCCTTGAGTGGCGCGCGGTTCGCCGCAAAGCGTGCCCAGAAGGGTGGTTTTGCCTGCGCCGTTTGCGCCAATCAGCGTCACTATCTCGCCCTGATTGATTTGCAGGCTCACGTTGTGCAGCGCCTGGATCTTGCCGTAGTGCGCGCTGACGTTATCCAGTGAAAGCATCGGGTTCATATCAGGCTTCTCCCAGGTAGGCGCGGATCACGTCCGGGTTATTACGGATCTCTTCCGGCGTGCCGTTGGCCAGCGGCGTTCCCTGGTTAACCACGTAAATACGGTCTGAAATACCCATTACCAGTTTCATATCATGTTCAATCAACAGTACCGAGACGTTGTGTTCGCCCCTCAGCTCCGCAATCAGCTCATCCAGCTCGTGCGTTTCTCTGGGGTTCAGTCCGGCAGCAGGCTCATCCAGCATCAGGATCTCTGGCCGGGTGACCATGCAGCGGGCAATTTCCAGGCGGCGCTGCTGGCCGTAAGCCAGGTTCCCCGCCTGACGATTCGCCATCTCCAGCAGACCAACGCGATCGAGCCAGCTGGCGGCGCGATCCAGCGCATCACTCTCTGCCTTACGGAACGCAGGCGTCTTCAGCAATCCGGCAAACACGCCGCTTTTGAGATGTTGATGCTGCGCCACCAGCAGGTTTTCAATCACCGTCATTTCACGGAACAGACGCACGTGCTGGAAGGTCCGCACGATGCCCATCCGGGCAATTTTCTGCCCTGGCAGACCAGCAAGCTGCCTGTCGCCCAGCATAATGCTGCCGCCCGTCGGGCGATAGAAACCGGTCAGACAGTTAAAGACGGTGGTTTTACCGGCACCGTTTGGGCCGATTAACGACACAATCTCTTTATGGCGCAGCTCCAGCTCCACGTTGTTCACGGCGAGCAGGCCGCCAAAGCGCATCATCAGGCCATTTACGGCTAACAGCGGCTTCATGATGGCTCTCCTTTTGCCACACTCTTCAGCTTCAGGTGAGGCCGCTTCATCGGCAGCAGCCCCTGCGGACGCCAGATCATCATCAGCACCATCAGGCCACCCAGCACCAGCATGCTGTATTCATTCAGATCGCGCATCAGCTCGCGGGAAACTACCAGCAGTACCGCAGCCAGGATAACGGCAAACTGCGACCCCATGCCACCCAACACCACAATCGCCAGCACAAAGGCGGACTCGGCAAAAGTGAACGATTCAGGGCTGACAAACCCCTGACGCGCGGCAAACAGGCTCCCGGCAAAACCGGCAAACGCGGCGCTGATGGTGAATGCCGTCAGCTTAATACGCGTTGGGCTAAGGCCCAGCGAACGGCAGGCAATTTCATCTTCACGCAACGCTTCCCAGGCCCGGCCCAGCGGCATACGCAGCAGGCGGTTGATCACAAACAGCGTGATCACCACCAGCAGCAGCGCCACCATATAGAGGAAGATAATGCGATCGCTGGGGTCGTACTTCAGGCCAAAGAAGTTGTGGAAGGTATCCCAGCCGCCGTCGCGCACGCTGCGGTTGAATTCCAGACCAAACAGCGAAGGTTTTGGGATCTGGCTGACACCGTTGGGGCCGCCGGTGATGGCGGTATTGTTCAGCAGCAGAATACGGACGATCTCTCCGAAGCCGAGCGTCACAATCGCCAGATAGTCACCACGCAGGCGCAGCACCGGGAAGCCCAGCAGCAGGCCGAACATCGCGGCGACCAGCCCCGCTAACGGCAGGCATTCCCAGAAGCTCATGCCGTAATAGTGATTCAGCAGCGCAAAGGTGTAGGCGCCGATAGCATAGAAGCCGCCATATCCCAGCACCAGCAGGCCGGACAGGCCCACCACCACGTTCAGCCCAAGGCCGAGCATCACGTAGATCAACGTCAGCGTGGCAATATCAACCGTGCCGCGAGAGACCAGAAAAGGCCACGCGACCGCAGCAATAATCAGCAGCAGCATAAACAGTTTCTGTTTTGGCGTGGAGCCATCAATGCCCGGCAGCACCAGCGCAGGACCAGAGACTTTCTTGAGGCCTTTCTGCATCAGAGGGCGCAGCAGCTGGAAGAAAAATACCACTGCGGCACCGGTGGCAATCCAGTTCCAGCGCACGCTTCCGGCGTTATTGACCACCAGATGCGTGCCGTCCAGATTGAGCCGCATGCCCATAAAGAACGCGGCCAGCACCACCAGCATCAGCGAGGAGGCGATGGCATTAAGCAGGTTGAGCTGTTTCATACTTTCTCAACCTCCGGGCGGCCCAGGATGCCGGTTGGCATCACTAACAGCACCACAATCAGCAGCGCAAAGGAGACCACATCTTTGTATTCAGTACTGAGATAGGCGGAGGTTAACGCTTCAGCAATGCCGAGGATCAGCCCGCCGAGCATCGCGCCCGGAATACTGCCGATACCGCCCAATACGGCGGCAGTAAAGGCCTTCATGCCAGCCATAAAGCCGATATAGGGATTGATCACGCCGTAGAACTGTCCCAGCAGCACGCCAGCCACCGCCGCCATCGCGGCGCCTATCACAAAGGTCAGGGAGATCACGCGGTCGGTGTTAATGCCCAGCAGGCTGGCCATTTTAAGGTCTTCTGCACAGGCACGACAGGCGCGGCCCATGCGGGAATAGCGGATAAACAGCGTCAGCGCCAGCATCGCCAGGAAGGTCACCGCCCAGATAACCACCTGCATGGTAGAGATGGTTGCGGCAAAGCCGTTGCTTTCACCCAGCGTCCACTGCCCGGTAATCAGGCCTGGCAGCGCCAGATCGCGCGAGCCTTGAGTCAGGCTGACGTAGTTTTGCAGAAAGATCGACATCCCGATGGCGGAGATCAGCGCGATCAGGCGTTTCGACGAGCGCACGGGTTTGTAAGCCACGCGCTCAATGCTCCAGCCGTAGGCGCTGGCAATCACAATGGCGACAATAAATCCGGCACCAATCAGCATCCAGCTGACGTCGATGCCCATCATCATCAGCGCGGCGATCACGATAAACGAGACGTAGCTGCCGATCATATAGACCTCGCCGTGGGCGAAGTTGATCATGCCAATAATGCCGTAAACCATCGTGTAACCGATAGCGATCAGCGCATAGGTGCTGCCCAACGTCACGCCGTTGAACATTTGTTGCAGGAAATAGAGAAACTGCTCGGACATACCTTGGTACCTTACTCACTACCGCTTAACAAAGAGTAATCTGTGGCGAAACGGGCGACCTGCTGGCCGCCCGTTCAGACTGGGTTATTTCACGGCGGATGAGGAACCGTCTGCGTGCCATTTGAAAATGCCGAACTCAAAGCCTTTCAGATCGCCTTTTGCGTCCCAGCTCAGGTCGCCCATCACGGTGGGAACGGGTGCGCCCTCTTTCAGGTTTTTCGCGATCTCTTCTGGCTCTGCGCTTTTGCTGCGCTCCATGCCGGTAGTCAGCGCCTGCAAAGCAGCATAGGTGGTCCAGACGAAAGGTCCGGTTGAATCCAGTTTTTTGGCTTTCAGCGCATCGACAATCGGTTTGTTCGCCGGAACCTGATCGTAACGCTTCGGCAGGGTAACCAGCATGCCTTCAGAAGCTGCACCGGCGATATTAGAGAGGGAAGAGTTACCTACACCTTCAGGCCCCATAAACTGGGTTTTCATGCCGGCAGCACGAGCCTGACGCAGGATCTGGCCCATTTCCGGGTAGTAACCGCCAAAGTAGACAAAATCGACGTTCTCTTTCTTCAGGCGCGCAACCAGCGTAGAGAAATCTTTGTCGCCAGCGGTGATCCCTTCAAACATCACCACGTTGCCGCCCGTTTTTTTCAGGCTCTCCTGGACAGAGCGCGCCAGGCCTTCACCATACTGCTGCTTGTCATGGATAACGGCAATGCGCTGCGGCTTGATTTCACTCAGAATGTATTTTGCCGCTGTAGGCCCCTGATCGGAGTCCAGCCCGGTGGTACGCATGATCATTTTATAACCACGAGTGGTGAGATCGGCGTTAGTGGCAGCTGGCGTGATCATCAGCACACCTTCATCTTCATAGATGTCGGAAGCGGGCTGAGTAGAAGAGGAGCAGAGGTGACCAATCACGTAGCGAATGCCGTCGTTAATCACTTTGTTGGCAACGGCCACGGCCTGTTTTGGGTCGCAGGCATCGTCATATTCCACGCCAACCAGTTTGTCGCCGTTAATGCCGCCTTTGGCGTTGATATCAGCAATCGCCTGTTTAGCGCCGGTGAATTCCATATCGCCATACTGCGCCACCGGTCCGGACATCGCGCCAACAATGGCCACTTTAATATCTTTAGCCACGGCAGCGTGGCTCATCGCCAGTGCCACACAACCCGCCAGGAACGCGCTACCTTTCGTGATTTTCATCCAAACTACCCCATCTGTTGTGATTGCTGTTTTATTACCGTTAAGCCGCTGATAAACCCTCATAGAAAGAAGGAGTTATCACGAATTAAGGCAATTTTTAGTAATAAGGCTTTAATTTTCAGGTTATTAAACAGGAGTTTTCTTCTGTAAATCAACTGACACATTCAGAAATCCCCCTGTCGCACAGAGGAAAACGCTGGCAGTAACCGTGGCATTTCGCGCACCAGGATAGCGGGTTATGCTGCCTTTCATAGCAAGGTTAAGTATTTACCCTGGTCTGGTGTGGTGCAATAAACAGATTGCTTTGTTTTCGTACAGGAAAAGTTACGCGCTCCTCTTTGCATAATTTCGCTACAATATGCCTTTCGTACTAGTCCGGTAATGACAATGAAACTCACCATCATCAGGCTGCACCACTTCTCCGATCAGGATAGGCTGGATCTGGCGAAAATCTGGCCTGCTGCCGATATCAAAACGCTGGAAAAGGCGCTTACTGAAGAGCAACAGATCTGGGCGGCCAGGTTTAACGACCGTCTGCTGGCTGCGGTACAGGTAACGATAAAAGGAACGCAGGGAGAGCTGGCGGATTTCGTCGTGCGGGAAGTGACGCGTCGTCGGGGAGTGGGCAGTTATCTGCTTGCGGAGCTGCTGGCGCAAAACCCCTCAATAACCCAGTGGTGGCTGGCGGATTCTGGCGTGGAAGAGCGGGCAACGATGGCCGCATTTATGCAGCACAGCGGCTTTATTGCGCAGGCAGGTGGCTGGGGCAGGTTGGCCCACTACTGAGCAAGCCAGCAAAGGTAATTTCAGGGTACAGATACAGAAAAGGGCGACCAGAGTCGCCCTTTTCTCGTTAACAGCATGCCTTACGCTTCAATAGCGACACGCAGTTTTTTCATCGCATTTTTTTCCAGCTGACGAACGCGCTCTGCGGAAACGCCATATTTATCAGCCAGCTCCTGCAACGTGGTTTTGTTGTCATCGTCCAGCCAGCGGGCACGGATGATATCCTGGCTACGCTCATCAAGACCCAGCATCGCATCGCTGAGTTTATCAGCCGCGTGAGAGTCCCAGTTATCTTCCTCAATGCCGTTGGCAAAGTCAGAAGATTTATCCTGCAAATAGAGCATAGGAGCCATGGAGCGCCCTTCGCCTTCATCATCCGGCGTTGGATCAAACGTCATGTCCTGGGCCGCCATACGCGACTCCATTTCCAGTACGTCTTTGCTGGTTACGCCCAGTTCACGCGCGACCATCTCCACCTCATCCTGATTAAACCAGCCCAGACGCTGCTTGGCTTTACGCAGGTTAAAGAACAGCTTGCGCTGAGCTTTGGTGGTGGCCACTTTCACAATACGCCAGTTACGCAGGACATATTCGTGAATTTCAGCTTTGATCCAGTGCACCGCGAACGACACCAGGCGCACGCCTACTTCCGGATTAAAACGGCGAACCGCTTTCATCAGGCCGATGTTTCCTTCCTGGATCAGGTCAGCCTGCGGCAGGCCATAGCCTGAGTAGTTACGAGCGACATGAACAACAAAGCGCAGGTGAGACAGGATCAGCGTCTTAGCTGCTTCCAGATCGCCCTGGTAATGCAGCCGTTCAGCCAGCGCTTTTTCCTCTTCTGCCGTCAGCATAGGCCAGGCATTGGCCGCCCGGATATAGGAATCCAGGTTGCCTAAGGGAGCAATAGCTAAAGTTTGCATTTCTTTGGTCATTCAAACCCTCTCTCTTTAATTATGATGCTGCGCCCTCATATCTTAAAGCGGCGCCGGTTTCCCTGCTCAATTCACAAGATTACGTGAACGGCAGCCAGAATTAAACGCAATCTGTGCTACTTCGACGTCAAAGTTATCCACAAGTTCACTATTCACGGTGAATAAACTACACACCATCTGGCAGGAGAAGTATTGCTGGAGGAAGTGACAAAAAGATGACTTCCTCTGCGGCACAGTAGCCATGCAACAGAGGAACATTATAACAAAAAAACGTGTAAAGGGGTTACTGTGGCGTAAATCGACGTAAATGTTGTACCGTCGCCAGCCAGGCCGCTATCCAGCCAATCATTGCTGAGATCAGCAGCAGCAACAGGCTCTCATCCCATGCCAGGCCGGTCAGGTTAAAGGTCGTGCCAAATACGGCAGCCACCTGTGTCACCACCGTCTCCAGACGGAACACCAGCACCTCAGAAAGGATCAGCGAAAGCAGCGCCCCGGCAAAGCCCAGCAGCGCGCCGCCATAGAGGAACGGGCGCAGGATAAAGCCGTCCGTCGCGCCAATCAGCTTCTGCACGTTAATGGTGTCACGACGGGCAAAGATGCTTAGCCGTACGCTGTTCCCTATCACCAGGAACACCGCCACTATCATCAGCACGCCGATCATCGCCGCTACCTGCCCAACCAGACCGGTCAGCGCCGCCAGGCGGGCAAACCAGCTGTCATCCATTTTTACCTCATCCACGCCCTGCACTTTCGCTACGCGAGCGCTAAGGTTGTTCATGGTGTCGGAGTTCTGGAAGGTCAGTTTCGGCGTGATGATGGCTACCGCCGGTAACGGATTCTGCTCAAGCATATCCATCGCCCCGCCAAAGCCAGACCAGTTGCGGAATTCGCCCATCGCCTCTTCGCGCGACAGATAGTTAACCTTGTCGACACCCTCCTCTTTCTTCAGCTGCGCGACAACGTTTTCGGCAGCGTCATCATCCAGCGTTTTGCTCAGGTAGACCGTCAGCTGCGGGGCCGGATACCACTGCTCCGCCGCCTGGTTGACGTTTTTCCACACCATATAGCAGACGCTGGGCAGCGTCAGCGAGATGGCAATCACCATCACCGTCAGCAGCGTAGCCAGCGGCTGACGCCACATGTCAGACAGCGTGCCGCGCAGCGCATAGCGCCACTGTTCCTGCCAGCCACCTTTCAGCGCCTTGCTTTTTGAGGGCTGCTTTTGCCTTGCCGCTTTAGGAGCGGGCGACCGGGAATTGCGTTTATTCGCCACCCTGACCTCCGTGCAAACGTCCCTGATTCAGCGTCATCAGACGGTAGTTACGCCGGGCTATCAGCGCCCGATCGTGGGTTGCCATCAAAACGGTGACGCCAACTCTGTTAAATTCTTCAAACAGACGCAGAATATCTTCCGACAGCGCGTCGTCCAGGTTACCGGTAGGCTCATCTGCCAGCAGCACTGCGGGTTTGTTCACCACCGCACGGGCAATGCCCACGCGCTGCTGCTCACCGCCGGAAAGCTGGATCGGATAGCTTTTAGCTTTATCCAGCAGCCCCACCTTATCCAGCGCGGCAGAAACGCGGCGGCGGATATCTTCTCCGCTGGCACCGGCAATAATCAGCGGGATCGCCACGTTGTCGTAGACGGAACGGTCCATTAACAGGTGGTGATCCTGGAAAATCATGCCGATCTGACGGCGTAAAAACGGCACTTCACTGCTTTTCAGGCGGCTGATGTCATGCCCGCTGAACCAGATATGGCCAGCGCTTGGGCGCTCAATGCCACAAATCAGCTTCAGCAAGGTACTTTTCCCCGCGCCAGAGTGTCCGGTCAGAAACGCCATTTCGCCGGGGCGAAGATGGAAATCTACCCCCTGAAGCGCTTGCCGACCGCCGAGATAAGCCTTACTGACCTCTTCAAAGCGAATCATCCTAATTAGTCCTCTCGGGCAAAAAGTGCCTCTATAAAATCGTCAGCCTTAAACGAGCGTAAATCTTCAATGCCTTCCCCTACGCCGATATAGCGGATTGGAATGGCAAACTGATCGGCTACTGAGAAGATCACCCCCCCTTTTGCCGTGCCGTCCAGCTTAGTCAGGGTGATCCCCGTCAGGCCCACCGCCTCATGGAACAGCTTAGTCTGGCTGATGGCGTTCTGACCGGTGCTGGCATCGATGGTCAGCATCACTTCATGCGGCGCCTGTTCGTCCAGCTTTTTCATCACGCGGGTAATTTTCTTTAATTCTTCCATCAGGTGCGCTTTGTTTTGCAGGCGTCCTGCGGTATCGGCAATCAATACATCAACATGACGCGCTTTGGCGGCCTGGATGGCATCGAAAATCACTGACGCAGAGTCTGCACCCGTTTGCTGCGCAATCACCGGAATCTTATTGCGCTCTCCCCAGACCTGAAGCTGTTCCACCGCTGCGGCACGGAAGGTATCCCCTGCGGCCAGCATGACGGATTTGCCTTCAGCCTGATACTGGCGCGCCAGTTTGCCAATGGTGGTGGTTTTACCCACGCCGTTAACACCCACCATCAGAATAACGAAAGGCGTTTTGCGGCTGACATCCAGCGGCGCTTCCACTTTAGCCAGAATCTCTGACATTTCCTGCTTCAGCAGCCCGTAAAGCGCTTCTGCATCGCGCAGCTGCTTGCGGTTTGCCTGCTGGGTAAGATTGCTGATGATGCGGCGCGTGGTTTCCACCCCGACGTCAGCGATCAGCAGTTGCTCTTCCAGCTCCTCAAAGAGATCGTCGTCAATCTTTTTGCCGCGGAACAGCCCAATAAACCCGGAACCCAGATTCTGACGCGTTTTCACCAGGCTGCGTTTCAGGCGGGCAAAGAAGCCCTCTTTGGTTGGCCGCTGTTGTTCCGCCTGCTCTGAGCTGTCGGCCTGCTCTACTTTGGCTAACGCCGCGGCAACAGACTCTTCCTCGTTAATTTGGCCGGACTCTGCATCACCAGCCGCCAGGGCCAGGGCTTCCAGCTCTTCCGGAGAGATCTCCTCTTCCGGCTCGACTTCAGCAACCTCTTCCGGCAGGTATTCTTCTTCAGGCGCTGGCTTAACCTCAGCAACCTCTTCCGGCAGATACTCTTCCTCAGGCGCTGGCTTAACCTCAGCCACCTCTTCCGGCAGATATTCTTCTTCAGGCGCTGGCTTAACCTCAGCAACCTCTTCCGGCAAATATTCTTCCTCAGGCGCTGGCTTAACCTCAGCAACCTCTTCCGGCAGATACTCTTCCTCAGGCGCTGGCTTAACTTCAGCAACCTCTTCCGGCAGGTACTCTTCTTCAGGCGCTGGCTTAACTTCAGCCACCACTTCCGGCAGAGTCTCTTCTGTCGGGCGCGCCTTCAACGCTTCTTCAGCGTGGGCGGCCTGCTGCTGAGCAACGGTTTCCGTCACTTCAACGATCTCTTCCGCGCGCTGTTCAGCCGCTGGTGTGACCTCATCTGCTGTCTCAGCCGCGGGCTGCTGTTCCTCTGACGTCTCTTTTATCTCTTCCTGAGGCGCCTGCTCCTCACGCCCTAATCCCAGCCAGGAAAAAAAGCCACGTTTTTTATTTTTTGCCATGGTGCAACCACACTCCTCGCGGGGAAAAAACTGTCAGGTCTCTGAAAATCATCTTAATCCCCTAGTCTAACACTTTCCTGCTAACGCAACACAGCACCCTTTTTACGTTTCCTCCGCCCCGATCGCGCGTTAAACTGTGCAACAAATTATGTAGAGTTCAGCAGCATGAATAAAAAACCCCGTGGCGGTGGCGCCGGACAAATCCGCATTATTGGCGGTCTGTGGCGCGGCAGAAAACTTCCGGTGCCGGACAGCGCCGGACTGCGTCCAACGACCGATCGCGTTCGTGAAACGTTATTTAACTGGCTGGCACCCGATATTCAGGGCGCCCGCTGTCTGGATTGTTTTGCCGGAAGTGGGGCGCTGGGGCTGGAGGCTCTCTCCCGTCATGCCGCCTCAGCGACACTGCTGGAGCTGGAACGCCCGGTAGCCCAGCAGCTGGAGAAGAATCTGGCCACGCTGGGCGCAAAAACAGGCCGGGTGATAAACGTGAATACCCTACAGTTTCTGGCGCAGGGCGGCGAACCACACGATCTGATATTTATCGATCCGCCGTTCCGTAAGGGGCTGCTGGAACAGACCATCGTCCAGCTGGAAACCCAGGGCTGGCTGGCGGAAAGCGCGCTGATTTATGTGGAAAGCGAAGTGGAGCACGGCCTGCCGCCGGTGCCGGTAAGCTGGCAGCTCTACCGGGAAAAAATAGCGGGCCAGGTAGCTTATCGCCTCTATCACCGCCAGGTTACTGAGAAGGAACAGAAAAATGCTGATTAATGCAGGCCGTTTACTGATGATCTGTGTCTGGGCATTTTTACTGCTCAACCTGGTGCATCCGTTTCCCAAACCGCTGAAATACTTTATTGATGTTGCGCTGTTTTTCATGGTGGTCATGCACGGCCTGCAACTGGTGCTGATGCGTGCCACGCAGCCCAAGGATGCGCCAAAGCTGAGCGGCCTGATGCAGATCAAAATCTTCTTTTTTGGCGTGTTTGAACTGCTGGCCTGGCAAAAGAAGTTTCTGGGGAAAAAGTAAAAACAGAAAAGCAGCCGAAAGCGCTGACAGGCCAGGCGCTTTCGGCAGGCGTTCAGTTAGCGTTAAAGGAGATAAAACGCGTTCCCTGCACCTTCAATTGCCCTCTGTCGCCTTTATCTATCTGATTATAATCTTTTTCTTTGAGAACCAGTTTAAAATCCCCTGCGCCATTCAGCGGATGGAACCACGCCTCAAAGCGCATCTCTTCAACCGGAATAACTTCACGCTGGCGTGACCGACGGTCAGGCAGTGGGAACTCGCGCTTGGCTTTTACTTCAGCCGGCATAGAACGCACCGGAGAAGCGTCATTCACGGCGACTTCTCTGCGCTGCTTAATAAACTGGCGCGTGGCCAGTACGGCAATCACAGCCAGTACGACGAAAAACAGAAGCTTCATATTTTCCTTCTTTCTCATTATCAGACAATGCAGATGATTTACTGGCCTGAAAGGATACAACCAGAGCCATCCCATTGTCACATCGTGATAGCCTGGCCTAAACTCAATTGAGATTTGTGGAGTTTTGCACCTGAAAACAAAGGGACACATTATGATTTGGTCGTTTCTGGCAGTGCTTTTTTCCGGTTGGTTATATGTTGACGCCTCCTATCGTGGTCCTCAATGGCAACGCTGGGTATTTAAACCCGTCACGCTGCTGCTGCTTTTAGCGCTGGCCTGGCAGGCTCCGGTTCTCAACACTACAGATTATCTTATCCTGTTTGGCCTGCTCGCCACGCTTGTTGGTGATGCGCTGACCCTGCTGCCTAACCGGCGTATGCTCTATGCGATAGGCGCTTTCTTCCTCTCCCACCTGCTCTACACTATCTGCTTCGCCAGCCACATGACGCTGACCTTTTTCTGGCCCATACCGCTGGCGCTGCTGATTATTGGCGCAGCGCTGATTGCCACCATCTGGTCGCGCCTGGAGGATCTGCGTTGGCCGATCTGTACCTTTATCGGCATGACCTTGCTGATGGTCTGGCTGACCACAGAGCACTACTTCTTCCGTCCAACGGATTACAGCTTCACGCTGATGATTGGTAGTTCACTGCTGCTGCTGGCGAATATTGTCTGGCTTATCAGTCACTATCGTCGTCGTTTTACCTCCGACAGCGCGATTGTTGCCGCTTGCTATTTTGTCGGCCACTTTATGATTGTGCGCTCACTCTACCTGTAAACGCAGCAAAGGCCTTGACTCTGGAGTCCACTCCAGAGTGTATGATGACGTATCGGCGGGAGCCTTTCCCGCCGTTACTTATCAGGAGGCGTTATGCACTTACACTCATCCCCTTGCTCTTGTGGTCATCGCCATCCTTCCGGCCAGGCTGAATGCAGCACTAAATCTCGCCCCGTCATTAAAAAAATGACGCCTGTTACCCCAGCCACGCCTGAATCAAGCTGTTGCCGTGAGGCGGACGAGGGTTCGGGCAGTGGGGGTGATGAGGAAAGCGACAGAACACGTTTTAGCTGGTTAATCGAAGGGATGGACTGCCCAGCCTGCGCCCGTAAAATTGAAAAGGCCGTCAGCACTTTGCCTGATGTTACTCAGGCGCGGGTGCTGTTTGCCACCGAAAAGCTGGTGGTCAGCGCAGAGAAGGATATCCGTCAGCAGGTGGAAGCCGCCGTTTCCAGAGCGGGTTTCAGGCTGAAACTCAGCAATGCCCCTCACACAGCCGCACCCTCTTCCGGTTTCTGGCAGGAGAACCGCACCCTGCTTTTGCTGTGCGGATTAATGCTTGTCAGCTGGCTGCTCCAGATCATCCACCCGCAGGCAGGCGAGATTGCCTTCACGCTGACCACGCTGATTGGCGTCTGGCCGGTCGCCCGCAACGCCCTTCGCCTGATCCGCAGCGGAACGCCGTTTGCCATTGAAACGCTGATGAGCGTTGCGGCCATTGGCGCTCTGTTTATTGGTGCCACGGCGGAAGCGGCTATGGTGCTGCTGCTGTTCCTGCTCGGCGAGCGGCTTGAGTCCTTTGCTGCCGGTCGGGCGCGGCGCGGCGTCACGGCTTTAATGGCCCTGAAACCTGAAGAGGCTACCCGGCTGAACGGCAACGTGCGGGAAACGGTTCCGCTTAGCGCCCTGCGACCAGGCGACAAGATTGAGGTTGCGGCGGGATCGCGGTTACCAGCGGATGCGCGCCTGCTCTCCCCCTTCGCCAGCTTTGATGAAAGTGCCCTGACCGGAGAGTCGGTGCCGGTTGAGCGCCAGCAGGGCGAAGCTGTTGCCGCGGGCTGCCTGAGCGTTGACCGCCAGGTTCTGCTGGAAGTGGTTTCTGAGCCAGGTGAGAGTGCGATTGACCGCATCCTGCATCTGATTGAAGAGGCGGAATCGAATCGGGCGCCCATTGAGCGTTTTCTGGACCGTTTCAGCCGGATTTATACGCCGATAATCATGGGGTTAGCCCTGCTGACGGCAATCATCCCGCCGCTGCTGATGGCGGCAGAGTGGCAGCCGTGGATCTATAAAGGTCTGACGCTGCTGCTGATTGGCTGCCCTTGCGCACTGGTGATATCGACGCCGGCAGCCATCACCTCTGGCCTGGCTGCCGCTTCCCGCCGTGGGGTGCTGATCAAAGGCGGCGCAGCGCTGGAAAGTCTGAATGCGGTTCGCACCCTGGCTTTTGATAAAACAGGCACGCTAACGCAAGGCAAACCGCAGGTTGTCGCCATTGTGCCGCTGACCAAAGAGCCTGAAGCGTCACTACTGGCAAAAGCGGCGGCGGTGGAAAGCGGTTCTTCACACCCGCTGGCGAAAGCGATAGTGGCGCAGGCGGCAGAAAGAAAGCTGGCGATCCCCCAGGCCAGCGAGCAGCGGGCGCTTGCAGGCAGCGGCGTGGAAGCAGTAGTTAGTGGTCACAAACTTTTAATCAGCGCACCGGGCCGCCTGGCGGAAAAAGTGCTCTCTTCCCGTCAGGCGGAAGAGGTTACCCGGCTGGAAGCCGGAGGCAACACGGTGGTGGTTCTGCTGGAAGAGAGCCAGCCAACCGCGCTTATTGTGCTGCGTGATACGTTACGGGCCGATGCTTTAGCTGCGCTGACGGAGCTGAAATCGATGAATATTCAGCTAGTTATGCTGACCGGCGATAACCCTCGTGCCGCAGCCGCCATTGCCGGGGAGCTGGGCATTGATTACCGTGCCGGCTTGCTGCCCGCAGACAAAGTGACCGCCATCGGCGAGCTTAATCAGCAGCAGCCTGTCGCCATGGTCGGTGACGGCATTAATGATGCGCCCGCGATGAAAGCCGCCACTATCGGCATTGCCATGGGCAGCGGCAGCGATGTGGCGCTGGAAACCGCCGATGCCGCGCTGACGCATAATCGGCTGGGCGGTCTGGCAACAATGATCCGGCTCTCCAGAGCGACGCATGCCAATATTCGCCAGAACGTCACTATTGCGCTGGGGTTGAAAGGGCTTTTTCTGATCACCACGCTGATGGGCCTCACCGGCTTGTGGCTGGCGGTTCTTGCCGATTCAGGTGCTACAGCGTTAGTAACCGCTAACGCATTGCGCCTGCTGCGCAAAAGCTGACCAGATCCCAACCTGGCGTTATCTCACCCATGCTGAAGTTTTCGGGCAGACAATGTTGCAGCCTCAGGGGAAGGGAGAACGGGCTGATAAGCAAAAGCTAAGCGGCACGGACGCCGCTTCGCAGCCATCAGGAAGATTTCACGGCGTTTTTGTGTTCAGCCCGCTCTCCCTGACCAGATAGCCGGAATTCACAGACGCCCTGTCCTTTCTGCACACTTTACTGCGAAACCGGTAGTGGTAAGGCATTGCCATACAGAACGTTATTCGAGACGGTTAAGGTCAAAACCAGGTGCGGTCGAAAGGCGTCACCATAGGGCACGTTATCCGAGACGCCGTAGTGCAAAATGTTAACTTTGATATGTTGCGTGGCATTAGCGCAAGCCTGGATGCCGCATCCCCCTGCTTACCGGAACACTGAACCCTCAGGCAATGCGCTTTCTACAGCCCTTTCTTTAACAGATATTTATAGGGAACCTGTTCAGTGCTTTGCGCCATCAATGTGTGCTCCATAAAACGGCAGAAGCCCGGAATATCGCGGGTTGTGGCGGGATCGTCGGCAATAATCAGCAGGGTTTCGCCCTCCTGCATATGGCGCACGGTTTTACGCACCATCATCACAGGCTCGGGACAGCGTAGCCCCATGGCATCCAGGGTTTGGTCGGGATTGGCGAACAGATCGCTCATAACACTCTCTTTAGGGTTCAGTGACGGCATTTATTTTACCCACACCCTTCGCCTGTGCAAGTGCGCAGATAACGATAACGTTTGCGCTAAAATTAACCATTGCATTAGCACTCTGTTTCGGTAATATGCCGCGCACTTGCTAAGCAAGACCATTTTCATTGGGTTCCCTCACCCCAACTTTCAAAAAGGCTACAAGATGATTTCATTCTCGAAAAGTCAGCGCACGCATGCGCTGGTCTGGCTGTCGTTGTTCCACGTGCTGGTGATCACCTCCAGTAATTATCTGGTGCAGCTGCCGATCTCTGTTTTCGGCTTCCATACCACATGGGGCGCCTTCAGCTTTCCGTTTATCTTCCTGGCAACCGATCTCACCGTGCGGATTTTTGGCGCGCCGCTGGCTCGTCGTATTATTCTGGCGGTAATGGTTCCGGCGCTGTTTATCTCCTACAGCATCTCCGCCCTCTTCTATCAGGGTGAATGGCAGGGATTTTCCGCGCTGAAAGAGGTTAACCTCTTTGTTGCCCGTATCGCCTGCGCCAGCTTTATGGCTTATGCGCTGGGACAGATTCTGGATGTTCACGTCTTTAACCGCCTGCGTAAGCTGCCTCAATGGTGGATTGCGCCCGCCTCCGCCATGTTCCTGGGCAACATCAGCGATACGCTGGCCTTCTTCTTTATCGCCTTCTATAAGAGCCCGGACCCGTTTATGGCGCAGAACTGGGTGGAAATCGCGCTGGTGGACTACAGCTTTAAGGTGCTTATCTGCATGATTTTCTTCCTGCCCGCTTACGGTTTGCTGTTAAATGCGATGCTTAAGCGCCTGGCGGAAAAATCGAGTCGCGCGCAGGTCAACTTCGGTTAAGCTGAAGGCAGTAACAGGCCGGCGGTTGCTTTTGCCAGCTGATTGCTATTTTATGAGTGGCTCTATTGCAGCACACGACTAACGTAAAAGGGATCATGATGCGTAACTTACTGAAATATGCCGGTATCGGTTTACTGGTGGTTGGACTGGCCGCCTGCGACGGCAAAGAGGATAAAGCCTCTGCTGATGACAACGGCGTCAGCAGCAGCCAAAGCTCGCAAAATGTGACCCTGATGGAGGGTAAACTGGGCTTCACGCTGCCTGCCGGTATGTCCGATCAGAGCGGCAAGCTCGGTACGCAGGCGAATAACATGCACGTCTATGCCGATGCGACCGGACAGAAAGCGATTATCGTTATTGAAGGCGATACGACAACCGATGGCCTGGATGTGCTGGCTAAACGCCTTGAGCAGCAGCAGCGCAACCGTGACCCGCAGTTGCAGGTAGTGACGAACAAGTCGGTGGATCTGAAAGGCCAGCCTGCCCAGCGGCTCGATACGGTCATCTCTGCCAAGAATCAATCTTCCTGGTCCTCCGTGGTGCTGGCGAAGGTTGACGGCAAACTGCTGACGTTGCAGATCACCCTGCCCGCCGATAATCAGCAGCAGTCGCAGACCGATGCAGAAAATATTATCAATACGATTACGTTGAAATAAACAGCGTTGACGTAAGCGCACGAACGCATCAATAAAAAGCCCCGATCAACTGACCGGGGCTTTTTTATACGCATTCAGCGGCAAAAAATCTCTCTGTTGCGGCTACAGGCCCGCATGCTCGCGAATGTATTTTCGGGCCTTTACCGCGTATTCAAACGGATTGGCTAACGCCGGATCCTGTTCAGCTTCAACCACCATCCAGCCTTTATAGCCTGCCTCATCCAACAGGGAAAATACCGGCATAAAGTCGATAACGCCATCGCCCGGCACGGTGAAGGTGCCCTTTTTCACGCCGTCCAGGAAGGACATTTTCTGACTCCTGACCTGGGCGACCACCTCATCACGCACGTCTTTGAGGTGGATGTGATTGATGCGCGGCAGGTACTTTTTCAGGATCGCCAGCATCTTTGCCTGGCTGCCTTCAGAGTAGTAAGCGTGGCCGGTGTCGAACAGCAGGTAGACATCATCGTTGGTCAGGGCCATAAAGCGGTCAATCTCTTCCGTAGTCTGAATGGCCGTGCCCATATGATGATGCAGAGCGACCTGCATGCCTTTCTCAGCCGCCAGCTTCGCCAGCTCGTTGTAGCCTTCCGCCGTTAAGCGCCACTCTTCATCGCTGAAATTGGGTTTCTCGTCCAGCACCGACAGCGTCGTTCCCTGAATGCTTCTGCTCTGCTCAGAACACCCAATCACTTTGGCCCCTAAGGCATGCAGAAAATCACGATGGTTAATAAATTCATCAATGGTCTTCGCTTTATCACCCCTGGCAAAAAAGGTGCTGAACCAGGCGTTGCAAATTTGCAGACCACGGATCTCCAGCATCGGTTTCAGCACGGCCGGATCGCGCGGATACTTACTGCCAACCTCACTGCCGGTAAACCCTGCCAGCGCCATTTCGCTGACGATTTGCTGAAAGGTATTCTCCGCCCCCAGCTCCGGCATATCGTCGTTGGTCCAGCCAATCGGCGCTATCGCCAGCTTCACGTTATCTTTATTCATCGTCTTTTCTCGTAAGGGATAAGGCGGCGGTGCCGCTACGGACTAACGGTTCAGCAGTTCACGCTCGATCAGCTCGCGGGTTTCCACCGCCTGACGCGGCATTTTTTCCGGATAACCGAACAGGGAAGAGGCAATAATCGACTCTCCGCCAACTTTGTAACTCCGGTTAGCAAAGTCCATTTCACGCAGAGTCTGGAACAGGGTGGCGAAATCGACCTCCCCTTCACCCACGCCCACATGCTGGTGGACAACGGCATCCACGCCGGGCGGGTTCACGATATAGCGGCAATGCTTAGTGTGGTTCATGGTATCGGCAATCAGCACGTGCGACAGATCGTCGCCTGCATACTCCAGCATGCTTTTAACGTCGCCCTTGCCTTTGTCATAGAAGAAGGTGTGCGGCACGCTATAGAGATACTTGACGTTTTCACTGCGGAACGATTTTACGAGGTCCGCCGTTTCATTATTTTCTTCACAGAAGTCCCAGGGGTGGGACTGAATTTCGATACGAATACCTTCACGCTCGACGATGGGCAGCAGCTCTTCCATCGAGCGGTAGAACATCTCTTCGCAGATCTCCGGCTCGTTTGGCGTCCCGGATAGCTCGGTATTGATCACCTGCACGCCGGTTTCCACCGCAATCTCAATCATCCGCTTCCAGTTACGCACGGCGGCCTGACGGCGCGCCTCATCCGGACCGGACCAGCGATAGACGACGATAAAGGAGGAGATCTCCACGCCCGTTTCACGCAGCGCATTTTTATATTCGGTGATGATCTCCCGGCTGGCCTTGGGGTGCTTGTAAAACGGGTTGATCTGAGGATGCGGGGACTGCTCAATATATTTGTAGCCCCAGTCCGCTACCTGATGGACCATTCTGGTAATGCCCATCTCTTTAATGACATCAACGTCAAAAGCGATTTTCATCTGTTTCTCCCTGAGGATCGGTTCAGCGTTTTCCCCGCCACCGGCGGGGAAAAGGGCATTACTTGTTATAGAACGCCGGGCGAGGCGGCAGCTCAACGGCTTCAATGGCCCCGCTCTCCTGCGCTTTCAGACAGGCATCAGCCGCGACGGAGGCCGCATAGCCATCCCAGGCAGAAGGCCCCTGTAGCTTGCCAGCCGTTGCATCGTTGATAAAGGCTTGTAGTTCAACGTCATAAGCGTCAATAAAACGATCTTTCCAGTCGGTGAGAATAGCGGTCGAGAGTTTTGCCTCTTTACGCATCTGCACCGCAGCAGGCTCTGGCAGTCTGGCGATCCCCGTTTCCCCTACCACCTCGCACTGAATGTCGTAGCCATAGGCACAGTTCACAAAGATTTCGACATCGATACGGGTGCCTTTCTGTGTTTCAAACAGCACTATCTGCGGGTCACGCAGCTTTGCATGGCTGTTTTTGGTAGAGCGCGGGAACACTACCTGCACAGATTTATAGTCGTCCTCCGTCAGCCAGCGCAGCACATCCAGCTCATGGATCAGCGTATTGGTGATGGCCATATCCGTGGTATAGCTTTCAGGAACGGTAGGGTTGCGGTGCGCGCAGTGCAGCATCAGAGGTTCACCGATATCGCCGTTGGTAATAACCTGCTTTAACGCACGGTAGCCAGCATCATAAGGACGCATAAACCCGACTTGCACCAGGCGCTTACCGTATGCAATTTCTGCATCGACAATACGGCGGCACCCTTCCGCGCTCAGCGCCAGCGGCTTTTCGCAAAATACCGGTTTACCGGCAGCTACGGCAGCAAGGGTAAACTCTTCGTGCGTGGGGTCCCACGAAGTCACAATCAGCGCATCCACATCGGGAGAGGCAATCACATCATGACCGTTGGCATAGACTTCCGCCTCCAACCCTAAGCGGCTGACGATACCTTTCGCGCCATCAATATTGATGTCGGAGACGGCGACCACTTTTGCCCCCTGCAACACTTTGCTGCAACGGCGAATGTGTTCCTGACCAATTGCACCTGTACCGATAACACCGAGTCTGAGAGTCATAGCATATCCTTCATCATGTAGGGTTCAGCGCGGTATCCGGCCCCGCCACTATGCTGGGGCGATGACCGGTTCCGATCTGTGATTTAAAGTAAAAAGAGGATCAGTATTCGCGTGCCTGTCCGATGTGCTCGTTAAGCATGCGGGCAACGGCATCAACACGTTCTGATTCAGAAACCTGTGCGCCGCCCACACGCCACCAGCTGAAGTATTTGTGCACCATGGTTTTCGGCAGCACTTTAATATCAATCAGTGTGGAAACGGTCTGACTGCGGGCATCTTCCAGCGCCGCTTTCAGCTGCTCCAGCGTGGTCACGCGATAGGTTTTACAGCCGTAACCGGCTGCGATAGCGGCAAAGTCGACAGGAATAAAGCCGCCATTCAGCTTGCCGCTTTCGCTATCACGGAAGCGGAACTCGGTGGTGAAGCTCTCCATCCCGTGTTCTATCTGAAGGTTGTTGATACAGCCGTTGGTCATGTTATCGAACAGCACCACGTTGATTTTGGCCCGCTCCTGAATAGAGGTGACCAGTTCGGAGTGCAGCATCATAAAGGAGCCATCGCCCACCAGCGTATAGACCTCGCGGTGCGGCTCCGCCAGCTTCACGCCCAGTGAGGCGCTAACCTCGTAGCCCATGCAGGAGTAGCCATACTCCACGTGGTAACTGTTGTAATCTCTGGTGCGCCAGACGCGCTGGAGATCGCCGGGCAAACTACCCGCAGCAGCGACGATCACCGAATCCTTTGGGAGATGCTCATTCAGCGTCCCCAGCACGCTGCTCTGCGTCAGGAAGGAGTCGGTAAGACGGTTAAATTCGGCATAGACGGCTTCACGATCGAGGCTGTCGTCAATTTCAGGGATAAAACCTTCATTGCTGTAGATCGCCTGATAAACGCGCTGCGTCTCTTTCAGCAGCTTGCTTTGCGCCTGGGGGATCTGCTCGCCCCAGCCGCTGCTGAACCCTTGCTGAGCCAGACGTTCATCCAGCGCCGTCAGGGCTTCCCGCGCATCCGCTACGACCTGCACCGCATCAAGCTTGTAAGCGTCAAAATTGCTGACGTTGATATTGATGTAGCTGACATCCGGATTCTGGAAGATCCATTTCGAGGCGGTGGTGAAATCGGTGTAGCGAGTGCCTACGCCAATCACCAGATCTGCCTCTTTCGCCAGTAAATTGGCTGCCAGGCAACCGGTTTCACCCACACCACCCACATTTAGCGGATGATCGGAGACGATGGTGCCTTTTCCTGCCTGGGTTTCCGCAAAGGGGATCTGATGGCGTTCCGCAAACTGGCGCAGCGCTTCACCAGCTTCGGAGTACTTCACGCCGCCGCCGCAAACGATCATCGGCTTACGTTTACCCGCCATAAGTTTCAGGGCGGCGGCAAGCTGGGCTTCTGTCGGCAGGCGACGGTCAAGCAAATGGACGCGTTTCTGGAAAAAATAGTCCGGATAATCGTAAGCTTCGCCCTGGACATCCTGCGGCAGTGAGATCGTTACCGCGCCGGTCTCTGCCGGATCGGTCAAAACACGCATCGCGTTGATACAGGCCGTCATCAACTGTTCCGGACGGTTTATCCTGTCCCAGTATTTGCTTACTGCGCGGAAGGCATCGTTGGTGCTGATGCTGAGATCGTGGCTCTGCTCAATCTGCTGCAAAACCGGGTCTGGCTGGCGGGTGGCAAACACATCGCCCGGCAGCAGTAATAAAGGAATGCGGTTAGCCGAGGCGGTGCCCGCTGCGGTGATCATATTGGCGGCACCCGGCCCGACAGAGGAGGTACAGGCGATAATTTCACGGCGCAATTTCTGCTTAGCGTAGCCGATGGCCGCATGGGCCATGCCCTGCTCGTTACGTCCCTGATGCACCACCAGATCGCCGCTATCCTGCTCCAGCGCCTGGCCCAACCCCAGCACGTTGCCATGACCAAAGATGGCGAAAATACCTTTGACGAATTTGGTTTCAACGCCATCGACCGACAGATACTGGTTATCCAGAAATCTGACCAGAGCCTGTGCTGTGGTTAATCTGATCTTACCCATTTGCTCTTCCTTAACGGTTCGGCGGAAAGTCAGCAACCTTCCGGGGTTCGCAATCCTGGCCGCCAGGAGATGAAAAGAAGCGACGGCTGTAAGTGAAACGTGAGGCGATTATAAACAAATATTTTTTTCACTAAACACAATTACAGAAGAAACATTTCATTTTGCGAGTGAGATCAAATTATGCCGTTAAACGGCGTTGAGCAGGGTGATAGCACGCGGCGTTTTGGAACAAGAAAAGAGAGAGGCTGCCGGAAGAGAAAATTACGTTTCACTTCAAAGAGTTTGCGATTCTCTCTTTCAGGGTTTGCGAGGCGCCTCACACTGCCCGATCTCCCTGAAGGCAGGGGAGAATTTGATCCTGTTCGATCCGTTGCAGCAGAGTTTTATCCACCTCACACTTTTGGGGTATTAGTTTCATTTTGTGTTGAAGTTGAAATATTTATTCCCCATACTGATTCGCATATCAAATCCGGGCGTCACGCTCAGGCGACTCCGCTGGCGAAGCGCGGCACATCACAGAAGGAAAAAACAGGTATGAGTACACAACAGAAGCGGCTTGATGTGATTTGTATCGGGCGCATTGCCGTTGACCTTTATGGCCAGCAAATTGGCGCCCGCCTTGAAGATACCAGCACGTTCGCTAAGTATCTTGGCGGATCGTCCGGCAATGTGGCTTACGGCACGGCGATTCAGGGCCTGAAGTCGGGGATGCTGGCGCGCGTGGGTGATGAGCATATGGGGCGTTTTCTGCGCGAAGAGTTGCAGCGTGCAGGTGCCGACACCGAATGCCTGATTACCGATAAAACACGTCTGACTGGTCTGGTGATCCTGGGGATCAAAGATCAGGATACCTTCCCGCTGGTGTTCTACCGCGATAATTGTGCGGATATGGGACTGACTCCGGAAGATATTAAAGAAGAGTACATTACCTCTTCCCGATCCGTTGCCGTCACCGGCACGCACCTTTCCCATCCTGATACCCGCGCGGCGGTGTTGAAAGCGCTTGATATTGCGCGTAACAACGGCTTACGCACGGCGCTGGATATCGATTATCGTCCGGTGTTGTGGGGCCTGACTTCGCTGGGAGACGGGGAAACGCGTTTCGTGGAGTCACAGCATGTTACTCAGCAGTTGCAGGAAGTACTGCACTATTTCGATCTGGTGGTAGGAACAGAAGAAGAGTTTCATATCGCCGGGGGCAGCACGGATACGCTGACCGCCCTGAAAAATGTCCGGCAGGCGACCAAAGCAACCCTGGTGTGCAAACGTGGCCCGATGGGCTGTGTGGTGCTGGAAGGCGAGATCCCGACGAGCTGGGAACAGACTCAATTGCAGAGCGGTGTGCGCGTTGAGGTGCTGAACGTGCTGGGTGCAGGCGATGCCTTTATGTCCGGCCTGCTGCGTGGCTGGCTGAATGATGAAGGTTGGGAACAGGCGTGCCGCTATGCCAACGCCTGTGGTGCGCTGGTGGTTTCACGCCACGGCTGCGCCCCGGCAATGCCCACCAAAGCGGAGCTGGACGATTTCCTGAGCCGCGCTGACGAAGTGAAACGTCCCGATCTGGACAAACGCCTCAAACATCTGCATCGCGTTACCACGCGCAAGCAGCAGTGGCCGGAGCTGTGCGTCTTTGCCTTTGACCACCGTAAGCAGCTGCTGGATATGGCCAATGAAGCGGGTGTCGACCCTTCCCGTCTGCCTGAACTCAAGCTGCTGCTGCTGCGGGCAGCGGAAGAGGCGGCAGGAGAAGCGGGCCTGGAGAACCGTAGCGGCATTCTGGCCGACACCACTTACGGTCAGCCAGCGCTGAACGCCATTACCGGTAAAGGGTGGTGGATTGGTCGGCCTATTGAGCTGCCCAGCTCGCGTCCTCTGCGCCTTGAGCATGGCAACATCGGTTCTCAGTTGGTCGACTGGCCGCAGGAGCACGTGGTGAAATGCCTGGTGTTCTATCATCCCCATGACAGCGCCGAACTGCGCAAAGAGCAGGATGAGCTGGTGCTGGATGTCTGGAACGGCTGTAACAAAACGGGCCACGAACTGCTGCTGGAAGTGATCCTGCCGGAGAGCAACCCGGACAAGCAGGAGTCCTACTATCTTGATATTCTGACGCACTTCTATTCACTGGGCATTCAGCCCGACTGGTGGAAGCTGCCGCCGCTTAAGCTTGAGAGCTGGGAAGCGATAAGCGGAGTGATCGAGCAGCATGACCCTTACTGTCGTGGCATCCTGATCCTGGGTCTGGACGCGCCGGAAGAGAAGTTGAAAGCGGGTTTTGCCGATGCCGCCAAAGCGCCGTGGGTAAAAGGGTTTGCCGTGGGCCGTACCATCTTTGGGCAGCCTTCGCGCCAGTGGTTGCAGGGTGAACTGGATGATGAGACGCTCATCGCTCAGGTGAAAAGCAATTATCATCAGCTGATCAACTACTGGCGTGAAGTTCGTCCGGCGAAGTAAGCCTCTTTTAAAGGGCGGTGATCGGGGAGGATCCTGCGGGTGGCTAATTTTCTGCCCCTTGCGGATCCGGCTCGGCTCCCGCTCCTTTTCTTCTTCAGCGCCCTCTCTTTTGCTTCTGAAATGCTTCCGGGCATAGCTGAAGATCCCACTTATTTCAGAGCACGAAGTTAAACACCTGCCTGGCGACCTCTTTTGCCCTCTGAAGTGTGATTAGTTTCATAACCCCGATGAAATAGATCCCCTGTTTTCCGTTAGCAAGTGAAATTTTTTGTTCATCTGATAGAATATCGACCAGAAGAAGATGACTTATTTTATTTGGTGAGCCGAAGTAATGACCAATAATCCGACACAGCTTTCCCTGTTACAGGACGACATCCGTCGTCGCTACGATACTCTGAGTAAGCGCCTGAAACAGGTTGCTCGCTATATTCTCGACAACAGCAACAGCATCGCTTTTGATACCGTGGCCTCGATTGCCCAGCAGGCTGATGTGCCGCCCTCCACCCTGATTCGCTTCTCTAACGCCTTTGGTTTCAGCGGCTTTAACGAGATGAAACAGGTTTTCCGTCAGCATCTGATGGAAGAGACGGTGAACTACACCGAACGCGCGCGTCTGTTCCGCCAGACCTCAACCGACGAGTCGGCGACGCCACCGGAAAATCCCGCTGAAATTCTTAACGTGTTCACGATGGTAAACTCGCAGGCGCTACAGCAGCTGGCGATGCAGACCAACCCTGAGCAGCTGAATAAAGCCGTGGAACTGCTTAATCAGGCGGAAAATATCTACGTCATTGGCCTGCGCCGATCTTTCAGCGTCGCTTCCTACCTGACCTATGCGCTGCGTCATCTGGAGCGCCGCGCCTTTCTGATTGATGGCCTCGGCGGCATGTTTACCGAGCAGTTAAGCATGGTAAACCCGAAAGATGTCGTGATTGCTATCAGCTACTCCCCCTATGCGCGGGAAGCGGTTGAGCTGGTTGAGCTGGGTGCCAAACGTGGCGCGCACCTGATTGCTATAACCGACAGCCAGGTCAGCCCGCTGGCCGCCTTCAGCGATGTCTGCTTTGTGGTGCGTGAAGCGCAGGTGGATGGTTTCCGTTCGCAGGTCGCTTCCCTGTGCCTGGCCCAGACGCTGGCCGTTTCGCTGGCGCTGAATAACGTCACTAAAGCATAAAAAAACGGGTGGAAAATTCCACCCGTTTTTCACTGACTCGTTTCATTTATCCGGGGTCACTTTTCTCGCGGATATGCCTCGCTGTTCACCCAGGCGTGATCCTGTTCCCAGCTAAACTTCCATAATCTTACCGGCCCTGCCATCACGTTCAGATAATAATTATCGTAGCCGGCAATAGTCGCGACCGGATGGTAGCCACGCGGGACGGTGACCACATCATGGTTGTAGGCAGCCATGCACTCATCCAGCGAACGGTCGTCCGTATAGACGCGCTGCATGGCAAAACCCTGCGGCGGATTGAAGCGGTGGTAATAGGTCTCTTCCAGATAGGTTTCCGACTCTGAGTCTTCCCGATCGTGCTTATGGCTGGGATAGGAGCTGGTATCCCCTTCATTGGTATAGACTTCCACCACCAGCAGGCTGTCCGCTGGCTTATCGTCAGGCAAAATATTGTGTACCAGCCGCTTGTTGCGACCTTTACCACGCTGCTCCACGCCCACGTCGGCAGGCGTAATCAGCCTGGCGGGCAGCGTCCCTTTACCTGGCGCGTTACACACCGCCAGCTCCAGATCCGTGTCCGCGTAAATTTCGACTTTATCGTGATTGGGTACATAGACGGAATAAGGGGGCGTGCGCTCAAAGGGAGACATGCGCTTGCCGATGCCGGGAAACTCCGCGTGCAGCGTTTTTACCGAAGCCAGCCCCGCAACCAGCACCAGGCACAGCTCTTTATCACCACTCTCCAGCTGTAGCCTTTGCCCTTTTTGCAGCTGGTAAGCATCAAAGCCCACATAGCGCCAGCCTGCGCTCTCCGGAGTAACATGCTGGATGCGCCCTTGCGCATCCGGTTGTTTTACTTTGTTAAGCAATGACATTCTGCTTTTCCCCTGCTCGTGAATTAACCCAGCGTTGGCATGCTGAACTCAGAAACGGTTTTCTGACCGCCCGGCCAGCGTACGGTGGCCGTTTTCATACGGGTATAGAAACGCACGCCGTCTGGCCCGTGCACGTTCAGTGCGCCAAAGACGGAACGCTTCCAGCCGCCAAAGCTGTGGAAAGCCATTGGCACCGGCACCGGCACGTTTACGCCAACCATTCCTGCCTGCACTTCACGCACAAAATCACGCCCGGTGTGACCATTGTTGGTGAAAATGGCGCTGCCGTTGCCAAATTCATGGCTGTTAACCAGCTTCAGAGCAGTGGCATAGTCTGGCGCGCGCATGATGCTGAGCACCGGTCCGAAGATCTCTTCACGCCAGATAACCATATCGGCAGTGACGTTATCAAACAGCGTGCCGCCAACGTAGTAGCCTTCGCTGTAGCCTTCAACCTGGCAGTTACGACCATCCACCACCAGCTTCGCGCCTTCCTGCTCGCCCTGGTCGATGTAACCCAGCACTTTTTTCTGGTGCGCGGCAGAGACAACCGGCCCCATTTCGTTCTCTTCGCTGCCTTTTTTGATGCCAGGCCCTACACGCAGCGCTTTGACCAGCGGCGTCAGGGCAGCAATTAATTTATCTGCGGTATCATCGCCCACTGCGACCACCACCGGCAGCGCCATGCAGCGCTCGCCTGCGGAGCCAAACGCGCCGCCCATAATGGCGTTCACGGTGCTTTCCAGCTCGGCATCCGGCATCACGATGGCATGATTTTTTGCCGCGCCGAAGGCCTGAACACGCTTACCGTGGGCGCTGGCGGTTTTATAGATGTGCTCCGCCACGCCGGAAGAGCCAACAAAGCTTACGGCCTGCACGCGCGGATCGGTATAGAGCTGCTCTGCATCTTCGTTAGAACAGTGAATAACGTTGAATACGCCGTCCGGCAGCCCCGCTTCGGTCAGCAGCTCAGCCATACGTACCGAGGCTGAAGGGTCCAGGGCTGGCGGCTTCAGCACGAAGGTGTTGCCGCAGGCGAGCGCAATCGGGAACATCCATAATGGCACCATAGCGGGGAAGTTAAACGGGGTAATCCCGGCCACCACACCCAGCGGCTGCATCAGCGAATAGCTGTCCACGCCGGTTGCCACGTCAGCAGAGTTTTCACCTTTGATCAGATGTGGAATACCACAGGCATATTCAATCACTTCTATGCCACGGGTGAGTTCACCCAGCGCATCAGACCAGACTTTACCGTGTTCGCTGACAATCAGCGCAGCCAGCTCTTCACGGTGCTCTTCCATCAGGGCTTTAAAATTGAACATAACGCGCGCGCGGCGTAGTGGCGAAGTGCGTGACCATCCCTCAAAAGCGTTATGCGCCACTTCAATCGCTTTTGTCACTTCCTCTGCGCTGCTTTGCGTCAGATCGCGCACCGGTTTGCCTGTCGCCGGATCGTAAACCGGAATCGTTTCATTGCTGGCGCTCAGAGATGTTTTTCCGCCAATAAAGTTTCCTACGATAGTCATGTTCTGGCCTCTTTGATGTGAGTATGTCTACAGGCCGCAGCCTGACCGGACAAATCCTGAATGCGTGCAACGACACTATTATATTGGAACAAATTTTTCAAATAATTCACTTTAGAAAATTCGTTTTTAGCGGAGCAGATCGCATTTTTATTTATCGGGCTGCCCTGACCTGGGGTGCTTAACAGGGGCAGAAGCAAAAAGGGCTTAGCGCAAGGTGGCTGCGGCTCCCCACCGCCCAAAAGCCATGAACTCCTTGCCGGTATGAGGTTGCGATACGGCTCACAAATCAACCACCTGACGCGATTCTGAACGGCAATAAAACGAAATTTTGCGAGAGGGATCGAAAAATTTAAATTTCATAATTCACCAATCATGAAATAAATGTTCTTTTATACGCCATAACCTGAGAAGCCGCCTGATGGCGAGCCACACGGCTTAACAATTCTTCCCTTCTCTAATTTGCAGGAGCAGTAAAATGGCTATTGATCCCACCCGTTTCTGTATTAACCGAAAAATTGCCCCCAACCTCAGTATTGAAGCGTTCTTTCAGCTGGTGCATAAGCTCGGCCTGAATAAGGTTGAACTGCGCAACGATATGCGTGGAGGCAGCGTGACGGATGACCTCACTCATGCAGAAGTGAAAGCCCTGGCGCAACGCTACGGGCTGGAAATTGTCACTATCAATGCCGTTTACCCCTTTAACCAGGTCAATGAAGCACTGCTGGCGAAGACGGAAGGATTACTGAAAGATGCGCAGGGAGTGGGCGCTAAAGCGCTGGTGCTCTGCCCGCTGAACGACGGTACGCCAGTTTCTGAAGAGGAGACGCTTGCTGCCCTGAAAACGCTGGCTCCGCTGTTTGCCCACTATGGGATTGAAGGATTGGTAGAGCCGCTGGGCTTCAGGGTCAGCTCGCTGCGCTCTGCGGTTAAATCGCAGAAACTGATCCGCGACGCGAACGTTCCTTTCCGCCTGTTACTCGATACTTTCCATCATCATCTGTATGAAAATGCTGAGGCGGAATTTGAAACGGAGATCGATATCAAGGCGATCGGGCTTATCCATCTTTCCGGAGTGGAAGACAGCCGTCCAACCAGCGAACTCACCGATGAAGAACGTATCATGCTTACAAAAGGTGACCTGCTGAATACCGCTACCCAGGTGCAGCGTCTGGAGCGGATGGGTTACCGGGGTGTTTATGCCTTTGAACCCTTCTCATCAGTGATGGAGAGCTGGCAGGCGGAAGATATAGAGCGGGAGATCCGCCGCAGTATCGCTTTCCTACAGGATTAACCCAGGGGGCAGTGTCGCCCCTGGCTTACAGGTGTCACTTTGGCGGCCCTGGCCGCCTGTTCAGGAGCGTTCCCCCAGCGCCTCTTGTTGCCGTCGCAGCGTCCGTTTCAGGCGGGCCGTCAGCACTATCGCCACGCAGACCAGCAGCGCGCTAAGCAGATAGATCACCGGTACCCCGAGATAGCTCATGGCAAACCCGGCCAGAGGCCCGGTTATCCCTAAAGAGAGATCCATAAAGGTGGTATAGGCCGCCAGCGCGCTGCCCTGATTCTGCGGCGGTACGGCTTTAACCGCCACCACGCCAATGGCCGGAAACACCAGCGAGAAGCCTGCCCCGGTCAGGAATGCACCCAGTTTCGCCATCCAGGGATCGACCGATCCCCAGACCAGAAACAGGCCCACCGCCTCCACCGCAAAGCACACCAGCGCCACGCTAAGCCCGCCGTGTCGGTTAATCGCATTGGGAAAGAGCAGACGGGTTCCGACGAAAGCGCCGCTGAAAAGCGTTAACGCCCAGGCGGCACCTTCCCACCCTTTGGCCTGATAAAACAGCGTGATAAAGGTGGCAATCACCCCAAACCCTGCCGACCCCATCGCCAGCAGAACGCCGTAACCCCATACCTTGCCCAGCACAGCGCGGAACGGCAGCTGTTTACCTTTGCTGCTTTTCACCGTGGGGCGGGGAAGCGCAAAGAGAAAGGCAATCAGGGCAATCGCTGTGATGATACCGGAGAGCAGCAGCAGCCCGCCCCATTGATAAATCCCTACGCCCAGCGGAGCGCCGATGGCCATGGCGCCATAGGTAAAGATGCCGTTCCAGGAGATCACCCGGCCAATATGCAGCGACCCCACCACGCCAACACCCCAGAGGGTAGAGCCAGTCCCGGTAAAACTCTGCCCGATCCCCAGGATCACCCGTCCCAGGCATAGCATCACCAGGCTCAGCACCGGCAGGCTGGATCCAAACGCTGCCAGCGCATAACACAGCCCGCTCAGGAAGCAGCCGCACAGCCCAAAGACCACCACTTTTTTTGGCCCCCACAGATCGGCAAACCGGCCGGCGTGAGGACGACTCAGCAGCGTGGCGAAATATTGCAGGCTGACCACCAGCCCTGCCCAGAAAGCACTGTAGCCCATCACATCATGAACATAGCCGGGTAAAACGGCCAGCGGCAGGCCGATGGTCAGGTAACTGGCAAAATTGAATATCACCACGGAAATGATACGCAAATTAAGGCGTAAACCGCTTTGAGCAGGTTCTGCCGCAGGTTGCTCGGACATGGGAATCGTGAACCGGTTAACAAAAAGAGAGAATTAACTATACCCTGCTTTTCCCTCTTTCTCTTAATCCGGTTGGCCTCTTCGGGATAATTGCTGCCCTGAATCCGTCACATAGCGCGCTTACAGCACCCTGCTAATAAAATCCCGGTGAGGATAAAGGGCGTAGCAGGCTTATTGCCATGACAATCCAGGGATGCTGCCAGCCATCAGGTTGATACTGCGGCAGGTAAAAGCTTCCGACCTTTCTTAAAATCAGGGATTTACTGCTTAAAGGCGCTAAACTTACGCATCTGAAGCTGAAATGGAATGGGAATGAGCGAACTGCAACAGGAAAAAATTGGGCAGAACATGCTGTTAAAGATGGCGATGCTGGTGGTGATCCTTGCGGGCATCAAGGCCGCCTCGGACATTATGGTGCCCTTTTTACTGGCCATGTTTCTGGCCATTGTACTGAATCCGTTGGTCACTATTTTGATGCGCCGGGGCGTCAGACGCGGGCTGGCGATAGGCCTGGTGATGACTGGCGTGCTTATCTGTTTCGCTCTGCTGGTGGCGATGGTGGCCGGAGCAGCGAACGAATTCAGCGATATTTATCCGCAGCTCCGCAGCCAGCTGGAGCATAAGCTCGGCCTGGTTCAGCATTTTGCCGCCACGTTTAATATCAATCTCTCCACTGACCGGATGGCGGAACGGCTTGATCCTAACGCCATGATGAACATGGCGACCACCGTGCTGAGTCAGTTCTCAGGAGCGATGACCAATATCGTGCTGCTGCTGATGACCGTGGTGTTTATGCTGTTTGAAGTGCACCATCTGCCTTACAAACTTCGCTTTGCGCTGGTAAACCCCAAAATTCGCATCGCCGGACTGCATAAGGCGCTGAAAGGTGTTACTCACTATCTGGCGCTTAAAACGCTGATTAGCCTGATAACCGGTGCCTCGGTCTGGCTGGCGTTGCTGCTGCTGGATGTTAAGTTTGCCCTGTTGTGGGGCGTGGTTGCCTTTATTCTTAACTACATTCCGAATATCGGCCCGATCATTGCCGGCATTCCTCCGCTGATTCAGGCGCTGCTGCTGAACAGCGTTTATGATGCTGCGCTGGTCGGCGCCCTGTTTATCGCCATTCATATGGTGTTTGGCAATATGCTTGAACCCAGAGTGATGGGAAAAGGGCTGGGCCTCTCCAGTCTGGTGGTGTTCCTGTCGCTGATTTTCTGGGGCTGGCTGCTGGGGCCGGTGGGGATGCTGCTTTCGGTGCCGCTGACCAGTATCTGTAAAATCCTGATGGAGACCACGCCTGGGGGCAGCAAGCTGGCGATCCTGCTGGGCAATGGCAGGCCTAAAGTGAAGCGCTTTAGTGTGCAGAAAACAACCATCGATCAAAACCCTGAAAACAAGTTAAAGATTGGCAAAAGGTAAACCGCCCGCGGCCACAAGCGGGTGGCCAGCAGCCGTAAGCGCTCTTTCACTAACAGACGGAACAGGACCCTCTTCACGCTTTGGCTTGCTGAGTATCGCCTTCGGCAGTGGCTCAGGCGATACTGAGCAGCCCGATTGCATTCCTGCTCAGGTTAAGGAGTATTCATATGGAACACACATGGCGCTGGTACGGCCCGAACGATCCGGTCTCGCTGGATGATGCCCGTCAGGCGGGCGCCACGGGCATTGTTACTGCCCTGCATCATATCCCCAACGGCGAGATCTGGCCGGTGGATGAGATCAAAGCGCGCCAGGCGTTGCTCGCTGAAAAAGGGCTGGTCTGGTCGGTGGTCGAGAGTATTCCTGTGCATGAGTCGATTAAAACGCAGCGTGGAGATTATCAGCACTTTATCGCTAACTATCAGCAGTCGATTCGCAATCTGGGTCTCTGCGGTATTGATACCGTTTGCTATAACTTCATGCCGGTACTGGACTGGACGCGTACCGATCTGGCCTGGGCCTTGCCGGATGGCGCCAAAGCGCTACGTTTTGACCATATCGCCTTTGCCGCTTTCGAATTGCATATTTTGCAGCGGCCGGGCGCTACTCAGGATTACGACCAGCAGGAACAAAAAGAGGCGGCTGACTATTTCGCCGCAATGACGCCAGAGGCAATTGCAACGCTGACGCGTAACATCATTGCAGGTCTGCCAGGGGCTGAAGAGGGCTACACCCTGGAGCAGTTCCAGGCGCAGCTTTCCCAGTATGACGGCATTGATAAAGCGGGTTTACGCAGGCATATGGCCGATTTTCTGGCGGCCATTGTTCCCGTAGCGGAAACTGCCGGGATTATGCTGGCGGTTCATCCTGACGATCCACCGCGTCCCATACTCGGTCTGCCGCGCATTGTTTCTACTCAGGAAGATATGCAGTGGCTGAAAGAGAGCGTGGACAGCGTGCATAACGGCTTTACCTTCTGCACCGGCTCTTACGGCGTGCGTCCTGACAACAACCTGGTGGAGATGGCAGAGGCGTTCTCGGATCGCATTCATTTCGCCCATCTGCGCTCAACAAAACGGGAAGCTAACCCGAAAAGCTTCCACGAAGCTGCGCATCTGGCAGGCGATGTGGATATGGTCGGCGTGGTGAAGGTGATCCTTGCCGAAGAGCAGCGTCGTCGTCAGCAGGGCAATCTGCGCGGTATTCCAATGCGTCCCGATCATGGCCATCAGATGCTGGATGATCTGCACAAGAAAACGAACCCCGGCTATTCCGCAATTGGCCGCCTGAAGGGGCTGGCCGAGGTCAGAGGGGTGGAAGTAGCCTTAAAACAGATCTATTTTCAAGAGTAAAGTCTCGATTGCGGCGGCAGGCAAATAGCTGCCGCCGCCTCTCTTACCCTTAATCCACGATAAACAGCTGCGCACCGGCATCACTCCAGGAGCGGTGCGCTTCTGCGCCATCAGCCACCTGATAGCTCATGCCCGGCGTCAGGGTAAACACCCTTCCGTCATCTAATTCGGTATGCAACTCACCGGAAAGGCAAAGCAGAATATGCCCTTTAGAACACCAGTGATCCGCCAGGTAACCGGGGCTGTATTCCACCATTCTGACACGAACTTCGCCGAACTGCTGCGTACGCCAGAGCGCTTTACCTGTTTCGCCAGGATGCTCTGTGGCGGCCAGGGCTGCCCATGCGGTGGTACCAAACGGAATGTCGCTCATTTTCATGGTGCAGTCGTCTCCGGTTCAGATATGGGGATAAGCAGCATACCAACGAGCTGAAAATATTGCCTGCTTAACGCTTCAGGGTTCAAAAATGGGCGTAACGGGTATAGATCAGCAGCGGCGTGTGGATATTCTGAATCTGTCCGCCGGTTCGCAAGCGGCCCAGGGCTTCCACGCCTAGCTCTATTTCACGCTGGATATCATGGCCCAGCACGATATCCATTTCTCCTGTTTCCAGCAGGGTTCGCGTGTAGTCGCTCAGCTCGTGACCAATAAACAGTACATCGTTCGCCAGCCCTTTTTCCGTCAGCGCTTTAGCCACGCCGCGGTTCCCTCCAGCCATGTTGTAGATGCCAGCCATGGGCGGATTCTCTTCAAGGAACTTTTTGACGCTTTGGTATGAGCTTTCTGATTCATCGTTGGTGTTTACTCTCTCCACGACGGTCAGATGGGGAAATTCGGCCCGTAAAGCCCGCCGGAAGCCCACTTCGCGCTCCTCCTGAGTCCGGTAAGTGGAGCTGAAGATCAGCAAAATATTTCCGGGCCGTTTTGGCAACATGCGGCCCATCAGCCAGCCAGCCGTGGCTCCCGTGCTGATCTGTTCCAGTCCGACATAGGCGGTACGCCGGGAATTGGGCAGATCGCTGGTCAGACAGATCGTCGGCACGCCGTTATCGATAGCCTCACGCACCGCCCGATTGATCTTTACATCATCCCGGCACACCAGCAGCAACGCGTCAGATTCGGCAGCACGCCGGGTAATCAGCTGGCTGAAGCGGTCGGTATTGACCTGAACGTTAGGCACGCTGTCAAAACTGAAGGTAATTTCAGGATGCGCCGCGATGTAACGCCGCGCTTCTTTTTCCACCAGGCTGATAAAGCTGGTGCCGGACTCGCAGATAAAAGCGATGCGGCGGCGCAACGCTGGCGTCCCGCCCTCATCCCACTGGCCGCCCAGCCGTTGGATCGCCAGCATCACCTTTTTACGCGTGACCTCACGTACGCCGGGACGGGCGTTCAAGACTCTGTCGACAGTAGCCATGCTCAATCCCGCTTCTTCCGCGATGGTGGCGATAGTGGGTCCTTTCCAGCCGCTTTTCTCTGCCATGCCTGCTCTTAAAAAAGGTAATGAGGTGTTTTTCATCATAGCGAAAAGTGGTGATTAAGCCAGCAGCCCCTAAGCCTTTGATTCCCTCCGGTTAAGTGAGTTTTGACGGGTTTAACCTCAATTAAATCTGTGATTTACCGCATTTTTTGATGATGCCGTTTGCCCTTTGTTTTGACTTTATTCCGGCCAAAAACGATCACTCTCTACAGACATTTCGTCTGTTAACCAAGGAAACTGATCATGTATAACGTCGCCCTGTTTGGTGCTGGTCGTATCGGCCAAATTCACGCTGCCAATATTGCTGCCCATCCTGACTGTCGCTTGCAGTATGTGGTAGACCTCTATCAACCTGCCGCCCAGGCGCTGGCTGATAAATTTAATGCCCAGGTGGTGACGGTAGATCAGGCTCTGAATGACAGCAGCATCCAGCTTGTTGCTATCTGTAGCGCGACCAATACCCACGCGGATCTGATTGAGGCAGCAGCGCGGGCCGGTAAAGCCATTTTCTGTGAGAAGCCGGTCGACCTGAGTCTGGAACGGGTGGAGCGCTGTCTGGCAACAGTGAAGGAAACAGGCGTGACGTTAATGGTGGGGTTCAACCGCCGTTTTGATCCCAGCATGGCGCAGCTACAGCAAAGTCTGGCTGCCGGGGAAATTGGTCAAACCGAGATTGTCACCATCAGTTCCCGTGACCCTGGCGCACCGCCTGCGGAATACCTGAAAACCTCAGGTGGACTCTTCCGCGATATGACTATTCATGACTTTGATATGGCGCGCTGGCTGCTACAGGAAGAGCCAGTTACCGTCTATGCCAGCGCCTCGTCGCTGGTTGATCCCGCCATTAAAGCATTAGGCGATATCGATACGGCCATTGTCACCCTGACCTGCGCCAGCGGTAAAATGGCGGTGATCACCAACAGCCGCCGCGCGACTTATGGTTACGATCAGCGTATTGAAGTGCATGGCAGTGAAGGGATGCTGGCGGTAACCAATCTGCCTGAAAGTAGCCTGGTGAAATCCTCAGTGAGCGGCGTGGTGGCGCAGAAGCCGATGTATTTCTTCCTGCAACGCTATGCAGAGGCCTACCGGCTTGAGTTCGCCAGCCTGATAGCGCATCTGAAAAGCGGCACCGCAGTGACGCCAGGCGGCGAGGATGGACTACAGGCGTTACGGCTGGCCGATGCTGCGCTGGCTTCGATGACCAGCGGGCAGGTAGTTCAGCTGAAAGCTTAACAGGATGAGGCTGAGGCTTTACCCCGCCATCTGCCGTCATAAAAAGTCATGTCTCAGGGTGAAAGATGAGGCGGCCCTCAGCCAGAGGAGAAGCGCAGTCAATCCAACATTAGTGTGCAGAAACTTGACCAAAATCCCCGCACTGAGCTTATGATGCTGGCAGACTGTGCGGCCATCTATATCCGGGGCGGTCAGGCGCGCAGGAGAGTGAGAGAGGCTTGCCACTTTTGTTGGATGACAGGGGAACAATGTGGATTCAATTTTTAAAAGAACCCCGCAGCGAAAGGGGTTGCTGTTAACCATTGCCGGGCTGGCACCCTTACTGCTCTGCCTGGTTTTTACCTTTATAGATGCCCGGCAAATTGTTAAGCGTCAGCAAGCCGTTACGGCTGCAATGCTGCTGAGCCAGGCAGAAGCGATCAGCGATCAGGCCTGGAATATGGTTGGCTATCTGCGCAAACTCTCCGGCAAAAGATGCAGCGATATTAACGAGCAGATTCAGCAATACGCCTCGCAGTTTCCCTACTTCCGTTCTATTGGTCTGATGCAGGATGGGGTGGTGACCTGCTCCTCTATCTATGGTGGGTTGAGGGGCGATCTTTCAACCATGCTGCTGCGCCCTGCGCCGGAACCGCGTAAAGCCCGGTGGATGCTTTCTCTCTCCGGCACGTTTTCCGTTAAGGATCGCCCGGCCGTTATCTATATGCGCGATCTGCCCAATAAGTTCAGTAGCTATGCCATGGTGGATGGACAGTATCTGCTGGATTTTATGCATGCGGTGGGGAAAAGCCATGGGTATAACATTTCGTTGCAGTTTGGTGGCGGCTACGCCATAGACAGCGGCTTCACCCCGACCAACAGCCCTTCACTACTCCGCCCGCATACGCTGACTGTCAGCTCCGGGCGTTATCCGGTGGTGGCAACCATCATCTCGCCGCCAGCCGATCTCGCTCTCACCTGGCGGGAAGGATTGATGACCTATTTCCCTATGGCGATCATCTTTTCCCTGCTCTTAATGATGGTCACCAATAACTGGCTGAAGCGTAAACTCTCGATACGCGACCAACTGCGTCAGGCGCTGTTACGACAGGAGTTTTCGGTTCATTATCAGCCGGTTTATAACATTAAAACCAGGGCTTTTAGCGGCGTCGAGGCGCTGATGCGCTGGCAGCTGCCAGACGGTAACTGGGCGCGGCCCGACCTCTTTATCAGCGCAGCAGAAGAGGAAAAGATGATTGTGCCGCTTACGCAGCATCTTCTACAGATAATTGCGAAAGAGGCCCGCAGCTGGCAGGTACCACCAGGCTTTCATATTGCCATCAATATTACTGGCGAGCATATTCAGCACCCCGATTTCGTGGCGGATATCAGAAATTTTGCCGCTCAGGTTGCCTTTCATCAACCCACAATTACCCTTGAGCTGACCGAGCGCAGCCTGATCTCAGACGGGGATGAGGTGATCCAGAAGCTGAAGACGCTGCGCACGGAAGGGGTGCGGATAGCCATTGATGACTTCGGTACCGGACACTGTTCGCTCTCCTACTTACAGACCTTCCCGCTCGACTACCTGAAAATCGATCGAGGCTTTATCAACGCCATCGAATCGGCCGAGGAGGAAGCGCCGGTGCTGGACGCCATTATAATGCTCAGCCATAAGCTAAAGCTCAGCGTAGTGGCAGAAGGGGTAGAAACAGCGAAACAGCTGGAGTATTTGCAAGCGCGCGGTGTGATATTTATTCAGGGCTATCTTTATGCGCGGCCGATGAACAGTGAAGCATTAATGGCGTGGTCACGGCAGGAAGGTCAGCGTCCGCTGACTTCACCACTCCAGCAGAAAGGCGAAGCCTGAAACAGAGTCAGGTACAGTGTTTTTATTCCGGCACATAAGACCACCTTCAGCGTTTCATCTGCTGCGGGCCATTTTGCTGCGGTGGCCGGAATAACTGGGATCCTGCGTCGGGCTTCCACCCGCTGATTAATCCTCGCCAGGGCAGCTAAAATAGGGTCAGCCAGTTATTGATATTGCTGCAAAATAGTCTGTTGCTGCGGATCGCCCGTTTCTTTTTCCAGCATTTCGCTTACTCGCTGAAAACGTTCATTCAAACTCCGCATCTGTTTAGTGAGCAGGCGACAATTGTTTAATTTTTCTGCCTGATGAAAATTCCTTTTACGCTGTGCACCCCCTTTTTCCGGTGCAATATCGTCACTGGCTTCCTGTTTTAACTATGCATTTTGCGGATAAATGCCCTGATAGCTGACAGGGAAAACCCGGTACTGTTGCCAGACTTGCAAATTAACTTCAATGCTATCAATAGCCTTAAGGAAATGAGTTTTCAAATTTGAGGTTTTTTTATTATACATTTCTGGCTCCCCGATAAAGCGCCACGGAGTATTACATGAAGTTTGTTTATGCGCAGAAAATAACTCCACTCCTTATATTCATTAATTTAACTTAATCCACAATATAAAAAATTCGCACTGCTCTTTTATAAACGCGCCAGGTTCATGCTGCCAGAATGACTCTGTTTTCATTGTCTGTTTACTCTGGAGGTTTACCTACTCTGCTGCGGGGCATTAAGGCAAAACGCGGCTGCATAAAAGGCTCAGAGAGGATCCGCATTCAGGTTAATTGCAGGCAGAAATTATGTTCATGCCGGAAGAAACGATATACTGATAGCAGACAGATATTTGTTGTGGGAGGCAAATACCCCCTACAAATCGCTGCCTGTAGGGCATATAGCCCTACACTATTTGTACCATTTTGCCATGAACTTCCGGCATCGCTCTGGCAAAACGGACAAAATTTAATTGGGAAACAGACAATTACAGGGTGTTTTATATGAAGCTACGTAGGAAGCGTGTTAAGCCAATAGGCTTAAAAGACGTAACGATCATTGATGATGCCAGGTTACGCAAAGCCATTACCGCAGCGTCGTTGGGCAACGCCATGGAGTGGTTTGACTTTGGGGTTTATGGCTTTGTGGCCTATGCATTGGGTCAGGTGTTCTTTCCGGGAGCCGATCCCGGCCTACAGATGATTGCCGCACTGGCAACCTTCTCTGTTCCTTTCCTTATTCGTCCGCTGGGCGGCCTGTTCTTCGGGGCGCTGGGTGACAAGTATGGTCGTCAGAAAATCCTCTCCATCACTATTGTGATTATGTCCGTCAGTACTTTCTGTATTGGCCTGATACCCTCTTATGCCTCCATTGGCATCTGGGCGCCTGTCCTGCTGCTGCTGTGTAAAATGGCGCAGGGTTTCTCGGTGGGTGGCGAATATACCGGGGCTTCTATCTTTGTGGCGGAATATTCCCCGGACCGCAAACGCGGCTTTATGGGCAGCTGGCTGGATTTCGGCTCCATCGTCGGCTTTGTGACCGGTGCAGGTCTGGTGGTGCTGATTTCCGCAGTGATTGGGGAAGCCAGATTCCTTGAATGGGGCTGGCGTGTTCCCTTCTTTGTCGCGCTGCCGCTCGGTCTGGTTGGTATTTATCTGCGTAACGCGCTGGAAGAGACGCCTGCGTTCCAGCAGCATGTGGATAAACTTGAAAAAGGCGATCGCGAAGGTCTGGCCGAGGGGCCAAAAGTCTCTTTCAAAGAGATCGCGACCAAACACTGGAAAAGTTTACTGGCGTGTATCGGTCTGGTGCTCTCGACCAACGTGACTTACTACATGCTGTTGACGTACATGCCAAGCTATCTGTCGCACAATCTTCACTATTCTGAAGATCACGGCGTGTTAATCATTATCGCGATTATGATTGGTATGCTGTTCGTCCAGCCAGTGATGGGCTTGATGAGTGACAAGTTTGGCCGTCGTCCGTTTGTGATTATCGGAAGCGTGGCGCTGCTGATCCTGGCAATTCCCTGCTTCATGCTGATCAACAGTAACGTGATGGGGCTGATTTTTGCCGGGCTGCTGATCCTGGCTGTGGTTCTGAACTGCTTTACCGGCGTAATGGCCTCCTCGCTGCCCGCGATGTTTCCCACGCATATCCGTTACAGCGCACTGGCAAGCGCCTTCAATATTTCGATTTTAGTCGCAGGGTTAACGCCAACGCTGGCGGCCTGGCTGGTTGAATATACCGCTAACCTCTACATGCCTGCTTACTACCTGATGGTGGTTGCGGTTGTGGGTCTGGTCACCGGTATCATGATGAAGGAAACCGCGAATATGCCTCTGCGTGGCGCGACTCCTGCCGCTTCAGATATTCATGAAGCCAAAGAGATCCTGCAAGAGCATCACGATAATATCGAAAGCAAAATTGACGATATCAGTGAGCAGATAGCAGAGCTGGAAGAGAAGCGTAAACATCTGATCAATCAGCATCCCAATATTAACGAATAGTTGCCGTAATTAACCTCAAAGGCCCGCCTGGATGCGGGCCTTTTTTTATTTCCGACCCCAACGGCATCCGTTCAGGAGCACAGAGACAATCGCTTCTGGCCCCTGTAGCGAGGCTTTAAACCAGCCCTCTCATCCGGACGAGGACGCCCGGCAAGTTCGACGCACCCTGGCAGCTTGTCTATCCTTTCCTTTTGGAATTTTTTCTGACCCAAGGAGAGAACATGCAATTTCTGTCACGCTTCGGTTTTTTCAACCTGATAATGACCCCCTCGTTCTGGATAGGAACCGCCACTGTGGTTGTGGTGACGCTGGTCATGTACTGGGTGATCAATCGGCTGCTCTCTTTCATTCAGAAAGCGATCAACAACTGGGGAGAGAAACACGCCGCGGCCCATAAAGGCCGCATCATCCTTACGGATATGCTGAAAAGAACCAGCAAATCGCTGATTTTTATCTCCGCTTTTTTATTCAGCCTGCGCTTCGTTAACCTGCCGGATAACCTCTATAACACCATCAGCCACGCCTGGTTCCTGGTACTGGCGGTGCAGATGGCGCTCTGGCTGGATCAGGGAGTAGTCTCCTGGCTCCGTCTGCTGATGACTCAGCCCGGCATGATAAAAAATCCGGTTACGCTGGTGATCACAGGCCTGCTTCTGCGTACCGTGGTCTGGGCCGTGATGCTGCTGTCAATCCTGGCTAACGCTGGGGTCGATATCACTGCGCTGGTAGCCAGCCTGGGCGTCGGCGGTATCGCGATTGCACTTGCTGTGCAGACCATTCTTAGCGACGTGTTCGCCTCGCTCTCAATTGGCTTTGATAAGCCGTTCGAGATCGGTGACTTTGTGGTCTTTAATGATGTGGCCGGTACTATTGAGCATATCGGGCTGAAAACCACCCGCATCCGGAGTCTGAGCGGTGAACAGATTGTCTGTGGTAATGCCATCCTGCTTCAGCAGACGCTGCACAATTACAAGCGCATGCAGACCCGACGCATCGTGTTTACCTTTGGCGTGGCGCTGAATACGCCGCCGGAAAAACTGCGCAAGATCGGTAAAATTGTCGGTGAGATTATTACAGAAGCGGGCGAAACAAAGTTCGACCGCGCTCATCTGCTGGGCTTTGGCACCGACAGACTGAACTATGAAGTGGTACATATCGTCAACACGGCAGACTACAACAAATATATGGATATTCAGCAGGAGATTAATATTCAGATTATTGAGCGTCTCCAGCAGATAGGTGTTGAGATGGCGCTGCCAAATCTGGTGGTTAAAAACCCCTACCTTGCGGAAACGGAAGAAGCCGCACCTGAAGCTGAAGGCATGCCGGCCACTCAGTAACAGAGCACGGCGTCTTGCAGCTATTTGCCTGCAAGACGCTTTTATCAGCCGCTGCGCACCGAGCCGCGCCACACCACATTTGCCTCATAGATCAGGCTGTGGTTAAGCTGTCCGGTGCGCGGCCGCAGTTCATCAGAGTGGTTATCCTGTTCAATCAGCCAGCGAACAGCCTCGCGGGCAAACTGTTCGATAGGCTGGGTAAAGGTCGTCAGGTTATAAGATGACCAGCCACTTTGCGGAATATTGTCATAGCCTACCACGCAAAGATCTTCCGGAATGCGCAGGCCAAAACGATGCCGCGCTTCATCCATCACCCCACAGGCTACCAGGTCGGTGACACAGTAGATTGCATCGGGACGCTGCTGCCGCGTCAGCAGGCGATGCGCAAGGATCTGACCGCTCTCATAGGAAGTACTGCCAAAGCGTTCCACCGTGACCGCTATCCCGGCGCGGGCGGCGGCGGCCAGAAAATCGGCCTCTCGTTTTATCAGGCTGGGCGTCCCTGCCAGCGAATTCGCGAAAGCAAGGTGGCGGCATCCCGCCCGCTGGAAAGCCATTAACGCAGTTTCGGCAGCCTGCGTAGAGTCAAGGTTGATGCTTAGTGACCCAGGCAGCGTCTCGTCGCGGTTGATCAGTACCAGATGTTGTCCATGCTGGTAACAGAGACGGGTGATGGTACGATCGGGCATGCCGGAGAGAATAATCGACGCATCGGCACGAAAATTAATCGCCTGTTGCAGGGCTGCCGAAACGCGGCTGTCGGAGCGATCGGTATTGATAATCATCGCCACTTTCCCCGCCTCCTGCAAAAGCTGAGTCAGCCAGCTGACAAGAGTAGCGCGATAGGGCGTGGCCACCTCTGAAACAATCAAACAGACGATGCCGCTGCGGTTTCTTACCAGGCTGCGGGCCAGATGATTCACATGATAGCCCAGCTCTTCTGCCGCTTTCAGTACGCGGGCGCGCATGGGTTCAGAGACGCTGGCACCCGGCGTAAATACGCGGGATACCGCAGACCGTGATACGCCAGCCCGCAGAGCAACATCCTGTGCACTGACCACTGTTTTCTCCTGCATCAGGCTTATTCCCACCAATTTGTCATCAACGGCCCCAGTGTGCCCTGAATTGCACAGCTGTGCAAAATAAAATCATCCCGTAATGTTGCATTTTTGTGACGACAACCGCCAATTGCAGCAGAGCTGGATTGACAGGCTATTTTTTGTCCCTTACTAATCTGCACAGCTGTGCAAAAAAAGATGCCAGTGAAGCATCACCTCAACCCCAAGGAGAACACCATGCGTTATACCTTGCTGACCCCTGTCCTCACGCTCTGCTGCTCGCTCTCGCCGTTTGCGGCCAGCGCTGCCGGCAATCTCAATATGATCTGTTCGGCAGACGTGGTGGTCTGTGAGCAGATGACCCGCGTTTTCAGCCAGACGCATCCTGATATAAAAGTCAGCATGGTGCGACTCTCCGCAGGAGAAGCCTATGCCCGCCTTCGCAGTGAGGCGCGCAACCCCCGTACCGATATCTGGTGGGCGGGAACGGGCGATCCCCACATGCAGGCGGCCGAAGAGGGATTAACCCAAGTCTACAAATCCCCTTTGCTCACTCAGCAGCATGACTGGGCGCAAAAGCAGGCTGAAATCTCCGGTTACCGCACGGTAGGTATTTACGCAGGCGCACTGGGTTGGGGATATAACAGCAAACTGCTGGCAGAGAAAAAGCTTAAAGCTCCCGCATGCTGGAAGGATCTGCTGGATCCGGGATTCAAGGGTGAGATCCAGATAGCCAATCCAAACTCCTCCGGTACCGCCTACAACACTCTGGCTACGCTGGTACAGATCATGGGGGAAGATCAGGCCTTTGCTTATCTGAAAAAGCTGAACGCCAATATTTCGCAATATACCAAATCTGGCTCTGCGCCGGTGAAAGCGGCAGCGCGTGGCGAAACCACCGTCGGCATCGTGTTTATGCATGATGCGGTAGCGATGGAAGTTGAGGGTTTCCCCATAAAAACCGTCGCACCTTGTGAAGGTACCGGCTATGAGATTGGCTCAATGTCGATCGTGAAAGGCGCACGTAATCTGCCCAGCGCCAAAGTCTGGTATGACTGGGCGCTTTCAGCAGAAGCGCAGTCGCATATGAAAGAAGCCAAATCTTTCCAGCTTCCCTCGAACACCAAAGCGGAAATCTCAGAGTACGCGCCACGCTTCGAGAAGATCAAACTTATCGATTATGACTTCAAAACCTACGGGGATTCCGCCAAACGCAAAGCGCTGCTTGGCCGTTGGGATAAAGAGATTGGCTCCAGCGCAGAGTAATTCTGCCCATTTAACGCAACTGCGGTGGCCTGCGCCTGATGTCCGCCTGCCTGAACCAGGTCGAGGTGATAGATGAATGCAAACAACCGGCGATTAGTCATCGCGCTGGCTCTGGGGGCAGTGGCACTCACGCTACTGCCGTGGTACAGCCTTGAAAACGGCTTCTTTGATTTTAGCTGGCTCCTCACCCTGTGGCGTGATGAAGCCTCCGCGCCTGCTCTCTGGCAGCTAACACTCTATTCCCATCCGTGGCTGGGCGTCATTGTTGCTCTGCTGGCTCTGGCGGCACTCTGCGGGCTTATGCAACGGGGCGGCAGGCGCAGCGGGTTGCTGCTTGTTATCAGCGGCGCCGGCGTGCTGTTTATGGTGCTGGAAGGGCACGCCATCGGCTATAGCGGCTGGAACTGGCAGTGGCTGGAAGGTCTGTTCGGAACGCTGACGCAAGGCCAGCCCGCGATGGGCGCAGGTGCGCTGCTGATGCTTACCGTTTTTCTGCTGCTGTTCTCTTTTGCGCTGGCAGAGCGCGGCGCGTTGCGCGGTGATGCCTTTGTGGTTGCCGCAATAGTTTTACTGGTCGCCCTGGTGACCACCTTTGTGCTCTACCCGGTGATAAGTCTGTTTATCGTCTCTGTTCAGGATGTTGACGGCAGCTTCAAGCCGGATGGCCTGATCAACAATATGCGGGATCCCTCAATCTGGAGCCTTGCCTGCTTTGCGGGCGGTAACTGCGGCACAGCCTGGCGTACGCTGGCGCTGGCGCTGATGACGGCGACAGGCTCCACGCTGCTTGGGCTGGCGTTTGCCCTGGCCGCTACGCGCACCGCCCTGCCCTACAAAAAAGCGCTGCGTCTGCTGACCATTCTTCCCATTATCACCCCGCCTTTTGTGATTGGGCTGGCTTTGATTCTGCTGTTCGGCCGCTCGGGCGTGGTGACTGCACAGCTGGCAGCGCTGTTTGGCATCGAACCGGGTCGCTGGCTGTATGGTATGACCGGCATCTGGATCGCTCAGGTGCTCTCCTTCACGCCGGTGGCCTTTATGGTGCTGATCGGCGTGGTTGAAGGGGTAAGCCCGTCGCTGGAGGAGGCTTCACAAACTCTGCGAGCCAACCGCTGGCGTACTTTTTCCCGCGTTTCACTGCCGCTGATGGCGCCGGGCCTGGCCAACGCCTTTTTAATCAGTTTTATCGAAAGCATGGCTGATTTCGGCAACCCTATGGTGCTGGGCGGCAGCCACGGCGTCCTCTCTACGGAAATTTTCTTCTCCGTTGTGGGCGCGCAAAACGATCCCAGCCGCGCGGCGGTACTGGCGATGATCCTGCTGGGCTTTACGCTATGCGCCTTTATTATCCAGCGACTCTGGCTCTCGGGTAAAAGTTTTGCCACCGTGACCGGAAAAGGTGATGGCGGCCGTCACACTACGCTGCCAAAACCTCTGCGGGCTGGCATTTACGGGATGGTTATCCCCTGGGGCCTCTTTACGCTGGTGGTCTACGGCATGATCATGGTAGGCGGATTTGTGCAGTCATGGGGGCTGGATAACAGCCTGACGCTGGATCACTATATCCGCGCCTTCCGCGTTACTCTACAGGATGGGCACCTGCTCTGGAGCGGCGTGGCCTGGAACTCCTTCTGGACCACGCTGGAAATTGCGCTGATTGCCGCCCCGCTCACTGCTGTGGTTGGCTTACTCACCGCGTGGCTTATCGTAAGGCAAAACTTTGCCGGTCGTCAGACCTTTGAGTTCATGCTGATGCTGAGTTTTGCTATCCCCGGCACGGTCATTGGCGTCAGCTACGTGATGGCTTATAACCTGCCGCCGCTGGAGATCACCGGCACGGCGCTGATCCTTGTCGCCTGCTTTGTTTTCCGCAACATGCCGGTGGGCGTTCGCGGGGGAATTGCCGCGATGAGCCAGCTGGATAAAAGCCTTGATGAAGCCTCGCTGACGCTGGGTGCAAACAGCTTCCGCACGCTGACCCGAGTCATTCTGCCGCTGCTGAAACCCGCCATCAGCGCGGCGCTGGTCTATGCCTTTGTTCGTGCCATTACCTCTATCAGCGCCGTGATCTTTCTGGTTAGCGCCCAGTACAACATGGCCACCTCTTACATTGTCGGGCTGGTTGAAAACGGCGAGTACGGCGTAGCGATTGCTTACTCATCTGTTTTGATTGTGGTGATGCTGGCGATCATCGCCCTCTTCCAGCTGCTGGTTGGCGAGCGGCGCTTACGTCGCACCGCCGCCCTTATCCCGGCCACTGTTGCCCCTCTTTCCCGGAAACCGTTCATTCAGGAGAACGCCATATGAGCATCGTTACAGCAGGAACAGTGGTGTTTGAGCAGGTGTCCAAACGCTTCGCCGGGTTTGACGCTATCCCCGATCTTTCATTAACCGTGGAGGCGGGCACGCTGGTGACCCTTCTTGGCCCTTCAGGCTGCGGTAAAACCACTACCCTGCGCTTGCTGGCCGGGCTGGAGCATCCCACATCAGGCCGCATCCTGATCGGCGGTAAAGAGGTGACTCAACTCCCCGCCAACGAGCGCGACGTGGCGATGGTATTTCAGTCTTATGCGCTGTTCCCTCATATGTCGGCCCTGGAAAATGTCATGTACGGACTACAGTCGGGCGGGCTGCGTAAGCGGGAAGCGCAGGATCGCGCCAGAGAGGGGCTGAAGCTGGTTGGTCTGGAACAGCAGGGAAACCGGCTGCCGTCAGAGCTTTCCGGCGGGCAGCAACAGCGTATAGCCGTGGCGCGTGCGCTGGTGCTGGAACCGCAGGTATTGTTGCTGGATGAGCCGCTTTCAAACCTGGATGAGCGTTTGCGCCGTCGCGTACGCACCGATATTCGCGACCTGCAACAACGGCTGGGCTTTACCGCCGTCTACGTCACCCATGACCAGGAAGAGGCGCTGGCGGTCTCCGATAAAATTATCGTGATGAAGGAGGGACAGATTGCACAGCAGGGCGCGCCAGATACCCTCTACCACTCGCCAAACTCGGTATTTATTGCCGACTTTATGGGAGAGGCGAATATTCTGCCTTGTGAGGTTGATACCACAGACGGTGAGTTCGCCCTGGTAAGCGTGGGCAAACAGCGCTATCGGGTACGCAGCAGCGGCGCGAAACCGGGCAAAGCCCAGCTTTCCATACGACCCCAATATATTACCCTCAACTCAGGCGGCGAAGGTGCGCTGGCAGGGCAGATCGTGCATGCAACCTGGCTGGGTGACCATATCGAATATGAAGTCAGTACGTCGCTTGGCGCACTGTTTATTATTGACAGCCAGATGGAGCTGATATTACCGCTGGCTGCCCATGTTAATGTGGATTTCAAACCGCAGGGACTGGCATTAATCGCCTCTTAACGCTCGCTACTCTGGAGAAAAGTATGACCGGAACAGAAGATCACGCGCTACTGGCGCGCCTTGCACTGGCAGAAGAAACGGCGCGTGCCGCAGGCCAACTGGCGTTAAGCTGGTTTAATCAGCGCGACAGCCTGATTGTGGAAACCAAAAAAGATGCTCAGGATGTGGTTTCGCAGGCCGACCGTGAAGTAGAGGAGATGATTGACCAGCGTATTCGCCAGGCCTGGGCAGATGATGGCTTTCTGGGGGAGGAGTCGGGCCTGCAATCCGGCACGTCAGGCTATACGTGGGTTGTGGACCCCATTGACGGCACCAGCCCCTATCTCAACGGCATGCCAAGCTGGTGCGTATCGATAGCGGTGCTTTTTGAGGGCGAGCCGGTTATCGGGGTGATTTATGCTCCCTGCTACGATGAATGTTACGTTGCAGCGTCAGGCAAAGGAGCCACTTTAAACGGGCGTAAATTGCAGGTTGACCCTGCGCGCACCCTGCAAAACCATGTGGTGGGCTTCGGGGCCAACAGTTACGTTTCACCGCAGGCTGTGGGTGAGCTGCTGGCGGCGCTGCTGACCAAAGGCGGGAACTTTATCCGTATCGGCTCCGGCGCGTTAATGCTGGCCTGGGTCGCTGCGGGTCGGGTTGTAGGCTATTTTGAACCTTATATGCACGCATGGGATTGTCTGGCCGGATACTGTCTGGTGAAAGAGGCGGGTGGCTGGTATTTGCCTTTTGATACAGAAGGAGAGCGGCTGACTAAAGGCGCCAAAGTGCTGGCGGTGGCTCCGGGCGCGCAACAAGAGTTAAGAGAGATTATGGGCGTGTGAATTTACTGCGCCTGAGGCAGCCCTGCTCAGGCGCGCAACCTTCACTGTTACAAAGCCCCCTAAATCCGGGCGCTTAACCGCTTTTACTACAAGGCCTGAGCGCAAGCCCAGGCAGAAGCCCAGGCCCACTGGAAGTTATAGCCCCCCAGCCAGCCAGTCACATCCACCACTTCACCAATGAAATATAAGCCGGGCACATCGCGCGCCTCCATAGTCCTGGAGGAGAGCATGGTGGTATCTACGCCGCCCAGCGTCACTTCCGCCGTGCGGTAGCCTTCGGTGCCGTTAGGCTGTACCCGCCACTGGTGCAGCGAGTCAACCAGTTCGCCCTGCTGACGCCGGTTGAGCTGCTTCAGCGTACATTCCGGCACGCTCCCCAGTAGCTGAAGGCACTCCACCAGACGGCGCGGCAATATTTTTGCCAGCGTGTTTTTCAGGCTCTGATTCGGGTGGGCTTCACGCTCTTCATCAATAAAGCCGCCGAGTTCGCGCTCCGGGGAAAGGTTAATAGTCACGAACTCGCCGGGCTGCCAGTAGCTGGATAATTGCAGAACTGCCGGACCTGATAACCCGCGATGGGTAAACAGCAGCGCTTCTTTAAACAGGGTGCCATCTTCAGCACCGATTGTTGCAGGCACGGCAACGCCAGAGAGGGTTTGCAGCTGCTCCAGCAGCGGCTTGTGCAGCGTGAAAGGCACCAGCCCGGCGCGGGTAGGAAACACCTTAAGGCCAAACTGCTCTGCAATTTTATAACCAAAAGGCGAGGCGCCCAGAGCGGGCATAGAGAGTCCGCCGGTGGCCACCACCAGTTTTTCCGCCTGCACCGTGCTGCCGTTCAGCTCCAGCGTATACCCCGCCTCGTCGCGCGCCACGCTCAGCACTTCGCTGCGCAACCGCAGGGTGACGTTGCCCACTTCGCACTCTTTCAGCAGCAGGTCAACAATCTGCTGGGCAGAGTCATCACAAAAGAGCTGGCCCAGCGTCTTTTCATGCCAGGCGATGCCGTGGCGGTTCACCAGGTCAATAAAGTCCCACTGGGTATAACGCGCCAGCGCCGACTTACAGAAATGGGGATTGTGCGAAAGATAAGCCGCCGGTTGGGTATAGAGGTTGGTAAAATTACAGCGGCCGCCGCCGGACATCACAATTTTACGGCCCGCTTTTTTGCCGTTATCCAGCAGCAGCACTCGCTTGCCCCGCTGCCCCGCCTGCGCCGCGCAGAACAGGCCAGCCGCGCCAGCGCCAATGATGATAACGTCAAACTTTTCCACAACTCGCTCCGGGCTTTAAAAACGCTGATTGTAATGACAAGGGCCGGGTGATGCCAGAGTAACAAAAATGTCATTGCTGAAACATTTTGCAACTGGATGATATTTAAGTAAAAGCAGAGGCCTTTTTCATCTGGCTGACACATTATTGTCAAAAAAAGTCTATATTTTCCTTTCCCCAGCCGCGTATTCTCGCTGATAATGCGCCGCGTTCATGTCCCCCAAAATGGCTTAACGCTTATGTTACATCTGTTCGCTGGTCTCGATTTTCATACTGGCTTGTTACTGGTGCTCGCGCTGCTCTTTGTGCTGTTCTACGAGGCCATTAACGGCTTCCATGATACGGCCAACGCAGTCGCTACTGTGATCTATACCCGGGCAATGCGATCGCAAGTGGCGGTGGTGATGGCTGGGGTGTTCAACTTCTTTGGCGTCCTGCTGGGCGGACTGAGCGTGGCCTATGCCATTGTTCACCTACTGCCCACCGATCTGCTGCTTAACGTAGGTTCAGCTCATGGCCTTGCCATGGTCTTCTCTATGCTGCTTGCGGCGATTATCTGGAACCTCGGCACCTGGTACTTTGGTCTGCCGGCTTCCAGCTCTCATACCCTTATCGGGGCCATCATCGGTATTGGCCTGACTAACGCACTGATTACCGGCACCTCGGTAGTAGATGCATTAAACATCCCCAAAATGATCGGCATCTTTATGTCGCTGGTGATTTCACCCATTGTTGGTCTGGTGCTGGCTGGCGGCATGGTATTTATCCTGCGCCGTTACTGGAGTGGGAGCAAAAAGCGCCGTCGTATTCATATGACGCCTGCGGAACGTGAAAAGATCGACGGCAAAAAGAAGCCGCCGTTCTGGACCCGGATTGCCCTGATTGTCTCCGCCATCGGCGTGAGCTACTCGCACGGTGCCAATGATGGTCAGAAAGGCATTGGCCTGATTATGCTGGTATTGATTGGCGTGGCGCCAGCGGGATTCGTGGTCAACATGAACTCCACCGGCTACGACATCACCCGCACCCGTGACGCGGTAAACCATCTGGAGCAGTACTATCAGCAGCACGCTGATTCACTGACCCATATCGTGCAGATGGCGCCGCCTGTGGTGCCAACGCCGGAAGAGGTACCAAGCGGCCCGAAAGAGTTCCACTGCGATGCCGCCCGCGCTCTGCCAGCTATTCAGCAAGCCCAGGGCCTGCTGAACAACCTGCAAAGCTACGACAAGCTGACGGTGGACCAGCGGGCGCAACTTCGTCGCCTGTTGATGTGCATCTCTGACACGTCAGAAAAAGCGTCGAAACTGCCGGGCGTCACCAGTGACGATCAGCGTTTCCTCAGCAAGCTGAAAGGCGACCTGCTGGGCACAATTGAATATGCTCCGGTCTGGATTATCGTAGCCGTAGCCCTGGCGCTGTCGCTGGGCACCATGGTGGGCTGGCGTCGTGTGGCGACCACTATCGGTGAGAAGATCGGTAAGAAAGGCATGACCTATGCTCAGGGGATGTCCGCGCAGTTAACGGCGGCGGTCTCTATCGGCGTGGCGAGTTATACCGGAATGCCGGTTTCAACCACTCACGTCCTCTCCTCTTCCGTTGCCGGCACCATGCTGGTTGATGGCGGCGGCGTACAGAGCAAAACCATCAAAAATATCCTGCTTGCCTGGATATTCACGCTGCCTGTTTCCATCCTGCTGTCAGGTTCGCTTTACTGGATTGCGTTGAAATTTATCGCCTAAGTGCCCTCCTGGCACAGCAAAAGGGCGGGGATATCCCCGCCCTTTTTTGTTTCTTTCGTTTGCTGGCTCAGTGCCAGATCAGCAGCCCAACCAGGCTAATTACCACCAGCCCACATAACGCGCTGGTCAGGATAAACTGCCCCCGTACCCGCTCGCAGCGACGAATAAACTCATCATCGTGATGGTCGCGATAGCGCTGTGACCAGATGTACCGCACCAGCCGGACCTGTTTACCAGGCTGACCGTGTGAGGTAAAGAAGCCCGCGCCATCCACATATTGATAGAGTAAAGGATCGCACCCACGAAGCACCACTAACAACGCACGCAAAGAGGAAAAGTAGCGCGCCATATTCACCACACATACCACACAAAGAGCCCAGAAAAGCGCGATGGTGCTGATCATGATCCCCTCCCGACAGCCATCAAAGAGCTTATGCAACGGGGTACGCCGGACAAGCCCTGCGATGAGTAGCCAATCACCTCATTAAACCAGACTGATTTTAGTTGTAACAGAAAAGCGACTGCTATTAGCGCATAACAGGTCGTTAATATCAGTGTAGGAGATCTGCTTAAATTTTTTCCAGCGATGTTTTACGTAACCGTCAGAAAGAGAGAAAAATTCAGTATGATCCCGCTCGCAAACGGCGCGGCCTGGCCACTCTGCTGTTAACAATTGGGGTTATAATAGAGGTGAAAATAATAACGTCGCCGATCTCTTTCTCCTCATCAGGCGCGGCTCAATGCATTAAACATTAGCAACGGATTTCAATGTGTTATGATGCAAAAAGAGAGTTTTTTCGGCGGATATCCCTCCGCAACGAATGAAAGGAGTATCGTTATGTCTTACAAACACATTCTGATCGCAGTCGACCTTTCTCCGGAAAGCCAGCTGCTGGTCGCCAAAGCGGTGTCCATGGCACGCCCTTACGATGCCAAAGTGTCACTGATCCACGTTGATGTGAACTATTCCGATCTCTATACCGGATTGATTGACGTCAACTTAGGGGATATGCAAAAACGTATCTCTGAAGAGACCCATACCGCGCTGACCGACCTTTCGAATAGCGCGGGCTACCCCATTTCTGAAACCCTGAGCGGCAGCGGCGATCTGGGCCAGGTGCTGGTCGATGCGATCAAAAAATATGATGTGGATTTGGTGGTGTGTGGTCACCATCAGGACTTCTGGAGCAAGCTGATGTCATCGGCTCGCCAGCTGATCAATACCGTGCACATTGATATGCTGATTGTGCCGCTGCGTGATGAAGAAGACGAATAAACAGAAAAGGGCGGAATAATCTCCGCCCTTTTTTCAGATGTGGTGCTGTAAAACGCTTTTCGCTGGCGCTGTTCTGTCGGCGCGGAAGATCGTTCGCTTCACCCCGTAACGCTTGCGTTAAGCGTCACTCTGATGAGCTGACGCTGGCTCCACAGAGTCGCCAGGCAGCGGTGGGTAGATATCAAAGCGGTGACTTTTGGTCACTACGGCAGCCTGTGTCACCACGCCTGCCAGCGGAGGCGCATAATCTGGGCGCTTTACAACCACCCTTTTCTTCGCCAGCCGTCTCGCCGGGGCCAGCAAGCCATCCGCATCCTCATCCGCCCCCACCAGCGTCTGAAATACCCGCATCTCTTTCTTTACCAGCGCGCTTTTCTGCTTGTGAGGATACATCGGGTCGAGATAGACCACGTCGGGCTTGTCGGCGATTTCGCTCAGTGCCTCAAGGCTTGAAGCGTGGATAAGCGTCAGACGTTGCCGTAGCCAGCCGCCAATTTCCGCATTCTGGTAGCCGCGCTGTAAGCCGTCATCCAGCAGAGCTGCCACCACAGGATGACGCTCCAGCATCTGCACACGGCAGCCTACAGAGGCCAGCACAAAGGCATCGCGCCCCAGACCCGCCGTCGCATCGATCACGGAGGGAAGATAGCCGCTTTTAATGCCCACCGCTTTTGCCACCGCCTCGCCGCGTCCACCGCCAAAACGACGTCGATGGGCCATTGCGCCCTCGACGAAATCCACAAAAATTCCGCCAAGTTTAGGCTCATCAAGCTTGCGCAGCTCAAGGTGTGTGGCCGTCATAACCAGCGCCATCGGCGCATCTGCATCATGCTCCAGCTGCCAGCGGGCGGCTAAAACAGATAAGGCGCCGTCTCCGGCGCCCGATTCATCCACTAAACAGATCTTCACTGCACGCTATTCCTGAATACCGTAATGTTTGAGCATGGCATCCAGCTGCGGCTCGCGGCCACGGAAGCGCCTGAACAGCTCCATCGGCTCTTCGGAACCTCCCCGCGTCAGGATGTTATCCAGGAAGGACTGACCCGTTTCGCGGTTGAAAATACCTTCCTCTTCAAAGCGCGAGTAAGCGTCAGCCGCCAGCACGTCTGCCCACAGATAGCTGTAGTAACCCGCAGCATAGCCACCGGCAAAGATATGGCTGAAAGCATGTGGGAAGCGGCCCCAGGACGGTGATGGCACCACGGCTACCAGCTGTTTGATCTCTTTCAGCATCTCAAGGATTTGCGCGCCTTTGGCCGGGTCAAACTCGGCATGCAGACGGAAGTCAAACAGGCCAAACTCCAGCTGACGCAGGATAAACAACGCCGCCTGATAGTTTTTTGCCGCCAGCATTTTGTCCAGCAGCTCCTGTGGCAGCGGCTCGCCGGTCTCATAATGGCCGGAGATAAACGCCAGCGCTTCCGGTTCCCAGCACCAGTTTTCCATAAACTGGCTTGGCAATTCGACCGCATCCCACGGCACCCCGCTGATGCCCGCTACGCCCGGCGTTTCAATACGCGTCAGCATATGGTGCAGGCCATGGCCAAACTCGTGGAACAGCGTGGTCACTTCATCGTGGGTAAACAGCGCAGGCTTGCCCTTCAGCGGACGGTTGAAGTTGCAGGTCAGGTAAGCCACCGGCTTTTGCAGGGAACCGTCGGCAAGGCGCATCTGGCCTACGCAGTCGTCCATCCATGCCCCGCCACGCTTGTTTTCACGCGCGTAGAGATCGAGATAGAAGCTGCCGCGCAGCTCGCCGCTCTCATCAAACAGGTCGAAGAAACGCACGTCAGGATGGTAAACGTCCACATCCTTGCGCTCTTTGGCAGTGATGCCATAAATGCGCTTAACCACTTCAAACAGGCCGTTAACGGCACGCTCTTCCGGGAAGTAAGGACGAAGCTGCTCGTCGCTGATGGCATACAGGTGCTGCTTCTGCTTTTCGCCTAACCAGGTCAGATCCCATGGGTTCAGCTCATCCATTCCGTACTCTTTTTTCGCGAAGGCACGCAGCTGCTCCAGCTCTTTCTCTGCCTGCGGCCGGGCGCGTTTTGCCAGATCGGTCAGGAAGTCAGTTACCTGGGCAGGATTTTCGGCCATTTTCGTCGCCAGGGATTTATGCGCGTAGGAGTCGAAGCCCAGCAGCTGAGCCAGCTCGTGGCGCAGCGCCAGCTCTTCCGCCATCACTTCGCTGTTATCCCATTTGCCCGCATTTGGCCCCTGATCGGAGGCTCGCGTGGCGTAGGCGCGGTACATCTCTTCGCGCAGCGCCTGGTTGTCGCAGTAGGTCATCACCGGCAGATAGCTTGGGATATCCAGCGTCAGCAGCCACCCCTCCTGCTCTTTAGCTTCTGCCTGCGCCTTCGCCGCACCCAGTGCGCTTTCCGGCATACCGGAGAGTTCACTTTCATCAGCGATCAGCTTGCTCCAGCCCATGGTGGCATCCAGCACGTTATTGCTGTATTTCGAACCCAGTTCCGAGAGGCGTGCAGCAATTTCGCCATAGCGCTTCTGTTTTTCTTTGCTCAAGCCAATACCGGAGAGTTCAAAGTCACGCAGGGCATTATCAACGGCCTTTTTCTGCGGCGCGCTCAGTCCGACGTAGCTGGTCTCTTTCAGATTGCGATAAGCCTGATAGAGGCCCTCGTGCTGACCCACCCAGGTGCTGTACTCGGAAAGCAGCGGCAGCGTCTGCTCATAGGCTTCGCGCAGTTCCGGGCTGTTTTTCACTGAATTCAGATGGCTGACCGGGGAGAAAAGGCGGCCTAAGCGATCGTCCACTTCCGCCAGCGGCTGAACCAGATTATCCCAGGTATAGGGCGCGCCCTGAGCGACCGCTTTTTCCACCGCAGCACGGCAATCGGCCAGTGCCTGAGTCACTGCGGGAACCACGTGTTCGGGTTTGATCGCAGAAAACGGCGGAAGCGTAAAAGAAGTAAGTAACGGATTGGTCATTGCGCAGTCCTTGTTATGATGACTTGTCTGAGGCGCTGTTTAGCGCGCGATAAAGTTAACATGAGGCTAAGTGTAGTGAAAATCAATGGTGGGCAGGCGGGGAAAGGTGACGAAAGGTGTCGGTAAGGGCGCATGCCGAACGGCAGCAGAGGTTTGTTACTGCCCTCCTTAACGCGTTATTGATCTCAGTCACGGCTCACCCACTCTCTGGTTGATTTCACCGGTTCGCAGTTGCCTGCCCTGGTCCGTCACCGCATAATTTTGCCGGTTTTTTTGCTTACTCAAACGGAGTGTTGTTATGTGGTATCTCCTTGCTGCCTCACTGCTACTGCTTTCTTTCCACCGGCGGGCTTCGCTGGGGTTGCTGGCCATAGCGCTGGTTCTGGCGGCGATTGATGAAACGCTCCAGTGGCAGGCCATCGCCGCCCTGGTGGGTATTGGGGCCGTCGCGCTCTGGCAAACGAAAATAAAAGAGCGGGGCACCACGGCTCTCGCTGGCGAAGCGCTGCTGCTGCTCAGCGCCGTGGCGCTGATGCTGCATTTCATTCCGGGCTTTAATAACCTGAAGATTATCAGCGCGGTTAAAGCCGGGCCGGAAAGTGCTCCTTTCAGCTTTTACTACAATTTCGATAAGGCCCTGATCCCCTTTGTGTTGCTGGCCTGCCTGCCCACGCTGCTGAAACGTCCGTCATTGGGGCCAAAAAACCGGCTGTGGTGGCTGGTGCTGATACTCTCTATGCCGCTTCTGCTGCTGGTTGCCACGCTGGCAGGCGGCCTGCGTGTGGAGCTGCATCAGCCTGAATGGCTTGGCGCTTTTATGCTGGCAAACCTGTTCTTTGTCTCATTTGCAGAGGAAGCGCTGTTCCGCGGCTATCTTCAGCAGCGCGTCAGCCAGAAGCTCGGCAATCTCTGGGGCTTGTTGATTGCAGCGGTCATATTTGGTCTGGCGCATCTTGCTGGCGGGCCGCTGCTGGTGTTCTTTGCCACGCTGACCGGCCTTATCTACGGCCTGGCCTGGCTCTGGAGCGGCAGAGTGTGGGTCTCCACGCTGGTGCATTTCGCCTTTAATCTGCTGCATCTGCTGTTCTTCACCTATCCGGTCTGGCAACACCAGCCAGGGTAAGAGCATTAGCAGATCCGGGGCTTGCGATAATGGTTAGCGTGGGTTGGGGTGGCAAACACATGATATGGAATGAACATGCTGTAGGTTGACCTGAACAAGTAACAGGGGCGTAAGCCCCTTAATCATAAAGCCAGTGGCCAGCGCGAGCCGATTCTGCAAACATCCGAACAGTGAGAGGTTTTTTGGTCTGCGGTAGCGGCTTTTCAGTAAACCATTTACGGAAAACCATTTGAGCTTCCAGGGATAGTAGTGAGCCATATCCAACTCTGACGCATCAACCCCAAACACCTCATCATATTTTTCTTTTGCATCACCCAGCTCATCAGCCGCCGCGTATCCCTGCAATGGCGTGTCCAGCTCAATGGGGATCGGTTTCATTGCCAGCGTGGTCATCAGCGAAAGCTCCCTGCGGAAAAAGCTTAATACCTCTTCGTCGGTCACCCTATTTTATCGTTCCCTCTGGCTATTTTGTTATAATGGCAGGTGGTTTTATAAGTGATAGTCGCAACGTCATGGGCGAGAAGAATCCAGCCCACTACCGGCACCGCGCGGCCTGCAAACTTGCCCAATTTGTTTACCCACATTGGCTTCAAATACCGAAGGCTGGCATTTGTGAAGGCAGGAAACCGAAAAGACCATTTTATCTCAAGGTAGCGGCGGGCATAAACGGTTAAAAGCGTTGATTTGTTCACATGCTTTCGGCCCATCTGGCAACTATCCCTGATATAATCCCCTGCTTCAAAAGATTCTCATGCTTTTTCCTGCATCCGTTGCTGTGCGTCGTTCTGTGGGTAATCCGTGAGGTAATAATTGTAAAAAATTGATTTACCATCAATTAAAACCTTATTATATTCAACAGGATATTTAATAATGCTCAGTTACCGCCACAGTTTTCATGCCGGCAACCATGCCGACGTTCTCAAGCATACCGTTCAGAGCCTGATCATCACTGCGCTTAATGAGAAGGATAAACCCTACCTCTATCTGGATACCCATGCCGGGGCCGGGCGCTATCAGCTGAGCGGAGAGCACGCCGAGCGGACGGGTGAATATCTGGAAGGGATCGCCCGCATCTGGCAACAGGATGACCTGCCAGAAGAGCTGGAGAGCTATATCTCCTGCATCAAGGCGCTGAACCCGAACGGCAAGCTGCGTTATTACCCTGGTTCGCCACTGATTGCGCGTCATCTGCTGCGCCCTTATGACAAGCTGAACCTGACGGAACTGCATCCCAGCGACTACCCAATGCTGCGCAATGAGTTCCAGAAGGATGAACGCGCCCGCACCGAGAAAGCGGACGGCTTCCAGCAGCTGAAATCGAAATTGCCGCCGCCGTCGCGCCGTGGTCTGGTTCTGATCGATCCCCCCTACGAGCTGAAATCGGATTATCAGGCCGTGGTAACCGGGCTGCTGGAAGGGTACAAACGTTTCGGCACCGGCGTGTTTGCGCTGTGGTATCCGGTGGTCCTGCGTCAGCAGATCAAGCGCATTACCAAAGAGCTTGAAGCTTCCGGCATCCGTCGCATTTTGCAGATCGAGCTGGGCGTCCGCCCGGACAGCGACCGCTTCGGCATGACCGCCTCAGGCATGATTGTGATCAACCCGCCGTGGAAGCTGGAGCAGCAGATGAACAACGTGCTGCCATGGCTGCTGAAGCATCTGGTTCCCGCAGGAACCGGCCACACCAAAGTCAGCTGGATTGTGCCGGAATAATCGGCCGCATCCTGACTGCATTAAACAGCAGAAGGGTGCCTGATTAAGCGCTGGAGAAATACAGCGCTATCCCCACTCTGCTACAGCCTGAATACCGAGAAATCATGTGCCATCTCGGTATTCGGGAAAATCTCCCGACATTCTGCCAGCAATCTCTCCGAATCCTCCCGCAGATAACGCGAACTGAGATGCGTGACAATCAGCCTTTTTGCTCCCGCCTGTTTTGCGGCCATCGCTGCCTGTACGGTAGAAGAGTGCCCTCGCCCGTTGGCTTTCTCCTCCATCGCCGCTTCCAGCGTGGCTTCATGCACCATCACATCCGCCCCTGCGGCCAGTTCGCTGGCCGCAGGCGTAGGGCTGGTATCGCCGAAGATGGCCAGCGTCACGCCTTTGGTGGCGGGGCCAAGATAGGCTTTTCCCTCCACCACCCGTCCATCTTCCATCGTCACCGTTTTACCCAGTTTGAGCTGCTGAAACAGCGCGCCGGGCTTTATTCCGTCGGCAAGAAGCCTTTCGGCATCCAGCGCGCCGGGCTTATCATGTTCTTCGATACGAAAGCCGTAGCACTCTACCGGATGCGTCAGCGGATAAGCCGTGACGCGAAAATGCTCGTCATTGAACACTTCCCCCGCCTCTATCTCCACAATCTCCAGTGGAAAGGTGAGCCAGGAGCCGCTCAGGCTCAGGGTAGTGTCGACAAAAGACCTGATACCTTTTGGCCCGTATATTGTCATGGTATCGCTGATGCCGTTCATCGATCGGCTGGTCAGCAGCCCCGGCAGACCAAAGATGTGGTCCCCGTGCAGATGAGTAATAAAAATCTTTTCGATTTTGCCGCTCTTCACACTGGAGCGCATCATCTGATGCTGTGTCCCTTCTCCGCAGTCAAACAGCCAGCATCTGCTGCGCACGCCATGCAGATTCAGCGCAATGCTGGTGACGTTGCGCTGGCGGCTGGGCGTACCCGCGCCGGTTCCTAAAAATAGCAGTTCCATCCGGTTTCTCTCAGCCCTTGTAGCCGTTAAAAAAGTGAGGGGGATCGCAGTAAATCAGGATTATTGCGCTTTTCATGGCCCCCGCCCTATTACAATCATAGATGCAAACTTTGCGGCATTTAACCGAGTGGCGTTACACTACTGCCAATTCATTTCACTAACTTTGGAATTCCCGATGACCAGACATTATGACTATCTTGCCATTGGCGGCGGCAGCGGCGGCATCGCCTCTATTAACCGTGCGGCTATGTACGGACAGAAATGTGCGTTGATCGAAGCGAAAGATCTTGGCGGTACCTGCGTGAACGTCGGCTGCGTTCCGAAGAAAGTGATGTGGCACGCGGCGCAAATCGCTGAAGCTATTCACCAGTATGGCCCTGACTATGGTTTCGATACCACCGTCAACAGCTTCAACTGGGGCACGCTGGTGAAAAACCGCACCGCCTATATCGATCGTATTCATACCTCATACGATAACGTACTGGGTAAAAACAATGTTGACGTAATCAAAGGTTACGCACGCTTTGTGGATGCGCATACCGTAGAAGTGAACGGCGAAAAAATCACTGCCGACCATATCCTGATCGCCACCGGCGGCCGTCCAAGCCATCCGTCAATCCCCGGTGCGGAATACGGTATCGATTCTGACGGCTTCTTTGAGCTGGATGCCCTGCCAAAACGTACCGCTGTTGTGGGCGCTGGCTATATCGCGGTTGAAATCGCAGGCGTGGTTAACGCGCTGGGTTCAGAAACGCACCTGTTTGTGCGCAAGCATGCGCCGCTGCGTACTTTCGATCCGCTGATTGTTGAAACGCTGGTTGAAGTGATGAACGCTGAAGGGCCGGAGCTGCACACTGACTCTGTTCCTGAGGCGGTGATCAAAAATGGTGACGGCAGCCTGACGCTGAAACTGGCCAACGGCAAGGATCAGACGGTTGACTGCCTGGTCTGGGCCATTGGTCGTGAGCCAATGACTGATAACCTGAACCTGGATGTCACCGGCGTGAAGCTGAACGAAAAAGGTTACATCAGCGTCGATAAATACCAGAACACCAGCGTTCCGGGCATCTATGCCGTGGGCGACAATACCGGTGCGGTTGAGCTGACGCCGGTAGCCGTTGCCGCAGGGCGTCGTCTCTCTGAGCGTCTGTTTAACAACAAGCCGGAAGAGCATCTGGATTACAGCAACGTGCCAACGGTGGTCTTCAGCCACCCGCCAATCGGCACCGTGGGTCTGAGCGAGCCGGAAGCGCGTGCAAAATATGGTGATGACGAAGTGAAAGTCTATAAATCCGCTTTCACCGCCATGTACACCGCGGTTACCCAGCACCGCCAGCCGTGCCGTATGAAGCTGGTTTGCGTGGGCAAGGATGAAAAAATTGTCGGTATTCACGGTATCGGTTACGGCATGGATGAGATGCTACAGGGCTTCGCCGTGGCGCTGAAGATGGGCGCGACCAAGAAAGACTTCGACAACACCGTCGCTATTCATCCGACCGGTTCTGAAGAGTTCGTTACCATGCGCTAAGGCGCTAAGCACCAAAAGAAAAAGCCAGCGAATGCTGGCTTTTTTTATGCGTTTTTCCACAGACGGATCTCGCTTTTTCATTGGCTGTGGAGAGAAAATTTTACAGGTTGTGGGGTAAATCGCAGGGGCCGTGCTGCATACTCTTCCGCCTGTTACAGCCCAGTGCCCTGACAATCCTATACAAAAACCCTGTTTATTCCCCGCTTCGTTCGCGTATTATTGACACGAATTGAAATACGAATCATTAGCATTCAATAATTACCCCCCTTTCACTTTCAGGAGAGAAAATGAAAATTCGTTCAGCGCTGGCATCATTACTGGTGGTAACAGGATTAGCGATGGGATCTTTTCAGCCCGCTTTAGCGGCTGAAAAAACAGAAACGATAACAGTGGAGCATGCACAAGGGACAACGCAGGTGCCGCTCAACCCGAAAAAGGTCATTATTCTTAACCCGGCAACGCTGGATAATGCCGATGCGCTGAAGATCCCGGTAGCGGGCGTCCCCAAAAACAGCGCCCACCTTCCCCCCGTTCTGGCGAAATATCAGGGCGACGAGTACCTGAATGCAGGCACCCTGTTTGAACCTGATTATGAGGCGCTGGTGAACGCCAGACCGGATCTGATTATCGCCGGCGGCCGCGCCCGTGATGCGTATGACAAGCTTAGCGAAATCGCGCCCACCATCGCGCTCGATACGGACCCGCAGCATTTTGTTGCCAGCCTGACGCAACGTACAGAGCAGCTGGCTGCTATTTTTGGTAAGCAGGAGCAGGCAAAAACGCTGCTGGCAGACTTTGATGCGAAGATTGCCGCTATCAAAGCGAAGTCTGCGCAGGCGGGCACCGCCATGGTTATTATGATCAACGGCGGGAAAATGTCGGCCTATACGCCCGGTTCCCGCTTTGGCTTTATCTATGACGCTTTAGGGTTTGCGCCTGCTACCAGCTTCAGGCAAACCGGCCGCCACGGTAACGTCGTCTCCCCGGAGTTTATCCTGCAAACCAATCCTGAATGGCTTTTTGTGCTGGATCGCGATAACGCCATTGGCCGCAAAGAGGGGCAGTCTGCACAGCAGGTGCTGGATAACCCGCTGATCCGCAAAACCAACGCATGGCAGCATCAGCATATTGTCTACCTTGACTCTGCTTCGCTCTATATCGCTGGCGGTCTGCAAAGTTACAGCCAGCTGATGGAGACTATCAGTACCGCGCTGGATTAACGCAAGGCCTTTTCCACAGATGAAAAACCTGACTTTTGTGGCCGGGCTGGCAGCCCTGCTGGGCCTGATGGCCTGGAGCCTGTTGGTGGGCGCAGGCCCGATGAGCTGGAGCGGGATCTGGCACGATGAAGATATGCGCGACATCTTTCTGCTCAGCCGCGTACCCCGCACGCTGGCGCTGCTGCTGGCAGGCAGCGCGATGAGCGTGGCGGGGCTGATTATGCAGATGCTGACGCAGAACCGCTTTGTGGAACCCTCAATAGCGGGCACTACGCAGTCGGCCAGTCTGGGCCTGCTGCTGGTGATGATCGTGGATCCCGCCGCCTCCGTGCTGACAAAAATGGTGATTGCGGTGCTGTTTGCCATGGGCGGAACGGCGTTGTTTATGACGCTGCTGCAACGGATGCGTATCAAAACCCCGCTGATGGTGCCGCTGACCGGCATCATGCTTGGTGCCATTTTCAGTTCGGTAACCACCTTCCTGGCGATGGAGTCTGACCTTCTGCAATCGCTGGGTGGCTGGGAGTCGGGTGATTTCTCCGGCGTGCTTCAGGGGCGTTATGAACTTCTCTGGCTGGTTGGCGCACTGACCCTGGTCGCGATGCTGATTGCCGACAGGTTCACCGTGGCAGGAATGGGACGGGAGTTTTCCGTCAACGTTGGCCTGAACTATCACTCTATTTTACTGACCGGCATGGCGATTGTTTCTGTCATCAGCGGCGTAGTGGTGGTGGTGATTGGCGTGCTGCCGTTCATCGGGCTGATTGTGCCCAATATTATCAGCCTGGCGATGGGCGATAACCTGCGCAGAACCCTGCCCTGGGTCGCCTTATGCGGCGGCGGGCTGGTGGTGCTGTGCGACATCGTCGGGCGGCTGATTGTCTGGCCGTTCGAGATGCCGGTCAGCGTCATTCTTGGCGTGATCGGGGCGCTGGTGTTTCTTTGGCTGCTGACAAGGAGGCCGCAACATGCAGGCTGATACCTCTTTATCCGCGCCGTTGCCCGCAACCAGGAAGCCTTCTCCCCATCAACGTCTGCTGCTGCTTGGCGCCCTGGCGCTTGCGGCGATAGTGCTGTTTATGACGGTGAACCTGCACGGCAATCTGCGCTATATCCTTGTTCACCGTGGCCTGATTCTGGCCACTATGTTGCTGGTAGCCTTCGCGGCTGGCACCGGCACGCTGCTGTTCCAGACCATCACCAGTAATCGCATCCTGACGCCCTCCATTATGGGCCTGGAAGCGCTGTTTATCCTGATTCAGACCGCACTGATCTTTTTTATCGATGCGTATGGCTTCAGGGTGCTGGGAACCGTTGGTAAATTTCTTTGTGAAACGTCGCTGCTGCTGCTGTTTTCAGTAATGCTCTATCGCTGGCTGCTGGCTGGAAGAGGTGTTGATTTACATAAGGTTTTGCTGGTGGGCCTGGTGTTTGGCACGCTGTTCCGCAGCCTCTCTGGCCTGATGCAACGTCTGCTGGCACCGGGCGAATTTGCGGTGTTGCAGGGGCGGGTGTTTGCCACCTTTACCCGCGCCGCGCCGGAAATTATTGCTCTCTCTGCGGTAATTGTGCTGCTGGCCGCCGTGATTATCTGGCGTATGCGGCATCTGCTGGATGTGCTGGCGCTGGGTCGGGAGGCGGCTGTTAATCTTGGCGTGGCTTATCAGCAAAAGGTGATGACCGTGCTGCTGCTGGTTTCCCTGCTGGTGGCAGTCTCCACCGTGCTGGTGGGGCCGCTGACGTTTCTGGGGCTGCTGGTGGCAAACCTCAGTTACCAGATTATCGGTTCGCACCGTCACCAGTATCTTCTGCCTGGCGTGATCCTGACAGGTATCATCACGCTTGTCGGCGGTCAGCTGGTGCTGGAGCGCCTGCTGAACAGGGCGGGCACGCTCTCTGTGGTCATTGAGTTCGCTGGCGGCGCGCTGTTCCTTTATCTGTTGATCAGGAAGACAACCAAGTGATTGAAATAAACGGTGTCGTAAAAAAATATCAGCAAACTACGGTGCTGGACACTATCAGTGAATCTCTGCCGGAGGGCGGGCTGACTTCAATTATTGGCGCAAATGGCGCAGGGAAATCAACGCTGCTGGCAGTGATGAGCCGTTTGCTTCTGCCGGAGGCGGGTAGCGTTTCGGTAAAGGGTCTGGATGTGCAGCGTACCTCAGGCAGGCAGCTGGCAAAGGTGCTCTCTGTTCTTCGCCAGGAGAATCATTTTACCGGCCGTTTGACCCTGTATGACCTGGTGAGCTTTGGACGCTATCCCTGGTCCCAGGGACGGCTGACGCAAGAGGATCGTGAGCATATTGACGCCGCCTTACTCTTTCTGGATCTGATGCCGCTGAAGGCACGCTATCTTGATGAACTCTCTGGTGGACAGCGGCAGCGGGCGTATGTCGCGATGGTGCTCTGTCAGAATACCCAATATGTGCTGCTGGATGAGCCGTTAAATAATCTGGATATCCGGCACAGCGTGGCGATGATGAAACAGCTCAGACGTGCTGTGGATGAGCTGAAGAAAACCATCGTTCTGGTGATCCACGATATCAATTTTGCCTCGGCCTATTCAGACCATATTATTGCGATGAAACAGGGCCGGATCCTTTATCGCGGCACGCCGCAGGCGATCATGACCTCTGCGGTGCTCGGCGATATTTTCGATACTGAAGTCACTATTGAGCAGATCCGGGGCCAGCCCGTGGCGATATATTACCGTTGAGGGCTGAGCCAGTTTTTAAGCAGACGCGTCACTGTCGGCATCCACAAAAAAACCACCAAAGCTACCACTGAAGCATCGTTAAGAAGATGACCCCAGTGCGTTCCTTTCGCGGCAGGCAGGAGCAGCCCCCAGAACCAGGGAACCAGGTTGGTGGAAGGGTAAATCACCGCCAGCGTTACCAGAAACTGCTTCCACCGCGCCGGAGCAGGATGAGCAGCGCTCGTCGGCGTAAACCAGAATGCCGCACCGGGACGCAGTTCAATATGCTCCTGAGCGCTGAGCAGCGGGGCCAGCTCTGCTATCCTGGCTTTGCGCCGATCCGATTTTATCCAGTGATAAAGATTCACCAGGTTATCGAAACGGATCAGCACCGTATAGGTCATTTCGCCATGTACCGGACGAAGCACGTTCACCCCAAGATGGCCGAGGGAGAGCGCGGCTTCCGGCATAATAGCCTCCAGCCAGCGCTCATACTCTTGCTGTTTATCTGCCAGCACGCTGTGCGTGATCACCAGGGTGACATGCTCGGGTTGATGAGGGTAATCCACCGTTATCTCCTTCACTGAAATCCGCCGGGCCAGGGAAGAGGGTTGAATTCCTTCGCGCCGGCCATTTAGGGGTTGCGTTGCGTAGGGAAACAATACGAAATAGCACCGGTGGTTGATAACGGAAAGATTTTGGGTTGTTGTTCAACAAATTTTGGGATTGATAAAGGCCATGAGACTGAACCTTGAAGCGCTGCTGATTCTGGATGCCCTCGATCGCCATGGCACCTTCGCCGCTGCCGCCGCCAGGCTGTTTAAAACCGCTTCTGCCCTGAGCTATACCGTGCAGAAGATGGAGAGCGATCTCAATATCAAACTGTTAGATCGCTCTGGTCACCGGGCCACCTTCACGCCCACAGGGCGACTGATGCTGGAAAAAGGGCGGGTGTTATTACGCGCGGTCAGTGAGCTTGAGCAGCAGGCACAGTATGTGGAAAGCGGCTGGGAGAGCAAACTCACGATAAGCGTGGACGCCTCGGTGCCGTTTGCGCTGCTGACGCCGCTGGTGGATCGCTTTTATCAGGAGCACCAGCATACGCAGCTGCTGTTTCGCCAGGACGTGCTGGCAGGCTGCTGGGAAGCGCTGAGCTATGGCGATGCGGATATCGTGTTTGGCGCCGTGCAGGAACCAGCTACCCGCAGCGGTATCGACTGCGTGCCGATTGGCTGGCTGGAATATCTCTTTGCCGTTGCGCCTGAGCACCCCCTGGCAAAGCTGCCCGAGCCGTTACTGCGCGATCAGGTTCGTCAGTACCGTGCGGTCGTGGTGCGCGATACTTCCCGACACACAGCCGGGACGGATTTACGCGTGCTGGATGAGCAGAAGATCCTCAGCGTGCATGATTTCGGTGCAAAGGTGCAGGCCCAGCTCGCCGGACTGGGAAGCGGCTATCTGCCTCGCTACCTGGCTGAACCCCACCTCGCCAGCGGTATGCTGGTGGAACGCAGGCTGGAGAGTGAAACACGACGCGACAGGGCTTACCTGGCGTGGAATGAAAACGCCACCGGCAATGCTGCCCTGTGGTGGCGGGAGAATCTGCAACGTTTTGACGGGCTGAGCAGCGTTTACTGCACCGCCTAACGCAGCGAACCCGCTATCTCTCCCGACAAGGGCAGGTTCCCTCGTTTTATCCCTCACTGGCCGCGCCAGGATGGGCAGCAGAGAGTGATGCCTTTCCGCAATATGAGCCTGGCCGCCAAACGTCAGACGGCCTGCTCTGGCCCTATTTCAGACGGGCGGGCGCGTTATGCACCATGGTGTAGGCATAATCCACACCCATGCCGTAGGCACCGCTGTGTTCGCGCACCAGATCCATCACCGCATCGTAGGTCTCTTTACGCGACCAGTCACGCTGGTACTCCAGCAAGACCTGCTGCCAGGTCACCGGCACTGCACCAGCCTGTACCATGCGGTCAACAGAACGCTCATGCGCATCCACGCTGGTGCCGCCGGAAGTATCCGTTACCACATAGACTTCAAAGCCCTCTTTCAGCGCCATCAGCGCCGGGAAGGTCAGACAAACTTCCGTCCAGAGTGCAGAGATAATCAGCTTTTTGCGGCCGGTCGCTTTTACTGCTTCAACAAAAGCCGCGTCTTCCCATGAGTTCATGGAGGTGCGTTCAATCGGCTTCACCTCAGGGTGCACCGCCAGCAGTTCGGGCCAGATAAAACCGCTGAAACTCTCTGTTTCTACCGAGGTGTAAATCACCGGCACGTTAAAAACTTTGCCCGCTTTGGCCAGGGCCACGGTGTTATTTTTAAGCTGCTGGCGGTCGATGTTGGCTACGCCGAAAGACATCTGCGGCTGATGGTCGATGAAAATCAGCGTGGAGTTCTGTGGGTCAAGCAGGTCGAGTGTAGACATTTTAAAATCCTCTCAAAGCGTAGTGTGGGTGACGTAATGTCGTTGCGTTGTGCTGTTGGAACTCACAATACGGCAGGCCACACCGGGCTGATAGCGGAAAGAATTTGGCAACTTGTTGAGAAATTTTTGACAGAGTGGAAACGGCAAATAGCGAGCAGGATCAGTGGTATAACTTGATAAAAAACCTTTAACAAGTTATCAAAAATTCCTGACTATGGCGGGGGAAAGAGGTGTATTGCGGCGTTATCTGCGGGCATCCAGCCAGATGGCGTAGGCTTCATCCCACAGGGCGGCTGGCGTGCCCGCTTTGCCTAACCCGAAGCCATGTCCGCCACGGGTGATGTTGATCTGCTCCACCGGCACGCCCATTCTGCGGCAGGTATCATGCATGATCACTGTGTTGTGAGGATTGGAAATCGGATCGTCTTCCGCCTGAGCAAGAAACGTTGGCGGGAAGTGCCGGGTCACGTAATTTTCTACTGACCAGTTCGCCTCCTGATTCGCAGAGGCATTTTTCCCGACCAGCTGCTGGTGCGTCATGGTATGTGTATAGGGCGGCTCTAACGTGATCACGGGATAGATTAGCCCGACGCTGTCAGCCACAGGAACCACCTGATCCAGCGCATCCTGAGGTTCATAAGTCACAAAATCTGGACGGGCAGCCGCCATACCAAAGAGGTGACCACCCGCCGAGAAGCCCAGCAGATGCACCTTTCTTTCCATTGAGCGAACCAGACGGATAGCACGCTGCGCGTCCTGTAGCGGCGCCAGACTTGCGGCATGCCACTTCTCGTGCGGCAGACGATAGCTGAGGACATAGGCCGTATAACCACGGGCGTTCAGCCAGCGCGCGACGGGCCAGGCTTCGCCGCCCATGCCAATCCAGCGATAGCCGCCACCCGCCGCAATCAGCACGGCCGACCCGTTAGGGTTTTCCGGCTGGAAACGCTGGATTGCCGGGCTGACAATATTCGACCATGAGCCATTGGCAGAAACCCGCAGGTTTCCGCTCGGTCCACCGCCGCCCGGTGGGTCCTCCTGCCAGAGCGGAATAATGTCTTCTCTGGCAAACAGTTTTCCGGTGGTCATGGCAAGTAAAGTGGCGCCGGTGCCCAGTATCAACCGACGACGACTAATCATCTGGCATATCCGTCCTCAATAAACAGAGACCCATTACGTTCTGTGAAAAACTCATGCAATGAAGGTGCCAGCAAAAAAGCGACAATCGCCATTTCACCGGATGGAAAAGGAGTGTTATCGGGAATCTCTGTTTATATCGGCATGAGGTAACGGCTCTTCACCGCTTTTTATGCGATCTGGCCGGTCGGATGCAAGCAAAAATGTGATCTGACCGAAAAAAAAAGTCCTCTGCCCGTGTCAGCCGGGCAGAGAGGGATCAGTGGCTGTTGGCTTTATCTTTGCGTGACAGGCTGTCGAGATAGCCCATAACAAAGGCGGAGAGCACAAACGTCAGGTGAATGATCACATACCACATCAGTTTATTATCAGGGATATTTTTAGCATCCATAAACACCCGAAGCAGGTGGATGGAAGAGATAGCGACAATTGAGGCGGCCACTTTATTTTTCAGCGAGCCGGAGTCCATTTTGCCCAGCCAGCTGAGCTTTTCTTTATGGTCGTCAATATCGAGCTTTGAGACAAAGTTCTCGTAGCCAGAGAGCATTACCATCACCAACAGCCCACCCACCAGCGTCAGGTCGATCATCGACAGTAAAACCAGTACCAGATCGTTCTCCGCCATGGCCAGCACGTCAGGCAGCAGGTGAAAAACTTCCTGGAAGAACTTAATCGCCAGCGCCAGCAGCCCTAAAGAAAGCCCGATATAGATGGGTGCCAGCAGCCAGCGAGAAGCATAAATGAGATTTTCAGCAAAACGTTCCATAGCTTTCCGTAAGCAATTCAACACGAACGACAGTATAACTTAGGAAGTATGGCAATACGCCAGCAGGGCCGGCCTGAATTTAAGAGATTTTACGTTAGCGGCTCCGTGCCGATAAATTCACAGCGTTAGCCGATCCGACTTCATTAACCTGCTTCATGACCCGCTGAACCTGACGATCGTAACCGGCTACCCCCTGAGTCAGGTCATAGCCCGATCCGGTTTCAGTAAAGCAGCTGCCCGGATCGCACGGGATAATCTTAACGGGCGCATGCAGCGCAGCGGTAGCGGCAAAAACCGGGCTGCTCATCACCAGAGTAATAAGCAACAATGTCTTTTTTTTCATGGATATATCAATTTATAAAGGAAAAGGGTTGGCCTGGATCAGTGCCATTCACGATGCTGGTTGCGGTAATCTCTTGGCGTAACGTTAAAATGCTTTTTAAAGACGCGCTGAAAACATTGCTGAGAGGAAAAACCGAGATCCATCGAAATGGTCATAATGGTTTTATGGGAGCTGACCAGGCTTTTTGCCGCTTCATCCAGCCTGCGGCAACGGATAAAGGTGCCAAGCGTCATGCCTTTCTTCTCTTTGAAAGCGCGTTGCAGGTGCCATTTTGAGTAACCTGAACGTGCCGCTACCGCTTCAATATTTAATCCATCGTCCAGATGTTGTTCAATCCAGTCGATAATAACCTCTACGATTTCGCCTTTCACTTCTCTTCTCCCCTGACAACAGCCTGCACGAAGCCGTCGCCACTTGCGCGATGAATTTTATAAGTTTATGTTTTTTATTGGAAAAACTAGAGATATGCAAAAAATACTGCAACATATCAAAAGAAGATGGTGCGAATGTTATAAAGAAGAATAAAATAGTTCAAATAGATATTTTAAATCTCCCTTAATAGATAACCTCTATAGGCCATTATTATGATGGATCTTAACCTTGTTCGCGTCTTTACGGCTATCTATGAAACACGCAGCGTAAGCGGTGCCGCGGAACGGCTGTTTATTACCCAACCTTCCGCCAGCTATGCGTTATCCCGCCTGAGAAATGCTACCAATGATGAGCTTTTCAAGCGCAGCCGTACCGGTATGGAACCTACGCCAACGGCCGTCCAGCTCTATAAAGTCTTTAAAAAATCGCTGACCGGCATTGAAAAAGCCGTGGCCGACACGCAAACCTTTATCCCTGCGACCTCACGGCATAAATTCCGCCTGGCGCTTTCAGATTTAGGCGAGCTGTTGATATTGCCCAGGCTGGTTGCTGCGCTGCGCGCCGTCGCGCCCTCGATCCAACTGGAGGTAATTGCGGTAGATACGCTGAGACTCAACGACTGGCTGCTGACCGGCAAGATTGATGCCGCTATCTGCAACCGTAATGAGACCGTCTCTTCCGCGCAGCGTGAGCTGATTTTATACGAGCGCTACGTCTGCCTGCTGAACAGCAACCATCCCCGGATTGGCGCAACCCTCTCGCTGGATGAATATATGCAGGAGCAGCACATCATTGTCGCTGCCACCAGCGGTCATCACAGCGTGGAAGATCGGCTGAAAGAGTATGGTCTGGAGCGGGACATCGCGCTGGAAGTCCCCCATTTTGCGGCGTTAGGCGAACTTATCGCCTCCAGTGAACTGCTGGTTACCCTTCCCTCGCTGGCCGCCAAAATCTACCTGCGCCGCGGCAATGGTCGCCTGCTTGAGCTGCCGTTTCAGGTACCCAACCAGGAGGTTTTTGTCTATGCGCACACCGAAATTGGCGATATCACCGCTAAAACCTGGTTTTATAATTTCCTTAAAGAGACCGGCCCCAGCATGATGGATCCCTGAGCGGATCAGCGCCTGCCATAGATAAGTCTGGTAAGAGAATCCTCGACAGAGAGCACATTCCTGCAAAGCCTTTTTGCGCGCCATCCCGACAGTTGCAGGAATGTGAACCGCCTCATGCCAGGCTGTGACTCTGGCTGATTTATACCCTGAATTTCCGCGCTTATTTCGACAAAAGCCCAATGACCAGCCCGCCAGGGCACTCCTATAGTTGACTGAACACGCATTAGCAGAGGCACCCTACACTCTCCTGCCCGCCTGAATAACCGGCTAATGCTAAGGCCTGAATCACTTCATCTGCCCCGGCGATAATAGATAAAAGGGTCATCACTATGACGGTTAAAAATGGGTCGCATGTCCGCGTCTGGATATTAATGTTGATATTATTCCTGTCGGTTATTGCCTATGCGGACAGATCTATTCTGTCGATAGCGGGCGGGGCGATTAAAGATGAATTCGGCCTCTCGCCCATTCAGTTGGGGTTTGTGCTCTCCGCTTTTAGCTGGGCCTATGTGATTGGACAGATCCCCGGCGGCCTATTTCTGGACCGCTTCGGCACTAAAAAGGTGTATGGCGTCACCCTGGTGTTATGGTCCCTCTCCACGCTGGCGATGGGCTTTGTGGGGGAATTTGCCAATGGCCTCACCAGTGCCTTAATTATCATGTTCAGCCTGCGCTTTGCCCTGGGGTTGATTGAAGCACCCAGCTTCCCGGCAAATGCCCGCGTGGCCATTATGTGGTTTCCCAAAGCTGAGCGGGGCCGCGCCTCCTCCCTTTTCGCCTCTTCACAATATTTTGCCGTTGCCATTTTCTCTCCGCTTTCCGGCTGGCTGGTTTCTGAGTTCGGCTGGCCCTGGCCCTTTTTTGTGCTGGGCGCCATCGGTCTGGCCGCCCTCTTTGCCTGGCTCTGGTATATGAAAGAGCCACGTCTGCACCCTCGCGTCTCTCCACAGGAGCTGAACTATATTGTTGAGGGCGGTGGGCTGATTGATATCGATTCCACCGAGGCGAGAAAAGATAAAAACCGGGTTTCACGGGCAACCTTCCGTAAGTTACTCACCAACCGGATGCTCTGGTGCGCTTATATCGGGCAATATTGCACTATCGCGCTGAGCTATTTCTTTATTACCTGGTTCCCTATCTATCTGGTGCAGGCGCGGGGGATGGATATTCTTCATGCCGGCTTTGCCACCATTGCACCTGCGCTGTTTGGTTTTGCGGGAGGGATTTCGGGCGGCATTATCTCCGACTACCTGATCCGCACCGGCTGGTCGGTCTCCTGGGCGCGTAAAACGCCCTATATCGTCGGTATGCTGATGGCCGCCACGCTGATAGCTGCTGCCGGTGCCAACAGCAATTTCTGGGTGATTGCCATTATGTCTTTTGCTTTCTATGGCAAAGGCATTGCGGCGGGTGCGGGCACCTGGGCGATCATCAGTGATACCGCGCCGAAGGAGGCCGTTGGCCTGGCGGGCGCTATCTTTAACTGCGTGGGCAATATTGCCGGCATCGTCACGCCTGTTATGTTTGGTTATCTGGTTGCGCTTACCGGCAGCTACAGCGTGGGGCTGATCTTTGTTGGCGCGCATTGCATCGTCGCGGCGATCTGCTTCCTGTTTATTATGGGGCCAATTGTCCGCGTAGGCGGTGAAAAGCCAGAGGAGAGTCAGCGTTATACGCTGACGGATGGCGTACGCTAAGCGTCCTGCCATCGCACGGGTTTAGCGCCGCGTGCGAAGGCGTTATCAGCCGTTGATCTTCGCGCTGAAAACCTTCACCTTAGGGCTTCCGGTACGGACTCCCGTACGTACAATCTCCACGGAGTGCTTTTATGTCTCTTACCCTTCTGACGCAGCTGGCCGATTTTCCCGCCAGTCAGTGGGATGCCCTGACGCCAGACGACCAGCCGTTTATCAGCCATGCCTTTCTCAGCACTCTGGAAGAGAGCGGCTGTCTGGGCAAAGGCAGCGGCTGGCAGCCTGAACATCTGCTGTGGAGAGAAAAGGGAGAGGTGCGGGCGGCGCTGCCCGGCTACCGCAAATCGCACTCCAGAGGGGAATACGTTTTCGATCACGCCTGGGCAGAGGCCTGCGAGCGCGCCGGTTTACCTTACTACCCTAAGTGGCTTGCTGCCGTGCCCTTCAGTCCGGTTACCGGCGCCAGGCTGCTGGGAGAGGCCGAAGCGGGCCGCCAGCTGCTGGAAGCCATACCCGACTTTTTACGCCAGCGCCAGCTGCACAGCGCGCATATCAATTTCGGCAACAGGCAAACGCGCGAGCTGCTGGCAGAAAAGGCGCAGTGGCTTCCCCGGCTTGGCTGTCAGTACCACTGGCACAATCCCGGCTACCGCGATTTTCAGGACTTCCTGGACACGCTGATGTCGCGCAAGCGCAAGCAGATCCGCAAAGAGCGGGAGCTGGTTGCCAGCCAGGGGTTTGAGTTTGAGTGGCTGACGGGTAGCCAGCTCAGCGAATCCCACTGGGACTTTGTCTATGCCTGCTATGCAAACACCTACGCGGTGCGCGGCCAGCGGCCCTATCTGACACGGGCCTTTTTCAGTCTGCTGGCAGAGAGAATGCCGCAGGCCATTCGGGTTGTTTTCGCCACGCAAAACGGGTTGGCAGCAGCAATGGCTTTCAGCCTGCTCGACGGGACCACGCTGTATGGCCGCTACTGGGGCTGTCTGGAAGAATTTAATCGCCTGCATTTTGAAACCTGTTTTTACCAGGGTATGGATTATGCCATTGCGCAGGGCCTCCAGCGGTTTGATGCCGGAGCGCAAGGGGAGCATAAGTTGATCCGCGGCTTTGAACCGGTGATTACCGAATCCTGGCACTACCTCCGCCATCAGGGGCTGCATGAAGCCGTAGCGGATTTTCTGCAACAGGAACGTGCCGGAGTCAGGGCCTGGGCAGAAGAGGCACGTGAAGCCTTACCTTATCGTCGCCAGACGGAAGTGAACTGAAAATATCGGGCAGAGTAAGCGGCTGCGAGAGAGAGCCGCGCAGACAAAACTATTCGTAGCGCTGAGGTAAAGCCCCTTGTCGCCAGGAATGGCCCTGCATCAGCAGGGCCATTCTGATTAATCCTCGCCCACAAAGCCGCCGGTCTGGTGCGCCCAGAGACGGGCATATAATCCCCCTTTCTCCAGCAGTTCGCGGTGGCTGCCCATCTCGGCAATGCGGCCTTTTTCCAGTACCACCAGGCGGTCCATTTTGGCAATGGTCGACAGGCGGTGCGCGATGGCGATAACCGTTTTACCACCCATTAACGTTTCCAGACTCTCCTGAATAGCCGCTTCCACTTCGGAGTCCAGCGCCGACGTGGCTTCATCCATAATCAGGATCGGCGCATCTTTCAGCAGCACCCTGGCGATGGCGATGCGCTGACGCTGCCCGCCGGAAAGTTTAACCCCGCGCTCACCCACGTGTGCATCCAGCCCGTAACGGCCCTGCGGATCTGAAAGCAAAGGAATAAACTCGTCAGCTTTGGCCTGATGAATAGCGCGTTCAAGCTGCGCTTCTGTGGCGTGAGGGCGACCATAGAGCAGGTTGTCGCGGATGGAGCGATGCAGCAGAGAAGTATCCTGAGTAATCATGCCAATCTGCGCGCGCAGGCTTTCCTGGCTGACCCGCGAAATATCCTGTCCGTCAATCACGATTCGCCCGCCGTCCAGGTCGTATAAACGCAGCAGCAGGTTGACCAGCGTGGACTTCCCTGCCCCTGAAGGGCCAATCAGACCAATCTTCTCGCCTGGCCGAATAGTGAGTTGCAGGTCATCAATTACCCGACGATCGCCACCGTAGTTAAAATTAACGTGGTCGTAACGGATCTCACCACTGTGTACCTTAAGCGCTGGCGCTTTGGGTTTATCCGTGACGCTGACGGGCTGAGCTATTGTCTGCAAGCCATCCTGCACCATACCGATGTTCTCGAAAATGCCGTTAACCACCCACATGATCCAGCCGGACATATTGACGATACGGATCACCAGTCCGGTGGCCAGGGCAATCGCCCCCACGCTGATTAATGAGTGTGTCCAGAGCCATAATGCCAGGCCGGTGGTGCTGACAATCAGCAGACCATTCAGCGTGGTAACCACCACGTCCATATTGGTTACCATCCTGCCCTGCTGGCGGGTTTTCTCGGTCTGGTCACCAATGGCTTCACGGGCGTATGCGCGTTCCAGATCGCTGTGTGCAAACAGTTTGAGGGTGGTGATATTGGTGTAACCATCCACAATGGTACCCATGAGTTTTGAGCGGGCATCGCTGGAAGCCACCGACCGGGATTTTACGCGCGGCACAAAATAACGCAGGCTGAGGATATAGCCAGCAATCCAGATCAGCAGCGGCACCATCAGCCGCCAGTCCGCTTCCGCAAACAGCACCAGCGCGGTGATCGCATAAATCAGCACGTGCCAGAGGGCATCTACCGCCTGCACCGCAGAATCCCGCAGAGCGTTACCGGTTTGCATAATGCGCTGGGCGATGCGTCCGGCGAAATCATTCTGGAAGAAGTTCAGGCTCTGGCGCAGCACGTAATTGTGATTTTGCCAGCGGATCATACTGGTCATGCCGGGGTTGATGGTCTGGTGGACCAGCAGATCGTGCAGGCCGATAAAGATCGGCCTCAGCACCAGCGCCACCACCACCATCCAGATTAATTCAGTGGAATGATCGCTGAAAAAGGTGGCAGCGGGCGTGCTGTTAACCATATCGATGATGGTGCTGAGATAGCGAAACAGCGCCACCTCAATTAACGAGCCAATCAGCCCCACCACCAGCAGCATGGCAAAGCTTTGCCACACCTGGCGAAGGTAGTAAAGGTAGAAGGCCCAGACGCTGTCGGGCGGCGTGGCGCTGGGCGCCTCCTGGAAAATATCGATCAGTTTCTCAAAGCGGCGAAACAGCATTACAGGCTCACTTTTACGGCTAAAAGAACTGATTTTAGTGCATATCCGGGGTAATTTGCGGCACTGAGTGCCTTTTAACAAGCGCCACGCCTGGGAAAAGTCACGCCTCTTCCATCGGCACCACCACCAGGCGGGAGCCGTACTTTGCCCGCTGTTTCAGGGTGGGCGACGCTTCGGTGATAATCTGGCTGACATCGCTTAACGCACAGACAGGCGCCAGCGCGCGATAGCCAATTTTGGAACTGTCGGCCAGCACTACGGTGTTCTCCGCCGCACGGATCATCGCCTGCTTAACCGGAATTTCAATCGTATTGATGTTGGTGATGCCGCTGTCAAAATGCACGCCTTCAGAGCCGAGAAACGCCCAGTCAACGTGGATGCTGTTGATTTTATCCACCGTCTCCTGCCCTACCAGCGTATAGACGCTCTCCAGCATCAGTCCGCCAGCCACATGCACGGTAATGCCAGGATGGCTACCAAGCGCCATCGCCGTATAAATATCGTTGGTCACGACCGTCAGGTTTTTCTTCTCTCTGAGCGCCAGTGCCAGCGCATAGACTGAAGAACCGTTATCGAGGATCAGCGATTGTCCATCCTGCACCAGGCTGGCAGCATACCGGGCAATGGCCGTTTTCGCCGTGGCGTTCATCAGCAGCCGCTCGTTGAAGGGGGTATCCCGACCGTTTTCTGATTCAACCGGTAATAATCCGCCGTGCGTGCGCATTACCTTGCCGGTTTTTTGCAGCAGGGAGAGATCCCGGCGTATGGTTGAGCTGTCTACGCCAAAAATTTCTGAAAGCTCGCCCGCATTCAGGTAGCCACGTTCGGCAATCATTTCAACAATCTGTGCTCTGCGTTGTGCCGCTGTCATCCCTGCTCCTTTTTTCTCTTTTGCACACTTTCATGCATATATTGGCTTACAACGTGCAATCTGTCACCTGAGAACCCTGTCACACGCGGTAAAATTAATCAAATTGCACAAATTAGCAGCTTGACCGCACGAATTCGTGCAGATATGTTTAAAGTCATCAGGATTATTCATTTCTAAGAGAAGAGGCCTATGTCGGCACTGTACGTTAGCGACTATGAAAAAGAGCTGGGGCAGCAGGTTAATGCCCTGACAGACCAGCTTAACTACGCCCTGCCGGGCGAACTGCGCTCGCTGGATCTCGGTCAGTACGATCGTATCGTACTGACGGGAATGGGATCGTCCGATTACGCGCTGATCCCCATCGAGCGGGAGCTGATCGCCTCAGGGTTCCCGGTATGGCGTACAGATGCGGGCCGCTTACTTGATATGCCTGACCTGATCACGCCGGGGACGCTTTTATGGATCACTTCTCAGTCCGGTATGAGCGGTGAAGTGGTGGCGGTGCTGGAAACCCTGCCGGCAGCAAAAACGCTGATTGGCGTGACTAACGATCCCCAGAGCGTGCTGGCTAAAAAAGCAGACATTGTGGTGGAGTTAAAAAGTGGCGAAGAGGCTACTGTCAGCGCCAAAAGTTATCTCAATACCCTGGTTGCCAGCTACCGCACGCTTTACGCCCTGACCGGGAGCGACGAACAACCGCTTTTAGAGGATGTCCGTGCGGTGCTACCGAAAGTGGCGGAAATTGTTCAGAATCGTTCGCCGGTGCAAATCGTTACCGACCGTTTATTCAGCCATGCAAAACCTCGTGTGGCGCTGATTGGCATGGGCGCGGATGCCGCGACAGCCTTAACGGGTGCGCTGATCATCAAAGAAGCGTCGAAAGTGAGTGCGGAAGGCTTTGTTGGTGGCGAATTCCGTCATGGCCCGATGGAAACCTCTGGGGAAGGTATGCTGGCCCTGCTGTTCGGCGATGGCGGCGATGCCACGCTGCAAACGCTGGCAGCCGACTTAGAGAAGAATGGCACGGAAGTGGTTACCGTAGGGCCACAGGCTTACGCTAACAGCCAGCGGTGGGAAGCGCCAGGGGACACTCCGCTGACCCGCCTGCTCTGCGCTATGCTCTGGGTTCAGCATCTTACCGTTACGCTGGCCAGAGGTAATGGCATGGTGCCAGGGGAATTCCTCTACGGCAAAAAGATCACGGTAAAAATATGACAACAAACAGGCTTCCTCTTCGCGCTGGTATTGATATGGGTGGCACCGGCACCCGCATTGTGTTGCTGGAGGGTGAAAAGGAAGTGGTGTCAGAAACGATCCCATCAGCCTGGTTTGCCACGCAGCCCCAGGGGCTGCGCGCCAAAGCGCTGGCAGATAAGGTGTGTGCCCTGCTGCCAGCAGGATCGTCGCTGGCAAGCGTCGGCATCGGCGCCAGCGGCCCGGTCAATAATCAGACCGAAATCATTGAAAACAACGATACGCTGGCCTGTTTCTCCTTTTACCCGCTGGTGGCCCAACTGCGCGAGCTGCTGGCAATTCCGGTAGCCATTGATAACGATGCGGTAGTGGCCGCGCTGGGTGAATACCATCTGGGCGCGGGCCGTGGCAGCCAGCGCATGATGATGGTCACGCTGGGCACCGGCATTGGCGTCGCGCTGCTGGATAAAGGCGAGCCGCTGCGCAGTTTCGACGGCAGACACCCTGAAGCGGGACATATTCCGGTCTCTGGCGACCCGGTCATGTGCTACTGCGGCCTCCAGGGATGCTGGGAAATGCTGGCCTCGCGCAGTTGGTTACAGCGGGCGCTGCTGGCGGAGATCCCTGACCTGGCCTGGGATGCCTGCACGGTGCTGGTATTAACCGAGCTAAGCGCTGAGAACGCACGGGTTGCTGCCATTCTGCATAAATATGGCCAGACGGTAGGGCGCGGTTTAAATACTCTGCTGACGCTTTACGGCCCCGATATCACCCTGCTAAGCGGGAGTGCGGCTCTGCTGCTTCCTCTTTATCAGGCAGGTCTTGACCAGGCGCTTCATCGCGCGGATGGCTATGCCGTCAACCGGCATATTTCTTACGCTTCTCTGGGTGATGCGGCGGGCGCATTGGGTGCGGCAATCCTGCCCACGCTAAGGCAAGCCTCGCAGCCATAACTACATTAACTCTCTTCCGACGCGTGGCGGGCGCGTCGGGAGCGGCGAATCGGCCAACAGTCAGGGAAACCCGCTAACCGTAAGAATAAAATAAGAAAGTGGCTGTAATAAAGTCCTGGTCTTTCTGATGTGCAGAGAGCCAGGCATTTTACCGAACGTGAAAAATAACGACCCATCGCTTTTCCTTTACCGTATTGGAGAGTTTTTATGACGAGTCGATTCACCCCCCGTATCACCAGTTATTTACTTCCCCTGCTGGCTCTCAGCGCCTCCGGGATCGCTTCTGCAAAAACAGAAATTAACGCTCTCTTTATGTCTCAGGCCGCCTACAGCGAAACCGACGTGCGCGCCATGACCAGTGACTTTGAAAAAGTCCATCCCGACGTCAGCGTCAACCTGGAGTTTGTTCCCTACGAAGCGCTGCATGACAAAATCATCGCGGCGCGTGGTGCGGGCAGCAACGGCTACGATGTGGTGCTGTTTGACGACATGTGGCCTGCTGAATTTGGCAAATTCAACATGCTGAAAGATATCAGCAGCAACATTACGCCGGAGGAAAAAGCCAAAGTCTTTGAGGGTGCCTGGAGCACCGTAAGCTGGAATAACAAACAGTGGGGGATGCCGTGGATCCTCGACACCAAATACCTTTACTACAACAAAGCGATGCTGAGCAAAGCAGGGATCAGCAAACCGCCTGAAACCTGGCAACAGGTGATGGAGCAGTCGCAGATCCTGAAAGAGAAAGGCATTGTGAAGTATCCGCTGGTCTGGAGCTGGTCACAGGCTGAAGCACTGGTATGTGACTACACCACGCTGGTCTCTGCCTTTGGCGGCCAGTTCTGGCAAAACGGCAAGCTGAACTTCAGCGATGCCGGATCGGTGAAAGCGGTCAATTATATGAAAGCCACACTGGATAAAGGCGTGACCAATCCCAATTCCCGTGAATACCTGGAAGAGGATGTGCGCAAGGTCTTCTCTAACGGCGATGCCGCCTTTGCCCTGAACTGGACCTACATGTACAACATGGCTAACGATCCCAAACAGAGCAAAGTGGCCGGTGACGTCGGCATTGTACCGGCACCTTCCGAGAAGCCGGGCGCAGTCGCGGCGATGAATGGCTCTATGGGGCTGGGCGTGACGCAGGCCAGCAGCCATCCCAGTGAGTCCTGGGAGTATATCCGCTATCTCACCTCGCAGCCGGTGCAGAACAAATATGCCCGTCTGAGCCTGCCGATCTGGAAATCTTCCTATGATGACCCGGCCGTGCAAAAAGGGCAGGAACCGCTGATCGCGGCCGCGAAGCCAGCGCTGGACGTGATGCTGATGCGCCCGATTACTGCCGACTACTCCCGTCTCTCCAACACCCTGCAACAACAGCTTCAGCAGGTCTTGCAGGGTCAGGTAACGCCGGAAGCGGGTATGCAAGCGGTAACCAAAAGCGCACAACGTCTGCACTAAGGAATAACGATGCTCAGTTTGTCACAACGTGAGCAACGTCAGGCATGGGTGCTGCTGGCACCCATGCTGATCGTGATGGGGCTGCTGACCGCCTGGCCCCTGCTGCGTACTATCTGGCTCAGCTTTACCGATGCCGCGCTGATCGGCAACGGCGGCGAGGTGAATTATGTGGGGATGGAGAATTATCTCTATGCCCTGACCGATCCCGATTTCCTCGCTTCACTCTGGCGTACGCTCTATTTCACCGTCGCCTCTGTGCTGCTGGAGGGAATTATTGGGGTGCTGGTCGCGCTGCTGCTGAATCAGAAATTTTACGGTCGCAGCGTGCTGCGCGTGCTGGTGATTTTGCCGTGGGCGCTGCCGACCATTGTTAACGCCATGATGTGGCGGCTCAACTTCAACCCTGATTACGGCAGCATCAACGCGCTGCTGACGCAGTGGGGGATGATTGACGGCTACCGCAGCTGGCTGGGGTCGCCTGACTCTGCGCTGAATGCGGTGATGCTGGCCGACGTGTGGAAAAACTATCCGCTGGTGACGCTTTTAACGCTGGCGGCGATGCAGTCCATTCCGGACGATCTGTTTGAAGCCGCGCGGCTGGATGGCGCTTCTGCTTTCAGACGATTTCGGGCAATTACCTTTCCTGCCATTGTCGGCCCGCTTAGCGTGGCGCTGGTGCTGCGTACCATCGATGCCTTCAAAATTTTCGACATCATCTATGTGATGACGCGCGGCGGCCCGGTAGACAGTACCAAAACGCTCAGCTTCTTTGTCTATCAGGAATCCTTCAGCTATCTGCGCGCGGGCAGCGGTGCCGCCTACGCCATTCTGATGACCCTGATGTGCAGCGTGCTGATTGCTCTCTATATGGCAATGCTCTATCGCCAGCGACGCCGGAGCGTGATTAATGAAGCGTAATATCAGGATTATTCTACGTTATCTGGCCGCGTTACTGGTGGCGGCCAGCATTCTGGGGCCGATGTTCTGGCTGTTTCTGATGAGCGTCAGCTCAAATAACGACCTGACCCGCATCCCGCTGGAGTGGCTGCCGCGTCAGTGGGACTTCAGCCGTTACGCCGCGCTGGTCTCGCTGGAACCGGGCCAGCCGGGCGTCCTGTTCCTGCACGCGCTGGGTAACAGCGTACTGGTGGCCTGCGGCGCCACGCTGATCTCCCTGCTGTTAGCTATTCCGGCCGCCTTCAGCTTTTCACGCTATCCTGGCCGCGACGGCTGGCTGTTTGGCAGCCTGGCGATCTATATGGTGCCGCCGGTAGCCTTTGTGCTGCCGCTCTACTTTGTGCTGCAACAGCTCAGTTTGCTGAATACCCATCTCGGCCTGGTGCTGGTTTACTGCTCGCTGATTTTGCCCTTCCTTACCTGGATGCTGAAAAATCAGTTTGATGCGCTCCCGCGTGATATCGAGCAGGCCGCAAGGCTGGACGGGTTACGTTTCTGGCAGGTGCTGCTGCGGATCACCCTGCCGCTGGCAAAACCGGTGCTGGGGGCTTCGGCGCTGTTTGGCTGGCTACTGGCATGGGATGAGTTCTTTTATGCGCTGCTGTTCACCAGCAATATCAGCGCCCAGACGCTTCCGGTGACCATTGCCGGGTTTACCGCCGGACGTGCGACCGATGATGGCCTGATTGCCGCCGTCGGCATTCTGGCTTCGGTACCGCCGCTGTTTATCGCCATCTGGCTGCAAAAAAGCCTTGTCAGCGGGCTGGCCAGTGGCGGCAGTAAAGGCTGACGGCCCTTCACCACTTTTTGGGGAATTACTGAATTATGGCTCGTGTTGAACTGGTTAAGGTCGCTAAGCGTTACGCTAAACAAACGGTGCTCCACCCGCTGGATCTCACCATTCCCGACGGCAGCTTTACCGTGCTGGTTGGCCCCTCCGGCTGTGGGAAATCTACGCTGCTGCGCCTGCTGGCGGGGTTAGATACCCTCTCGGCGGGATCGATCCTGCTGGATAACAAACAGATTAACGATCTCGATCCTGCGGATCGTGATATCGCCATGGTGTTCCAGAGCTATGCGCTTTATCCCCACCTCACCGTGGCGGAGAATCTGGGTTTTCATATGAAAGTGAAGCGGGTTAAACGTGAAGAGCAGGAGAGCAAAATTTCCCGCGTGGCGGAGATCCTCGGCATCAGTAAACTGCTGAACCGCTTCCCGCGCGCGCTCTCCGGTGGGCAACGTCAGCGGGTGGCGATGGGCCGCGCCATGGTTCGTAACCCCCAGGTTTTTCTGTTTGACGAACCGCTGTCAAACCTGGATGCCCAGCTGCGTATGGAGCTGCGGGCAGAGATCAAAGCGCTGCATCAGCGGTTTAAGACCACCATGGTCTATGTCACCCACGACCAGGTCGAAGCGATGACGCTGGCCGACCAGATTGTGGTGATGCGTGACGGCGTGATCGTTCAGCAGGGCAAACCGCTGGAGATCTACGATCGTCCGGTCGATACCTTTGTCGCCCGTTTTATTGGTTCTCCGCCGATGAACCTGCTGGAAGGGCTGCCTGAAAGCCGTGCAGGCGTGCCTGGCGTTCGGTGCAACGGACTGTGGTTTGCGCTGCCTGCCCACTGGCATCAAGCGGCGGCTCAGCAGGGTACACGACCGGTACTGGTAGGGATCAGGGCGCAGGATTTTCTGTTAGCCGCTGCTCCTGTTGCAGATCCTGCTTCTGCATCGGCACCTGTTATGGCACCGCCGCTGCCGGAGGCCCGTGTCCGGCTGGTGGAAATCACCGGTGAATCGAGCCTGCTGCACGTTGACTGGCAGGGCTACCCACTGCATGTCCAGTTTACGGGTCGCGTTGATGTCCGGCCGGAGCAGCCGCTGTCACTGGCTGTCAACAGTGAGAAAATACATCTGTTTGATGCCGGCAGCGGGAAACGGCTCTGATTTATTCCTGACTGAGCAATTTATGACAGGCTCGGGGTAATAATCCGCAAAAACCGTGTAGCCTTATGATGATAACAGCAGCCGGTGACGGACTCTTCCCCTGAAATGAGGCTTATATGGCACAAGGATTGGTTATTTTACTGCATGGCGTTGGCAGCAACGGCGAGGATCTGGCCGGTCTCGGCGCTCACTGGGCCAGCGACCTGCCCGATGTGGCGTTCTTCAGCCCCAACGCCCCTTACCGGTTTGACCACGGGCCGGGCTACCAGTGGTTCAGCCTGGCTGGCGTTACGCCTGATAATCGTCCGGCGCGCGTGGAGGCGGCACGAGAAGCCTTTGACCAGCAGCTCAACGCCATCCTTGCAGAGCATCAGATGCAGGAGCAGCTGCATAAAGTCGTGCTGGTGGGCTTTTCGCAAGGGTCGATTATGGGCCTGGATGCGGTCATCTCCGGACGCTGGCCGGTGGCCGGACTGGTTGCTTTCTCTGGCAGGCTGGCCTCGCCAACGCCTTATCACCCGGCGACATCCACACCGGTGATCCTTATCCATGGCATGGCGGACAGCGTGATCCCCTTCAGCGAAAGCGAAACGGCGGCGAAGGCGCTGGCGGCAGCTGGCGTGACCGTCAGTACGCAGTTTGACCCCTCCACAGGCCATACGATTTCCGCACAGGGCGCGCGTTCGGCGGCGAAATTTATCAGCAGCTGCCTCTCAGCCTGAAAAAAAGTGTGATCTGGATCGCATTTATTGTTAAGTCGCTAATAGTTTCATGGGTTATTATCACTGCCATCGAAGAGACACACTCTTCACAAGCAAACCATAAAGAAGGATTTTAACCATGAAAACTATCAAAACATTGTCTGTTGCCGCTCTTGCTGCCCTGTCACTGGTCTCTTTCGGTAGCTTCGCTGCCCAGAGCATCTCTGCACAAGGCTCTACCCTTGACAGCGCAGAAGCGCAAATCGCGGCACAGGCTAAAGCATCCGGCGCTGATTCTTACAAAATCACCAGCGCACGTGCAGACAACGGCGTGTACATGACCGCTGAACTGTACAAATAAGGATGGTTGCATAAGGAAGTGCCAGAAGAGGCTGCCCAAGGGCGGCCTTTTTTGTTTTTGTCCCTGGCTTCTCCAGCCAGCCATACCCGGCATCCGGCCTGATATCGCCTGCACTCTCCTACCCTGTTTCACCCTGTCGCTTGATATTTAGCTTGCCCGCTTCACGCTGTCGCTTGATATTTAGCCTGCCCGCTTCACGCTGTCGCTTCAGAGTCAGCCCGCCCGTGCCAGGGCTACTGATACTCTTCAATGACCGGCGGTGTTTGCATCGGCAGCGTAATCACGAAACTGGCACCGCCTTCAGGACGATTCTCTGCACGGATCTTGCCCTGGTGCAGCGTTACAACAGCCTGACAAATGGCCAGACCAAGCCCCACGCCAGGTATGGCCGACTCTTTTTCTCCCCGTAAAAACTTCTCAAAAATCTGCGTTTCCAGCCCGCGGGGAATGCCCGGCCCGCTGTCCCACACTTCCAGCGTCAGCCAGGCTGCCGGGGAGAAAGCCACACGGATGCCAATCTGCGCCTCTGGCCCGGCATATTTCAGCGCGTTTTCCAGCAGGTTGGTCAGCACCCTTTCCATCAGTGGCCCATCGACGTAAATCAGCAGCATCTCATCCGGTAGCGACAGGTTAATTTCCCTGGCGCCCAGCGAAGGGGCCATCATTTTCAGGGTGCTGCCTATCAGCTCATCAATCGCCATCCATTCGGCACGCAGGCTGAACCCGCCTGACTGTAGCCGCGCCATATCCAGCAGATTGTTGACCAGCCGGATGGTGTTCAGCGTCTGCTCCCGCATGGCGCTGGCCTGTACAGCATGGGGAGAGCCTTCACTGGCCAGATCTAAGGTGAGGATTTCAGCCTGACCGAACAACACCGTCAGCGGCGTTCGCAGATCGTGCGAGAGGGCAGAAAGCAGCGCGTTTCGCAGCTGTTCACGCTCGGCAGCCAGGCGAGCCACCGCTTCACGCTGGCTGAGAGCGATACGCTCCAGCGCATTGGCAATCAGCACCGTAAAGGTTTCAACCAGCCGCTGCTGCTCCGGGATCATCAGTTGCCGCAGGTTGAGCGGTTCCAGCACCAGCAGCCCCAGCGTCTGGTTGCCGCTTTTCAGCGGCAGGATCTGCCAGGGCACGCCCGGCAGCGTATCGGTTCCCGCCCCCGCAGGCTGCCCTTTATCAAAGCTCCAGCGGGCAATCGCTCTGTCCGGCACCGTACTGAGACGCGACTCACCCACTGCCACCAGCTCCCCTTTTTCATCCGGCAATAACAGCTCGCTCCTCGCCTGCAATCCGAGGCCGTTCGGCAGGGCCTGAGCAATATCCTGCTGGCTGAGCGCGCGGCTCAGGGTTTTCGCCATTTCATACAGGCGGCGGGCGCGCTGTTCACGGTGCCGCGCCACTCTGGCCTGATAACGCACGCCAGCGGTAAGATTACCGACAATCACGCCCACCGCCAGCATCACGCCAAACGTCACCAGATACTGCACATCGGAGACCGCAATGGTGCCGGTAGGCATCACAAACACCAGGTCAAACGCGACAATATTCAGCAGGGTCGCCACTACGGAAGGCCAGCGGCCATAGCGCAGCGCCACCACTACCACGGCCAGCAGGTAAACCATCACCAGGTTAACGGAGTCAACGCCGGGCAGCAGCCAGCGCCCCGCCAACGTCACCAGCGCACAGGAAAGGAGTGCAGCAAGCGATCCCCGCAAGGGAAGACGCCACTTCTCATTTAACGGACGCGCATCAGAGAGCGTGGTGGTGGAGGGAGAAGGAAGATCGTCCAGCGCCACAATCACCCGATCCAGTTCCGGCCCAAGTTTACCCAGCCGTTCGGCAAAGCTGTGCCGCCGCCAGGGCCGCACAGGCCGGTGGCCGAGCAGGATCTTGCCAAGGTTATTTTCCCTGGCATAGCGCACCACGGCGTTCGCCTCATCCGGGTCGGAGAGCGTGGCGGTCTCTGCCCCAAGATCCTGCGCCAGTTGCAGAGTGCGCAAAATCCCCCGGCGTTTGGCTTCAGAAAGGCGGTGCAGTCGCGGCGTTTCCACATACACCGCATGCCAGACGCAGTCGAGTCGGGCGGCGAGGCGGGCAGCCGTTCGCACCAGCTTTTCGCTGCCGCTGTTATCGCCAATGCAGAGCAGGATTGCGTCGCGCGTGTGCCAGACTTTCTCCCGCCCCTGGCTGTCTCGCCAGGCCCGCATCTGATCGTCAACGCGGTCTGCGGTACGGCGCAGCGCCAGCTCACGCAGCGCAAACAGGTTGCCCTTGCGGAAGAAATTCTCAATGGCGCGCTCGGCCCGATCGCCAATGTAGACCTTGCCCTCCTTCAGCCGCTGGCGCAGGTCGTCGGCGGGCAAATCCACCAGCACCACTTCATCGGCCGCATCAAAAAAGGGGTCCGGCACGGTTTCCCGCACGCGGATGCCGGTGACGCCGCCAACCACGTCGTTCAGGCTCTCCAGATGCTGCACGTTGACGGTGGTCATCACGTCCATACCGGCATCCAGCAGTTCGTCAATATCCTGCCAGCGTTTAGGGTGCCGGGAACCTGGCGCGTTGCTGTGCGCCAGCTCATCCATCAGGATCACCGCCGGGTGGCGGGCCAGGGCGCCATCCAGATCGAATTCCGGATGGCGGTTCTGCCCCGTCGCCCGGCGCGGCAGTATGGTTAACCCTTCCAGCAGCGCAGCCGTCTCCTCGCGGCCATGCGTCTCTACCACGCCTACCAGCACCTCCAGCCCCTGCATACGCAGCCGACGCGCCTCCTGGAGCATCGCCCAGGTTTTACCTACTCCGGCACAGGCGCCAAAATAGATTTTCAGCTTGCCACGGCCACTTTCCCTGGCTTGCAGCAGCAGCGCGTCCGGATCGGGGCGCGGCAGTTCATCATTCATGAGCACTTCCTGTTATCAGCTACTGCACTGCATCCAGCGCCAGGTTCAGTTTCAGCACGTTCACGGCTGGCTCGCCAATAAATCCGGGGAACGGCACAAAGGTGTTCTCTTCTATCAGTCGCTTCACCTCTTCGGCAGGCATCTTTCTGGCAGCCGCAACGCGAGGAGCCTGCCAGTAAGCGGCTTCAGGCGAGATTTGCGGGTCAAGCCCGCTGCCGGAAGCGGTCACCAGATCGACCGGCACCGCCGCGTCTGCCTGCGGATTAGCCTGGCGTAAGGCAGCTATCCGCTGCTTAACGGCCTCATCCAGCGCCGGATTGCTGCCAGCCAGGTTACTTCCTGATGAAGCCGCCGGATTATAGGGTGTGGCGGCGGTAGCGGAAGGACGCCCCCAAAAATAGTCAGGGGCGGTAAAATTCTGCCCAATCAGCGCCGATCCCTGCACTTTACCTGCATTTTGCAGCAAAGAACCGTTTGCCTGTACGGGAAACCACCACTGCGCCAGCAGCGTGGTGAGTAAAGGATAAAGCAGTCCGGTGATGAGCGTTAGTAACAGCAGTAAAATCACCGCAGGGCGCAATTGACTCATGATACTACTCCTTAAAACCAACCGGTCAGGGTCAGCAACATATCGATTAACTTAATGCCGACAAACGGCACCAGCAGACCACCAACACCGTAAATCCACAGGTTGCGACGCAGTAGCGCGGCGGCACTCAGCGGACGATAGCTGACGCCGCGTAGCGCCAGCGGGATCAGAAACACAATCACCAAAGCGTTAAAGATAACCGCCGAGAGAATGGCGGAATCTGGCGAGTGCAACTTCATAATGTTCAGGGCGTTAAGCTGCGGATAAGTCACGGCAAATGCCGCCGGAATGATGGCAAAATATTTGGCGACGTCGTTGGCGATGCTGAAAGTAGTCAGCGAGCCACGGGTCATCAGCATCTGCTTACCGATATGCACAACTTCCAGCAGTTTGGTCGGGTTTGAATCGAGATCCACCATATTTCCCGCCTCTTTAGCCGCCTGGGTGCCGGAATTCATCGCTACGGCTACATCAGCCTGCGCCAGCGCTGGCGCATCATTTGTGCCGTCTCCGGTCATCGCCACCAGTCGGCCCTCAGCCTGGTACTGGCGGATCAGCGCCAGCTTCGCTTCCGGTGTCGCTTCTGAAAGGAAGTCATCCACCCCTGCCTCGGCAGCGATGGCGGCAGCGGTGAGCGGATTGTCGCCGGTGATCATGATGGTTTTGATCCCCATTTTGCGCAGCTCGGCAAAGCGCTCTTTGATGCCGCCCTTAACGATATCTTTCAGCGCCACCACGCCCAGCACTTTTGCCCCTTCACTGACCACCAGCGGCGTGCCCCCGCCACGAGCCACCTCTTCCACCAGTTTATTGACCGCAGAAGGAAATTCGCCGCCGCTGCTCTCTGTATGACGACGAACCGCATCCACCGCCCCTTTACGCACCATCCGGTTCTGCACGTTGACGCCGCTCATCCGCGTTTGCGCCGAGAAGGGGATAAAGGTCGCCCCCATGCTGTTGAGATCGCGCTCGCGCAGGTTAAATTTCTGTTTAGCCAGCACCACAATACTGCGCCCTTCCGGCGTTTCATCCGCCAGCGAGGCGAGCTGGGCAGCATCAGCCAGCTGCTCTTCCGTCACGCCCGGCGCAGGCATAAACTGTGTGGCCTGCCGGTTCCCAAGGGTGATGGTGCCGGTTTTGTCGAGCATCAGCACATCCACATCCCCTGCCGCTTCCACGGCACGCCCGCTGGTGGCAATCACGTTAGCCGCCAGCATGCGGCTCATCCCCGCCACGCCAATGGCGGACAGCAGGCCGCCAATGGTGGTCGGGATCAGGCATACCAGCAGCGCCACCAGCACGGTGATGCTCACCGGGTTACCGCCCCATACCGTAAAGGGATAGAGGGTTGCGGTCGCCAGCAGAAAGACAATGGTCAGCGCCACCAGCAGGATAGTCAGCGCGATTTCATTAGGCGTTTTGCGGCGGGTTGCGCCTTCCACCATCGCAATCATCCGGTCGAGAAACGTTTCGCCAGGGTTTACGCTGCACTGCACCACCAGCCAGTCCGAAAGGATGCGCGTGCCGCCAGTGACCGAAGCGAAGTCGCCGCCAGACTCACGGATAACCGGCGCAGACTCGCCGGTGATGGCACTTTCGTCCACCGAGGCGCCGCCCTCCAGCACTTCCCCATCGCAGGGAATGATGTCCCCCGCTTCCACCAGCACCACATCGCCCCTGCGCAGGGAATCTGCCGCCACCTGTTGATGCGCAGAACCATATTTCGGCGTGCTCATCTTTTTGGCATAGCTGGTTTTCTGGATGCCTTTCAGGCTGTTGGCCTGCGCCTTGCTGCGTCCTTCTGCCAGCGCTTCGGCAAAATTGGCAAACAGCACGGTGAACCACAGCCAGAGCGAAATCGCTCCGGTAAACATGGCGTTACCCGGCGTTTTTCCTGCCAGCATCGCCAGCGCCAGCAGCGTGGTCAGCACACTGCCGAGCCATACCACAAACATCACCGGGTTACGGAACTGCACGCGGGGACTCATTTTTTTCAGGGCGTCACTCAGGGCGACACGCATCAGCGCACCGTCAAACAGCGCCTGTTGATTACGACTCATGATTCTTCTCTCCGGCGATTAATGACCGACCATCTGCAAATGTTCCGCAACCGGCCCCAGAGCCAGTGCAGGGATAAACGTCAGTGCGCCCACCAGCAGCACGGTGCCGATCAGCAGGGCGATAAACAGCGCGCCATGCGTCGGCAGCGTGCCGTTGCCTGCTGGCTGCACGTTTTTCTGCGCCAGCGAACCAGCAATTGCCAGCACCGGAAGAATGATGCCGAAGCGACCCACCAGCATGCAGAAGGCCAGCAGCAGGTTCCAGAACGGTGTGTTAGCACTCAGGCCCGCAAAGGCGCTGCCGTTGTTGTTGGCGGCTGACGACACCGCATAGAGCACCTCACTGAAGCCATGTATGCCCGGATTCGCCATCGCGCTGCCTCCTGCGCCGGTCATCATCGCCAGCGCACTCCCCAGCAGCACCAGCGTGGGCGTGACCAGGATTGCCAGCGCGGTCATCTTCATCTCCCGGACGTCGATTTTCTTGCCGAGATATTCCGGGGTGCGACCGATCATCAACCCGGCAATAAACACCGCCAGCAACACAAACAGCAGCATGCCGTACAGGCCGGCACCCACGCCGCCAAACACCACTTCACCAATCTGCATCAGCCACATCGGCACCATGCCGCCCAGCGCGGTGAAGGAGTCATGCATCGCATTGACGGCCCCGCACGAGGCCGCCGTGGTGATCACGGCAAACAGGCTTGAATTGAGGATACCGAAGCGGGTCTCCTTGCCCTCCATATTGCTGGCGCTCTCTGCACCCAGCGTGAGGAAGTGCGGGTTGCCGTTTACTTCCGCCCACATCACCACCGTGACCGCCATCACGAACATGATCGACATCGCCCAGAGCAGCGCGTGGCCCTGACGACGATCTTTCACCACGTCGCCAAAAGCGAAGCAGAGCGCCGCCGGGATCAAAAAGATCGCCAGCATCTGCACAAAATTGCTCAGGGCAGTGGGGTTTTCAAACGGATGCGCCGAGTTAACGTTAAAGAAGCCGCCGCCGTTGGTGCCCAGCATCTTGATCGCTTCCTGAGAGGCCACCGGCCCCATCGGCAGCGTCTGCCTGGCCCCTTCCAGCGTGGTCAGATCAAGGTAGCCGTTGAGGTTTTGTAAGCTTCCCTGGCTGACAAAAAACAGGGCAATCACCAGAGAGAGCGGCAGCAGGACGTAGAGCGTAATACGGGTAAGATCGCGCCAGGCGTTGCCCAGCGTTCCCAGGGAGCGATTAGCAAAGCCCCGGATCAGCGCAAACGCCACGGCAATTCCGGTGGCGGCAGAGAGGAAGTTTTGCACCGTCAGCCCCGCCATCTGACTGAGATAGCTGAGCGTGCTCTCACCGGCATAGGCCTGCCAGTTGGTGTTGGTGACAAAGCTGATAGCGGTATTCAGCGCCAGATCCCACTTCAGGCCGGGGAGCTGCTGTGGATTGAAAGGCAGGCTGCCCTGAGCCATCAACAGGCTCATCAGCAGCACAAAGCCGACGAGGTTGAACAGCAGGATCGCCAGCAGATAGCGCTGCCACGCCATTGGCTGAGTCTCCACGCCGCTGGCCTGCCAGAGAAGGCGCTCAAAGCGGGCAAATCCGGGTAAAGGCTGGTCTTCAATCAGGCGGACCAGCCCGGCACCCAGCGGACGAGCCAGGAGCATTAACAGTGCCAGATAGGTGGCGATCAGAAGAAATGCGCTGGCGGCCATCAGAAGCCCTCCGCATTTATCAGGGCATAAACCAGGTAGATCAGCAACAGGAACACCAGCACAATGCCGGTTAGCAGGGCGATACTCACAACACACCTCCGGGGCGCTTTCAGATGGCGTTATTGTTGCGGGTCCGCTGCAAAGTTGATGTAAAAATGCGGGGGTGGGCTGTAAAAATTGTATAAAAATGACCGGGATGAAACATTAACACTCAATGAGTTAGCGATTTGTTTTTGATTGTTGGGATAGTTGCTGCTAATGATAATTATTATGATAATATCGGTTATCCCTGTCAGACCCTGCTCCTGTTAACCCGCTCTGCACCGTGGAATGTAATCGCTTACACCCGTGCAAACGCAGCGCGCTGACGGCAGGCTGGAGATGAGACCCATTATGAATCACATTGTGTATGTAGTGGATGATGACGAATCCGTAATCGCCGCACTCAGCAACCTGCTGAGTTCAGAAAATTATGCCGTTGTACCCTTCTCATCTCCCCAATGTTTTCTTGCCCATCCTGCTTACCAGCAGCCCTGCTGCCTGATACTCGACATTAATATGCCGGGCGCAGATGGTTTTGACGTGACGCAGGCGCTGGCTACGCGCGGGTATGCCATTCCCACAATATTTTTAACCGGATTCGGCTCGATTCCGGTTACGGTTAAGGCGATGAAGGCGGGGGCTTACGAGTTTCTCACCAAGCCCGCAGAGCCTGAAAGAGTGCTACAGGCAGTTTCTGAAGCTATCCAGCTCTCTGAAAAGAACCTTGAGGTCTCCTCCGATAAACTGGAGATGACCACCCGTCATCAGACGCTGACGCCCAGAGAGAGTGAGGTGATGCTGCTGGCGATCGGCGGGCTGCTCAATAAACAAATTGCCGCAGAGATGGGCATCAGTGAGATTACCGCCAAAGTGCATAAGCGCAGGGTGATGGAGAAGATGAAAGTTCGCTCGCTCTCCGACCTGGTCAGAATTGCCGACAGGCTGAACCTCCTTATTTCCCGGTCGCGCTGAGCGGATCAAGGCAGTCAGCGTCAGACGACGCTGATACAACCACTCACTCCGCCAGCGGTTCGGCAGGAAGCGTGAACCAGAAAACGCTCCCCAGGCCAGGCCTGTTTTTCGCTTTCAGCTCACCGGCATGTTTTTTGATGATCTCACTACAGATGGTCAGCCCCATTCCCATGCCCTCTTTCTTGGTGGTATAGAAGGAGTCAAACAGCCGATGCTGCACCTCTTCATTAAGGCCTGTACCGGTGTCACGCACTTCAAACAGCAGCGTTTCCGGCGTGGGGTTGGAAGAGGCAAAGGTCAGAATACGGCAGCGCTCTGCGTTCTCGCTCATGGCATCAATGGCGTTCACCACAAGATTAAGCAGCACCTGCTGGATCTGAACCCTGTCGCAGAATATCTCTGGATGCGTGGCGGTCAGATTAAGCTCCAGCGAAATCCCTCTTCTCTCCAGCTCCATGCGGGAGAGCGACAGAATATCGCGGGCAATCAAATGCAGGTTAGCGCGGGTAAATACAGGATCGTGCTTGCGGGTCAACGCCTGTAGTCCGCGGATAATTTCTCCGGCGCGTTTTCCTTCGCTGAGTATTTCATCCAGGCTGCTGCACGCTTTATCCAGATGCACGGGATCTTTTTTCAGCCAGCGCAGGCTCGCCCCGGCATTGGCCACTATCGACATCAGCGGCTGATTAATTTCATGGGCTATTGAGGCCGTCAGCTGCCCCACGGTCGTGGCCCGTGACACGCGAGCAAGATCCGCCTGGGCCAGCCGCGCCGCATCTTCAGAACGGCGCTGCTCGGTGATATCGGCGATAGTGCCAAAATATTCTTCAGCCTCCGGCCAGCTTTCCACAGGATCCCCTATTCCCTTGATATAGCGGCACTCTCCATCCGGTCGCAGAACCCTGAACTCAGCCTGCATGCTGACGCCTTTACGCACGCTCTCCTCCACCAGCGCATGGATACAGGGATGATCGTCAGGATGCACCCGCGTCAGGAACTCAGCCATGGAAAACGCCGTCAGATCCTCAGGCAGCCCCAGAATATGCCGGTACTCATCAGAGACCAGCATCAGGTCCTTTTCCAGATGCCAGTGCCAGGTGCCGGTATGACTGATTTTTTCGCCCAGCATCAGCGAAGTCTGGCTGGCGCGCAGCTGTTTCTCTACGTGCCTGCGCTGCTTGTTCTCCTCCAGCAGTTCAGCGTAAAGCCTGACGGTTTCCAGCGACACTGCCGCCTGCGCGCCCAGCATGGATACAATTCGGGAATGCTCTGCGGTGAAGACGTCAGGCATCAAACGATTTTCCAGATAGAGCACGCCTACCATCTGCGCCTGCCTGAACATCGGTACGCACATCACCGCCGCGCCGGAAGCAACCAGGTAGGGGTCCTGACTGAAGGGGCTGAAAATTTCAGGCTTAACGGTGCGAATTTCCTGCCCCGTGCGGATAACGGCGGTAAGCACCGAGAGCGGCAGGTCCGTGGCAACAGGCGTCTCTTTCACCATTCTTACCCGAATACCCTCTGCCGTGGTTTCTGCTCTCGCTTCAATTTCCGGCACCGTCCCGTCAATTAACCGTATCAGCAGACAATGCTGCGCCCCGGCTCTTTCCAGCAGCATCATCATCAGGATATTGATCAGCCGGTCCAGGTTAATCTCCTCCGTGAGGGCGCGCACGGCAGTTACCACGCTTTGCAAATCACCGATGGCGGCACTCTGGTCAAAGGAGACAGTAGTGAACGGTGAATGGGCGGCAGGGGCGACCAGCGCCGGGTGGCGCAGTTCGAGCTGGCGAACTTTTGCTTTTGCTCCCCATCGCTCCCAGCCGGCCATCGCCCCTTTCATATAGGCGTCTGCGGCAACAGAGAGGCCGCATGAGGAGGCAAAACTGGCAGCCAGCTCATGCGCCAGCGCGTTGATATGGGTAAATTGCCCTTCGCGTGACAGCGCTATCGCCACTTCGTACTGCTCAGCGGCACGCGCCACATTTCCCTCCAGACGCTCAATTTCCGCCTGAACCAGCGCCGCTTTGTCGGCAAAGGTTTTGGCATTCTCCACCGACCAGGTGAGGATTTTGTCATAATGGCGGCTGACTTTTTGCCGCGTGGCGGCGTTCCAGCTCTCCGGCGTCAGGGTCAGGGTGCATGCCAGCGCGCTGTAGAAGTGAAAATCCAGCTTGTGGATATGGCCCGGAATATTTTCCGTCAGCGGAGCGGCCTGCTCAAAACAGTGGCTGGCACAGCGATATTCCCCGGCAAAAAAACAGGCCATCCCTTTATAGACCCAGTACCAGAACTGCATCAGGATGATGGGCGCTGCGGCGGTTTCCGGAGCGTAATGCTGCAAAGCAGTCGCGCTGAACCCTTTTCCAGAAAACGGCAGTTCGGTGGGATTACGCAGGAAACAGACATAGTCCCGCTGCATCTGCAAAATCACCTCCACGTCGTGATACTGAGCTTTGCGAACAAACGCCAGTCCCCGATCGATCGAGGTCTGTACCCCTTCAAGATGATCGCCCCGCGTCAGGTAATTCATCACCTGATGCCGCAAAGCCAGGCAGGCGGAGGTGCGGTCGCCATTGGCTACGGCGGCATCAAACGTGGCTTTGGCGCACTCAATGGTGTAGGTCACCGGCATGGTCCAGATGCTAACCTGGTCCAGCGGCAGCAGCGTCCGGGCCTTGAAGCTGGTGAAATCGTGCTGATAAACCAGCTCCCTTGCCAGCAGCGTGCTGGCAAAACCGCGGCTGTATTCATCATAGTGATCGCCACACAGCACACCGTACCAGGAGAGCGCAAAAGTGGAAGCGCCAGTGATGCCCTGATCCATAGTCAGGTGCAGCATTTTGCAGATAATCATAAAGTGCAGGCGAGGACTGACAAAGGTGGCAAACATGCTGGCGCTGGCCATCAGGTTCATCACCGCTTCGGTTTCCCTGCTGGCCATCAACGGTAGCGATCTGAAGCGGGTATAGGGATTTTTCCCCACCTGTTCTTTCAGTTTGATTCTGGCCGCATCGCACTCTTCTTTATCCGGAAAGCGGTTAAGATGAATGCCAAACACCGCCAGCCAGGCGATTGCCGTTTCCAGCGCAAGCTGATTATCAGACTGACGCATATGAATTTCCGCCAGCAGACAGGCGGCTACCGCCTTATCCGTGAGTTTACCCGGTGCATGCAGCACTCTTTCACACAACCCAAGCGCTGCGGACAGGTTTCCCAGCAAAAATTCACACTCGGCCTCCTCAAGCAGAAAGGTAAAGTGCTCTTCAGGTGCCATCTTCTCGCCGAGAAGATGGGCCGTTTGTAAAAAGCGCAGCGCAGAGACGTAATCGCCGGTATTTTTTGCCTGCCGCGTAGCCAGCAGGATCAGCGCGCGATATCTGGCTGCTTCCGGGCGGGTCAGGGCGCTATTTTGCACGCAGGCGATATGGTAGATCGCCCTGAAAAGCGAGTCGGTACTCGCCTCGCCCTCGGCCAGCGCCACCAGCCGGTTAGCTGCACGAAAATGCAGGGCATCTTTCTCCGCGCTCTGGAGCAGGTTCAGGACCGCTTCCTGCACGCGGTCATGGGTAAAGGCGAAAGTGTGCGCCGTCAGCGTGATGAGTTGCGCGGCCACGGCAGGGGAAAGATCGGTTTTCAGCTTCTCTACCGACAGGTTCAGCACGGTTGCAGATAACAGGAGTTCACCCGACCCGCCCAGGCAGGCTACATGACCCAGCAGCTTCCGGGTGTTAACCGGAATGGTTTCCAGCTGTTGCAGCACTCTGCTGGCCACATTTTCCGTGTACTGGCAGGCTTTTATCGCCTCCAGATCGTAGTGCCACTTCCCGGATGTGTGGGGCTGGCCGATCAGGCGATCCTCCACGGCCTGTCGCACAAATTCACCGGTAAACAGCGGATTGCCGCCGGTCTTTTCACGGATCACCTGGGCCAGATCGTTTGCCAGCACGGGACGAACATGGAAGAGACCGGCCAGCCAGCCAGCGATCTTTTTTACCGAAAGCGGGTCTGGAGAGATATCCACACTTCGGGAGACCGATGTCCGCAAGCGGGTGAGATGCGCAGCAATTAACGGGCAAGGTAGCGAGGTCCGATCCCGGTGCGCCACCACCACCATCAGCGGAATAGCTTCATCCAGGCTCAGGAGATGCTGGAGCAGCGGCAGGCTGGCCTGATCGGCCCAGTGCAGATCGTCAATAAGAATAACCAGAGGCCTGCCCGGATTGGCCAGTGCCTTAATCATACTGCTGGCCATATTGTTGAACCGATCCCTGGCGTCCAGCGAGTTGGCGTCAGTCGGCAGGCGAGCTTTCCTGTTCAGCAGGATACCAAGCTCCGGGATGAAATGTACCGCCAGCCCGGCGTAATCACCTAAAAGACGGGTAAAGTGGGTACGCCAGCGCGCCACATCCGTAGCCGCCAGCCCGAGCAAATTGAGCACCAGCGAGCGGAAAGCCGCGATAAGAATGCCGTAGGGTAAGACGGGAGAGTGGCGATCGGCCTTCACCATCGTCAGAAGGACATTTTTCTGTTGCAGCTTTTTTAATGCAGAGGCGATCAGCGCTGACTTTCCACTGCCCGGCGCACCGCTGATGATAACCAGACTGTGCGTTCCACTGCTGCTGACCTTATCAAAAGCCTGCAAGATCTCTGCTGCCTGGGGATGATCGGTATAGAGCTTCTCTGAGCCAAAGCCGTTTTGCCGGGTATCCTGTAGGCCCAGGGTAAATGTCCCGATCTCGCCCTGCGGAGTCAGCGTGGAAAGGCAGCGGCGAAGATCGGCCAGCACCCCTTCTGCCGTCTGGTAACGTTTATCGGGCGATTTCGCCAGCAGCCGTAAAATCAGCGAAGAGAGAGCAACCGGTACTTCAGCACGCAGCAAATGCGGAGAAGGCGCTTGTGAAGCGATGTGATGGTGAACCCACTCTGCATGGCTCCCTTCCGGTGTGCCGAACGGCAGTTTGCCGGTCAGCAGCTCATATAACACGATACCCAGGCTGTAGAGATCGCTCTGGCTGTTGACCTGATGCGCCGTGCGCGAGGTGTGCTCTGGCGACATATAGGCCAGCGTTCCGCCTGTTGTAGGCAGGCGCGTCGGTAGCAGCGCCCCGGTTTGCAGCCAGGCCAGACCAAAACCCCCCAGCCGAAACGTGCCCTCTTCATGGAGGAAAAAATTCGAGGGTTTGATATCACCATGCACAATACCCTGCTGGTGCATCTGGCTCAGCGCTGAACAGATCATCACCGCGCTGTTAAGAAAGTCATAAAGAGACTGCGGCCCCAGGCTCAGGAAGTCGACCAGCGTCCGGTAAGAGAAAGTGGGATAAACCAGCGCGTATTTTCCCTGATAAAGGGTATGAGCAACCGGCTTAATTGCCCATTTTGCACTGAGGTTCTCGCGCAGCAGGAACTCATTTTTCAGCAATTGCGTGGCCTGAAACACCCGCTCTTCATGGGTCGCCGTCGCCAGCATCCAGCTTTCGCCGCCTGAGGGATTCCGGCAAAACAGCCATTCGGCATGGCCTGCCTGCACCAGCGGCGTTACGATAAACTCTGCCGGTAAGGTGAACTCATCACTTTCAGATCCCCGAAGAGCCAGTGGCGTTGTGCTCATGGTGGCGTATCTCTTGAGCTGAATTCGTTATGAATATGTCCGAACAAGGTATCGATATCAATGGGCTTGCGTAAAAAAGCCAGCGCGCCCAGGCTGATGGCGTACCAGAGCATGCTTTCATCCCCCTGGCCGGAAATCAGGATCACCTGCGGGTTCTCCTTCCGGCGGGTAAGCTCAATAAAAAGCTCGAAACCACTTATGCCTTTCAGGTTGATATCAATGATAAAAAAGGCCGCCTCCGCCAGCAGGCGATCCTCAGCCAGTAACGCCTCGGCAGAGTCGAAAACCTGGGTTGCATAGCCTTCAGACTGGAGCAGATTACTCAGTCCACTGCGGACCGAACGTTCATCATCAACGATCACAATGCACTGGGGCGGCTTCATGCTGTTATCCTTTACCCCGGCTTATGCGGGCTTCCTTATCAAGGCTTGTCGCCGGAAGGCGGTGGCGTACCGCTGATTTTTGGCACGCACTCATGGCGGAACCAGGCGAGCGTCACCGGCTCACGTTTAATCACTCTTTTCAGTAAAGGGATGAGTTGTTCTCCAACCAGCATACCAAACAGCCCCAGCAGAGCAATCACGGGCGGTGCCGGCGAGTTCACTTCAATCAGGGAGTAAATGACGCCAGCCAGAATGCCGGTCAGTAATGCAATGGCGTAGGATTTCAGCATGTCAGACCGCCTTTTTACCTGAAGCCGTCGGGAGGGCCTTCTCTGTGCTCAGAGAAAGGGTGTGCTGTGCGGCAACCTCTTTGTGGGAAAATTGCAGGCTTAACTGACCGCCAATAATCATGCCCAGCAGGCCCACAAGGGCTACGGCAGGGGGTGCCGGAGATCGAACATTAAGCAGCGCATAGACCAGCCCGATCAGCACGCCAGCCCCCAAAGATATCAGTAAAGGACTCATGGTGACTCTCCTGTCATCAGTCAGGGCGGGCCGGCATATTGATGCCAGCCCGCCTGGCGAAATTAGCGAGCCGGAACCGGAGCCAGCGTACGGTGTTCGCTCTTCTGACGTGATGGCGCTTTGTGCACCATGGTGTAGGCATAATCCACGCCGATGCCGTAAGCACCAGAGTGCTCTTTGGCAATATCCATCACTGCGTTGTAGGTATCTTTGTGCGCCCAGTCACGCTGCCACTCCAGCATAACCTGCTGCCAGGTTACCGGGATCACGCCCGCCTGGATCATACGCTGCATAGCGTAATCATGCGCTTCTTTGGTGGTGCCGCCTGACGCATCAGCCACCATATAGATTTCGTAACCGCCTTCCAGCATGGCACACAGAGCGAAGCTGTTGTTGCAGACTTCTGTCCAAAGGCCTGAAACCACAACTTTTTTCTTGCCGTTTGCCGCCAGGGCATCGCGCACCTTCTGGTCATCCCAGGAGTTCATTGAGGTGCGTTCCAGGATGTCCAGATTCGGGAAAACATCCAGCAGCTCTGGGTAGGTATGGCCTGAGAAGCTCTCGGTTTCCACGGTTGTGATGATGGTAGGAATGTTGAAAACTTTCGCCGCTTTAGCCAGTGCCACGGTGTTGTTTTTCAGAACCTGGCGGTCGATTGACTGAACGCCAAACGCCATCTGAGGCTGCTGGTCGATGAAAATCATCTGGCTGTTATGAGGCGTCAGTACTTCAAGTTTGGAGTTAGTCATGAAAATGCCCATTAAGGTTTAGGTGACTGAGTGTCCGGGGCGTTGCTGTTCCCGATTGGCGTGACAGTGTTCAGGTCAGGAGAGGCGTGTAGCGGCCCCCTGACGGCCGGGGCCTGTCGTCACTGTCTGAGCAAATTGTAAGAGGGTTTTTCAGGGCTAACTATTATCTCTGTGTATAACTATACGTTGGTATACCTATCCGTTTGTATAACTAGACGCTGCTCCCTTCCTCTCACCATACTTCCGCCTGTAGCAGGCCTGACGTTTCACGTGACGGCGCGTTCCGTGGCCTCAGCCTTTTCGTTCATCAACATTCAGGAGGTTTTATGGTCACGCCCGGTAAAGCGGATCTTATTTTCACGAACGGTAAATTTCATACGGTTGACCGCGAAAACCCCGTAGCGGAAGCCGCAGCCATCCACGACGGTAAATTTCTCGCCGTCGGCAGCCTTGCTGAAGTGATGCAGTACCACGAGGAAGGCACCAAATTAATCAATCTCAACGGACATACTGCCGTTCCCGGCCTTAACGACTCCCACCTCCATCTGATCCGCGGCGGCCTGAATTACAATCTTGAACTGCGCTGGGAAGGCGTCCCTTCGCTGGCTGATGCCTTAAGAATGTTGAAAGAGCAGGCGCTGCGCACCCCCAACCCACAGTGGGTAAGAGTGGTTGGCGGCTGGACCGAATTCCAGTTTGCCGAGCGCCGTTTGCCTACGCTGGACGAGATCAACGAAGCCGCGCCAGATACGCCGGTCTTTATCCTGCATCTGTATGACCGCGCCCTGCTTAACCGCGCCGCGCTCAGAGTGGTGGGCTACACCAAAGATACGCCGAACCCACCGGGTGGCGAGATCCAGCGTGACAGTAACGGTAACCCTACCGGCATGCTGATTGCCCGTCCGAATGCGATGATCCTCTACTCCACGCTGGCGAAAGGCCCAAAACTGCCTCTGGAATTGCAGGTCAACTCCACCCGCCAGTTTATGCGCGAACTGAACCGTCTGGGGCTGACCAGCGCCATTGACGCCGGTGGTGGCTTCCAGAACTACCCTGAAGATTATGAAGTCATTGCGGAGCTGCACGAGAAGAAGCAGATGACTTTACGCATCGCCTATAACCTCTTTACCCAGCGTCCCGGCCATGAACTGGAAGATTTCGAAAAATGGACGGATATGCTCTCGCCGGGTCAGGGAACCGATTACTTCCGCCATAACGGCGCCGGAGAGATGCTGGTCTTCTCGGCTGCTGACTTTGAAGATTTCCTGGAACCCCGTCCCGATCTGGCTCCCGGTATGGAAGATGAGCTGGAGCGCGTAGTGCGCCATCTGGTTGAGCACCGCTGGCCTTTCCGCCTGCATGCCACCTACGATGAGTCCATCAGCCGCATGCTGGATGTCTTTGAAAAAGTGAACCGTGAGATCCCCTTCAACGGCCTGCACTGGTTCTTCGACCATGCGGAAACGGTCACGCAGCGCAATATTGACCGCATCAAAGAGCTTGGCGGCGGCATTGCGGTTCAGCACCGTATGGCCTTCCAGGGTGAATACTTTGCCGAGCGCTACGGTATTGAAGCCACGCGGCATACGCCACCGGTAGCGAAAATGCTGGAAAGCGGCGTGCCGGTAGGGCTGGGAACTGACGCCACGCGAGTCGCGAGCTATAACCCCTGGACCGCACTTTACTGGCTGGTTTCTGGCCGGACCGTGGGCGGCATGCAGATGTATGACGTTAACGCACGGCTCGATCGCGAAACGGCGCTGATGCTCTGGACCCAGGGAAGCGCCTGGTTCTCCAGCGAACAGGGCAAAAAAGGGCAGATTAAAGCGGGCCAGCTCGCAGATATGGTGGTGCTGAGCAAAGATTACTTCAGCGTGCCGGAAGAAGAGATCAAAGGAATTGAGTCTGTCCTGACTGTAGTGGATGGCAAGGTGGTCTATGCCGCCGGCTCCTTTAGCGCCGAAGCTCCGCCGTCGCTGCCAGTGCTGCCCGACTGGTCGCCGGTAGTCAAGGTGCCGGGACACTATCGTAGCGCACCGCCGCAGGCAAACGCTCGCGTGGGGATGATGCAGCAGGCTCATCATTGCAGCGGGCCGTGTGGCGTGCACAGCCATTCGCACGATATCGCCCGTGGCGCTAACGTTCCGGTTGCCGAAGATAACGCCTTCTGGGGCGCGCTCGGCTGTAGCTGCTTTGCGTTCTGATATGATGAAAAATCACCTGACTCAGTCGCCCCGCATCGATGCGGGGCTGTTCTTCCTGCGCCTGGCCGGTAGCCTGCTGTTGCTCTATGTACACGGCCTGCCAAAGGTGTTTCATTTCAGCGAAGAACTGACGCATATCGAAGATCCCTTTGGCCTCGGCCCGTGGATGAGCCTTGTCCCGGCCATTTTTGCCGAAGTTATCTGCCCACTCTTTATTATCGCTGGCTTCGGCACGCGCCTGGCCTGTCTGCCGATCATCGGCGTGCTGCTGGTGGCGATGCTGTTTGTGCATCCTGACTGGAGCATTGCCGAAGGCCAGTTCGGCTGGCTGCTGCTGATCCTGTTTGGCACCCTGGCGATAACCGGCCCTGGCAAATGGCGTATCGGGGCGAATCGCACCAGGGAGGTTCGCTTTGGCGCAGGTTAACGATCTTCATGATGTGGCGGTAGAAGCGGCCATTCCGGACGTTGCAGCCTCGCCCTGGCAACCGCTGCGACAGCGTGTTTTCCGCACGCTGTGGATAGCGACGGTGGTGTCGAACATCGGTTCATGGATGAACGATGTTGGCGTGAACTGGAGCATGCTCACCTTAAGCGCCGATCCGCTTTCGGTGGCGATGGTTCAGGCCGCCAGCAGCCTGCCGATGTTTCTTTTTGCTCTGCCCTCCGGGGTGATGGCCGATATTGTGGACCGCCGTAAGTACCTGCTTTTTTCACAAATCTGGGTATTTATCGCCGCTGCTGCCCTGGCCCTCCTCTCCTTTACCGGGCAGGTTACGCCGCTGGTTCTGCTGATTGCCGCTTTCCTGCTCAGCACGGGTGCGGCAATGAGCTCCCCGCCGTTTCAGGCGATAGTGCCGGATCTGGTCAGCAAGGCGGAGCTGGGGCCTGCTATCGCGCTGAATTCACTGGGTATTAATATCAGTCGGGCCATCGGGCCGGCGCTGGGCGGGCTGATCATGATCTTTGCCGGCCCCTGGCTGGTTTTCCTGCTGAATGCCGTTTCAGTGCTGGGCGTTGCCTGGGTGCTTTATCGCTGGAAAGCAGAACCGGCAGTACAGCGCCTGCCGCCAGAGCACTTTTTCTCTGCCGTCCGGGCTGGGCTGCGTTATGTCCATGCGGCGCCGGTGCTGCGTAATGTTCTGGTGCGTACCGTTGCCTTCTTTGTGTTTGGCAGCGCAGGTTGGGCGCTTTTACCGCTGGTTGCCCGGCGTGAGCTGGGCCTGGGGCCGGGCGGCTACGGCATTATGCTGGCCTGTATTGGCGTGGGAGCGATCTGCGGAGCCATAATGCTGCCCCGTCTGCGCAAGCGCTTTAATCCCGACAGGCTGATGGTGCTGGCGAGCCTGCTTTTTGCCATCACGCTGCTGGCACTCGCTTTTGTCCGTCACTTCTGGCTGCTGAACGCCTTTGAGTTCTTTACCGGCTTCTCATGGATCGCGGTGCTTTCCACGCTGAACCTGGGGGCGCAACGTAGCGCTGCAAAATGGGTAAAAGCCCGCGCGCTGGCTGTTTATCTGACCGTGTTTTTTGGTTCGATGACCATTGGCAGCGCCGTCTGGGGGCAGCTTGCTTCTCATTACGGCATTCCCGTCTCGCTGGGCGTGGCGGCGCTGGGAATGGTGCTGGCCTGTGCCACCGTGTTCCGCTGGCGGTTGGATCTCGATCCCGACCTTAACCTGGATCTCAGCAGCAGTAACCAGCCTGTCCCGGCGTTGGAAATTCATCACGATCGCGGGCCGGTGATGGTGACCTGTGAGTACCTTATTCGCGAGGATGACGCCCACGGCTTCACCCTCTGTATGCAGGATATGCGGCGAGTGCGCAAGCGGGGAGGTGCCATCAACTGGTCTGTGTATGAGGATATTTTGCAGCCCGGTATCTTTGTCGAAACCTTTATCGTTGGTTCCTGGATGGAGCATTTACGCCAGCAGGACCGCTACACCATGAATGATCAAAAAATTCAGAATCGGGTTTATCAGTTCCATCAGGGAGAAACACTGCCTGAAGTACGCTATCTGGTCGCCCCGCTATAAATGGGTTCCTTTTTTTTAACTGTTAAAGGCAAGGTCAAATTATGAGCACATTAAAAACATCAGACGGTACGCAGATCTATTATAAAGACTGGGGCACAGGCAAACCGGTGCTGTTCAGCCACGGCTGGCCACTGGATGCCGATATGTGGGACAGCCAGATGAACTTCCTTGCTGAGCGTGGCTATCGGGCTATCGCCTTTGACCGTCGGGGATTTGGTCGCTCTGAGCAGCCGTGGACCGGCTATGATTACGACACCTTCGCCAGCGACATCAACGACCTGATCACCAGCCTGGATTTGCAGGAGGTCACGCTGGTCGGCTTCTCGATGGGCGGCGGCGATGTGACCCGGTATATCAGCCAGTATGGCAGTTCCCGCGTGGCGGGCCTGGTGCTGTTAGGTGCTGTGACCCCTATTTTTGGCAAGGCCGAAGATTATCCACAGGGTGTGGATCTCTCTGTATTTGAGGGTATCAGGCAGGGCTTGCGCAGCGACCGCGCGCAGTTTATTAAAGAATTTAATACGCCGTTCTATGGCATCAATGCAGGACAGAGCATTTCTGAAGGCGTGCTGACGCAGACGTTGAATATTGCGCTGCTGGCTTCGCTAAAGGGCACGTTAGATTGCGTTACGGCTTTCTCAGAAACAGATTTCCGTGCTGATATGCCGAAAATTGACGTTCCTACGCTGGTGATCCACGGCAGCAATGACCAGATAGTGCCTTTCGAAACTACCGGCAAGCTGGCCGCAGCCAGCATCGCGGGTGCTGAACTGAAAGTTTATGATAATGCGCCTCACGGTTTTGCCGTAACCCATCAGGAAACGCTGAATGCCGATTTGCTGGCATTTTTGCAGGCCCGCCAGTAAAGCAAAAAGCGCTGAGCAATCAGCGCTTTTTCCCGCTCTTAACGCGAAGGGTGATTCACTTCCACCGGACGCAGGTCAAACAGCAGCACTTCCGCCTCTTCACCCTTGCTGAACGTCAGCGCCTGCTCATTGCGTACCCGCGCGCCGTCACCGGCTTTGAAGGCTATGCCGTTAACCGTTACCGCACCGCGAGCCACGTGAATATAGGCGTAACGATTTTCATCCAGCGTAACGGTCTGCTGCTCATCGCCATCAAAGAGACCCGCGTAGATACGCATGTCCTGACGTACTTTAAGCGCCTCACCTTCACCTTCTGGCGACACAATCAGTCTGAACTGGCCACGCTTTTCACTCTCCGGCACGGAAACCTGCTGATAGCCCGGCGGGGTATTTTTTTCGGCAGGCACAATCCAGATTTGCAGGAAATGCACGCCTTCAGTGCTGGAGTTATTAAACTCGCTGTGCGTGACGCCGCTGCCTGCGCTCATCAGCTGCACATCACCCGGTACAATCACAGAGCCGGTACCCATTGAATCTTTGTGCGCCAGTGCACCCTGCAACACATAAGAGATAATTTCCATGTTGCTGTGCGGATGCGCGCCGAAACCACGGGATTTGGCAACGCGGTCGTCATTTATCACCAGCAGGTCAGAGAAGCCGGCCTGTTTAGGATCCCAGTAATTGGCAAACGAAAAAGTATGGTGAGAATGTAACCAGCCGTGGTCGCCCACTCCGCGTTGCTCTGACAATCTTTGCTCAATCATGGTATTTCTCCTTTCCAGGTTTTTTAAGGGGTCGGCGGGCGTCTGCCCTTCCGGTAGAGAGAGAATATAAGTAAACTCAATTGCCCGGCAATGGCCTGAAAAGGCAATGACTGTCACGTTTTGGTGGACAATATGCAGATCGAAGACCTGAAAATTTACCTGGCGGTGATCCACGCCGGAAGCTTCACCGCCGCCGCCGATCTGCTGATGCTTTCCAAGCAATATGTCAGCCGCAGAATGGCTGCCCTGGAGGCTTCCCTGGGGGCACGGCTGTTGATCCGCAACACGCGTAAGCTCACGGTCACTGATTCCGGCAAAGTTTTTGCCCTGCATGCCCAGCGCATCATGGATGATATCCGTGAAGCTGAGCAGGCCGTTTCCGAACAGCGTCCTGAACTGCACGGCACCTTTCGCCTGAGTCTGCCGATGTCCTTTGGCATGAATCCCCTCTCTCCGCTTATTGCTGAATTTTTGACGCTGCACCCGGCTCTCCGCTTTCACGTTGAGCTTGCCGACCGCTATGTGGATGTGATTGGTGAAGGGTTTGATATGGCTATGCGCATCGGTAGCCTGGCCGACTCCACGCTGATAGCGCGTCATCTGGGCGATCTCAGCCGGGTTATCTGCGCAAGCCCAGACTACCTGCAACGTGTCGGCATCCCGCAGCTTCCGGAAGATTTACTGCATCACGCCTGTCTGAGATTTGGCCGCGAGGGGCAATATGGCTGGGAGCTGAATGTGGCGGGTCGCGGCAAGGTGATGGCCGTACAGGGGCCGATGCTGAGCAATAACGGCGAGGTGCTGCTGGATGCAGCGAAGGCGGGACTGGGGCTGGTTCTGCTGCCGCGTTTTATTGTGGGTCGGGCGCTGGAACGTGGCGAGCTGGTGACCGTGCTGGAGCCATTTCATCCTGCTTCCCTTCCGCTCAGCGCCGTTTATCCACAGCACCGTCAGCGAAGCGAAATCATTCAGGCTCTGCTGGCATTTTTACAGGGAAAGCTCAGCGAATAGCGCTGTTGGGCAACCTGAGAAAGATCTGTTGCTGGCTCCGTTTTGTGCGTAAAGCAGGCAGCAATCGGCTGCCTGCCCGAGACGCCTCTGTTATTCCACGGCATCCACAATCGGATCGCGGACGATAAACAGATAGGAGAGCGCGCCCAGCACGGTGACGCAGGCACATAACGTCAGCGCCAGGCTGAAAGAGCCGGTTTTATCGAGGATAAAGCCGGTTAATACCGGGGCAAACGAGGCAAAGACAAAGCTGGCGAAGTTCTGGATGCTGCCCACCGAGGCGGTCATGCGTGAGGTGACGTTCACATGGATCAGCCCCCAGCAGGAGGTGCCCGCAAAGTGAATACAGAACAGCGCCATGCCAATCAGCAGCACCGCCACAGAGGTTGTCGTTGCCTGTACCACCACGGCAGTAAAGGCAGCTGAGAACAGCATACCCGCCACGATACAGATTTTACGGGTTTTCACCGGCTGCATTCCACGACGCACCAGCGCATCCACCACATAGCCGTTCAGCAGCATGCCTGCGGCACCAAACAGGAACGGGATGGCTGTCAGCCAGCCGGTTGCTTTTAAATCCAGATGATAGGTGGTCTGCAAGTAGCCCGGCAGCCAGGCCAGGTAGAGCCAGGCGGTATAGTTAATGCCGCTGAAGCCGATCATCATTCCCCACATGGTGCGGTTCTTAAACAGACCACGCCACTCTTTCATGGTCATCGGCTCTTTGCGGGCGCTGACGCTACCCGCTTCCAGATAGTTGATCTCTTCTTTCGTCAGGCTCTTGTTATCGCGGTTGCGGTAAAGCATATACCAGCCTGCCGAGAGGAAAATGCCCAGCAAGCCGATGGTAACGAACATGCCGCGCCAGCCCAGAGAAAGCATCATCGCAGCCAGAATCGGCGGGCTGATGGCCAGGCCAATCATCGAGGCGGCGTTAAAGAAGCCCATCGGCATGCCACGCTCTTTGATGTTGAACCAGTCGTTGATCACCTTCACGCCGCACGGGTTCATTGGCGCTTCGCCTATGCCCAGCCCAATGCGCACCAGAATAAACTGGGTAAAGTTATGCACCAGCCCAGAGAGCGCCTGAAAGCATGACCAGACGAACATACCAATTCCCAGCATAATACGTGGGCCTTTACGGTCCAGCAGCGTGCCGCAGGGCAGCTGCGCTATACCGTAAGCCAGAGAAAAGGCTGACAGCAGCAGGCCAATCTCCGTGGCGCTCAGCCCCATATCGCCGCGGATGGTCATATTGGCGACGGAGAGCGAACTGCGGTCAAGGTAGTTGATGACGGCTGCCAGAAACAGCAGGATCATCGCGGTGGTTTGCACGCGCTTGATGCGGGCAGAGCGGACCAGCTTGCCGTGCTGCGGAACAATCTCCACAGTCTCTTTGCCGGAGCCAATATCGCGGCCGCTGCCAGTCACAATCGGGCTGTTTTCCATAAAGCATTCCCCAGGGTCAGGTGTTCTTGTAATCCGCTTTGGGCGGTGAAGATATCCTGCTCAGAGTAAATGCCTTGTTAATTTCATAAGGCAATCATGTTGCGGTTCCGTGCTTCAGATTAGGCTTTACTGTTTTTTATTGGTTCTTTATCGCCAGGGGGCGGCAAAAGCGGGATCTCAGTCACTGTATTGCCGGATAGAGCGGATCATCGACTGCTTGGCGGTGGTGAGATGACGATGTAATTCACAGCTGGCTTCCACATCATTGCGGCTGATAATCGCGGTGAGGATCGCCATATGTTCCTCAAGCGCGACGATATTCCGCTGTTTTAAATCGCTTTCATCCCATTGATAATGCGAGTGAAAAATCACAGAGATAATCTCCAGCGACTGGTCGATAAAGGGATTATCTGCGGCAGAGAGGATCAGCTGATGCATTTCGCGGTCCAGCTGCGCAAACATCCGGTAGTTGCTGGCGATGGTGTCGCGCATCTCACGATGGCGGCTGAGCAGATCACGGGCTTTAATCCAGCGTTCATCGCTGGCTGGCAGGTTAAGAAACCGGTTCAGGGCGTGCGTTTCCAGCATCTCGCGCAGTTCAAAAAGCTTCTCCGCATAGCGACGATCGAACTTTTTCATCAGCCAGTGGCCGCGACGCACGCTCTCAATCAAATTGTAGCGGCTGAAGCGCAGCAGAAATTCCCGCACCACTACCGGGCTGACGCCAACCTGTTGCGCCAGTTGCAGCTCGGAAAAGCTCTCTCCGGCGCACAGCGTCTTCTGGTTGATCATCTGAAAAAAAGCCTGTTCAAACTCGCGGGCCTGCTCATCCAGAGAGGTGCTTACGGCGTCAAAACCATCCTCCTGACCCGGTGTACGGACAATCACATAGTGTTCATCCACCTTATCCAGTACGCCGCGCTCATGCAGATGCGCCAGCGTGTGACGCACGGTGGTGCGACTGACATTGAACATCTCCGCCAGCGCGGCCTGTGGCGGTAGCGGCGAGCGGATATGTTTACTGGTGATGCCTTCCAGCATCTGGTTCACCACGTTATGGCGAAGATTTTGCGTGCGGCTCATGGCTTCTCCTGATTTTTATTTATTAAAAACCAATTCAGGCCCGACAAAGGCGCGTTCAGTCACAAATTCACCTCGCCGCGCTGCAAAGACAGGGGGTTTTATTCCATAACTCAGGCCAGACAATGGAGAAAACTCATGACCATGATGACCACGCTGGTGTGCCAGCAGCCGAAAGAGATGGCTTATCAGCAGCGCGCCAAACCAGAGCCTGCCGCCGGTGAAGCCCTGTTGAAAATTGTGACCGCCGGTATTTGCGGCACCGATATCCACGCCTGGGCAGGCAACCAGCCCTTTTTCAGCTACCCCCGCGTTCTCGGTCACGAGCTGTGCGGTGAAGTGGTTGCGCTGGGTGCCGGTGCGGAGCGCTTCCGCGTGGGCCAGAGCGTCTCGGTAATCCCCTATCTCTCCTGCGGCGCCTGTGCTGCGTGCGAAAGCGGTAAAACTAACTGCTGTGAAAAAATCTCGGTCATTGGCGTGCATCAGGATGGGGGTTTTTGCGACTATCTGAGCGTGCCGGTAAGTAACCTGCTGGACGTTACCGGCGTCGATGCGGAAGCTGCCGCCCTGATTGAACCCTTCGCTATCAGCGCCCATGCCGTTCGTCGCGCAGCCCTGGAGCCGGACGAAAGCGTGCTGGTGGTGGGCGCAGGCCCCATCGGGTTGGGCGTGGCGGCTATTGCTGACGCAGCAGGCGCGCGGGTGGTGGTTGCCGATACCAGCGCATTTCGGCGCGAGCATGTCGTGCAGAACCTGGCATTGCCCGCACTGGATGCCGCTGCCAGCGATTTTGAGCAGCAGCTGCGGGCGCAGTTTTCGGGTCGTCTGCCGGGTAAAGTGATTGATGCCACCGGCAACCCAACGGCGATGAACAACACTGTGTCGCTTATCGCCCACGGCGGCAGCATTGTGTTTGTTGGCTTACATAAAGGCGACATTCAGATCCCCGATACGGAGTTCCATAAAAAAGAGACCACGCTGATGGGAAGCCGCAACGCCACCCAGCAGGATTTTGAGAAAGTGGCGCAGTTAATGGCGGCGGGAAAAATCAGGGCCGGTATGATGCTGAATCAACGGTTTGCGTTTGCGGATCTGGCAGATCGTTTTGAGTCTGAAGTGATCAATAACCGTGAGTTGATCAAAGGCGTGATCCATTTTTAACGGACAGGAACCCCTGAATAACCAGACTGCTCACTCTTTCCTCAGACAAGGCGATGAGTGAGCAGAGCGCTCTTTCCGCTTCAATGCGGGCAAAAGAGCTTTAATCAGCTTGTTAAAAGTGTGTACAGCGTCTCCAGATCCCGCGTCACCCACGCCACATCTTTAGCGAACTTTTCATCCGACATCAGCGGCTGACGAAACACGGTAATCAGCACCTGCGCCCCTTCCTGGTTCGCCATCACCCGCATCGGGACATACACCTCTTTGCCAAAACCGCTATCCACATAGTGATCCATAACGCCAAAGGGGTTGTGGGCGGTAAAGCGGATTTTCACCACCCCATCCGGCCCGCTCGCTTTCCAGTGGGTACTTTCCTGCACCAGCGAAGATTGACTGAGGCCGGAAGCCCATTTCGGGAAGTAGTCAGGTTTCCAGATTGTCTCGTAAAGGTCCACCCAGTTACGAGGGATCGTCCGGGCAACGGTTTGCGATGGCAGCACAGCTCCTCCTGCATGTTGATAAGCGACAGCCGATTTAACCACCGGTGACAGGGGTTGCAAAGCAACGGCAAGCGAAACTGTTAACTGCCACAGAACTTACAGAAAGAGGCGCAACAAACCGGTTAATAGTTGACCGATATTAGCGTTAAGGCTAACATTTGCTTTTCCAGGGAGGAGGAGAATATGTTTGAGGTTGAGTTTCATGAAGAAGCCGAAGGGGAATTACATCAATTGCCTGCCCACATCAGAGCCAAAATGGTCAGGCTCTTGCAGAGGTTAGAAGCTAATCCGCGTTCACTCAGGGAGCCGCATTCAAAGCCGCTGGGCAAAGGAATGTATGAAATTCGGACAATGGGTAATGATGTTGCCCGTGGATTGTGGGTTTATCACACTGGCAGTAAAATTTATGTCTTACGCATTTTTATCAAGAAGACAACCAGAACCCCATTGAGTGAAATAGCGTTAGCCTGGAAGCGACTGGAGGATTTTTAATATGAAAGCAAAACCACTTTCTCAGATTCATAACGAATTAATGGAAGATCCCGAGTACCGTGCGGCATGGGAAGCGGAAGAGAGAAAAGAGCGGTTGCAGAAACTGCTGGTTGAGTGGAAAGCTCATGCAGGCCTGACCAGCGCGCAGGTCGCTGAACGGATGGGGATTAAACCGCCGACGATCTCCCGAATGGAGAAAAATATCACCTCTGCCAGTCTGGAAACGCTGGCCCGCTACGCGAAAGCCTGCGGCATCAGCAACGCCACGCTCTATTTTTGACATGCTCTGCCGCCAGAGGCCTGCCGTTTTTACAAAAGGTCTGGCGGCAGCTGTTCCTGAAGGTAATGGGATTGCCGCGCCAGCTCCCAGAGCCTGGTGCGGATTACCTGCTTCAGTTGCAGCGTGGAGTGCGACTGAGGCCGATCGCGTCGGCCAATCAGCATCACTTCAAACGGCAACGGCTGCGCTACAGGAACCACTCTGACCTGCCCGGCGTAGCGCCTGCCGGTGAAGAGATCGACAATTCCTACGCCGCCGCCCGCCAGTACCATATCCGCGATAACCGAATAGGTTTTAATCGAGAGCGAACTGGCGGGCTGCAACCCCTTGTCACGCAGGGCGCGGTGCAGCACATGGCCCAGCGGGTCCTCTTTCTGCATCATCAGCAAATTATTCTGGCATAGCCACTCCAGCGTGACGGGCGAACTCGCCTCCATTCCCAGCGGCAACAGCGCCACCATTGAAGAGTGAAACAGTGGCTCCGCCACCAGCTCTGCCGGTATCTGCTGACCAAATACCAGGGCGAAATCGAGCCGATCCTCCAGTAAATTCTGGCACAGCGTGCTGAAGTGTTCCGTCACCAGATCGACGTTCACCAGGCCATTCTGCCGCCGGTACTCCACCATGGCCGGTGCCAGAATCATCTGGCCGAAGGCGTGAGCCGCACCCACCCGCACTCTTTGCCCTTCTCCCCGTCGCAGCCTCTCGGTCAGGGTACTGATAGCCTGCAACCGACTGTAAAGCTCGCGGATTTCCGGTATCAGCCGCTGGGCCTCAAGCGTCGGGATCATTCCCTGGCTGCGGCGCTCAAACAGCGTAAAGCCCAGCTGCTGCTCGGCATGACCCAACACCCGGCTGACGTTGGGCTGGGAAACGTTGAGTTGCCTGGCTGCCCCGCTGATGCTGCCGGTATCGATAATCGCCTGAAAAACTTCAATATGCCGCAGCCGCATGATTATTCACCCCAGGTGGCTTCCAGTACGCGTATCCAGTTGCCGTAGCACACTTTTTCCAGCAGAGGCTGGCTGTAGCCCCGCTCGCGTAGCGCGGAAACCAGCAGGGGTAAGCCCGCCACATCTTTCATATCGGGCGGCAGCGTGGTGCCGTCAAAGTCCGATCCAAAGCCGACATTATCTTCACCAACTTTTTCAATGAGATAATCCACATGGCGCACGATATCCAGCACCGTGGCGTCCGCCGCTTTTTTGCCATCGCTGCGCAGGAAGCTGGTACCAAAATTCACGCCCACAAAGCCGTGGGTTTCGCGGATAGCGGCAAGCTGACGGTCAGTAAGGTTGCGCGACTGCGGACATAACGCATGGGCATTGGAATGGCTCGCCACCAGCGGCGCGTTGCTGATTTCTGCCGTCTGCCAGAAGCCTTTCTCATCCATATGTGAGAGATCGACCATGATGCGCTTCGCATTACAGGCGCGCACCAGACGCAAACCGGCCTCCGTCAGGCCGTTGCCGATATCCGGGGAAGAGGGAAAGCGGAAAGGCACGCCATCGCCGAAAATATTTGGCCGGCTCCACAGCGGGCCAAGCGTGCGTAAACCGGCCGCGTAGAGCACCTCCAGCAGCGCCAGATCTTCATCCAGCGCTTCTGCGCCTTCAATGTGCATGACCATCGCTATTGCACCCTGCTGCATGCAGTGGCGGATATCCGCCCCCGTCCGGCAAATCCGCGCCGCACCAGCGGACTGCTGCTCAATACGCAGCAGCGTGGCGATCATCGACAGGGTTATCTCCAGCGCCTCTTCCCTGCCAGGGGTGGGTTCAATTTCGTTACAGCCCAGCACGCCGCGGTTTTTTTTCACAGCTGGCGCGTTTCTTGCAGCAAATCCAGCCGAAGGCACATAAGCCGCGAACAGTCCTCCGGCAAAGCCACCCTGACGCACTCTTGGCAAATCCATCTGCCCTGCCGCAGGGCCGTTCAGAAAAGCGGATGCCGGGTCATTTTGGTGGGAGAGCCACAGGCGCATCAGGAGATCGTTATGGCCGTCGAAGACGGGCAGGGAAACAGCATCAGGACGCAGTGATTGCATGAGGATTTCCGCTCTAAGTTCAGGATTATGCCGCTGCTTCATACTGACGCAGAGCGCACCAGCAGAGGGCAGGCCGCTTGCGCAGCAGACAAGCTTCGGCTTTCAGTACTACCTGACATTTTGGGTTACTGTCAAGGCAAAACAGACAATAAATCGCTAATTTATTCTTTTATTTCAATATCTTGGAGACATCATGGTTACCAGAAGACGTTTTCTTGCAGGATGCAGTGCGGTTCCTTTTCTTTCTTACCTCTCACTGAACAGCGCCTTCGCCGCTACGCCGCCCTCTATGCTGGTGATGGCGATGCAGCTTGATAACATGACCAGTCTCGACCCCGCCGAAAGCTTTGAGGCTATCGGTTCTGAAATCTGCGGTAACCTTTACCAGCGTCTGGTGATGCCCAACCCGGCGAAGCCTGATGAAGTAAAGGGCGAGCTGGCAAAAAGCTGGGAAGTCAGCAGCGACAGCAAAATCTTCACATTCCATCTGGACCCCTCCGTGAAGTTTTCTGACGGCAGCCCGCTAACGGCAGAAGATGCAGCGTTCTCCTTACAGCGCGTAGTGAAGCTGGATAAAAGCCCGGCCTTTATCATCAACCAGTTCGGTTTTACCAAAGAGAATGTCGAACAGAAGATTGTGGCGAAAGATGCCCATACGCTGGTACTCAACCTGAGCGAACCCGCCGCCGAAACTTTCCTGCTTTACTGCCTCTCTGCCCCGGTTGGCAGCGTAGTGCAGAAGAAAACCGCACTGGCAAATCAGGCAGGGGACGACCAGGGGAACGCCTGGATCAAACAGCACAGCGCCGGCAGCGGGCCATTTACGCTGCGCGCCTGGAAAGCCAGCGAAAGCGTGATCCTGGAGAAAAACGAGAATCACCCATCTCAATCCCTCATTAAACGCGTGATTGCCAAACATATTATCGACCCGTCGGCGCAGCTGCTGATGCTGCAAAAGGGCGACGTGGATATTGCCCGTAACCTGACTACAGAGCAGCTGAAACCGTTGCAGGGCGCTAACAATTTCAACGTGGTGGGTCAGGAAGTGGGCACACTGACGCTGATGTCCTGTAATACCACCAACGAACATCTGGCCAAACCGCAGGTCTGGCAGGCGCTGAAGTGGGCGATTGATTACGACAGCATCCAGAAAAATATCATTCCCCTGACGCATAAAGTGCATCAGAGTTTCCTGCCAGCCGGTTTCCCGGCAGCGCTGAATGACAATCCCTTTAAAAAAGATGTAGCGAAAGCAAAAGCGTTGCTGGCGGAAGCGGGTTACGCCGACGGATTCGACATTACGCTCGATCACTACTCTGCCCAGCCTTTCCCGGATATCGCTCAGGCTCTTCAGACCCAGCTGGCCGAAGTGGGTATCAGGGCATCGCTGATCGCCTCTGAAAACCGTCAGGTTCTGACTAAAATGCGTGCGCGACAGCATCAGCTGGCTGTGACCTCCTGGGGGGCGGATTATTTTGATCCCAACTCCAATACCGAAGCGTTCTGCGTTAACACCGATAACAGTACCAATGCCCGAAACCGCACGCTGGCATGGCGTTGCGGCTGGTCTGATGAAGCGTTTAACAAAATGACCGTTGCCGCGCTGCATGAAACGGATGCGGCAAAACGCATTGCTCTGTATGAAAATATTCAGCAAGAGCACCGCGAAAAAAGCCCCTTTATTATGATGTTCCAGTCCGTTACGACCTATGCCAGCACTAAAAATGTCACGGGTATGCGGATTAGCGTGCTGAATGACAACCCCTACGAACAGGTGAAAAAAGCCTGATGTCGTGGTTAAAACGTATTGTCAGTACGCTGGGAAGCCTGCTGCTGACGCTGTTTGGCCTGTCGGTGTTAACGTTCTTTATCGGTCGGGTGATGCCGACCGACCCGGTACTGGCGGCGGTGGGGGACAATGCTCCCCAGGCCGTGGTAGAGCGCGTCCGTCAGGAGATGGGGCTGGATCAGCCCCTATACATTCAGTTCTGGCACTATCTCACGCAGATTGTTCACGGCGACTTTGGCCGCTCTGTTTTAACCTCTAACCCGGTCAGCCAGGATATCGCCCGCTTTTTTCCTGCCACGCTGGAGCTGGCTACCGCAGCGATTATTATTGCGGCGATCGTCGGCATTCCGCTCGGTGTCTGGGCAGCGGTGCGCCAGGGGAAATGGATTGACCAGATTATTCGCGTGCTCTGCCTGGCGGGGCACTCTTTGCCGGTCTTTGTGCTGGCGCTGCTGAGCCTGCTGCTGTTCTACGCCGTGCTGGGCATCGCGCCGGGGCCTGGTCGGCAGGACATTATCTATCAGGATATGGTGCCGCAGGTAACCGGGCTGCTGACGGTGGATTCTCTGCTGGCGGGAGATTACGACGCCTTATGGGATGCGCTGGCGCATATGGCGCAGCCCGTGTTAATCCTTGCCTGGTTCAGCATGGCTTACATCACCCGCATGACCCGCACGTTTATGCTGAATGCGCTGAGCGGGGAGTTTGTTATTACTGCCCGAGCTAAAGGACTCTCTTCACGCAGGGTTATCTGGCGTCACGCTTTTCCTACCGTTGCGGTGCAGTTAGTGACCGTGCTGGCGCTGACCTACGCCGGGCTGCTGGAAGGGGCTGTGGTGACGGAGAATGTCTTCTCCTGGCCAGGCCTTGGGCAGTATCTGACCACTTCACTGATGAATGCGGATATGAACCCGGTGGTGGGCGCCACCCTGCTGGTGGGCACGGTCTATGTGCTGCTGAATCTCTGCGCCGATATTCTATACCGACTTTGGGACCCACGCGTAAAATGACCAATCTGACAAGAGCCTGGCTGCTCGACGAGACACCCTCCACCCGCCGTCAGGCAGTGTGGGGACGCCGCTATCGTCTCTGGCTGGGGCTGAAGCGCCATCCGCTGGCAATGAGCGGGCTGGTGGTGGTACTGGTGATGCTGCTGCTGTCGCTCGCTGCCCCGCTGCTCACCCCTTACGATCCCGGTTTTCAGGACCTGGCTAACCGCCTCGCCCGCCCTTCGGCTCAGCACTGGCTGGGCACCGATGAGCTGGGCCGCGATATCTGGACGCGTATTCTTTTCGGCGGCAGAACCACGCTGGGCATGGTGATTGCCGTGGTGCTGATCACCGCGCCGATTGGCCTGCTGACTGGCTGTATCGCAGGTTATGCTGGCGGTCTGCTGGATAAAGCGCTGATGCGCCTCACCGATATCTTCCTGGCTTTTCCCCGGCTGATCCTGGCGCTGGCCTTTGTGGCCGCGCTGAAGCCTGGCGTGGAGAGCGCCATTCTGGCGATTGCGCTGACCGCATGGCCCCCCTACGCCCGTCTGGCGCGCGCCGAAACGCTCCAGTTTCGCCACAGCGATTTCATTGCGGCCAGCCGTCTGAGCGGCGCTTCACCGCTGCGCGTGATCCTGCGTCACGTGATGCCGCTGTGTGTGCCGAGCCTGATTGTGCGGGTCACGCTGGATATGAGTTCCATCATTATTACCGCCGCCAGCCTGGGCTTTCTTGGCATGGGCGCCCAGCCGCCATCGCCGGAATGGGGAACCATGATCGCCACGGCGCGCCGCTTCCTGTTCAGCGAATGGTGGGTGCCGCTGATGCCCTGCCTCGCCATTTTTCTCACCTCGCTGGCGTTTAACTTCCTCGGCGACGGTCTGCGCGACGTACTGGACCCTAAGGAGAAGTAGATGCTGGTAGAGATAGAGAATTTACGCATCAGCTTCACCAGCGGTGCAGAGACCTTTGAAGCGGTACGCGGCGTTTCATTCAGCGTGGGCAAAGAGAAGTTCGCTATTGTGGGCGAAAGCGGATCGGGGAAATCCCTGACCGCCCGCAGCCTGATGCAGCTGCTGCCTGGCAGCGCGAAGGTCACCGCCGACAGGCTGAGCTTTGACGGGATTGACCTGCGCGGCGCCAGCGAGAAGAAGCTGCGTCAGGTGCGCGGCAAGCGCGTTGGTTTTATTCTGCAAGACCCGAAATACTCACTTAACCCGGTGATGACTATTGGTCAGCAGATTGCTGAAGCCTGGCGCGAGCACAAGGGCGGCAGCAGGCGTGAAGCGATGAAAGCGGCTATCGAGCTGCTGGCACAGGTTAAAATTCGTGACCCCGAACTGGTGGCAAAACGCTATCCGCATGAAGTTTCTGGCGGCATGGGGCAGCGCGTGATGATCGCCATGATGCTGGCACCTGATCCGGAACTGCTGATAGCCGATGAGCCTACCAGCGCGCTGGATGCCACCGTGCAGGCAGAGATCCTGCGCCTGATTGACGATCTGGTTTCGCAGCGTGGCATGGGGCTGATCCTGATCAGCCACGATCTGCCGCTGGTTTCCCATTTCTGCGATCGCGTGGCAGTGATGTATGGCGGACGTATTGTCGAGATGCTGCAAGCCGGAGACTTGCAGCAGGCACAGCACCCTTATACCCTGGGCCTGCTGGCCTGCCTGCCTTCACTTCGCCATCCGCGTGACCGTCTGCCGGTGATGCAGCGGGAAGCATCATGGAGAGAGGAATGAGTGGCTATGTTTCCAACCCAACCGGCACACTCACGCCTCTCCGGACACCAGCTTTACGGCGAAATGCAGCGCCCTGCGAGGTTTCATTGTGATTGAAGTAGCTGATTTACGCATCGCCTTTGGCACCCAGCAAGTGGTGAAAGGCGTCTCTTTTACTGTGGCTAACGGCGCCAGTTTTGGCATCGTGGGAGAGAGCGGCTCCGGCAAGTCCACCATTCTTCGCGCGCTGGCGGGCCTGAATAGTGCCTGGAGCGGTGAGATAAAGTTTGGCGGAATGGCGCTCTCTGCGCACCGTGGGCGCAGCTTCTTCCGTCAGGTACAGATGGTGTTTCAGGATCCTTACGGTTCGCTGCATCCGCGGCAGACCATCGACCGCATTTTGCATGAGCCGCTGCTGATCCACCGCTTCGACCGTGCAGAGCAGCGCATTGCTCAGGCGCTGGCCGAGGTGGGCCTGCCTGCGGGGGTTCGCTTCCGTTTTCCTCATCAGCTTTCAGGCGGCCAGCGCCAGCGCGTGGCCATTGCCCGCGCGCTGATAGCGGAGCCGGAAGTGCTGCTGCTGGATGAACCCACCTCCGCGCTGGATGTCTCGGTGCAGGCAGAGATCCTGAATTTGCTCAGTGATTTGCGGGAGGAGCGCAAGCTCACCTACATTATGGTGACGCATAACCTGGCCGTGGTCACCCACCTCTGCGCGCAGATTGGCGTCATGCAGCAGGGCGAAATGGTCGAGCAGCTTAGCGCTGAGGATCTTCGCGCCCGTCGCATTCAACATCCGCACACTGCGGAACTCTTTGATTTAAGCATGACGCTGGAGGAACCGGCATGACGCTGAACTGGCAGCAGGCGCAAAAAGTCGCCGACGACATTGCCGCAGGCTGGGGGAAACCTGGCGCGCCAGGCGGAGCCATTGCGCTGTTTGATGCTGAGAACCTGCGCAGCATCAGCGCAGGCGGGCTGGCGGATCTGGCCCAGAAGCGCGCATTTGATGGCGATACCGTGGTGCGTTATGCCTCGGTAACCAAACATATCTTCGCCTCGCTGGTTACGGGCGCAGCCAGCCAGCATCTCGGGCTGGAAGATCGGCTGGTTGAGCATCTGCCACAGCTGACCGGCGAAAATGGCCAGGTCACCGTAGGCCGCGCGCTGGATATGACTTCCGGCCTGCCGGACGTGCGTGAAACGCTCTCTCTGCTTGGACTTTCCCTGTATAACGCCACCAGCGCCGCTGCCTTGCTGGCTTTGCTGGCGGAGATGGGCGATCTCAACTATCCGCCAGGCAGCGAGGTCTCCTATTCCAATACCGGCTACCGGCTGGTGGAAGAGGCGCTGAAAGCCAAAGGTGTGCTGCTGGCAGACCTGCTTGACGAGCAGATCAATCAGCCTCTGGGAACCCATTTTACCGCGCCGGAGACCTGGTTTGATGTGGTGCCAGGGCTGGTGCCCGGTTACTGGCAGCAGAACAACCAGTGGCTGCTGGCCAGCGCCGGGCTGCACCTTTCCGCTTCCGGCTCTGTTACCGGCAGCGTGACCGACCTCTGTAAATGGCTGCAATATCTGCTGGGTGAAGAGACGATTTTAAACCGGCTGATGGCGACCCGCTATCTCACCGATGGCCGGCCTGCCGGCTATGGGCTGGGCATTGCGCATTCGTCAGTGGGCAGCGTGAAGCTGGTGGGCCACGGCGGCTCGCATGCTGGCTATAAAAGCTATTTCCTGCTCGACCCGCAGCAAAAAGTGGGGCTGGCTTTAGTGGCAAACCGCGAGGACGTGGCGAGTTTCGATATGGCGCTGGCAGTGATGGCCGCCTTACAGGATCAGGCTCTGCCGGAACGCGGCCACGCGCTGACGCCGGGGCTGTATGTTGCTGAAGAGGGCAGCGACTGGCTGGAGGTCAGCGCCAGCAGCATCACCTGGCTGGGCGCGACTGAAAACCTCTTTCGCGGCGAACAACCTGGTGAGGCCATCTCTCTTTCCAGTACTTTCCCGGTTCGGCTGCAACAGCAAGGCGGCACCATCCACGGCGAAATTGGCCTGGCCCCCAGAAGATTTGTTCGGGTGGAGCCGGAAAGCGCCACGCTGGCCGCCATTCAGGGGCGCTGGACGGTTGCGGAGATGCGCAGCGAACTGGTGATTGACGGGGCAAATATGGTCATGGGCATCGGCCCGGCTGCCATCACCGCCACGCTGGTCTCACTCGGCAAAGACCGCCTGTTAGCCACCGCGCAGGATGGCCCCTGGCAGAAACGCTTTGGGGTACAGGTTGAGGGCGACAGCCTGAAGTTACTGCTTAATCGCAGCCGGGTGGTGAAGTACCGGCGTTAAACGAAGGCCTTAAAGCTACCTGGAACAGCTTTCTTAAGACCCGCGTTTAGTCATCCTCAGCTCTGCGTCGAAGCGAGATAAGAAAAGGCGCTTAACAGGCTGACCAGAGTTGCCATGGTGGGCGCGGTGTAGCTTACCGTTATCGCGTCCTGCCGCTGTACGCCGGGGATCAGGCAGAAGAGATCGCCCAACACCGGTTTTGCCACCATCAGCTCAAGCGCGTAAGGGGCCTGAAGACGGGTGGTGGTGACTTTGCGCGCGCGTTTCACCGCATTTTCTGCCGACTGGCGGATAGCTTCACGGGCGGCTTGCGGGCTGAGGGATTCGGCGCAGGTTTGTGAAATGGCGCGCTTTACGCACACATAGTCCACCGAGGGATAATAGTTGCCAATGCACTGCTGTAGCGCGTCATCGCCGGTTACCAGCCACAGCGGAGAATCCTGTTCTGCGCCGGCGGCGGCGTAAATATCACTTTCGCCCATCACTTCACCGTTGATCTTTACCCGGTAAAACGCCCGGCCATTGATGGTATGCGCCAGTACGCCAAACTCGCCTGCGGCGCTGTGGTAGCCCACAAACATCATGCCGTCATAAGCCTGCTGCTGTAGCCCTTCCACCATCGACAGGCCGCGCGGTTTTCCCTGGACCAGGCGCGCCCGCGGGTCGATATTTTCCGCCCGCAAGTTAGTCATCTGCGCGTGGCTGTCTGCCACTACCACTTCTGTTGCGCCGCCAGCAAATGCCCCCGCGATGGCGGCGTTCACCTCCTGCTCCATCAGGCCGCGCGCCAGCTGATATTCCGCATGGCCGGGGCTGCACTGTTCAGGACGCATTACGCCCGCGATGCCTTCAATATCAGCCGAAATAAAGATTTTCATCACAGAATTCCCTACAGGATAACAAGGTTGCCTTCTCTTCCAGCCCTGCCTGAACAGCGCTGAAAACAGAGGAGCGGATTGCGTTTTCTGGCCGCCTGGCAGGGCCAGCCGGTATTACTGAAAACGCCCCGCTTCTGACGCCAGCTGGTCCAGAACATCGCTCAGAGCAGGACGGTGATGCCCGCGAAAACCAGTTACTGCCTCCGCGCTGAGCAGCGCATCCAGCACCGCATGCTCAGTGGCATCGGCAGCCGCCATCAGCAGGGGTTCGAGGGCCGCATCCTCTGGCGGCTGCGGGACGGCGGTGGTGGAAAAAGCCACGGCAATATCGCCAGAGCCATGGCCCCAGTAGCTTCCCAGCCTGCCCAGCCCGGCACCGGCACGTTTGGCAATGCGTTTCAGCTGTCGGGCATCCAGCGGCGCGTCGGTCGCCATAATGATGATGATGGAGCCTGCATCACGCTGCGGCGTCAGCTCCGGCAGCAGCGGCTCTATCGCCTCCCCTACGCGCACGCCATCCAGCGTCAGGGCAGTGAGCGCGCCAAAATTAGCCAGCACCAACACCCCCAGCGTGGCGTTCAGTGCCGGAACGATCCGTGAGGCGGTGCCAATGCCCCCCTTCATACTGAAACAGCTCATACCCCGCCCTGCGCCCACGCTGCCGCGGGCAAAACCTGCTGTGGCTGTCGCCAGCGCCTGCTGCGCCATGTGGTCAGAGACGGCCAGCGCCTGAATATCATTCAGCCAGCCGTCGTTGCACTCCAGCACCAGAGGATTAACCGTAGGCAAAGAACGGCCCAGTTCAGGATTCTTCGCAATCGCCTCACGCACCAGCGCGGTGAAAAGCGTCCCCACAGCCAGCGTATTGCTGAGCAGGATCGGCGTTTGCAGTACGCCAAGCTCCTCCAGCTGCACCAGCCCCACCGGTTTGGCAAAGCCGTTCAGCACTGCCGCGCCGCAGGGCAGCGGCTGCATAAACAGGTTATCGCCCGGCGGCACAATAGCGGTGACGCCGGTCTGGCGTTCCCCCTCATCCAGCGTGAAGTGCCCGACCCGCACGCCCGGCACGTCGCTCAGGCTGTCGGTGGCGCCACGGCTACCGCGCGGATTGCCCAACTGGCGCGTCTCGCGCCAGCGTTGCAGTAACAGCTCAAGCGCCGCCTGACGATAATCCATCTTCTTACCCTTTCAGTTTGGGATCTAAGGTATCGCGCAGCGCGTCACCCAGCAGGTTAAACGCCAGCACCGTGACAAAAATGGCCAGGCCGGGAAAGACGCTGACGTGCCACTCTCCGGCCATCATCATACTGCGGCTCATCGCCAGAATATTGCCCCACTCCGGCACGTCCGGCTCCGGCCCCAGGCCGATAAAGCTCAGACCGGCGGCGGTAAGAATGCTGGTGCCGATACGCATGGTGAAATAGACGATGACGTTAGAGAGGGTGCCCGGCAGGATATGGCGGATCAAAATGATCCGGTCCGGCGCCCCGGCGCAGCGTACCGCTTCCACATAGGCAGCCTGTTTAAGCGAGAGCGTGGAGGCGCGCACAATACGGGCAAAAACCGGCACGCTGAACACCGCCACGGCGATAATGACATTATTTAACCCTGGCCCTAATATCGCAACCACCGCAATCGCCAGCAGCATGCCGGGGAAGGCAAACAAAACGTCGGAACCGCGCATAATCAGCATATCGACCCAGCGGCCATAGTAGCCCGCCAGCAGCCCAAGCACGATGCCCACCACCATGCCCGCGGTAACAGAAAGCACGCCGACGTAGAGCGAAATACGGGCGCCATAGATTATGCGGCTCAGCACATCGCGCCCAAGGTCGTCGGTGCCCATCCAGTGTGCGGCAGAAGGCGGCGCGGAGAGCGCCATCCAGTCAGGTGTCATCGGGTCCCAGGGTGCCAGCCAGGGGGCAAAGATCGCCACAATGACCAGCAGCAGAATAAAGCCGCCGGAGACCAGCGCCAGCGGGTTGCGCATCAGGTTTTGGATAAAATCATGCCACGGCGAGCGAAGCGTGCTGTTCTCCAGCACGCTCCTGGCAATGGCCGCTTCAGTCGTAGGCTTCATGCAGGCTCCTGACGCAGGCGAATAGCCGGGTTAACCACCGCATAGAGCAGGTCCACCAGCAGGTTAATAACAATAAATTCAAACACGAACAGCATCACCAGCGCCTGGATCACCGGCTGGTCCTGAGATTTGATCGACTCGATCAGCAGCCAGCCCAACCCTGGCCAGCTAAAGACGCTCTCCACCACGATCGATCCGCCCAGCAGAAAACCGAATTGCAGCCCCAGCATAGTGATCACCGGGATCAGCGCGTTGCGCATCACATGTTTCCACGTCACCAGACGGTTACGCAGGCCTTTGGCCTTAGCGGTGCGGACATAATCTTCCTGAGCCACTTCCAGAAACGCCGAGCGGGTAAAACGTGCCATCACCGCCGCGACGGAAGACCCCAGCGTCAGGGCGGGCAGAATGATATCGCTGGGCTGACTGAACCCGCTGACTGAAAACAGGCCAAACGGCATCGCCACAAACTGGATCAGCAGCAGCCCCAGCCAGAAAGGCGGCATGGAGATGCCCCCCACCGCCAGGCTCATCAGCGTCCAGTCCTGCCACTTCCCCCGTTTCAGGGCGGAAACCACACCGATTATCAGCCCCAGCAGCACCGACCAGGCAAAGCCTGCCAGCGCCAGCCACATCGTTGGCATAAAGCCCTGGGCAATCGCTTCAGTCACCGGCTGTTGGGTACGGTAAGTCACGCCCAAATCGCCCTGCATCACGCCACCCAGCCAGTGAAGATACTGCTGCGGCAGCGGGTCATTCAGCCCCAGGTGCTGCCTTGCCGCCTCGACCGCTTCAACCGGCGCATCGGGGCCAGCGTAAATGCGTGCCGGGTCGCCCGGCAGTAGTTTGATAAAACCGAACACCAACAGAGAGACCACCAGCAACACCGGGATCATTTCCAGCAAACGTCGGACAAGATAAGTAAACATAGGCGATTTCCTGGTTTATTCGGGTGCCTGGCAGCAAAGGCGGGAGCGCTCCCGCCACAGGGGATTATTTAAACTCAGCCTGATTGAACAGGAACGAACCATCCGCCAGCATCGACACGCCGGTCAGGTTCTTTTTCCTGCCGACCAGGTTATCCGGCGAACCCAGGAAGGCAATGGGAGCATCTTTCCAGATGATTTTCTGCGCTTGCGTATAAGCCGCCGCGCGCTTAGCGGGATCGGCCGTTTGCAGCGCGGCGGCGATAGCTTTATCCGCTTCCGGGTTGCTGTAGTAGGAGACGTTATAGGAGGTCGGCACCCAGGACTCGGTAGCGAACAGCGGGCGCAGCGCCCAGTCAGCATCCCCGGTTGACGTGGACCAGCCGCCGTAATAGAGATCGAATTCGGCCTGCTTTGGATCCTTCACGCCCCACAGTTTGGCGTTACGCGCGCCGGAATCCATTGGCGTGACCGTCACGCGGATACCCACCGCGCCCAACTGCTGCTTGAGGAACTGTGCCGCACGTACGCTGGCAGTGGCGTTGGTTACCCACAGCTTGAGGTCCAGGCCGTTGGCAAAACCCGCCTCTTTCAGCAGCGCTTTGGCTTTCTCCGGGTTATAGCTGTAGTCCGGATCGCTCTGTCTGGCATAGAACTGCACCGCAGGTGGGATAGCGGAGGTGGCCGGTTTCCCCATGCCCGCATAGGCCACTTTCAGCCAGATATCGCGGTTGATGGCGTAGTTAATTGCCTGGCGCACACGCACGTCGGCCAGCGATTTATGCTGAGTGTTAATCGCCATGTAGTAGAGATAGATACTCTCATCGCGCTTTACCGTCAGCTTGCTGTCGCTCTGCACGGTGTTGATCAGGTCAGAAGGCAGAGGATAGATGGCATCTACCTGACCCGATTTCAGCGCCGCCACGCGGGTAGAGTCTTCCGGGCCTGGCGAGATATAGACGTTATCTACTTTCGGCCAGCCTTTTTGCCAGTAGCCGTCAAACTTGCTGAGTTTGACCTCTTTGCCCGGCTGCCAGCTGACAAATCTGAACGGGCCGGTGCCGACCGGATGCAGACGCAGCTGCGCCTCTTGCGGATACTGCCTGAGAATAGTGGGGCTCCACATCACGGCGGAAGGGTGCGCCAGGGTATTGATAAAGGCGCCAAACGACTGGTTCAGCACAACTTTCACCTGCGTTGGCGAGACCACGGTCACCGTTTTAATCATTTTATAGAGGCTGTTACGCTTCAGGCCTTTGGTCTGATCTGCCAGCCTGTCGAGGTTAGCTTTTACCGCTTCCGCATTAAACGGCGTACCGTCCTGGAAGGTCACGCCCTGACGCAGATTCAGGGTGAATTCAGTGGCATCCTCATTGCTGCTGTAATCCGTAGCCAGCCAGGGTACCAGCTTCATTTTGCTGTCGAACTGAAACAGGCGCTCAAAGATGCCCGCCTGCACCGAATAACTGGCGTTGTCGGAGGTATCGTGCGGATCCAGGCCCGTGATATCAACATAGGCGGAAATGCGCAGGTCCTGAGCCTGAGCAATACCGGCCAGGCACAATGACAGCCCAAGGGCGATGGCAGAACGACGTAAAAACGGCTTCATGATCTCTCTCCAGATGAGGAATTGAAATATTCGCTAACGGTGCATCTCCCCTTCGGCTACCCAGTGATGCGGGGCAACCTGGCGGTAACGGAGTTTTGTTACTTCTTCCCCAACCTTACGCAGCGGTGAGGGGATTTCACTCTCATCCAGCTCACGCACGCTGCGGCGGGCAGGATCGGCTACCGGCACAGATGCCAGCAGACGACGGGTATAGGGGTGTTGAGGGTTAGTAAAGAGCGCATGACGCGGGCCGATTTCCACAATCTGCCCCAGGTACATCACCGCCACGCGGTTAGCAATGCGCTCCACCACCGCCATGTCATGCGAGATAAATATCCAGGCCACGCCGGTCTCTTTTTGCAGATCCATCATCAGGTTAACCACCTGAGCCTGAATCGAGACATCCAGCGCGGAGACGGCCTCATCGGCAATAATCACTTTTGGCTGGAGCGCCATCGCGCGGGCGATAGCGATACGCTGACGCTGCCCGCCGGAGAACTCATGCGGATAGCGACGGGCATGTTCCGGCAGCAGGCCGACGCTTTTCAGCAAGGCCTGCACCTGCGGCGTGGCCTCCTCCAGCGACTTCACCAGGCCATGCAGCAGCAGCGGCTCTGCGATGGTAAAACCCACCGTAAGGCGGGGATTCAGCGAGGCGTAGGGGTCCTGAAACACCATCTGAATTTCCCGACGCAGCGCATGAAACGCCGCCTCCTTTAGTGCGCTCACCTCCTCGCCGCGAAAATGGATGCTTTCTGATTCGCTGGAGATCAGCCGCAGCAGCTCCCGTCCGGTAGTGGATTTACCACAGCCGCTTTCGCCCACTATTGCCAGTGTTTCGCCAGGCCAGAGGCTGAAATCGATCTGCTCTACCGCATGCACCCGGTGGGTGAGCGCTGAAAACAGGCCGCTGCGTACCGGGTAATAAACCTTCAGCCCACGCACATCCAGCAGGGGTTTCTCTTCGTAGCGTGCGGTGATCTGCACGCCCTGGTCTTCATCCTGCTCCTCGCCCAGCAGCGGGAAGCGCTGCGGCCAGCGGCTCGCTTGCATATCGCCCAGCCGCGGCACAGCTGCCAACAGCGCTTTGGTGTAGCTGTGTTCTGGCGCAGCAAATATCTGCTCCACGCTGCCCTGCTCCACCACTTCACCGCGGTACATCACCACCACGCGATCGGCAATTTCCGCCACCACCCCCATGTCGTGGGTGATAAACAGCACGGCCATGTCGCTTTGCTGTTGCAGGTCACGGAGAATTTGCAGAATGCGCGCCTGTACGGTGACGTCCAGGGCGGTGGTAGGTTCGTCGGCAATCAGCAGTTGCGGATCGCAGGCCAGCGCCTGGGCTATCATCACGCGCTGGCGCATCCCGCCGGAGAGCGAATGCGGATAGCTTTTCATCACCCGATCGACATCGGCAATGCGTACTTTGCGCAGCAGCTCGCGGGCTTTTACATCTGCGGTTTTGCTGTCGCACAGCTGATGATCCTTAAGCGCTTCCGTGAGCTGATCGCCCACCTTTAATACCGGATTAAGGGAGGTCATCGGCTCCTGAAAAATCATCGCCATATCGCGGCCGCGCAGCTTGCGGCGCTCCTCCACGCTCATGGTCAGCAGAGGATGGCTGGCCCCACTGCGCGGAGTGAAATGAATGGCACCGCGTTCAATGGTAGCCGAGGGTGCCAGCAGCCCCATTACCGCCAGCGAGGTGACGGATTTACCGGAGCCGCTTTCACCCACCACCGCAACGATTTCGCCTTTATTGAGGGTGAACGAGACGCCTTTCAGGGCAAGATTTTTCCCGGAGCGCCCGCTAAAGCTGACGCTGAGATCCTCCACCCGCAGCACAGGGGAAGGCGTGCCGGATCCGGTGGCGGTAAGGTCTGATTGCATGGGTTCCGTCATCGTGACTCCGGTGGCCCTGGCTCAGAGCCAGATGCGGCCCTGGTGGTAAGAGAGATAGGGAGAGCTGTCTGCCGCGAGCCAGATTGGCCCGTCGAGATCAACATGTTCCGCAGCAATGGCCACCGGCAGCGCGGCCTCCATCGCCAGCGATGAGCCGAGCATACAGCCCACCATCAGCCGCAGCTTCTGCCGCTTTGCCTCTTCCACCATCGCCAGCGCTTCGGTCAGGCCACCGCATTTATCAAGCTTGATGTTGATCATTTCATAGCGATTGCGCAGTCCGGCGATATCCCCCGAGTGGTGGCAGCTCTCATCCGCACAGACCGGGATGAGATGGTCAAAGCGCTGCAAATCAGCATCATTACCCGCCGGCAAAGGCTGCTCGATCATCGCGATGTTGTAGTGCGTCAGCGCCGCAAAAAGGCTGCCGAGATCCAGCCCGCCCCAGGCTTCATTGGCATCAATAATCAGCGTGACGCCAGGCGCAGCGGCACGGATCGCCGCTACTTTTTCCAGAATCAGCTCGCGGTTCAGCTTAATTTTCAGCAGGATAGCCCCGCGGGAAACCGCATCTGCCGCTGCGGCAGCCATCCTTTCGCTGCTCTCCAGACTCAGCGTTTCCGCAGTGATCACCGTGGCGGGCGGCTGAACATTTAGCCGTTGCCACAAGGTTTGCCTGTTCAACGCCGCCTCAAGCCGCCACAGCGCGCAGTCCAGCGCGTTGCGGGCAGATCCCGGCAGCAGGCGGGTTTGCAGTGCCGACAGCGTTAAACCGTTCTCTACCTCTTCCTGTACGGCCGCCAGCTGCGCGGTCACGCTTTCAGCGCTTTCGTGATAGTGCGCCGTCGGCGTGCATTCACCACGCCCGATAAAACCCTGCTGTTCCAGCGTGACCCGTACTACGGTCACGGCCGTGCGGGTACCGCGAGCAATGGCGAACGGACGGGCCAGCGGCAGCTCCACTACCTCAACCTGCATGCGGCGCATAATCAGCCACGCTCCTTCAGCAGCGCGGCGATCTCTGCAATGCCAAAACGCACCGGATCGGTCGCCGGTACGCCAAATTCTTCGCTGACCTGCTGGCAGTAGTCACGGGCTTCCTGCTCGGGGAAGTTGGAAGTATTGATGGCAAAGCCAGCCAGCTGCACGCTGTCGCTGGTGACGTGCGCGGCGCGCAGATTGGCCTCTACGCAGTCTGCCAGGCTGACCATCGGCTGATGCGGCAGGTGGCGCATATGCGGGCGATGCATTTCGTGGCACATCACCAGCCAGTGCGGCTGCGCGCCGTGGATCAGCCCCATACTGACTCCAGCATAAGAGGGATGGAACAGGGAACCCTGGCCTTCCACGATGTCCCAGTGATCGGCCTCACCGGCCGGAGAGAGCGCTTCTGCTGCCCCGGCGATAAAGTCAGCGATAACGGCATCAATGGCAATGCCTTCACCGGCTACCAGAATCCCGGTCTGGCCTGTCGCACGGAAGTCAGCCTTCAGGCCGATTTCACGCAAGGCGGATTCCAGCGCCAGCGAGGTGTACATTTTGCCCACCGAGCAGTCGGTGCCGACCGTCAACACGCGCTTACCGCTGCGTTTTTTGCCGCTGCCCACCTCCAGTTTCGGGCGCATGTGGCGGATGTCGAACAGCTCCACGCCCTGCTCTTTCGCCAGCGTCATCAGCTCTTGGTTATCCACCAGTCGATAATGCAGGCCGCTGGCAACGTTCATGCCCGCTTTAATCGCGCCGCGCACGGTATCCAGCCAGTGCTCCGGCAGATAGCCGCCAGCGTTAGCCGTGCCAAGTACCAGCGTTTTCGCGCCAGCCGCCACGGCCGCCTCTATAGTCAACTCCTCCAGCCCCAGCGAAACACTACAGCCTGGCAGACGGATCTGCCCTACGCACTGCTCTGGTCGCCAGACCTGAATACCCCGCGCGGTTTTCGCGGCCAGCGGGTCGGTCACATCGCCAAGGAATAACAAATAGGGTTGCGGGATCAGCATGAGGTCATCTCTTATCGGGTTGCAGGGTTTGCCTGATAAGACTATTTCACCGTTGTCAGACGCGGGATAATGCTTGTTTGTTGCCAGGGTATAGCCTGAGGCTATAGGGGTGAGGGGCGAGACAGTAAGATCTCCATTACACACTCTTCATCGGCATGCTTTGCATATTATCCCGGCGTCAGCAGGTTGCTCTGAACTTAGCTGTGCGTCTTGTTCTCTGGAAGGGATTAAATAACGAAGTGATAATTTTTGCGGACTTTTTACAGCAGTTACCCGCTTTGGCGGCCATCCTGCCCGCGCCGCAGTGGAAGGTAATAAGAAAAATAGCAGGAATAACTCGGGATACTGCATATCCATTTCCTGCATCTGTTGCAGTGTATAAAACAGAAACTTCAGCAGAGTCAGTAAAGGGTCTTCTTAATGCGTTCCGGCAGCGCCCGATCGTAAGCTTCGCCATCGACGGCAGAGTGGGAAACAGCCTTCAGAATGCTGCCGGTGCTGGGCAGCTGTGAACGCTGAAGCTGCGCGTCAGCCTCCCAGAGACGGGAGCGGATAATGGCGCGGCTGCACTGGAAGAAAACGCTGTGGACGTGGATCCGCAACACCGTGCGGGGCTGGTTTCCCTCTACGGCGAAACGCGCCAACAGTGCAGGATCCACGCTTATTTCTGCCTCGCCATTCACCCGTAGCGTTTCACCAATGCCAGGGATCAGAAAAAGCAGCGCCACTCTGGGATCGCTTAGAATATTTTTCAGGCTGTCGATACGGTTATTGCCACGCCTGTCGGGCAGCAGCAGGGTTTTCTCGTCTTCTATCTGAATAAAACCAGCCGGGTCGCCGCGCGGAGAAACATCCAGATCGGCATCGCCGGAGGTCGCCAGCGCCACAAACGGCGAGGATTCAATAAAAGGACGGTAGGCGGGGTGAATATGGTCAGCTACTTTCATCAGCGAGGGAGGTGCCACGTCGCCATAAAGCTGTTCCAGCTGCGCTAACGTTGTGATCCTGCTCTGTTCGTCCCCGGTCATGGTGCCCTCTTTACGATAACTAAGCGTTATTACGGATGTAAGGAATCTGCCGGATGCCCTTTCGCCGGCAGGTTCAGTATAGCCACGCTATGCAGAGAGAGTGGCTTCCGACGCACACTTAATGAGACGGGAGTTCGCTTTTTCAGAGGGGGTATCTATGATTTTATAAACAGGCCAACGTGTGGGAGGCAGTATGCGTGAAGAGAGCGTCACCACCGATAAAGATATGGCGGAAGCAAAAGCGATCTGTAATGAGATAGGGGGTGCGATACTGACCATCCTGGGCGAGAAGCAGGCCTTTACCCTTGAATCGCTGATCACCACGCTAAAACGTCTGAAAGCCACAGACTACAATTATGGAGAAGAACGGACTAAAGCCGCCGAAAGGGCGCTATTTATTCTGGGGACATTTTTATGAAAAAGAGCACTCTCCTGGCCTTAACAATTCTGCTGTTTTCGGGAACCGCCTGCTCCCAGCTTTCTCAGCTCCCTCTGGCGCCGCCTAAGCAGGATATCATCACCACGCCGATAGCAGCGAAATGTGATGTCAGCCTTTGTCAGCAACAGTGCTATGTGCAGAACAGCCAGTGCGACCGCAACGACAACAGCGGCTGTGGCGCGAAGATGCAGGCCTGCCTACAGGCCTGCACCTCACAGTGCCGCTAATCAGGGCTGCCTGAGATCCTTAATCAGCGCCTGATTAAACTTCTGCGGTTCTTCCATCTGTGGCGCATGGCCCATTCCCGGAAATTCAATCAGGGTTGCCTGCGGGATCAGCGCGGCAACCTGTTTACCCAGCTCGTTGTAATGCCCGATTTTCGCCTTAACATCTGGCGGCGCGATATCGCTGCCGATGGCCGTGGTGTCTGACGTGCCAATCATCAGCGTGGCAGGCATCTGAAGGTTTTTGAACTCGTAATAAACCGGCTGAGTAAAGATCATGTCGTACAGCAAAGCAGAGTTCCAGGCGACGATCTCATGGCCGGGGCCGTTGTTCAGGCCAGCCAGCATGGTGACCCAGCGGTCATATTCCGGTTTCCACCGGCCGACATAGTAGGTATTCAGCTCATATTTTTTGATGCTGGCAGCGGATGTCTTCAGCTCACGCTGATACCACTCATCCACGCTCCGCCACGGTACCCCTTTGGCTTTCCAGTCTTCCAGGCCGATAGGATTGACCAACACCAGTTTTTGCACCTCTTGCGGGTACATCAGTGCAAAGCGGGTGGCCAGCATCCCTCCCGTGGAATGGCCCACCAGCGTTACTTTATCTATATGCAATTTCTTGAGCAGATTCTGTGTGTTGAGCGCTAACTGCTGGAAACTGTACTGATAATGTTCAGGTTTGCTGGAGGTGCAAAATCCAATCTGATCCGGCGCAATCACCCGGTAGCCCGCGTGGCTCAGGGCATCTATTGACCCCTGCCAGGTGACACCGCAGAAGTTTTTTCCATGCATCAGCACCACCGTACGACCATTGGCACTGCCGCTGGGTTTCACATCGATGTAACCCATAGTGAGCGGCTGCTGTTGGGAGGTGAAGTCAAACTTTTGTATGGGATAGGGGAAATCAAAACCCTGCAACTGCGGGCCATACTTTGGCGTACTGTCAGCGGCAAAAGCGTTAAAAACCGTGACCAGGCCTGAGAACACCAGACAAGAGATGAGTTTTGGCACAAACGTTATCCTCAAGAGCGTGATGGAAAGTCAAAGTAAACAACGCTTAACCATAGCGGATAAATAAGAGTGTCAGTAAACCGGGTGGGTAAAGAAGCGCAAAGCCGGGCGGTGCAGGCAGAAACGACAAAATGGGGTAGCGACGCATACTTTAACAAAAAAAGCGCTTTATCCCCTTTAAGCTGGCGGAATTGCTAATCCAGATTACATTTATCTTTTCGGGCATCGTGTCACAGGAGAGAAGTATGACAAGCCTGAGTTTTTGGTGGATTTCGCTGTTATGGCACAGCCTGTGCTGTTTGCTCGAACCGCAAGCCCCCGCCCGCTCCAGTTTTTATATGCAAGCCTGAGAAACGTTTTTAAAGCAGGTAACTTTTCCCTCTGCCAGTCGCGTCAGACCTGATAAACGAGAAGCCAATTTAATAATAATGAAACGCCATTTTATTAAATTGGTGAGATCGGTCCCGGCTTTCTTTACTTACGTGACACTCCTTCCTCTCTGTTGGCAAAATCGCAAAGGTTTTTGCCTCTGCCTGGCTCTACCTTAGCTCATCCCCGACAATCGCCGGGCGCTAAACAGGTAAATCAGGAAGGATGCGATGATGACACGTAAACCAGGAACGCTAAATTATTTAGCCTATGGGTCAGGTGATTTCCTCGGCGCTGGCACCATGGCGCTGACCTCTGCATGGCTGCTCTATTTCTATACCACCTTCTGCGGACTGAGTCCGATTAAAGCAACCTCAATCTTTGCGCTGGCGCGCGTGCTGGACGCCGTCGTCAGCCCACTGATGGGTTACCTGACCGATAGCTTCGGTTCAACCTGGCTGGGCAAACGCTTCGGCCGCCGCAAGTTCTTTATCCTCACCGGTATCCCGCTGGTCTTTACCTACAGTCTGATGTGGGTTGGCGATATGACCTACGTTTACTATCTGATGACCTACCTGCTCTTTGAGGTGGTCTATACCTCTATTCTGGTGCCCTACGAAACGCTGGTACCGGAAATGACCGACGATTTTAAAGAGAAAACCAAATTCTCCGGCGCGCGTATTGCTCTGGCTCAGCTCTCGGCGATCCTTGCCGCCTTTCTGCCGGGCATACTGCTGAGCTATTTCGGCAAGGACAATGCAATCTCCTTCTTCTATGCCAGTCTGGTTTTCTCGGTGATTTGCGCCATCGTGCTGACGATGGTGTGGTTCTACACCTGGGAACGTCCGCCAGAGAAGAAGTCCAGCGCCGCACTTCAGGCAGAGCAGCAAAAGCTGACGCTCAGACAGAGCCTGAACCGCCTGAAAATAGAACTGACCTCTACATTACGGGTGCGGATTTTTCGCCAACATCTTGGCATGTATCTCGGCGGCTATATCGCCCAGGATATTTTTAACGCGGTTTTCACCTATTACGTGGTCTTTGTACTGATGCAGAGCGCCAGCCTGGCCTCAAATCTGATGGGTACGATGGCGATCATGCAGTTTGTGGCGGTGATCGGCATGATCCCGCTCTGTATCCGGTTTGGTCCCGCCCCCTCTTATCGCATCGTGGTGGTGCTGTTTGGCCTCAGCACAATCTCTTATGGCCTGCTCTTCTACAGCGGATTAAGCGATATATTTTCTCTGCTGCTGCTGGTCTCTGCTTTTGCCGGACTGGGGCGCGGCGGCATCAACTATGTGCCCTGGAATATCTATACCTACATCTCCGATGTGGATGAGGCAATCACCGGGCAGCGCCGCGAGGGTATTTTTGCCGGGATTATGACGCTGACCCGCAAAGCTTCGCAGGCGGGAGCGGTGATGCTGGTGGGTATCCTGATGCAGCTCTCCGGCTTTGTCACCGGAAGCAGTACGCAAGACCCGGCGGTCAGTCATGCCATTCTCACCATACTTTGCGGCGGCACGCTGTTAATGCTCTGCATCGGCTTTTTCATCTCCCTGCGCTTCAGGCTCAACCTCGCCACCCATCGGACATTACGGGAAGAGATTGAGAAGATGCGCGCGGCAGGCAATGTTGTTCCGGAAAATATCACGCCTCAGGCCAGATCAACCGTGGAACTGCTGGCCGGCCTGCCTTATGAAGCGCTGTGGGGAAACAACAACATTGGCTATCTCAATCGCAATAAGCCAGCCGTGCAGCCTTTACCGGCAAGCCCGGCGGTATCCCCTGTCACCAGCCAGTTAACCCGTCCATGATCTGAGAGGAATATTTATGTTGGTTTATCCCGTAAAACAGAGCGCCCTGCTACGCCAGCCGGAGCGGTTCATCTCCTGCAAGGAGCTACATCAGCTGATCAACAAGCTGGTGGATAACCTGGTGAACATTACTGATGACACGGGTGAATTTCTGCTGAGGCTGGATGATGGTCGGGTCATTGATACCAAAGGATGGGCGGGGTGGGAATGGACGCACGGCATCGGTCTGTATGGTATTCATCAATACTATCGCCATACCGGCGATGACCGGCTCCGGGCAATTGTGGATAACTGGTTTAGCGACCGGTTCAGCGAAGGCTCCCCCACCCGCAACGTGAATACCGTCTGTCCGTTTCTGACGCTCGCTTATCGCTATGAAGAGACCCGCGACCCTCGCTGGCTGCCTTATCTTGAAAGCTGGGCCGACTGGATTATGCACAAAATGCCCCGCACCGAGTGCGGCGGTATGCAGCACATCACGCTGGCAGAAGAGAACCATCAGCAGCTGTGGGACGATACGCTGATGATGACCGTGCTGCCGCTGGCAAAAATCGGCCAGTTGCTGAACCGCCCGGACTATATTGAAGAGGCGAAATATCAGTTCCTGGTGCATACGCAGCATTTAATGGATCGGCAGACGGGATTATGGTTCCACGGCTGGACGTTTGACGGCAGGCATAACTTTGCTAACGCCCGCTGGGCGCGCGGCAACAGCTGGCTCACCATCGTGATCCCGGAGTTCCTCAGTCTGCTGAACCTGCCGGAAAAGGACGCCACCCGCCGTTTTCTCCAGCAGGTACTCGCCAGCCAGCTGGAGGCGCTGGAACGATGCCAGCATGAAAGCGGCTTATGGCATACGCTGCTGGACGATCCTGACTCTTACCTTGAAGCCTCTGCTACTGCGGGCTTCGCGTTCGGCATGCTTAAAGCCGCGCGCTGTCATTATGCCGATCAGCGCTACGTCGCCGTAGCTGAAAAAGCGCTGAAGGGGCTGATCTCCCAGATTAATCCCGACGGCGAACTGACCCAGGTCTCTTTTGGGACGGCCATGGGTAAAGATCTCAACTATTACCGCCAGATCCCGCTGACGTCGATGCCTTACGGGCAGGCGATGGCGATTTTATGCCTGGTGGAGTACCTGCATGTCTATCTGTAATACAAGGAAAACAGCATGATCCTGAATCATTTTTCTCTGCACGGAAAGGTGGCCATCGTCACCGGCTGCAATACCGGACTTGGGAAAAGTATGGCCGTAGGCCTGGCGCAGGCAGGCTGCGACATTGTGGCCATTAACCGCAGTGAGCCTACAGAAACCGCGAATGAGGTCAACGCCCTGGGACGGCGTTTTCTGAGTTTACAAGCGGATCTCGGTCAACAGGATCGGCTGCCCGCGCTGCTGGCGCAGGCAGTGAGCGAGATGGGCCAGATAGATATTCTGGTCAACAATGCCGGCATTATCCGCCGCAACGAGGCGCTGGACTTCAGCGAGCAGGACTGGGACGACGTGATGAATGTGAACATCAAGACGCTGTTCTTTTTGTCCCAGCTGGTCGCGCAACAGTTCATTAAGCAGGGGCGCGGCGGCAAAATCATCAATATTGCCTCCCTGCTCTCTTTCCAGGGCGGCGTGCGGGTGCCCTCTTACACCGCGTCGAAAAGCGCCGTTATGGGGCTGACCCGCGAACTGGCCAATGAGTGGGCCAGATATGGCATCAACGTTAATGCGCTGGCACCCGGCTATATCGCTACCAACAATACGCAACAGCTGCGCGACGACCAGAGCCGCAGTAATGAAATTCTTGCCCGTATTCCTGCCGGGCGATGGGGAGAACCGCAGGATCTGATGGGGCCGGTGGTGTTTCTCGCCTCCAGCGCCTCTGATTACGTCAATGGCTACACCCTTGCGGTGGATGGTGGCTGGCTCGCGCGCTAGCCCTTCGCCTTTATTAACCAACAAGCCTGCAAACCGGAGAAAATATGAATATTGCACTGATGATGGAAAACAGCCAGGCGGCAAAAAACGCCGTGGTTTTAGCCCAGTTGAAGGCTGTCGCAGCCGAAAACAAAGATACCGTTTTTAACGTGGGAATGCAGGATGAAGGGGATCATCACCTGACCTATATTCACCTGGGCATTATGGCGAGCCTGCTGCTGAATGCGAAAGCCGTGGATTTTGTGGTAACGGGCTGCGGCACGGGTCAGGGCGCATTACTCTCACTGAATATCCATCCTGGGGTGGTATGCGGCTACTGTGTCGATCCGGCCGATGCCTTCCTGTTTGCGCAAATCAATAACGGTAACGCGCTCGCTCTGCCTTTTGCTAAAGGGTTCGGCTGGGGTGCAGAGCTTAACGTGCGCTATATCTTTGAAAAGGCGTTCACCGGGCGCAAAGGTGAAGGCTATCCAGCCGAACGCAAAGAGCCGCAGGTTCGTAACGCGGGCATTCTGAATCAGGTGAAAAGCGCGGTGATAAAAGAGAACTACCTGGATACATTGAGCGCCCTCGATCCTGAACTGGTGAAAACAGCTGTCGGCGGGGAGCGCTTCCGGCAGTGTCTGTTTGAACAGGGTAAGGATCAGGAGATCATCGCCTGGGTTAAACGCTTGATCCAGTAAAAGTACCCTTAAACTTTCCGCGATCGGCACCGCCGGTCGCGGATCTTTTTTCAGCTTTTGCGTTAATTGATCGCCGCCATAAAAAGGATCTTTTCGCCGTTAAGTTCCCCTTCTGCCTCTGCCAGCCTGCATTTTTTGCTATTTCGCCCCCCAACACCCTTATTAAAATTGGTACTATTTCCCCGCATTTAAGGATCGCTTTTTCCGGGGAGCAGAGATAAATGTTTCTGCATTGACTCCGCCTGACGAAATTGCAGCCAGGTTTCATGCGGCTGAATGCGTGGTTCAGAGGCTGGCCGTAAGAAAAAAAGGAACCCAATCCCTCTTCCCGACCACTCACCTGTTCCCAGCAATCGCTTTCAGGTGAGTTATCATGCGCGTTCTCCATTCACGAACCGGTCTGGCTGATTCCACCGGCCCAGCCCCTTCTGCCCCACCAGCTCAGGAAAACCAATCCAATCCGGTGCTAAAAAAGGGTGCAGGAACTATCCAGTTTGGACAGGCGACCAGCCTGGCAGAGGCAGAAAAAGCCTGCACCGGCGCCAGGAACGATGCGCTGAAGGAGCTGGCTTCGATGCTTGCTGGGCTGATGAAAAAAGCGGCTGAGATACAGGGCGCGGCGGAAACAGGAGAAGTCCCGCAAAGCGCAGAGAGTGGTCACGTCGGGCAAACTCCTGCAACCTCACCTGTAGCGGATACGGGGCAAACTCAGGCCAGCGGGAGCGAGGCAACGCCCGTTTCACCTGGCAGTGATGCCGCCTTCCTGGATAACTCCACTTACTCCTCTCCGGAAGAGCTGAAGAAATATGATTCGCTGGTATCAAACCTGCCGCCAGAGCAGCGGGAACAGGCAGCGAAAGAGATGAACCGGCCGATAGCAGCCGCGAAAATGGCCGCCGCAGGAGGCGCAGAAGGCGAGCAGGCCAGAGCGTTTATTGACGCTAACCCGGCGCTGAAAACGGCCATTGATGTTGGCAAACATGGCGGCAAGCCGGACGGCAAAACCACCAACGGCGACTACAAATCCTTTGCCAAAAACATGGAAAAGGCCCGCGATGCGGCGAGCAAAGATGTCGATAGTTATAAAAAGGAAAATCCCAACGCCGATCCCCAGTCGCTGCAAATGGTGATGTCGGCGGCCTCGCTGCGGGCCAGTGAACCGCTGGCAAAGGCCGGAGCATTGAATCAGGACGGCAAGGTCGATAAATATATCACCGCCGACGCGCTGAAAGGGCTACAGGAAAACAATCCTGGCCTGGCCTCTTCCCTCACCCAGTCGGCAAAAACGTTCTCTCAGCCGGGTCTGATGACAATGCTGGATCAGGGAGGGTTTGAAGGCAAAAGCCTGGCACTGCACAACCCCGATCAGAAAATCAGCACGCGCAACATCGACGACTGGATTAAAAAGCAGGCCCCCACCAACGGCGGGGAATTTTCCAGCATGATGAGCGATGCCGCCACGCGAAATGCGGTCGCCAGTGTCGATATCAGCCAGCTCAATGAGGATGTGTTCAATAATCCGCAAAACTACAGCGGCGCACAGAAAGCAGCAGTAATGGTTAAGCTGCAACAGACGCTGGAGCAGGTCAACGGCGGCAGCTCGCTGCGTAAAGTAGATAAAACCTCGGCGGCACTGGAAGAGAAGATTGGTCAGTTACAGCAAGACCAGGGGGTAAAGGATTACCTGAACAAGGCCGTGCCCGCGCAGGAAAAGAACATCATCAACAGCGACCCCGCGCTTGCTCAGGCGGTCAGCCAGCGTTATGAAGATCTGAAGTCCGGTAAGGCGCTCGGAGAGGATATGCAGGCCGCCAGGGATAAAGCGGATAAGGCGAATAAAGGTAAGAAAGAGGAAGAGAAGCAGCCTGTCGATTACAGCAGCGCTATTGGTAACCTGGATGCCGAGCTGAAGATGCAGGGCGACCTGAAGGGGGAAGCGGTAAAAGTCCCCACAACGCAGGAGGTAGTGAACAGTCAACCCGAGCTGAAGCAGGAGATCGAGCGTTCTTATAACGAGAGCTTTACCCAGGGCAAGGCGGTGGAAAGCGGGCTGAAGAACAATAAAAAAACCGATGCCACAGAGGTGCTAAGCGATGTCGACCGGCAAAAGGCCGCCTATGAAGCGGCTATTCCGGAAAGCGTTACTACCGCCGCTCAGGATGGCTACGCTGAAGCCACGCTGAAAGCGCTGACCACGACCGGCAAAGGCATGAGCGTGCTCAAAGATTTGAAAGAGGCCGGGACGCTGCCAAAAGAGAGCGATCTGCAAAAAATGACCGGTAAAGAGATGCTTTCACAGCTGCGCGATAACGTGGAAAAGCAGACCAGCGCCGCGGGGCTAAGTACCAGCGGGAAAAGTGTTGTTGCGGGCGGGGGCGCGCTGGGCGTGGCGGGTATGATTTCACTCTCAGACCAGCTGAAATCTGGCGACAAGGCAGCAGCAGCGAAAACGATTTACGACGGCGTGAAAGGCGCGTCAGAGCTGGGCAAACTTGGTTATAATGCTGTAGCTAACGCACTGGCGAAAGACGCCTCCGCAGGCCTGGGCAGAATGGCGGGCGCCGTGGCGGGCCGCGTGGTGGGAATGGTCGCAGGGGAAGCCGCTGGCCTGGCCGCCGCTGGCGCATTAGGTGCCGCTGCCGGGCCTGTGGGCTGGGCCATTGATGCCGTGCTGGCAATAGGCTTTGGCATCAAGGCGATCATTGATGCGGTGAACAAGCATAAAGATCAGAAGACCTTCGACCATAACGTCGATCCCACTCTGACGCAGTTTGGCATTCCCAAAGCGCACTAGCCCAGGCTGGGGGAAACCGCGACCGCAACGATCTTACCAGTGAAAGCATTTGTAAATGGAAACGGGCTGATGGAAGATAAAAGTCACTTTGCCTTTTATAAGGAGCAGGTATGAAAAAAGTAGTGATGCTGCTCGCCATTCTGGCAGCAACCGGTGCCGCGCAGGCCGCAGATGACGCTGAAGATCCCGCAGTGGGCTATATCGCCAATCTCTGTACAGTGGTGACGCAGGATAAAACGAACGACTCAGCAGAGAGCTATATCACTAAGCTCAAAGCGCTGAACGCGCGGGGTCAGTCGCCTTCCGCTCAGCAAAAACCGGAGTTCGATGAAGATGAAGCCAGAACCGTTGTCGCGGCCTGGATGAACCTGAATGACCAGCAGAAAGCGCAGGCCCGCCAGAGTCCTGAGGCGTGTCAGAACGCCACGCTGGATCAGTATCAGAGTCAGGACTAATAAGCCTGTGCAGGGTATAAACATCCCGGCAGGGGCTTATTCGGCCCTGCCGGACTGGGGCAAACCTGCTCGCTGTCAGGCCATGAGTAACGCGGTAACGCGCGTTAGCATCCCCTCTCAGGCCGGTGAGCAACCGGCCTGTTAATTCAGCGTTTGAAAGCTTTCAGCCGCTGTGCAGCAACCGCTCCAGCTGCCGCCTGAGCAGAAGGTTTTCCTTTTCCAGCCTGTCGACTTTATCCAGCAGCGTCAGTGCCAGGGCGATGCCTGACCACTCCAGATCCAGTTCAATCTGCAACCTTCTTGCGCGCCGCAACTGGTGCACGGCGTAATAGTCAAAAACCCACTGCGGCTCGCTCTCAGTCGGCGTGATAACGCCCAACCCCACCACTTCCGTTAACTCCTCCGGGGAAATATCTACCGACCGGCAGATCTCAATAACGGTATACCTTACGTGTTCAGTCATGATGCGGACTCCCATGCTGCGCGCGGATCAAACGCGGCTTTTTCCGCCAGCTCACGCCACAGCGCGGCACTCTGTTCATCGGCTTTAGCGGGCATGACCACTTTAAGAATGGCATAGAGATCGCCGCTGCTGGTTTTACCGGACAATCCCTTGCCCCTGACGCGAAGCCGCTGCCCGTTCTGGCTGCCGGGCGGGATGGTCAGCGATATTTTTCCGGTAAGGGTAGGAACCTGAACGGTTGCGCCCAGAGCAGCTTCCCACGGTGCCACCGGCACCACAATTTGCAGGTTTTGCCCGTCAACCTCGAACAACGGATGGGGCGCCAGCCGTATAACCAGGTAGAGATCGCCGTTAGCTGCGCCCTGGCTGCCCGCCACGCCCTGACCTTTCAGGCGGATACGCTCGCCATCTGTCACCCCTGCCGGTATTTTTACCTTCAGCGTTTTTTTCACCTCGTCGATCTGTCGGCCAGATGCATCCAGAACCGGTACGGTGAAGGAGACGGTGCGGCTTTCGCCTGCCAGCGTCTCTTCAAGGAACAGCGGCACTTCCATCTCCAGATCCTGACCGCGTCTGGGTGGATGTCGTCGCGTTTGCCCCTGAAACCCGCTGGCATGGCGGCCAAAGACAGACTCAAAGAAGTCAGAATAGTCGCTCGCGCTGCCCTGCTCATGCTGCCAGTGGCCGTCGCCAGCGCCGGGCGGCGGCCCGGAAAAACGGGGATCGTCGCGGTGCTGGCGGAGCAGGTCATACTCGGCCCGACGGTCGCTGTCTTTCAGCACCTCGTAAGCTTCCGCCATCTGTTTAAACTTGCGCTCGGCATCCGCCTCGGTACTGACGTCCGGATGATATTTTCGCGCCAGCCGTCGGTAAGCCGTTTTAATCGTTTTTAAATCGGCTGTAGGTTCAACCTCCAGCAGCGCATAATAGTCTTTAAATTCCATCTGATTACACCTTCTTTTCAGCACGTTGTGGGCGGTAAGCCAGGCTCAATCCATCGAAAATTCAGGCCCGTGAACAGGGCCTTAATCGGTGCACACAGTGAGTGTAAGGCGTAATGCAGCAACGTGAAGAAAAAATCAGACCATCCTGCCGTTGGCACGGATAACCTGACCGTTGATCCAGCCGCTCTGGTTACCGCCAGGAAAGCCCCACGGCGGCATTATCATCCGGCTGACCCAGGCGCTGCATCGGGTTCAGGTTGGCCAGATTCTGGATCAGCGCTTCGCTTTTCCCGGTCAAAAACAGCTCGGTAGCGATCGGCCCCGGCGCAACGGCATTGACGGTTATCTGACGCCCGCGCAACTCTCTGGCAAAGGTAGGGGAAACGGCTTCCACGGCGGCTTTAGTACCGTGATAAATCGCGTAGTCAGGCATCTTTAAGCCGATGGCGGAGCTGGCTGGTCTGGGGATCATTCAGGTGCCGCATTACCGGATAAAGCAGGAACTGGCAGAGAACAAACTGAAAATCATCCTTCCTGAGATGCCGCCTCCACCGATTCCGGTTTCGATGCTTTATCTGCAAAATTGCCAGCTGTCACAGCGGGTCAGGAGATTTAACTGGAATAGAGAAAACTTTCAGTACGCGGAACAGCGAGGAGCACCGTTGACCGGTTCAGGACGGGTAAAGCAGGAAGTGTTAAGGCTGGGTATGGCAGGTGATAACCGCCGGTCTTTCCCTGACCGCGGCTATCGAGGGTTTCTGGCCAGCACCATTAATACATGGCACCCGGCGGCACGTGTTTAAAGGTTTCAACATAGCTGTGCAACACGCGTTTAAGTAATTTTTTCATTTCGATCTCTCTGCTTCAAATTTTATTAGTAAAGTGCAAAAAAATTATACAATACGCACCTTTTCCAGGCAAATAAATTTGAACCAGATCACATAAATGAGTTTTATCAGCAGAAGAAAAAGTGAAACAGAGGGCAAAGAGGCGGGCTGCTGCCCGCCGGAGGCATCAGGAAATTCCTGCAAAATCAGGCAAAAAGATCCAGATGCTCGATAAGGATGCTGCTGCCAATAGTAATCAGCACTATGCCGCCGAAAATCTCGGCCCATTTGCCCATTACCGGGCCAAGGAAGCGCCCCAGTAATATACCGGTAGTGGCCATAATCATGGTTGACGCGCCAATCGCCAGCGCGGTAGCCACAATATTGACCTGCAAGAAAGCCAGACCGACCCCCACTGCCATCGCATCCAGACTGGTTGCCACCGCCGTGGCGGCCAGCAGCATAAAGCTGTGGCTTTGCGGTGCTTCGTCAAGGTTCTCTTTTTTACGGAAGCCTTCCCGGATCATGCGGGCGCCCAGCACAAACAGCAAAATAAAGGCAACCCAGTGATCCCAGGCCATCACGTAACGGCTGGCGGCTATGCCGACACCCCAGCCAATCAGCGGGGTAAGCGCCTCAATAACACCAAAGATTAATCCCGTCCGCAGCGCCTCTTTCACCGTGGGTCGGTGCAGACAGGCGCCTTTGCCAATAGCCGCCGCAAACGCGTCCATCGACATGCCAAAGGCCAGAATAAGAGTGGCGTACATGTTCATTGTGGTTATACCGGCTTGAGGCCCCCGAAGGCCCTCAACGCATCATAAAAACAGATCCCGCTGTAAAAATAAGCGGCAGCGGGTGAAAGTGTGACGCATCCTACCACGCGTTTTCCATAAAAAAAAGACAACAAAATCAGGGGCTTGAGTATAGCCTTGGCTATACTTTTTAACGATTGCTAATTCTGTACGAAAAAAAACGCTAAAAAGCCTAAAAGAATTACTACGTTAAAGGGGACATCCCTGACGGGACTGGGGGAATTCCAGGCAAAAAGAGGGGGTTTTATCTGAGCTGAGACAGAAAAAATATTTATCAGGGATGCTTATTCAGCGCATCAATGGCTTTGAAAAACGCCAGGTCCGGTACTTCAGATTGAACCTGAAGCCCGATTGCCGGAAAATGGCCGCTTCTGACCAGAATGGAATAATGATGAAAAACCCGTTTCTGACCTTTTTAATGCCGATGAGCACCCTGATGCTGGGCATGCTCTCCGCCTTGTTACTGCCTGCGCCCTGGTTTGGCCTCAGCCTGACTTACCGGCTGATGGCGATATTCCATCTCAGCGATATCGGCCAGCTCTATACGCTGGTCTTTTGTCTGTGGTTCCTGCTGCTGGGCGCCGTTGAATATTTTATTATCCGTTTCATTTATCTGCGCTTTGTAAAAGTCTGAGACCTGAACGCTGTGTTTGATTTCGTAAGGTTAACCCTGGTAAAACGATAAAGAAGAGGATAGGGATGCTACAGCGAACCAGAATCTGGCTGAAACGCACGCTTTTCGTGGCAATAATGGCGCTGGTGGTGCTGTTGGGGCTGCGCGTGGTGCTGACCGAGCGCGGGCCGGATTTAGCGCTGTGGCACACCTGGGTGCCGGAAGAGCTGAGTGAGAGCAAGCTGGATCGCACCGACTGGGCGGGCTACCTGCAAAATGAGCAAAAAATCTTTGCGGAGATGAAGCTTAACGTCAGCGATAAGCTTCAGCAGTCCGATCCAGAAACTTATAACCGTTATGCAGAGCACAGCCCCGTCTATCCGGGCCATTTTGCCACGGACTGGAACCGCTCTTACATCATGATGCCGCAGGGTAAACCGCGCGGCGCGGTGGTGCTGCTGCATGGTCTTACCGACTCGCCCTACAGTTTGCGCCATTTTGCGGAAGATTACCGGCAGCATGGCTACGTGGCGGTTGCCATACGCCTGCCGGGGCATGGAACCGTGCCCGCTGCACTCACCAGCGTGGAGTGGGAAGATTGGATGGCGGCTACCCGGCTGGCGGTGCGGGAAGCCCGAAAACGTGCCCCTGACGGCACGCCGTTGCAGATCGTAGGGTTCTCTAACGGCGGCGCACTGGCGATGAAATATGCCCTGGACGCGCTCCAGGAGCCTACCTTAGCGGCGCCCAGCCGGTTAATCCTGATTTCACCCATGATTGGCGTCAGCAGCTACGCCCGCTATGCCGGGCTGGCTGGCCTGCCCTCTGTTTTCCCCGCCTTTGCGCGTTCCGCATGGCTGAGCATCCTGCCGGAGTTTAACCCCTTCAAGTACAACTCTTTCCCGGTGAAAGCGGCTCGTCAGTCCTGGCTACTGACCAGCGCTTTGCAAACCCAGCTGCACCGCGATCGGGCCAGCCATCTGCTGGATAAACTCCCGCCGGTACTGACCTTTCAGTCGGTAGCGGATGCCACGGTCAGCACGCCAGCCGTAGTCAGAGGATTATATAATCTGCTGCCTGACAACGGCAGCGAGCTGGTGCTGTTTGATATCAATCAGTCGGTGCAGCTCTCTCCGTTAATGCGCAGCAGCGCCAGACATGCGGCAGAACACCTGCTGCCGCCTCCGCCTCGCCGCTATGCCACTACGCTGGTCACTAATGCCCCGGCAAAGAGCAATATTGAAGTCGCTAACAGTACGCCCGCAGGCAGCACCGAGACCAGCAGCACTCCGCTGGGGCTGAATTATCCTCCGGACGTCTATTCGCTCTCTCATGTGGCGCTGCCCTTCCCGCTCACCGACTCTCTTTATGGCAGGACGCCAACGCAGCCAGGTGAATTCGGGGTAAACTTCGGCTCGCTAACGCCACGCGGAGAACGTGCGGTGCTGATGGTCACGCTGGATACGCTGATGCGGCAGTCCTCCAACCCTTTCTTTCCCTGGATGCTTGAGCGCGTTAATGCCACCCTGAAATAAGCCGCCAGTATGTCACCTGACACGTTTTGTAACAGGCGAGGTCTGGGGATAAGGCGGCGGTCACAGACGGGAAACTCAGTCATAAATCTGGTTTACTGCGCAAATTTTACGCAAAAGACAGCATTTATCGCTGAGGCCCTACTTTTTATTGCCCGTTTCTTAGTGGTTATTGCCATAAAAGTGACGTTTCACCCTGCCATCCCCCAGCAAATATCCGCTGTCACGCACGATCCTCTTTTCCTCGCCGCATGCCCGCGCCAGCGCGGTTTTCGCCATTGAATGCCGTCACAGCAGTGCGTAAGATTCTTTTTCACGTTTTACAAATAAGAAACTGCTATGCAAGCCTCCATCGCACCATCTCCCGACGCCGAAAACGATGCCACGCCCGTTAACTCACGCAGTAAAGTGGTGGTTGCCTCGTTGGTTGGTACAGCTATCGAATTTTTCGATTTCTATATTTATGCTACCGCTGCGGTTATCGTCTTCCCGCATATTTTCTTTCCACAGGGTGATGCCACGGTCGCCACGCTACAGTCGCTGGCGACCTTTGCCATTGCCTTTATTGCACGCCCCATTGGTTCTGCCCTCTTCGGCCACTTTGGTGACCGTGTCGGACGCAAAGCCACGCTGGTCGCTTCATTACTCACTATGGGTATCTCCACGGTGGTGATCGGCCTGCTGCCGGGCTATGAAACCATCGGCGTCTTTGCGCCTCTGCTGCTGGCGCTGGCGCGCTTTGGTCAGGGTTTGGGTCTGGGTGGCGAGTGGGGCGGCGCGGCGCTATTGGCAACGGAGAACGCACCGGCTAAAAAGCGTGCGCTTTACGGCTCCTTTCCCCAGTTAGGTGCGCCGATTGGCTTCTTCTTTGCTAACGGCACCTTTCTGCTGCTCTCCTGGCTGCTGACAGACCAGCAGTTTATGGCGTGGGGCTGGCGCGTACCCTTTATTCTTTCTGCCGTACTGGTGCTGGTTGGGCTTTATGTTCGCGTGTCGCTGCACGAATCCCCGGTCTTTGCCAAAGTGAAGAAAGAGAAGAAACAGGTCAAAATGCCAATCGGGACGCTGCTCTCTAAGCATATGAAGGCGACGATCCTCGGCACCTTTATCATGCTGGCTACCTATACCCTGTTCTACATCATGACCGTTTACTCCATGTCATACGGCACTTCGCCAGCGCCTGGCGGGCTGGGCTTCCCACGCAATACCATGCTGTGGATGCTGATGCTGGCGGTGATTGGTTTTGGCGTGATGGTGCCGATTGCCGGTATGCTGGCGGACCGTTTTGGTCGTCGTAAGACGATGATTGTGATTACGCTGATGATTATCGCCTTCTCGCTGATTTTCCCGAGTATGTTAGGGTCTGGCAATCAGCTGCTGGTGATGGCGTTCCTGCTGTGCGGCCTGAGCATTATGGGACTGACGTTTGGCCCGATGGGTGCGCTGCTGCCGGAACTGTTCCCGACGGAAGTGCGTTACACCGGCGCCTCGTTCTCCTATAACCTGTCGTCGATACTGGGCGCTTCTGTCGCTCCCTATATCGCTACCTGGTTAGCGCATACCTATGGTCTGTTCTATGTGGGTGTTTATCTGGCAGCGATGGCATGCCTGACGCTGATTGCCCTGCTTCTCAGCAAGGAAACCCGTCACGAATCCCTTTTCGACTAACCCTCGTTAAGCAGAAAAACCGGCTCCGGCCGGTTTTTTTTCGTTCTGCCATCCTGATTTGGCCCGACAAGGTCGCCGTTTTGGCGAGGGAACCATTCCGTTCCCTCACAGGTTATTTTTTCTTCATCTGCTGTAGCACGTTCGTACACTGATTATCTTCGTTATCGCTCGGGGAAATCAGTGCCAGAAGCGCTGCCGCCGGGCCGACTACCGCGCCCAACGCTACCGCCGCCGCACCACGAGCAATCAGCGGGCCTGCCTTCACGCCTGCATCCGGGTTCTTGAAGGTGCCACGCACATAGAGCGGCGAGCGCAGCGTGACGATGCGGATGCCCTTACTCTCCGGATCAATCGACAGATCCATGCGTTCGTTGGCGAAATTGGTGGTGCCGCTGATGTTGATAACCGCATTCTCCGTGTCGAAAACAAAGAGTTTGGTTGAGGCCAGCCCATTGTTGACCTGAAGATCTGCCGCCGCACAGTTGATGCGTACCTGATCGTCGCCAAACAGCTTGCCTACCACGTAGTTACCGACGTTCAGCCCGACAATCTCCATCAGGTTCCGGCTGATTACGCCATCATTCATCAGCATTTTCAGGTCGCCGTTGCTGGTCGCCAGAATGTCCGCCACCGAATTGCCGGTCCCGCTCAGAGTGGCATCACCGTTCATCTGCCCCATGCTGCTTTGCATTGCTTCAACATCCGGGAAGAGCTGCTTCAGCTTGAGATTACGCGCATGCAGATCGGCGCGCGCGCGCATCGGCGTGCGATCTCCTTCCATGCGAATAGTAGAGTTCAGATTGCCTCCGGCAATGCCAAAACGCAGCGGATCCAGCAGCAAATTGCCATTTTTCAGTACCAGATGAGTGTAGAGGTCGCTAAGCGGGAGCGAGTTACTGTGCTCGATACGCTTGCCGCTGAATTTAACGTCAGCATCCATCACGTCCCAGCTTTTGGTATCAAACTTATCATGCGGTAACACGCGGTCAGCAGGCTGGCTGGCGTCCTCACCGCGCCGGTTTTTCGCCTGCTCGGTTTTTTCGCTTCCTTTACCCGATTTCACGCCAATCAACGGCCCCAGGTCGGCCATTCGCAACTGTTTTGACTCTACTGAACCCTCAAGCTTAGGACGTGGTTTGCTCTGGGTATAAGTCATGGAGCCGTGAATATCACTGTCACCGATATGGCCGTTGAAGTTCTGATAACGGAATACCGGGCCGCCTTTCTGCTGGAAACGGGCAATCAGATAACCATCTGTTTCATAAGGAGGGGTATCAGGCAGCAGAATGCCGGTCAAACCATAGAGGTTGGCCAGCGTATCGCCAGAGAAACGTAAGCGGATATTCAGCCCGCCAAGGTTTAACGGGTCCTGCAAGGTACCGCCAACCTGTACCCGCGTGGTGCCGTTGCGTACGTCCGCCTCCAGCGGGAAAGGATTGGTTTTGCTGCGCAGCGAGAGCATACCGCCGATTTTACCGTCACCGGTCAGCTTCTCATTGTTATAAGTCCCGGCCGCTTTCCAGCCAAAGACAAAATCAGAGGCGCCCTGCTGGTTTTTATCATCTTTGCTGCCTGCCACCTGCACATAGGGCACCGGTTTACCCAGCGGATTCACGGTAACCTTTACATCAGCTTTGTTTATCGCATCGCGATAAGCAATGTGCGCCCGATCAAACATGATGTTGTCGAGGCGGAAGGTCCAGGCGGAAGGGGGCTGATTCTGCTCCGGCGTGTCGCTGCCGGCAAGATTGAAGGTCCAGTTGTTCTTTTTATCCGCCGTCTGAATCAACCGGGCATCAGGCTGCGTCAGCTTGATCCACGGGATATAGACTTCCTTGCTTATCAGCGCCAGCGGGGCCAGGGTCGCATCCGCACGCTGAAGATGAACCATAGTGACTTCCGGAATATCAGGCGGATTGCCCAGCAGAATATCTTCCGCGTGTACGTGCGGCCACGGTACCCAACTGCGCCAGCCTGGTTCGTCACGATTGCGTTCCCAGGAGATACCTAAATCGCCACGAATGGCGAAAGGACGGTTAAGTTCCGTCGAGACTTTCTGATTAATGGTAGGTTTAAGGCGGTTCCAGTCAAACGCAGCGATGATTACCACTACTACGATAACCAGCAATAAAAAAATCCCGACAACCCAGCTAATTATTTTTCCCGCACGCGACATATCCTTTCTCCTTGCTCGCTTCGGCCTTCTGTAAAGATAGTCGAGAGAACAGGATAGGGCATTAGTTCAGTTGCAGAGGCAACGACGCCAGTCTGTCAAAAGGCATGGGACGGGCAAAAAAGTAGCCCTGAGCGGCAAAAGCAGTCGAATTCTGTACCTGCTTCCACTCCTCCAGGGTTTCCACACCCTCTACAATGACCCCTTTGCTATAACGGTTTATCAGCGCCAGCAGCACGTTAAACAAATTGCGCCCTTCATCGGATTTTCTCAGCATGATAAACAGCTCGCGTGCCATTTTGATGTAGTCATATTTCAGTTCGGTCAGCGCAGAGAAGTTAGCCATGCCGCAGCCGAAATCATCCAGCCACAGCGGCCCAAGCTCTGGCATTTGTGCAACAATTTCTACCTGCGGCAAAATATGATGCTCTACCAGTTCAAAGCGAACCCAGGGAGAGCGGGCAATCAGATGTCGGATGGCAGCTTTGTGTTGGATAGCCAGCATTGTCGGCCCGTCAATATTGACTGAGGCCACTATTCCGGTTTTGGTAAATGTCTCTTCCCATTGCGCCAGCAGCTCAAGCTGCTCGATCAGGATTTGCAGACGGTGGTCGATCTCAAGCGCGGCAAAGTAGCACTCCGGCGATAAGGGCTGGTCCGGGGCGGAAGGGTGAAACACCGCAGTAAGCAACTCAATTGCCATCAGGCTTCCGGTTACCAGATAGATAGGCTGGAACCTGTAGCTGCGCTGGCACTCCTGCCAATACAGACGCTCTTCCTGTTGTTTTTTAACAACATATGAAGGAGGAAGCCGGTGGCTGATCTTGTTCAGCACCATTAAGTTGATCCTTTTGATAATGAGACCGTCCAGAGAACGGATCTCCCGCCTGACAGATATCGGCACCAGCTCTGATAACTTTATCGGGGGATCGCCCGCCTCAACCGGTTTATTCTCTCTGCCCCCGAAAAAAACAGAACGCTGTCGAGTGAGTTAACAGCCTGCTGCCGCAACTTATTAAAAGTAAAACGCTGTTTTAAAATATTGACTCTACCCGTCACGGCGGCGAAACTGGGTCAACTTTGAGAGAGGAGCAGACTCCTATGACGCAGAAAAAAATCGCCGTATTGGGCGAATGCATGATTGAACTGTCGCAAAAAGAGCATGATTTGAGTCGGGGGTTTGGGGGCGATACCCTGAACACGGCGGTATATATCGCCCGCCAGGTCGATCCGGCGCAGCTTGCCGTGGATTACGTTACCGCGCTCGGCACAGACAGCTTCAGTAGTGAGATGATCGCCGCATGGCAGCAGGAGAAGGTTGGCACCTCGCTTATTCAGCGAATGGAAAATAAGCTTCCCGGCCTCTATGTGATTGAAACCGATGCCCAGGGCGAACGTACGTTTTACTACTGGCGTAACGATGCCGCCGCACGTTTCTGGCTGGAAAGCGAGCAGGCAGAGGCAATTTGCCAGCAGCTGGCGGAGTATGATTATCTCTATCTCAGCGGTATCAGTCTGGCCATTCTCAGCCCGCAGAGCCGGGAAAAACTGATGGCGTTGCTCGCGACCTGTCGGCTGAATGGCGGGAAAGTTATTTTTGATAATAACTATCGCCCACGCTTATGGCCATCTGTTGAAGTGACCAGGGCTGCATACCGGCTGATGCTGGCTTCTACCGATATCGCTTTCCTGACGCTGGATGATGAAACGCTGCTGTGGGGAGAATCTCCGGTTGAAGAGGTAATTGCCCGCACTCACGCCGCAGGCGTCAGCGAGGTGGTCATTAAACGAGGCGCAGAGTCCTGTCTTGTTTCCCTGCCAGACCAGCCGCTGCTGGAGATCCCTGCTGTTACGCTGCCTGCCAGCAGCGTAGTGGATACCACGGCCGCAGGTGATTCCTTCAGTGCAGGCTATCTGGCGGTCCGTCTGAGTGGCGGCAGCGCGAGCGATGCGGCACGTCGCGGTCATCTCACAGCCAGTACGGTTATTCAGCATCGTGGGGCGATTATTCCGCTGGCGGCAATGCCCGACTGACTGCTTCACCATGTATACACAGGCAGGGATCAATCTTGCAGCTTCCTGCCTGGCATTAACACTCTGGCATAAAGTCAAATAACCAGCACAAGCTGACCCTTATTTGACTTTATGCCTTTTATTATCAGACTGAAAATAAAATTAAGCGAATAACTCATCCCGCTGAAAGTCATGCCTGCGGCTATTAGCAATAAAATAAGCAGCACTCCTCCTTAAACAGTTAATCAACTGAATGAGTTAAATCTTAATTCAGTACCACCATTGTGCGAATAAAATCATAATAAGCTGAATAGATTGAAAAAGTGACGAAATCGATTTAACCGCTTTAGTTTATCTGAAGCAGGTTTTAGCAATCTCTTTTAAAACAGAGAAGTAGCCAGGATAAAAAACAAAATAAATCTTTCCTGGGCATAGTCTGAAACTGGTGGCTCTGCATCAGGAATACTGGACGACTTAATAATAAATTGGCAATGTTTGTTTTAATGCAGCCAGACGAACTGATAAAAACTATTTTCGGCAAGGCTCGCCTATACTTAATTAATGCAAGACAGGAGCGCCTATGAAAACCGAAATAATAAATATCTGGCCTCATGGTGACGCCCCCGGCGCCAGCGATTCCAGGGTCAGCCCACAAATTATCGATTTAGCCAAAGAATATGAACCTTACGATCGGGCTGCCAGCGGCGTGCGCTGTCCTGAACTTGCCTTCTGGTATCCGGAAGAGAACAAGTCCAACGGTGTCACGCTGCTGGTGGCGCCAGGCGGCGGCTTTGAAAAAATCATGATTGATAAAGAGGGCAGCGCGCTGGCGATGTTCTTTACGGCGATGGGCTATACGCTGGCGGTAATGACCTACCGTTTTCCGCAGGATGGACACCATGAAGCTGCCGATGCGCCGCTGGCAGATGCACAGCGGGCCATACGCGTTTTGCGCCATCGCGCAGCGCGTGGTCTGAACGGCAAACGTATCGTTATGATGGGCTTCTCCGCCGGGGGCTACGTCGCCGCCAGCGTCGGAACGCGTTTCAGTGAGAAGCTCTATCCGGTGCAGGATATCGCCGACTCGCTCGCTGCCCGTCCGGATGCCATGGTATTGATCTACCCGGTTATCAGCATGCGTGAAGGGCTGGCGCATCAGGGTTCGCGCCTGCGCCTGCTGGGGGAACATCCTACCCAGAGTGAAATTGACGCCTATTCGCTGGAAACCCGCGTAACGGAGCAGACTCCGCAAACTCTGCTGATCCACGCCGTGAATGATGAGTCGGTGCCAATCAACAACAGCATGGTGATGTTCAGCGCGCTTCGGGAACACAAGGTCTCCAGCGAGCTGCATTTTTATGAAAAAGGCGGTCACGGCTTCGGCATTCGCAACGTAGCCGATCTGCCGCTGGCCAGCTGGCCGATGCTGGTAAACGAGTGGCTGCGCGCGCGAACCTGGGGATAAATAGTGTGCCAATGAAGCTCTCAATGGCTAAGGAGAGGCTGAAGAGGCTGCTTAAACCCGGCATAAAGAAAACCCCGTTCCACTGGTGAACGGGGTTTCAAGGCATTGGCCGTCAGTTTTGCGAAGCGGGGATATCACTCACTTCTGGCTTGGTGTCGTCAACCGCCACTGCCGCGGCATCCGGAGCCGGGGCCATGATCTTCTTCCAGCTCTCTTCCAGCGACTGCACGTTAGTTTCCGGTTCGCCCTGCGGCTGCATCAGCATCATCGTCAGATCCTGCGACAGCTGCTGACGCAGCTCCTGATTCATCATTTGCAGCGTCAGGCCAGAGAGGAAGCTCTGCCGCAACTTCTGATACTGCTCAGGCGCGATATCCACCACGGCATTCTGCTGGGAACGTAAGCGCTGGCTCATCAGTACATCGGTATCGGTACGGGCATAGGTGGCAAACAGCTTATTCAGCTCGGCGGTCTTCTGCGCCATCAGCGCGTCAAACTCCTCCTGCGGCAGGCCGTTGTCGCGAATATTCGCCATCTCACGTGCCACCAGATTCAGGTTACTTTGCAGCGTGCTGTTATCCGCATCCAGGTTAATAGCACACTGGGCGCGCTGATAGAGCACCCGGCAGTCGAATCCGACCTGAACCTTCTGCGCTTTGCTGGCGCTGAGTACGCGCTGAACATGCCAGAACAGCGCTTCACGGGCCAGATCGCTCTGCCAGTAGCGCTGCAAATTTTGCGAATCCCGAATTGGCTGCCACGGCGTATCCCACACCAGAGAGAGACGATCCTGATGCAGATTATTATTCACCAGGCTTATCGGCTGCGGGGGCAGCGGCGAAAGGGTTGGCACCGGTGAAGGAACATCCCGCTTGCCTTGCAGCGAAGAGAACGTTTTGTTGATCTGCTCAACCAGCCCACGGCTTTCAACATTGCCCACTACCATCAGCGTCATCGCATCTGGCGTGTACCACTGTTTATAAAAGTCGCTGAGCTTTTTGATATCAACCGGCGCGGCGGTTGGCGTTGCCGGGTCGTGCCCCAGCAGCGTTGAGCCTTTCAGCCGGTAGCGCCACCAGACATCCTGCGGATTGGCAGGCCAGGTGGCAATGGGGTCATCCGCCCCGAGAGCGGCATTCACCGTCTGCTCATTGATGGTCATGTCGCCTGCGGTGGCAGCCAGCCAGTTCATCGCCTCTTTCACCATCTCAGGCCGGTTATTGGGCAGGCTGAGGGAATAAAGCGTGAAATCATAAGAGGTGATAGCAGGCGGCTGAGGGCGATCGGGATCGATACTTTGCTGCCACAGTGAGCGCTGCTGGGCAGGATCGAGCTTCGCGTTATGCACCAGGGCCATACGCGGTAATAGATGGCTGTACCCTGCCTGCTGGGTATTTTCGAGTAATGAACCCGTATTAATCAGTAAGCGAACTTCAACGCGGTCACTGGGACGCTGTGGCGTTGTTAAAACCTGCCAGCTAAAACCGTTATCCAGTTTTCCCTGCTGCCAGGCGGGATCGGGTTGGAGTGTTTCAGCCTGCACAGTGCTGCTGGCAGCAGCCAGCAATATTCCACCAACCAAAAGACGAATTCTGGTGCCCTGCATGTGAACCCCTACTCAATCACAAACCAAAAAAAAATCACTGGCGATCTACGGCCTGGGGCTATCTACGGGAAGGATAACTCAGGGAAGCCGCTGTTTTTTAACGGAACAGCTTCTTAGACCACGTATTGGAGAGGATGTCCCACCCCGGAGTGAAAAATGATAAAAATCTCTGGGGGGTTATTATGCAAATGCCCGCCGCGAGGGCAAGTCGCGGTGGTCATTTGAGGGGATATTTAGTGAATTAAGCGCTTACATCGGCGCATCGGGCAGCTTTTTAGCCTTATTTCCCTTTGTGAGCGTCTCTGTCAGCTGCTTCTCATCCAACTGACCAACCCATTTAGCCACGAACACCGTTGCAACACCGTTCCCTACCAGATTAGTCAGCGCACGCGCTTCTGACATAAAGCGGTCTATACCGAGGATCAGTGCCAGACCGGCTACCGGCAGATGGCCGACGGCAGAGAGCGTTGCTGCCAGCACGATAAAGCCGCTTCCGGTGACCCCTGCCGCCCCCTTGGAAGAGAGCAGCAGCACCACCAGCAGGGTAATCTGATGCCAGATATCCATATGCGCATTGGTCGCCTGGGCGATAAATACCGCCGCCATGGTCAGGTAAATTGAAGTCCCATCGAGGTTAAACGAATAGCCCGTCGGGATAACCAGCCCCACCACCGACTTCTTACAACCCAGCTTTTCCATCTTATCCAGCATGCGTGGCAACGCAGATTCGGAAGAGGAGGTTCCCAGCACAATCAGCAGCTCTTCTTTGATGTAGGCGATGAATCTGAAGATATTAAAGCCGGTAAAGCGGGCAATCAGCCCCAGCACCACAATCACAAACAGCAGGCAGGTAATGTAGAAGCAGATAATCAGCTGACCGAGCTGAACCAGCGATCCCACACCATATTTACCGATGGTGAAGGCCATCGCCCCGAAGGCCCCAATCGGCGCCAGGCGCATAATCATGTTGATGATGCCGAAAATAACTTTTGAAAAACCTTCGATAAAGTTAAAGACCAGCGTGCCTTTATCGCCCAGACGATGCAGGGCAAAACCGAACATAATGGCAAACAGCAGCACTTGCAGGATATTCCCGCTGGCGAACGCGCCAATCACGCTGTTGGGGATAACGTCCAACAGGAAGGCGACCACGCCCTGCTGCTCTGCCTGCTGAGCATAAACTGCCACCGCTTTAGCATCCAGCGTAGCCGGGTCGATATTCATGCCAGCGCCAGGCTGCAACACGTTGACCACCACCAGCCCGATAATCAGCGCGATAGTACTGACAATTTCAAAATAGAGCAGCGCCACGGCACCAGTGCGGCCTACGGCTTTCATGCTCTCCATACCGGCAATCCCTGTGACCACGGTACAGAAAATCACGGGCGCGATAATCATCTTGATAAGTTTCACAAACGCATCGCCCAGGGGTTTCATCTGAGCACCTAATTCGGGGTAGAAGTGCCCTAACAGCACGCCGATGACGATGGCTGTTATCACCTGAAAATAGAGGCTTTTAAAAAGGGAAGTTTTCATAAAATGTCCGTTAACGGCTGGATGGCAGGTAAATTCGCTGTAGTTATACGTAACCTTCTGCGCGAAAATAACACTCTGTTAACGGGATTGATATAAGTTGGCCTGCTTTGCGCCGCAGCAGCGCGCCGTTTTATGAGCTGAATCACGTCAGCAAAAGCAGGTTTGTCTTAAGGATTGATACCACAGGGGATTATTGCATCCGGAAAGGAATCAATCAGCCTGAAACCCAAGGTATTTCTTATTGAAAACGGCCAGCGGCAGCGCCCCGGAATAGAGGTAGCCCTGGGCAATATTAATGCCACGGGCCAGCAGCCAGTCGCGCTGCTGGCTGGTTTCCACCCCTTCGGCAATGACATCCAGCCTGATGATGTCAGCGATGGCCGCCACGATGCGCACCATGGTGTCATCATCCGGCAGAATGCAGACAAAGCTGCGATCCATCTTCAGCTTGCTGATCGGTAAGGCTTTAAACTGGCTCAGCCAGTTAAGATTGGCATAGCCCATGCCGAAATCATCCAGCGCCACGGAAATCCCCACCTTCTGTAGTTCGCTTAACAGCCGCAACGCCTGCTCCGGTTCGCCCACCTGTGCCGTCTCGGTAATCTCCAGTATCAGGCTGCCGGGAGTGATTCGATGCCGGCGAATCAACTCCTGAAGATGCGTCACCATATCGGGTTCACGCAGCTGCGCCGCGGAAAGATTGACGCTGAGCGGCAGGGTAATGTTGTGCTTTTGCCAGGCAGCAAGTACCCGACAGGACTCTTCAAAGACCCAGCGACCCAGCGCGCCGATCACGCCAATCTCTTCCGCAGTGACAATCAGATCTTCCGGCAAGGTCCAGCTACCGTCCGGCTGGCACATGCGCAGCAGGGCTTCCGCGCCCACCAGTTTGCCGTTGCGCATATCAATCTGCGGTTGCAGGAACAGCGCAAACTGCCCCTCTTCCAGCCCCTGCAAAATGTCATGCTCCTGCGTCATGCGCTTGTGAGCGCGCTCCATCATAAGCGGGTCAAAGAACAGGATCTGATTTTTGCCCTGATGGCGGGCAGACATCATGGCGGAAGCGGCCCGGCTGAGGAAATCGGACGCGGTAAGGGTGCTTGCCTCGCGCTGCGCCAGCCCGATACTGACGTTGGGGCGCAGATGCATCGCCTGTAACGATACGGGCTGATTCAGCCGCATCAACAGCAGCCTGGCGAGCCGCATCGCCCGGAACGGTTTATTGGCCCGCTTAACCAACAGCACAAAATCGCTGCTGGAGAGCTGACCCAGTACGGTCTGGTCATCAATGCAGTGGCGAATTTTTTCCAGCAGGGTCAGCAGCAGCGTATCACGCTGCTCATCCAGCACTACGCCATTCGCCTCCAGCAGCGTTTCAATACGCAGCACCATAACGGTGAACGACTCGTCGCTGGAGACGGAAGCAAGATGCTGTTCCAGCAGTGCCAGAAAGAGCGTTTTGTTGGGCAGATTGGTCAGCGCAAACCGCGTGGTAAGGCGGCTCATCTCATCGTGCACCGCTTCCGCCACCTGCTGGTTGCGGTTGTAGCTGCGGATCAGCATTCCCAGTTCGTCATCCCGATGGCGGTCGGGCAGCGCGAGCTGATGGGAAATGGCCTCCTGCGGCGGCAGATCCTGTAGTTCGTTGGCAATTCTGCGCAGCGGGCGAACGATCAGTTTGTTGATGCACCAGCTGATGGCGACAGAGAGGATCAGCGCCAGCAACAGGTAGGTGGTAACCATGGTCGATAAGGCGCTGAGGATAAACTGATAGACTCGCCAGGAGTCAGCCTGTAGAACCAGTAGCGCCAGCGGTTTGGGATTGGCTGGCTCCAGAGAATAGAGCGGCACAGTGATCTTCACCGGCAGTTCAAAGAGCGTGGCGATAAATTCAGGCACCGGTTTTTCAGGCTGGAAATCACTGTGCAGCGCCTGCAAGCCGTTCGGCAACACCACCTCGGCGCGCGCCAGGATCCCGGCCGGCTTTAACGAATTGAGGATCTGTTCAGCCTGCGGAATATCCGCCTTTAGCACGGCCTGAGAAAGCGGTTCACGTACGGTATGGGCAACGTTTTCCATCTGCTGGGCGTAGTCAATCCTGCGCTGCTGCACAAAATGGAAAAGCTGAATGACAATAAATACAGAGATGGTCACGGCAGCCACGCCGGATACCGTCGCCATCTGTTTTATTGTTAATGAACGACTGACTCGCAAGCCTGATCTCCGAATTGCTGAATGCTGCCACCTGGGGCAGCAAAAACTGTCCCGAGTATATCGTAAGGGAGCCGCATGTTAAGCCCTGCTGTCAGGCAAGCTGCTGATTAGGCGTTTTCTTAGCATGATTAGCTGCATTCAGCCGGTTAAAACGACAGTGTGCCGATCGGCTTTCGGAACTTGCGGCCAAAAATGAAATGGCAACACTTCATGGTAACAGTGCTGAAGCTTCCGCTTAATTATCGCTACCGACAAAGTGAAAAGCTACTGAGCTGAAGAAGTGCCAGCCACAACGCGCAAGCCGTGATGCCAGAAAGCATAAACTGAAAGTTAACAAAGCCGGGCTGAACTGCACAAAGCCCGGCAGGAATCTGGCGAAGTTAAAGCAGGCGGACGCGTGGATAAGGTCGCCCAAAAAATATCAAAGCTGAAAAGAGAAAGCTTAAGTCAGCCAAAACGGATCTGAAAAAGGCACAGGAAGAGGCTGACAAAGTGAAATAATATCGTCTACATAATGGTAAGGCTCATCTTTATAAGCCTTACCATAAAATTCTGAATCACAAGAGGATTAGTGGCGGATCAGTGCCAGCTCGTCTTCTGACAGGCCGGTCATTTGCATAACGGTATTACGGTCAATGCCGTTCCGCAGCATGGTACGGGCAATTTTCAGCGTTGCTTCGCGCTCCCCTTTCTCAATACCACGCTGTTCACCAAGCTGAATACCTTGTTGAATACCTTGCTCAATACCCTTCTCGATGCCCTTCTGCTCCAGCTGCTGTGCGATGGTCATAAGTGCGTCTCCGTGTTGCGGCACACGCTGTGCCAGATCGCGAACGAAGGCTTCAGAGTCAGCTGACTCGCCCGCCTGCAATAAATAGTGTATCAGCGCTGTTACCTGGGGTGAAGAAAGATAATCCGCCATCAGTAACGTGGCCAGACGATCGGTAAGCGTAGCGATATCGCGCTGGTGAATATGCTTCTGTAACAGCGTCAGCGCGGCCATGCTGCGATGCTCCATTATCTCCTCGTCCGGAATGACCGTAACATCAACCAGGGGAAAGGAACTCCCGTAGAGTTTTCCCGCCAGCGCCGGGTCATCGAACTCGTCGAGCCATCGCGTTGGGTAAGGATAGGGGCTGCGTTTGCCGGTATAGAAGAGGATCGGTATCACCAGCGGCAGCGTTTTATGCCCAGCCTCAAGGTGCCGCTGCATGGCGGCCACAGCGTACCGCATAAGCCTGAACGCCATATGTTTGTCCGGAGTGGACTGATGCTCGATCAGTACATGTATATACCCGTCACCGGCAGTGGTCTTCAGGCTGTAGAGGACGTCGCTGAAATACTGGCGCAGGTCATCTTCAACAAACGAGCCGGATTCCAGTTTCAGGGTGCTGAGGTCGCAGACAGAACGCAGCTCTTCAGGGAGGTGCAGTTCCATGAAGTCGCGGGCAATATCAGGCTGTGTGAGAAACTGCCTGAATGTCGCATCGTGGGGTGTGGGTGTGCTGTTCTTTTTTTTCATCGGATCTGACTCTGACAATCACACGCGCATGGTATCACAGGCGGAAAGTGATAAAAAAACGCCACAGCCCTATAACCGCGGCAGTTACCGGATGGTGGTTAATCAAAGTCGGCATAGGGGGTAAGCGGTTCGGGCGGCATATTCAGATCGCCTTCCCAGCCTGCCAGGGAGTAGCGGGCATAGATAAGTGCATGGCTGGGCGTATAATCTTTAGCCTGCTGAATATCAATACCTGCCCCCAGCGTCCAGTGCGAGGTCAGCCTGCGCTCTATCAGCGCCCGTAGCGTGTAGCCAAAGCCGCTGCTGCTGCTGTCGCTGCCTGTAGGGTTATCGCGGGTCAGTGCTCCAAAATCGAGCGGATAGCGCGACTCTGCATGGGTTTTTGAGTAAGACCAGGAGACGGAGCCTGCCAGATCATAAGACCAGTTTTCTGTGCGCTGCCGCCAGGTGACCGGCACGGAGAGCGAGTTATAGCGCTGCGGGCTGTAGTAGCCTCCCTGCCCCAGTGAGTAATCACTCAGATCGCGGGCGTAATGCCACACCATGCCGTTCAGGCCTATCGTCGCCCGCCGGTTATCTTCATTGATCAGCTTGTAATAGTACCCCGCCATAACCCGCTCACGAGAGTTATCCGCTACGTTTTTGCCGGTGAGTTGATGCGCGCTGAGAGAGGCCCAGATGCCGTTGGCGTTGCCCTGGTCGTAGCTCAGACCAATCGCTCCGCCGGTTGCGACCACCCCGCCCCAGGTCTTGCCGCTGGCCAGATTCGGATCCTGCGCGCCAGCGTAAGAGAGTAAGGAGCTGGAAATGGGCCGCCTGGATGCAGTCAGCGACACCCCCAGATCCTGCACATCGGTATGCCATGTCAGCCCGCCGACCCAGTTAGTGACGGCAAACCCCAGCGGTGTGCTGCCCAGGTCTGCCGACCATTGCTCGCTCCTGTAGCCCAGGCCGACGCTGGTGCCGTTCTGCTGCTGCCGGAAGTTGCGGTTACAAACGGCGGTGTCACTGGCGCAGGTGCCAAAGTTTTCATCAATAGTGCCCGTGCTGCTGCGCGAGAACGATCCCGCAGAGAGATCGACGTTATCAATCCGCAGGAAACCTTTCCCCACAGAAAACGGCGCTTCGGCTTCAATCATGGTGGTATGGGCAGTGAAGTCCGAGACGCCGCCCGTACCCTTGTTACGCGAATAGTCTTCCTCCAGCGTCAGCGTGACCTCCTGCTGACGATAGAGATCGGCAGCGTCACGACGAATGCCGCGTTTAAGCCAGTCGTCGCGCTGGTCGTTGCGGGTCAGCCGGGTGTAATCATCATTATTATCCGGCTGAGCGGGACTGATGCCGCTGGCAACCATTGCCCTGGCGTAATCAGCCCTGGCGGCCTCGGGCTGTTGCTGAAGGGCTTCAACCCTGGCCGCATCGCGGTAAAGCAGCGCGCTGCTTTGCGAGGGGCCTTCTCTGGCGACCAGGGGCTTCAGGTGCTGATAGAGTGCAGCGGCCCGCTGCGGTTCTCCTGCATCCAGCCAGGCGTTTGCCGCTCTTCGTCCACTGTTCAGGCTCTGAAGAGGGAAATCCGCTGGCAAGGCGCTGAGCTGTGTGCGGGCCTCCTTCAGTTGCTTCAGCGCCACCAGCGCTTCGATCCTATCCAGACGGGCTTCCGCTTCTGCCAGCTGGCGATCTCTTTCCAGACGATCCGCGAGATCCTGCAAGCTCCGATCCCATTTCGCCTTCGGCAGGAGATGGAGCTGGGCCAGCGCTGCGTCGGCACGATCGCTGCCGGAAAGATAGAGCGCATAGGCATAGACCTGCACGGGTGACTCTGGCTGCTGTCGGGCCATGGCCTGCATCAGCCCATCGGCAGCCTGAGGCTGACCGGCGTGGCGCAGCGCGCCTGCCAGCCGGTAGTTCAGCCAGATATCGTCTGGAGTAGCCTGCTGCGCCAGACGATATTTCTCTGCCGCCTGCTGCCAGTTGCCAGCCTCTGCCAGCCGCTCCCCTTCTGCGCTAAGCGCGTTGCTGCGCAGGCTGGCGAGGGTATCACTTACCGCGCGTTTCTGTGCCGCCGAAAGCCCGTTAATAAACGCCAGCGCCTGCTGCGGTGACTGCTGCTGATAAAGTGCGGCAAGCCGCCGGACGGCAGTGGCGTTATCAGGATCGCTACGCAGGGCCTGCCTGTAGAGTGCTTCTGCCGCAGACGAATTTTTGCGCGCCTGCGCCACATCACCCTGCCCAATCAGCGCATAGCCATCGCGGTTATCCAGACTGCGGGCCAGCTGGTAATAACGGCTTGCCTGAGTCAGATCGCCCCCCGCCAGCGCTTTGTCTCCCTTAGCAATCGCCAGCCAGTACTGGTTTGAGTGCAGCAGGCTCTGCCATTTGCCGATATCGGTGCCTCTGGCATCTGCGGCTATCGCCCGCTGGAAATAGCCGTTGGCCGCTTCACGGTTATTTGCCCGTGCCAGCGCCTGGCCCATTGCGCCCAGCAGTTCAGGATCGTCTGGCGTCGCTTTTAACGCCGCGCGTAATGCCGGCAGTGCGGCGCTGCTCTGGCCCCGGTCGATCATCGCCAGCCCGCGCAGGCGCTGCTGATAAGCGGGATCGGCCAGCATTTTTTGCTGACGGGACAGCTCTGCCAGCCCGTCTGACTGCGGTTTGTCGCGTGTAAAGGTGGCGAGGTAGGCTCTCAGCTGCGCCACGCTTTGCGGCGTAACCGGCTGGGATTTGATGCTGCTGAGCCACAGCTCGGCGGCCTGTACCTGGCCGGCGGGATCGGCCGCCACCGCCTGAAGCTGCTTCACCGCTGCCGCCATGTTATTGCGGCTCAGCTCCATCCGCGCTATCGCCATGCGGACATTGATGCTGCCTGGCGCCTCACGCTCCAGCGCGGAGAGTTCCTCCAGCGCATGTGTCTCCTCTCCCGGCAGCTGCGCCACTAATCGCCAGTACTCCAGCGCAATATCACTGGAAGGAAATATGCCGTTGAACTGCCGATCGTAGGCTGTACGGGCTTCTGCAAAGCGTCCGGCGGTAGCGAGCAGCCTGGCCTGTTGCAGCTGCTGCCGTCCCGCTTCCGACAGCAAACGCAAGCTGGCTTCAGCCTGGCGGGTAGTCAGCGAATCAGGGGAAATACCCTTCAGCGTTACCATCAGCTGGCGGGCTTTATCCTGCTGCCCCTGACGCAGCGCAAGGCGGATTTGCGCCGCCAGCACCTGCGGATCGTCCGGCGCAATCTTCTCCAGCCGGTAGAGCGACTCGCTGACCAGCTCATATTTATTGGTGGCTTCACCGATCCTGACCTGCTGCAACAGCCAGGCGATCGGTTCCACCTGCTCCGCTGCCGGTACGGCGCCGCTTAACGGCAGCAGCAGCAGCGGCAGAAGCAGGCTCAGCCGTGAACGTTTCACTCCCGGTCATCCTCGTCACCCAGACGATGGCGGCTTACGCGCTGCATCAGACGCCAGACCAGCAGCGCAAACACCACCACCACCACGGCGGCAAAGAGCGCCAGCAGCACCGGATGCGAGGCCAGCGCATTCCACAGCCGTTCATACCAGGGGAGATGGCCTACCCAATATGTCTCGCCCACCCGCAGGCTGCTGACGCCGGAGTCGCGTATAACCGAGGCGGAACCAAAGATGGCGGCCCGCTTGCCGCTGTCGGTCAGCGCACCGTTCAGCAGCGTCCAGGCCTGCGGGCTGTCTGCCAGCAGGGCAACGACGCTGCGCTGGGCAGCAAACGGCGACTGGAAACCGACCAGCGCCGCCACCGGCGCGGCTGAGCTGATCGTGGTCTGGCTTTCGGCCCGGCGATCGTCAGGTGAAGAGGAACCGCCTGAGAACGCGGCCTGCCGGTTCGGTTTGTTCACCCAGCTTTTCGCCGCCTCCACCAGCAGATTCACCTTATCGTCGCCTCTCAGGGCAGCAGGTAGCGTGCCGATCATCAGCAGGTCGGCGTCATACTCTTTCGCCTTGCTCCAGTCATCGGTCATCTGCACTTTCAGCGCCGGATAGCCGGTCTGGGCAGAAATGTTACCTAATGCATTCAGCAATGCGCTGACCTTGCCCGGCTCTGGCCGGTCACTGATCAGCACCAGCGTTTGCGCCAGGTCAGCGTTACGGCTGAAGGGAAAGCCCGCACTGGCAAAGGCACCCAGCGAAGGCATCTCCATGTAATGGCGGTAGCCGGAGAAGTCCACCGTAGAGTTGGGGTCAATCACCACATGATTGGTAACAGGGGTGATGGTCTCGCAGCGGCCTTCACTGGTGGTGTTGTTATAGGTTCCGCCGATAAAGGTACTGGCGTAATCGAAGTCAAACCGCAGCTGATTAACCACGCCCAGCTGTAGCGCCGGAATGGTGAGCCGCGTACCGTTGTCCAGCAAGCCCTGTACCAGCGGAATGCGCAGCAGCTGTTTGCCCTCTTCCCGTTTGGTGGTTAGCGCATAATCCTGCACAAACTGATCGTTCAGGTTCACCGCCAGCCGCGAGCCATCATCCTGCACCGGTGAGGTATAGCGGTATTTGATATCCATATCGATACCGCGCGCGCGCACCAGGAACAGATCCGGCGGCAGCTTCAGTGTCAGGGCTATGGGGCCGGGCTGCATGCCATCGGCCTGGAGCTGGCCCCGGAACTGTTGCAGCTCGCCAAAGGTGGTGGCGCGATCGGTACGCACCCAGTTTGGCGCATCGTAAGGCTGCCGGGCTGCCAGCGATTTTACGCTGTCGATGGTGGAGGTTTCTCCGCGCAACAATATTTCCCCCTGCGCAATTCCCTGCACCGCTGTCAGCAAATCGTTGTCGTCACGGCCCAGAATCAGCAGTAATTTCTGGTACGGATTACCCGGCCTGTCGATCATCTCTACCGTTGGTTTATCTACCGGCGGCAGCGTTTTCAGGAAATCTGGCCGTTTGTCGTTTGTGGCGAAAACCACAGCATGCTGTTTTTCCGGCAAGGCGTTATAGAGCACCGGGAAAGTCTGCCCACGCCAGTCAGCTTTGGTACCGAACCAGGAGGCGAGCACCGCCGCCGCACGCTGTTCACCTACATCAGGCGCAGCGGCGAAAATCATCGGCAGCGACAGGGGACGGCTCTCCCGCGCATCAAAGAACGGTTCCGGGAAGTGGGAGAGATCGTTTTTGACCGGCAGCTTCTGTAGCGCCATCTCCAGCGTGCTTGCCTTGCCGATCTCCAGCCAGATGGCGCTGTTTGCCGGATTTTCGCAGATGTTAGCGTAATGTCCTACCAGCTCCAGACGGATGCGGTTAAAGTCGCCAATCAAACGCGGATCGATAGGCACCTGAACCTGACTGGTTTTTCCCAACTCTTCGGCGGTTATCGGAACCAGGCCTGCCAGCTCATCATTCAGATAAACTTTAAGATGCGAAAGTGAAGGGATCAACGAGGGTGAAGGGCGGAAAGTGAGATTCAGCACCGCTTTAGTAACCACCTCATCACTGCGCACGCCAAACTCAATCTGCCCCTGGGTGCGGGTTCCCAGCAGAGTAAAGTTGCCCGGCGGGGGCGCTATCTCAGAAAAAGTCGACAGCGCGTTGCGTACCGGGGCTGCCGGGTCAATGTCCGGCTCCGCGCGCAGCGATGAGGGGGTCGTTATCGGCTGAGAAAAGGTTTCCGGCGCGGCCTGCACCACCGGCGTCATACTCAGCAATAACGCCATGAACCAACCTGGTTTTATCGTCATCTTGTCTTCATCTGTAAGGGGGAACCCACGCTGCTCACCATCCGCGGGGAAAACGAGGCTATCCAGCCTGCCAGCCGCGTCAGCAGCGCAAACAGTCCGCGCAACGGAGCGGGGCCATGTTCGGCAAGCCGTAAATAACCCCGGAAGCCCAGCACCACAATATCAGCCAGGCTCTGAACAGGTTTATCTTCGGGGAAACTGTCCTGCCACAGTGCCCAGGTATCGGCGCGGGCAAAGGTACACTGAATAAATTCCACCTGCTGTTCCGTCGTCAGCTCATGCAGGCGGATACCGGCACGACGCCCAAAGGTTCGCTGCACCACACAGGGAAAACTGAACTCCTGCTGGCCGCGGCGCAGCAGCAGGTAAACGGTATCGTGCTCGCTGAGCTGGTTTTCTTCTTTCATCTCCACGCCCACGCCGCCGTCTGAGTAGTCACGTAGCGTGCAGGGGAGCATATGGCCGTCAGCCCTGGCCAGCGCAGCGGGCATCGCAATTTCAACGCGATGGGCTTCCCGGATCTGTCTGGCCTCTACCGATACGGCAACCGCGCCACCCAGGATAATCAGGTTATAGAGCACCCACACCAGGCTGACGATAACCGTCAGCACCTCGTGCGGCGGCCCATATTGCAGCCGCCAGAGGGCCGCACCCACGCCCGCCAGATTAAACAGCACCAGGCACATATAAGGTCTGGTGATCACCCAGTCCAGATGCTGCTCTTCCACCAGACCACCTTTGGCGGTGACGTTGAATTTGCCTTTATGGGGATTAAACAACGCCGCAGTGGTGGGTCTGGCGATATACCAGGCCAGCACCGTCTCGTAGACTTCACTCCAGAACGAATGTCGCCAGCGCCCCTGAATGCGTGAGTTAGTAAGGCTGGTGTGGATCATATGCGGCAGCACGAAAATGGCGATAACCAGCGCCGGGGCAAAAATAATAAAGGCGTGGAGAAGCAGAAAAGCGAGCGGCGCCAGCAGAAATATCAGCCGGGGTATACCGGCCAGGAAGTGCAGCATGGCGTTGGCATAGCAGAGCCGCTGCACCAGCTTCAGCCCCCTGCCCGTGAGCGGATTATCCAGCCGGAAAATCTGTACCATCCCTCTTGCCCAGCGAATACGCTGCCCGATATGGGCGGAGAGACTTTCTGTTGCCAGTCCGGCAGCCTGCGGGATACGGATATAGGCAGAGGTGTAGCCCTTACGGTGCAGGCGCAGCGAGGTATGCGCATCTTCCGTCACCGTTTCCACCGCGATACCGCCAATCTCATCCAGCGCGGAACGGCGGATCACGGCGCATGAACCGCAGAAGAACGCCGCATCCCAGACATCGTTGCCATCCTGCACCAGACCGTAGAACAGCGTGCCTTCGTTTGGCGTGCGGCGGAACCGGCCAAGATTGCGTTCGAACGGGTCGGGCGAGAAGAAGTGGTGCGGCGTCTGAAGCATCGCCAGCTTCGGGTCCTTCAGGAACCAGCCAAGCGAGACTTGCAGGAAAGAACGGGTAGGCACATGGTCACAGTCAAAAATCGCCACATACTCGCTGCGGCAGACGGTTTTCAGCGCATGGTTGATGTTACCCGCTTTGGCATATTCCCGGCTGGGGCGCGCAACATACTGCACGCCAATTTCCTGCGCGAATTTGCGAAACTCAGGCCGGTCACCGTCATCCAGCAGATAAATTGTCAGCTTCTCTTTTGGCCAGTCGATGCCCAGCGCGGCGTAGAGCGTCGGCTTCACCACGCTTAGCGCTTCATTGTAAGTGGGCACTAACAAATCCACGGTAGGCCAGCTTGCCGTCTCTTGCGGCATCGGCACCGGTTGACGCTGCAACGGCCACAGCGTCTGGAAATAGCCCAGTACCAGCACCACCCAGGAGTAGGTTTCTGCCGCAATCAGCAGCAGCCCAAAGGTCAGGCTGACCGGATCATCCCAGTTCAGCGTGGAGGTGTAGCGCCACCAGAGATAGCGGCAGGAGATGGTCAGCGAGAGTACGATCAGCATCATGGTCGGCAGCCTTCCGGGGATGCGGCGCACCACCATCGCCACGCTCCACAGCAGCAGCACAAACACCAGTTGGGTAAAGAAGTCGAACGGCTGGGAGATACAGAGCAGAGCCAGCGCGGAGGCGGTCAGGATCGCGATACCAAACAGCGCGCGACGCAGCAGAGGGGGCAGGCGTTTAAGATGGCGATCCGCTTTACCGGCTATCTCCCGCTCTGTCGCCCACCGGGGTAATTTAGCCAGCCAGAGGCGGGCGCGTTGTCGCCAGCTTTGCAGCGGGATAAAAGGCGAGCGCCCGCTGCGGCTGACGGCATCCAGCGGCAGCACCAGCAGCAGCCAGAGGCTTTGCAGGACATAGCGTAAACAGTCCGCAGGACGCGGTCTTTGCGGGGAGATATGCGGATAGAATCGGTGGCGGCTGGCGTGAATCTGTTGCCAGCCGGGCTGTTCAAACCTCAGCACCGCCCAGGCGAGTATCAGCCAGAAACAGTGCAGCCCGGCAGTCAGCGCCGGGGTACCCTGCTGGCGAAACCCGCTGTAACGCTGTTGAAGGCCGAGGAAGACCGACGGCATCAGAAGCCAGCGCAGCAGCATCATGCCGCGTTCCCATGCAGATTGATCAGCGCCCAGCTGGCAAAAGTCATCATCTCTTCCGCCGCCAGACTCTGCGGGCGATATTCCGTAAACGGCTGTTTGTTCAGCAGCGCTTCGGCTACCGCTTCGTCACGGTGAACAGAGAGCGGGATCAGGTTGTCCAGCGTGGTCAGCCAGAGCTGATGCAGATCCTGCTGAGACTTGCTGAGGGGGAAAAACTGATTCAGCAGAAAGAGGTTACCGGCGGCGAAGCGCTGCTGATGCAGCCGGATATGGCAATTGGCATCCGGCACCAGCACGCTGATAACCCGATCGGCCAGCGGCAGCAGGGAATGCGTCCAGGGCGTGGCACCCGCAGGAACGTCCAGTAAAATCCAGCGGTAAGTCTGGCGAAGCTCTGCCAGATGAGCCGCCCAGAGACCGCCATGCGCCAGCGGCTGGCTGACAAAGGTCATCAGTTCCCGATCGTCTATCTCACCGAACGGGACAAAATCCAGGCCTGGCGCATAGCGCAGGGCGCTTTGTTGCCAGGGCTGATCGTCGAGCGCAGCACGCAGCCAGCCACGGGGATGAGTGGGCGGGGTATTAAAATGGAGGCGCAGCTGGTTATCCGGCGACAGATCCACGACAGCCACCGGTTCTTCCAGCGTATGCAGCGCCCAGGCAAAAGCGGCGGTCAACGATGTTGTTCCTGCCCCGCCCCGCACGCCCTGAAGAGCAATAACTGGCACTACCGATCCTCATCAAAGTGGGCAGTAGCCAGTTCGGCAAGCAGCGGCCAGCGGGCCACAATGCCCTCCAGCCGCTCCTGACGCGCAATATCCACGTAGCGCCAGCCCTGTAACGAAAAGGCGTCGGCTAATGCCCGAATATCATCCTGTGCCTCACCCATCGCGGCTGTCACCGGCAGGTGCTTTTCACTCGTCATAAAAACCCTTTTGCAGCAGAAAAGAGAGCTAAAAAACCGTGACTGGCTTAAGATTTTTCTTATCTTTAGTTTAAATCGGATTCATGTGAGTTGTAATGTATATTTAGTATAAGACACCTTCAGAATTACTTTTATCTGGTCTACTTTTAACCCATGTAACAGGACGTGTTGCGGAAAAAATATGGCTTCTTCATTCACATTGGGTTTCGATCAGGTTCGGGATGAATTAATGCTGATGCAGCCCGGTTGTTACTGGGTGACCGCTGACCGGGAAGAAGATGCGCGCTTGCTGGCTCGCCAGTGCATCAGCGTGCAGCGTTCGGTTGCCTTAATCGCTTCCGGCAGCCAGCCGCAGGATCTGCTTACGCCCGCGCCCCAGGGCGGCCCCGATGCCATTCCCCTGTTTTCCCTGCCGGAAACCCGCCAGGCTCTGCTGAACCTGACCGATGACCTGGCGCGAGTCTTACCGGAAAAGCCCCGGCTGGTGATTTTTTTCACCTCCTCACTGCTGTGGGAAAAAATAGCAGCAGAGGAGATAAAAAACTGGCTGAAGTCCCTGCAAAGCTGGTTAAGTGGAAAACAAATTTCGCTGCTGATCCTCACCTCGGGGTCGGGCATCAATAACGTTCGTCATCACCTCCAGGTTTTCTATCGTCATCTTGAAGGCCTCTCCCAGCTTGACTGGCAGCAGGACAGCTGGCATTACCGCATTAACTGGTGGGCAAACGGTGACGGGATGCTGGCTGACCGGGCAATGCGCCTCTCCGCCGGTGAGCACTGTTTCACGCTGATTACTCAGGAGGAGCAGAGTACGCCGCTGACCCTGAATGATGAGCAACTCTGTATTGCAGAAAAATCGGTGCTTGAAGGCGCTCCGCCGCTCTCCAGTTTGTGGCATCTGTTCGACGATAACCACGCGGTTTACGACCGTGCCATGCAGGCCAATGCCGCCACCGTACTCTTTGCCCTGCAACACAGCGACGCCATTCCCGATATGGCGAGTCAAATCCACAGCCTGCGTCGTTCACGAGGGAGCGGGCTGAAAATTGTGGTGCGCGAGATGCAAACGGCGCTGCGTTACAGCGATGAGCGCCTGCTGCTGGCCTGCGGTGTTAACGCTATCGTGCCGTTCAGCGCGCCACTCTCAAGGCTCCTGACCACCCTTGAAGGCATTCAGGGCCAGCTGTTTAATCGCCATGTGCCAGCCGACCTTTCCGCCCTGCTGAAATCAATGCAGCCGTTACAGGAGCGGGGCTATCTGTCGCCTGAAGCCTTCTCTGATTCAGTAACGCTGCTGGTGAATAACACGCTGCTGCCGGAAAACGGTAAAGGGCTGCTGGTGGCGCTGCGGACGGTGCCTGAGCTGAAACCAGAACAGGCGCTGACGCTCTGCAAGCCACGGCGATATGGCGATCTGATTACGCTGGCGGGCAATCGGCTCTACCTGTTTCTCTCTTCCTGTCGCTTTAACGACCTGGATACGGCGCTGAAATTTATCTTCCGCCTGCCGCATGATGAAATTTTCACTAACCGGCTGGTCTGGTATGAAGATTTGCAGATCCTGTCGGAGGTTCGCCAGATGGCGGGGAAGGTGAAAACGGCCAGGCACGCGGCCCCGGTGGCTTCCGCGCCAGAGCAGGCCGCTCCGGCACCCACGGAGGCGAAACCTCGCCGTGAGCCACAGGATATTACTCTCGGTCAGCCCCCGGAAGTGGATGTATGACGTTGATGGATGGGGTACAGATCCTGATCCTGCTGGTTCTGTTACTGCTCTTACTCAAACCTTTTTATGCCCGCTGGCTGCCGAAAAAGTGGCACGGGCTGCTCCTGCGTTTAACGCCGCCCCGCTCACTAAAATATGAAGGGACCTGGCGACGTAAATCTTCAACATCGGACAAGCAATGAGCCTTCGTAATGCAGCTACGTTCCCCGCGCGCTGGCGCGGACTGGGCGGCTGGAACTTCTATTTTCTGCTTAAATTTGCCCTGCTGTGGTTTGGTTATCTCAACTTTCATGCGCTGGCCAACCTGGTGTTTCTCGCCTGGCTGATTTTGCCGGTGCCCTCTGACCGCCTGCACCGCCTGCGCAACTGGATCTCCCTGCCGATCGGCATCGGGCTGTTCTGGCATGACACCTGGCTACCGGGACTGGAAAGCATTCTGAGCCAGGGGAGCCAGCTCACCGGCTTTTCCACGGCTTATCTGCTGGATCTCATCAACCGCTTTATCAACTGGCATATGGTGGGCACCGCTTTTGTGATGCTGGTGCTCTACCTCTTTATCGCCCAGTGGATAAGGGTGACGGTGCTGGTGTCACTGCTGCTGCTGTGGATTAACGTAGTGAATATTGCCGGTCCTTCGTTTGCCCTGTTGCCCGGCAAAGAGAGCACACCGCCACCGGCGTTAACCAGCGCAGCGCAACCCAAAGTTGCCAACGGGCCAGATCAGTCTGCACCGCCCACCAGCGCCAATCTGACAGCGTATCTGAATACGTTTTACGCCAACCAGAAACAGCAGATCACCCATTTCCCTGACGCGTTACCGGCAGATTCAGCGCCGTTCGACATTCTGGTTATCAATATCTGTTCGCTGGCCTGGTCCGATCTGGAGGCTGCCCAGCTGCGCGATCATCCGCTGTGGAAGCATTTCGACATCATGCTGACCAATTACAATTCGGCCACAGCCTACAGCGGTCCGGCCGGTATCCGTCTGCTGAGGGCGAGCTGCGGACAAAGCTCGCACAGCGATCTCTATAAACCCGCCGATCAGCGCTGCTATCTTTTTGATAATCTTGCAAAGCTTGGCTTTAAGCAGCAGCTGATGATGGACCACACCGGTCTGTTTGGTAATTATTTGCAGGAGCTACGTGAAGAGGGAAATCTGAACGCTCCGCTGATGTCGCAGGCGGGGATCAGGCCGGAACTCACCTCTTTTGACAGCTCGCCGGTACTGAACGATGGCGAGGTAATGCAACGCTGGCTGGATGAGCGGCAAAAAAGCGCCGACGCCCGCAGCGCCACCTTCTACAACCTGATCCCGCTGCATGACGGCACGCGGGAGCTGGGCAGCAGCAAAACCGCCGCCTGGCCGTCACGGGCGAAGCTGCTTTTCGATCAGCTGGATGCGTTCCTGACCAGCCTTGATAAATCGGGCCGTCGGGTGATGGTGATAGTCGTGCCGGAGCATGGGGCCGCGCTGGAAGGCGACAAAATGCAGATGTCCGGCCTGCGCGATATTCCCAGTCCGGGCATTACGCACGTGCCGGTGGGCATTAAGTTTGTCGGCATGAAGGCACCACACCAGGAGCAGCTGAACGTTGCAACGCCTGTGAGTTTGCAGGCCTTGTCAGAATTGGTTTCCCGCGTGGTGGATGGTCAGCTCTTCAATGCCGCCAGTGTGAATATGACCCAGCTTACGGAAAACCTGCCGCAGACGCCGGTGATTTCCGAAAACGATAACGCGGTAGTGATGATCTATCAGGGGAAACCCTGGATACGGCTCAACGGCGGGGAGTGGGTAGCTTATCCGAACTGAGAGGGATCCGTTTGGAAAACGGAGCCTTACAACGTCTTTCAGGGCCTGGCCGGGATTTTAGCCGCTAAAATCCCGGCCAGGCACTTCTGTGCATAGCCATGCACCGGGGTAAAACTTATCAGGGCGTTTTTCATGGATTTTGACAAGGTAAAAATGCATCTTTTGACCCGAAGGCGGCAGAAACGCGCCGAGGTCGTTTCAGCGGGGCGCGCAACTGATGTTATGTTCAATACGGCATATGGGCAGGGTTATCCACAGAAAATCGGCTGCTGCAACAAAATTCAGGCGCGCACTGTGGCTTTCTGATTTCAGGCCGATAACAGAAATAACCACACCAGGGACTCCACAGCAATTAACAACATAAAGCCCTACCAGGCATCCCGTGAGGGATGCCTTTTTTCATTCCACTCCTATCCTGCCCCGACAAACCGCTGAATCAACAGGTTCACCCCCGGACTTTATGGTAAGCCGGAGTGACGTGCTGACTCGAGGAAGGATGGCTCACGATCCCACCTCTAAAATACATCCAAATACCTTAATATACTTTTATTGACTTTGTATGTAATTTGCATATAGTATAAATCATACTTTCAAGGGGGATATGCATGAATGATTCAGCTGTAGTTGTTTTTACTCCATATGGTTTTGACCGTCTGTTAAGTGATGGCGGTTCCGGTGCGTGGGTGCTGAGTAAGAAGCGCGCACTATCCTGTAAATATTTGGTTTGTGTGCAAAACAGAGAGGCTTCGGAAGCTAATCGAGAATATTGGGGAGTGGCTTCAGACCCGCACAGAAATGCTTTCTTTATTGGAAAAATTTCCGATGTGGTGGTCTCTCCGGAATGGGATGGGTCACGTCCAACAAGATGGCTGATTAGAGTGAGTGAGTATGCCAAAGTTGCATACCAGGATATGTGGAATGGAGCTAGGAATCCAGTTGCTTACTCTTCGTTAAGTGGCCTGGGTATTGATGAAAATGAATTATCTTTCATAAGGATGCCTGATGTTGAGATTAATTCACCAGAGCCCGTGCAGGAAGAAGAACCCTATCCGAATGGGATCTCTATCCAACAAGCAAAGATACTTTTATCTAAAAAGTATGAGGTTTCTGAGGAAAGTATAGAAATCGTTATCCGTGCTTGATCACTGATTTTCATTTGATTCATCAAAATTATAAATACTGCCTGGAGAATTTATGAACAAAACATGGGATGGTAATTTTCGCGATATTCCTTTAGATCACTTTGAAAAAATGAAGTCAAAGGCACGTCAACTGGCTGAGATGAAAAGAAAACCTTCGGATGAAAAAATGAAAGATAAAAATATTTTCATCCGCATTGGGATGTCGGGCACTGGCGTTAGGCCTAACTATCAAGTTGAGCTCCCTAATGGCCTCGTGATAGCAATTAATGGGATCAATCATGAGGTGTTTGGCGTTGAAGAGTTTGGTAAAAACTGGATTTCAAAGCCCTACAGTATTGAACATCTGAACAATATGCGCATGTTTGGCGGTTCTGTGGAGCCAGAGGGAGCCTAACTAACGGCGGTTCGTCGGCCAGATGTTATATTCAATCCGCCCGCGTGGCGGGTTCAGATGCAAAAAAGGCCGCCCGTTGGGCGACCTCTTCCGGCACTTCCTTTTGCAACCATCCGTTATTTGTACAGTTCGGCAGTCATGTACACGCCGTTATTGGTATAGGCGCTGGTGATTTTGTACTGGTCACCGTGCTGCTGTGCCTGTGCGGCGATTTTAGCTTCGGCACCGTCCAGTGTTGATGCGGTGGCGGATACGCTCTGGGCGAAGCTACCGAATGAGATCAGGGAAAGAGCGGCTACAGCGGCAAGTGACAGTGTTTTCATGGTTTTCATGGTCATAATCCTTCATTTGTATGGTGTGGAGGCTGTGTGCCTCCGATGAAAAGATTATAACCCAAGTTACTGTTAGCTTGCTAACTATTTATGCCATAGGTTGCGCCAATCAATCTTTTAGATTTCTGCCAGACAGTCCGGCAGAAATGATGCTCTGATTAAAATCGTCCGCCCACTGACTCAGCGATCTTTCAGCGCCAGCCAGGCCAGCAGGTGCAGGCTGGAGGAGAAGTAATCTTCATTATTATCCAGCCGATCGCTGAGATAGCCGGTCTGATTCAGCGTTAAATCACGCACCGCCAGCAGGCCGCCCGCCATGTTGTAAGGGGCTTTATCGTTGCTCATCACATCAATCCAGGCGGGCGTTTGCAGCCGTGAGAAGCCCATCCAGTAGCGCTGAAACGGCACCAGTTGCAGGCTTTGTGGATCATACCAGTAGAGATAGAGCGGCACGCGGATAGCATCATAGCTGAAGCGCGGCGGCCAGGCTGTCGCGGGCGCTACGCTGCCATCGGCATTCAGCGCTACCCAGTCAACCGGCAAACCGGCATCGCCAAAGCGCATCTTCGACAGCAAATCCATGCCGCTGTCGATCAGGTTATTCCAGACCTTCAGATGACTGCGGGCGGCAAAGTCGCGCCAGGCAGGAAACAGGAAATAGGAAGGATTCAGAACGACGTAGCTGGTTTTGTTGAAGCCCTGATTGCCCGGCAGCATCACGGTCTGGCCGCCGAAAGCTATCACCTCACGGTCAACAATCGCTTTCTGAATACGATCGGAAGCCTGTAGATAAGCGGGGTTCTGCCACTTCTGTCCCGCCTTCAGCAGCGCCCAGGCAATCAGCACATCCCCGTCAGAGGCATTATTTTTGTCAGCAACCGGGTCCGCCGCGGCGGGGTTATACTTCCAGTAGAACAGGCCGGTTTGCGGGTTCTTCAGGTGCTGCTGGGTCCAGCGCCACAGGCTGTCAAAGCTGCTGCGGTCGTTGTACCAGACGGCCATCAGCATCCCATAGCCCTGCCCTTCGGTATGGCTGACGTTGTTGTTGCCCGTATCCTGAATACGCCCGTCGCTGGTCATAAAGCGGCTTTTAAAGCTGTTCCAGCCCTCTGCCGCTGTCGCCTGCGCGCAGCCCAACAGCATCGCAATAACGATAACGCTCACCCTGAGCAGAGACATTTTTAACTTCCTCATAGCTGATAACGGAAGTTCAGCGTGGCTTCACTCTCCGTCTCTTCACATACCAACGACACGGCGGGATTGCCGCCCTGATCGCGCAGCCAGCGCGCATAGAGGCCCAGCAGCACCGCCCCTAATGCCTGACGCCACTGACGGGCATCCATCAGGCCGTCTCCCGGCGGTAGCGCCATATGGGAGATCACAATTGCGCTCTCACGCGGTTGCAGATCGACAAACCCCCAGTTGAACTGCGCCAGCACCGCGTTGATCTGCATCTCCAGATCCGCCACGGTTTGCAAGGCGCCCAGCGGGTAGCGGGTCGCTAACGTCTCGCCCATCTGTTGCAGAAAAGCGTGGCTCTCCCGCTCGCCCGCGTTGCGCAGCATGCCGTTAATCATCACGCTCAGTAAATCGAACCAACCTGGCTGATACTGCTGCTGACGATAGTAATTCAGCGTACGCTGTGTAAGTTCACTCATGCTTATTTGTCCCCGAGCATATAGCGGAAATAGAGTTTCGCGGTGCTTTCGTTGTAATCACCAAAGGTGTCATAGCCCAACTGGCCGCCGATGGTCACGTCTCTGTTCACCTTGTAGTCCGCGCCTGCGTGCAGATTATAACCAATGCCGTTTTTACTGCCGCCAGCATAGTAAGCCTCGGTGGCGTAACCGCCATTGTAATAGCTTTCCAGCTGCGCCTGTTTGTCCGGATCCGTTGGGAAGTAAGCGCTGCGATCCTGTGAATAGGACTGATAACCCACCGAGCCGCCCACCTTCACGTTCAGATCGTCGTAATTCTTGCTCCAGTCCACCGGGAACGAGACGGCGACAAAGTTCTGCGGGCTGAAGTAACCGCCCTGGCCGTAAGTGTAGTAGCTGAGGTTTTTCGAGAAATCCATCCAGCTCATGCTGATCCCTGTTTTCAGCTCGCTGCTGTCATCATGGAACGGACGGACATACGCCCCTGCCGACCCCATAACGCTCTGGTTGCTCTCTACATTCTCGCCCAGGTAGCTGTAGCCGCCCGCGCCAAAGTAGAAGCCAGCATCGCCGTTATCGTAACTTAACAGCGCGTTACCGCCGTTTTTGGTCACGCGGCCCCAGCGTTTACCACTCAGCTTATCTTCCACACCCACATAGGAGAGCAGGCTGTCGGTGACGGCGCGGCGTTCACCCGTCAGGATCAGCGTCAGGTAATCCGTCAGCTTAGGCGACCACTGGATGCCGCCCACCAGCGTGCTGAGATCCTGCCCCAGCGGCGTCGAACCCAGATCAATTTTGAATTTATCGTTTGTCAGGCCCAGATTCACTTCCACGCCAGAAGCGTTTTGCGAGCCGGGTGAATTGAGCTTCACTTCTGACGGCAGAATATTATTAGCCTGGGCGCTGCGCCCCTGTTCCAGCGCCTGCGTACCAAAACGCGGCGCCGCCGAACTGGAAGCACTGCCTGCGCTCAGGGTTACCGGGGTCAGGGTGAAGTCGAAACGCGTGTCGCCATACGGCACGGTAGACCAGGTGAGTGGCGCTTTCGCTTCCGTCAGCTTGCTGAGGCCCGATTCGCCATCGCGCCCTCTGACCTGTACGCCACCCTGTGCCCAAGTTCCGGTCCGCTCCTGCAAATCGTCCATCATGGTATCGATCTGATGCAGCGTGCGGCTCTGCCGGGAAGGCACCTCCGCGCTGGTGGTTTGTAACGCCGCATCGCTGCCAGCGGGAGCCTGCTGCCATGGCATCACGGCACCGTAGGCAGAAGGTGAGCGGCGCTGGGAAGGGGTGGTGCGGTTAATAAAGGGATTGTCTGCCAGCGACAGCCCGCCAATGGCCGGCGTGGTGCCGCTGGTCGCGCCTTCCAGGCCAATCATTTTACCGCGCGCGGTGCGCAGATAAGCCAGCGCCTGCTGGTGATCGCCATCCGCTTCCGCCACACGCGCCATTAACAGCAGGCGCTCCGGCGTTTGCTCACCGCGCAGTCCGGCTACCAGCCCTTTCGCTTTCGGCAGATCGTTGTTAGCCAGCGCCACGTCGATGGCGCCCACACGAGCATCCTGAGTTGGCGTGTCGCGGGTCATCAGGTAGTCATAAACTACGCCAGCATCTTTATTCATTTTGCCGGACTGATAGAGGCGCGCCATGGCGAACATTAAGTCGGTGTTTTGCGGGTCGTGCTGCAACGCGCCAATCAGCTTGTCGTAGGCGGCGGCATACTGCTTCTGCTCGCGCAGACGGTCGGCTTCCTGAATGAGGTAGCCATTCTGAATACCTGCCAGCTGGGTTGGCGTGCTGCGGGATTGCAATTCCGGGTTGCTGAGGAAGCTCTGCGCCTCTCCACTGAGACCGGCCTGATTCAGCACCGCGACCTGGGTTGCATAGTCGCCAGCGTTACCCTGCACGCCGCGCTGCATATTGGTGCGCACCACGGAGACTGCCGTGGACAAATCGCCCGCATCGGCCAGGCCTTTCGCCAGATTACCCGCATCTGCCGGGTTCTCCGGTGGGTTCACCGCCAGCGCTTTCAGGGTATTTGCCGCAGCAGCGTTGGCGCCCTGCGCCAGATATTGCTGCGCCACAGCCATCTGTAGGTTGAAATTGGCACGGCGCGACAGTTCACGCATCTGGCTGCTCTGACTGCGGGCAGGAATACGGGCAATCAGTGACTGTGCCTGCTGCCAGGCACCGCTTTCGCTGGCGAACAGCGCTGCGGCGTAAATCTCATTGTTGCTGGCGCCGCTACGGAAAGCGGGCTGCATGATACCGGCAGCCAGGGAACTCTTCCCCTGCTGTTGATAAAGGCGGGCCAGATCCAGACGCACCCAGGGATCGGAGGGGAAACGCTGAATACCCTGCTGGAGAAGGGCGATGGCCTGCTGCGTATTGCCTGCTGCCAGCGCCTGTTTGGCCTGACGGCGTACCGGATCGCTGGTGACGGCGGGACGTGGCGTCACGCTTTCGCGCACGCTGTCCGGCAGGGAAGACAACAGGGTGCTGGCTTCAGCGCCACGGTTTTGCTGGCGCAGTACGTAAAACAGCCCCTCTTTCGCCGCACGGTTATCGGCGTCGCTTTGCAGGATGGAACGGTAAGTCTGTTCTGCCGCTTCCAGCTGGTTGCTGCGCCGCTGAACGTCCGCGCGGAACAGCTTCGCGGAGATCCCTTTTTCGCCCTCAGCCTGGGTTAAGGGTTCGCTTAAGCTCAGCGCCTGAGCGGTATTGCCCGCTTTCATCGCCTGCTGCGCGGCAGCCAGCTGCGCGTAGAAGCGGGCATCTGTTGCCTGTTGCTGACGCTGCTGGCCGTTTTCCCCACCCTCCTTCGCCGCACGCTCCAGATAGTCGGCTGCGGCCGCATAGTTACCGTTGCGCTGGGCAACGTAGCCCAGACCCGCTAACGCATCCGCATCCTGCGGATTAGCCTGAAGCACCTGGTTAAAGGCCGACTGCGCACCGCTCACGTCGCCGCTGTTCAGCGCGGTAAAGCCCTGGCCTTTCTCGGCACCGCCCGCATTCTTACGGAAATATTCCATCACCGTACGATCCTGCGGATGGCGCTGCTGGTAGTGCTGGTAGAGCGGCGCATCGCCCGGCTGTGGGCCTAACCACATCAGCGCCTGACGCAGTGAACGGTCTGCATCCGGATTGCCGTCAGCCATGCTTTCCAGTATCTGCAACCCTTCACGGCGGGTCGATTCCTGGTAGGTCAGCGCTTTGCCCAGCGCCAGTTTCGCACCGGTATCCTGAGGATTCTGCGCGGCGAACTGACGGAGATTATCGACGGCCTGCGGCAGCAGCGTACGGTCGCCCGCCATCGTCAGGTAATATTCCGCCGCAACGCTGGCAGGCGGCTCATTGCCACTGAAGGTGTTGCGCCAGGTTTGCAGAGAAGCGGAAATGTTACCGCTGCGCGCCTGCTGGCGGGCCAGCGCAAGCTGCGCTGTCGGCACAGACTGCAACTGGCGGGCCTGGTCCAGCTCCGCCAGCCGCGGATCGTTGGGTGAGGCTTCGCTCAGGCGGGTGCGCCATGTAGCGGCCGTGGCCGAGTCGCCGCTCTGCTGCGCCCAAAGCGCCATCAGATAGAGCGCCTGGGTGTTGCCGCGATCCACCATCAGCACTTTGTTCAGCGCATCGCGAGCCAGCTCGTCATGCGCCTTCTGGTGCCAGTAGTTGGCCTGGTCGAACAGCGCCTGAATGGCCGGATTACTCTCTGCTGCCAGCACCGGGAAAACCAGCGCAGAAGTGACTAAGGTGATGCCCGGCACCCAATGCTGACGAACTCTGGCGGTAAGCGTTTTTATTTTCATCATGGTCATGACTTCTTCTCGCCAGGGGAGGGATCATTCTGCGGGTTCAGGCGCTTCCAGGCGTGACGCTTCAGCAGCACGGCGGTGCTCAGCCCCACCAGTACAGAGAACAGCAGCGCCAGCAATGCCAGCACAACGGCATGCTGGCTGGCATACCAGATAACCATCATGTACCACGGCATCTGTCCGCTCGGGAACTGTGCCCCAACCCGGAAACTGCGGATGCCGTTTTCATCGGTAATAATCGCGGTGTCGCCACGAATACCGGCGTTAATACGCGGTGAGGTCAGATCGCGATGCAGACGGGAAAGCTGTGCATCATCGGTTGCCACTGTCATCACCACCAGCCGTTCATTGTTCCACGGCGAGCCGTAGCTGATGAAGCCACGCCAGTCTTCGTTGGAAGAGAAGTAGCGGTCGGCATCAACGGCCTGACGATACCAGTCGCCGGTCAGCCAGCCGCGCAGGTTATCCAGCAGCGTTGGCTCCTTAACACCCAGCGTATGGCCGTTTAACTCGTAAGCGGTGCCCTGCAACATAGCCTGGTTAAAGGCGGTCTGAGAAAGCGTGGAAACAGCCAGCACGTCGCTGTGCCGCAAACGCTCCAGCGCGGTACCGCCCGCCGGGATGCCAAACATCACGCTGTTATGGCTCAGCGCGACGCCAGTGGCATTACCTGAACGACCAGCCATCTCCAGCAGCGTACTGATTTCAGTATTGCCTGGCAGGGAGGGCAGCAGCAGCACGGTCTGCGAGTAGTCCGCCAGCCGGGTGAACGGAAAAGAGGCGCCAACAAAGTAAGAGAGGTTTGGCAACAGCGTAAAGTGACGCGTATTGCTCAGGTCAATATAGGAGTTGTCTTCGATGCGGCTCTTGATGTTGTTGTTGGTCAGCACGCTACAGGGCGCATCCTCTTTGGGTTTGATGTTGAAGTAGAGCTGCAACTGGTTATCGCCATAAATCAGGTAGGGATCGAGCTTCAGGGTGTAATTTTCCTGACGTGCATCGCCGCCCAGACGGTGCCAGATATTCTCCAGCAGCCCCTCTTTGTTCACCGACAAATTGCGCAGGAAAGTGCCGTTCAGAGTGACGTTGAGGAAGGATTTATCTTCATCAATCCAGGTTTCAGAGGGAAAACGGTAGTTCAGCTCCACCGGTATGGTGTCGCCATCCCACAGGAAGAGATCCGGCGCGGCGCGGAAATTCACCCGCAGCGCATCGTGCCAGATCCCGGTGGTGGTCATGCTTTGATCTTACGCAGCAGATCGCTGAGGCGAACCGGACGATCGGTGTTGATCCAGCGAGGGGCGTCATAGGGCTTGCTGACCGGGATGTTTTGCGTGGCCACGGCCAGAGAGGGAACATCCACGCTCAGCGGCTGCGTCAGACGCCAGGCGGCCTGCCGGAGCTGATCGTCCGTTTTGCCGATCACCAGCATCAGCTTATAAACCGGGTTTACCGGGTTATCCATAATTTGCAGAACCGGGCCGGTCACGTTTGGTATGGCGATGCCTGCGACCATTTGTCCGGGGCGCGCAAATACAATACCGTTTTTCTCCGGCAGCTCGTTACGCAGCACCGGGAAGCTGATGCCACGGTAGTCGGTCTGAATGCCCATCCAGGAGGAGACGATGGCCGCCGCGCTGACTTCGCCCGGCGAAACGGCCTGACCAAAGACCATCGTTACCACTGATGGCGTCATGCGCAGCGGATCGATAAACGGACGCGGGAAATTACGCAGCACGTTGCCAATATTGAGCTGCTGCCCTTCCAGCGACAGCGTGGTTTTCGGCAGGATAGTGACCTGATACTGGCTGGCACTGTCGCGCTCACACAGCAGCTGGTCGGCATCGTTAATTTTAAAGCTCAGGTTGTTGCTGGAGACCACCATCGCGGCGGGAATATCGAGCTGATAATCTTCGCTGGCATTGTCTGAGGCACTCAGCGGCAGGGTGCCCAGCGGCTGGCCATTCAGCATTAATTGCAGTGAGGTATTACGGGCGGCGAGGGCTGGCGACACTTTAAGCGACAGGTTGAGCCGCGCGTTGGTGATCACTTCATCCGTTGGCAGCGTGAAGACAATCCCGGACTGCAACTGACCGCCGGTGAGTAAGATACCGTTAGTCTGCCCCATCTGGCCGACCGAAACGGTGCTGGAAAGCGGCTGATTCAGCATAGTGGTGCTGGCAGCCGGTGCGCTGACCACGGGCGCAGGCAGCGGCGGCAGGCCCGCAGGCAGGCCGGTCGCTGGATCTGATTGCGAGGGTGCTCCGGCCGGGGCGTACTGCTCCACTGCTGGCGAACCCTGTTGCATCGCTGGGGAATTTTGCTCTGCTGAGGAGGGATCCTGCCCTGTCGCTGGCGAACCTTGCTCTGCTGAAGACGAGTCTTGTCCTGTCGCTGGCGAACCTTGCTCTGCTGAGAACGAACCCTGTCCTGTCGCGGGTGAACCTTGCTCTGCTGAAGGCGAGTCTTGTCCCATCACTGGCGAACTTTGCTCTGCTGAGAACGAACCCTGTCCTGTCGCGGGTGAACCTTGCTCTGCTGAAGGCGAGTCTTGTCCTGTCGCTGGCGAACTTTGCTCTGCTGAGAACGAACCCTGTCCTGTCGCTGGCGAACCTTGCTCTGCTGAAGGCGAGCCTTGTCCCATCACCGGCGAACTTTGCTCTGCTGAAGGCGAGCCTTGTCCCATCACTGGCGAGCTTTGCCCGGCCGACGACGCAGGCGTACCTGCCGCCGGATCGGCTGGCTGACGCCACGGCATGGCCGCGGCGTTGCTGTTTGCCTGATTCATCTGAGCAGAATAATCACCAGGCGTGGTGGTTTGCGCCGCAGAAGGTTCGCCGACGCCCGCCGGCGGCGGGATCTGTGACAGCGCGCTGCTGTCCTGAGTTACCCCTTCAGACGCGGCCCAGACGCTGCCCAGCGTCAGTACGCCGGTAAAACAGAGCGCAGGTAATATCAGTCGCTTCATGCCACGCCATCCTCTTCAGCCTTCACGGCCTGACGCTGACGCTTAGCGCGGCGGTCTTTCCAGGTCAGCCAGAACAGTTCAAATACGGTACGAATAATGGTTATCAGGGAACGGAAAGGTTTGTCTTTCGGCCCTTCCGGTTTAATCCAGGCGTCGGCGCGGGAAAGCACCACGCGCACCAGTTCACGACGGCGCGAGAGCGGCATATCGTCAAACTTAAGCCGGATCACGCCATCTTCAGCGCCGATAATGCCCACCGGAATAGAGATCGTGCCGGATTGCAGCATCACATCAATGGCTTCAATGGCATCTGTCTCATGACGGTTATCCGGTGCCACAACCTGCGCGCCACCCATCGACAGATTCACGGTGGTGGTGCGTGAGGAGATCCCGCTGGCGTAATGCAGCACCACGGGAAGGCTGACTTCAACGCGGATAGTTTTACGCGTCTGCCTGGTCTCACGCGCTACGGCAATCGCCGCCATCAGAATAATCAGGCTGAATATTGCCCAGCCGACGTTCAGCGCAATCACGTAAGGATCCACGCCGAAGTAGTCATGCGCCACGGCGCGAACAATGCCGCTCACCACACCAATCAGCAGCAGTGCGGCGCAGATAACGTGAGGACGCACAATGTTGAAGTCAAAGAAGCCCACATCCAGCAGACCGCCCTTATCCGTTACGTTGAATTTGCCGTGCCTTGGCGAAATCATGGTCAGGATCGTCGGAATAACCAGATGGAAGGCCATCACCGTTTCGTAAATCTCGCCCCAGAAGGTGGCGCGAAAGCGGCCATTCATACGGGAGTTGACGTAGAGCGACATCACCAGGTGCGGCAGCACGTAGGCAAAAATCAGGCTGGCCGAAGAGTGAATAATGTTCAGGTTAAACAGCAGGTAGGCCAGCGGTGCGGTCAGGAAGATCACCCGCGGCAGGCCAAACTGGAAGTGCAGCATGGCGTTCAGGTAGCAGAGACGCTGCTGCCATTTCAGGCCACGGCCAAACAGGGGGTTATCCACGCGGAAAATCTGCGTCATGCCACGCGCCCAGCGGGTACGCTGAATGATATGCAGGCCCAGACGCTCTGTTGCCAGACCAGCGGCCAGCGGCAGCGCCAGGAAGGCTGATTTCCAGCCGCGACGCTGCATTTTCAGCGCCGTGTGGGCATCTTCGGTCACGGTTTCCGTGGCGAAGCCGCCAATCTCTTCCAGCGCTGAACGGCGGATAACCGCACAGGAGCCGCAGAAGAAGGTCGCGTTCCAGTTATCGTTACCCTGCTGTACCGGGCCGTAGAACAGCGCACCTTCATTCGGGATTTCACGCGCGGCCTTCAGGTTGCGTTCAAATGGGTCCGGGGAATAGAAGTAGTGTGGCGTCTGTAACAGGGCCAGTTTGGGGTCGCGCAGGAACGGCGCAACCGTCGCCTGCAAAAAGGCACGGGTGGCAACATGGTCACAGTCAAAAACGGTAATCAGCTCACCTTTGGTGATGCGCATGGCGTGGTTAAGGTTACCCGCTTTTGCATGGCGGTTATCATCACGCGTGATGTAGCCCACGCCCGCGTCGGCAGCGAACACCGCAAACTCGCTACGCTTGCCGTCATCCAGCAGATAGATTTTGATTTTGTCGCGCGGATAGTCAATACACTGCGCGGCAAGTACGGTGTCCCGCACCACATCAAGGCTTTCGTTATAGCTCGGCACGTAGATATCCACGGTCGGCCATAAGTTAATGTCCTCTGGCATCGGCTCGATAGTTCTCTTAAGCGGCCATGATGTTTGCAGGTAGCCCAGGATCAGGATCAGCCAGACATAGACCTCGGCAAGAAATAATCCGATGCCGAGAATGGCTTCAACTTCCGAATTAAACGAGAGCGTTTCGGTAGCGCGCCAGTAAATATAGCGCGTCGACATTAATGCCGAGAGGAACACCATTACCATAGAGATTTTACGGCTCTTACCGAAGCCGAGAAGAATAAGAATGGCAATGGAGATCAGGCCAAAAATATACTGCTTCTGGCTGTCCATAGGCGTGATAACAATCACTGCGGCGAGCGGGAATAATACCAACAGCAGCAGGTAGTACAGGACTTTTTTCATGAGTCATCCTGAAAAAACGGAACTAGTATTTTACCGCAGCGAACGCACCACGGTGTTTCAGGCATCCTTACCCGACGGCACCGCCGTCGATTAACGCGATCTCAGCGGAGCCTGCATTTCACCATCGCCTACGGTGATATTGAGCAGGGCGGCAATACGCTTGCCGACAATCTCAATATCAAAAGCGGCAGCGGAAACCGGGCTGAAATCAAAGACAGACTGCTGCGAGGCATTGGCTTCCGCCACGCTCTCATCGCGATTTACCACGCCGAGCAACCGGTCGCCCAGCCGCTGTTGCATAAAGGCGGTCACGTCACGACTGATATTGCGGCGGCTGTCGCTCTGGTTCAGCACAAAGTAGTGACCTGAGCGGTGATTAAGCGCGCCGCCAATCATCTTGTCGTTTTCGATCTGCGGCAACAGTGACAGCGAAGCGGTATCCGCCAGCATCACTACAAGGTGTAAATCGGCAAGATCGGTCATGGCCTTGAGGGCGGGACCCGGCCCTGGCGGAAAATCAGCCACAATCACCAGGCCAGGATAGTTGAGAACGGTATGCAGGCCGCGGGTAAGGAAGTTGGGGTCGCGGGATAAATTATTTTCAAACTCAACCCGCTGTTCTTCCGTGACGTCACCATAAGGCAGCACAAAAATGTTGCCGCCGGTGGTTAAAATTGACTGGCTCCAGTCCGGCGATTCTGCCGATTTAGCCACATAGCCGCGGCCATCAGAGAGCGGCACACCAAAGTGCAGACGCAGAGCGTTTTGCACATCAAAGTCGATAGCCAGCACTTTACTGCCGCCACGGGCAAGGGTGTAAGCCAGGTTGGCAGCCATAGTGGTTTTACCCACGCCACCTTTGGGAGAACAAACGCAAACTAACGGCATGAGGCAATTCTCTCCAGCAGAGGTTGCAGCAAAGTATCTTTAGAAATCGCCACTGACGCTGGCTCTGCACTGAACAGCTGCCTGAAGCGTGGCAGCTGATCCGCTATGGGTTGCGCAGTCGCGACCGGCTGCGGAGTGGCCGCTGCAAAAGGGGTTGTGGCGGCAGAAGGCGCCGCTGCCAGCGAAGCCAGCAGAGACGAAGCCGACGCTGGCCCGGTGGCCTGGGCTGCGGCTAACGGATTTACCGCCTGAGACGGTTGCGCCAGCGGACTGGCTGCCTGCGCTGTGGCTGATGCATTTACCGTCTGAGCCAGCCGTGCTGCCAGCGGATTAAATGCCTGCGCTGCGGCTAAAGGGTTTGTCGTCGACAGGAACTCTGCGGCGGCAGTTGCAGGCTCTGCTGGCGCGGGTTCCTGTGCGGGAACAGGCTTCAGCGAAGCAGAGATGCTTTCCAGCAGCGAAGCCCCAACCTGCGCGGCAGCCGGTTTTGCCACAAAGGCCGCAACGCTGTGCGGCTGTGCAGAAGCCTGCGCCACAGGCTGTGGCCTCAGCGAGTGAGGCTGCGTCGGCAGCGACTGTAAAGAGGCATGTTCCGTCGTAAAAGTGTCATTGGTAATGGGCTGTGGCGCAGCGATATCAGTCAGCTGACCGTTACCCAATGCCGCTTCCGCCCCCTCGTTCATCAGCTGTTTGATGATCGCCCAGTTGGCACCGTCTGAATTCTTTGTCTGTTCAGACATGTCCTTGAATTCGATATGGTTTGTTTGCGTTTTTTCTTTAAAACGCTGCAGATCATCATAACTTTTCATGGGAGCGATCGCGAGGAGTGGGGGGATTTTGCGGCAATATAGCATATAAACATTATTTGCATCAGATTATTCTTATCGCCCGTTAAGCGTCAGTGGAGTGAATAATTAACTCTTCAACACAGATAAAATAAATGAATACGCAGACTATCAATCAACTTTGTTATTATTTTTCTTAATTAAATAATTTCGTCGGGTTAATTAAATAATTTTGCGATGTGATGAGTGCGACCAGAGAGAGGAAATACCCTTCTTTTTTAAGTTTAGCAATACTTTAGAAGAAGTTATCAAAGAATGTGCTGGCAGAGGTAAATATTAGACATAAGTCACTTTTCACTGGCCCTGGCCCCCTACTTTATCCGGTGGCCCTGAAACAAAGTGAAGTCAGCAGAAAGCAATGGGCCTGAGTGCAACGGGTGGAGTCTGCGGATAACCGCCTCTTTTTCTTATAATTTCAATCAATAAAAAAGGGCGAACCCTGGGTTCGCCCTTCTGCCCTGCCGGCCGCTTTAGTTGCCGACCGGCTGACCTTCATCCTGGTCAACGGCGAAGCAGGCAATCTGCTGCTCACCATACTGCTTAAGCTGCGGCTGAAGCTGAGTACAGGGTCCGAAACGACGGCGACAGCGGGCGTTGAACGCACAGCCTGGCGGCGGGCTTAACGGACTTGGCAGCTCCCCGGTCAGCTTAATGCGTTCACGGCGCTCATCCGGATTCAGACGTGGCGTGGCAGAGAGCAGCGCCTGCGTGTAGGGATGACGCGGGTTCGCAAAGATCGCCTCTTTGGTGCCCCTCTCCACGCAGCGCCCCAGATACATCACCATCACTTCGTCCGCAATGTGCTCTACCACTGACAGATCGTGCGAGATAAAGACGTATGAGAGTCCCAGCTCCTGCTGTAAATCCATCATCAGGTTAAGCACCTGAGCACGCACCGAGACGTCCAGCGCCGACACGGGTTCATCGGCAATCAGCACATCCGGATCCAGCATCAGGCCGCGTGCAATCGCAATACGCTGGCGCTGGCCGCCAGAAAACATATGCGGATAGCGATCGTAATGCTCGGTCTTCAGGCCCACCTTCGCCATCATCGCCAGCGTTTTTTCGCGGCGCTCTGCTTTGCTCAGAGAGGTATTAATCAGCAGCGGCTCTTCCAGGATCTGGCTGACCTTCTTACGCGGGTTCAGCGAGCCATACGGGTTCTGAAACACAATCTGGATTTTCTGACGACGCAGCTTTTGCGCCGCCGGATCGTGCTTAAGCAGATCCTGCCCCTGATAGAAAAGCTGGCCTTCGGTTGGGGTTTCAATCATGGTCAGCAGGCGACCCAGCGTGGATTTACCACAGCCAGACTCGCCAACTACTGCCAGCGTTTTACCACGCTCCAGGTTAAAGGAGACGCCATCCAGCGCCTTCACCAACCGCTCCTGGCCAAACATCCCTTTCTTCACCGGGTAATGCTTTTTCAGATCGATCGCCTGCATCAGCAGCGCAGAATTTTGTTCAGGATTCATAAGTTGGTCTCCCGGCATCATCCAGAGGGTAATGGCATTTGGACTGACGCCCCGGAATATCACGGAGTTCAGGCTCTTCAACACGACAACGGTCAGTCGCATAGGGGCAGCGTGGGTTCAGCAGGCAGCCGGTCGGACGGTCATATTTACCCGGCACAACGCCCGGCAGCGACGCAAGCCGCGCTTTGTCAGCGGCAAACTCAGGCAGCGCACGCAGCAGAGCCTGCGTATAGGGATGACGCGGCGCCTTAAAGATATCAACCGCTTTACCGGTTTCCACTACCTGTCCGGCGTACATCACGATGATATGTTGGGCAGCTTCGGCCACCAGCGCCAGATCGTGAGTGATCAGGATCAGCGCCATGTTCTCCTGGCGTTGCAGATCGAGCAGCAGCTCAATGATCTGCGCCTGAATGGTCACATCCAGCGCGGTGGTGGGTTCATCAGCAATCAGCAGCTTTGGCCGACAGGCAATCGCCATGGCGATCATCACGCGCTGGCTCATGCCGCCAGAGAGCTGATGCGGATAAACATCAAGACGGGAAGCGGGGTCAGGAATACCCACCTGGTTCAGCAGATCGATTGCACGCTGGTAGCGTGTTTTCTTGTTGCCGCCCTGATGAACCTTGATCGCCTCCATAATCTGGAAACCTACGGTATAGCAGGGGTTAAGGCTGGTCATCGGGTCCTGGAAAATCATCGCCACTTCCGAGCCTACCAGCTGGCGGCGCTCTTTTTCAGAGATGCGTTTCAGGTCCCGCTGGTTGAACTCCAGCTTTTCCGCCATCACTTTGCCGGGGAAATCAATCAGCCCCATAATCGCCAGCGAGCTGACCGATTTACCGGAGCCAGACTCCCCCACAATGCCCACTACCTGGCCCTGTTCAACCTGGTAGCTGATGCGGTCTACCGCGCGAAACGGTGCCTTCTCGTCGCCGAAATGCACCGACAGTTTGTCTACATTTAATAGTGCCATCTGGTGCCTCTTTACTGCTTGAGTTTCGGGTCGAGCGCGTCGCGTAAGCCGTCGCCCATCAGGTTAAATGCCAGTACGGTCAGCAGGATCGCCACCCCAGGGAAGGTAACTACCCACCAGGCACTTTGCGCATACTGCAACACGTCGGAGAGCATCGTGCCCCACTCCGGCGTTGGCGGCTGCGCACCCATACCCAGGAAGCCCAGCGCAGCCATATCGAGGATTGCGTTGGAGAAGCCCAGAGAAGCCTGCACGATTAGCGGTGCCAGGCAGTTTGGTAAAATATTGATGAACATCTGACGCAGCGCGCCCGCACCGGCCACATTGGAGGCGGTGACGTAATCGCGGTTCACCTCGACCAGCACCGCTGCACGCGTCAGGCGGATATAGTGCGGCAGGGCGACAAAGGTCAGCGCTATGGAGGCGTTGACGATAGAAGGCCCGAAGATAGCCACCAGCACCAGCGCCAGCAGCAGGCTTGGCAGCGCCAGCATGATATCCACCAGACGCATAATAACGGCATCCGTTGCGCCGCCCACGTAACCGGCGATCAGGCCAAAGATCACGCCCAGGATCAGCGACAGCACCACCACCAGACAGCCAACCAGCAGCGACAGCCGCGCGCCATACATCAGGCGGGAAAGCACATCACGGCCCACGTCATCCGTGCCGAAGATAAACTTCCAGCTACCGCCATCCTGCCAGACCGGCGGGTGCAGCAGCGCATCACGGAACTGCTCGGAAGGGGCATGTGGCGCGACGAAGTTAGCGAAAATCGCGATAAGGAACATTAAAACCACGTAAACCAGCCCGATAACCGCGCCTTTATTACGTTTAAAATAGTGCCAGAACTCCTGTAGAGGGGTCATGGGCTTGGGTGCAGCGCTCACGCTGCCTGGATCAACTAAAGACATCCTGGCCCCCTTATTTCTTGTGGCGAATGCGCGGGTTAACCACGCCGTAGAGCACATCAACCAGCAGGTTGACGGCGATAATCAGAATGGCCACCATCAGCACGCCGCCCTGCACCACCGGATAGTCACGACGCTGAAGCGCATCGATCAGCCAGCGGCCCAGACCCGGCCAGGAGAAGATGGTTTCGGTCAGAATGGCTCCGGCCAGCAGCGTTCCGACCTGCAAACCGATCACGGTCACCACAGGCAGCATGGCGTTGCGCAGCGCATGAACCACAATAACGCGCATTCTCGTCAGCCCCTTGGCACGCGCGGTACGAATGTAGTCTTCGCCCAGCACTTCCAGCATCGCGGAACGGGTCATACGCACGATAACGGCCAGCGGGATCGTGCCCAGCACGATGGCAGGCAGGATCATATGCATCACCGCATCTTTGAAGTCGCCCGGCTCGCCCCAGAACAGGGTATCGATCAGCATAAAGCCGGTCAGCGGCTGGGTGTCATCAAGGAAGACCGTATCGCCTATTCGCCCCGAAACCGGCGTCAGGTTCAGCTGCACGGAAACCAGCATGATCAGCATCATTCCCCACCAGAAAATCGGCATGGAATAGCCAGTCAGCGAGATGCCAACGGCGGTGTGATCAAAAATGGAACCGCGCTTCACCGCAGCCAGAACCCCAACCGGGATGCCCACGGCAACGGCGAAAATCATGGCGCAGAAACCGAGTTCCAGCGTCGCTTTAAAGCGGGGAACGAATTCCTGCCAGACCGGGATGCGGCTTTTCAGTGAGATGCCCAAATCGCCATGGAGCACGCCATAGACGTAGGAGACATATTGTTGCCACAGCGGCTTGTCCAGACCCATCTGGGCCAGCAACTGCGCGTGACGTTCTGGAGAGATACCGCGTTCGCCAGCCATAATCAGCACCGGGTCGCCCGGGATCATATGCACAAACGCGAAGGTTAACAGGGTGATGCCAATAAACGTCGGGATAACAAGTCCCAGACGTCGGAGTATGAACTGCAACATATTCCGGATTCTCTTTTAGTTCCCGCAGACTCATGGCCTGAAGGATTATATTTGCTCACATCTTGCGGCGGATATTCTCCCCCGCGACGCCCCGTAGGGCGCACAGACAATTCTTTTGCTTCCGAGCGGTACGACTTAGAGAGGGGCCGGAAAAGACCGGCCCGACAGGGGGCGAGAGGGGACCGACCGGCCCCGACTGTTATTCCTGAATATCAACATTCTCGAAGTGATGTTTACCTAATGGATCAACCACATAGCCGGACACTTTTTTGCTGACTGGCTCGTACACCGTAGAGTGCGCGATAATCAGCGCAGGCGCCTGGTCATGCATCACAACCTGAGCCTGTTTGTAGTATTCAATTCGTTTGTTGTGATCGGCTTCAGCACGGGCTGGCTGAATCTGATCTTCAAACGGCTTGTAGCACCAGCGAGAGTAGTTGGAACCATCTTTAGCGGCGACACAGCTGAACAGGGTGGCGAAGAAGTTATCCGGATCCCCATTATCACCCGTCCAGCCCATCATAACGGTCTGGTGCTCACCCGCTTTAGCACGCTTCAGGTATTCGCCCCACTCGTAGGTGACGATTTTGGCCTTCACGCCAATTTTCGCCCAGTCGTTCTGGATCATTTCAGCCATACGACGCGCGTTAGGGTTGTAAGGACGCTGTACCGGCATCGCCCAGAGGTCGATAGAGAAACCGTCTGGCATGCCCGCTTCTTTCAGCAGCTCTTTCGCTTTCGCCGTGTCGTAAGGGTAATCCTGCACCGAGTCGTTGTAGCCCCACATGGTTGGTGGGATCAGGTTTTTAGCCGCCTGGCCAGCACCCTGATAAACTGCCTCGATAATCGCCTTCTTGTTGACCGCCATGGTCAGCGCCTGACGCACTTTCAGGTTATCCAGCGGTTTTTTCTCGGTGTTGAAGGAGAGATAGCCGACGTTCAGGCCTGGCATCTGCATCAGATTGATATTTTTATCTTCCTTCATGCGGGCGATATCAGCCGGGTTCGGGTACGGCATCACCTGACATTCGCCTTTTTGCAGCTTGGCGTAACGCACGGAGGCGTCCGGGGTGATGGAGAAGACCAGACGATCGATTTTTGGCTTGGTGCCCCAGAACTGGTCAAACGCTTTGTAGAGAATGCGCGAGTCTTTCTGGTATTGCAGCAGCTGGAACGGGCCGGTACCGACCGGGTTCAGGTCGATTTTTTCCGGGGTACCCGCTTTCAGCATGTTATCCGCATATTCCGCAGAGAGGATTGAAGCGAAGTCCATGCCCAGGTCAGCCAGGAAAGGAGCCTCCGGACGCGTCAGCACAAAGCGCACGGTGTTCTCGTCCACTTTCTCAATTTTGCTGATAAGCTTCGGCATATCCATGCCTTCGAAGTACTCATAGCTGCCGCCAGAGACGCCGTGATATTTGTTTTTGGTATCCAGCTGACGCTCGAAAGAGAACACCACGTCATCCGCGTTGAAGTCACGCGTCGGCTTAAAATCTTTGGTGGTCTGCCACTTCACGCCCTTGCGCAGATGGAAGGTGTAGGTCTTGCCATCTTCGCTCACGTCCCATTTTTCCGCCAGACCTGGTTGCAGTTCGGTGGTGCCGATTTTGAATTCAACCAGACGGTTATAGATCGGTACAGAGCTGGCATCGTAAGTGGTGCCGGAAGTGAAGAGCTGTGGGTTAAAGCCTTCAGGCGACCCTTCTGAACAATAAACAAGGGTCTTAGCCTGGACGCCAGCGGCAACGGTCAGAGCGATCAGGCTCAGACCTACCTTCAGCATCCCTGTTTTAGAAATACGCATGCTTCTGCTCCAATTGTGATGTGGTGTTGTGTGCACTTCCGCAAGACCCTGTATTTTTTTAAGTGCGGTCTTTGCGCGTTGCCTTTCGGCAGTCGAGGAGAGAGCGAGCCTGAAAAGTTACCATCAGACTAATCCGCTTCCCTTCTCGTCGAGGCATCAATTTGTCAACAGTTGCAAGCAACGTCAATACAACTGTGAGGTATTTACACAGAGTGTGAGAAACAGCAAGCAAACATAAAAAAAACCAATCCATAACAATTCCAGAGGAAACGTTTATTTCATGCGCAGAATGCCAGACAAACATAATGCCCTTACCTTCGATCATGGCAATTTGCTCTGAAAAAAAACGATTAAATTAGTCCGCCAGGTGCCTTTTTTATGAACGATACGCTTTGCTTATGTCAGCTTATCCAGCTAAATATGCTGCAACACTGGCATAAGAAATCATCAACAGCCCGATAACGGTCATAAGCGTAACGCGACGCGAATTAAGCGGCTGAAGCCAGGCAGCAGAAGGGTTTTCAGCGAAAATCGCTGCCGGAAAATGGACTTTTTTGCGGAAGAGTCATCTTCAGGCGACAGAATATTATGCTACCCCTGATCGCCGGCGAGCAGCAGGCATAAAAAAGCCCGGAAAGATCCGGGCTTCGAAAGCGGTTTTACCAGCCGGTTACGCTTTGTTATCCGCAGGCGCTGTGCCCTTTTTAGGGTCGGCACACCAGTTGTTGCTCTCTTTGATCCCGCCATCGGGTGAGGTATACCCCAGGCAGCCCAGAATGGTGTCGAACAGCTCAACATGACGATGGGTTGCGCCCACGCGCTGCTGGGCCTTCAGCCGGTCAAAGGCGTCCAGATGCGTCGGGTCTGCCAGGTACTTATCCGAAGCCCAGACAATCATCGGTACGCGGAACTGCTCCGGCGGTGCCATATGGCGCGGCGTACCGTGGAGATGCATATTGTCACTGATCGATTCGCCGTGGTCAGCCGCATAGAACACAATGGCTTTTTTATCCCGCAGCTGGTCAAACACGCTCTCCAGCACCGTATCCGTATAGAGCACCGAGTTATCAAACGCGTTGATTAACATCTCTTTGCTGCACTTGTCATCCACACCCATGCACTCTGGCTGATAGCGGGCAAAATCACGTGGATAGCGCTGAGAATAAAGGTAATGAGAGCCTTTGGTATGCAGCACCACCAGGTGTTTACCCTGAGGATGACGATCCAGTGACTTTTTCAGTTCCGGAATCAACAACATATCGTCAACAGATTTGCCCTGATTCTCTTTTTCAGAGCCGATCTGCTCGCGGAAGGCGAAGTTATCAGCGTTGCTGTTGTTGTAGAACCAGACTTCGCTCTGCATGGCGAACAGTTCAGAACTGAAGCCCAGCTCTTTCAGTACCGAAAAGACATTCTGCTCTTTCAGCGTACGGCCCGGTCCTTCATCCGTTCCTCCTTCACGCACAAACATGCAGCGTAAAGAGAGCTTGGTGGCGGTATCACAGGATTCCCCGCGGAAGGCGACCAGGTTCTTCTCTTTCGACAGTTTCGGCGTGGTATCCCGTTCATAGCCCAGCATTCCCATATGATCCCAGCGAGTGGTTTCGCCAATCACAAACACCACATAGGTATCATCCAGCCCGGCAGCAGGCGCCGTGTAGGTGAACTGCTTTGCCGGATCCAGCAGGTCTTTGCTGTCCATCTTCTCGTCGTAGCTGGTATAAGCAAACAGGCCGAGCGCAGAGAGCCAGTTTGACGGCAGATAGGAGTGAGCGACTACTCCGCCGTAGCTTGGCAGATCGACGTTGGTGATTTTCTCGTTAATATTCTGCTGCTTGTCAAAGAAACGGATCGGCAGCCAGACCAGCGCTACCGCCAGCAGCAGCACCAACAGAGGTTTGATGCGCTGGCCCGGCGTTTTCAGCTGTTCAATCAGCGTCAGGCGCAGCGAGTTGCGCCAGATCAGCAGTAACGGGATAGCGCTGACCAGCACCATCCATAAAACGAAGTGATAACCGATGACCTCTTTCGACAGGTCAGTATCGGTGGTCATCACCGACGCGACGATGCCGTAGCCAATCACCACGTTGAAGAAGCTCATATAGTAGCTTGCCGCAACGGAAATCAGCACCAGCGCCGTGGCGCTGACACGCCAGAACACTTTGCCACCCAGCGACAACAGACGCATCAGGAAGAAGGTCAGCAGGACAATGGCCACCACTTCAGCCACAGCGGAAACCCACTGTAACGCTTTGAAATGGCTAAGAAAGGGGTCAAATCGGCGGTAAAAAACCGGTATATTCAGGAAGATACCGATGTAAAATGCCAGCATAAGCGACAGCTTTTGCTGAGTCAGTGATTTTATGTAGTTCATGCAACCTTATTCCCGGCGTAACTTAAACGGATCTTAAACGGATCTTAAACGCTAATCAGACCGTACCGTTGCGCCAGAGTTCGGAAAGCAGGTCGATTATCCTCCAGCAGCAAGGCTGTGAAAGAAGGCGTGAGCGAAGGGGGTGCCCTCACACAAGCGGCGTAGTTAACCACATTACGCGCAATTTTTCAGATCAATCGACGGAATAAGCGCAAAAAAGGTTAAAAAATGAGCTTTATCAGACGCCGCTGAATCCGTTATAGCCTTGATCTTCCCAGTAACCGCCGGGGTTCTGATTAGTGACAAAGATTTCACGGATGTGCTTGGCGTTCTTGAAGCCCAGTTTGGTGGGAATGCGCAGGCGCAGCGGATAACCAAAATCGGGCGGCAGCGGTTTTTTGTCGAAATCCAGCGCCAGGATAGTTTGTGGATGCAGCGCAGAAGGCATATCCAGGCTGCTGTAATAACGGTCATCACACTTAAAGCCGACATATTTAGCGGTGAGATCGGCCCCCACATGTTGTAAAAACGTTTTCAACGGCACGCCGCTCCACTGCCCAATGGCGCTCCACCCCTCAATGCAGATCAGCCGGGTGATCTGCTCACTCTGCGGCAGGCGTTGCAGCTGCTCCAGCGTCCACGGCGTTTTCTTCTCAACGCTGCCGGAGACCTCCAGACGGTAATCAGCCAGGTCGATCTCCGGCACGTTATATTCAGGATAAAAGGCGTTAAAACGGAAGGGACGGGTGATTTGTGACTCGTTATAAGTCTGCGCCAGCTTGCTGCCGCTGAACAGCCATGCCTGTACCCGATCGTTCCAGCGGGACATTGCCCACAGCACTTTATCCACCTCATCGCCATCCTGTAGATTGCAGCCCGTCAGCATCGAGACTGCGCCCAGCGTCAGTCCGGAGCGCAACAGTAAACGGCGCTCCAGGTTCACCAGCTTTTTACGCTGGGCCGGCTCCAGGATGATTTTCGGTTTTTTACTCATCGGCAGACTCCCTGATCCTTCCACCCGTCACCATCGCAGGCAGCGTTTTCGGCACCAGCAGCACCATCGCCACATGCAGCACCACAAACAGCATCAGGCCGCTCATGGCAAAAAAATGGACGTAGCGGGCGATGTCAAAACCACCCAACAGCGCAACCAGCGCATCCAGCTGTACCGGTTTCCAGATGGCCAGCCCGGAGAGAACCAGCAGCGCCCCCAGCAGCAGCACCACTATATAAAGCAGCTTTTGCACCGCGTTATAGTCGCTATGCTGATGAGGCAACCGGAAGCGAAGCGCAAGAGCCGTGTCTCTGATAACCGTGCCCGCGCTGAAGGGGAAGAAACGGCGACGGAAATGGCCGCTGAGCACGCCCCACACGATATAGATCAGCGCGTTGACGAACAGCAGCCACATCACCGCCAGATGCCAGGCGAGATTACCGCCAAGCCAGCCGCCCAGCGTCAGGGATTGGGGAAAGGTAAAGGAAAAGAGCGGCGAGGCGTTGTAGATGCCCCACCCGCTCATCACCATGCCGGCCATCACCAGCACGTTCAGCCAGTGACAGAGCCGGACGGGCCAGGGATGAACCCGTTTTTTTGCAGCAGCCGACATGGTTGCGCTCCGGTTTACATTGGTGGGGTCAGGCCATCTTTACCTACCGCCACGCCGCGCGCGGTCAGATTACCCTGCTCATCTTTTTCCCCAAACAGCACCACTTTAGTGCCAGCTTTCAGCAGGCTGCGATCGCCCGGCGCCAGCAACACCACCGGAACATCATCAGGCACAATCACGGTTTTTTCCATATCCTTCACTTTCACGGTCAGGGTACGGCCATTGGAGTGAACCAGTTTACCCACGGTGCCGTTGGTCATGGTATTGACTTTACCGTCGGCGGATTCAAACGGGTTGAAACCTTCACCGCTCCCACGCAGGCCTGGCGCAAAGACATGCACTTCCAGCGCTTTCAGCTCGCCGTTTGCCATTGGCACCGCCGCCGTACCGATATAGCTGTCTGGTTTGATATCGCTCATTTTGGCTTTACTGACGCTGTTCACCTTGGTCTGATCGGTGATTTTCACATTCAGCTTGTCGCCCTGTCGGGTGGTGATCTGCATGGCAGAGTCGCTAACTGAGTCGATGGTGCCACGGGTAGGTTTGATGGTGGTATCTGTAGCAAAGGTGCTGCCACTGACCAGCAGCGTGCCGAGCAGCAGGGCTGCAATGCGGGATTTGAGCATGTTTCTCTCCTGAGAAAGTTTTCCGGGCTGAGTCGGTAGTTAGTTTGCTAAGTAAGCGTAACCGTCTGCGGTGAATATACGAGGTGAAACACGGATTTATTATGTTCGCAAACGTAACCATACCGTGACGAAACGAACTGCTGCGCGGCGGGCAGATGCTGCATTTTGATGGCAGAACGGTTATCTGCGGGCGTTGGGATCAGGCTCTGATGTTGTGCAGTGGGTGAGCGCAGCCACCTCCAGCCGCCAGTCTGAACGGTGGCTGAAGGTGCTTGTGCGCCTTTCTCTTATGGAAGAGAAAGAGGGCTTAGTTAATGATATTCAGCGTGACGTCGATGTTGCCGCGGGTCGCGTTGGAGTAGGGGCAGACAATATGTGCCGCATCCACCAGTTTTTTCGCTTCTGCCGGATCCATGCCTTCCAGATGGATGTTGAGCTTCGCTTCGATACCAAAACCGGTAGGGATTGGGCCAATACCCACTTCGCCTTCAATAAACGCCTCTTTTGGCAGGGAGATTTTGTCGCGGCCCGCCACAAATTTCATCGCGCCCAGGAAGCAGGCAGAGTAACCAGCGGCAAACAGCTGCTCCGGGTTAGTGGCTTCGCCGCCGGCGCCGCCCATCTCTTTTGGCACGCCCAGCTTGACGTCCAGCACGCTGTCGGAAGAGGTTGCACGACCATCACGGCCGCCGGTGGCTTTGGCTTTTGCGGTATAAACAACTTTTTCTAAAGACATAATGACTCTCCTGATTGGGTTATTGTGCGATTTAATCGCGCACTACTTATCGGATCAACTGAACTCTTTCATTTTCGCAGCCTGCGATTAACCGTTCAGGTTATCGCGCAGGCTTTCCAGATTCGTTTTCAGCGAGCTTAACGTCTCGCTGTCGCAGGCTGTGGCACAGAACACCGTATCGGGGATATTCACGGCTTTACTGCGTAACTCACGGCCCTGTTCTGTCAGGGTGACCATCACCTGCCGCTCATCTTTGCGTGAGCGCTGGCGATGAAGCAGCCCTGCCGATTCCAGCCTTTTTAACAGCGGCGTCAGCGTGGCGGAGTCCAGAAAAAGACGTTCGCCAATATCAGAAACGGTAACGTCATCCCGCTCCCACAGCACCAGCATCACCAGATATTGTGGGTAGGTTATCTCAAGCTGCGTTAACAGCTGGCGATAGAGCTTGTGCAGTGCCAGGTTCGCTGAATAGAGCGCAAAACAGAGCTGTTGATCAAGCAACAGTGGCGCGTCCTGGGCTTTTTTGTCATCTTTAACGGTAGTCATGACTAAAAATATAAATAGCACACGATACAATTGCAAGCGAAATTTTATCTGCGGGAGAAGGCGAATGCTTACACTGGAAGAACAGGCACGACATTATGCCACTAAAGTCCACGCCGAAGCGGGGCAGCGTCGGAAATATACCGATGAGCCTTATATTGTGCATCCGGCGGCGGTGGTGGAGCTGGTCCGCAGCGTTACCGACAACGAGGTGATGCTGGCCGCCGCCTGGCTGCACGACACGGTAGAAGATACCGCCAGCACGCTGAATGATATCACCAGCCATTTTGGCGCGGAGGTGGCAGCGCTGGTAGAGATGCTGACCGACAGCCATCCTGCGGAAGCCAGAAACCGCGCCGCGCGCAAAGTTGCCCATTTCCGGCACTCTGCGCTGGCCTCGCCGGATGCCCAGACCATCAAGCTGGCGGATATCATCGATAACACGCGCTCTATCATCCCTTTCGACCCGCATTTTGCCCGCGTCTATCTGGTAGAGAAGCGCATCCAGATTGCGTTGCTCACCGAAGGCAACCGTGAACTGTGGCAGCAGGCATCGGTGATTATTGAAAACGGCATCGACCAGTTAACGCAAGCGCCCCATCGGGTTCCTGCGGTCTGGTTCACAAAGCAACAGCAAAAATACCCCGTCGCACTGTGAGTAAATGGGCGGGCCGCTGCCGGTCCGCCCGCAAATCAGCAAAATGATCTCTCTGTGCTGTCAGCATGTTACTGGCATGAATTGGCAAGACCTGACACCCCTCGTTCCTATAATCGCCTCCCTAATCATAATAAGGGGGCTGTTGTGCATTCTGATTTACTTTTTATCCGAAACAGGGCGTTAGCTTTTCTGGGCTGTGGTGCTTATCTCTGCGCCATGATGGGGCTGGTATTTATTGATGTGCGTTGGATGAACGATGCTGTACATGAAACCTCTTTCACAGAAGTCGCGCAGGAAGGCATGCTGCTGCTTATCGCCCTGCTCTATTTTGTCAGAGCCTGGCGTCAGGCCCTTCTGCGGCCACTCTATGTGCTGGTTGGCGGGTTCTTCAGCTGCATGCTGATCCGTGAGCTGGATTTTCTGTTTGATGAGATTGTCCACGGAAGCTGGGTCTGGTTTGCGTTAGCGATAACGCTGCTCTGCGTGGGAACAGCTTTGCGTCAACCACGCCGGATACTTTCTGGCCTTGCAGCTTATCTCCGTCACCCCGGCTGGGGAATGATGTGCGCGGGTATGCTCACCACCCTGATCTTCTCGCGCCTGTTTGGGCAGCACGAGCTTTGGCAGCATTTGATGCTGGATGGCTATAACCGTACGGTAAAAAACATGGCGGAAGAGGGCTGCGAACTGCTGGGCTACAGCCTCTGCCTGTTCTCCACCTGTCGCTATCTTTTTGGGGCGGGTAAACTGACTCCGGCCGCTTAAGGCGGGTATGACAGGAGAGTGACGGGGAAGTAAAAAACGGAAACCAGCGAGCGCGGTTTCCGTTTTTTTTTACTGGTGGTAGAAAATGTCGCCAGATTCCGCCTGCAAAATTTTGCCGTCTGCTTTAGAGATCAGCACGTAGTTGCCGCCCATATAGGTCCAGTTGGTGCCTTCAGCTGGTTTTGGCAGGTTACGGGTTTTCCAGTCAACGATTTCATATTTTTTGGTGCGGTAGCGGTCGGGAACCACGCTGCCAATATTGAAGCGCTGGAAATCCGCGAAGAAAGTTTTAATCGCGTAGGGGTGAGCAGGATCGGGCTTCTCAGGCACATCCAGTCTCTTTTCCGCTGGCGACTGCACGTCCGGCGTCTGGCCTGGTGTGGTTACGCCCTGTGTGGTGGCGTCCGGTGCTTCACCGGTTGGCTCCGCATCCGGTGCTGGCGCGGCCTGCTGTTGTGCTGCCGGGTCCTGCCCTTCGGTAGTCTGAACTTGCGGAGCCTGCTCGCCTTCTGCGTAAGCAGTGGACATCGCTGGCAGGGCACTCAACAATACTGCTGAAAACAACACGATCTTCGACTTACTCATAATTTCTCCAGATTGAACACCGTCAGCCCTGAGGCGTACTGAGCGAATTCTACAAAATAAATCGCTACAGTTTTGACTTTTTTACGCGCAACGGGCCGGTTTACACGCCTTTACGCTTATTCGCCACGATAAGCGGGCAGTAAGCCACCTTATTATTGCCGCTTCCCTGCTGTTACCTCACTGGCGGCACTGCTAAATTATCCTGCTGCACCGGGCCGCTGACGTGGCGCATTCCGGCAAACTTTATGAACCTGCTCACAGTTAGCGCTAAAAGAATAATTTATTCCTTTATAATTAACTTTGAACAATTAAATATTCCATCCAGCGTTTGCGCCGCTTCCGGAGCAAACCAACCAGCGAGTAAGTTATGAACATCGATCTCTCCGTCCTTACCACCGAAGGCCGCAACGCCGTAAGCGAAAACATCGATATGCTCTCAACCGAAGAGATGTTGCAGGTTATCAACGGTGAAGACCAGAAAGTTGCGCTGGCGGTAGAGAAGGTTATCCCGGCGATTGCGCAAACCGTAGACGCCATTGTGGCAGCCTTCAGTAAAGGCGGCCGCCTGATCTACTGCGGAGCAGGAACCTCGGGCAGACTGGGCATCCTTGACGCAAGTGAGTGCCCACCAACTTTTGGCACCCCGCGCGGGCAGGTTGTGGGGCTGATTGCCGGTGGGCACCAGGCCATTTTGCAGGCCGTGGAGAATGCGGAAGACAGCCTGACACTGGGCGTGGAAGACCTGAAAAATCTCGGCTTTAACGACAAGGATGTGCTGGTGGGTATTGCCGCCAGCGGGCGCACACCTTACGTCATTGCGGCGCTGAACTATGCCAAAAGCCTGGGCGCGACCACGGCCGCCCTGACCTGTAACGCGGGCAGCGAAATGACGCAGATTGCCGATATCGCTATCGTGCCGGTTGTCGGCCCGGAAGTGGTGACTGGCTCTTCACGCATGAAGGCGGGCACCGCGCAAAAACTGGTGCTGAATATGCTCACCACCGGCGCGATGATCCGCAGCGGCAAGGTTTATGGCAACCTGATGGTGGATGTGGAAGCGACGAACAAGAAGCTGGTGCAGCGACAGATAAATATTGTGCAGGAAGCCACCGATTGCGATGCACAGACTGCCAGCCGGGCGCTGAACGCCTGCGGCAACCACTGTAAAACCGCCATCGTCATGGTGCTGGGAAACCTTGAAGCTGAGCAGGCGCGGCAGCTTTTAAAGGCTAACGGCGGATTTATCCGTCAGGCGCTACATAACGCCGGGAGCTAGCGATGGCGAAAATCACGGAACAGCTGATCGCCTCGATTCTGCAAAAGGTCGGTGGTCACAGCAATATTGCAATCTGCGGGCACTGTATGACCCGACTGCGTCTGACGCTGAGGGATGAAAGTCTTACGGACAGCGCCAGCCTGAAAGCGCTGCCGGGCGTGCTGGGCGTGGTGAACAGCGAGGATCAGTTGCAGATTATCCTCGGCCCCGGCAAAGCGCAGAGTGGCGCGGAGATAATGAACCGGCTGCTGGCACAGGAGGCTTCTGACGCACCCGCGCTGGCGGCAACGGCAAGCGACAATAAACAGAAGATGAAGGCCAGGCAAACCAGCGCGGTTCATCAGTTCCTCGCCCGATTTGCCACCATTTTCACCCCGCTGATCCCCGGCTTTATCGCCGCCGGGATGCTGCTGGGCTTTGCCACATTAACAGAGCAGACGCTGATTGCTAACGCGGCGGAGAAGAACGCCACGCTGGTGTATATCGTCGGCTATATGAAACTCTTTGGCAAAGGCCTCTTCACCTTCCTGCCGATCCTGATTGGCTATAACGCGCAAAAAGCGTTTGGCGGCTCCGGCGTCAACGGTGCCATTATCGCCTCGCTGTTTTTGCTGGGCTATAACCCGGCAGCCACCACGGGCTACTTCTCCGGCATTGAAACCTTCTTTGGTATGGGCATCGATCCGCGCGGCAATATCATTGGTGTGCTGCTGGCTTCGATCCTGGGTGCCTGGATTGAGCGGCAGATCCGCAGGATCGTCCCCGATAACCTGGATATGATCCTCACTTCGCTGCTGACGCTGCTGATTACCGGCGCGCTGACCTTTACGGTGATTATGCCCCTTGGCGGCGAGCTGTTTAAGGGGATGTCCTGGCTGTTCCTGCACCTGAACGGCAACCCGTTTGGCACGGCGATCCTGGCTGGGTTATTCCTGATTGCGGTGGTCTTTGGCGTGCATCAGGGCTTTATTCCGGTCTATTTTGCGCTGATGGATGTGCAGGGCTTTAATTCGCTCTTTCCGATCCTGGCGATGGCTGGCGGCGGCCAGGTCGGTGCCGCGCTGGCGCTTTACTACCGCTCGGCCAGACATTCCATGATCCGTAATCAGGTGAAAGGGGCGATTATCCCCGGCCTGCTTGGCGTGGGTGAACCGCTGATCTATGCCGTGACGTTGCCGCGCGTTAAACCCTTCGTTACGGCCTGTATCGGCGGGGCGTGCGGCGGCTTCTTTATTGGTCTGGTTGCCTGGCTGGGATTGCCTGTGGGGCTGAACACCGTGTTTGGCCCTTCCGGCCTGGTGGCGCTGCCGCTGATGACCTCGGGACTGGGGATCTACGCCGGAATGGCGGTCTATGCTGCGGGCGTGGTGATCTCTTATATCGCCGGTTTCGTGGTCACCTGGTTCTTTGGCTATAAGAATGTGGATTTGAGCTGAGGGCTGGGCGGATAAAGCAGAGTTATCCGCCCTGCTCTTGTTTATAAACCTCAGCTTTTATGCCGCTGTTAATCATGGTTATGCCCTTTGTGGCGCGGACAAATCGCGGTGCTGATCCTCTTCAGCACGCCGATCAACTCATACAGCGAACCGGTGATCTGCTCTTGCTGTTCTGGCGGCTGCCGATGCTGTAATAACCGCAGAGTCCTTCCCTCGCAGGCGGCTCACTTTATCTCTCTTTCGGCCCCGGCTCAGAGCTCAGAATCGCAGCCCTCAGGAAATCGCCACATGGCCTTTTGTCAGAAAAAAAGGAGGAATGTAGTTATCCCATCCTTTCTGATTGCAGTGCTGGAGCAGGGCGCTGGTGCTGGTCACGCCTGTTTTATCACAGCAACGTATTATCCTGTTGCGAAGCGCTGAAGAGCTGATACCGAGTAAGCCCGACATACAGTTCTGCTTTACCCCGCACTGCATCAACAGGATCACTTCCCACTCTTTGTCCGTAAAACTATTCGCCGGTCGGGTGAAGACAAAAGGCTTTCTTTCTCGGGGCATAAGAAAGGTGGAAAAGTAAACATTGGTGATCTCTGTGTAAGTACAGACAATGCCGTTGCTGCCATTATCGAGCTGCCAGGGACGCTTCTCAACCAGAAAGGATCTGAGCCTGTTTCGTCTTCCGTAATCAAACGTTTTGAGCACTATGCTCATTTCATTTGTGGTCAGGATTTTTTGGTCGTCAGAGAGTATACGGTCATAGTACTCGCTGATATCGGGCGTAAGTTCAGTGTCGCGAAGGCCCGGAAGTTGCTTTTCGGTTACACCAAAATAGTGACAGAAGATCTTATTGCCATAAACATAGCGGGAGTCGCTGTCCTTTATGGCCCATCCAAAGAGAGAGTTATTAAAGTAATATTTAACAGGAGTCAGGTCTGTATTCATCAGGTTAGCCTCTGATTATGATATGTCCTTTTTTGAGAAAGAACTGCGGGATGTAGTTATCAAATTTGTTATCCCTGCAATATTGCTTTAAATCTGACTGTGAATTTAAACCTGTTTTTCTGTAACAACTTCGAAGTCTGCCGTTAACAGCATCAACGGTAATCGAGAGAATACTGCTTATCTCTTTGAGCCTCATTCCGCAGTCCAGCAGATAAACAACCTCCCATTCTTTTTCGGTAAAGACTTCCGAAGGGGACTGGAATGTCGCGTGCTGTATTATGTTGCCATTCAGTAACGAGGTTGGTGTGATGATCCTGACGTGTCTGACGCTGATAACCGTGCCTACACAGTTGTGATGTTCATCATAGAGCGGCTCCTGAATATTGTAGGCCGGCTGCATTATCTTCTCTGTGCCCTGAATGTGCGTAGTGATGGCTTTCACCGGCTTACCTGTGCGCTCTATCTCCCGTTCCTGCTGGTTAAAGATATCGGCAAACTCAGACACAGGAACAGGGATCTCCCTGATGTTCCGGCCTTCGTAATCATAACTCGTTGACAGGGTTTGCCAGGCTTTAAACGTGTTATTGACGTAGATAAAACGGGAGTTATTGTCTTTTACTGCCCAGCCTACAACAGGATCGCTTTCAAACATCGCGATTAACCTTGAAGGTAATGTAATTTGTTTCATCATCGTATCCCTACATTTAAATTACCCTACATAAAATGTGCCGTACCTTATATGTACCTGTTAATCAGAACAATAATACTATAAAAAATTCCTGTATCGCCGATATCAGGGAAAGCACGCCATAATAAAAAATAATAACATACCCATAACCGAAAGGTTATGGGTTTTTCGCAGGAAAGAAGCTTACTGAAATAACAGATATTACTTTTACACCGTTAAAATTATCAACCAGGTTAAAACTCTATTGGCTGGTCTGTTGGCAATACTCCATTTTTCTCTGCACCAGCTGCGAAGCCAGGCGTCAGGAGATCGGGCAGCAAATTGATTACGCTCGCACACACGGCAATAACCATTGTGTAGCCGGTCTGGCAAAAGCGCTTTCTGAACGCAATACTCATTGCACTGAAGAAGAGTTGCATGCTGAACGCGAATCCGACATACGTAAACAAGGACTAAAGGTCGGGGAGTGCCGCCAGGCGCTGGCAGAAGCTCAAACTCAGGGCCGCATGGATAAAATCAGTAAAAAATGGCTTTGCCTGAGGCGAATGAAGTCAACTCACCCGCCCTGCTCTCTGTTAATGAACCTCAGCTTTTATACCGCTGCTAATCATGGTGATTCCGTCTGCGGTGCGGACAAATCGCGGTGCTTTCAGATCCTCATTCAGCACACCGGCCAATTCATACAGCAAACCGGTGATCTGCTCTTGCTGTTCTGGCGGCTGCTGATGCTGTGCCTGCGCACAGGGCAGGCAAAATCTTTTTATTTTGGTCATCTATTGGGCGGGATGCGCCTGGTGAACAGGATATGTGAAATGTAAGGCTGTATCACCGGGGAGAAGGCTTGCCCGTCATCATAGTAGAAACAGTGCCCGTCATCGCTTCCTGATAATTAGTCCCAATAAATATTATTACTTCCGGGTGGTTTACAACTTTAGCGATGGCATCGGGAAGCCAAATTTATCATCGATGACGGTGCAAAAAATCGCCTGAATAAATAAAATTTAAAATAAGCCAGCCTGGCCCACCTTAAGATAAATCGCACTGTTATTTAAATAATTCGTAAAAGCTTATGCTTTTTACTTATTTCATATTTTTAAATTTTTCAGATAATCGATTAACAGTCGCTGGCGTAAAGAGTAGCGGTGAGCGTAAGGCCATACGACATAAATTGGCGTACTGGTATCACTGGTATGCTCGTCGAGGATCGTGCAAAAATCCCCTGAGCGAAGATGCTCACTAATGGAGACATGGGGCAAATAAGCGATGCCATTGCCATTAAGCGCTAACTTAATGCGGGTCTCAATATCATTACATACAATTGTTTGCGGAAGATGCAGTAACTTCGCACTGGATAAAGGCCAGACCTGAACTATTCCTGAATTTTTTGAGCGATAATGAATCAGTGAATGCGTAAGAAGGTCTTCTGGTTTATCAGGACGACCATAGCGTTTTAAATAGTCTGGGCTGGCTACAATAACGCTATGGATGTCTCCTATGTAATAGGATCGCAAGTTGCCATCCGGGTCACTTCCTACTCTCAACGCTGCATCATAATTTTCCCCGACCAAATCGACAAACCTGTCTGAGAAGTCAAATTCAACTTCAATCTCCCTGTGCTGCTGCAAAAAATCATTAAATCTTTCACTAAAAAGATTGGGAATGGGGGCAATGCTGATTTTTAATCTGCCGATGGCACTTTCAGTAGCCGCCAGCATAGCATTCTGAATGTTATCAACCTCTTCCAGGATACGCATGGCATGAGTAAGGAAGCGTTCTCCCTCGTAGGTCAGTGAAATTCTGCGTGTATTTCTTTGTAAGAGTTGTGCCCCCACGTTGCTCTCCAGGCTGGTAACGCGTTTACCCACCGCTGAGGCGCTTAAGCCCAAAGCGCGTCCCGCAGAGACAAAACTTCCTACCTGCGCCACCTTAACAAACACAGAAATCGCAGAGAGCGAATCGATCATTTCCTGGCACCTCAATAAAGGATTACTGCCAAATCCGGCAGCATAGTCCGGAACTCTGAGTAGGTTATTCTATAACGTAAGTTAATGTAAAGTAACTGTGCTGTTTAGGCATGAGATAACAAATGTTCGATTTTAGATATCCACAACTGACGGGCCAGAAAAAATAGCAAGGTAATAATCTGAAGTGATAATTTCACTGCTTATGAAATTAATGAATTTCTAAAAACCAAAAGGAATATCATGAATAACGATCATCCATCATCATATTTACCTTATTACCGCTCTCCGCTTGCTAAACATACGGATCTCATCTGGAATATGCATGCCACTCAGGAAATTAATTATCAGGTATCCGTTGTCAGGAATATACTCAATCCTGACAATCCAACCTTAGCACGTACCTGTGCAAAGCATGCGGATCGCAATGCCAAAGTCAGAGTCAAAAGGCTCGTCGTTATTGACAGTAAAGTCGATGAAATTTACGGCGAGATGTTCAGATCCTATTTTTCCAGTTGGAACTTCGATATTCACTGGAAGGTCATTTCCAGTGATGAAATTAATAAAAATGTTGAGTCCACAATTCAGGTTGCTGAAGCCATGGATGAAGCGGGATTATTACGTCGTGGGGAAGTTGTCATTGGTATTGGCGGTGGGGTGTTGCTGGATGTGGTTGGATTTGCCGCCAGCCTGTATCGGCGTGGTATTCCTTATGTCAGAATTCCCACAACGTTGATGGGTCAGATTGATGCGGGGATAGGTGTAAAGACCGGCATCAATCACGGCGCCCATAAAAACCGCCTTGGAACCTATTTTGCGCCGTCATCAGCCCTTATTGATCCCCTGTTTTTAAAAAGCCTCAGCCAGCGTCACATCTCAAACGGTGTTGCAGAGATCATTAAAATGGCTCTGATCAAGGATAAGACCCTGTTTGGACTTCTTGAGGCAATGTCATCACATCTGACTCCTGAAGCCTTCTCCTCGGACGATGGTGTGATGAAAGAGATCGTCACCCGTTCAATTGCCAGCATGTTGGCTGAACTGGAACCCAATCTCTGGGAAGCTGAACTCTCTCGCTGCGTAGATTATGGTCACACCTTCAGTCCATCATTAGAGCTGCTGGCGAATCCTGCTTTACTCCATGGTGAGGCGGTAGCGGTAGATATGGCTTTGAGTATTGCCCTGGCGAGCGGTCGTGGCTTGCTGACCAACGAAGAAACCGAACGTGCGCTTTCTCTGATTCAAATATCGGGTCTGCCAATATCTCATCCCGTTTTCAAGCTGAGTTTGCTGGAAAAAGCCTTACTCGACACCATCAGGCATCGCGACGGTTTACAACGTATCCCCCTCTCCGATGGCATAGGGAACGTTATATTCATCAATGACTTAACGCTGAATGAACTCGAAAAAGCCCTTATTTTCCTGGAAGATCGTGTGAAGGCGCTCGGCGGAGATGTCGCTGCATGATACGCGCGACCACTGTTATCGACATCGGTGGGACGCATATGCGCTGGGCAGACTGGTCCCCGGAAGGTGGCCTGAGTCACAGAAAGCGCTTGCCTGCTCCCGGCTTTCGTCAATATCCCGGTCTTCCAGTGCCGCAATTACAGGAGCTGCTGGTCAACGCTATCTGCAAGATCCCACCTCAGGATAAACATTCCCTGGTGGGAATATCTTTCGGTGCCGCGATGGATCACCGCAATGGCACGGTTTACGCCTCCGCACCATTATGGGGTGCGCATGATGTTCCTTTTAATCTCTTTGATGAGTTATCTCGCAGAAGGTCTGATGTGGACTGGTGTGTCGTGAATGATGTGACCGCCGCCCTGATGCACATTATCTCTACACCGCTATGCGCGCAGGATCGAAAGGTGATGTTAGTCACGATCAGTACAGGCATCGCTGCACGCATCATCGATCGTACTACGCGGTATATCCCCTTTGATGCGGGTGGGCTGCAAGGAGAAATCGGCCACCTTCCGGCAGTCGCGAAATTAGCCGGAGAGCCAGTAGTCCTGGATTGTGACTGTGGGAAAGCAGGACATTTGTCCGCCTACGCTTCCGGCCGGGGTATTGCAAACCTGGCTCAGGTTCTGCGGCAACGGCAGCCAGATGAATGGGCCGTATCGGAGCTTGGTCGGAGAATGGCAGACGGTGAATCTTTTGAGGAGGCATTCACAGCAACGGTGGGCGCTGATGACAACATAGCAATAACGTTACTCAGTGCAGCTACAGCGCCCGTAGCCGATGTTTTGCGAACCGCTCTCTGCCTGAATCCCGATCTGGACAGAATTATCCTGACCGGCGGAGTCGCAGTTTCACTTGGCGAGCATTATAAAGCTTCTGTTATGGCGCATCTTAACCGCGAGGGAATTTACCTTACCAGCAAACTTTATCCCCGCTGGATTGAAGACCGCCTTGTGGTATCTGAGGCTGATTGTCTTATTGGGGCGGGTATCGCGGCCACGATGGAGATCCGGCCATGACGGCAACTCACAGAGCAATGGTAAGACAGAATGGTACGATTTCTGTCCTTACTCGTTCCACTCCCGTCCCGGTCGGATATGAGCTTTTAGTCGAGCCAATCTATGCAGGGTTGTGCGGTACCGATATTCAGATGCTGCGCGGTCTTCGCGACGATCCCAGCCCGGTCATCGGCCACGAAGGTGTCGCGCGTGTTGTTGCTACAGGAGAATGTGTACCTGATAACCTGGCTACGGGGACCCTGGTATGCATTAACCCGACCCACCGTAACGATCCTTTGTTCTTACTCGGCCATAACGTGGAGGGCTTACTTCAGGAAAGGGTGCTTATCCCCGAGTCAGCCGTACGCGATGGCCTGGTGATGCCGCTGGATGAATGTCATAACTCAGCTCTTTCAACGCTTCTGGAGCCTTTAGCTGCCGTTCAGTACGCGCTCGATTTACTGTCAAAGCATCACCCCAGCACGCTGGTCGTGTTCGGTGATGGCGTAACCGGACATATAGCCGTACGTGCGGCCAGAGAATTTCTGGGGCCAGATATTCATATTGTACATATTCATCACACAGAACAGGGTTTGGCCTGGAGCCAAAATCATAAAGTAGCCTCAGTAGTCCCTGTTCTGAACAACACGGCAGGTGCCGCGCTGCTGTCTTCAATTAATGAGGACGAACGGGTGGCGGTATTGCTTGCTACGCCACGCGACGCAACATTGCTTTGTCTGGAGACAGCACTTCGCTACCTGCGCGGAGAACTTGCTATCGATCTGTTAGGTGGCATCCCTCAAGAAGCATCAAGCCCCTTGTTACCCGGAACGGATTTGTCCCTTATCCGGGCAGCCAATTGCGGCGGTTTTCCTGAGCACGCCGTGAATTTCCCTGTGCACACCAGCAGCGGCAAATTGGTCTGTTTACTTGGCCACCGCGGTGTTGCGCACAGGCATTTGAGAAGCGCTGCTTTTGAGCTGGTTAAACACCCACTACGTTACTGCGAACTTATTACTCACGTTATGTCCATGCAAGAAGCTGCGCCAGTTATGACGCAGTTAGCGGGATCTCGTAGTCGCCTGGTGGATGGTCGCCGGTTAATTAAACTCGCCGTAAAAATTACCGCTAATGTCCCTGTTTAAGGAGTGTTGAACGAATGTCATTAATTGGTCGTAAAGCCCTTGTGGTGGGCGGCTCAACCGGAATCGGTCGGGCAATCGCGGAGGCCTGGTCGCAGGCGGGTATGGAGGTTACGGTTCTGAGTCGTTCACAACCGGCTAAACAAGGTAATCTGCGCTGGATGGCTGTGGACCTGACCGATGATACCCTGGCGCATGCTGCACTGGTCGAGGCTTCCAGGGAACCTTTGCACGCAGTATGTTTTGCGGCCGTGCACTATGGCGATCGTCGTTCATTTTTTTCCGAAACGCCTGTTTCTGAATGGCGTCAACAACTTGAGGTCAATCTGAATGGGCTTTGGCTGACGTTAAACGCAACGTTACCTGCGCTGCGTCAAACCCGACCGGGTATGTTCCTCAATGTCTCTTCGGAGGTGGTTTATAACGGGGGGCCTGGCCGCTCTGGCTATGCTGCCACCAAGGCGGCTTGTGCCTCATTGATTCATTCTGTCTCTCAGGAAGAGAACCCTGAAGAAGTGCAGTTTGTCTCGGTTCTTCCTGCCGGTATGGTGGATTCAGCGGGTATTCGTCGTCGTCGCCCCGCTGATTTTGACTACTCCAGCTATATGCGGCCAGAAAGCTTTGCTTCCATCGCCGTTGAATTGGTATCGGGCAGAGACAGGATACGCAACGGGGAGAGTTTAATTGTGCACGCTGATGGCAGCTGGCAGTCGATACAGGATAAGCAGCCTGAGTCACAAAGCGATCGGAGCCGGCTGTGAAGCCCGTATTAATTGGCCTGGCAGACTGGCGCCTGCCTGTCAGCGGCCCGGATGCCGTTCGACTGGCGGCCCGCGCCGGCGCAGAGGGTATTCAGCTGGATTTAGGGGGGCCGGGGAAAGCGCCATGGCTCGATAGTACAGGGAGGCTGCAAACCCTTTCCACTGTATTAGCTGAAACCGGGGTAAAGCCATTAGCCGTGTCTGCCAACCTGCTTAATGACATTGGTCTGGCGGCAGAAAAAGGCACGCTGGCCTCTAAAAATGTCAGGAATGTTATCCGAAGGGCATTAGATGTCGCCGTGACGCTCAGGGCTTCTCTGGTCTTCTTACCCAGTTTTCGCAACAGCGCTATCGAAAGTTTATCAGTATTAGCCAGAACGGCCGAGGTCCTGCAATGGGCTTGCTCCGAAGCGAGTAAGAGAGGGCTGCTCCTGGCGACAGAAAATGTTTTGGATTCAAAACAATTGCAACAGCTGATCGCATCGGTGGATGCAACCAACCTGCGAGTAATACTGGATACAGGAAATCCTTTGGCCGCAGGACTTTCACCCGTTGAAGTATTACGAGTAGCCGCACCGGTATTAGCGCAGCAAGTACATATTAAAAGCGCTGATGATAAAAAACAGCTAAGTAATGATGAAGCCGCTGTGCTGGAGACTTTCGAGGAACTGGACAGCAGGCATATTCCTGTTGAGGCGTTTGTGCTTGAGAATGACTATCGCGATAGCGTACATGCCCGATTAAAAACCGATATATTGTGGTTGAGGAAATATATTGCCCGCTTCAGCAATAACCTTGATCTCTCTTCTGGTTTAAATAAACCCAGTCAAATTATTTTAAATGATGCTATTAAAGAAACAAGATTGAAGTATTTTTCACAGGGCTGAAGTCGCTCTCAGCCGACAGCGACAACTTAAATTCTATGGAGCGTTTATATTCCATTATGAATTTTGTTGTCATACAAATATTTTAAATAAACAGCGTTGGCTTCGTTAGTTATACAGCGCGTTTACTCTATTAAGGAGATAGTTATGCCTGTCACGCTGTTCGCGCTGATGCTGGGTGTTTTTTGTCTTGGCACCGCCGAAATTATCATTTCCGGGCTTTTACCGTTCGTGGCCTCTGACCTTTCCGTATCGTTACCTGATGCGGGGCTACTGGTCACAGGCTATGCGCTGGGTGTAACAATTATCGGTCCGTTTGTTACGCTGCTCACCACCCGCGTGCCCCGTAAAACTCTTGTGCTTGGCCTGATGGTGCCGTTCATTATAGGTAATATCTGGGCGGTCTTTGCGTCAGATTATCAGATGCTTATGGCCGCACGTATTTTAACGTCGATCAGTCATGGAACATTCGTTGCCGTGGCTTTCAGCCTTGCAGTGACGCTATCTCCCCCCAACAAGCAAGGCTCCGCAATGGCTAAAATCGCCTTAGGTTTTAACCTGGCAAACGCCTTAGGCGGGCCGCTTGGAACATTTATTGGGCAGAACCTGGGCTGGCGCGCGACCTTTATTGCAATCGTTGTTATTGCGGTAATATCTGTTGCCCTGATCGCCCTATTTATGCCGGCCAAATTACCTGAGGCTGAACAATCAAAACCTGGTGCTATGCGCCGTGAGGTGAAAGCTCTTACTAACCCAACGCTGGTATTTGCCATCATTACTACCGTACTGGCGCAGGGCGCAGTCTTTACCGCGTCTACCTACATAGTGCCTCTGTTAATGGATGTCAGCCATTTTGGCCCTTCAGCTGTCTCTGCGCTTCTGGTGGTATTTGGCATCGGTGCCATCATGGGTAATTTCGCGGGTGGTCGCCTTGCAGATAAGCATGTCATGCGTGGTGTAACAACGGTATTAGGCAGTCTGGTCATTGTACTTGTGGTGTTCTGGATGACCAGCATTGTTCCGGTCCTTTCTGCCATTACGCTGTTTTTATTTGGTGCCATTGGTTTCTCTATTATTCCCTCGCTTCAGGCTCGTATTCAGTCGCTGGCTGTCGCCGCTCCTACGCTGGCGCTTTCAGTAAACGTATCAGCCTTTAATCTGGGGAACGGTTTAGGCGCATGGATGGGAGGCACTGTACTTGATTTAGGATTTGGCATTCGTGCCGTGCCGCTGGCCGCCGCCGCGTTGGCCGCTACCAGTCTGGTTATCACCCTTTTTGCATGGCATTTTAGCCGCCAGAAAATGACTCAAGCACTGGAGTCATAGAAGAGATAAACGCATCCATCTTTTCACCGGTAATGAATGAGGCGTATGCCACTCAAAAGTGGCATACAGACCAACGAAATCAATAAATATAAATTCAGGAAAGAGCATGTCCTACTTACCATGTAATTATAAAACGGCTGAGCTTTCAAATGGCAAAGTGCATGCCATTACAAAAAAATTCCCACGCCATATTCTTAGTGAAAATACAATCGTGATTCGACCCTATTATATGGGCATCTGTCGTGCTGATATTAAGGAGATTATGGGTTCAAGAGATGTTCCGACAGATCGCGGCCCGCTCTTTGGTCACGAATTAGTGGGTTCAGTGATTTTTTCCGGTACAAAAACAGGTTTCCAGGAAGGTGAGCTGGTGACATTCAATCCTAATATTACCCCCGATCGTACTACCGGCTTTGCAGAATATGTCTTCGTACATGGTACGGAAGAAGAGCTGGATCAAACTGTCATCCGCGTGCCCGAATATGACATTATTCACCATATCTGGATGCCAGAACCCATGGCCTGTATTGTCCATGCCACCAAAAAAATGCTGGAACTCAACAATCTGACGGATTTGAAAGGAAAGAAAGTTGGCATTATCGGCGCGGGATGTTCGGGTATTATGTTTTCTATGTATGCCAGGCATCTGGAAGCAGCAGTGGCTATATTTAACCGGGGCGAGATGCGGCGTAAATTTGCCTCAGACAGGCACCTTTTTAGTGCGGAGGAGATACATTCCCTTGCTGATACAAATGCTCATCAGAATGCTTTTGATATTGTCATGGTCGTATCAACAATGGTGAGTTCCGAAATCCTGAAAAAAGCAGCCACTCTGGTTTCAGATGGAGGAACAATACTCATCTACGGTGGTACACGTGAAGGCGATAAATTTCTGACAACATCAGTAAATATTGACGTCGTACGTCGACAGGAACTTATTCAGCTAACGGAGTACGATGAGAAAAAAATACGGATTTGTGGTGCTTATGGGTGTTATAAGCAGGACTATGAGGAAAGCTTCCGGCTTCATGCTGAACATCCTGACCAGTTTCCACTAGAAAAAATTGTTTCTGAAGAAATTGACTTTGAAGACTTTTCAAACCTTGTCATGTCCATGGCAACAGGCGAAAAAGACTATCCGGGAAAAGTTGTTATCAGAACCAATTTTGAGTAAAAAATTCTGGTGCTTTAATTTATATTTCCCTGACCAAATTCTTTAGATGGAAAACATCAGGCGCTTTTTCAGAAAGGAATTTAAGGCATGTTCTTATCACTCCGTCTTATTTATACTGATATATCCGGTTGAACAAAGAATAATCCAGGTCGCTGGACCCTGCGTCCACCCAACGACCTGGTTTCTTACCTGCTGGCATGCTGGTTACATCGACATCTGCTGAGCAGACTTCAGGTGCTGCTCAACGACCGGCGTATGCGCATCGGCCACGGCCTTCACATCCGGATCCTTGATCTTTTTGGCGTCACTCTGGAGTTTCGACAGCACCATTTTGTGGTCTTTGGTGCCAGCGTTTTCCATATACATCTTGTCAAATGCGTCGCCGCTCTGCTTTTCCAGCCCGGCAGCCATGGTCTTGTGCGTGGCATCCGGCTCCGTCGGCAGTGTCACGCCCTTTTGCCCGGCAACTGCTTGTACTTTCGTCAAGGCAGCGCCGTGGTCGTCGACCATCTTCTGAGCGTATGCTTTGACTTCACTGCTTTTAGCCTTGCTCAGCGCGAGTTTGCCAGCGGCGACTTCATTGATATCGGCCTGCGCCATGTCCTTCAACGCTTTTACGTCGCCAGAGCTGAGCTTGCCGCCCGAATCGGTCTGGCCTGCGGCACCAGTCTGCGCGGCGCTCGTCGGCGTCTGGGCCTGCACACTAACAGTGCTGAACATGGCTGCTACTGCCGATATAACCAGCAGATTTTTCAAAGAGTTACTCTTTTGCATTTTGTTCTCCCGAAGGTCATGGGGAAAGCTGCTGTCAGGTAATCAACCGTACGCAGCCTCGTATATAAATTACAACTGCAATGGTCAGTATAGTGGATCATCGATTTGAGACATCAGTTTGAGTTATGGTTCTCAACGGAGGAGGGCAGGAAATGACGGAAGCAAAGAAGCAAAGAAGCGGAAATGACTCTGTCAGAATACGATAACCTCAGGCGGCCCAATTTGTTACTTCCTGGTATCTTGCTGCTTTCTGACAGCGCCCCACCGGGCCAGTAATGAACTTGTAATACACAAAACAGTACGGCAAAGAGATAAACCATTGCTGTCGCCAGAATGCCTTAATCATTGCTTCCAGCCTTTTGTCCGTTGAGAACACATTACCTGCATTTTTATCAGCGATACGTTTACTCCATACTCCGATTCGCCAGGAAAGCGGGATAACCGCTCCCCCTTCAGGTTGAATAACTCAGCTTTTCTGATTTTGCACTTCGTTGCCTGGCATAATGTTGCATCATCCCGCAAAAAACCGCATATTAAGGCAATAAATATTGCAATTTGGCGCATTGAAATGAAATTACCTGATGCAAGACGGCGGAAAATACTCGATCTTCTGAACCATCATGGCGAGTTACAGGCCTCTGCACTGGCTGAAAAACTGGGCATCTCAGAGGATACTGTTCGGCGCGATTTGATACGCCTTGAGTCAACAGGCATGCTGCGTCGCGTCCATGGCGGCGCTATTCCCCGCTCACAGGTGCCGCTGAATCACAAGGAAAGGCTGGGCAGAACCGGCGCGTCAAAAAGCGCCATCGCTTCGGTCGCCGTCTCTCTTATTCGCCAGGATGACGTCGTCGGACTGGACGGAGGAACCACCACACTTGCCATTGCACAGACTATCCCGCCTGGATTGCGTTGTACCGTGGTCACAAACAATCTACCCGCCGCCATGGCGCTGGCCGATCACCCGGATGTGGAAGTCATTGTGCTGGGAGGAAAATTATTTAAGCCCGCAATGGATATGACGGGCCACAGAGTGTGTGAAGAGCTAAGCAGCATGGCTTTTGATATCTGCTTTATCGGTGCGGCAGCGGCAAATATCACCACAGGCTTTAGCAGTATCAACTACGACGAAATTCAGGTTAAACGGGCATGGACTAAGGCTGCACAACGCAGCATCTGCGTCATTTCAGGAGAAAAGCTGGGTAAACACTCTCCCTTCTCTTTTGCAGCACCCGGCGAGATCAATGACATTATTACCGATAACGATGCGCCCGCTGACTATGTTGCGCTATTCAACGGTGAAGGCGTCAACGTTATTGTGGCAGATCACCTGACAACGAAATAAGGAGATTTTTGTGGACGTGGAAATAAAAACACTCTCATCGAAAAAAATTTATCGTAACCGCTGGATGACGCTAAAGGAAGATCGGATCCAGAGGGCAGACGGCAGCGAAGGGATTTATTCAGTTATTGAAAAAAGTGATTTCGTTGTGATCATTCCGGTTGAAAATAACGAGATCTATCTGGTTGAGCAGTACCGTTATCCGCTGGGCAGGAAAACTAAGGAACTTCCACAGGGGAGCTGGGAATGTTCCCCAGATGCTACCCCTGAAGAGGTTGCGGCCGGTGAACTGAAAGAAGAAACGGGTCTGAAAGCGGGAAAAATGGAATATGTCGGATATCAGAAGCTTGCTCAGGGCTATTCAGCACAGGGCTACCATATCTACCTTGCCACGCAGCTGGAATTTATCGGACAGGAACTGGACGAAGAAGAATACGGTCTGACGGTGGAAAAAATCAAAATCAGTGAATTCTGTCGGTTGATACATGATGGTGAAATTTCTGATGCGACTTCCGTTACCGCTTTCCTGCTGGCGATGACTAAAAAAATGATTGTTGAAAGTGACCTGGATTAGACAGTACAAGACCGGCGTTACTCAATAGCTTTAATGTCCGCTTTTTGATCATAGCGGACTGTGCGTTCGCGAAAGGCTGGTTTCGTTAAGCTTTCAACTCACTCTGGCGCTGAGCTAAAGTAACCTTATGTTAACTTGCAATCTCCTACATCCTGCTGAAGAGACTCTGAATGCTAAACGGGCTGAATCATATAACAATCGCCGTAAGTGATGTTTCAAGAAGCTTTGATTTTTACGTCAACAAACTTGGTTTTATACCTAAGGCCAGATGGACCTGTGGGGCTTATCTTTGTCTGGGTGATCTGTGGCTATGTCTTTCTGCTGATTCCGTTGCTCCTCAAGAGGATTATACTCATTACGCATTCAGCATCCGAAGCGAAGACTTCGATGTGTTTGCTAATCACCTGAAATTATCAGGCATTACAGAGTGGAAAATAAACAAGAGCGAGGGGAAATCAATTTACTTTTTAGATCCAGATGGACACAAGCTGGAAATCCATGATGGCAATTTGGATAGCCGCCTCAGAGCCTGTATGAAGCATCCTTATGAAAAAATGCAATTTTTCTGATGTCGTCGAAGCGAAATGAACAATGAAGTCTTGGCGAATCCGGATGGGTCGCAATGATCAATCTAAACACTTACAATTGCTTCAATCTTAAATGAATTTCCAGATCTAATGTCTGCTCTCCACGCATAGCGACCTGTGTTACAGAACTTCAACTACTTCAAATTCTTCTGCAACAAGCTCCATATCTTCAGAGTAAAACCCCGCTCTGGTGAAAAAGGCTTTATGTTCTTTCCTCCAGTATTCAAGGCTCAGATCCCCTTCACCCTCTTTCCTTGCAAACTCCTCAGTCACGTCACAGAAGCGTACCAGCCGCATCGAAACCATTCTGATGACGCATACCGGAACACCTTGCCCATTGAGGATAATATTATGACTGCCTATTCTGGGTGCTGATTCTTCTGCCAGGAGGGCTGCAAGGGAACCGCATGAAGCGGTTTTAATCCCTTTAATGACTAATTCTGCAAGCTCATTCGCCATCTCTGGGCTGTCTCCGATTGACCATGCCTGGGAACCCGGATATTTCGTCTTCAGGTTATTAATTAAATCCATCGTAAAATCCTTTTATAGCAGTAATTTAATGAATGAATTTAGCACGATTTTGTCGGGTGCGCGGCTGAGATGTCATAGCAAACCCGCCTGTCCACCAGGAACGGCAGGAATTAATAATCAAGCGCTGAGGTTAATCCAGACAAATGCTAACCGCTTTTACCAGACATCTTTTTTCAGGTCTAATGTCAACCCCTCGCTCATAGCACAAGGTGCTATCACGTCAGGCCCTTTGGGGCCAGAAACGAACGTAGCAAAATTCACATTAATATCTGTAACGGGGAAACCGCCGCTGGCGCTCCCCCTTGTTTTCAGGAACAGATTAACATTGACAGAAGCGAGCCGATTGCCGAAAGGGTCATATACTTCCATAACATCTTCCCAACCTTGCGTAACTATTTCCGGGCGACCCTACCCGTATTGTTTCTCGTGTAATTTATTTCTTCATAACGCAATGTTCTGCACAGGAATAAATATTTTTGCGCCCGGACTGGCATCACTGCGATGTTCAGATAAATGTAACTGCAAACCTTCTCTGGTTAAGCCCATATACAGGCGCCATGCTGGCTCGAACCGCTGTTCAAATTCGACGCTGAATGACAGAAATTCAAGACAGAACTCTCGTATTTTTCGATCATAACTGACCGAAAAATACGTTTCAGAGCATTGATGCAGGTAATATCGATCTCATCCTTATCCGTTAATTCAGGATATTCTTCCTTGCTGTACCAGACAGAAATATTCCGTAGCGATAACCTCGTTTTTCTCATAAGTCGGCTTGCAAACTGCCCCCAGCAGAGCACTCCACCGTCAGCGGAAAAGAAGCGGTCCGGGCGCAAATTCCCGGAAGGCATCATCGCCTGGCTGGTAACCCAGTACTTCCCGGGTATGTGACAGATCAAATCGCTTAAACCGGTTATCTGAAATGCCATAACCGATAAAGAAGGTAATATTCTCAGCTTCTATAGCGCAGGTTATCAGCCTCACGGCGTCCTCCGGACTGAGCCAGGCGCTGTAATCTCTGGCATTTTTAAGCGCATCTGCCTCTTTGGCTTCAAAGGCGCCGATTCTGAGCGCTACACATGACAGGCCATGGTGAGTGGCATAAAAGGAACACAGCGCCTCGCCATAGCACTTTGTTACGCCGTAGAGATTGGCAGGCGCTACGGCCATACCCGGATGTATTTGCACATCCACCGGATAACCTTCAATGGTCTGGGCACTGCTGGCAAATACAAAGCGGCGGCATGACGTTTTGGCAACGGCTTCAAGCAGCCAGGTGGTGGAGAGTATGTTGGCTGGCAACAGCTGTTCGAATTTGGCATCGGCGTCTGGAATGCCAGCCAGGTGCACTATCGCGTCAGGCTGCTCTGTGGCCAGCAACTCTGCTGCCGCCCCCGGCTTTGAGAGGTCGGCTGGAATAAACTGGTGAGGCGAACCAACCTCATAATCCGGCACATTCAGATCAGTAAGAATGAAATCATAGGCATCGCACATCGATTTAAAAAAGGTCCGTCCGATACGGCCGCTGGCCCCTGTAAGCAGAACTTTTTTTACTGTCATAGTGCCGGCTACCTTGTTTCGTCAGGTCATCATCGGGTGAAACCAATATGCAGTAAAGCTATGCCATGCCGGTCTGTAAGTCTGTGTTACATGGCTAAAAAGTAAAAAATCAGGCGGAATGAGGCTTGCTGGTAAAAGGTAAAATTACTTCACGCTGAGCAGTGCCTGTTTCATCAGTTGTCTCAGCATTGCCCGCGCACCCTGATCCGCCTCGTTACCCTGCCCCAGCGCCAGCGTAATTCCCAGGCTTCCCGGCGTTAGCTGTATTCAATAACGTGAAACCCTTCCTCTGCGCCTGGCTCACGGAAATAACTTGTTATAAGTTCAAATTGTTTATCTGTAGCTGAAAAATCATGTGAGCCTTCAGCGTTACGGGCACGTAAACGAGCTTTGCATACCTCATCAGAAACCCGGAGATAGTGCAGACGGTTATCAGCCCCTGACGCCGTAATAATACCCATCATCCATTCACGATTCGCCAGCGTGTTTGCCGGAAAATCCAGCACTACTGACACGCCTGCCTTAAGTAAGGATACCAGGTGTGGTTTCATGGCCTCCCTGAGCTTTGCGGAGCACTGCACGTAATCGGACACTGATTGCATTTGATTGGCATAGAGAGCAGCAAGCCACCGATCCTCACTGACGATGATTGTTCCGGCGGATGCACTTAATCTTTCTGATAACGTGGATTTACCTGAGGCGATTTTTCCACATAATAAATGGAGTGTGGCTTTTGTTGGCTGCGGGTTTGTATCGGTGTTCATGGTTTACCTCACTGTGCTGTTATCCCCGGTAAGGCCCGCCTTACCGGCAGGAGCAGGACTGTTGTTAACAAACCGGCGGCTGAAACCAAAGAGGATTATCCCTCCTTTGCGCCTGCAATCACACGCCGACGATGGCAGTCGGCAGGCTCCAGTTTTTCTCCGTCACATGAACGAACCTCCAGCGGCTGGAGAGGCTCTCCATGCTTATTATCCACAAGCACTGAGTGTGTTTCGCCCTTCTCAAACATATAGCGCTCTCCCCACTGACGTATCGCCACAACGATCGGGAAAATGGTGCGCCCTTTATCGGTAAGGACATATTCCCTGTACGCGCTGCCATCGGAAGCCGGACAGATCTCAAACACACCGATATCGACCAGTAGTTTCAGTCGGGAAGAGAGGACATTTCTGGCCAGCCCCAGATTCTTCTGGAACTCACTGAATCTGCGGACATCATCAAATGCCTCACGGATAATCATCAGACACCAACGTTCGCCAATGGACTCTACTGTCCTGGCTACGGGACATTCGCTGGCCCTGAGCGATTCCTGTTTTGCCATCCGTTTTCTCACTCCGTTTAATTTTAGTGATCCAGCATAACGCCCCTGAAAAGAGGTTGCAAAAAAAAACCACCACGGTAGATTCTACACCTAATGTAGTTTTAAAAAGAAACCAGAGAGGGTGATATGCACTGTAAGGCAGACAAGCATTCTGACGTTGCGATACAGGCACCGGTAGCAGATGACCCGGTACTTTCCCCCTGGATAACATTTTTGTTCTCACTTACCTGCGCCCTGGCGGTGGCAAATGTCTATTCTGCTCAGCCTTTACTTGAATCAATGGCAACCAGCCTGAATGAAGAACCCGGTATCATTGGCAGCGTCATCACCCTGACCCAGGCAGGCTATGTAGCCGGTTTGCTCTTTCTGGTTCCACTCGGCGATCGGGTAAACCGAAAAAACCTTATTATCACTCTACTGTTACTTTCAGTACTGGCCTTGATAATGGCGGGGTTATCACAGAATCTGGCGATCCTGCTTTGCGCTATGCTGTTGATCGGCTTGATGGCGGTAGTGGTGCAGCTGATGGTTGCATGGGCAGCGATACTGGCAGCGCCCCACCGGCGGGGGGAAGTTGTGGGCAAAGTGACCAGCGGCATTGTTCTGGGGATCCTGCTGGCCCGCCTGATCTCAGGAGCAATTGCCGATCTTGCCGGTTGGCGGGCCGTTTATCTGATTGCTGCCTGCCTGATATTGCTGATCGCACTAGTACTTGCGAAAGTGATGCCTGCCTCTGCGCCGCAGGTGAAAAAACCACCCTATCTCTCTCTGCTGCTGTCTGTTTTCCGCCTGTACCTCACTGAACCTCAACTAAGGAAGCGCGGAGCTTTTGCTCTGCTGATCTTTGCAGCTTTCAGCATGCTCTGGACCACGATGGTTCTGCCGCTCAGTGCCATGTCGCTTTCACATACTCAGATCGGCATGTTTGGTTTAGCGGGCATAGCGGGTGCGCTGGCGGCCTCAAAAGCGGGATTATGGGCAGACAGGGGCAAGGGGCAGCGCGCAACCGGCTTAGCCCTGGCATTGCTGACACTCTCGTGGCTACCTATCGCCTGTGCCGAAACATCCCTGCTGTGGCTGATTGTCGGCGTTATCGCGCTGGATTTTGCGGTGCAGACGGTCCATGTGATCAATCAGAGCATGATCGTTGCAGCCAGGCCCTTCGAGGCAAGCCGCCTCGTCGGAGCTTATATGTGTTTTTATTCTGTCGGTAGCGCCCTTGGCGCCCTTGTTGCCACTCAGCTGTATGCGCTCTGGGGATGGCAGTCAGTCTGCTTCGCGGGTGCATTCGTCAGTGCCTGTGCTTTTATCTTGTGGGCGGGATTACCTGAATCATGAAATTACATCATCTGCTGCTCGCGATTCTGATAACCGCCATCTGGGGCGTTAACTTTTCAGTTATCAAACTGGGGCTGAATTCCGTAGACCCCTTAATTCTGGCAGGCATACGTTTCACGCTATGCGCCTTTCCCGCGTTATTCTTTATAAAAAAACCTGATGTCCAGTGGCGGTATATCATCAGCTATGGCCTGGTTTTTGGCATTGGCTTATGGGGGCTGGTCAACCTGGGAATTAAAACCGGACTTTCTGCCGGCATTGCCTCACTCCTGCTGCAATTCAGCGCCTTCTTTACCATTCTGCTGGGAAGTTTGGTATTTAAAGAAACCCTTAACCGTTATCAAATTGCAGGCTTCATTATCGCTTGCACGGGATTACTGAGTATTGTTTTTATTACTGATGGCTCTGTTACCCTTTTCGGTACGCTGCTGGTACTGGCAGGCGCAACAGCCTGGAGTATCGCCAATATTATTAACAAACAGGCGGGAACGAAGCAGATATTTGCCTTTCTGGTCTGGTCGGGCGCCTTTTCTCCGTTACCCCTTTTCCTGCTGGATTGGCTGGTCAACGGTACCAGCGGATACACTGCGCTGGTCAACCACATTGACGCTCGCGCTCTGCTGTCAATCCTGTTCCAGGTCTATCCCAATACGCTGTTTGGCTACTGGGTGTGGAATTCCCTGCTTAAGCAATACCCTCTCTCTACGGTAGCGCCCCTGTCACTGTTGGTGCCTGTATTCGGCATTCTGGGATCCAGGGTGATATTTGGTGAAGATATTTCGCCGGTGAAGATCCTCGCCCTGCTGCTGATTATTTCCGGGCTGGGCGTAGGTTTATATGGTCATCGACTAAAGGCTTTTTTGCGTGAGAAGGCATTAATTTAACAGGCACGTTCTTTAGCAACCTGAGTGAAAAAGGAAAAAAGAAAGAGCGAAAAATACTTTCGGTGAAAACTAAAAATGGCACCCAGGGCCTGACTGCAAAACCTGTAAAAATCCGTAATCACTGAGAGAGACTGCGGACTTTTGCAGCGCTGCCGGATAGTTCAACCCATCATTTCAGGCTTACCCGATCGGTTTTACCGTCCATTTCCGGTTTTTTCATGCAATATTCAAAGAGATATCATTTTTTATGATTAATCCCCCCAACCCAGTAATGGTTACTTTGGCCATTTCTGTTAATTTTTCCTGAGTCATTTCACCGGCTTCTTCATAATCAGCAAACATTGAGGCTCTGTCCGCCGGGATGACTTCTCAGGTGTAATGCTTATTTATAGCCAAGTGTAAAATCCACTACCGCATTGGCACTGCCTGGGGTGACCCTGCTGGCAGTTGCCATATATTTTGCAACATAATTCAGTGAATTCACGCCAGCTTCGGGGTTTATTTCCACAGCCGCTGAATCAGAACGCAATGGTATCAGGGTTGTGCTGTCGGATTCATACAGTGCTATGCCCACTCCTGCCGCACTGCTGTCGCTACTCAGGCTGATAAGGCTGGTATTGGCTGTGTCCGCTGTTCCCGTAAAATTAACATTTATCCTGTTCACAGAGTCAGGGCAGTTGTTGAGAAGAATGCTAAAACGGGTTGGTGCTGCCACTTCCCCGGCACTGATAATGGCGTCAGTGCTGATTGTTCCCATCACAACAGACTGAGCCGCGCTTTTCATATCAACGGAGCATGTCTCCTCGGCAATTTTACCGTTAAATTGAATTGTCCCATCCTCCGCTTTTACCCCTGATGTACCAACTGCTGTGACCGTGAGTAGCAGCAAAACACGCGTTAACTTTTTCACCTGAAATCTCCCTGTAAGTTCTGAGTAAACTGACGTCCAGCAAATAGCTATTTATATGTCATTGTAAAGGTGGCGGTCGCATTAGCGGTGCCGGGGGTAACCGATGAGCCTGTCTGGATATAACGTGCCGTCAACGGCACGTTAAAACCGCCTTCGGAAGCCGTGCTGCCAATGCTTATAAGCTCGCCCAGCGTAACCGGAGTACTGTTATTCAGGATCTGCAAGCCGATCCCGGTTGCAGTTGCCTGGCCAGAGCTGTCCAGGTTAATGATCCCGAGACTGGCGTCATAACTGCCTGATGATCCGGCCTCCAGCGTGACATTAACCTTCGTGCCGGCATCGCAACTCAGCGGGATCGCAAAGCTTTTCTCACCTGTCGTGGTGCCACTGCCTTTGAAATCGATATTTTTTACATCTCCCATCGGGACATTAATCACCTTATTGCTGACCGAACAGGCGACCTGCTGAACCCTATTTGTTCCGGTCAGGCTTAATACCCAGCCGGTGAACTTATTCGATGGGTCGTAATAAAAGTTTTGCTGGGCCAGCTCCCCTGTCTGCAATGTTCCTGTGGCAATATTTGACGCCGTTTTTATCAATTCAATAGTAATATTTTTACCAGGAACGCTGCCAGACATTGGGTATGTTTTATCAAAAGGAAGTGGCGTGTTTTCATTGTTTGCGCCGTTAAAGGTTATCCTTATTCCCACACCCGCAATATTGGTGTCGTAGATATTTGCACCAAGCGTACTGGGCGTGGTGAAAGCAAAAAGTAACGCCTCACTGAAGAAGCTTGGTGGACTACTCGCTGAATAAGGAGAGCGCTGGCAGCCTCCCAGACTGCTACCGCCATTAAGTACGCCCGTCTGAGCGGTTGCCAGAACTTCACCGACCGCGGCATCTCTCTGCACGGCGACAGTACCAAAGCTGATATTTACCGCAATGTTACTGCCATTACAGATGGGGTTTGTGTCCCTGGCGGCCAGAGCAAGCCCCGGTATAGCCAGCGACAGGATCAGCAGAGCGCACTTTATTCTGCTGAGGCTCTTAATCATTTCCTTATTCATTCCGTTTACAGACATTGCGCATTAACCTCTTTTAACGTACCTGGATTTTGCTCAGGCAGCCTGAATGACGCGATACATTTTTCATTATTTCCGCTGCCCCACTGCACGCGCAGTTTTCCGCTTATCGGCAGGCCACTCATATAAACTTGTCCGTCGCTGCCAACAATGCCGCTGATTGTTTCACCCTGACTTTCCAGCGTGACGCCAGCCCCGAAAGGCACGATTTTTCCGTTGTGCATCAGTGAAATTAACGCCTGGCCACCAATTCGGGTTTTAAAGCTGGCAAGTACTACCGCACCCTGAGTCGGCGTTACCGTCTGCGTTTTGGTATCGATATCAACATCATTCCCTAACGTATCGCTCTCCAGGGCGATGCGATTTTTGCGATAAGTGCTGAGATAGGGCACCACGGCGTAGCCGCGCCAGTCGGTATAGACGCCTGTGTTGTTCTGTACTTTGACGCCGCTGGCACCGGGCGCTCTGACCAGCGCCACCGTATCACCCAGCGGCTGCGCCAGCGTTACGCCGTAAGGGTGAATGACGATCGCGCCCTGTAGCCCGTAGTTAAACTGGCTGGAATCTTTACCGTAGTTATAGCCGGCAGTGGTTTGCCCATAGGTGCCCTTATAATCCACAGTGGCAGAACCGCTCCCACCGGCACCATGATTGCCCCAGCTTTGCTGCACACTGTAACTGAGATTGTTGTCAGGCAGCGCGGTGCCGCTGAGGCCAGCCTGGTGAGTGGTGTTGCCATTTTTACTGGTATTAAGGTTATAGCTGGCCCAGCTGTCAGGTAGCCATTTGCTTAGCGGGACCTGCATGCTGAAGGCAACTTGCTGATCGGTTGGATTATTGCCCGGCGTGCGGCTGTAGGTATAACTTAGCCCGTAAGTAATACCTGCAAGGCTGACGTTATAACCAAGACTCAGGTTGCGCTCGTAACCACTCATTCCCCAGTAATTTTGCTGATATCCGGAAATATAAGTACTGCCCCAGCCAGACAACGACTGCGTCAGATTCAGCTGCGTTTTATTGCGTTTGTTATGGCCGGTTCGCCAGAGAGAGTGAGAAGTTGTATATAACTCGTTGGCTTCCTGAAAATCATAGAAACCGTTTGTGGAATAACGGTAGCCCGCAAGGGTAACGGACGTTCCTGTTGAGTTAATATTTTTTGCATACTGAATGCGGTATGACTGCCCCTGCCGGGTTGTGCGATCGGTAAATTTTGTCTGTGCCTGGGTGACGTCAACCGAAACTGAGCCAAGCTGACCGAAGCTGTAACCGGCCCCCAATACGCCCGATTTATACTTTTCTGCACCGAGTACGCCGCCATAAATCGTTGCGTTATACGGCAGGCCATAGATCACTGTTCCCTGGGCAAAAGCCGGGGTGGTCGCATTACTGTTCTGACTACGGTATTTGCCCGCCGTCAGGGCATATTTGAAGCGACCTTCCCGCAACATCACCGGGGCGGCTGAAAAGGCCTGCGTAAAACGCCTTTCACGCCCGTCGGCTTCCCTGATCGTGACTTCAAGGTTGCCACTGGCAGAGGTCGGATAGAGGTCAGAGATGGCAAACGCACCTGGGGCCACATAGGTCTGGTAGATAATCGTGCCATTCTGACGCACCGTGACCTGAGCATTGCTCTGGGCAATACCGCGGATAACAGGAGCAAATCCTTTCTGGCTGTCGGGAAACATGTTGTCGTCAGAAGCCAGCTGAACACCACGAAACTGAACGCTGTCAAAAACTTCAGAAGGTGTGGAGCTTTCACCGGCGGTGAGTTGTCCCTTAAGCCACTGAATGTCGCGTTGCAGATAGGTACTGATGCTGTTCCAGCGGCTTTTGCCACTCACGCTGTCGCTCCACGTTGAGTAGTTGCGCAGTCTCCATGCGCCGAGATTAGCGCCACTACGCAGACTGAGAAAGTTGCTGCTCCAGGTTCCGGGTCTGCCATCATAATGGGTCTGCGATCCGCTGAAGCCATAGTTAGCAAACAGGGCCGGTATTCCCTGGTCCCACGTTTCAGGCGCGACAAAGCCCCTCGCCTCGCTGGTCAGCGCTGCCTGAGGAATACTGATGTCGAGACGCTGAGTGTTAAAGTGCAAAACCGCATCCGCAGCCGGAATATACGCTCCCGGATCGGTAATGATTTCATCCGATGGCAGTGACGCAAGCGACGGAAACGCCTCTGTTTTGACCCCCATAGCCTTTAAGTCTGCCGCCTTAAGCTGAGGGCGGAGACGGCCTTCTTCCAGAACGAAACTGACATCACGGGAATCGACGAAATTATCATTTAAATAGATATCCACGCGCCAGACGCCGGGAGCTTGGCCACCTGCCTGAGCAAAATCCTGCAAATTAATGGTGGTGGATACGCCATCTATTTGCTGTAGTGAGTGAGGGTTAAACCACTCCTCTGCACAGGCTGCTTTCGAACCCGCCAGGCAGATAATCGAGATAATTATGGCTATCGGGCGCACTTGTAGAACTATCGGTAAAACATTGCGGCTGCCTTTTGTGCGAGACATTTGCATATACCATCCCTGGAAAAAATCCCTACAAAATTTTTAAAAAACTGCTGAAGCCGGAGAGGTGATGCCACCAAAATCATTAATCGCCTGCCAGGTAGCATTACCGTTAGCATTGACCGGATAATTTTGCGTTTCTCCTGGCGCAATCATCGGAGCATCTTTAATCTCTTTTCCATTTATTTTCAGCGAATAAAAAGAGATGTAGTAAGGTGTTGGATTATGAACCTGAAGGTTGCTTCCGGTTTTAGTAAAAATTAACGCCTTGTACGCCTCTGCTGCTGTTTTATTTTTAAGCGATGCTGGTCTGTAAAAAAGTTTAATTCTGGTTCTGACGGAAATCTGCAACTGGTTGGCGTCGGTTTTTTCTGAAGCAGGTATTGACTTAACATTCAGCCAGAAAACAGACTCACGGTCGTCTGGCAGATTGCCGCCAGCGTGAATAATTCGAAGCAGGTTTTCCTGACCGGCATCCAGCCTGAACAAAGGCGGCGTAATAACAAAAGGTGTTTTGCCGCCACCCTGAGGGTTATCTTTTTCTACCCATGACTGAATAAGGTACGGCGTTTTTTTCTCCGGGTTTTTAACTGACAATGAGGCTTCCCGCTTGCTACCATCATAAATAACGCGCGTGCCGCCCACGATAACGCCTGCCATACTCACCTGAGAGAAAAAAAAGAATAAAATAATAAAGGAAATAAAAAAAATATTTAATCGTGGCATTTTCATCAAATACTCCTGATGCAGGCCTCACCGGAGAGAGATGAGGCCTGTAATCTGGTTTTAAGGATGAATATTAATTATAAACAATGGTGAAGTCGGTTGAGGCGTTCGCTGTACCGGCAGTTACTGTGGCTGCGGTAGCCATATACTTAGCCACAAAGCTCAGCGTATTCGTTGCGCCATCGGTGCTGTCGATAACCTGTGATGAGGAGGCAGTCAGCAAAGGAACCGGCGTTGAGCTGTCTGCTTCATAAATAGCGATGCCCACACCGGCCGCTGTACTGTCGGTATTAAGCGCCAGCAAATCTGTATTTGTGGTATTTACCAGTCCATCAAATTTTACAGAAGCACTGGTCACCGTCGCCGGACAGCTGCTTAATGTAATATTGAATTTGGTCGGAGCAGCAGTTGAGCCTGCCGCCGAAAAGGCTTTAGCACTTACGGTACCCAGGTTTACAGTCTGAGAGGCTGAATCCGCATCAACGGTACAGGCGGCATCGGTAATATTACCGCTGAAATTGATGGTGCCGTCAGCAGCCTGAGCAAACATAACCGGTGATAAAACTAAAGAGAGAGCAATGAGTGTCTTTTTCATAGATAATATTCCTGAATGTTTTTCTTAATTCCTGCGTAATATTCCGCCAATTACCGCTGTAATTGTGGATATTACCGTTCTTTATAAGGTTAACGTTTTAAAAATTGGCTTTTACTTACTCCGCAAAAGCCGAGCTGCATTTTGTTTGTTTCTTTAAAAGTACGCAATATTTTAATTTATGAAGCTACCGGAAATTCATCATCAAAAAAAACATGATGTTAATAAAATGTTTCAGAGCTTATTTTTATTAAAAAATGCGGAAGTTATCATTGAGGCAAGAAAAACGCATTAATTGCTAATGACAAATTTTCTTTAATTACTTTTTTTGTTTTTTCTTATTATGTGGATTAGCAGATACCTGACTGCCGTTTCTATAAAAAAGGTAAACAAATAGTTGTGCTGGAAAGGTCAGACGCGGACGAAGCCACTCGATTATATGATCAGGGTTACAAAAAGCAGTTTGAAGAAATCAGCGCGGCTAATAAAAGTCGGGCGTTTACCCGCTTTGCTGATATCCAGAGTGAAAATCGAATAAATCATCCTAACTTCTTAGCAGGCGCTGGCCCTATGCCATTTACAGGCGTTCTCACAGCAATGGCTGTTTTTCTTCTTCGAAAAAAACGACCACTGCATTGATACCGTCTGCTTAGCTCATTGCTGACTGCGCCACACATGGCTGTCCGCTTCGTGCCAGAAGCGGACATTACTGGCATCATGTTATGTTGTTAACCGGGAGCAGCTCATGGAGTGTGCAGTTCGCACAACGAGGGAGCTGTCTGACACTGATTATTGATGGAGAAAATAAATGACAAGTGATTTGATTGCGCTTTCTGCTATTGGCGTAGCTATCCTTTTTGGCGCAATGAGCCCGGGTGTCAGCTTTCTTCTCGTGGCACGAACGGCCATGTCCGGTTCCAGACGGGCGGCTTTATCTGTCGCTGCAGGTATGGGTTTTGGTGCGTTTGTTTTTGCTGTAATAGCTTTAGCAGGTCTTCATACCCTGCTGACTCTGGTCCCATCACTTTACACGGGCCTGAAGGTAGCAGGCGGTTGCTATCTTTTATGGCTGGCGTTGAAAATGTTCCGCCGTCCTTCAAATCGTTTCAACGATTCTGCCGGTTCAGAGGAAGTCAGCGCCTCAAAAGCTTTTATGACAGGCGTATTTACGCAAATCAGCAATCCGCATACTGCACTGGTCTTTGCCAGTATTTTTTCCGCAGCGCTTAGCAAAAATATTCAGCCTGTTATGTATATCATTCTGCCGACAATGGCATTCGTTATTGATGTGCTCTGGTATGCAGTCGTTGCATGCTTATTATCAACTGACGGGCCACGTCAGGCTTACATTAAATACCGTAAATTTTTAGATAAACTCAGCGGAGGCGTTATGGCCCTTCTGGGAATACGACTGCTGTTGAAATAGGTCAGACGAGCACGATTTAGTCTACTGACAAGAAGTGCGCATGTCCGCTTTTCGCTCAAAGCTGCCTGTCAACGTGGTCAGGCTCCCTTACCACAGCCCTGGGGGTACAAAAAATCACCTTAACGTACAATAATTTTCGATATCCAAACTGCCCCCTATTTGGACGCAGTACTAACGCAGTTGCGTAGCAAGGGTTACCAGGTGAAGCCCGAAGACAAGGCACGGCTGTCACCATTTGGCCACGAGTATATCAGCATGCTCGGGCGACTCGTTCCCGGTGCCAGATGTTGTGGCGAGCGGCGTCCGCTCAGCGGCGAATGCGAAGAATCATGACGTAGATCGAGACGGCTGGGGAGGAAACCTGGCAGCCTACGGCTGCAAATTGGTCCGTGACCGCTTCAGATCAGTGTTGCCTTGCACGTATGCATCACCAGTCTGCGAAACCCCTAAGTCGTTCTGGCCACCTACTATGCTCAAGTCGGTTAATCTTTCAGAACAGGCAGGCAACGATGAATCCCCTCCAGTCAGGTATCCCTTCTCACTACACCGGTTCCGTCAATTCCGCCCAATCATTGGAAGCGCCGGTCGCGCAGACCCAGCCACAACATCCCCAAACGCTCTCACTGGCTAGCCTGAGCACCCAGGCATATCACGCACTAAACCAGACCGAAGCGCAGCCCAATGGTCATCATCAGCTCATGGCATTGCTGGCCCATAATGGCATCACTGACGGCGCCTTGCAGTTGCGCCCGACTCAGGGCGCAGACGCTCACTATGAGCAACAGGTCACTATTCTGCCGGAAAACGACGTTGCCCATCTGACGGTACGCGCCCAATTAAACGAGCGTGCCCAATACGACATTGCCGGGATCGACCTGCACGTGCCTTCAACAGGTAGAACCGAGTCCATCTTCCTGTCTGCACCACTTCCACCTGCCAATACCCCTGCACCGACGCCCCCGGTGTCCAGCTCCTGTCTGGCACAATATTCACGCAGTGATCTGATGCAGGGGTCGATAGAACAGCATCATCCACGAGAGGCCACCAACGCGGCAGGCTCTCGACTGATCAAGGCCGCGCAAAGTCTGATGCAATACGGAACATTGTCCTTATTTGGTACCGAAACTGACCAGCGTTACGGAAACTTAATGTATAAAGCGTCTTATAAACCTCATTCACCTATGAACATTCAAAATTCAGGTTATGCAGATTTTCTGCCTGGGCAATCTGATCTTGTTGGTGAGCACTTAGAATTTTACAAGGATGAGTTCAGGCGAGGTCTCAGTGAAAGGCAGGATCCCATTATTGCCGCACCGACAGAGCAGGGACCACTTGTTGTCGTTGAGGGGCATCACAGGCTTGCGGCTGCTTTAGCCACAGGCATGCCTGTAAAAATATTGATTAACGCTGATAAAGAGCCAGCAGACTATCGGGACTGGTTGAATATTTCCATCATAAATAAGGGAGATGACGGATATGAAACTGATGTTCCATCCTATAAGCAACGCGGAATGTAACCTTAATGTAGTGGTCAATAACAACACGATGCAGGACAAAGCAAATGCAGGAAGGCAAATGATGAGCTATTGCACCGGGAGGAGGTCAATGCAGATGCGCAAAACTTATCAGGGCGGATTTTCGCGGTTTCGGGCAGGAGGGCGCTGAAACGCGCTGAGGCCGTTTCAGCGGCGCGCGCAGCAGATGTTATGGTAAATTCGGGTGGCTGACAGGGTTCCTGGAGAACCATCGGGGGCGCTACTCAATGTACTGACTGAAACGCAGAAGATAGCCATCCGGATCCTGCACGAGAAATTCTCGCTGGCAGGCGGTCATTTCTCCAGTGCTGTAGGGATTATCGCGAAGATCCCGATACAGAGTCATGCAATTTTCAAGCACACGGGCAAGCACCTGTTCAATGTCATCCACCTCTATCTGGAAATTAACGCCACGCCCCAATGGTCTGGCGAGTTCTGCCGTGTTCCATCCGTCCGGGTGATACTGTTCAGGCATCAGTGCGCTTCACTGAGGCTTATACAGGCAAAATCAGGCTCTCTGCGCCTGATTGTGATGTTGAGGCCAGGCACGTCGGCATAGAAGTGCTTTGTGGGTCAGCTCCGCATCCTGTGACATCGCCCTTTTTGTTTCTTGCCAGTACCCACTGCCGCTTCTGGCTCAGATCCGCTCCAGGCAATTCTGGACCAGAAGCGGCCATTACAACTCACCGTGAGTTAATTTACAGGGAACAGTTCAATATGAGTAACTCCCGTTGATACACTAATCAATTAATAGATAAATCAATTTTCCTCTCTGAAACAGCGTTAGCCTTCAGCCAGGCCGTGCAGTTTTTCTTTTAAGATAATATTCACTCACAAGATAAAGCGTTACAGCAATGAAGGTTATACTCCCGCCCAGTAGCGTGTATCGGGTGGGCTGTTCTCCGAAGAATAGCCAGACCCAGAAAGGACCCAGCACGATGTCCACCTGCGCAATCAGGCTCGCCTCTGCCGGGACCACATACCGGCTTCCGGTCATAAACAGCAGATAGCTCAGACTCTGCGTGGCCAGCGCAAAAATAAGCAGCCATCCCATATCCTGCATACCGGGAAGGGGCAGGTCTCCGGGCATCTTGATAAAACAGAATGCGCCGCAGAGTGCGCAGGCCAGCGCCGTGACGACTGGCAGATTCATCCCCGGCCACTTACCGGACATCACAATGCTGGCAGCAAACCCAGCGGTCATCGCCAGAGCCAGCAGATTACCTGAAATATCTGCCGGACCCGTCGCCGAAGCAGCCATCAGGATCACGCCTGTCAGACTCACCGCTGCGGAAAGCAGCGCGCGTTTGGCGATTTTTTCCCTGAGCATTAGCCAGCCCAGTCCCATGGCAAAAAAAGGAATGGTGGCATAGACCGTCATTACACCGGCAACGCTGGTAAGCTTCAGCGCCGCTACGTAACAGAACATGGATGAAGCCATAACCCCAGCTGTTATTAAACCTGGTAATCCCACATCGCGCCGCAACGAAAAGTGGCGCAGATAACCGCCCGCCGTTAGTAACAGGCCGAGTGACAGGAAAGCAAACAGAGAGCGCCAGGCGACCATGGCCCAGGTGTTCATATCGAGTTGCCTGACAAAAATACCGGCCGTGCTCCACAAAACGGCTGATGAAAACACCATGATGAGTCCCGAGGCATGCTGAGTGGCTGCTTTATCAGATGGCATTGCCTTTCCTCATCCGTTATAGTTTTAGCAAATAAGTAGATCGGTCTAATTATTATGGCAAAGAGTGATACGCGCAAACGGCTGATGAGTTCCGGCATCAGCGTTTTTCTTAAACACGGTTATGAAGGAGGAGGGATCACCGCCATTCTGAATGAGGCAGGTATGCCAAAAGGCTCTTTTTACAATCTTTTCTCCAGTAAAGAGGAATTTGCCTGTGCTGCGCTGGATGCCTATTTCGCCTCATTTACCGGGCTTAGAGCAGAGACTCTCTGCAACAGCAGCCTGACGCCCTGCGAACGTTTGAAGACCTGGCTGACAAGACACAGGGAGTGTATTGAACAGCAACCGGAAACAGCTGGCTGTCTTGCAGGAATTCTTGGTCAGACAGGGGCAGTACGCCATGAGAAGATCAGGCAAAAATTGCTGGCGCTGTTTAATCGCTGGGAGCGGGATCTTATCGACTTGTTTCGCGAAGCTCAGCGGATTCAGACGCTGTCACCAAAACTAACGCCTGAAAGCGCTGCCGCGATGGTTATTCATCTCTATGAAGGCGTTATGATACGCATCCGTGTGGAGGCAACGACCAGCCCTTATGATTTTCTGATGCAGACGCTACCTGAAATAATTTTTGTTCACTAAAACCGTCGCACACGGCCAGCCTTCAGCCTCTATCCCTTTTGAAAAGAGAAGTACTGAAGTGCCAGATTTTATTGCGACACGGGACTGTCACTTCTGCTTTTCGCTCCTGGCTGAAGCAGCTCCCTGTGGTCTGATTAGTGCCAGGGGGCGATCATTTCTGGCATGAGGAAGCGGTAATCAACAGGGAGCAGTTCAGTTGTGCCGCACAGATCTAAAGAGTGACTGGAGAGGCATAACGGATGCCCTTAAGCTTTGCGCCACCATATCAACGAGGCTGGAGGCTAATTTAAATCATTCAGACGCTGGTTATATTCTGTTATTAACTGGCCCTGAAGTGATAACGCACTAAGAGCCGTCAGGTTTACTGAAGAAAGGCTCTCTATTCCTGATCGTTCAGTATGTTGAGAAACGCTTCTTTACTGGCTACCAGAGACAGCCGCGCCACTTTCCTTTCATCAGCCAGCAGATCGGCAAGGCTGGAAAGCATGTCTATATGTTCACCGTCTTTCGCCGCCACCACAACTACCAGAAAAGCTACGTGGCTTTTATCCCATGACACCCCTTCAGGATATTGCAGGAAGTGGAATCCGCTACGGTTAACCCGCCTGGCATCACGTCGGTTGATATGTGGCATTGCCAGCCCCGAACCAATCCAGGTGGAAAGCTCTTTTTCACGGTCCAGTAACGCCTTGCTGAAACCTATATCCACGCAGCCCCTGGCTGCCAGTTCAAATGCAGCCTGTCGCAGTACATCATCACGGTTTTTCGCCCGGCAACCGAGCGTCACTTCTTCAGCTGTTATCTTCATCATGTTCTGTCCTGAGTTGATATAAATGACGGAATTACAGGGGCGATGTTTACTGCCTGAATTTTTTCTCAATTTCTTCAAGCGTAAGCCCGCGTGTTTCAGGAAGGTACCTGAACAGCAAAACCAGCATTACCAGGTTGGAGAGCGCAAATATGCCGAACGTGGCTCCGCCTCCCCAGGCATGGAGCATGAGCGGGAAGAGTGACTGTATAACGAAATCAAAGCCAAAAAGCCCGAAGACCGCTATACCCATTCCAAGGCCACGTATGCGCAGTGGGTATATTTCAGAGAGCATGAGCCAGAAAACCGGGGCTATCCAGCCCTGCATAAAGACGAGGAACAGCGACATAAGAGCGAGAATAATATAGCTGGCGCCTGCAAAGTTACCCTTGAGTACGTCCACCCCATTGATCGTCTCACTGTGGAAAAACATCCTGAACGAAAGCCCTATTAACACCAGTACCAGCGTGACACCTATCTGACCGGTCAGGAACATTTTCCGGCGCGGGAGTTTACCGATGATCATCATGCCAAGCACCGTAGCCAGAATGGAAATCAGGCCATTTGCTACGGCGGCCGTTACGGCTGCGGCATCACCAAGTCCCGTTGACTTTAATACCGTTGGTGCGTAATACATGATGGTATTTACGCCGGTCACGCGCGTGGCAAGCACGATCATCAGCCCGATAAGAATGAGCTTTAACACCCACTTTTTACTGAGTTCTTTACGCAGGCTAACCTGGTGTGAGTCCATCGCAATGATGGTGCGGATATCTCTGATCTCCTTTTCGACAACCTGAGGCTCGCGAATGCTGCTTAAAACTTTTCTGGCTTCACTCTCCTGACCCCGTTGCAGGAAAAAGCGGGGGGATTCAGGCATCATCATCATCCCTATCCACAGGATGATGCCGGGTATAGCCGGTATAGCCAGCATAATACGCCAGCTGTGGCTCAGTTCCGGATAAGCATTAACGATACCGGCATTAACGGAATAGGCCAGAAACTGCCCGGTAACTATCATCAGCTCATTAACGGTTACCAGTTTTTCCCGCTGGTTTGCGGGCGCCATTTCAGCGATATAAACGGGTACCGTAACCGACGCACAGCCAACTGCAAGTCCCAGAATGAAGCGCGCCACCAGCATCGAATTGACATCCCACGCAAAAGAGGTGGCCAGGGCACCAAAGACAAAAAACACCGCGACCCAAAGAAGGTTTTTACGTCTTCCCTGTCTGTCAGAAAGCATTCCGCCCAGCAGGGAGCCAAACGCTGCGCCAAATAATAGTGAGGAGGTAATAAACCCCTCGGCTGAAGGAGAGAGGTTCAGGTCATCATTCATAAACAGTAATGCGCCCGAGATTACCCCGGTGTCATAGCCAAAACAGAGTCCGCCGATGGTGGAAACAATGGTTATGCGCTTCATATTGGGGCCTGTTGAGGAGACCTTTTCCGGATTTATCTTGCTTGTCAGCTTGTCTTCACTCATAAATCGTCGTCCTGGTAGGTTTAATTATTTCACATAACAGAAACGCGCCGGGGCGCAGTAAATGAAAAGCCGTCTGTGCTGCTTTCAGCACTGAATTAATAACCTCTTTATTAGCCCGCAATGAAATAAATATTCCAATACCAGAAGTTGCGATGTGTCGGTGAATGTTATTACCCTGTGAACTCCTTCACGTTTACAGCTTTACTTCCAAAAACCAGCCATCACTGTGATCTTGATTAATCTGTTGAAATTGTTATGTTATTTATTTGTTACTCCTGCATATATCTCTTCCTTGTTTACCTGAAAAACTTTTATCTGATCCAGGTAACGCTCCCCCATACGGCGCTGCCCCTGGATAAGTCGCCCATAAAATGCGCTAAATTCATTAAAATCCATTAATTTCAACAAACTAAAAATAGCAACTTTTAACACACCCCCTCTATTTCGCACCCACATCACAAAAATAAAATTTCATTATCTAATGCTTTTGAAAAAAACATTCTTTATGTTTAAGTTCATTCCCTATGCTTTTGTAGTGGTGGCGGTATTTTGTGCGGGCCGCGCGCACGTCTGAATATTGCTGTTATTCCGGGTCTGTTTCCGGGGAAATTATCTGTCAGAGGTCAGCCATGTTGAAAGTCGCGTTATTGGGTGCAGGAAGAATTGCACAGGTCCACGCCCGCCATATTTACGATCATCCTGATACCGTTTTATTTTCGGTATCCGATCTTTTCCCGGCAGCAGCGGAAAGCCTGGCTGAGAAATTTTCAGCGCGCGTGCTCAGCACAGAGGAGGCCATAGCGCATCCGGAAGTGGATATTGTTCTGGTTGCCACATCCACGGATACCCATGCTGATTTTTCATTGCAGGCCGCCCGCGCTGGCAAGGCCATATTTTGTGAAAAGCCTATCGATCTGAATATTGAACGCGTCCGGGCCTGCGTTGCTGAGGTTAATGAGCGCGGGGTGCCTTTTATGATCGGCTTTAATCGCCGTTTCGACCCCAACCATGCCCACCTGAACCGGGCGCTGAGAGCGGGTGAGATCGGGGAGCTTGAGCATCTGCAAATCAACTCCCGCGATCCCTCTCCTCTGCCGGATGACTACCTGCTGGTTTCGGGAGGAATGTTCCGTGACATGACCATTCATGATTTCGATATGGCGCGTTTTCAGTTGGGTGAAGAGCCGGTCTCTGTATCTGTTACCGCTGCGGCGCTGGTCAGCCCCACGGTCAAGGCTGCCGGGGACGTGGACACTGCGGTGATCACGCTTCAGACCGCCTCCGGCAAGATTGCCGTCATCAATAACAGCCGGCGTTCCGGTTACGGATATGACCAGCGCATTGAAGCGCACGGTCAGAAAGGGTGTCTGTATGTAGCGAACGTCCCTACCACAACGCTGGTTAAAGTGACTGAAGAATATGGCGCCCAGGCGCAGAAGCCGCTGCACTTTTTCCTGGAACGTTATCAGGAGGCTTTTCGCGAGCAGTGGAAAGCCTTTGTGGCTGCAATCAAAGAAGGGCGACCGGTTCCGACCACCGCTGACGATGGGCTAAAAGCCCTGTTACTCGCTGAAGCTGCGGTCGAATCCTTTAAAACCCGCAAAGTTGTTACCGTCTCGCTATAAGAGGACAAAGCATGAAACTTGGATTAGTGTCTGACAGTCTCAGCCATCTGTCAGTTGAAGACGTTATCAAAACGGCTGCTGATTTAAAGCTCGACTGTCTTGAGTTTGCCACCGGGAACTGGTCAACCGCTCCCCATCTCGATCTCGATAAACTGCTGAGTAACCCGGCAGCACGGCAGGAGTTGCAAAGCAGACTGAGCGATAACGGTCTCACCCTTTCGGCGCTCAACGCAAACGGCAATCCGCTGCATCCGGCTGATACCGGCAGGGTTCATTCTGCATGCCTGCATAAAACGATTGAGCTTGCGGCGTTGATGGGAGTGGAAAATGTCATCACCATGTCAGGTCTGCCGGGCGCACCCGGTGACAGCTTTCCCAACTGGATTGTGACCGCCTGGCCGCCAGAAACGCAGCTTATTCTGGCACACCAATGGGAAGTGGCTGAATCCTACTGGCGCAGTCTGGCACAGGTCGCGCGTGACAGCGGCGTCCGCATCTGTATTGAGCTACATGGACAGCAACTGGCCTATAACCTGCCCACGTTCAGGCAGCTTCGTGAAATTACCGGGGATGTGGTGGGCCTTAACTTCGATCCCAGCCATATTATCTGGATGGGAGGCGACCCGCTGGAGTTCATTCGTTCAGCAGGCAGTATGATCTACCACGTTCACGCCAAAGACACGTTTACTGACAGCGTTAACCGGGCGACCGCGACCGCTCTGGATAACCGTCCGATGACGATGAGCCGCGAACGCAGCTGGTCTTATGTTACGCTGGGATATGGTCAACCCGAGCCATGGTGGAATCAGTTCTGTTATGCCCTGGCCCATTTTGCCGATCCGGGGCTGACGTTAAGCATTGAGCACGAAGACATGAATCTTTCACGTATGGAAGGTGTTATTAAATCGGTTGAACTGCTCAGGCGTGCTGCCATGGTTGAAAGGTCTGATTACGTCCTGCCTGCCATCTGAATGACGGCACACTGGCCTCCTGGTCAGTGTGCATCATTTACGTTGCCTTCATACCCTCCATCCAGCGAACTTTGTACTGCGTCGGCGGTATGCCAACGATCATTTTAAATACGCGATGAAAGTTATTGACGCTGTCGTAGCCCACTCTTGCCGCTATTTCGGCAACACCCAGATCGGTGTTGAGCAGCAGTGACTGCGCTTCCCCTACGCGCCTGCGGATAATGTACTGTTTGGGTGGATAGCCTGAAAACTGCTTAAAGACGTGGATCAGGTAGAAGCGGTTGATATGGAGTTTCTGCGTTATGGCGTCAAGAGTGATAGGCGAGGTGTAATTTTCATCAATGAAATCTTTTATCTGCTCACCGAGTGAGAGCGTGGTCTCATCAAACCGCGCCTGCTGTTCTTCACAGAGGTTGCGGACAATAATCAGCAGGGCATTCAGCACATGATGCGCCACAACGCCATAGTGCTTATTTTTGCCAAAGCACTGAGAGCAAAGCGTTTCAAACAGGCCATGCACTGAGGTGCAATCTGAACCACTTTTTACCAGCGCACGGTATTCGCGAGGCTGCAAATGATCCGGCGGCAGTCCATTGATGTCCAGGCCGCTGAGTCCGCAGCTGTAAATCACTGAATCACTGCTGCTGTGCGGGCGTTCATCGTGTACCACACCAGAATTAAAAATCAGGATATCCCCTTCCTGAGCCAGATAATTTTTGCCGCCGATAACATAGTCCCCGCTCCCGCGGGCAATAAACATGATTTCAATCCGGTCATCATGCTTGTGCATTACGCGAGGTATGGCGGACTCCTCCCCTTCTGTCTTGCAGACAAATAACAGTTTGGGTGCGGAAGAGTCAGCAAAATCGGGATAAATCCGGGTATCGTCCGGGCAATGCGTTAGCATAATCGGCCTCGCTTTTTATGTCCCTGCCGGGAACGACACCGGCCCATCCTGCAATGGGCCGGAAGATTACCGGGACTGGCCGGCGTTCTTGAACTGTTGATAGTTTTCTGGCGTGATAGTTTTGTAAGGGATCCAGTTATAGGTTTCTACCTTTTTCTTATCGAGCAGCGCACGGGCCACTTTTACCGCCCCTGTGGCCTGACCACGGGCGTCCTGGAAAATCGTCAGCGTCATACGACCTGACTGCACAAACTTAACCCCGTCGGGTGTGCCGTCAATGCCGGCAACCAGGATATCCTTATTACCCGCCTGATTAAGCGCCATAATCGCACCTATTGCCATTTCATCATTGTTTGCGGCAATAGCGTTGATGGGTGTGCCGTTCAGCAGCCAGCTGGAAGCCACGTCAACTGCCTCATTACGCTGCCATTTTGCCGTCTGTTTTTCTACGACTTTCATCTCTTTGTATTTGGCAATTACCGCCTCGGTGGCCCGTGTACGTTCACGAGCCTCTTCATTAGATAAGGCCCCCATCAGGATGGCTACGTTGCCTTTGTACTGCATTTTTTTAGCGAGCGCTTCCATTTCCATCTCACCCCCCAGCGCGGAATCAGAGCCTACATAAGCCATACCGGTTGGGAGCTTTACTTCCGGTTTCCTGTTAACAAAAATAAGCGGAATACCGGCGCTGCTGGCAGCATTCATCATGGGTTTGACGCCCTGCGTGTCAACAGGATTCAGGATAATCGCATCCACGCCCTGATTGATAAAATCATCAACCTGCTGAGCCTGTAGTGCGACATCGCCTTTGGCATCCACAAACTGCCCGTCGAGATCCTCCTTTTTGAGTTCCAGCGCCATCTGGCTGCGGAGGATGGAAATAAAGTTGAGATCAAAGTTAGCCAGGGCAACGCCTACTTTCATCTCTTTCGCCTGCACGGAAAATATCATCAGAGCAGCCATGGTACCGGCCAGTAATGTCAACGCTTTCATATTTTCACCTGTAAGGTAAATAGGGTTCCGGCAGAAACAGGCGTTATTATCGTGCCTGAAAGGCCGGAGCGAAGGGTGAGGAGGCGTTTACATTATCCTCACAACTCCCCCCTTCTGAACAATGACTGAAGTTGGTAATAACAGATAAACATCAGATTGATAATTAAGGCTATTTAAAGTACCCCTGAGCTTAACTATCAAAAGTTGCTATTAGTTGACGGCGATCACAAATGATAATGAGAGGCTTATCACATTCTTATAAGGGGTATAACGAAAAATTTTCCGGGCAGGAGTCAGGTTATAATCGGAAATTACGCAAAAACGCATGGCATGAGTGAACTTATTTTTAAGCCATATTTGATTATTTAAATAAATCCTGTGGTTTTTATGAGCCGTAAATAAGATTGGCCCAGTTTACAGCCCAAAAGTTATGCTCAGGCCGGGATTTCTCCTCTGGAAGCGTTTTTAAGGGAAGCCAGCAGCGCAATCACTCCGGCACATTCCCTTGCAAACACCCACAGCTAAACGTCCACTTTCGCTATAGCGAACCGTATGCCCCATCTGGCTGCTTTGTGCCAGATGGGGCATTACGAATAACAGGGCTGGTTAGAAAAAGGGGAGCGGGTGAATGCTGCTCAAATCAGAGCCTTAAACCAGCGCGGCAAGGGATGCCGGATCAAATCCGTTCAACGCGGTGTAATTGTTCTCTTGCACTTTCATTACCCAATCCGGATCGCTGATCAGGGCACGCCCCACCGCGATGAGATCAAACTCTTCACGCTCCATGCGTTCAATCAATCGCTCCAGGCTCGCAGGCGCCGATCCCTTGCCAGCGAAAGCATGAGTAACATCGTTATCCAGACCAACCGACCCCACGCTAATCGTCGCGGCTCCGGTCACTTTTTTCGCCCAACCCGCACAATTCAGGCCGTTTTCACCGTCAATCTCAGGGAATTCCGCCTCCCAGAACCGACGCTGCGAACAGTGCAGGATATCGACGCCAGCTTCAACCAGCGGCAATAACCATTCTTCCATCTCCGTCGGGGTTTCGGCAATGCGTACCCCGTAGTCCTGCTGCTTCCACTGGCTGACACGCATGATAATCGGAAAATCAGGGCCGACTTCATGACGAACAGCTGAGACAATCTCACTGGCAAAGCGCGCACGCTCTTTGATTGTGGGACCACCGTAGCGATCGGTACGCAGATTTGTCCCTGCCCAGAAGAACTGGTCGATCAGGTATCCATGCGCGCCGTGGATTTCGATGGTGTCGAAGCCCAGATGTTTGGCATCTGCTGCTGCCTTTACGAACGCTGAAACGGTATCCGCAATATCTTCTTCACTCATGGCAACGCCGCGCGGATCTCCGGGCGCATCAAGACCTGACGGGCTTTCAACCGGGGCATCCGGCTCCCAACCATTGATGTAACGCGCTGCACCTGTATGCCACAACTGCGGTGCCATGCGGCCGCCCGCATCGTGTACGGTATCAATCACGCTTTTCCAGCCAGCGAGTGCCGCTTCCCCGTGGAAAAAAGGGATACCGGAATCGTTGCGGGACGCAGGGCGATCAACAACGGTACCTTCTGAAAGGATCAGGCCCACGCCGCCCTCTGCACGACGCCGGTAGTAGGCCGCATTTGCTTCTCCCGGTATACCATCCGGTGCAAAAAGCCGCGTCATAGGGGCCATGACGATCCGGTTTTTAAGCTGAAGAGAACGGACGGAAAAAGGGCTAAAGAGAATAGGGGATCTGTTTTGAGACATACTCGTCGACTCCATTGTGTTGAGAGTGCTATTAGGTATACTTTATAGACCTGATGTCAATCAGGCACCTTGAGTAGCCCAGGTATACCGAAGGAAACCTCTTATGCTGACTTTACACCCGCAATGCTTCTCATCGGATTGCCCGAGTCGGGCGCTGTTCGATCAGATTGCAGATAAATGGTCGATGATGGTTCTGGCTGTACTGGATGAAGAACCACAACGATTTAATGCCATTAAACGGCGGCTGGAGGGAGTGACTCAGAAGGCGCTGACACAATGCCTGCGCAGGCTCGAACGCAACGGTCTGGTCTCGCGACAGATCCTTTCGTTCTCACCTGTGGCAGTACAATATGAAATCACGCCGCTGGGCCGGACCTTACAGCAGCCCTTTCGTGAACTACATCAATGGACGCTTAATAAATTGCCTGAAGTCGAAGCTGCCAGACGGCAGTTTGATCAGGCTGCTGAGGTGAAATAAAGCAAGGTGGGCAATCAGATCTGTTGTTTAAGCAAAACTCTGCCGCAAACGCGCCAGTAATTTCTGGCAGTAAACTTCGGTAAGGGGGCCTGCTATTTTTGCTGAAACCGATTCAGTTAATTTCACCAGAATCTGGCTGGGTACGCCCGCTTTTTGGCCAGGCCGACATCGCAATATCAATGAGCTGTGAAAGCGTCTGTCGGCTTGCTCCGGCTGAAGGCAGATTTACAACCGATTGCAGAATGCCGAAGTAATACCAGGCCAGCAGTTCCAAATCGACATCCTGCGCGATTTCACCCGCCTGTTGCCCCTGTACCAGAATATTTAATATTACCTGTCGCTGCTGGCGGATGCCCTCGTTCATCGTCATTTTTCCGGCGGCGGTAAGATCTGCCTGCTCAGTGAGGCTGCGAGACAGCAGGCAACCTTTGCGGTGATCTGTTCCGGCGCTGCCCGGAAGGAATTCACGCAGCAGGGCTTCAATCCTTGCGCCGGAAGACGCAGACTGAATCGAATTCATACGCTTCAGGACACGGTCCGTATAGAGCCTCAGGCACTCATTGAATAGTCCATCCTTATCCCGAAAACGCTGATAAAGACTCGACCGGGAGAGACCGGTTGCTTCAGTAAGGTCGCTGATGGAGGCGTTTGCATAACCATGCCCCCAGAAAACGCCTATCGCTGCATTCAGCACGGCGCTTTCATCATATTGCGGTTTACCGCTCATAAATCCCCCGTTGACAAGTTGGAATGATCGTACCAGGATGGCTGGACCGATCGTTCCATCATATAATAAGGGTTCACCATGCTTAATCAAACAAATACTCCAGCACCTGAACTTCGCATCGCTGTTGCGGGTGCGACAGGGCGGGTCGGCTCACACTTAATCAACAAGCTTGGATCAGACCCGGTGGAGGTTATTTCACTTACGCGTCAGAAGGCACCGGAAAATATTTCCGCCGCGGTATCATCTGTTGTTGTGGATTTTGCTAAGCCCTCAACATTAGAGATGGGGCTTGCAGGTGTCGACAAGCTTTTTATTGCCCATGGTACATCTCCTCAACAGGTGGCTAATGAGATAGCCCTCATTGATGCGGCGGTAAAAACAGGCGTACGCCATATTGTTAAACTTTCGGTAATGGGGCCAGCAACGCCCATCAACCCTTTTGCATGGCATACCGTAATAGAAGCTCATCTGGCCCAACAACCTGTGGCTTCCACAGTATTAAGACCCACGACTTTCATGGATGTACTCAAGCGTGCCGGAAGCCAGGTTGCTGCCGGAACCTGGGCAGGTGCGGCAGGTCACGGGCGTGTGAACCTGATTGATATTCGGGATGTAGCCGATGTGGCACGGGTCGCGCTGCTTGAAAAAGTCGCTGAAAACTCTCAACGTGCTTATCACCTTACCGGTCCACGTAGCTGGACAATGCATCAAGTGGCAGAGGCGTTATCCCCTCTTTTAGATTATACGGTCAGCTATTCTGACCGCTCTCCAGAGGAACAGCGCACTGCGTTACTGGCTGAAGGCCTCTCTTCATTCGTTGCTGAACTGTTGACTGGACTGGATCGGATTTTCAACCATTCCGTGCTGACGGAGCGAACCCTGACGGTGGAAGAACTCACCGGCTCACCTCCGCGTGAACTTTCTGACTGGCTTAAGGAAAATATTGCCTCTTTCCGGTAAAAAAAGGGCGTTATTTCATGCAACCGCAATGGCGATACCAGAGCACCACGGAAATCGCCGTAATAAACAGGGTAAGGATGAGGGAAATAAGCAGCGTGCCGGATATACCGTAATGCTCCAGCAACAGGGCATAAGCAGAGGGGGCCAGCGCCGCAAAGAAAAATCCCGGTGACAGCAGTACGCCTGTTTTGCGGGCATAGCGCAGCGGATCAAACAACACCAAAGGAAGTATGGCCTTCACTACCGTGCTCAGTCCGTTCACGGCCCCATAACCCAGCACGAAAAAGGCTGTAGCCGCAGGAGAAACCTTTCCCGCAAGGCCGACCAGAAAGCAGAGAGGCAGCAGGATGCCGGTAATAAGATTCAGGCGTAGCGCAGAAATACGTGCGCCGGAAGCCACGTCCAGCAGACGGGCGCCCACCTGCCCCACTCCCCACAGCATGCCAGTCAGGGCCGGCATGCCATAAGCGGCCAGTATCTGGGGGAAATGTGTGGAGACGCCGGTTGAGACAAAGCTCATCAGCGCAATCAGGGTGGCATACCACAGACCGCTGATTAATACTCTGCGCTCTTCTGAGGTCCCGATCGCCTGGCTGGCCTGGCTGGAAACGGGGAGGGATACCCGACGGCCTGCGGGAATGGCGGACAAAAAAAGCAGGCTCACCAGTCCCGCACAGCCGTAAACGATGACGGCATGCCGCCAGTCGGTGACGTGCAGCAATGCGGCGCCTGCCGGCCAGAACGCGGCAGAAGCGAGGCCGCCCAGCAGGGTGACCAGAGAGATTGCCCTGCGGGCTTGTGCGCCAGCAATGTCGACAAGCAGAGCAAACGCGGCGTCATACAGAGCAAACCGCATTCCGGCCCCGGTCAAAGCCCATACGGCAATCCAGCCGGGTAGAGTATGGGTAAACGCCATCAGAAAACAGCCAACCGCAACAGCCAGCGTGCCTGCCATCATCATCGTGCGTCCACCGGCACAGAGCATAACGTGCCCGGTCAGCGGCGAAACCACTCCCATGACAAGCAGGGCAACAGTCATGCCGGAGAAAGTGGCAACCTGAGACCATCCTGTTTCGGCCATGACAGCAGCCCCGAATGCTCCCGGCATGTAAAACGTAATCCCCCAGTTGATAAGCTGCGTCATGCCGATGCAAAAAATGGTACGGCCTGTCAGATGTCCGTTGGTCAATCTGCGCCCTCCGGAAACGTGGCATCCCCCGTCCCCAGCCTGCGTTGCAGGATGACCGTATCAAGCCAGCGTCCGTGCTTGAATCCTACAGACCTGAGCGTGCCTGTGATGCTGAAGCCCGTAGCATGATGCAGAGCAAGAGAGGCGCTATTTTCGCTGTTACCCACCACCGCTACAAGCTGACGAAAACCCTGAGCTTCTGCCCACGTTACCGCACGGGACAACAGCAGTTTGCCGATACCCCGCCCCTGATAAGTGGGGTCAATATATACAGAGTCTTCCAGGGTAAAGCGGTAGGCATATCGTTCACGGTAATAAGAGAGGTAGCAGTATCCCAGCACGTTTCCTTTATCAATCGCCACAAACCAGGGTAACCCGGCTGCAAGCACCTTTTTCAGGCGGATCGCCATTTCAGTTTCATCCGGCGGCACGGTTTCAAAAGTGGCGGTGCCATGCAATACGTGATAAGCATAAATCTGTTGCAGGGCGGGAATATGTCGTTCATCTGCTTCGGTTACTTCCATCGGTACGGCTCCTTTTTCTCTCATAAACAGAGACTAACCCGGATGAAGAATTTCAGTCAGGCAGCAGGACTTATCAGCGGTATAAGGAAAACTTTGGCATGGCAAACCTGAACCTCGATCACCTGACAACCTTCAGGTTGGTCATCAGCCGGGGCAGTTTCTCAGGGGCGGCAGAAGCTCTCGGCCTGTCGCAGCCAGCAGTAAGCCTACAGATAAGACAACTGGAGCAGACGCTTCAGGTCCGGCTTATTGAACGAACCAGCCGGGGGATAAGGCCAACGCCTGCCGGGCTGACGCTCTCAGAGCACTGCATGAAAATTGCGGCGGTGGTAAGTACAGCAGTTGAATCGGTGTCCCTGCATTCAGATGAGATAACCGGCACCGTTACCGTCGGCACAGGCGCAACGGCCTGTATTCATCTTCTGCCCCCGATATTGCAGCAGCTGCGACAGGCGCATCCTCTGTTAAAAGTGGACGTACGCACTGGCAATACTTCAGATATTGTCCGGGCCGTGGAGGAGAATCGTATCGATATCGGCCTGGTAACACTGCCAGCAGCAGGCAAATGCCTGAGCGTCACCCCACTGGGTACAGATGAGTTTATTATTATCATGGAAAAGGATGTCTCAGAGCAGAGCGCGAAACCGCTCTCTCCGGACGCCCTCTTGTCACTGCCACTGATTATCTTTGAACCCGGAAGCGGGACACGTGCACTGATTGACGAATGGTTCCAGCAGGCCGGGCACGTTGCCAGCCCCGTGATGGAGCTTGGCAGCATTGAAGCTATTAAAAGGATGGTTCGTGCCGGTCTGGGTTACAGCATCGTCCCCCGAATGTCTGTTGCAGACCTGGAAGAAAGAGAGGGGCTGAGCCTCTGTTCCATGACGCCTTCTCTTTGCCGGACTCTCGGGACGGTAATGCGGGAGGATCGGATCATCAGCAGGGGAATGAATGAAGTATTAAGCACGTTATCCAAAACTTTTTCGGAAGTAAAATAATGTCCATATAACCGCCCTCAGCGCATTCAGTTATACGCCAACGGTATAAGGATAAATCAGTCAGCACGGCTGAGCTTATTTTTTCAGGAGAATAAATGGTTATACAGCAAGCACCTCAGTTAGAGACAGAACGCCTGGTTTTAAAGCAGTTCACGCTTGATGATTTTTCCGCCCTTAAGGCAAGCTGGGCTACGCCTGAAATGGCTAAGATTAATGGCGGGGAAAATCCGACGGCAGAAATGGTCTGGACCCGTTTACTACGTTATATCGGACACTGGCAGGCTTTGGGGTATGGTTACTGGGCTGTATTTGAAAAAGCAACGAATCTGTATGTGGGTTCGTTTGGTTTTCAGGATGCACATCGTGATATTACACCGGCGTTAACCTGCCCTGAGGCTGGATGGACGCTGATTGCTGAAGGGCGTGGCAAAGGGTATGCCTCTGAAGCGCTGGCCGCTATTTTGCAATGGGCCGATAAGACCTTAGCTTCTCAGGTTTGCTGTATTATTGACCAGGCAAATCAGCGTTCGAATTATCTGGCGGAGCGTTTTGGTTTTCAGTTCCAGAACTATGTTCACTATCGCGGCAGGCAGGTACGCCTGCTAATACGCCCGTTGCCCATCAATTCATGTTTATAAATGCAGCTCAGCTCACATACCAGCCCATTTTTCTGAACACATTATAATCAGATAACCAGGCTGGACGTATGTTCTGTGCCAGAGGCGCAGATAGCTAACATTGCCATATTGATCGAACCAGAGCAGATCAACAGGCAATGTTTATAATTTTATTTTCCGAGAATGTTGTTTACGGCGGCGAGGTGCCCCGACTTATCTTTGTGATTGGAAATGACCTGGATAACGGTAAATTTATTATGGGCTACAGCAAGTAAGGTTGCCTGCAACACATCATTACCGCCCATATTGTTAGTGGCTTCAAGGTGATATACCTCCAGCCCCTTCGCGTTCTCAGTTTTTTCACTGACGACAGTGTAGGCTGGCGAGCTTGCTTTCTGCTGATCCTTGATAGATTTCATACCATCAAGAAAATCACTATCACTGGCGGCACGGGCAATCAGCGGTATTTCTTCTTCGCCAATCAGCAACACACGTTTGGCCTGTTTGTTAACATACATTTTCCCCGGTGCGCCGCCCGGAACAGGCTGAGCTACATAGCCCTGCAATGTGAAAACCTGCTCTCCATCCAGTAAAGAGAGTGTATCAGTATTGGTGGCTGTTTTTTCCGCCGTTTTAACTTCAGCCGCAGATGCCACATTAACCGTGCAGCCAACCGCAGCTGCCAGACACATTGCGCCGGTTATATTTAAAAACTTACTTAATTTCATCGTGAACGCCTTATATTATTGCTTTTACTTTTCGCTGATGCAGCGAGAGCAGGTTTGGTGTAAGGAATACAGTAAGGCTAGTTCATCAAGTCCCAGATAAGTATTCCTGAACCTAATAAAAGAAGAATGACTGGCCAGTACAGAACAGGAATAAAAAAGAAATTATGTGTTTTTTCCGGCGCTATCATTGGCCGGCTTTGCGTTTTTTTTGCCAGCGCATCCAGCCATTTCTCCTGCCGGAGTACCCAGACCAAAGCCGCACAAAGTATGGCTGAAAGAATCAAGGTAACACCTGTTGCCCACAGGTGGGTTAAAAAATAGCCATCATAATAAAAAACATCAACCAGCCATTTGCATAATACATAAGAAACAGAAATAAGCAGGGCAATAAAAAAACCAACGCCGCTCCAGACTATCATCTTATTTATCCTTTTTTTTTGTAGGGAGAGGTAAGCTTCGCGTAAAAATTAACATATTCCTTTCATTATAGCGCGGGGATTCAGGCCACGGATTTAATACTGATATTATCACTTTTTCGCATTCGCTTTGCCGATCCCGCCCCCCATGTGATTGTTTCAAAAAACCGTCTTTAGAGAGAGAAAAACACCATAATCGTAATTTCTTACCTGCATAGCGTTTAACTCAGCCATTAATATCTTAATATTATCCTTTCTGAGAAAACATATTCATAATACAGACAAAGCATGCTGAGACGGATTTCAAGTATTTCCTTTGCCCAGGGGTATTTTCCGGAACATTCTGATAAAAGCAGCTTATCCCTTCCACCAACATTGAATGAGTTTATTATTTTGAAAAAAATAACGGAATTGAAAAAGGGTTATGCAAAGGTGTTTTTCTGGCTTTTGTTCACGCTGTTTCTTATCCCAGCCATCACGTTAGTTTTTGCTGAATACGGTAACAATTCGCTTAATCAGCAATATACGCAGATTTTTATTGAGGATGCGCGGGGACAAAATCAGGATGTAGGTAAACTCACAGATTTTCTGCAACAGAATCCCCCTTCCAGCGTCTGCGGGCCGGTCACTGACGATCTGCTCGATTATAAAAACGCAGTCTGCGCGCCAAAATCGGAACTGTGGCAGTTCTCTATGATGGATAAAGTGGCCTTCTGGACCCTGATCGCCAGCGGCATAGTGCTGCTGATGGTACTGTTGCTCAGCGCACTGGCCTTCAGAAACCGCCGGAGCCAGCTATTGAGTCTGACGCTGGCGCGTCGGTTCCTGATGCTGGTGTGTTCACTGGAGGTAATAGTGCAGGGAGCTATGCTGGTATGGATCTCTTTCTGGGGGACAGCCTTCTTCACGCAAACTTACTATCCAAAGCTGGTGATGGCAGTGGGCCTGCTGGTGCTGGCCGGTATGTACTACATGATCAAGGGCATCTTTAAAAAGCTTCCGCCTGAAGAGAGTGTCGAAGGCGAAGTAGTGCTCCGCGAAGCAGCTCCTGCTCTCTGGTCACGCATTGATGCGCTGGCCGCCAGGGTGGGCACCTCTCCGCCGGACCATATTATTGCCGGTATTGACACGAATTTTTACGTGACAGAAGCGCCGCTGAGCATTAATCAGCACCCGTTAACGGGCCGTAAACTCTACGTCAGTATTCCTCTCTTGCGCCAGCTCACCACCGTGCAGGCTGATGGTGTCATGGTGCATGAGCTGACTCACCTGCATGAAGGGGACACCGCTTCGAGCGCGTTACTGGGGCCGAAGCTACACCATTTCGATCTCTATATGCAGCTGATGGGCCAGAATGTGGCCACGCTTATCGTGTTCTATCCGCTCTATCTGTATCGCATCCTTTTTGAGCTGGCATGGCAGCGTAACAGCCGTGAGCGTGAGTTCGTGGCCGATCGCAATGCCTCCACGCTTACCTCACCCGCCGCGATAATTGAATCCTTAATCAAAGTCTCAGCGTATGCGAGTTACCGTAACGAAGTAGAACGAAACCTCTTTGAAAATAACTTACTGCATGAGAATGAACTGGGGATCAGTAAAGCGATCGCTGTTGGTCTGTCGCAACATGTGACCTCCTCAGAATTTATCAGCATGATGCGGGAACAGAATGTGCCGCATCCGTTTGATTCACACCCGCCGCTGACGGAAAGGATGCGTAATGTGGGCTATTCCGTGGAAGAGATCGGGTATGCCGCTGTAGCAGCCGAACTCCCCACAGAGAGTTGGGTCGATTTAATGCCTGTTGCCGATCTTATTGAACAACAACTGTGGCAGAAATATGAACGCGATTTCTCTTCTGCGCATGAAGAGAGCCTGGCCTGGCGCTATCAGCCCACGGGAGAAACTGAGACCGCGCTGGTGCTTAAACATTTCCCGAATGTTCCCTTTACGCTAAAAGATGGCTCGCAGATAGAAATTACCTGGCAGGGTATTGTGAAGCCGCAAACGGCTGAGCTACTGGAATGGAATAATGTTAAAGACCTCAATGTTATCCGCAGCTTCGGCAGAGATACTTTGTATGTACGACATATGCAAACGAATACGCTCGGCAAAAAACGCAGTGAAATCCGCCTGCCGGGACTGAAAAAGGAGATTGATAATTTCAAGAATACGCTGGGCTATTACTGGCACCGACATCAGACGGTACGGGCGCTGCTGACACAACAAGCGACGGTTACAGCACAAGATTCGTAATCAATGCCCCTACTCTCGCCATTATTCGTGGGCGATTGATTCAGGGGCCATAACTTAAGGCTGCAACCGTTTTTATAACTTACCCATAAAGGAATTATTGTGTTTCATAAAGCGATCAGGACTGTCATACCAGCAATATTGGCGAGCGCACTTTTTTTGCCGCTGGCAGCATGCGACAACAATGACACAACGGATGGAAAGCCAGTACCACAGGCCGCTTCCAACCCGGTTGCAGAGGATGTCACCGCACAGACTGGCACCAAATTGAATTTCTATGTGAAATGCTACAACACCGCCGATGGAGCGGCACGCAGCAGTGCGCAGCGTTATGTCAGCTGGATTGCTGATGTGGAAAAGGGGCCAACGGGCAGGGAGCGCAATGTCAACGTGTTGGGTAGTCTCGCCCCCTATGAGTTGGAGAGCTGTACCCAGGCTATTCCGCAGGCATCAAAGGCAAAGCCCGCCATGCCAGCGCTGGACGCGGCGGCCACACAGTATCTGGCTGATTTGACCACGCTGGCTCCGTTAGTGTCGCAAGCCCATCTCTATTACAGCCAGGAAGATTACAAGGATGATGGTTTCGCGCAGGGTAAGAAAATGCACCAACCGCTGATAATGGCTTTCAAAAACTTTATCCACTCCAGCGACGTCTACGGTGCTGAAGTGGAGAAGGAGACCAATGCCCTGTCCGCCGCGCAACTCGTTGAGATTGAAAAATCTGAGGGACGCCATATCAGCTACTACCGTCTGGCGTTAATCACTCAGGGGAAACTGCTGGCAACGCAGCTTGACGCTCAGGCGCCTGATATTGCCGAAGTCACCAAAGCGATCAACGCCTATGGCGCGCTGCTGGCTGAGGCAGATAAGGCTACGGCCAGCGAGCCTGGTAAGCCGATCGGCTGGTCGATCGTTATGGACAATGCCGAAAGTTTTCTGAAAGACAGTAAAGATCTCATGCGCCGGTTGCGTGACAAAACGCCTTACAGCCATGGCGAGCAGTCACTGATAGAGAGTCCCGGCAACACTGGCTGGATGGTGGGTGGTTCGCCGATGCGGGTCTTAAGATCATATAACGAACTGGTTAAGGCCAGTAACCGACTGTAAGTTGGCTGCTGCTAACGCTGCCAGCGCCTCACGAATTGCGCGATAAAAAACGCAAAACAGGACTCTTTAGAGTCCTGTTTTTTGTGGCAATCATCCCACAGAAATATTTGTTCAGGTTATACCGTTACGTATAGCTTCTGCTGTAAACGCCCGCTCCAGATTTCATCATATTTACCTGCGCGCGGAAGGCAGCAAGCCTGCCTGTGAATAGGCCTCAATAAGCTCGTCAAAAAGAGTGATATCGTTCCGGCTTCTGGCCATCAGTTGAGCGCCAGCAATGGCGGAAAAAATAGCACGCGCCCGTTTTTCACCCTCTTCCGGAGTGATGAAACCTGCTTCCTGAAGCTGCGTTTCCAGCCAGGCAACGTTTACGTCTGCGAATTTCTGTACCTCTTTTTTCACCGGCTCCGGCAGGTCGTCATACTCGGCGGACATAAAACTGCCCATACAGAGCCGGTTATCACTTTCCAGCGAACGGCGAAAAATATGCGGGTAACGGCTCAGGCTTTTCAGCGCATCGCCCTCTGTTTCCCGCAATACTGCCAGGTCACGCGCTGTATCTTCCCAGTATCGTTGCGCTACCGCCGCACCTAACTCTGCTTTACTGGCGAAGTGGTGATAAATGCTGGCTGCTTTTATCCCGACTTCATCAGCCAGGCCGCGAATATTCAGACCGGTATAACCATGAGTCTGCGCCGTCAGGCGGGCCGCATTTAAGATTTCATCTCTGGATGTCTTGCTCATCATCTTTCTCCTGAGGAATAGCGGTTTATTCTAACATACGTTAGGTAGGTATTGACAAGGCAATTTCCGGCGCCTACTGTTTACCTACCAAACGTTAGTTAGATAATTCATTAAGAGAGCCAATCATGAGCAAAGAGATCTTTTATTCAGACGCAACCCAACTGGCCAGCCTGATCCGCAGCCGCGAAATCTCACCTGTGGAAGTTATGCAGGCGCATATTGACCGGATTGAAGCAACCAATCCGGATGTTAATGCCATTGTGACGCTGGCAGAGGATGCAATGAAACATGCCGTTGCGGCGGAAGCCGCCGTGATGAGAGGAGACGATCTCCCTCCCCTGCATGGGGTGCCCTTTACGGCGAAAGATTCGATAGATACCGCCGGTGTACTGACACAGCGCGGTTCACCCATTTTTAAAAATCGTCTCCCCGCTGAGGACGCCACCAGCGTGGCGCGTCTCAAAAATGCAGGCGGCATCCTGCTGGCAAAAACTAACCTGCCGGAATTTTCATACTGGATTGAGAGCGATAACCTGCTTTCCGGGCGTTCCAACAATCCCTGGGATCTGACCCGCACGCCTGGCGGCTCCAGCGGAGGCGAGTCAGCAGCTATTGCTGCGGGAATGTCTCCGCTGGGGCTGGGAACCGACCTGGCCATTTCAGTGCGTGGCCCCGCTGCGCAGACGGGGATCACCTCCATGAAAGCAACGCACGGCAGCGTGCCTATGACGGGTATCTGGCCGCGCGCACCTCGCCGCTTCTGGCATGTGGGGCCTATGGCCCGTTCTGTACGCGATCTCGCTCTGGCCTTCTCACAGCTGGCGGGACCGGACGGGCACGATGCCTTTTCCAGCAGCGCGCCGGTTTATCAGGACGGCCTGCCGTTTAGTTCATCGCGACCGCTTCGCATTGGCTGGATGACCGGACCGGGCTTTGGTCCGGTTGATCCGCAGGTCGCTGCGGTAGTGAAGTCAGCGGCAGAAGCGCTACAGGGACCCGGCGTAGTGGTGGAGCATGTAGGTATACCGGCGCTGGAGCGGGATTTTGCGCTGGATGTTTTTAACCGAATCCACGTTATGGAGATGAAGCCCGCATTTGCGGCAGCTACCGCAGGCCGCAGGCCGGACGAACTTTATAAAATGGCGAAGACGATGCTTTCTCTGCCGGATACTTCTGTGGCTGATTTTATCGATGCTGAACAGGCGGCGGAAAGGCTACGGGATGGCTTTGCAGAATATTTCTCACAGTATGATGCGCTTATCACGCATGTACTGCCCATTCCTGCCCACAAGCACGGCGTAGATCGGTTTGTCATTGACGGACAGGAAGTTGATGCTACTTATCTCCAGGGCGCGACAGTCCCTCTCAACGTGACGGGCTTACCCGGCATAGCGCTTCCGTTTGGCAGAAGTCATGAGGGCATGCCTGTTAACATTCAGATTATTGGCAAATGGCATGCAGAGAGAACTATTCTGCATATCGCTTCACTGCTTGAAGCTGTCAGCCCGGTAAAAGGGCTACATCCGTCGCTTTAAAACCGCAAAAGGCCTCGCGAAGTGTCGCAAGGCCTGATCAGTTTATCCTGCTAAAAAAAGATATTCTCAACGTCCGCCTCCTGTTGATAGCCGCCTCTCTGTATGCTGGCTGCTCCGTGCCAGAAGCAGACATTGCTGACATCATGCTATGTTAATTTCTGGGGAGCAGGTCAGAGAGGGTTTACCGCAGGTCGGGCAGCAGAGTTGCGTCTGGTCAGCAATACCCACAGTAACCGTCACAGAACCGGCATTTTCATTGAGGCAAAGGGAGCTGACCTGCCAGGGCGTGGACAGATTAAGCATCTGAGCGTAAAGGGACTTTTCGTCCATGGACGTGACCTCTGAAAGTTCAGGGCGGCCAACATCATGCCCTCAGCCACCACAACAGGGGAAGACCCATAAAAAACAGTACAAATCAGGCTCGGCTGGATGAATAGAGTGGCTGGCAGATCCTGGGTATGTGGTTTTTTCATTTCCCCTGGGATCAACAATCTGCGTACTGATTTTTTTTGCCTGTTCTACTTCAGTAATAAATTTCATGCAATCGGCATAACGGAACCTGTGACGGGTAAAGCAGTTGTTCTTAACTGTTTCAGGCCATTTAACACCGTAATAGTCGGACGTGGTCTTCATCAGATAGACCAGTTCAGCCTCCTTTAGCTTGAGCAAACCCGCCAATCATTCTGTGTATATCGATAACATTCTTTCCTCATAACTTTTGCTGAAGAGGTTCGAGGTCTAATGGAAAGAAAACGCAAGAAAATGATATAATTTATTGATTTTAAATCATATTTTATTTGATACTGCCCTGTTCGTTCAGCACGGCAGCGAGACGCCGTATCCGGATGGAGGGCGTCTGCTGAACTTTGCTCTGAGTAAAAGCTGACGTCGAATGGGCCCGGTAAAGTCAGGCGGCGTCAGGGGCGCCACCGTGAGTCAGATTACTGCGGACCGCCAGACCTGGCATCGTCACTCTCTGCGCGCGGCTGCGCCAGCCGGGCAAAATCGGATCCTGCCGGATGCTGGTAAATTTGCAGCTCAAAGTGGCGGGCCATTGCATAGATATACTCAAAAATCGCCGCCTGGGTATTTTCATATTCGATCCAGAAAATAGATGAGGTGAAGCAGTAGATCTCCACCGGCAAGCCATCCGGTGACGGCTTCAGCGGGCGCACCACGATATACATCTCTTTTTTAATATCCTCACGCTGGGCCAGCCAGGCGGTCAGGAACTTACGGAACACCATAAGGTTGGTGATGCCGTTCTCCATAAACCAGCGGTCGCCGACCGCGCTGATATCACGTCCATCCAGCAGCTCAGTGATAGATTCGCCTGCGATGCGGATCTGGCTCATCGCCTGCAGCATCTCCTGATTCACAAAGGTGATCGACTTCTGATCAAGATAAAAGCTGCGCATGATACGGCGCGCGCCCGAAGAGAACATCGCCTGCCAGTTGGTGTAGGTCTCGGTGAGGAAATTCTTGGTTGGGATGCGTGAAATGGTGTTATCCCAGTTGCGGATGGTGATGGTATGCAACGCAATATCGATCACCTCGCCACTGATATTTCTATCCGGCATCTCAATCCAGTCGCCCAGTTGCAGCACATCGTTGGACGAGAGCTGAATATTAGCCACCAGCGACAGCAGGGTATGCTGGAAGATCAGCATCAGCACTGCGGCGACCGCACCCAGCGAAGAGATAATAATCGCCGGTGACTTGTTGGACATAATCGCCAGAATCATTATCGCGGCGATAATATGCACCAGGATTTTACCAATCTGGATATAGCCTTTGATCGAGTGATTCTTGCGCTTCGATTTGCGCGAATAGGAGTTGTTAACAATCTCCAGCACTTCATTGAAGAAGATCGACAGATAGACAAAAAACAGGATGCCGCAGATGGTCTGAATCGCAACTTTCAGATTTTCAGGCAGGCCTGGCATAAACTGCAGGAAATTGTAGACCACAATCACCGGCACAAAATTCGACAACTTCTGAGAGAGGCGGACATCTTTATCCAGAGGAACGCCCTGTTTATGGCTGCTGAAAAAGACCTTTCTGATCACTTTGACGATGAAAAATTTGCAGATCAGGTGCGTGACCATCCCGGCCATAATCAGCAACAGCAGACTGACGCTGACCGACAGCACCCTGTTTCCCTCAATAAAACTCATCAGACTCTGAATAAAATGCATGATAACCACGTGCGAAAAATGTAAGGGACGAATTCAATCACAGTGCTGCTCGGGTTGTTGAGCGTCTAATGCGTTTCACCGGGTGATTCAGGCGCTCTTTGTAAGCCACTCCTGAAGCCGCTAAATCCACTTTAATACACTCACGCTGTTCTTGGGGCCGGTTTGGGAAACGAAAATCATTGTAAGTCAGGAGCATTATTTAACCAGTGAAGATAGATAACTGCTTGATTTAGCATCAAAGGCTGTCGCTTTTAAGTTATCGCGCTATCACTATCGCATTTGGGTTATCTCATTAAGCAAGAATACCAGCCGTGCTGCCGTCTGGCTCGGGACTATACCCTTATACGATAACTATTTTGTTAAAATTACCGCATGGAAAAATTTACCAGGAAAACTATATGGCACGGAGGCAGCTTCTTTGGCACCGTTGCAAAGTTATTGATGAGTTAGCCTTTCGTGTTATTGAAAGGTCCTGTCTTTCAAAGACTCTGCTCACCAGACGCATCTCGCCCGGGGGATGCCCAAAATAAAATGATTCTGCCTGACCTTTCCGTTGCGCACGCATCACTTTAATCCCTTTGATTGTGGCGTAAGCCGTCTTCATTGACTTGAATCCCGGCGTGGCGTTGATTATCCGTTTCAGTTTGCCATGACCGCACCCGATTATATGATTCCGGTACTTTATCTGCCGGTGCTGCACATGCTGCGGACATTTACCTTCCCGCTTCAGCAATGCCAGCGCCCGTGCATACGTCGGGGCCTTATCCGTGTTGATCAGCCGTGGAATTTGCCGGCGCTTCGTATTGTTCAGAAGTTTACCCATAAAGCGATATGCGGCTTGGGTGTTACGAAATACCGATTATTTAAGATATATGATCGCGAAAAAATATGCTTATCAGTTTTAATAGCATGATACCGATGAGCATAAAGATTATTGTTTCGATGTTTCCAGGTTCGGAGCGGTAAAGTTATTTTTCCGTTCTAACCCGTCAGCTTCTGGTGGGCTTTAACCAGTAAAGAATAATCTCCGCCAAGTTCTTTTGATGTATGTATAGCGCTCTGAAAGAGAGCACTCAGAATATTTCGGATGCTGAGTGGCGTGAACCTCTCTCTGGGTCCTGACAGTGTTATTGCGCCCTGTAAAATTCCTCCTATGCCGAAAACCGGAACCGAAACTGAAGCGGTTTCAGGATCCCGCTCACCGTAAGATTCTGCCCATAATTTTTCCCTTATTTCATCAAAAATTGGATCGACCGAATTTGTAAATGCGCTCAGTATTTTCCCCGATGCGCCGTACTTCACCGAGAAGCGATCGCCTTCACGTATTGAAACACGCACTGACCGTCGCGGTTCTACGCGATACAGAATCACGCGCCAGTCGTTGTCCAGGATGTAAAATGATGACGTTTCTCCGCTGAGATCTGAAAGGTGTTCCAGATGTGGCAGCAATACATCTCGTAAGCGGAATGATGCCTGATACAGCGATGACAGTCTGAGCGGCTCAGGTCCGATACAGTAGCGGCCATCTGCTGATTTGCGTATAAAGCCTGCTTTTTCAAGTGAGCTCAGCAACCGGAGGATAGTGCTTTTATAAAAACCTGTTCGCCGCGCTATTTCTGCAAGCGTCAGCCGGGAGGCGTCTTTGTCAAATACGGCGAGAATAGCAAATGCACGATCTACTGCTGCAGCGCCGCTTTCGGTTGCCGGTTTCTTTCCAGCCGGATCTGTTTCCGGAGCGCCTTCATCGTTTGTCATGCAAACCTCATAAGGTAAAAAAAGCCCCGTAAGCCGGGGCGAATTGTTCATAACTTAATGAACACAATAAGGAATTACAAGGTCAAACTCGGTGTGCTTAGTGAGAAAGGCGGTTATCAGCCGGTGCGCTAAAATTAAGTGTCTGCTGGCCTGCCACCCATCATGAACATCAGCAGAAGCGCCAGGAACGCTGCAAACATGATAATGCACCCCATAAGCATCATCCCGGCGCTGAATGAGTGCGTCATTTCTTTTGCCATGCCCATAAGGAAAGGCCCTGCGAATCCGCCAAAAGCGCCAATGGAATTAATGAATGCAATGCCACCCGCTGCCGCCTGTCCGCTCAGAAATTTACCGGGCAACGTATAAAAAATGGTTTTTGCCGAAATGGTCCCTACCAGCGCAAGCGTGATACCCAGCATGGCAGGCAGCAGACTGTTGATATACAGAGACATCATTAGAGAAATTGCAGCCAGGATCAGCGCGCAGATGAGGTGAAGCGTCCCCCGTCCCGATTTATCTACCAGTCGTGCCCAGTAGACAAGCCCGATTGTTGAAAAGAAATACGGGATAGCCGCCACCCAGCCTATCAGCGAGGTTTCAATTCCTTCGGCTTTAAGCATCTGCGGCAGCCATATACCTATTCCATAAGTGCCCAGGGTAAAGCTGAAAGTAATGCCGCTCAGAAGCCAGACGCGGACGTCTTTGAGAGCGGCATAAAAATGCTCGTTTTTTTTCGTGGCAGTCTGCTCAGCCTTCATAAGGTGAGAGAATGTCGATTTTTCGGCAGGTGTAAGCCAGCGAGCATCTTCAGGACGGTTGGCCAGATAGCGGAGCGTCAGCACGCCCAGTAAACAGGCGGGCAAGCCTTCAATGATAAACATCAACTGCCAGCCATCCAGGCCAAGAAAACCGTGCAACTGCAGCAGGCTGGTTGATAATGGCCCGCCAATTAAAAAAGATACGGGGGTAGCCACGGTAAACCACGCCAGCACGCGGGTTCTAAACTGTACCGGGAACCAGATACTCAGGAAGAATATGACACCCGGAAAAAACCCGGCTTCAGCAACGCCCAGCATGAAGCGAAGAATATAAAAGCTCCATGGCCCGGTTACCAGCGCCATGGCTGCCGCAACCAAGCCCCATGTGATCATAATCCTTGCAAGCCAGACGCGCGCGCCAAAGCGATACATGGCAAGGTTGCTTGGCACCTCACACAGGCAATAACCGACAAACATAACCCCTGCGCCAAGGCCAAACTGTGCGGCCGTCAGGCCAAGTTGCGAGCTCATCTGTAGGGCCGCGTATCCCACGCTGGTACGGTCAAGATAGTTAAAGAAATAAGCCAGTCCCAGAAGGGGAATAAGTCGCCAGGCTGCTTTGATTAATACGCGATTTTCTTCGGCAGTCAGTGGTATGACGTCGCTTCGTAAATTCACTGCAGGGTGGGATGATGCTGACATACAGTGCCTCGATGTGAATACAGAAACCGATGGTTTGCCCGCGTTTGCGGGCTAATTATTATTCATCCGCCGAGGAAATGATGCCGCGTTCTTTCAGGCATGCTATCGCATCGGATGTATAACCCAGCTCTTCAAGAATCGATGTGGAATCGCGACCCACATCAGGCACGTTGATGCGCGATCCGAAACGCTGTCCGTCCATCTCAAAAGGAAGCATGGGTATACTGACCTCGGTTCCGTCTGGGAGCGTAACCCCGGTCATCCCGCCAGATTCGTTAAGATGTATATCGTCAAAAAGGTCGTCTGGGCGGCGAATCGGAGAAAATGGCAGGCCAAATCGCTCGCATAGCGCCATGACGTCCTGCTTTGGCATCGACAGCACATGCTCTCTGATGACTGGCATAATCCGATCCCGTGCCTGAACACGCTGATTATTTGTCATAAGCCCTTCATCCACTGCAAAATCATGCATGCCAAAGGCTTCACAAAATACTTTCCACTGCGTATCACTCACCACGCCAATGAACACCTGCTCATTTTCCCGCGTGGTGAATACGTCGTAGACCGCCCAAGCAGACAGACGGCTGGGCATGGGAGCGGCAGATTTACCCGTTACCGCTTTCTGCATCATGTGCTGAGCGACCAGGAAGGCGGAGTTCTCGTAAAGTCCCGTCTGCACAAACTGCCCCCGTCCGTTCTGCCCGCGCTGCAGCAGAGCAGCGAGCACAGTTATGGCGCTGAACATTCCACCCATGACGTCGTTTACCGACGCGCCCGCGCGTAGCGGCCGTCCCTCCGGCCCTGTCATATAGGCAAGGCCCGTCATCATCTGTACCACTTCATCCAGCGCCGTCCGGTTCTCATAAGGGCCTGGCAGAAAGCCTTTCATAGAGCTGTAAATAATGTCGGGCTTAATCGCTTTTACGGCCTCATAGCCGAGGCCAATTTTTTCCATGGCACCTGGTCGGAAATTTTCAGTAAACACATCGGCCGTGGCAATCAGCTTTTTAACCGCTTCCAGGCCTTCATCTGATTTAATGTCGATCGCCAGGCTTTTCTTGTTCCGGTTATATGTCATCCAGTAGCCCGCGCCCGATCCTGTCAGCCGCCGGGTGTTATCGCCTTTTGGTGCTGGCTCTATTTTGATAACTTCGGCACCAAGATCGGCCAGCAGCAAGCCACAGGTCGGCCCCATTACCATGTGAACAAACTCAACGACGCGGACGCCTTCAAGTGGAAGTTTTTTCTTCTCCTGAACGGACATTATTTTCTACCTGCATAGTGAAAGTTTTTTCCAACCCCGGCATCGGGAATAAAGCCGTAGAGCTGCTCGCCGGGTAATCCGCGTTTAAGCGTTTCACGGGCCATTACCAGCTTGTCTATATCGACGCCGGTACGCAGCCCCATTGATTCGAGCAAATAGACGAGATCTTCCGTAACAATGTTGCCCGAGGCACCGGGCGCGTACGGGCATCCACCAATACCGCCGAGCGATGCATCGAATGTGGTTACGCCGGCATCAAGCGCTGCGATAACATTTGCCAACCCCTGCCCACGGGTGTTGTGAAAATGCGCGCTGCCGGCCAGCTCGCCGACTTCTTCTTTCAGCCTGCGGAAAAGGCGGTTTACCTGTACAGGCGTCCCGTAACCTACGGTGTCAGCCAGTCCAATCTCATCAACGCCCAGCTCAGCCATAGTGCTGGCAATACACATAACGTTTCCTTCACACACGACGCCCTGTATGGTGCAGCCAAATACGGTAGAAAGGCCTGCTTCCACCTCTACCTCGGGATAGTGTTCATTACGAAATGCGATGATTTTTCCCACCTCGGCGAAAATTTGTTCATGGGTTTTATTAACGTTTGCCAGCGAATGAGGTTCGCTGACTGAAACCGGGATGGTGACTTTCTGTGCGCCTGCTTTGAATGCTGCCTCAGCCCCGCGCAAATTCGGAACCAGTGCGGTGACAGACAGATCCGGCAGAGTACGCGCGTATCCGACGATATCGCCCGTATCGGCCATCTGGGGCAGAAGCTTTGGAGAAACAAACGAGCCAACCTCAATTTCCCTTAAACCGGCTGCTGCTAAATCATTGACCCATTGTTTTTTCAGATCGGTAGGCATGACCGCAGAAACGCTTTGCAATCCGTCACGCGGGCCCACTTCACTGATGAGAATATCAATATTGCTGTTATGGCTCATTGGCTCTGCTCCGGTACTGTCAGGTGAATCTGCATCACACTTATGAACGTTCCGTCTGACGAAACGTTGTTCTGTTATAATTTTGTTGTAATTTGAACAGGAGTCAATCAGCGTTTCACATCGCGGTTCATTACTGCGAGGCAAATCACATTCATAATCGTGTGCGCTGGGATGATTTCAGAGGAGGTTAACTACCTTACTTAGCAAAATGTCTTTTATCGGGATTGAATATTAATGAGCTTATTTCCGGCGCCAGAGCCAAGAAAATGCAGTTTTTTCAGCAGCATGCCTAAATACTTCTATCGTAACGGTGATTCAGATTGGGTACGGGCAAATAAACCCGGGCAGCAAATAGCATCATTTATTGAAGGCCCCGCTTTTGATCGGAACGGAGAACTTTACGTCACGGACATTCCCTATGGCAGGATTTTCAGAATAGATCAGGATGGCGTATGGACTCTGCTTACTGAATATAATGGGTGGCCAAATGGTCTGGCTTTTCACCGTGATGGCCGTCTTTTCATCGCAGACTACAGGCAGGGCATACTGGCACTCAGTCCGTCTTTTCCTACTGTTTTACCTATACTGACACATATACGAAGTGAGAGTTTTAAAGGGGTAAACGACCTGTTTTTTGACGAGTCCGGGCTGCTTTATTTCACCGATCAGGGGCAGACAGGCATGCAGGATCCAACAGGGCGCGTTTATCGCTTTATACCTGAAGAAAACATAACTGAATGCCTTTTATCAAACGGACCAAGCCCTAATGGACTGCTTCTGGATCATGACGGAAAGGCGCTGCTGGTTGCCATGACGCGGGGTAACGCCATCTGGCGGCTGCCTGTTGCTGAACACGGCCCTTCATCAAAAGTAGGTATTTTCACTGCTATGGCAGGGGGCATCAGTGGTGCGGATGGTATGGGGCTTGATACAGACGGAAACGTATATGTATGCGATGCGGGACACGGATGTGTATGGATTTTTAGCCGCTATGGCGTGCCACTTTTTCGTTATGACAGCTGTACCGACGGACGTACGCTGACCAATATCGCATTTGGCGGACAGGATAACGCCACCGCATACGTAACAGACTCTTCTACCGGAACCATCCAGCAATTCCCCGCTCTGGCTCCCGGCCGCAGATTGTTTTCTCACACCTGAAAATGTGAGCATGCCGATAAAGGCATGCTCACAATTCCATCAGAAATTCGATCTGGCTCAATAATATTACATTCTGTTTACATCCTTTCTTGACGCCTTCCTCACTTCACCGCAAAAGTAAATATCAATAAAACAAAACGACGTTCTTCCTGACAGAATTATCAGACCATTAAGAAGGTGTAATTGTGACAATATTAAGCTACCTCATGATAGGCGTATTTATGTTCCTGATCATGACTCGCAGACTGTCCGCCCTGCTTGCGTTAATTCTTGTGCCGCTGTTTTTTGCTGTGGTAGCAGGTTTCCACGCAGAACTCGGCAAAATGATGATGGACGGCGTTAAACTGCTTGCCCCGACGGGCGTCATGCTGACCTTCGCCATCCTGTATTTCTGCGTCATGACCGACGCCGGTCTGTTTGATCCTTTTATCCGCCTCATTGTCCGTATTGTAAAAGGCGATCCGCTTAAAGTGATGATAGGCACCGCTATTCTCGGTATCAGCGTGGCGCTCGATGGCGACGGCGCCACCACTTATCTCATCTGTACGGCTGCCCTTCTTCCACTGTATCGCCGGCTGGGAATAAAGCTTCAGTACATGGCTACTGTGCTGCTGCTTTCAATCGGAGTAATGAACATGCTCCCCTGGGGAGGGCCTACGGCGCGCGCCGCCAGCGCTATGAAAGTAGACGTTGGCGATCTCTTTATGCTGCTCCTGCCCGTTATGCTCTGTGGCCTTACCTGGGTGATGCTGGTTGCCGTTATTTTTGGACTGCGTGAACGTCGCCGGCTTGGAGTAATTGAAATCGATCTCAGTGAGGAGTCCGGGCAGCGTACTTCCGTCACCAGTTACCGTTATCTCTTCAACTCAGCGCTGACCGTTGCCCTCCTGGTAATGTTGATTCTGGGCATTCTGCCTATGGCGACACTGTTTATGATCGCCTTTGCGCTGGCGATGCTGGTGAATTTCCCTGATCTGAAGCGTCAGAAGGAGCTCCTTGCAAAACATGCAGAGAACGTGCTTGCCATTGTTTCCCTTATTTTTGCAGCAGGTATTTTTACCGGCATTCTGTCAGGCACGGGCATGGTGGATGCTATGTCTAACAGTCTTGTCGAATCGCTGCCGGCTTCAGCCGGACCCTGGCTCGGCATTCTTACGGCGCTGATCAGCATGCCGTTTACCTTCTTCATGACAAACGATGCCTTCTACTTTGGCGTTTTACCCATTCTTACGCAGACAGCGGCCAGCTACGGAATAACGCCTATGCAGATGGCCGTTGCTTCACTGATTGGGCAGCCTGTTCATTTGCTCAGTCCGCTCGTTGCGTCGACTTATCTGCTTGTCGGCATTCTTGACCTTGATTATGGGCTGAATCAGCGCGTAAGCCTGAAATGGGCGGTGGGAACCGTGCTGTGTATGCTGGCAGGCGCGATCGTGCTCGGTATATTGCCGTTGTAAGGCTGACTGGATAAGACATAGTCATCGTGTACCACATTGTTGAAAGACAACCGGAGAAAGCAGATGTACCTGAAAGATTTACCGTAGGCATATTTCAGCAAGGCAAACATTATCGGATGCGTATGTTATCCATAATCCCGATTACGACGTGCTTTACGCATACGAAACTGATGCAGGTTACATAAGCTTTGAGAAAGGTTACGATCATCGACAGCGGCGCTGTAGCCGTTGATACGGGAATTTTTACCTGTCGTTCACCGGCAGATAAATATATCGTGCGCGACAGTCTGACTGAAAACACAGCGTGGTGGGCAGATGGCACGTCACAGGAAAATAAGCCTGTCAACAACGAGGTATGGATCGGCCTGAAGACAACAGTCACGCAGCAGGTGACCGGCAAATGGATTTTGTAATGGCGACTGGCGCGGAGCCAGCCCGGAGACACACCTCGGCGTGCGGTTTGTTACAGAGGTCGCCTGGCAGGCACACTTCGTCAAAAATATGTTCATTGTGCTAACAGAGAACGAAGAAAAAAGTTTCCCATTCGGAGCCAGTGGAGGTGGTACGGGCAGGGCTGGATTATATCGACCCAATGCTGGCCGATTTCACTGCTGGGTTTGACACAATGCCGGGTTTTAATTGTGATTGGGCTGCGGAAACAATATGTGAAGTGAGGCAACTGGTGCTGACCGGCGAACCACGATAATAACGAGGAAATAAAAAACCCGCTGCAGCGGGTTTAGGATGTAGCTGAAAGAGGAATCCGTTAAAGGCTCAAGGCAATACGCTTGCCATCGGGTAGCTTAACGTCGAGAGCTAGTTCTCCACCTAATCCGGCGATATAACGCCTCAGCGTTGACAGCTTAGGACGTTATCAACCTTTTCCATTTTCGCAACAGAAGGCTGCTTAACGCCTAATATTTCGGCTAAATGAGTCTGCGAAAGCTAATTCCTCACGCAGCTTTGCAAACGTGATCTCCTGGCGGATTTCAGCAGCACGCGCTTCGATACGCGCACGGCTTTCCGGGGAGCGTTTTGCCATCATCTCTTTAAGCGTTGCCATCGTCTTTTATCTCCGGTGATTCCAGATGCGAAGTAAACTCAGTATCTGCAATTTTAATCATGCGTTTGTAGGCAATAAAAAATCTAATTTATTACTGTGATAGCAACTGCTTGACTATGCCCTTTTAAAGCAGATTGCCCGTTCATACGTTATCACCGCTAAATCCTATCCTCGCTCATAACGGACATTCCCTATACCCGTCGGCTTTGTGCCAGAAGCGGATGTTTACAGCCAACCCAAGGCTATCTCGTGCTCATAGCAAGTTTAGCCGCGAAGCATAAAAATAAGCCCCCTGTTGCTTTGTCCATCACCAGGACAACGCGACTTTTCTTCCATACGGCTGACGCAAAATTCGTGGATAAAATGAGTGTGACTGACCATACAGTCCCAATCGCTACGTGGATGCTGACCAGGATAAAAGTCCATATCAAAGGAGAGTGGCCGGCAGGTATGAACTGCGGCAAAAAAGAGACATAGAAAATGCCCATTTTGGGATTGAGCACATTCCCCAGCATTCCTCTGATAAACCAGTTCCATTGAGAACCGTTTTTGTCATCGCCATCACTGAAAGATGATCGGGGACGTATCAGCAGTTGTAAGCCCAGCCAGCTCAGGTATACCGCGCCACAAACTTTGAGCACAGTGTAAGCCATCTCTGAAACCGCCAGAATAGCACCAAGACCTAACGCGATCAGCGCCCCCCATACAAAACAGCCAGCTTCTCCACCCTTGAACGATATGCAGCGGCCTGTGGCGCAACTATCAAAATCGTAATGGGTTAAAGCCTGTACATGAAATGGCGGTTTTATTTCCCGTCATTTACAGGAAGGTTTATGAAAAGACTGAAACAGGCAACTATTATGTTGCTCTCTGGCAACCTGTCATTTGCCGGGCTGCCAGCCACGAAAAAGGAATTAGCTCAGAACTGTTTAAGATATTATTTGAGCATCAAGGGCATAGATAATGATAACGAAAAAATAAGACTGGTAGCGTTCAACATTAATCATTCTGTTGACGAGCCTGACCAGAATAGTAAGGCTTCATTTTTTTCCCATAAGGATAAAAGAAATCCGGGTTTTATAAAGAGGGTAAATAGCAGGGTAGATTATGACTTTAAGCGCAGCGATACAGCTGACAGACCGCAAAAGTGCATCCCGCCTCACTATCCATACGTGATAGTGCTCAAAAGCATCAAATTGACTCGTCTCGCCCCGACAGCATCATGTCCGTTTTTGGCCTTCTGTCTGCTGCGGTTTCCCGCCATCATTGGGTCACACCCATTCAGTCAGGAGTCCAGAAATGTCCAATACCGTGCTTTTAGTGATTGACGCGCAGCAGTCCTTCTATCATCGTGGCTATCAGGATACTGTCGAGATGCCCGCCTTTGAACGCAGCCTCTCCGCGCTGATCGGCGGCTGCCACGTTCGTGGTATCCCGATTGTGGATGTGTTCCATGAGGAAGAAGATGGCGCGTTCTCGCGGGACTCGGGTCTGCTGGTGCGCCTGCCCTTTCTGAACCACAAAGCGGTGAAAACGGTGTACAAGCGCGTCCACAATGCTCTGACCGAATCGGGGTTGCAGGAGTGGTTACAGGAGCAGAAGGTGGATCATCTGATTATCAGCGGTCTGCGCACCGAACAGTGCTGTGAAACCACCGCCCGCGTCGCGTCAGATCTCGGCTATAAGGTGACGTTTGTGACCGAAGCAACGCTGACCTTCCCTGTTTGCCATAATCGCATCACGCTGAGTATCGCTGACCTCCGTCATCGTACTGAAGCCGTGCTGATCAACCGTTTCGCCTCCGTCCAGAGCGTGGAGGAGTGCCTACAGGAGCTGCCATAACATGACTGTCCCGGTGTGGTTTTTAATGGTGCCCGGCGTCGTCTCGCTGGATGTGACCGGCCCGGCAGAGACGCTGAAGCTGGCAGGCGGTGCCTTTGCGCTGCGTTATTTCGGCCCGGAGGAGAGCGTGATGACCTCTACCGATATGAGCATCAGCCGCATCGAGCCGCTGCCCGACAGGCTTCCCGCTGGCAGCCTGCTGGTGGTGCCTGGCGTGCATGACTCTGCCACCTGCTTTGATACGCCGCAGGGCATCGCGGCGCGTCACTGGCTGATGCGGCAGCAGCCGGATATCCATGCGCAGCGCATCACGCTGATCTGCATCTGTTCGGGGGCCATTCTTGCGGCTAAAGCGGGCCTGCTGAGCGGCGTGCACTGTACCAGCCATCATGAAGTGATAGATCGGCTGAAAAAGTGCGATCCTGCGGCTATCGTTAAGGAAAACCGCATCTTTGTGGAAGATCGTGGCATCTGGACCAGCGCAGGGATCACCGCAGGCATCGACCTCTCCTTACACCTTATTCATCAGCTCTGCGGCTCGCAGACGGCGCTGAACGTGGCGCGGGAAATGGTGATCTATTTCCGGCGTTCGGGCGACGATCCGCAGCTTTCGCCGTGGCTGCGCTACCGCAACCATATGCATCCCGCTATCCATCGCACGCAGGATTTACTGGTGGTGCATCCGGAGCAGGAGTGGCAGCTGGAGGAGATTGCCGGGCGGGTCCATGTCAGCCCGCGCCATCTGACGCGTCTGTTCAGGCAGCATCTGGGGATCAGCGTGCGGGATTATCACGAGCAGCTGCGGATAGCGATTGCACAACAGCGCTTACAGCAGGGTGAAGGGGCAGAAAAAGCTGCTTTATCTGCCGGCTTCTCCTCTTCACGCCAGCTTCGCCGCGCCTTGCAGCGCTGGCAGCCGAGTTGAGCATTCCTGGCGATAGCAGATGGGATTGCAGCCCAGCCGTAACGAAGTACAAACGCTAAAAAGCAGGCGTATTTTCCACGCCTGCTTTCATTTTTAACTACGTAAAATTTACTGCTTCACGCTTTCGATAAAGGTTTTACGCGCCGTTTTCGAGCCAAGCCGTTCAGCTTCATTCAGCAGTTTCAACGCCTTGTCCACATCCCCTGCCTTCACCGCCTTTTTAATAGCGTTGTTAAACCAGGCGTCAGAGTCATCCAGCATCGGCTCTGCGGGTTTGGCTGGCGCAGGTGCCGCAGCCTGCGTACTGCCCACCACGACCGGAGCGGCCGCTGGCGTATCCGATGACGGGAAGAGCTGCCCTATCATCACGTTCCCCGCCTTCTGCTCGGCGGTAACTTTCAGACTGAGCGTGCCGGTTGCGGTGTGTCGGGCAACCGGGTCGGGAATATCGGGTACAGCATTGCCCACGCCAGCCGCATAGGCTTTGGCGGGGTTAATCATTTGCGTTGTCTCGCTCAGATCTTTGCTGGTGGTGTAAACCAGCAGGTAGATCTGTTTCTGCCCCAGCGCCGGGGTGAGCTTCAGCGTGCCTTCAAGGCGATCGCTGGAGACGATGCCCGGCTTCTCATAGGGGAAATAGTTGCTGGGATAGAACGCTGCCGGACGCATCTGTTCATCCAGTACCAGTACGTTCGGGGCATAGACGGTTTTGCCCGTCACCACGCTGGTTAAGACGATCTCCAGCGAACCACGGTCAGCTGGCAGGGCAAAAGCGCCCACGGCACCCTGGATCTCGCCCTGATTGATCTGCGAGCCGCCGCTACCAAGCTGTACATCCTGCGTCACTGGCGGAACCAGCGGTGTCCAGGAGAGTTTGCGTAACTGCTCGCTGGAAAGAGTGGGGGCCTTAGCGGCATCCTGCTGAGCAGCAGAGACCACTGCGGGCGCAGCAGCCAGCAGGCTCAGGGAGAGACACAGTGACAGCAGATTCTTTTTCATTGTTGTTTCCTTTGAAATCACCATGAAGGCTGGCGGCCATTGATACCTGATCCGCCAGCCAGCACATCTTCTTTACGACTCAACTTGCCGCTTACCGCACAATCATTCACGAGGCGGCAAGGCAAAACTGACCTTATCCCTGGGAACTCTTTGCGACCTCCCAGGGAAACTAAGGCCGGTCAACACCTCCGCTTCACGGAAGATGAGAGAATACTTACCACCAGATTTCCATCTGCGCGCCGAAGGTTATTTCATCATCATTGCCACGGCTGAAGGTACGCGCGCCGGTGTCATTCATTGCCAGACCATTGTTCACGCCGCTGTCGGTGTCATAACCCCATTTCTCATCCCAGTTGGCATAGGTCGCAAAGACGCGGATAGCCGGACGGGACCAGATGCTGTCGCCAGCCTGCCACTGTTGCGCCAGGGTAACTTTGTACTGACCGTTGCGGTCGCCGGTACGCTGGGATTTCACGTTGTCATAACCCGCTTCCAGCAGGGTGCTCATGATTGGCGTCCATTTGTACATCGGGCGCACGCCCACGGTATACCAGGTGGTGCCGTTATTGTTATCACGATCCGTATCCTGGTACATTGCCACGTACATCAGGCTCCAGGTGTCGTTGAAATCAATCGCACCGTGGTCCAGCACGCGAAGCATGCTGCCGTTGTTATTGATAGCTGAACCGTTAGAGTGGCCGTTCGCCGCGCCTGTACCCGGATCGGTCATTGAGTCAGCCGCGTATTGCAGCACGAATTTGTTGTAGCCGTTATAGATGCTCTGCGTATGCTCAGCGGTCAGCAACCAGCCATCTTTGGTGGCGTTATCGTCCAGCGAGTAGCCGTCACGCGCATTGGCACGGCCATAATCCACGCCCAGCTCCAGCACGCCGCCAGGGTTGGTTTCCAGACCGGCCAGACGCACGTCAAAGACGTCGTTGGAGGTCGGCAGCTCATTACGCTGGTCCGCAATGTAGCCAAAGGAGCCGCCGCTTTCGGTGTTGCGGGTTGCCGCAAAGGAGAGCTTACCGAAGCCGACATCAATATCTTCCAGACCGGCACCAGGACCCGAGATATCCCAGTAGTAGAAGTCGATCATATGCACATCATGACGCTGGTAGAAACGCTTACCTGCCCAGATGGTGGAGCCTGGCAACCATTCGATCAGGTTTTTACCTTTCACGTTCGCTTCACGGAAAGCCGGATCGGTTGATTCCCAGTCGTTCTGCTGTGATACGGAATAGGCTACGTTGGTGTCAAAATAGAAGCTCTTGTCGCCCTCTTTCCAGACTTCCTGCCCCAGTTTCAGCTCCGCATAGGTTTCACATTCGTTACCCAGACGGTATTTGCTCTCTGCGCCAGTCGCCTTAAAGCATTGCTGCTCACCGCCGCTGCCAGACCAGCCGATGCCGGAACGGGCGTAACCGGTGAAATCTACGGCCATAGCCGGGGTGGAAAGGACGCCTGCGGCCACTGCCAGCGCCAGGGAGGAATTACGTATTGTTATCATCATCTTCTCCTGTAGGGGGACTGGTGCATTTAAACGCCCGGCTCCGGGTGTAACCGGCGACAGGCCGTTCCGTCTTCACGGAACAGATGACAGCGGTGTGGCGGCAGGCCAATGGCGAAAGTTGCACCTTCTTCTACCAGCACCACGTCATTCTGGCGGTAAACCAGGTTTTGACGAATTGCCGGAATCTGGATATGGATCTGGGTTTCATTACCGAGCTGTTCGACGACCTGCACTTCACCAGCAAGCCTGATTTCAGCGCTGTCGCCCGGTAAAAGGTGTTCAGGGCGAATACCCAGCGAGAGATTGCTGCCCGCCGTGACGTCGCTGCCTGCAACAGGCAACCAGACCCACTGGCGATCGGGCAGTTCCACCTGTACACGCTCAGGCTCGGCGGCAATCACTTTCACCGGCAGGAAATTCATTCTGGGCGAGCCAATAAACCCGGCCACAAACCGGTTGGCTGGATAGTGGTAAAGCGCCAGCGGCTTACCAATCTGCGCAATGCGCCCGGCATTAAGCACCACGATTTTGTCGGCCAGCGTCATCGCCTCAACCTGATCGTGCGTCACGTAGATCATCGTGCGCTTCAGCCGCTTGTGCAGCCGGGAGATCTCAATACGCATCTGCACACGCAGCGCCGCATCAAGGTTAGAGAGCGGTTCGTCCAGCAAAAATACCCTTGGCTCTGCCACCAGCGTGCGGCCAATCGCCACGCGCTGACGCTGGCCGCCGGAGAGCGCTTTTGGCCGCCGCTCCAGAAGATGAGCCAGTTGCAGGACTTCAGAAACCTGATTCACCCGCTGCTCTATCTCCTCTTTTTTGGTGCGCGAAAGCTTGAGGCCGAAAGACATATTTTCCGCCACCGAAAGGTGGGGGTAGAGCGCGTAAGACTGAAAAACCATCCCGATGCCACGGCCAGCAGGCGGGACTTCATTCATACGCTGATTGCCAATCTTCAGTTCGCCAGAGGTGATCTCTTCCAGACCGGCAATCATCCGCAGCAACGTTGATTTACCGCAGCCAGATGGCCCGACAAACACCACGAACTCCCCTTCCTCAATCTCCAGATTGATATCGCTGGAGATCACCGTGTCGCCAAAGGCTTTGTGCACGCCGCTTAGGGAAACGCTCGCCATCCTGAACTCCTCTCTCTGCCACATGCAGAGGAAATTGAATGTCAGGAAGGATGCCGACAAGCATGCCGGGCGTAATCCTCCGTCAGCGGGTTTTTCACGGGGGAGGAGCAGGGAGGATGAGCCGCCGCGCGCAGCGAAGAAAAGTTCAGGCTAAAAGTCAATTTCGTGACCGGCCTGGCAAAAACTGATGGTTAATTTTGCGAGTCAGCTGTCATTACCGCCCAGAGTGTTAGGAGCATCACAGTCTGAGAGGTGGGGGCGTAGGTGGGGGGAGGATGAAGCCCCGGAGGGTTAACTCCACACTGGCAACGTACCCTCTCTTTTCCCTCTGTGTAGAGAGAAATCTGCTGCCTCACAGCACTATAAGGACTGGATTATGGCTCTCAGCATGAAGAACATCCTCAGACATACCGTGAAGATCTCCGCACTGGCAACGCTGGTTCTCTCCTCTGCCGCCTTTGCCAAAATAGAAGAAGGCAAGCTGGTGATCTGGATCAACGGTGATAAAGGCTATAACGGCCTGGCGGAAGTCGGTAAAAAGTTTGAGCAGGATACGGGCATTAAAGTCACCGTCGAACATCCCGACAAGCTGGAAGAGAAGTATCCGCAGGTTGCCGCGACCGGTGACGGACCCGATATCATTTTCTGGGCCCACGATCGTTTCGGCGGTTATGCCCAGTCCGGTCTGGTGGCCGAGATCTCTCCTGACCAGGCTTTCAAAGATAAGCTGTTCCCGTTTACCTGGGATGCGGTCACTTTCGACGGCAAACTGATTGGTTATCCGGTAGCGGTGGAATCTCTCTCGCTGATTTACAACAAAGACCTGATCAAGGCTCCGCCAAAAACCTGGGAAGAGATCCCTGCGCTGGATAAAACGCTGCGGGCAAAAGGCAAAAGCGCCATCATGTGGAACCTGCAAGAACCCTACTTTACCTGGCCCATTATTGCTGCGGATGGCGGTTACGCCTTTAAGTATGTTGAAGGGAAATATGACACCAAAGACACGGGCGTTAACAATGCCGGGTCGCAGGCTGGCCTGCAATTCATTGTCGATTTAGTGAAAAACAAACATATCAGTGCCGATACGGACTACTCCATTGCAGAAGCGGCCTTTAACAAAGGCCAGACGGCGCTGACCATTGACGGCCCCTGGGCCTGGGCTAACCTCGACAAGAGCAAAATCAACTACGGCGTTGCGCCGCTGCCAACTTTCCACGGTAAGCCTTCCAAACCCTTTGTTGGCGTGCTGACGGCGGGTATCAATGCGGCCAGCCCCAACAAAGAGCTGGCGAAGGAGTTCCTGGAAAATTATCTGATCACCGATGACGGCCTGGCCGTGGTGAATAAAGATAAGCCGCTGGGTGCCGTAGCGCTGAAATCGTACCAGTCTAAGCTGGAGAAAGATCCGCGCATTGCCGCCACCATGGCGAACTCGAAGAATGGCGAAATCATGCCGAATATCCCGCAAATGAGCGCCTTCTGGTATGCCGAGCGCAGTGCCATCGTCAATGCGGTTAATGGTCGTCAGACCGTGCCTCAGGCACTGAAAGATGTGGAAACCCGCGTGACCAAATAATCGTTTCTTCCGCGACCAGCGATGCAGCCATTTTGCGGCTGCATCGTGCCAAAAAGGATTGTTGCTATGTCCGTAGCTCAGACCAGCCTGCCTGCCAGAAAACAAGGGCGTTCCCTGCTCGCCTGGTCTCTTATCGGCCTGTGTGCTCTGGTGGCTGGTTATTTAATTGTGTTGATGTACGCGCAGGGCGAATACCTGTTTGCCATCCTGACGCTGATCCTCTCCAGTCTCGGCCTGTTTATCTATGGTAATCGCCGGGCCTATTCCTGGCGTTACGTTTATCCCGGCCTCGCCGGTATGGCGCTGTTTGTGCTGTTCCCGCTGGTCTGTACCATTGCCATCGCCTTCACTAACTACAGCAGCGTTCATCAGCTGAGTTTTGAGCGCGCCCAGAGCGTGCTGATGGAGAGACAATTCCGCGCCGACAAAGCGTGGAACTTTGCGCTCTACCCCGCTGGCAAAGAGTGGCAGCTGGCGCTGACTTCGCCCGAGAGTAGTGAGGTGCTGGTCTCCAAACCCTTTACCTTAGATCCCGCCGCTCCGCAGACGCTGGAAATGGCACCACAAACCGCACCGGAAACGGCCAAAGCCGGGCTGCGGATCATTACGCAGAATCGCCAGGCGCTTGGTCAGCTTTCAGCAAAACTCGCAGACGGCACCGCGTTACGGATGAGCTCGCTGCGGCAGTTTTCCGGCACCCAGCCACTTTATAAACTGGGCGATGACGGCAGGCTCCTGACCAACAGCCAGAACGGGAAAGTCTACAGCCCCAACATGGACAGCGGGTTTTATCAGTCCATTGATGCGCATGGCGCATGGGAAACGGAAACGCTCAGTCCGGGCTTTACGGTAGGCATCGGCTGGAAAAACTTCCTGCGCGTATTTCAGGATGAGGGGATCCAAAAACCTTTCCTGGCAATATTTGTCTGGACGGTGGTGTTTTCGCTGCTCACGGTACTGCTTACCACGGCAGTTGGCATGGTGCTGGCCTGTGTTGTGCAGTGGGATGAGCTGAAGGGCAAAGCTGCCTATCGCCTGCTGCTGATCCTGCCTTATGCCGTACCCGCTTTTATCTCAATACTGATTTTCAAAGGGTTATTTAACCAGAGCTTTGGTGAAATCAACCTGATGCTGGGCGCCTTGTTCGGGATTAAACCCGCCTGGTTCAGCGACCCGCTGACGGCCAGAACCATGCTGGTGATCGTCAATACCTGGCTTGGCTATCCCTATATGATGATTTTGTGTATGGGCCTGCTGAAAGCTATCCCGGAGGATCTGTATGAGGCTTCCGCAATGGATGGCGCCACGCCGATACAGAATTTCTTCCGCATCACGCTGCCGCTGCTGATTAAGCCGCTGACGCCGCTGATGATCGCCAGCTTTGCCTTTAATTTTAATAACTTTGTGTTAATTCAGCTGCTGACCAACGGCGGCCCTGACCGACTGGGCACCACCACGCCCGCCGGGCATACCGACCTGCTGGTCAGCTATACCTGGCGCATCGCCTTTGAGGGCGGCGGCGGGCAGGACTTTGGTCTGGCTGCCGCCATCGCCACGCTGATTTTCCTGCTGGTTGGCGCGCTGGCGGTAATCAACCTTAAAGCCTCACGAATGAAATTTGATTAAGGAAGCGTTATGGCGATGGTTAAACCAAAATCCCAGCGCGTCAGGCTGCTGGTGACTCATCTGTTATTGCTGAGTTTTATTGCACTGATCCTGTTCCCGCTGCTGATGGTGTTTGCCATCTCGCTGCGGCCAGGTAACTTCGCCACCGGCAGTTTGATCCCGGAGACGGTCTCCTGGGATCACTGGAAGCTGGCGCTGGGTATCAGCGTCACCAACAGTGACGGCAGCCTTACGCCGCCGCCCTTCCCGGTGATGCTCTGGCTGTGGAACTCCGTCAAGATTGCGGTGATCACCGCCATTGGCATTGTTGCGCTCTCCACCACCTGCGCTTATGCCTTTGCCCGTATGAAGTTTCGCGGGAAAAGTTCGTTGCTGAAGGGCATGCTGATTTTCCAGATGTTCCCGGCGGTGCTGTCGCTGGTGGCGCTCTATGCGCTGTTTGACCGGCTGGGGATGTACATTCCGTTCCTGGGCCTGAACACCCACGGCGGCGTCATTTTTGCCTATATGGGCGGCATCGCGCTGCATGTCTGGACGATCAAAGGCTACTTCGAAACCATTGATAATTCGCTGGAAGAGGCAGCGGCGCTGGATGGCGCCTCGCCGTGGCAGGCGTTCCGGCTGGTGCTGCTGCCGCTCTCCGTGCCGATTCTGGCCGTGGTGTTTATTCTGTCGTTTATTGCAGCGATTACCGAAGTGCCGGTGGCTTCACTGCTGCTGCGGGATGTGAACAGCTACACGCTGGCAGTGGGAATGCAGCAATACCTTAATCCGCAGAACTACCTGTGGGGAGACTTTGCCGCAGCGGCCATCCTTTCTGCTATTCCCATTACCGCCGTCTTCCTGATAGCGCAACGCTGGCTGGTGGGAGGACTCACCGCCGGAGGCGTGAAGGGCTAAATTTTTACCTGTAATAGGGTTATTACAGTCAGTCCTGTGTCCTGGGTGGCCTTACGGCCACCCTTTTTTTATGGTTGTGCTTCTGAGACAGGGCTGATTTTTACGCCCGGCACAGGGTTCAGGATAATTGCTTTCGCTATCGCCATGAAGCTCACGCTTGTTTTAGCTACGCTTATAGAGAGATCAACCCTAATGTCATTTTCAAAGGAGACATCTGTGCCCTCTTCTGAACCTGTGCTCAAGCCCGATCTGCGACGCACGCTGCTTGCCACCTTCCCGCTGGGTGTGGGCATGATGGCGGCTGTCGATGAAATCGTGTTTCACCAGATGCTCGCCTGGCACCATTTTTTTGACTGGTCCACGCCCGCATTCGGCCTCTTCTCTGACGGCTTACTGCACTCGGGGGAACTGATATTTTTTGTGCTGGGCTTTTTCATGTTTATTGACCTGCGTGCCCGGCGCGCGCTTGATCGGTCCCGCGCCTGGGCTGGGTTCTTTTTTGGCATGGGCAGCTTTCAACTCTTTGACGGGATTATCGATCACAAACTGCTCGGCCTGCACCAGATCCGCTACGTTGAAAACCTTTTACCCTACGATTTAGCCTGGAATGGTTTTGGTCTCCTGTTGCTGTTGGCGGGATTCCTGTTTTATCGTCGTTCGGGGGTTTCTGTGCGGCATAGTACGGGGAGTTAGGTGATGGAGCACATGTCACAGCACAGCGGTATGGAAGGGCAAACCGTGCTGTTTGTTCTGTTAGCTATCCTGCCTGCGGTGCTGCTCTGCCTCTATCTGGCTGCTGCTTTCAGACTGCGCAAAACCGCCGGATGGCGTCTCTGGCGCATTGCCAGCTTCACTCTCGGCACAGCACTTATTATTACCGCTGTCCTGCCGCCCGTGGCTCACTGGGCGCATCAGGATCTGCGTGGTCATATGGGTCAGCATCTGTTGCTGGGCATGTTTGGGCCGCTTGGGCTGGTGTTGGGTGCCCCCGGCACGCTGTTGCTGCGTAGCCTGCCCGCTTCTGCGGCACGCCGTATTATGCACTTCCTTAAAACGCCGCCGGTTCGGTTTCTGATCCATCCGGTTACCGCTGCGGTGCTCGACATTGGTGGAATGTACCTTCTCTACCTGACGCCGCTTTATCTCCTGACCATGACGCATCCCGCCCTGTTTGTATTTATTCACCTGCATTTTGTGATTTCAGGTTATCTGTTTACCTGGTCAATCGCCGGCCCCGATCCTGCGCCACGCCGTCCAGCCAGAGCTTTGCGGCTTACGGTGCTTTTTCTGGCAACCGCAGCACACGGTATTCTTGGTAAACTGATGTATGGTTACGGCTATCCGCTGGGTACTTCAGCCAGCCTCAGCGAGATCCAGGCCGCAGCACAATGGATGTATTACGGGGGCGATCTGGCCGAACTGCTGCTGATAATTGCCTTCTTTGCGATGTGGTTCAGACAGCGCAGCACCTTACCGGATCTCTTCGCAGAAAAGCCCGGATCGATTATTTCTCAGAAATGAGTGGAGAGAGGAAAACTGCTGCCCGGGATCAGGGCAGCATTCAGCCGCAAATTATCGGGAATAGTTTGAACGCACCCTCTCTACCTGACGGAAACCTTTCTGCGCCGCTTATCGAGATCCTTAATCAACGCGTTCACTTCCGGGTCGGCAAACATCGCTTCCAGCGTATGGGTGAGCTTGCGGCGCCAGTTGGGATATTCGCTGCTGGTACCCGGCACGTTCACCGGCGTCTGCATATCCAGCCAGTCCTCCGGTTGCAGCCCCAGCAGCGCGCTGGCGCTGTCGGCTACGTAACGCTGCAAGCCACGACGGATCACCGGTGACAGCGGCGTTAAGGCTGCCCGCCTGCCGGTTTTCTTCGGCACGCAACCGTAGTGATGCAGCCCATCCAGCAGGCTCTGCCTTGCCGTGGCCCGGTCGGCATACAGCGCTTTGAGTACCGCTTCATCCCGGTAAAGTCCCAGCGTTTTCCCCAGCGTTAAATCATCCCCCTGCCAGTAGCTGCGCAGCGTGGGCAGATCGTGCGTGGTCAGGGTGGCCATCGCCTGAACCGGGTAAGACTGCGGCGCACGGAAGCTCTTTTCCGCGTCACGCTCAAAATAGAGCACCTTGTAGGAATAGATGCCGCCTTCACGCAGTTTGCTGACGATTTCAACCGGAACGGTGCCCAGATCTTCACCAATTACCATGCAGCGGTGCCGCTGGCTTTCCAGTGCCAGAATGGCCAGCAGGTCATCAACCGGATACTGAACGTAAGCGCCCCTGTCCGCCGTCCCTCCCGCCGGTATCCACCACAAACGCAGCAGCGCCATCACATGATCGATACGCAACGCGCCGCAGTGGATCATGTTCGATCGCAGCAGATCGATAAAGGGTTGATAGCCGCGACTGACCATCACCCAGGGATCCATTGGCCGTAAATCCCAGTTCTGCCCCTGAGGGCCAAGAATATCGGGCGGCGCGCCCACCGAGGCTTTCAGGCAGTAAAGCTCGCCATCGCCCCAGGTTTCCGCCCCGCCTTCCACTACGCCAACGGCTAAGTCGCGATAGAGGCCAATCGGCATCGCCTGCTGCTGGCTGAGCTGATAGCAGTTCGCCAGCTGCGTTTCAGCCAGCCATTGCAACCAGAGATAAAATTCCACCTCCGGCGCCTGCTGCTCGCAAAAGGCGCGAACCGCTGGCCCGCGTGCGTTGCGCCAGGCTTCCGGCCAGTTGTTCCACCCCTCGGCCGTACCGCTTTGTCGGGCAAGATGGGCGTATAACGCATCATAAGCTGCCTGTAGCCACAGACTTTCCCCGCCCTGCTTCACAAAACGGTCAAAGGCCTGGCGGCAAGCTTCCCTGGGTTTACGCGCCAGGAAATGCGGGTAAGCCAGCCGCAGCGCCTGTAATTTCAGCGCCATGACCTGTTTGTAATCAACCCAGTCAGAAGCCCGCGCAGACTGTAGCGCCTGTTGCGTTTCCTGCGCGACCCACCACTGCTGCGCGGCCTCGCTCAGAGAGAAATCTTCAACCGCAGCGACATCGATATAAATTACGTTCAGCCAGCGGCGGGAGGAGGGGCTGTAAGGGCTGGCCGCCTCGGGATCGCCGGGAAAAAGCGCATGGATCGGGTTCAGGCCGACAAAAGCGCCACCGCGTGAGGCAATATTCTCCACTAACAGCGCCAGATCGCCGAAATCGCCAATCCCCCAGTTGCGCGCCGACCGTAACGTATAAAGCTGGACGCAGGTGCCCCACAGCTTTTTCCCCGCCAGCAGCGGCTCGGGTTCAAAGCAACGCTTGGGGGCGATAATCACCCTGCATTCCCAGCTTTGGTTTCCCTGAGAAAGGGTCAGCCGGTGGTAGCCACAGGGAACCGGCTCAGGCAGCGCCAGCGTCATTCGGCCTTTGACCTTGCCCTGCTGCGTGCTGCCATTTTCCTGAGTGAAAAGCCAGCCGTAGTCCCCTTCTCCGCTGACGGCAAGCGCAAAACGGCTGCCTTCCGTAAAGACCTTCACCGTGGGAACGGGGCTGACCAGCGTACGGCGCGCGTCGCTCCACCCCATCGCCTGTAGCAGATCGCGCTTGGTTTCAGCCGCTATCGCCTGCGGCTTGCCGTGCGCGTTGATAAAACCAGAGGCGATGCCCGCCTCCATGGCCGCCTGCTCAAGTGCATTATTTTCCATATATTCCCCTCAGCGCTTCGCCTGCCAGATCCGCTGTTGATAGTCACGAATTGACCGATCGGAGCTGAACATACCTACCCTTGCCGTATTCAGTATGGCGCTGCGCGTCCACTGCGTGGCATCACGGTACAGCGCCTCAACTCTTTGCTGGGCGGCGCAGTAATCTGCAAAGTCAGCCAGCACCAGGTAGGGATCGCCACCTTTAAGCAGGCTTTCCAGCAGCGGTTCAAAGGCGTGCTTATCCCCGTCGCTGAAGAAGCCGTTCTCCAGCTCTTTCAGCAGGCTGTGCAGATGCTTATCTTTTTTACGCAGCTTAAGCGGATCGTAACCCTTGCTCAGCAACGCTTTTACCTGGTCGACGGTATGACCAAAGATAAAGATATGCTCACTGCCTACCTCTTCCGCTATCTCGACGTTCGCCCCATCCAGCGTGCCGACGGTAAGCGCACCATTCAGCGCCAGCTTCATATTACCGGTGCCGGAAGCCTCTTTACCTGCGGTGGAGATTTGTTCCGACACGTCCGCGGCGGGGATCATCAGCTCCGCTACCGAGACGCGGTAGTCGGGGATAAACACCACTTTCAGGCGGTCGCCCACCAGCGGATCGTTATTGATTTTCTCCGCCACTTTGTTGATGGCGTGAATAATATTCTTTGCCAGGTAATAGCCCGGCGCAGCTTTTGCTCCGAACAGGAAGACGCGCGGAACCGTTTCTTTCTCCGGGTTATCGCGGATCTGGCGATAGAGCGAGAGAATATGCAGCAGGTTGAGGTGCTGACGTTTGTACTCGTGAAGGCGTTTGATCTGCACATCGAAAATCGCCTCCGGATCCAGCGTAATCCCCATATGGTGCTGAACCCAGCTCACCAGCTTCAGCTTGTTCTCCCGCTTGATTTGCTGATAACGCTGCTGAAAATCGCCATCGTCAGCAAAGGCTTCCAGCCCTTTAAGCGCGTTAAGGTCGGTTACCCAGCCGCTGTCCAGCTTGCTGTCAATCAGCGCAGAGAGCGCAGGATTACACTGTTTCAGCCAGCGACGCGGCGTGATGCCGTTGGTGACGTTATGGAATTTTTGCGGCCACAGCTGGTGATATTCCGGGAAGAGATCTTTCACCACCAGTTCAGAGTGCAGGGCCGCAACCCCGTTCACCGCAAAGCCGCTGACCACGCAGAGGTTAGCCATGCGAACCTGTTTGTTATGGTGTACGGCCAGTTTTCCCCAGACCGCCTTGTCGCCCGGCCAGCGCTGTTCAACCAGCTTTTTAAAACGGGCGTTGATCTGCTTAATCAGCGAGAAATGACGCGGCAGCAGGCTGCGTACCAGCTTCTCATCCCAGCACTCCAGCGCTTCCGGCATCAGCGTGTGGTTGGTGTAGGCAAAGGTCTGGCTGACTATCGCCCAGGCGGCGTCCCACGTCAGCTGGTGCTCATCCAGCAGGATGCGCAGTAACTCAGGGATCGCGATGGTCGGGTGGGTATCGTTAAGCTGGATAACCTCAAAGCGAGGTAAATCCTCAATCTTTCGTCCCAGGAAGTGGTGGCGACGTAAAATATCCGCCACGGAACAGGCGCACTGGAAATATTGCTGCATCAGGCGCAGACGTTTTCCCGCCTGGTGATGGTCGTTGGGATAGAGCACTTTGGTGAGTTTGGCGGCCTCAATGCCCTGCCGTTCCGCTTTCAGGAACTCGCCGTCATTAAACAGCGCTAAATCAAAAGGCTGAAGCGCCCCGGCCTGCCACAGACGCAACGGCTGCGTGACGCCATTCTGATAGCCAATTACCGGCAGATCCCAGGCTTCACCCTGGATTGAAAAGGCGGGTTGCCACTGCTCGCGGCCATCATCATGCCTGATCAACTCCCCGCCAAAGCTCACTTCCACCGTTAAGGCGCTGTTGTGGCTGAACCAGGGATAACTTTCGCGATGCCAGTTATCGGGCGCTTCCTGCTGCTCACCGTCACGGAAAGACTGGCGGAACAGCCCGTACTGATAGTTCAGCCCGTAGCCGGTAGCGGGCTGGCCAACGGTAGCCATAGAGTCCAGGAAACAGGCGGCGAGTCTGCCCAGCCCGCCGTTACCTAACGCGGGGTCAACCTCCTGCTCCAGCACATCAGCCAGCTCTACGCCCTGCTGCTTCAGCACCGCTTTCACCTCTTCAGCCCAGCCAAGATTGATCAGGTTACTGGCGGTCAGGCGACCAATCAGAAACTCCATTGAAAGGTAATTAACGTGGCGCTGTGACAAGGGTGCCGCCGGAGGGGCTGGCTGCGCATTCAGCTGTTCGGAAAGCGCCGCGCTGGTCGCCTGCCACCACTGATGTGGCGTCATTTCCTGTGCCTGGTGCAATCCAAAGCCCTGCCACTGACGGGTCAGCGCGGCCAGAAACAGCGATTTATTAAACTGAACCTGCATCACTTTTCCTTACTCTCCATAAATTTCTTCCATGCTGCATGTTGAGCAGGCGCGCAACATCCTCCCGTAAGAAATTAGAGAGGGAGGAGAAATGGGGCGTAGCTTGTGCAGAAAGGCACACGCGGAAACTCCGATTTTTAAAAATGTGATGAAGTGCGACTAAATGAAACAAAAATTTCAATCCTGCTTGCAATCAACACCTTGAAGGCAGACCTTAAGGAAAACTGATTAATTACGCACAGTAAAATAAAGATATCCCCCCTCTGGCCTACGTCATAAGAAACGAAACTATGCTGATCCCTTCGAAACTGAGCCGCCCTGTGCGGTTGCAAAATACGGTGGTGCGCGAGCGTTTGCTGACGAGACTTTCCGCTGCGCAAAATTACCGGCTGACGCTGGTAACCAGCCCGGCTGGCTACGGCAAAACCACGCTGATGGCGCACTGGGCCTCCGGCAAAAATTATCTGGGTTGGTACTCGCTTGATGAGAGCGACAATCAGCCCGAGCGCTTTGTCAGCTATCTGATTGCGGCAGTGCAGCACGCCACCGGCGGTCACTGCGTCAAGAGCGAAGCCTTGAGTCAGAAGCATCAATACGCCAGCCTCTCCGCTCTGTTCGCGCAGCTGTTTGTCGAGCTGTCGGACTGGCACCAACCGCTGATGCTGGTGATAGATGACTACCACCTGATCACCAATGCCGCGATTGACGAAGGCATGCGGTTTTTTCTGCGGCACCAGCCTGAAAATGTCTCGCTGCTGATCCTCTCAAGAACGCTGCCTTCGCTGGGCATTGCCAACCTGCGCGTGCGCGACCAGCTGCTGGAACTCAACTCAAGCCAGCTGGCCTTTACGCACAGCGAGACGCAGCAGTTTTTTGATTTCCGCCTGAGTGAGCCTATCGACCAGGCTGACAGCCACCGGCTTTGTGACGAGGTGGCGGGCTGGGCGACTGCCCTGCAACTGATTGCCCTCTCTGCCCGGCAGTCCACCACGCCAGCGCAGCAGTCAACGCAACAATCTGCCCGTAAGCTGGCCGGGGTAAATGCCAGCCATCTCTCCCACTATCTGGTTGAAGAGGTGCTCGACAGGGTGGATGGCCCGACCCGTGAGTTTCTGCTGCGCTGCTCGCTGTTACGCTCGATGAACGACTCGCTGATAGTGCGCCTGATGGGCGGTGAAAACGGCCAGCAGCGGCTGGAGTCGCTGGAGAGTCAGGGGTTATTTATTCATCGCATGGATGACACCGGCGAATGGTTCAACTTCCATCCGCTGTTTGCCTCTTTCCTGCGTCAGCGCTGCCAGTGGGAGCGGGCCAGCGAGCTGCCCGCCATTCACCGTGCCGCCGCTGAGGGCTGGCTGGCGCAGGGCTTCCCGGCCGAGGCTATTCATCATGCGTTAGGTGCCAAAGATACCGACATGCTGCGCGATATTATGTTGCAGCACGCCTGGGCGCTGTTTAACCAGAGCGAGCTGGCGCTGCTTGAAGAGTGCCTGAATGCGCTGCCCTACGATCAGATGATCCTCAACCCTAAGCTGGTCCTGTTACAGGCGTGGCTGGCGCAAAGTCAGCATCGCTATGCGGAAGTGGAGGCTCTGCTCTCGCGCGCTCAGGCGGAGATGCAGCTGCGGGATATCTCGATGGCACAGGATCTCGCCGCCGAGTTTGATGCGCTGCGCGCGCAGGTAGCGATTAACGATGGCCGCCAGGAAGAGGCGGAACGGCTGGCGCTGGAAGCCCTGCGCTTTTTGCCGCATGACAGCTACTACAGCCGTATTGTGGCGACGTCGGTCACGGGAGAGATCCAGCACTGTAAAGGCGATCTGGCGCGCGCGCTGCCGCTGATGCAGCAGACAGAGCAGATCGCCAGGCGCTATCAGGTTTATCACTATGCGCTCTGGGCACTGTTGCAGCAGAGCGAGATCCTGATAGCCCAGGGCTTTTTGCAGGCGGCTTATGAGATGCAGGATCGCGGCTTTGAACTGGTGCGGGAACAGCATCTGGAACAGCTGCCGATGCATGAGTTCCTGCTGCGTTTACGCGCTCAGGTTCTCTGGTCCTGGTCCCGTCTTGATGATGCCGAGGCCGCTGCCCGTCAGGGCCTGGCTGTGCTGACTAATTTCCAGCCCCAGCAGCAGTTACAGTGCCTGGCGATGCTGGCGAAATGCTCGCTGGCTCGCGGTCAGCTTGATAATGCTCACCACTATCTGCAACGTTGCGAAGGGCTGTTAAAAACCGGCCAGTATCACATCGACTGGCTGACAAATACCGATAAAACCCGGGTGATTTACTGGCAGATTACCGGGAATAAAGCGGCCGCGCGCCAGTGGATGCAGCAGGCGCGCAAACCGGGCGTGGCAGATAATCATTTCCAGCAGGGGCAGTGGCGCACCATTGCCCGTGCGCAGATATTATTAGAACAGTTTAACGAAGCGGAAGTGGTGCTGGATGAACTTAACAGTAATGCCCGCCAGCTCCGCCTGCTCAGCGATCTCAACCGTAACCTGCTGCTGAGCAATCTGGTTTACTGGCATACCGGCAGGAAAAGCGAGGCGCAGCAGGTACTGATAGAGGCGCTGGGGCTGGCGAACCGCACGGGCTTTATCAGTCATTTTGTGATTGAAGGGGAGATGATGGCGCAACAGTTAAGGCAGCTGTTACAGCTGAATCTGTTACCAGAGCTTGAACAGCGCCGGGCGCAGCAGATCCTTCGCGAGCTGAATCAGCACCACCGGCATAAGTTTGCCCATTTCGACGAGGGGTTTGTCACGAAATTGCTGACGCATCCGCAAGTGCCGGAGCTGATCCGCACCAGCCCGCTAACCCAGCGCGAATGGCAGGTTCTGGGGCTGATCTATTCAGGCTACAGCAATGAACAGATTGCTGAAGAGCTGGCGGTAGCGGCCACCACCATCAAGACGCATATCCGTAATCTCTATCAGAAGATGGGCATTGCGCACCGTCAGGATGCCGTTCAGCAGGCGCATCACCTGCTTGCTGTTATGGGGTACGGTGCTTAAAGTTTTTAACGACACGCTGGCAGAAATCCCCCTTACTACTGGTGTTGAAAACTACCGTAATAAATACTACAGTAATCATTGCGGGTTAATGATGAGGCTAATGGAATGGCTATTTATGTCACACGGAAAGTAGATCGTGTTTTCAGCAAATCAGATCTCCACGATGACGATCTGTGTCTCGCGGCGACTGAGGTTATGGCAGGTCAGTACGAGGCAAATCTCGGTGGCGGGGTAATAAAAAAACGTCTTCCCCTCCAGGCAGGAAAAAGCGGCGGAGCCCGTACAATTATTTTTTTCAAAACGGGTAAGCATCTCTTTTTTGCTGATGCCTGGAAAAAGAGTTCCGCTTCCGGCACAAAAAGAGAAATAGAAGATGATGAACTGGCTACCTATAAGGATTTGGCGAAAGAGTTCTTTCGCTACGATCCCACTCTGTTGCTTCACCTGATATCGAATAAATTTCTCAGAGAGGTTATCTGTAATGGTGGCAAATCTGCTTGAACTCCAGCAAATGGCTCAGGAGTTAAACGAGCTCGGTGCAATGCCTGCTGAAACGCTGCAACGCATTAATGCTCGGGTCAGGGTACGTGAATGGCGCGAGCGCATCGGAGAGGTTCAGGTAATGAACGGTGAGCAAATCAAAGCGATGCGTAATCGTTATGGTATGTCGCAGTCTGCGCTGGCTTATACCCTGAGTATGTCGGTAGAAAGCGTCTCAAAATGGGAGCGTGACCAGATCCGTCCAAGCGGACCTGCCCTGAGATTGCTGAATATTATCGATGCCAGAGGTCCGGAAGTTTTTACCCGTTAGCTCCCTGATGCAAAAAAGCCCTTAACAGGGCTTTTTTGCTATTCAACGGTTTATCAGGCTTAACCCAGTCAGCTCACCAGATGCGCCTTATCCAGCCGCCGTAATCCCATCGCCAGCAGCAGGCTGCCAAACAGCGTAACCGTAAACACCAGCGGAATATCGATAAACGGATGGTCAGTGTTATCCAGATGATGCGTGCGGATAAAATGGATAAACAGCGCGTGAAAACCGTAAATGGGCAGGGAGTTGCGCGAAATCAGCGCGAAAAAGGGCAACGGGCGCTGATTCAGGCAGTTCTTGAACAGGATCAGCAGGCTGACCGCCGCGATAAACACCACCGGGCCGCAGTAAAGATACCAGGTATCGGCAAAAGCGCCGTTGATCGCCAGCTGCTTTTTTGTCCCCATCGCAATGCCTGCCACGCTGGCAATAAACACGATGCCTGCCACCCAACTGACCCCGCGTTTGCTGGTGTCCATCATGCCTGTCGCCCGCCCAAACAGTGCATAAAGCAGGTAATAGATGCTGTCCCCGCTGAGATAAAGGTTCAGCGGCAGCCAGTGGAAAGGCCCTATGGATTGATCAACGGTGTTGGGATTAGCCAGCACCGCCAGCACCAGCGTGACGGCCGCCAGATAGCCTGCCCGCACAGCCTTGACCTCAATAAGCGGTGAAAGCAGATAAACGGGAATAATCGCGAAGAAAAACCACAAATGATAGAACACCGGTTTTTGTAACAGATGTCTGACTGAAATCATTTCATTGATAGGTGTCAGCAGGGTGATATAGGCCAGAGAAACCGCACTGTAAAAGACCAGGCAAAGCACAATGCGCAGGAAATGCCGCCCCTGGGCGCTCCGTTCGCCATAAAACAGATAACCCGAGATCATAAAGAAAAGCGGTACACAGACGCGTGAGGCGGAATTCAGCAGATTAGAGACATCCCAGGTATGCTCGCCCACTGCCGTGCTGTTAGTCACATACCAGGTGGTGGTGTGGATCATGATGACCATCAGGCAGGCCACAGCACGTAAATTATCAATCCAGCCGATCTTTTCCTTCATTTCACCCTCATCACCCTACTTCAATGCGTACCAGAGGGTAGACGGAGCGAGAATGTTCAACAAGCCTGCAACATGAAAAAGGCCGCCCGCAGGCAGCCCTGAAATCATTATCCGGCAGCGGCATCAAGCCAGGGATCACTCCCGCTTCAGAAACTTTGCAATAATTTCTTCACGCGGCTCCACGCCCAGGCCCGGCCCGTCGGGCAGCAGGCAAAGCTTTCTTCAACCCGCACCGGATTTTTCGCCAGCGAACGGCTGATTACACCAGGTTTAACGCCTTACCCCATCACCAGACAGCAGCCACCTGTGGGTGTCAGCCGACAGAATAGTGCACACAGCGCGCGCGATGTGGCGAGTGGCAGGCACTTCTGGTCAGTTTTGCTTTTCTGGCAGCACAGCAGTGAACGATCATCATCGTCTGTGAGAAATCCTTATCATCGGCTTAAAAAACAGATCCGGATGGTTAAACCGCGCTAAAAGGGGCCGTGCGGAATCTGTACGGTGTAGCGATGGCCGGCGTTTAATGCCGTCCGGAGAGAAAATAAAGGGGAAAAGTTGAGATTATGGCGCAACGGGCTTTCCGCGTTCCCTCCATTGTCAGCGACTGCGGGCTGACTATCTGCCGGTCAAAGGGTATACTGGCGCCCACTTTTTATTACCACTTGTCTCGCGTGCGGACCCAACATGCAAAAGTTTGATACCAAAACCTTTCAGGGACTGATCCTGACCTTACAGGATTACTGGGGCAGCCTGGGCTGCACCATCGTGCAACCACTGGACATGGAAGTGGGTGCAGGGACTTCTCACCCTATGACCTGCCTGCGTGCCTTAGGGCCAGAGCCGATGGCGGTTGCCTATGTGCAGCCATCACGCCGCCCTACCGATGGCCGCTATGGCGAGAACCCTAACCGCCTGCAACACTACTATCAGTTCCAGGTGGCGATTAAGCCCTCGCCTGAGAACATTCAGGAGCTGTATCTCGGCTCCCTGAAGGCGCTGGGGCTGGATCCCACCATCCATGATATCCGCTTTGTAGAAGACAACTGGGAAAACCCGACGCTGGGGGCCTGGGGTCTGGGCTGGGAAGTGTGGCTGAACGGCATGGAAGTGACGCAGTTTACCTACTTCCAGCAGGTTGGCGGCCTGGAGTGTAAGCCGGTTACCGGCGAAATCACCTATGGCCTGGAGCGTCTGGCAATGTATATCCAGGGCGTGGACAGCGTCTACGACCTGATCTGGAGCAACGGCGCGCTGGGTAAAACGACCTATGGCGACGTGTTCCATCAGAATGAAGTGGAGCAATCCACCTATAACTTCGAACACGCCGATGTCGACTTCCTCTTCTCCTGCTTCGAGCACTATGAGAAAGAGGCGCAGAGCCTGCTGGCGCTGGAAACACCATTGCCGCTGCCAGCCTACGAACGCATTCTGAAAGCGGGCCACACGTTTAACCTGCTGGATGCGCGTAAAGCGATCTCCGTTACCGAGCGTCAGCGCTATATTCTGCGCATTCGCACCCTGACCAAAGCCGTGGCTGAGGCCTACTATGCGTCGCGTGAGGCGCTGGGCTTCCCGATGTGCAATAACAAGAAATAAGAGGCCGCCATGACTGAAAAAACTTTTCTGGTGGAGCTGGGCACTGAAGAGCTGCCACCAAAAGCACTGCGTAATTTAGCTGAATCTTTTGCTGCCAGCTTTACTGCCGAACTGGATGCCGCAGGCCTGACGCACGGCGAAGTGAGCTGGTTTGCTTCTCCCCGCCGCCTGGCGCTGAAAGTGGCTGCCCTGAGCGCCGCCCAGCCCGACCGCGAAGTTGAAAAACGTGGCCCGGCGATTGCCGCTGCGTTTGACGCTAACGGCGTGCCGACCAAAGCTGCCGAAGGCTGGGCGCGCGGTTGCGGTATCACCGTCGATCAGGCTGAACGCCTGAGTACCGACAAAGGCGAATGGCTGCTCTACCGTGCGCAGATGAAAGGTGAAAGCGCACAGTCGCTGCTGCCGGCAATGGTCAGCACCGCCCTCTCTAAGCTGCCGATCCCCAAACTGATGCGCTGGGGCGATTCCGACGTGCAGTTTGTGCGTCCGGTGCATACGCTGACGCTGCTGCTGGGTGAAGAGAGCCTGGACGCCACTATCCTGGGCGTCACTTCTGGCCGCACCATTCGTGGTCATCGCTTTATGGGCGAAGCGGAGATCAGCCTTGATAGCGCCGACCAGTATCCACAGATCCTGCTGGAACGTGGCAAGGTGCAGGCTGACTACGAAGCGCGTAAAGCACAGATCAAAGCGGATGCCGAAGCGGCAGCGCGCGAAATTGGCGGCGTTGCCGATCTCAGCGACAGCCTGCTGGAAGAGGTCACCTCGCTGGTGGAGTGGCCGGTGGTGCTGACGGCGAAATTTGAAGAGAAATTCCTGGCGGTACCGGCGGAAGCGCTGGTCTACACCATGAAAGGCGACCAGAAATACTTCCCGGTCTATGACCCGGCGGGCAAGCTGCTACCGAACTTCATTTTTGTCACCAACATCGAGTCAAAAGATCCGCAGCAGATTATTTCCGGTAACGAGAAAGTTGTTCGCCCACGTCTGGCTGATGCTGAGTTCTTCTTTAACTCAGATCGCAAAAGGCGCCTGGAAGATAACCTGCCACGCCTCGAAACCGTGCTGTTCCAGAAAGAGCTGGGCACGCTGCGTGATAAAACTGACCGTATTCAGGCGCTGGCGGGCTGGATTGCCGGGCAAACCGGCGCGGACGTTAACCACGCCACGCGCGCTGGCCTGCTCTCCAAGTGCGATCTGATGACCAACATGGTGTTCGAATTCACCGATACCCAGGGCGTGATGGGTATGCACTATGCCCGCCACGACGGCGAGGCGGAAGATGTTGCCGTTGCGCTGAACGAACAGTATCAGCCACGCTTTGCGGGTGACGATCTGCCCTCTAATCCGGTGGCCTGTGCGCTGGCTATCGCTGATAAGATGGATACGCTGGTTGGCATTTTCGGCATTGGACAGCATCCAAAAGGCGACAAGGACCCGTTCGCACTACGCCGCGCCGCTCTGGGCGCTTTGCGCATCATCGTCGAGAAAAACCTGCCGCTGGATCTGCAAACGCTGACCGAAGAAGCGGTGCGCCTCTATGGCAGCAAGCTGAGCAACGCTAAAGTAGTGGATGAGGTGATCGACTTTATGCTGGGACGTTTCCGTACCTGGTATCAGGAAGAGGGCCACAGCGTGGATACCATTCAGGCGGTGCTGGCGCGTCGTCCAACCCGTCCGGCAGACTTCAACGCGCGTATGAAAGCCGTGTCGCACTTCCGCTCGCTGGAAGAGGCTGCCGCCCTGGCTGCCGCCAACAAGCGTGTCTCTAATATTCTGGCTAAGGCTACCGAGCCGCTGAACGACAGCGTGCAGGCCTCCCTGCTGAAAGAGAATGAAGAGATCCAGCTGGCGACCTACGTTTCCGCGCTGAGCAGCAAACTTCAGCCTTACTTCGCGGAAGGCCGCTATCAGGACGCCCTGATTGAGCTGGCCCAGCTGCGTAGTGCGGTGGATAACTTCTTTGAGAAGGTGATGGTGAATGCCGAAGAGCGAGAAGTGCGGATCAACCGCCTGACGCTGCTGGCTAAACTGCGTGAGCTGTTCCTGCAAGTAGCGGATATTTCGCTGTTGCAGTAAGAGCCGTTACCGGGGTGACAGTCTTTGCCCCGGCAATCAGCAACTGAAGGAAATGGCCAGCCTCGTCGGGCTTTTTTCGATGAAGTCATGCTTTCCGGTCAGATAAAGGGTGGGGTAATTCCCGCCCTTTTCCTCTCTGTACACCTTACAATCAATGTAAATCAGCCGCCTTTCCACTGGCTGGTGAGGCAGTAAACAACCCCACTTTCGCTGCCAGCATGCTCGCCAGTTTTACCGCCATATGGCCCCGCCCCAGAGCGGGCACACACCCGCGCGATACTGTCCGGGTGATATATTACTTCTGTAGGGTTCTACGCCGGAACCGCCGAAATTTCCGGTTCGTTGTTTTTAGTGAGCTTTCGGCACCTCAATGACTTCATCAGCAATGCCCTGAGCCAGCCTTTCCATCCATTTTGCAAAGCGAAAATATCCAGGGTATTGCAGGCAAATGTAGTCCATCTGGACTTTTTAAGCGCTGTCCATCACCTGTTTAAAGGCGTCCATATAGTCATAACAGCCCTGCAATAACTGAGCATCACCATTTTCTGTCAGGGGAAACCGACAGGCATAATCATGAACTATCTTCGCCAGCTGTCGTTGTTCAGCAGTTAAGTCGACCATTTTCTCTCCTCGTTAATGCCAGAGTAGATATTTGCCTCCTCTGATGCTCTTAGTTATCAGGCACAGCAACGATCGTTCCATGAATCACGATAGATGATATTTCCTTCCGTATATTTCCAGGCGATCGCCTCATAACGCAATTCGAGCGTTTCAAGGTGAGTGCTACTCATACCGTTAAGAGCCAGATATGGCGCAACTGTTGTGAACTTGACGTTTTCCAGAATGATATTGAAATATTCGGCCTCGATGCCTGATTCCAGAATACGGTACATCTTGATTGTCGCCTTTTTCATGGTTCGGCCTTCGCAGACAGCGCGGTACAGGAGTGGTGTTGTCTGATCAAATTCTTTCACTATCGTGATCGGGCTATGAACGCGCGTACCTGTAAGTTTGCCCCAGTTGGGATCTACTGGAATGGTTACACCATGCGAGAATGATTTTAATTCGATGGAACCCAAACGCAGGGGCATTAAACAACTGCCAACGATCGGCGAGCCGTTTTCATCTTCAAGCCATAAATGAGCGGGAGCAGACATATAATTTCCTTATCATTGATGATTTAAATAACTGTGATATTAACGCTATCACCATTTACAGTAACGCGTGAAAATAACAATCATAACTATGGCGAATACGCCTGTAGGCCAGACAGGGCTGTCAGGGAAAAAATACCCCTGGAGCAATGCGAAAATAATCGTAAGAATTACAGGCCCGTACAGCGATGATAAAAACCTGAGCTGCCACAGTAGAAATTTCTTTAGTGATCGAATCATGGTTATCTGATCATCCGGTTGATGATATTTGCTATACCGGAATCAGACGACCATTGTGCTTCAAGTGCGCCCGCGCGCTCGAATAACGGTTCAATCAGGAAATACATCATTTCCAGTTGTTGCATATAAAGTGCAGAGTAATAAGCTGGATATTGGACGTATAAACGACGAGCACTATCCGCCGCTTTCTGAACCAGGCCATACGTGGCCACAACTCCCGCAGCCGTAACCGCTGCATGTCCCGTAAGGGCACTGAGTTGCATACTTAGATTCAATCCAATACGGACGCTGGTAGCGACCGCCAAAGCGTACCCCGCACCTGTCAGGGTGCTGGCCGCGATATGAACATTCACGGCCATAAGCGCTTTTTTAATATGCTCTAATTGGGCATTAGTTTTGTATTTTAATATTTCTTCAAAGTAGACCCGAAGCATTTCAAAGACAACGTCACCATGCTGAATAATGCGAATAACAGCATTCCTGAAGCGCAGATCCTCCGTCTTTTGCTGCTGGCAAACATCATTATATTCATCGGTAAAACAGGACGTGTAATACAGCAGGCGGGTAGCACCCTTTCCAAAGGTTTCAACTTGATTTGTAACCTGCTGAGCGACAGCAGAAACTGCATGATCGAGCTTTAATGCGAGAATCCTGTTAGCTTGTAGGTAACTGATGACTTCATTGTTGTTGTACATAACCGCTCCATGCTAATTTTCATTAAATCCATTTTTTCATTATTTCCCTCGGGAAAGCGTCCGGTAAACAGTTAGTCGGGAAACGGAAAATAATTCAGCAAAATCACTGATTGAATACTCACCTCTTCCAGGCATCCTACAAAATTTTTTTTGCTGTTTATCTGAAAGCTTCGGCTGTTTCCCCCTTAGTTTCCCTTTTGCCCTGGCGATTTGAGCCGGTCAGCCCCCTATCGGTATAAATCCGATCCGGGGAAACGCCAGGGCTGATAAAGGCTTTTTGTTGTGCGGCCAGATCCTGGCGGTCAGTTGAATATCGGACATAGCCAATCCCTATTTCAGTCATAAAAGTGTACGTTTGAGGGGCCATGAAAGAAATTGATACCGTACCAATTATATAAGATAACGTCAGCAGTGATTTTTACTGAGATGCAAAATTTTATTTTCACTGTCCGTTGAACGATCCTCTAACGGAGATGATTAATCGGAGTCAGGATGACAACGCGTGGCAAAGTGACAGGCAAAAGTGAACGACTGGCGGTTTTAAATAGTGCCGGGCAGGAGGCACTGTATGGTCTTCCTGATTTCGATGATGGACAGCGGCTGGGGCGTTCTGATTAGAGGCTTGATGATGCCACTATTGCTGAACTGGACAAGCTGATTGAACGTGGTGATACCCTTTCCCGGCTCGCGATCCTCAGGCGGATGCGCGTGACGTTGGCTGGTGCCAGATGCTCCACGAACGGAAAAAGCGGGACATCCTGGATGTCGCTGCACCATAAAGCCTGGGATATTTTGCCTGCACTGAATTTTCGCAGAAAAAGCTGCTGTACTACGTCAGTCTGGCAAATTTTTATATCGTAACCTGAAGCAGGAGAGCGTATTGCGCAGGGTGTATTACAGACTCTGGCTCGCTATCAACGAAATAAGCTGGCGGAAGAAGAAGCGAAGGGAATGTAGTGAAAAGCTCTCTTTCTGGCAGCCAGAAACACAAAACCCGCCAGAGGGCGGGTTTTTCTTTACTACCCCAGCAGCTGTCTGCTGAGGCAAGGATTAAATTGTATCAACTGCATCAGTTTCTGAGCACTGCGCGAAGGTTTCGTGCGCTTGGCTTCCCAACTTTTCACCGAAGAAACGCTGACGCCCAATGCCAGGGCAAATTCATCAATTTCCATGCCGGTAATTTCCCTGATGCGTTTTGGTTCGGGCACAGTGACTTCACCCTTTAATGCAGGAGCGGCTTGGATAACTTCACGCGTTAATACAATATGTTCCAGACTCGACAACAATTCGCCCATCGGATCTTTCAATTCCATAAGGCTCTCCTCATAAAAATCACAAATGTGAACGGCCAGAGGGTAAGAACCTGAGTCTCAGGTTCAGAATATTGGCGACGACAGCCGCTGGGTTGCTCAGAGAGAGTGCTCAGAGAGACAGCGCAGGGAAACGCCAGGTTCTAAGTATTAGATCAAATCATGCGATTTGCGTCATATTTTTTGACTATTTTTCACACTTGCTTTTTATCCAGGGCCACCTTTAACCAGAGTAATTTTTTCCCCACCGGTGCCTGCTTTTCAGACAATCGAGACAGGCCGCCATTGGTATCGCTTACACCTTTCACTTTAGTTATTTTTATCTGTTCAAATTTTATAATCAGCTTACTTTTCATCGCGCATTTTTCAGAAATTTCCTGGTGCCTTGCCGGGCAAAAAAATCGGTTAACGGCTCATACAGGCCGATGGCAGATTTACTCTGCAAGAGGATCGGTTATCTGCTTTACCCAGGTATCATATTGGTGCACTCAGAGTGATCCTTTGCACCAAAAATGAGCAGAGCAGCGGCCTGCACAATCGTCCTCCCCGTTTCGCTCTTTCTTTTAAACCACCGATAATTCAAATAATTAGCGAGACCCTGCTCACAAAATACTGAACCAATTAAATATTGGTTCAGTTCTTGCCTACTGTAATAAACAGGTCATCACGTTTCTCCCGCTTGCTGGCAAGGCTCGTTAGCGGAAGCGCTCCCTTAAACGATGAATAAATAAGCGAACCAATTATGGGTGACACGCCAGAAACTGCCATCAACTCCAGCTCCGCGCTGGAAAAGCTGCGCCAGCTGATCCAGCAGCAGGAGCTACAGCCGGAGCTGCCTCTGCCCACCGAACGTGAGCTGGCGGAACGGTTTAGCGTTGGCCGCCGGGAAATCCGTCGGGCGCTGGACGTGCTGGAAGAAGAGGGCCGGATCTGGCGTAAGCAGGGCAAGGGCACCTTTGTTGGCCCAGCCGCGCCGGTACAGCCTCTGGTTTTGCAGGACCTTCCACAGCGGTCAAACCTGTTGGAAGTGATGGAAGCGCGCATTCAGCTGGAACCGGGGCTGGCGCGTCTGGCTGCGCTGCGCGCCAGCAATGAACAGATAGCTCTGTTAAAGCGTCTGCTGGAGCGCATGCAAAGTATCTCTCTGGATGATGGCGATCAGCACGAGCTGTGGGACAGCGCCTTCCATCGCGCTATTGCCGAAGCCGCCGGAAACCGCCTGATGCTGGGGCTGTTTGATGCCGTTGATGCCGTACGCCGTGAACCGAGCTGGCAACATCTGCGGGTGCTGGCCAGAACCCAGGAGCGGCTGAACAATTATGACGACCATCACCAACGCCTGGTGCAGCATATTGCCGCCCGCCAGCCGCTTGAGGCAGCAGCAGCCATGCGAGAACACCTGTTGGTGCTACAGCAGGCCCTGATTGAAGCTATCAGCTGCGGCGAAGAGGAGCATCCATGACCGCTGAACACTCTCACCCGGTGCTGGCTCTCAGCCAGCTGAACGTGCAGTTTGCCGGATCGCCAGTCAGCGTACTGGACAACATTTCCCTACAGGTTCATGCCGGAGAAACCCTGGCGCTGGTGGGCGAATCTGGCTGCGGAAAAAGCATTACCTCGCTGGCTCTGATGGGGCTGCTGCCCGCCAGCGCTCAGGTGAAGCAGGGTGAAATAGCCTTTCTGGAAAAAGATCTGTTGAGGCTCAGCCCTCGTGACTATGCCGATATCCGTGGTAACGAACTGGCGATGATTTTTCAGGAGCCGATGACCTCGCTGAATCCCGCCTTTACGCTGGGCGATCAGCTCAGTGAGGCGGTGATGCGCCATCGCGATGTCAGCCGTCGTGAAGCGATGCAGGTGGCGCTGCAAACTCTTGAAAAGGTGCAGATCCCGGCGCCTGAAATGCGGCTGAAAGCGTATCCCCACCAGCTCTCCGGCGGCATGCGTCAGCGCGTAATGATTGCGATGGCGCTGATCAACCGGCCGAAATTACTTATTGCCGATGAGCCGACAACTGCGCTTGACGTGACCATCCAGGCACAAATTCTCTCCTTGCTGAACACCCTGAAAGCGGAGACCGGCACCGCCGTGCTGATGATCACCCACGACCTGGGCGTGGTGGCGGAAGTGGCGCAGCGCGTGGCGGTAATGTACGCCGGTCAGGTGGTGGAAACTGGCGATGTGGCAGAAATTTTTAACGATCCGCAGCACCCTTACACCATCGGCCTGATGGGATCGATTCCCAGCCTGGGCGCGCGCAGCGCCACCCTTGCCACTATTCCCGGTACCGTACCGCTGCCAGAACAGATGCCTGCGGGTTGCCGCTTTGCCACCCGCTGCCCCTTTGCCGAAACTCGCTGTCATCAGCATAAACCTGCGTTACAAGCCTTTGGCGATCTTCATCAGGTGGCCTGTTTTCGTGCCCCGCTGGAACAGCATATCGCGTTGGGAGAAATTGCATGAGCACCCCGATTCTGGAATGTACCGACCTGAGCAAAAACTTTGCCGGACCAACCCGCCTGTTTAAACGTACCCCGCAGGTTACCGCCGTTGACCGCATCTCGTTACAGGTGATGCCAGGCGAAACGCTGGCGATTGTGGGTGAGTCAGGTTCCGGAAAATCCACGCTGGGCCGCCTGCTGTTGCGCCTGCTTTCGCCTTCACAGGGAGCCGTTTTCTATCAGGGCGAAGAGATCACCAAAGCCAGCGGCGCCCGGCTTAATCAGCTGCGCCGGGAACTGCAAATTATCTTTCAGGACCCGTTTGCCTCACTGAATCCCAGGATGAACGTGGAGAGCATCGTTGGCGAGCCGATCTGGCTGCATGAAGCGCTTAACAGACGGCAACGTCAGGAAAAAGTGGCCGATCTGCTGCAAACCGTCGGGCTGCCTGCTGCCTGGTCCCGCCGCTATCCCCATGAATTTTCCGGCGGACAGCGCCAGCGTATTGGCATTGCCCGCGCACTGGCGTCCGGGCCAAAACTGCTGCTGGGCGATGAGCCGGTTTCCGCGCTGGATGTCTCGGTGCAGGCGCAGGTGGTAAACCTGCTGGAGAGCCTGAAACAGCAGTTTGGGCTGACGATGATTATCGTGGCGCACGGCCTGGCGGTAATCCGCCATATGAGTGACCGCGTGGCGGTGATGTACCTCGGGCAGATTGTGGAGCTGGCTACCGTGGAGGAGATTTTCGATGCTCCGCTCCACCCCTATACCCAGGCGCTGATCGCCTCTGCTCCGCAGATGCAGCCTGGCGCAGAGCGTCAGATCCCGATGCTACAAGGCGATCTGCCCGATCCCGCCTCGCCCCCTTCCGGCTGCCGTTTTCATACCCGTTGCCCGCATGTCACGGAGGAGTGCCGCCGCATTGAACCCATCAACCAGATTTTACCGGGCGGCCGTCAGGTGGCCTGTCATCGCTGGCAGGAACTTAACCGCGACCGCAGCGTGATAACCATTGCTCCCCCCTCTTCCGCTTTTATGCAGCGCCGTGCGCTGTTTGAACAGGCGGTAAAACAACATGCAATAACCCCCTCTGGAGAAGTGACGCGATGAAAGTACGCCACACGTTGTTGACCGCCCTGGGCGGCCTGATGTTGATCGGCAGCCTGCATGCGCAGGCTGAAAGCACGCTGCGTATAGGCCTGGGCGCAGACCCGGATATGCTCGACCCGCATCTGGCGCGCACTTATTACGGCCGCTTTGTCTTTGCAGCCATGTGCGACCGTCTGGTCGATGTGGATGAACACCTGAAGGTGATCCCTGGCCTGGCAACAGACTGGAAATGGAGTGAGGATGGCAAAACGCTGACCATGAATCTCCGCCAGGGCGTGACCTTCCAGGATGGCGAGAAGTTTGATGCTGAAGCGGTGAAATTTAATATTGAACGCGCCCTGACGCTGCCCGGCTCGCTGCGCAAAAGTGAAATTTCCTCTGTGGAGTCGGTTGAAGTCGCTTCGCCTTCACAGGTGATCTTCCACCTGAAAAATGCTGATGCCGCCCTGCTGAGTCAGCTGACTGACCGCGCAGGCGCGATGCTGGCACCCAAAGCGGCGGCGAAACCCGATTTTGCCACCCATCCGGTCTGCTCCGGCCCCTATCAGTTTGCAAGCCGCGTGCAGCAGGATCGCATCATCCTGAAACGCTTCGATAATTACTGGAATAAGTCAGCCTATCACTTCGATAAAGTGGTTTTCCTGCCCATTCCTGATGCCTCGGTACGTCTGGCAAACCTGCGTTCCGGCGATCTCGACCTGACCGAAGGTATCGCCGCCAGCGACGTAAAAACCGTTGAGGCCGACAGCAAACTGAGCCTCGCCAAAGTCACTGGCCTGGGTTATCAGGGCATTACCTTCAACATCGCCAACGGCAAAGTCGACCCGAACAACCCATTTGTGAAAGATGCCCGCGTGCGGGAAGCGTTCTCGCTGGCTATCGACCGCGATGCGCTGAATCAGGTGGCGTTCGAAGGGGTATACACGCCCTCTAATCAGGCGCTCTCGCCGGTCTCTCCTTATCACGTCAAGCTGCCGGTAGCGGCTCGTGACGTGGAGAAGGCCAAAGCTCTGCTGGCCGCAGCTGGCGTGAAAACGCCCCTGGACGTCACCCTGTTAGTCACCAACAACCCCACCTCACAGCAGGTTGGTCAGGTGATTCAGGCGATGGTGAGCGAAGCCGGATTTAATCTGAAGCTACAGATGAGTGAATTTGCTTCCCTGCTGGATCGTCAGCAGCGCGGCGAGTTCCAGCTCAGCCTCTCTGGCTGGTCTGGACGTCCCGATCCTGACGGCAGCATCTTCTCGTTTATCAACAGCAAGGGCACCCTGAACGACGGGCGTTACAGCAACCCTCAGGTCGATGCCTGGCTAACCGAAGCGCGTCAGACCAACGATCAGGCCACGCGCCAGGCGCTGTATGACAAAGTGGTGAAGCAGCTGCAAACCGATATGCCGATTGCATACCTCTACTTTGAACCGCGCATCTTTGGCCTGAACAAAAAAGTGCAGGGCTTTAAAGCCTGGCCGGACGGGCTGGTACGCCTTGCTGGCGTGAAAATGGCCCCCTGAGCCGGAGAGCGACCATGTTGGAATTGATCTGTAAACGCCTGCTGCTGGCTGTTCCTACGCTGTTTCTGGTGAGCATTATGGTGTTCTCGTTGCAGAAGCTGCTGCCGGGCGACCCGGTGCTGGCGATGGCGGGGGAAGAGCGCGACCCGGCGGTGATAGCCCAGCTCAGAGAGCAGTATCACCTGAACGATCCGCTGCCAACGCAGTATCTCTGGTGGCTGGGTAACGCACTGCGCGGCGACCTCGGCACCTCGCTGCGGACTCAGGAGCCGGTCACTACGCTTATCGCCAGCAAGCTTCCGGTCACGCTGGAGCTGTCGCTGCTGGCGATGATCGTTGCGCTGGTGGTGGGCATCAGTATGGGGATTGTCGCTGCCGTCCGGAAAAACAGCTGGATCGATCACACCACCAACTTTGTCGCGCTTTCCGGGATCTCGATCCCGCACTTCTGGCTGGGGATCCTGCTGATCCTGCTGTTTTCCGTGCATCTTCAGTGGCTCCCGGCCTCCGGCTACGTGTCGCTGAGTGAGAGCGTTTCGCAAAACATCAAAACGCTGCTGCTGCCAGCGCTGGTGCTCGGCACTGGCCTGGCCGCCACGCTGATGCGTCATACGCGCGCCTCGATGATTGCGGTGCTGAAAGCGGACTATATCCGTACAGCCAGGGCTAAAGGTCTGCTGCCGAAAAAGGTGATCCTCAAGCACGCCTTCCGTAACGCGCTGGTACCGGTGATTACGCTGACCACCCTGCTGTTTGGCGAGCTGCTGGGTGGCGCAGTGCTGACGGAACAGGTTTTCACCCTGCCGGGCTTCGGCAAAATGATTGTCGATGCGGTATTTAACCGTGATTACGCCGTGGTGCAGGGCGTGGTGCTGGTGGTGGCTATCGGCTTCCTGCTGCTGAACCTGCTGGCTGACGTTCTGTACGTGCTGATCAACCCTAAGATGCGAGGCTGACGATGAGTGAAATTCTGGCCGCTGGCAACGCTGCTGCGCTGCGCAAGCCCACCAACCGCGTGCTGAAGAAGTTTCTCGGCAATAAAAGCGCGGTTATCGGTGCGGTGATTGTGCTCTTCTTTGTGATCGTGGCCCTTCTGGCGCCCTGGCTGGCACCCTTTGATCCGATCAAAGCCAACTTTCTGGCGGTGCGCAAAGCGCCTTCAGCCCTCTACTGGCTCGGCACCGATGAGCTGGGACGCGATATCTTATCGCGCATGATCTGGGGCGCCCGTAGTTCGCTGCTGGCGGGCTGTATCTCAGTGCTGATCGCCATTCTGATTGGCGTTCCGCTGGGGCTGATTGCCGGATACTGGCAGGGAATGTGGGACGGCGTGATATCGCGCTTTATTGAAGCCCTGCTGGCCTGCCCTTTTCTGATCCTTGCTATCGCTCTGGGTGCTTTCCTCGGCCCCAGTCTCGGCAACGCGATGATCGCTATCGGCTTGTCCGCCATGCCCATCTTTGCCCGCCTGACCCGGGGGCAGGTGATTGCCATTCGCAATGAAGAGTATATCGACGGTGCGCGCGCTATCGGCCTGCCTGACCGCTGGATTGTGCTGCGCTACGTACTGCCTAACGTGATGTCGCCCATTCTGGTGCAGGCTACGCTGGCTATCGCCTCCGCCATTATTACCGAGGCCAGCCTCTCTTTTCTGGGTCTGGGACAACAGCCGCCAGCCCCCTCCTGGGGCGCGATGCTGAACACGGCCAAAGGCTTTCTGGAGCAGGCGCCCTGGATGTCGGTTTTCCCCGGCCTTGCCATTTTTCTTATCGTGCAGGGCTTTAATCTGCTGGGCGACGGACTGCGCGACGCGCTCGATCCGCGCAACGACTAATCATTAAGGAACGGCTATGAGTGGAATCAGTGATTTTAACGTGGGATACCCATCTTATCGCGCGCCGATGATGGGCCGTAATGCGGTGGCGGCATCCCAGCCGCTGGCCGCACAGGCGGGGATCCGCATGCTGCAACTGGGCGGCAACGCGGTTGACGCAGCGATTGCCACCGCGATGGCGTTAACGGTGGTGGAACCCACCGGCAACGGCATCGGCAGTGACGCTTTCGCCATTATCTGGGACGGTGAAAAACTGCATGCGCTGAACGCTTCGGGCCGTGCTCCTGCTGCCTGGTCGCGGGAGACCTTTGCTCATCTGGCCGCAATGCCGGAAATCGGCTGGGATGCGGTGACGGTGCCGGGTGCGGTCTCTGCCTGGGTTGAACTGGCAGAGCGGTTTGGCACCCTGCCGATGACCACGCTGGCTCAACCGGCCATTGAGTATGCCCGCAACGGTTTTCCCGTTTCCCCCCTGATTGGCCACCTCTGGGAGCGCGGCTTCAACAAGCTGCGCGATCAGCCGGGCTTCAGCGCCTGTTTTGCGCCGGAAGGCCGTGCGCCCAAAGTGGGCGAACTGTTCCGTAATCCGGACCAGGCAGACACGCTGGAAAAAATCGCCGCCACTAACGGTGAAGCGTTCTATCACGGCGAGCTGGCAGAAAAAATTGCCGCCTTCGCCAAAGAGCATGGCGCGGCGCTGACGCTGGAGGATCTGAAAACCCATAAGGCTGACTGGGTAGAGATGCTGTCGCGTCCGTTTGCAGGCGGCTCGGTGCAGGAGCTGCCGCCGAACGGTCAGGGCATCGCCACGCTGATGGCGCTGGGTATCCTGGAGCAGTGGGATATTGGCCGCTATGAGCCAGATTCCGTGCAGTGGCTGCATCTCTCCATCGAAGCGATGAAGCTGGCGCTGGTGGATCTGGAGCGCTATGTGGCTGATGAAGATCATATGGAGTTTCCGGCGGAGCTGCTGCTTAGCGATGAGTATCTGAAAACCCGCGCCGCGCTGATCGACCCGACCAGCGCCGGCGACTTTACCTTTGGTGCCCCTAAGCAGAGCGGCACGGTCTATCTCTCCACCGCCGACGCCAGCGGGATGATGGTCTCATTTATTCAGTCCAACTATATGGGCTTTGGTTCAGGGGTGGTGGTACCGGGTACCGGCATCAGTCTGCAAAACCGGGGCGCAGGCTTTGTGCTGGAGGAGAACCATCCAAACGTGGTGGCGGCCAGCAAGCGCGCTTTCCATACCATTATCCCCGCCTTTGCGCTGGATGGTGAAGGTCAGCCGCTGATGTCCTTTGGCGTGATGGGCGGGCCGATGCAGGCGCAGGGGCACCTGCAAATGGCGCTGCGGATTATGCTGGCGAAACAGAATCCTCAGGCGGCGATTGATGCACCGCGCTGGCGCGTGGTGGAAGGCCGCGAGGTAAGCGTGGAGCCGGCAATGGCGCTGAATACGATAGCCGCCCTGCGCGCGATGGGGCATAAAATTGTGGTGGAAGATCCGCTTCAGACCTATAACTTTGGCGGTGCGCAGGCAATTGTTCGCGATCCACAAGGCTTCTACATTGCCGCCACGGAAAGCCGCAAAGATGGCCAGGCCCTGGTTTTCTGAGCCATGCTGCCGGTGGCGTGAATTTCTTCACCCTTCCGGCCCTGTTTTCCGTATCCTCCCCGCACGAGTTAGACTATTCTTCAGAGGCGGCGCATGCCGCCCTCATTTCTTTGCAAGCCCTACAATTACAGGAGTTACTCCCCATGACGACAGGACTTTCTCGCGTCTGGTCACGTCTGCTGGTGCCCTTTGTGGCACTGTTTCTGGTTTTCCAGCTCACCGGCTGCGGCGATAAAGAAGCCGATCAGCGCAAAGCTTTTATCGATTTCCTGCAAAACACGGTGATGCGCAGCGGCGAACATTTGCCGAGCCTCAGTGAAGATCAAAAACAAAAATTAGGTAATTACGTCAGCGATTACGCCATTCTTTACGGTTTTTCTCAGCAGGTTAACCGCGCCGTGGACTCCGGCATGAAGCCGGTAGTGGATGAGCTTTCCGCTATTCGTACGCCGCAGGATTATCTGACTCATCGTGACTCATTGCGTCAGGCCAGCGGTTCGCTGGGCGTGCTGATCCAGCAGATTCAGGCGGCCAAAACGCAGGCCGACAGCAGCAAGGCCGCGCTGAAGCAGCCTGAAGATCTGAAAACCGTCTATGACAATGTCTATAACAAAGTAGTGACGCAGCCAGCGAATTCGTTGCAGCCGCTGCTGCCCGCCTTACAGACGCTGAGCCAGGATGCGGTGCAGACCGGTGATTTCCTACAGGCGCAGGGAAGCCAGGTAACCTTTAACGGCCCCGCTATTGAGTTCCCAACGCAGCAGCAGGCAACGCAGTACAACACGCTGATGCAGAACCTCTCTGCCAACGCTCAGGCGCTGAGCCAGGCGCAAAGCGCACTACAGGGCGGTTTCCAGTAAGCGACCGGACTAAGTCAGGATAGCCATTACAGCTCATCGCAGGTGGGAATATCCCGCCTGTGATGAGAAAGGCAGGCCATTTTTCCGCCTGCCAACCGTGCTGCTTAAACGCCAGCCTGATGCCTGACGAAACCGTTAAGCGGAAAGCGTCATCTGCCCGAACAAAACCTCACGTTGAACCAGAACAAAGTGGTCATTTTCCTACATAGCATCTATCTGTTGAACAGGGGCCAGGCAGAAGTGTGATCGCACGCATTTTGAGCACAAAATTTATTGTGACTTCTGTCACACATATGACAGAAAGCCACCTCCCAATTTCGTGACAAAAATCACACAAAATCGGCGCATTTGCGTATTAATTCACCAGCGTCTTTTTTTTACACCCTATATATGTGATCCGCATCACTAAAACACCCCCTCATGCCCACCCAACTTAGTGATATGTATCACACTTTTCCTGCTGACTACGCAGCGTCATATTCGCGTGATAGAGTCCGCCTGCATACACAGTGATCTAGCGGCTCCCCGCCGAGATGTCCTAAACAAAAATCAACGCGCTCTCTTATTGTCAGCGCGTACCAATAAGGGGTGTTTTTTTATGTCCTCATCAGATATCAAGATCAGAGTGCAGAACTTTGGTCGCTTTCTGAGCAACATGGTGATGCCAAATATCGGGGCCTTTATCGCCTGGGGTATCATCACCGCACTGTTTATTCCTACCGGCTGGCTGCCAAATGAAACCCTGGCCAAGCTGGTTGGCCCGATGATCACCTACCTGTTGCCGTTGCTGATCGGCTTCACCGGTGGTCGTCTGGTTGGCGGCGATCGCGGCGGCGTGGTAGGTGCTATCACCACCATGGGCGTGATTGTCGGTGCGGATATGCCAATGTTCCTCGGATCGATGATTGCTGGCCCGCTCGGCGGCTGGGCAATCAAAAAATTCGACCGTGTGGTCGATGGTAAAATCAAAAGCGGCTTCGAAATGCTGGTCAACAACTTCTCTGCCGGTATCATCGGCATGCTGTTGGCGATCCTGGCTTTCCTGGCGATTGGTCCACTGGTCGAGGGGCTTTCCCATATTCTCGCCGCTGGCGTAAATCTGATGGTGCAGAACAACCTGCTGCCGCTGACCTCCATCTTTGTTGAACCGGCGAAAATCCTGTTCCTGAACAACGCCATCAACCACGGCATCTTCTCGCCGCTGGGTATTCAGCAGGCAAGCGAAGCCGGTAAGTCGATCTTCTTCCTGATTGAAGCCAACCCAGGTCCCGGTATGGGCGTGCTGATGGCTTACATGTTCTTCGGACGCGGTAATGCTAAGCAGTCTGCGGGCGGCGCGGCCATCATCCACTTCCTGGGGGGTATTCACGAAATTTACTTCCCGTACGTGTTGATGAACCCTCGCCTGCTTATTGCGGTAATCCTGGGCGGCATGACAGGCGTGTTCACGCTGACGCTGCTGAACGGCGGTCTGGTTTCTCCGGCCTCGCCGGGTTCTATCCTGGCCGTGCTGGCCATGACGCCAAAAGGTGCCTACTTCGCCAATATCACCGCCATTGTTGCCGCCTTTGCGGTCTCCTTCGTGGTCTCTGCCATCCTGCTGAAAACCAGCAAGGTAAAAGAAGATGACGATATTGAAGCCGCCGCTCGTCGCGTTAGCGAGATGAAAGCGCAGTCTAAAGGCCAGGGCACCGCTACCGCGGCTACTGCTGCCGATGGTATGCACAGCGACCTGACCCTGGTGCGTAAAATCATCGTAGCCTGCGATGCAGGGATGGGTTCCAGCGCAATGGGTGCAGGCGTGCTGCGTAAAAAGGTGAAAGATGCCGGTCTGACCATGATTTCCGTCACCAATACCGCCATCAATAACCTGCCGGGCGATGTGGATCTGGTGATCACTCACCGTGACCTGACCGAGCGCGCCATTCGTCAGGCACCGCACGCACAGCATATTTCTCTGACTAACTTCCTCGACAGCGGTCTCTATACCGACCTGACCAGCCGTCTGGTAGAGGCGAACCGTACAGCGGGTCACCGTGAAAAAGTCACCGCCACGCTGAGCGACAGTTACGACGACAGTCAGGAACATCTGTTCAAGCTGAGCGCCCGCAACATCTTCCTTGGCAACCACGCAACCGATAAAGAGCAGGCGATCCGCTTTGCTGGTGAGCAGTTGGTCAGAGGCGGTTATGTTGAGCCAGAATATGTTCAGGCGATGCTGGATCGTGAGAAACTGACGCCAACTTATCTGGGTGAGTCCATTGCGGTTCCGCACGGGACGATTGAAGCGAAAGACCGCGTGCTGCACACCGGCATCGTCTTCTGCCAGTATCCGGACGGCGTACGCTTCGGTGAAGATGAGGACGATATTGCCCGTCTGGTCATCGGTATCGCTGCCCGCAACAATGAGCACATTCAGGTGATTACCAGCCTGACCAACGCGCTGGATGATGAGTCCGTGATTGCACGGCTGACCACCACCACCGACGTCCAGGAAGTACTGGATCTGCTCGCGGGTAAAAAGCCGGTTTAAGCTTCCGCTACTCAAGCATTACCTCCCAGGGCCGGGCATGCCCGGCTCTTTTTTCGGGTCGGGTTTGTCCGGCCCTTGATCGTTGATACGGGAAAAATTATGAAAGCATTACATTTTGGTGCCGGAAATATTGGCCGCGGTTTTATTGGTAAATTACTGGCTGACGCCGGGATCCAGCTGACGTTTGCCGACGTCAACCAGGTGGTTCTGGATGCGCTGAATGCCCGTCACGAATACCCGGTGCATGTGGTTGGCGAGCAGGCGCAGGTTGAGATTGTTAAAGGTGTGAATGCGGTAAACAGTGCCAGTGACAACATCATTCCCCTGATTGCTGAAGTGGATATCCTGACCACGGCGGTAGGCCCGCAGATCCTGGAACGCATCGCGGCTGGCATCGCTAAAGGGCTGATAAAACGCAGCGACAGCGGTAATAACCGCCCGTTAAATATTATTGCCTGTGAGAACATGGTGCGCGGCACCACGCAGCTGAAAGGCCATGTGATGAAGGCGCTGCCAGAGCAGTATCACGCCTGGGCAGAAGCCAACGTCGGCTTTGTGGATTCCGCCGTAGATCGCATCGTACCGCCGTCAGAAGCGGGCACCACCGATCCGCTGGAAGTGACCGTAGAAACCTTCAGCGAGTGGATCGTCGATAAAACTCAGTTCAAAGGGGATCTGCCTGCCATTCCGGGCATGGAGCTGACCGATAATCTGATGGCCTTTGTGGAGCGTAAGCTGTTCACGCTGAATACCGGCCACGCTATCACCGCCTATCTGGGCCAGCTGGCCGGGCACCAGACCATTCGTGATGCCATTCTGGATGAGAAAGTCCGCACGGTTGTACAGGGAGCGATGGAAGAGAGCGGCGCAGTGCTGATCAAGCGTTACGCTTTTGAAGCTGACAAGCATGCCGCCTATATTCAGAAAATCCTTGGTCGCTTTGAAAACCCTTATCTGAAAGATGACGTTGAGCGCGTAGGCCGCCAGCCGCTGCGCAAGCTGAGCGCGGGCGATCGCCTGATTAAACCTACTCTGGGCACCCTGGAATATGGTCTGCCGCACGCTAACCTGGTGACCGGGATTGCCGCAGCGATGCACTATCGCAGCAGCCAGGATCCACAGGCGCAGGAGCTGGTAGCGCTGCTGGAAAGCAAAGGCGTTAAGGCTACGCTGGCGCAGATCTCTGGCCTGGAAGAAGAGAGCGACGTAGTCGCTGATGTGGTAAAAGCATTTGATGCTATGGCCTAGCGCCGGTTTCAGCGGATGAACGAACAGGGCACACGCTGTGCCCTTTAAGGCGGCGTCCCGCCTGGTGATGAACGATATGCAGGCTCTCATGGAAAAACCACAGGCTTTTGAGAATCGGGTGCTTGAACGCCTGAACGCCGGACGAACGGTCAGAACTTTTCTGATCGCGGCGGTTGAGCTGTTGGCTGAAGCGGTAAACCTGCTGGTTATTCAGGTTTTCCGCAAAGATGACTATGCGGTGAAGTATGCGGTAGAACCCCTGCTGCTGGGCGATGGCCCGCTGGGCGAACTTTCCGTCAGGCTGAAGCTGATTTACGGTTTAGGCGTAATAAGCCGCAGTGAATATGAGGATGCGGAACTCCTGATGGCGCTGCGCGAGGCGCTGAATGACGACGGCACCGACTACCGTTTTACCGACGATGAGCTGCTTGGTCCTTTCGGTGAACTGCATTGCGTGGCGGCTTTCCCGCCTCTGCCAGATCTTTCCAGCGACGATCCTGAACTGCGCGCCATGCTGCAACAGCGTTATCAGCAGGTAGTGCGATCCACGCTGGTGCTCTCCCTGACAGAGCTGATTTCCCGCATCAGTCTCAAGCAGGCGTTCAAAAAGTAACGCGTCCCCTTTCCCTCTTGCTACTGCTTTCGTGTATCCTTGCGGCAATGAATCACATTACGGTCAATGAAAATGAAAGAACCCGTTCAGGAAGAAATCAGAACCCTTAGCGATAAGCTGGAAGCGATGACGCGCAAAGAGCCAGCGCTGCTGGAGTCTGGCGACGCAGAAAAGCTCGGCGAACTGCTGAAAGAGAAAGACAAGATTATTGCAGAGCTGGAACGCCTGCGTGGCGTGCGCGAGCAGAAGCTCAGCAAAGAGGCGCAGAAGCTGAAAGCATTGCCTTTCAGCCGGGCAATCACCAAAAAAGAGCAGGCCAACCTGGGCGAGCTGAAGAAAAGCGTCCGTGGCATTGTGGTGGTTCACCCGATGACGGCGCTGGGCCGCGAGATGGGCCTCCAGGAGATGACAGGCTTCGCAAAAAACGCATTCTGACCCCGCGTTTTCGCCTGGTTCAGCGGTTCTGTGATTGCAGAGCCGCTTTCTCTGGCATCATCCCTGATAGATCCTCAGACCTCTCCATCAAGCACTCGCCAACGTTATTTCTTAGGGCGTGTCATCACTGCATCTTTCTGATGTGCGTAATGCAAAAAAGCTAACGTTTACGGACTACTCGTTCGGGGTACTACTCACAATATAATCCCTTGCCCAGCAGCAAATGGCTTTCACTGCCGGGTTGCCGGCACTTGCGCCCATCAACTGCAACATGGTCAGGATATTTTCACTGTGAAGGGGCAGATCTGCTCTTAACAGGGCCGTTACTGCCGCACCAATAATGGCGCGCTGGTCGTTTTGCCGTTCATCCGTTATCTTCAAAAAATTCTCCAGGCTGTATGAATATCCAGTATATCACCCTTTCATTCCTGAGAAGGGCGTTCCTCACGCGCCTTTATCACACCTTGCAGGTTGTACAGTTCGGGGCGGGAACGGGATGCGGGTGCCTGTTTCATAACTTGCTGATCTGCAAGAGTTAGCACATATTGCACAAAAATCTGTCATCGGCCCGGAGACATTCCTGTACAAAAAAATATTTTTTGTATAACTTACCCCGCATCAAATGGAGAATAATCAACCACCGGAGTGCAGCCATTATGCGCCAGAATAACGTAGCCCCGCAGACCGAAGAGCAAATTGCGCATTATTTCAACAGCATACATCTGCCTACCCAACAGGAGACGCTGGGCCAGATCGTGACTGAAATCCTTCGTGCCGGAAAAAGCCTGAACCGTAAGGCGATTTGCAGCCGTCTTTTGTTTCGTCTTGAGCATGCCAGTGGACAGGAAGAAGAGCGTCACTATCAGCAGTTGATAGGCCTGCTGTTTTCACGGGAGATCTGATAAGCGGCAATACCTTCAGGTAAGAGTGGTTTAGCCTGAAATTTCAGTTCGCACAGCGTCACAACCTGGTCTCAGACGAAAAAAAATTGTGTCAGGTGGAGGGGTTTCCTCTGAGCCTGGTGCTTGTCATGGATTGAGTTCATGTTCCCAGATGAAGAAGAAAAGCTCACAGATAGTATGTTGGGTGACGCTCTCCTCTGTCTGCTGCACGAAGACAGCGCGATAAACGTTAGCGCGCTGATCGCTACACTACAGCGAATGGCGGAGCGTGAAGAGAGCGAGATGTACAAACAGGCTTGTCTGAATGCGCTGATAAACGTGCGTAAAAGTGCAAAGTTTTGCGCCTTTCACTCAAATGAGGAGAGCCATGTGCTGCCGCTCTTTTCACACCAGCGTACCGCTAAAGCGACTAAACACTGATAAACCGTGAAGCGTTCACGCCTGTCAGGCTTACTTACCATGCACTCTTAATCTGGACAATCAGGAATGGAAACTATGCAGCAGAGAGTTAAACAAGCGTTTTCCGGGAATTCCGGTCAGGAAAGCGACCTTTATCAGGATGAAAAACAGATAATAGGTAGCATTATTCATCACCAGATCTCTACCCGTGGTCACGTGACTAACAAGACCATCACCCTGCGACTGATTGAAATGCTGGAAACAGCGGATAATGCAGAGCAACAGCATATGTTGCGTAATGCGCTGGAACTTATTGTGGGCCAGTCAGCCGAATCCGTTCGTTCCTGATGGCCGATGTGGTCTTGTCGCGCTCAGTATAAAGCGGTGAGCGCGACTGACTTCACTCTTGTTTAGTGCTGCCTGGCGGTGAGGCGGATAAACAAAATAGGTTATTTTTTCGCGTATTTAGCCTGCAACGTGGCGAACCACGGCGCCACGAAGTCGGCAGATTCTCCCCAACCCGGAATGATTTTGTTCAGGCTGGCAACGTTGACCGCGCCAGACTGCTCAGCAAGTTGCGCCTGAGAAATAGCCGCCGCCTTGAATTGATAAGTTGCAGGCGTTGCTTCCCCACCAATCTTATTGGCGATCAGACGCATATTGGTGGCGCCAATCAGCTTACTGTCTACCGCTACCGTCTGCTTCCAGGGACTGTTAGCCTGGTGCATCAGCTGGAGATCCTGGTTAGAGACATCGATGCTGTAGAGTTTAATTTCGGTACGGCCGTTCTCCTGCAACGCTTTATAGGCGCCCTGAGCAAAGGCATCCCATGAGCCCCAGATTGCGTCAATTTTGCCTTTCGGGTACTTGGCAAGGATGGCGCCAATCTTGTTCGCCGTGTCGCCCTGAACGTCTGAAGAAACCGCACCGATTGACTCCAGCTGATGAAGACCCGGATTCGCCTTCAGCACTTTCTCATAGACTACCTGACGGCGCTCCATCGCCGGGAAGCCGGCCACCCACAGCTTGACGATATTCGCCTTGCCGTTGGTATCTTTAATCAGCTGATCCAGAGAGAGCTGCGCCAGAGAAGCATCATCCTGCGCGGTGACGGTCACCCCTTCTACCGGCTGATTGACCGGCGTGTCGAACACGGAAACCTTGATACCTGCGTCAGCAATTCGCTTCACCAGCGCCGTAGAGTAAGGATCTTTCCCGTGCGACAGAATGATGCCGTCATATTTCTGGCTGATGGCCTGGTTCACAAAATCCTGAAAGCGGGCGTCGTCGCCGTTGCTCAAAAAGGTGCTGACCTTAAAGCCGAGCTTGCGCCCTTCCTGAATCGCACCCGCCACAAACTGGGTGGTGTTGTCATCCGAACCGAGGTTACGGATCACCGCCACACGAACCGGGCCGTCGTGATTAGCAATGACGGCCGGAACGGTAGCGGTATCCGCGAAGGCTGGTACGGCGGTGAGCAGGCTTAACGCCAGTAACGAGGTGGTCAGTTTTTTCATTGTTATCACTACCCTGTCGGTCGGTGTAAAGCGCCTATCGGCGCTGTATGTAAGTAATCGCCAGTGCAACAGCCAGCACTAAGCCTTTGATAATATCCATGGCGTAATAGGGCACGGAGAGCATCACCAGTCCGTTCTGCAACACGCCGAGAATAATGGCCCCTACCAGCGTTCCCAGCGCGTTCGGCTTGCCGGAGCCTGCCAGCGAGAAGCCGATCCATGCCGCGGCTACGGCATCCATCAGGTAGCCGCCACCCGCATTAACCTGCGAAGAACCGATGCGGGAAGCCAGTAAAATCCCACCCAGGCCCGCCAGCAGAGAGGCGATAACATAGGCAAGCACGCGATAGCGGTTGGTACGAATGCCCGACAGCCGCGCCGCTTCAGGATTACCGCCAATGGCATACATCCGGCGGCCATGCTTGGTCAGCGACAGCCCCAACTGCGCCAGCACGGTCACCACCAGCATAATGATAACGATGGTGGGAACCTGCCCCAGCAGCGAGAAGTTAGCCGGAATAGTGCCTTCCGCCATATCGCCGCTCGGCAACACCATATTTTCCGTAATAGAGCCGCCGAAGCTGTAGGTCATCGCCACGCCCTGCACAACAAACAGGCTGGCCAGGGTAGCTAACATGTCGGGAATACGCAGGATAACGATAAGAAAGGCGTTAAACAGGCCTACCAGCGTACAGAGCAGCAGAGTGATAACTATCGCCTGCGTTGAGCCGTAGCCGTACCAGACGAACAGCGAGATCACCAGCGAGTTCGCCAGCGACGCGGTAGATCCGACAGAGAGGTCGAAGCCGCCGATAGTCAGGGAAATCGACACGCCGATGGCGATTACCGTGACGATAGCGATAGAGCGCAGGATATTGACGATGTTCGTCGGCTCAAGGAAGCTGTCGGACGCCAGGCCAAATGCCGCGATCAGAGCAACAACTGTCAGCAACATCCCCCATTTATAGAGAAATTCAAACAGCTGGTGACGCGCAGAGGGCGCCGCCTTCAGGGAAAGTTCTTTGCTGCTCACGCAGGCGTACCTCCGGTGGAATAAAGTAAAAGTGTCTCTTCATCAACGTCGCTGGCGTCCATTTCTGCCACGATACGCCCGTCCCAGAGCACGCAAATGCGATCGCACAGGCCAACCAGTTCAGAGAATTCGCCAGAGGCGTAAATCACCCCTTTTCCCTGGCGAGCCAGCCCGTCGATCAGCTCAAATAAATCCGTTTTGGCTTTGATGTCGACCCCTTTGGTCGGCTCATCAAAAATCAGCACGTCGGCGTCATTGCGCAGCCATTTGCCGATGGCCACTTTCTGCTGATTACCGCCCGACAGACGACGCAATGTCTGCTGTGGGCCGGTGGTACGCACGCCCAGCCGCTTGATGACCTCCTCCGCCCATTGCCAGGCCTGCCGGTGGCCAAACAGGCTCCAGCGGGAGAAGCTGTTATCCGCCGTCACGCTCAGGTTCATTGCTACCGACTCATCAATAAAGATGCCCTCTTTGCGGCGCTCTTCCGGAATCAGCGCCATACGCTTCTCTACCGCAGCATGGGGCGAAGAGGGCTTCCAGGGTTTACCGTGCAGCTCTCCACGCTCAACCCGGCTGCGGGTCGCGCCAAACAGAGCCTTACAGAGTTCCGTTTTTCCTGCGCCGGCCAGCCCGGCAATCCCCAGGATTTCGCCTTTACGCAGCGTCAGGGAGATGTTGTGCAGCAGCGCATCGTCGTGCAGGCCCTCCACGCTGAGCAGCGTTTGCTCGCTGAAGGGGGGACGACGCGGGGGATAGATATCATCCAGTTGATGGCCCAGCATCTTCTCGACAATCTGTTCGCCATCCAGCTGCGCCATTGGGCAGGTTTCAATCAGCTGACCGTCACGCAGCACGGTAAGCTGGTCGCAGATAGCGCGCAGCTCATGAATACGGTGGGAGATAAACACCACGCCGATGCCGCTGCGTTGCAGACGGCGCACGACCGCAAACAGGCGCTCGCTTTCATGCTGATCCAGCGGCGCGGTGGGTTCATCAAGAATAAGGAAGCGACAGTGATGGGAGAGCGCCCTTGCCAGCAAAATCTGCTGTTTTTCCGCCAGCGTACAGCGTTCGACAGGCCGACGAACATCCAGCGAAACATCCAGCTGCGCCAGAAGCGCTCTGGCCTGTTTCCGGATCTCTCCCCAGTGATAAATCTGTCCGCCTTCTGCCAGTCTGTCCAGCATGATGTTTTCCGCCACGCTGAGTACCGGCACCAGCGCCACGTCCACTTCCTGCTGCACCAGATGAATGCCCAGCTGTTTCGCGTCGCGCGGGGAGCGGATGGTTACGGGCTGACCATCCAGCAAAATTTCACCGCTGTAGTGATCGTAAGCCCCTGACAATACTGCCATCAGCGTCGACTTTCCCGCGCCGTTAGCGCCCGTCAGCGCATGTACCGAATGGCCTTCAAGGCTGAAGTCCACGCCGTTCAGGGCTGTAAAACCGCCAAAAGCGATGGAAATTTGACGCATTTCGAGGCGGTTTAACGCAGTCATGGGCGAAATTCTCTGGCAGATGATCAAAGGTGTCGCCGCATTTTTTATTGGATTGGCACGGCTGGCAACGAACGAAAGCGCATAAGCTAACACGAAATGGTATTAGCCATCCAGACATCCAGCCATATAAGCGGTTAAAACCAGCGAGACTCGCCTGGCCAGCATAATGCGGGGGGATAATTGCTACAGGCAGCATTTCGCTCGGCCTGTTAAGCCACAGGCCCGAAGATCAGTTGATACTTTTATCCGGAAGCCTGTTACCGCTGGGTTGAGATTAGCCGCGCCGTTTCGTTTGCTTGATCAACTAACCGTTCAAACAGTGCGATAAGCGTACTGCTGTCCAGGTTCACAAACCGTTCACGGCTCCAGAGAAGCACTGTTTTCTGATTTCCCAGAACAGAGAGGGTTATGGCAGGCGCAGGCTGGTCAAAGCTATTTTGCTCCAGCAGCAACCACGCCAGCTCCTGATGATGTTCCGCAGGTACACAACCCAGGCTGGCTACGATCAGAAGCTCATCGCTGTTCAGGGGAGTAAACTGCATGGCAATATGCTTAAAGTCGATGTTGATCCCCTGATTTTCTGCCAGCGGCGGTGCGCTGACGTTCAGGTGACGTAAAAGCGGTTGCATCAGTCGGGCAAAGAGAGAGGAACCAGGCATCAGCTATCGTCCCCTTCAGGGAAATAGCGACGCGCCTGCTGCATGGCCATCGCCTGTCGCTCATAAACGGCACGGTCGGCAATATTCTCTAATACCTCTGCCGCGTTCTCCCGGTTCTGATAGCGCACCCCAGCATTGCGTATACCGTGCGTTCGCCCTTCAAGCCTGACGCTGCCCGGATTTTCCAGTACCTGATGATAGGTGGGGATCTGCTTTTGTTGATTAATATGCGCAATCCGCTTTTCATCCACAAGTTTCACATCGGCAAGTTCATCTAACTCGATTTTGGGATCGGAACCTGGCAGATGAACATCCAGCAGCCGGTTAATATCTGGCCGAAGCGCGGCATTATCGGCAAGATGGGCACGGGCAAAAATCGGCCATGGATCCACCACGACAGCGCGGCGGGGTTCACGCAAATCGCCAATCACATTCAGTTGATGATCGCGATGATTTTCAACGGCATAAGTATAAACCGGACGGGTTAAATCCATATTGGATAAATAAGCCATGGCAAGGGCAGATTGTTCACCACAGGTGCCTCCCCGGGCTGCCTGCCCCGATTTAACAATGGCCCCATCGTCCCCGCGGAAATCAACATCCCGTAAGTGACGGGCGGCAACAGCATGGTAATAGCTTTGTCCCCTGGAGAGCATGTAGTCTGTTTTCTGATTGCCGGTTCCGTGCACGAGGTTATCTTTAACAACATCGATTACGTTCTGAGCAATATTCAGTTCGTTCATCAACTCAGGCGAAACCAGCACCGTCTCACCGCGATGCCGGCCCGGCAGCGCTTCCCAGAGCTTTACCGTCTGAGGGTCACTTCTTTTCACCTGTGCAGAAGTTAAGGGGAGTGCCGGAAACATAAAGTTCTCCTGAAAGTTCATAATTTGAACTGAGTGTCGCCATGCCAGCAAAAGTTCATCGCTTCTTTTCTGTACTGATAAGAAACGTGAGCTTGCTGGCAATAACGCCATAAGGGCAAAGAGGATGATTTTCTACAGGGATGGGCAAGAAGATGAGGTGGCGACGCCCAGCGGGCAATAAAAAACCGACGAAGCGGGCTTCGTCGGCTTAGGGTCACGATTTAACGTGGAGAGAAATTAGTTAGCGGCTGAGAAGCGCGCTGCGGCTTCATCCCAGTTAACCACTTCCCAGAACGCCTTGATGTAGTCAGGGCGTTTGTTTTGATATTTCAGGTAGTAAGCATGTTCCCACACGTCCAGACCCACAATTGGGGTGCCGGATGCGCCAGAAATCGCTTCGCCCATCAGCGGGCTGTCCTGGTTGGCGGTGGAAACCACAGCCAGCTTGTCGCCTTTTTTAACCAGCCACGCCCAGCCTGAACCGAAACGGGTTGCAGCCGCTTTTTCAAATTCAGCTTTGAATGCATCAACGCTGCCGAAATCTTTTTCGATAGCCGCTTTCAGCTCGCCGCTCAGGGTGGTGCCGGTTTTCAGGCCTTTCCAGAAGAAGCTGTGGTTAGAGTGGCCGCCCGCGTTGTTACGCAGTACGGTTTTTTTGTCAGCGGGAACCTGATCCAGTTTAGCGAGCAGCTCATCAACAGGCAGGTCGGCAAACTCGGTGCCTTCCAGCGCCGCGTTGGCGTTGTTGACGTAAGTCTGGTGGTGTTTAGTGTGATGGATTTCCATCGTCTGCTTGTCGAAATGCGGTTCCAGTGCGTCGTAATCATACGGTAAGGATGGCAGTGAATAACTCATGTTCATCATCTCCATTTAAGGGTGAGCGGCGCCGTTTCTGTTAGCACCGCGTAAGCAGTCGGATCATTATAGTTAAATAAACGATCCGTAAAAGGGTTATCAATGCCCCGACGTTAATAAGGGATTACGCCTTAGCGGGCGCAACGACAGCTTTATGCCATTTGGCTGTAGCGTGACACCAAATCGATCTAAGCCATTATTTCCCTAATGCTGCCAACGATTTATCCAGCGCCCCGACCAGCCAGTCAATATCGCTCTCCTGGAATGCCAACGGCGGGCGCAGTTTCAGCACGTTGCCATAAGGCCCGGCGACAGAGGTGAGGACATGGTTTTCACGCAGTTTCTCGGTGACGTCCAGCGCCAGCTGCTTATCGGGCGTTTTGCTGGTTTTATCCGTTACCAGCTCAAAACCAATAAACAGCCCGGCACCACGAACATCTCCCACGCACTCATATTTCTCCTTCAGCGTCAGCAGCTCACGCAACAGCTTCTCGCCCACCACACGGCTGTGCTCCTGCAACCCTTCTTCTTTAATAACCCTGAGTACGGCCTGAGCTGCCGCCATCGCTACCGGGTTGCCGCCAAAAGTATTGAAATAGGGAATATCGTCGCTAAACGAGGCGAGCACATCGCTTTTCGCCAGCAGCGCCGAAACAGGAATGCCGTTACCCATCGGTTTACCGGTAGTGACGATATCGGGCACCACGCCGTGACGGGCAAAGCCCCAGAACGCCTCGCCGGTACGGGCAAAGCCGGGCTGCACCTCATCGGCAATAAAGATCCCGCCATTTTTATGCACCACGTCCACCGCTTGCTTCAGGAAGCCTTTTGGCCCCGGCAGCACGCCATCTGAAGAGAAGATAGAATCGGCAAGGAAGCCCGCAAACTTAATGCCGTGCGCGGCCATATCATCAATCTGCTTCTGGATTTCGTTCGCAAACCACTCGCCCAAATCTGGCGCGTTGACGCGGTAATGGTCAGGAGGGGAAACCAGGCGGGTCGTTGCTGCCAGTGGCTGACCCGTTCCCAGCGCAGGCGATACGCCAGATGTCAGGTCGCTGGTGCCGTGATAGGCTTCCTGACTGACGATAATCCCGGTGCCGCCGCTGTGGGCGCGCGCCACGCGGATAGCCAGATCGTTGGCTTCTGAGCCGGTGCACATATACATCGCCCGATCGATCCCGGTCGGCATTGTCGCCAGCAGCTCTTCTGAATAGTCCAGAATGCGCTCATGCAGGTAACGGGTGTGCGTATTCAGCTGCTGCATCTGCTGATATACCGCATCAATCACCGCCGGATGGCAGTGACCAATGCTGGCTACGTTATTATAGACATCCAGATATTTATCCCCGGCGGCATCCCAGAGATACTGGCCCTCACCCCGCACCAGATGCACCGGCTTACGGTAGAACAGACGGTAAGATTCACCCAGCACTTTGCTGCGTTTATCTGTCAGTTTGCGTACGTCAGCCTCCAGGCCGTCGGCGTGCTCGGCGCGAAAACTGTTGGTGTCCATAATTGTCGAACGTGTAGCCATAAGAACTCCCGTTGCGAAGTGAGGATGGGCGGGCAGAAGGCGCCTAACTCCCCTTATCATGGCAAAGTTTTGCTGGAATGCAACCAAATACACAAATACAATTAAATACACAATAAGAGGCCAGGGCACTCCGTGACGCCAGGCTCTTTTCATGGAAAAGGAAACGCTATGTTGCAGGAAACCCGCTTACATCGCATTCGCGCCCTGTTGACCACCCTGAACCACCTAAGTACCGAACGCATTGTCAGGGAACTGGGTATCTCCAGAGAAACTGCCAGAAGAGATATTATTGAGCTGGAGGCGATGGGGTTAGCCCGCCGCGTGCATGGCGGACTGATGGCGCTGAATGCAGAACCGGAACCGCCTCTTACCGTGCGTAGCGAAGTCAGGGCGAAAGAAAAGCGGGCCATTGCGCGCGCGGCCGCGCAGCGTCTGAAGCCGGGGCAAACGCTGTTTTTGGACGCAGGCAGCACCACAACGATGCTGGCAGAAGAGCTGAAAACCATGTCAGGTTTAACCATCATCACCAACAGCCTGAATGCGGCGCTCAAGCTCTCTGCGGCTGAGGAGCATGAGGCGCTGAATAACAGCATTATTCTGCTGGGCGGTAATATGCTTGCCGGGGCGCACGAGACGCGTGGCGAACTGACGGTGGGGGAGATCTACCGCTACCGCGCTGACGTGGCAATGTTGTCGCCGGTAGGAATTGACAGTAAAAAGGGTGCCAGCAGCTTTTATCCTCACGAAGCCGCCATTGCCCGCGCCATGGTACAGCAGTCCGCACAGCTGATTTTGCTGGCCGATCACAGCAAATTAGGGCTGACCAGCCGGATAAACTATGCCGATATCGGGCAGGTATCCCTGCTGATTACCGACAGCGGCGCGGCCACGCTTCCCGCTTTTGCTGCCCTGAAGAACAGTCTGGCAGAGGTAGTCCTGGCTTAAGGAGCAAGATAGTAGCGGTAAGGAAACTCATCTATATGCATTGTTTCGCCTACGGCCCGAAACTTTTTCAACTCTCTTATTCTTGCCTTTTTCCTGACTGGCAGGTTAAGTCCATAAACTTCTATAGTTTTTTCTGCTTTCAACCTGTGAAACTCGCTGGCATCAGGCGCAGGTTGCAGTTCCCCACTGCCATAATTGCAGATGAAGTAGTTTTCGAACTGGTAATCTTCTTCATCGGGCTTGATCAGCAGTTCATGGTATGTTTCCAACTTTTTGCTTTGGCAGACATCGCAGCAGGGAAACAAATTTTCCCAGGCAAATGCCTGTTCTGGGAAGCGACTTTTGGGACGAAAGTGTTCAATTGTTTCCCGCCCTTCACTTCCAATAAAGCCATCACAAAATGCGCAGTGGTGTTGCGTTGTAACCTGCAAAGCAGTGCGGATATCTGCGTAACATGCTCTCGAATACCAGCGAAAAGTAGCGGCAGGATTTAATCGTCTGGCTGTGTTATAACGCTCTGTCCATTCAGATCCTCTGAGAGCCAGACAACGTGGCTGCTCTACCCGAATCATTTTCCTCATTCCCTGGCCCTTATCCTTTTAAGCGGCGTGCAATCTGCCGAAGTTCCATCTCAATAATTATTTCCAGCTCATCACCTCTCTCACGAATTTTATCGGCCAACATCATCAATTCACCATCGTCCTGAGGGTTTTGCAGATAAAAATCCCTACACTCTTTGAATCGTTTTAATAGTTGCTCAGTTTCCACATCAAATTGTTCGCTGACATCAAACACTTCTTCAAGGATAAGCTGATAACTTTTACCTGCGCCTGACTCAACTGGGGCAATCACTTCAGGGACAGAGGGATCACGACAAACTTTGCATTGCGGATCGGGCAAGCGGTAGACCCATGCATCTTCAACAGAGCCCACGACAAAAGGTGAATGAGTAGAAACAAAAACTTGTGCCTCAGGCAATAATTTTTGGATAGCAGGAAGAATACGACGCTGCCATTTAGGGTGGAGATGGATATCTACTTCATCGAGGAAAAGAATGACTGGCTGAGAAAAGATGTCCCCTTTCTCTTTCCATGTAATGGCTTCAAGACGTAATGACAAATCGGCCACCCATGAAATAATGGATTTTAATCCCTCCGGTAAGACCTCAAAACGCATCTCTTGCCCATCAACTATAGCAACCACCTCAAGCGGCTTTCTTTTCAGGCTAAAAGAGACGTTCAATGAGGAAACATCGAAAATAAACTCGCCAATTTTTTTCAAAGCATGTTGATAGTGTTCAGCTTCTTCAAGCTCATTCTCAGACAATGAAAGCGCATGCTTTGTGCGGTTATTAGCAATCCACTGGGCTAATACATCTATCCTGACAGTAGAGTTAAATGATAAGGCGTTCTCAAAGGGAGAGCATCCTACTTCTTTAATGGAATCGAGTCGAAACTGACCCTCACTGTTTCGGTTACCTGAATAGGCAAAAGCAGCAAAACTCACAGGGGAATTCGTTTTTTTATAAACACTATTTCGATAGCTATCAAGAAGGGTTGACGAGGAAAATGAGGCGATGCTGCCCGTGCCAGGGACTGGAGGCAAAGGCTCGTTGCCAAAGTATTTCAAATCAAGACCATCAAAGCGATAGTCAACCAGTCCGGTATTTCTGAAACGTTTTTTTATCAGTTCATTGTCAAAAGGGACAGAATCAAAAATCGCTGCCAGTGCATAGAGAAGGGTGCTTTTACCACAGCCGTTCGGGCCCGTAAAAATATGAATTTCGGCTTTATTGACATCCTGTCCGACCCTCTTGATTTTTGGAAAATCAAAATGTATATGCTCAAAAACACCGATGTCTTGCAAAGTGATACTTTCAATACGGTAAGGCTTTCGCATAATGTCACATCCCATGTGTCTAAAAGTCGCTCAATATTACACCAATCTCTGCGGATGCGTGTATACGGTGGCTCTTCCCGGTTTGCTGAAGCCCACCAGCGTCAGATTACTGCGCTCGGCTACTTCAACGGCCAGCTTCGTGGCGGCTGAGACGGCAAACAGGATTTCGACGCCGCACATTGCGGATTTCTGCACCATCTCATAGCTGGCACGGCTGGAGACCAGCACCGCGCCCTGCTGCCACGCCGGCTGCTGGCTGCGTTGCCCCAGCAGCTTGTCCAGCGCCACATGCCGCCCGACATCTTCACAGCCTCCGGCCAGATTGCCGTCCGGCAGGATCCAGGCCGCAGCGTGCGTACAGCCGGTTAGCTGCCCGACGGGTTGATAGCTTTTCAGCTGGGAGAGAGCTTCATCCAGCCGGGCAATCTCAAAGGTCTGGGTAAACGGCAGCGGCTGAATGGGTTTGCCAATCTCTTCCAGCTGCTCCACGCCGCAGACGCCGCAGCCCGTGCGCCCGGCCATCGCTCTGCGCTGCTCTTTCAGTCCCATAAAACGACGGCTGGAAAGCTCAACCTGAACCTCAATACCGCCGCAGGAGGGGTGAATATCGATGCCATAGATATCGGCAGGCGAGCTGATAATCCCTTCAGAGAGCGAGAAGCCCAGCGCGAACGCCTGCAAATCTTTGGGTGTGGCCATCATCACCACGTGCGAGATGCCGTTATAGACCAGCGCCACCGGAACCTCGTCAGCCAGCCAGTCATCCTCTGGCGTCTCCAGCGAACGGCGCTGCCGGACCTGTACCTGGCTTAACCCTGCGATCTCACTCATATTCCCACCGTTTTTATTCACCTGCATTTCACCTGTTATCACGACTCTTTAAAAAAGGCGGCCATGCTTTAATCATCTGCGTTCCAGCGCTTGCAAAGATTCTGAACCTGTCACCCGCTAATCACAATGGTTTAGCCGCTGCGGCAAGGCGAGACAGCACTTTCCAGGCCGGTAATGGAGGCTTGATCGGGAGAAAATCAGGAGAAAATTAAAACTTATCTTAAGCGACTGGTTGTTAAGAGGGCTTAACCGCAGGAGTGATAGCCAAAAGTAGTTAAATTGTTAATTGAACAGCAATAAACAGCTGACTTATTGATTACCATCAAATATTGCCCTTTTCAGCCTGTTATTTTGCGCATTCAAGGAACAAGAGTGAGCAGATAACAGTGAAAATGAACAGACGGAGCTTTTTTAAGATCTGTGCCGGAGGGATGGCCGGTACTTCTCTGACCTTATTAGGTTTTACGCCAACAGCAGCCCTGGCTTCGGTACGCGAATACAAATTACTGCGCAGTAAAGAGACCCGCAATAACTGTACCTACTGCTCTGTGGGCTGCGGCATGCTGATTTACAGCCTTGGCGACGGAGCAAAAAATGCCCACTCCTCCATTTATCATATTGAAGGGGACCCGGACCATCCGGTGAGCAGAGGCTCTCTGTGTCCGAAAGGCGCTGGCGTCCTGGATTACATTCACAGTGAACAACGGCTGAAATACCCGGAGTACCGTGCTCCGGGTTCCGATCGCTGGCAACGCATCAGCTGGGACGAAGCCTTCATGCGCATCGCCCGCCTGATGAAAAACGATCGCGATGCGAATTTCCAGATTAAAAACAGCGAGGGCACAACGGTAAACCGCTGGCTGACAACGGGCATGCTTTGCTCTTCCGCCGCCAGCAACGAAACCGGCCTGCTCGACCATAAATTTGCCCGCTCAATGGGCATGCTGGCGCTGGAAAACCAGGCAAGGCTCTGCCACGGCCCTACCGTGGCCGCCCTGGCGCCAAGCTTTGGCCGCGGTGCAATGACCAATAACTGGACCGATATCAAAAATGCCAACGTTATCCTCATTATGGGCGGCAACCCGGCAGAAGCGCACCCGGTAGGATTCAAATGGGTGGTGGAAGCGAAAACCCGCAACAATGCCACCGTCATTGTGGTTGACCCGCGCTTTAACCGCTCCGCCGCCGTGGCCGATATCTATGCGCCTCTGCGTGCAGGGAGCGATGCTGCTTTTCTGATGGGCGTGGTCAATTACCTGCTGGAACATGACAAGGTTCAGCATGAGTATGTAAAAGCTTATACCAATGCCGCGCTGATAATCAGTGAAGGCTATGGCTTTCATGACGGGCTGTTTAGTGGCTACGACCAGGCCACACGTCAGTATGATAAAACCCGCTGGCACTATGAACTGGATGCAGCCGGCCATGCGAAGCGTGACGACTCGCTCACCCACCCGCGCTGCGTGTGGAATCTGCTGAAAGCGCACGCCAGCCGTTACACGCCTGAGCTGGTCAGCCGGATTTGCGGCACGCCACAAGAAGATTTTCTGGCTATCTGTCAGCAGCTCGCGACAACCTGTGTGCCGGATCGCACCACCAGCGTGCTTTATGCGCTCGGCTGGACGCATCACTCCAATGGCTCCCAGATCATACGGGCGGCCGCTATGATACAGCTGCTGTTAGGTAATATCGGGATGATTGGCGGGGGCATTAACGCGTTGCGCGGCCACTCTAACGTGCAGGGTTTTACCGATCTGGGACTCCTTTCCCAGAGTCTGCCGGGTTATCTCACGCTGCCTTCAGAAAAACAAACCACGCTGGAAGCATACCTGCAACAAACCACGCCAGCCATGCTGCTTCCGGACCAGGTTAACTACTGGCAGAACACCGCAAAGTTCTTTGTCAGCCTGATGAAAAGCTTCTACGGCGACAAGGCGCAGAAAGAGAACAGCTGGGGCTTTGACTGGCTGCCAAAGTGGGACAAAAGCTACGACTGTATGACCCAGGCCGAAATGATGGTTGAGGGAAAAATGAATGGCTATATCGTGCAGGGCTTTAACGCGCTGGCCGCCTTCCCGGACAAAAACAAAGCTTTCCGCGCCTTCTCCAACCTGAAATATCTGGTGGTGATCGATCCCCTGAGTACGGAAACGGCCAGCTTCTGGCAGCATCATGGCGAGTTTAACGACGTTAAGGCCAGTGAGATCCAGACAGAAGTATTCCGTCTGCCCTCTTCCTGTTTTGCGGAAGAAGAGGGGTCTGTCTCCAATTCCGCCCGCTGTTTGCAGTGGCACTGGGCCGCAGCCAGCCCGCCGGGCGAAGCGATGCATGACGGTAGAATCCTCGGCAATATTTATCTGCGTTTGCGCCAGCTCTACCGCGAGGAGGGCGGCGTGGCGGCTGAACCGCTGTTGGCGATGAGCTGGGATTACAGTGACCCGGCGTCACCTTCGCCTGAAGAAGTGGCGAAAGAGAGTAACGGCAAGGCTCTGGCCGACGTTGTAGATGCGCAAGGCAAGCTGGTGCTGAAAAAAGGCCAGCAGCTCACCTCTTTTGCTGAGCTACGTGATGACGGGACCACCGCCAGTGCCTGCTGGATTTACGCCGGTAGCTGGACGCCTGCGGGCAACCAGATGGCCAGGCGCGACAATGCCGATCCGTCAGGGCTGGGGGCGGTGAACGACTGGGCCTGGGCCTGGCCGCTGAACCGGCGAATTCTCTATAACCGTGCTTCAGCCGATCCGCAGGGTAAAGCGTGGGATCCGCAGCGCAAACTTATCGAATGGAACGGTCAGCGCTGGGAAGGCCTGGACGTGCCGGATTACCCGGTAACGACGGCACCAGAAAAACAGAGTGGCCCGTTTATCATGCTGCCGGACGGCATGGGTCACCTGTTTGCGCTGGATAAACTCGGTGACGGCCCTTTCCCGGAGCACTACGAGCCGATGGAAAGCCCCACAGGCACTAACCCTCTGCACCCGACTGTGGTCTACAGTCCGGTAGCTCGCCTGTTCAGTCGTGACGCGGCGGCACTGGGTAAGGCAGATAAATTCCCCTGTGTCGCCACCACCTACTCCATTACTGAACTGTTCCGCCACTGGAGCAAACATGCCCGGCTGAATGCCATTGCCCAGCCCGAGCAGTTTGTTGAGATTGGCACAGAGCTGGCCAGAGCCAAAGGCATTAAGGCCGGAGATTGGGTAAAAGTCAGCTCACAGCGTGGTTACATTAAAGCTAAAGCAGTGGTAACCCGGCGTTTGCAGCAATTAACCATTGATGGTCAGCAGATCGATACCGTTGGTATCCCCTGCCATTGGGGATTTGAAGGGAGCGCCCGTAAAGGCTTTCTGGCCAACACGCTGACCCCGTCGGTGGGAGATGCCAATTCACAAACACCTGAATACAAAGCTTTTCTTGTTAACGTCGAGAGAGTGTAAAGGAATACGCTATGTCACTACAAAGTCAGAATATTCTCCGCCGTTCAGCAACGAACACCTTAACGCCGCCGCCGCAGGCGCGGGATCACCAGCAGGAGGTCGCAAAGCTTATTGATGTCACTACCTGTACAGGCTGTAAAGGCTGTCAGGTGGCCTGCTCAGAGTGGAATGACATCCGTGATGAAATCGGCCACAACTCCGGGGTGTATGACAACCCTGGAGATTTGAGCGCCAAATCCTGGACAGTGATGCGCTTCGCGGAGACAGAAGAGTACGGCAAGCTGGAATGGCTGATCCGCAAGGATGGCTGTATGCACTGTGCCGATCCCGGCTGCCTGAAAGCCTGCCCCGCAGAGGGAGCGATTATTCAGTACGCTAACGGCATCGTAGATTTTCAGTCGGAGCAGTGTATCGGCTGTGGGTACTGTATCGCTGGCTGTCCGTTCAACGTTCCGCGTCTGAATAAAGAGGACAACCGCGCCTATAAATGCACACTTTGCGTCGATCGGGTCGCTGTCGGCCAGGAGCCAGCCTGTGTGAAAACCTGCCCAACCGGCGCGCTGCACTTTGGCAGCAAAGAGGAGATGAAGCAGCTGGCAGCGGAGCGCATTCGTGAGTTGAAAAGCCGGGGCTATGCCCATGCAGGGCTTTACGATCCGCAGGGCGTGGGCGGCACACACGTAATGTATGTGCTTCATCACGCCGATAAACCGCAGCTCTATCACGGTTTGCCAGACGATCCCGGCATCAGTCCGGCGGTCACCTTCTGGAAAGGGATCTGGAAACCGCTGGCAGCGATTGGCTTTGCCGCCACCTTTGCTGCCAGCATTTTTCACTATGTCGGCGTCGGGCCGAACCGGGTGGAAGAAGATGAGGAAGAAGCCCATGATAAGGAGGATCGGCAATGAAAAAGCACCCCATTCAGCGCTACAGTGCGCCAGAGCGGATTAACCACTGGATTGTGGCGTTCTGTTTTCTCTTTGCGGCCCTGAGCGGCCTGGGGTTTTTCTTCCCCTCGTTTAACTGGCTGCTGCAAGTGCTGGGGACGCCACAGCTGGCGCGCATCCTGCATCCCTTTATTGGCGTGGTGATGTTTGCTGCCTTTTTACTGATGTTTTTCCGCTACTGGCGACATAACCTGATCGAACGCGAGGATCTGCTCTGGGCGAAAAATATTTATAAAATTGTGCAAAACAGGGAAGTTGGGGATACCGGGCGCTATAATTTTGGTCAGAAGTGCGTATTTTGGGCTGCTATCCTTAGCTTAGTGCTGTTACTGGCAAGCGGTGTGGTGATCTGGCGGCCTTACTTTGCGGGTGCCTTTGCCATCCCTGTTATTCGCTTCGCTCTGGTGGTGCACTCCGTTTCGGCAGTGGCTTTAATTATCGTGATCATGGTGCATATCTATGCTGCACTGTGGATAAAAGGGACGATTACTGCGATGGTTGAAGGCTGGGTTACCCCCGCCTGGGCGAAAAAGCATCATCCGCGCTGGTATCGTGCCGTACGCGCGCGGCACCCAAAACCACAGGAAAAACGTCCCTGATGAGTATTCGCATAATCCCGCAGAACCAGTTGGAAAAAAGCGACCAGAAAACGGCGGAGCAGATCCCGCCGTTACTTTTCCCCAGGCTGAAAAATTTATACAGCCGCCGTGCTGCAAGGCTGAGGCAGCTGGCAGAGAAAAATCCGCTGGGTGACTATCTGCGCTTTGCCGCCGTGGTCGCCAGCGCGCAGGAAATCGTGCTGTACGATCATCCTTTGCAGATGGATCTCTATGCCAGACTGGTAGAAACGGCTGCCACCGGCAAGCCGCCGCTGGATATCCATACGCTGCCGCGGGATCCGCACTGGCAGCGTCTTCTTAGCTCGCTGATTGCTGAGATGAAACCGGAGATGACTGGCCAGGCATTAGCCTCGCTGGAAAACCTGGAAAAAGCCTCGGCCGCCGAGCTGGAAACCCTGGCCAGCGCGCTGTTTGCCAATGATTTTGCGCAGATCAGCAGTGATAAATCGCCGTTTATCTGGGCCGCGCTGTCGATATACTGGGCGCAGATGGCCGCACTGATCCCCGGAAAAGCGCGGGCTGAATATGGCGAACAGCGGCAGTTCTGTCCCGTTTGCGCCAGCGTACCGGTCGCCAGCGTGGTGCATATGGGCAGCCAGGAGGGTCTGCGCTACCTGCACTGCAACCTTTGCGAAAGCGAATGGTATGTGGTGCGCTCAAAATGCAGTAACTGCGAACAGACGGGCGATCTGCACTACTGGTCGCTGGAGAGTGAGCTGGCATCGATCAAAGCGGAAAGCTGTGGCGACTGCGGCACCTATCTGAAGCTGCTCTATCAGGAAAAGGACCCGGCGGTGGAGCCGGTAGCGGACGATCTGGCATCCCTGATCCTGGACGCCCGCATGGAACAGGAAGGGTTTGCCCGTAGCAGCCTGAACCCCTTCCTGTTTCCGGGAGAATAAGGAGCTCTTTCGCCGGACATGCCTGTCTGGTGCTACCATCTTGCAGATAAGATCGATAACGATCGGTCAAAACAGGGGAATGCAGCATGAAATTAATTGGCACCTATACCAGCCCTTTTGTTCGTAAAATTTCCGTCATCATGCTGGAAAAAGGCATTACTTTTGAGTTTATAAACGAGAATCCCTGGGGTGAGGAGAGCCACGTTCCCGGCTATAATCCGCTGGGTAAAATCCCGGCGCTGGTAACCGGCCCCGAAGAGACCTGGTATGACTCCCATATCATTGCCGCTTACCTTGAGCAGCTGGATATTGCCCCTGCGCTGCTTCCGACCGAAAAAATGGCGGCGTTGAAAGTCCTGCAACTGGAAGCGCTGGCGGATGGTATTGGCGATGCGGCAGTGATCCTGCTGCGTGAACAGATGCGTCCGCCTGAGTTGCAGATGGAAGCGCAGCTGCTGCGCCAGCGCGAGAAAATTCAGCGCGGGCTGGATGCGCTGGAAAAAGAGGCGGCGAAGGGTACCGTGCTGAACAGCGATACGCTGAATCTGGCGGATATCGCCACCGCCTGCCTGATTGGCTTCCTGAATTTCCGCCGTATTGTGCCGGGCTGGTGCGTGGAGCGTCCGGCGCTGATCAAACTGGCTGAAAAGATGTTTGAACGGGAAAGCTTCGCCCGTACCGTTCCCCCAACCGCCTGATTTGTAGAAAACTATTCTCTTTTCACTGCTGGTGATGGATGCAGGGTGAAAAAAACCGGCCTCCATCAGGTGACGGGAAACGTCATACAGACCTCAGCGCCACCGCCCGGAAAGCCGGTGGCGCTGTTTTTCACCTGTGTTCAGAAACGTGCGCTGACGCCGAGGTTATACATAAACTGCTCGCCCGAGCTTAACCCACCGGTTTGCGAAACCGAGGCAAAGGCTGCCACGCTGTCGCCAAGCGGAACGTGCGCCCCCAGGGTGACGTCTACCCAGTTGGTGTCCTGCTCTGCCGAGTCACGGCTGAAAGAGGTTTGCGTGGATTTCAGTCCACCTCCTGCCCGCCAGACGTTATCGCCAAACTGATGGTTATAGCTGACCTCTGCCCAGGGGTTGATCCAGCCCAGCTGTGAATCCATTCGCCAGCCCAGCGCGCCAATCCGGGAGTGATAATTCTGATCGTCAAAGCGCATAGCGGTGCTGCTGTTACCCTGCTCCTGATACCCCTCCACCGAACTGTAATCCAGTGCATATTGCGCCATCGGGCCGGTGGTAAGCGCGGCGTTAATGGGGAAATCCCACCCTGTCGTGATACGTGCGCCCAACTGCGTGCCGTCGGTTTCGCCACTTTCAGTACGGGTGGCGGGGCCAAGCGTCACGCTGCGTTTAATGCTGTCGTAACTGGCAGAAGCGTAATGCACATCGGTATTCACCCAGCCGCCATCGAAGAACGCTATTTCGCTGTAAGCGGCGGCCAGCCAGCCGCGCATCTTATAGTCATAATGCGGCGTGGGCTGCTGATTATCCCTGGAGCCGGAGACCAGCGCGCCCACCAGCCAGCTATCGGTAAGCTGATAGTCGACGCCCAGCGTCAGGTTGTGGGTGGTGGCGTCACCCTCTCCGGCAGCAAGATTGCCGCTATATTCATAGTGCTGACCAGCATAGCCGCCGTAAACGCTGAGTGAACCCTGCGGGTTGTCAGCGTGACGCTGCTGCTGTAGGCGGCTGTCCAGCGTTGCGCGGGCATCACGTGACATCGCCAGCGTGGCCTGATTCAGCGCGACAACCTGCGCCGGGGCATCCAGCACCGACTGGATATAATCTGCAATCAGTAAGTGGGTTGCCGGGCTGGGATGCAAACGGTCAGCAAACAGAAAGGCCTGCTGGCCTGAAAAGCCCGGCGTTGTGGTGGAGGAGCAGGCTGCTGCCGAAACGCCCGGCGGACAGGCCATTCCCGCCGTATTGGTCAGCCCGTAACGGGCCGGATCGCTAAGTACTTCGTTAAACAGGCCATTGATATCCACACGCACGATATTGCCGCCCCGCTGCGCCAGCAGGGTATCTTCCTGCTGGTTATAGCTGTTTGTCAGCGCGCCGGCCTGAGCACTCAGCGTTTGCCAGGCTTCATAGAGCTGGCTGGCGATAGCCTCCCGCAAAGCGGTGACCGTTGTCAGCTGCCCGGCAGCGGCAGACAACGCTTCTCTGATCGCCTGGTGGCGGGCATCCTGGCTGAGTGTTGTCTGGCTGTTAAGAGAGGAGAAAGCCGCTGCAAGGGCGGCGTTGGCAACCGGTGCCAGTCCTGCCTGAATGACCGCTTCGAGTAAGGCTGGCGTGGAACCAATGTTGGGTACCGTGGGGACAATAACGGTCTCGGCGCCCGCCGCCAGCAAAGCCTGTACCTGTCGGGCCGCGGCAAAAGCGCTGTTGCTGACAATATCGTTTGCGGCAAGGGGATTAAGCGCCGCTGCGGCCAGGTCATTCCCGCCAATCCAGTGAACATAGAGTCCCTCTGCATCTGCCCGACCACCGTTCGCGGTCAGATAGTCGCTGACCTGGTCAGCACTATTATTAACAGGATTGAGCTGCGGCACGGCCACCGCATCGCCTGCGGCGTAATTGGTGCCGCCATGGTCAGAAGGGCGTAAAGCGTAATTTATTTTGGCTGCCAGAATATCGTCATACAAGGGATGCTGACTGCCGTCCCAGGTGTAGCGGCCATTGTTGCCGCTGTCACTCAGGCTGTCGCCAAATACATAGAGCCGATCCCAGCTTAATGCCGGGCTGGTGCTACAGAGGTAACAGGCCATCCACGCCGCCCCAAAGGTCAGGCGACGGATGCCAGTGCGTTTCTCAGACATAAAATGACTCCGGAATAGAGCCTGAAAGCGGCGAACGGTTATTATTGAATTTATTTTCAGTTCTTAATGTGAGTTAACTATTGCCTGGATAGCGATAACGTCAAGGCAGGCTTGCTTATTTTTTCAGCGAATCAGATAAAGGAGATTGACTATGCAGCGATGCGGCTGGGTTACCCAGGACCCGCTCTATCTCGCCTATCACGATAATGAGTGGGGCGTTGCGGTAACCGACAGACGGGAGCTGTTTGAAATGATCTGTCTGGAGGGGCAAATGGCGGGGCTTTCCTGGTTTACGGTACTGAAAAAGCGTGAAAACTATCGTAATGCCTTCCATCATTTTGAACCACAGAGCGTGGCGTTAATGAACGATGCCGATGTGGACAGACTGATGCAGGAGAGCGGGATCATTCGTCATCGTGGAAAAATTTCAGCCATTATCTCTAATGCCCGCGCCCTGCTGGCCATGGAAGAGAATGGCGAAACCTTTAACAGCTGGATTTGGGATTTTGTCGGTAATGAACAGCAAATCCACCGACATGAGGATTATCGAACGGCACCAACCTTTAGCGCGGTATCAGACGCCCTTTCAAAGGCGTTAAAAAAGCGGGGTTTTAAATTTGTTGGTACAACCACCTGTTATTCATTTATGCAGGCTTGTGGGCTGATCAACGACCATGTGACCGGCTGCTTTCGCCATCCTGATAATCTTAAGTAGCGTCTCTTTACACTTTAAGAGCAAAGCACCGTTTTTTTTCCACAGTTCATCGGCATAATCGGGGTTTTACGGGTAATTTTACCCGCCGTTGTGGATGAAAAGGAACCCCAATGAAAAAGCGTTATATCACCCTTGCTCTGGTTTTGAGCGGCACACTTGCCCTGTCAGGCTGTACCACCAACCCTTATACCGGCGAGCGTGAAGCTGGCAAATCCGGCATCGGTGCCGGTCTGGGCGCCGCGCTGGGCGCTGGCGTAGGCGTGCTCTCTTCCTCGAAGAAAGATCGCGGTAAAGGGGCGCTGATCGGTGCAGCGGCCGGTGCGGCCCTGGGCGGCAGTGCCGGTTATTATATGGATGTGCAGGAAGCCAAGCTGCGCGACAAAATGAAGGGGACCGGCGTTAGCGTTACGCGTGAAGGCAATAATATCGTGCTGAACATGCCGAACAATGTGACCTTCGACAGCAGCAGCAGTACGCTGAAACCGGCGGGCGCCAACACGCTGACTGGCGTGGCGATGGTACTGAAAGAGTACCCTAAAACAGCTGTTAACGTGGCGGGCTATACCGACAGTACCGGCACGCGCCAGCTCAACATGACGCTGTCGCAACAGCGTGCAGATAGCGTGGGCAGCTCCCTGATTAGCCAGGGCGTTGCGGCTAACCGCATCCGCACTACCGGTATGGGCCCGGATAACCCGATTGCCTCTAACAGCACTACTGAAGGTAAAGCGCAGAACCGCCGCGTGGAAATTACCCTCAGCCCTTTACAGTAATCTCTTCTGCCGGGCCGCTGACGTGGCCCGGTTGCTTCCCCTCTTCTGAATCGCTTTATCTTCCGCGTCTCCTTGTTCAAAGGTGGGCTGACTGACACTTATGCTTTATGATGGCCCGATCGGCTCTCAGCGAACCATGGCTATCTCAGGGTATTCAGGCCAGAACAGGCTGAAGCTACGCTTTTCCTGACTTTTAATGTTTTGAGGATCGCTATGAACCGTCAGGCTGCACGAGCCACCATCAGCGACGTTGCCAGAGCGGCAAAAACCGGTAAAACCAGCGTCTCGCGTTACCTGAACGGCGAGCAGCACGCCCTTTCAGCTGATTTAAAGCAGCGGATTGAAACCGCTATTGCCGAACTCAACTACCGTCCAAGCCAGATGGCGCGGGGCCTGAAGCGAGGCCGCACCCGCTTAATCGGTCTGATCATTGCAGACATCACCAATCCTTACTCTGTAGATGTGATGAGTGGCATTGAAGCAGCCTGCCGCGCCAGGGGCTTCACCCTGCTGATGTGTAACACCAATAACGAAGTGGATCAGGAACAGCACTACCTCAATCTGCTGAGCAGTTATCAGGTGGAAGGTATTGTGGTTAATGCGGTTGGTATGCGCGAAGAAGCGCTGAGTTATCTTCAGCAATCATTACTGCCGATGGTGCTGATCGACCGCAAAATCCCGGATTTTCCCTGCGACGTCGTGGGTCTGGATAACAGTGAAGCGAGCATTCAGGTTACCACTCATCTGATTGAGCAGGATTTTCAGGCGGTACTGTTTGTTACTGAACCGCTGGGGCTGGTCAATACGCGTCATGAACGCCTCCAGGCTTTTAAAAACACCATGGCACAGCATCCTGAACGCTTTGCCGGACAGGCAGAAGTCGCGCTTAATGATGCAGCGATGATGGACAGCGTGCTGCACGCATTTTACCAGCAGCACCGCGATCAACGCTGCGCGATAATTGTGGTGAATGGCGCATTAACGCTACAGGTGGCGCGTTCGCTGAAAAGGCTTGAGCTGGCGTGGGGCGAGCAGATCGGTCTGCTGGGCTTTGATGAGCTGGAGTGGTCTGAACTGGCAGGTGTGGGGATCACAACCCTAAAGCAGCCCACCTGGAATATGGGTTACGCCGCGCTGGAACAGGTTATCCGCCGTATTGAAGGAGAGACCACGCCGCCCGTTGAGCGCACATTTTCCGGCGAGCTGATTGTTCGTGGCTCCACAAAGCACGTAAAAAAATAGTCGGTTATGGCGTGCCTGGGGCGACCTGTTAATCAACATCCCCTGAAATGTCGCTTCCTGAGATTGCCCTGGCGCCTTTCACCAGCAGGGAGGCCTTTTACGGCTTTTTCGCGAAAAACAGCAGGCAGAATGCCAGCTGGATAGCGGAGCAATCGCCTGCGGTCAGAGCCTGTTTCTTTTAGCCATTCCGGATGTTACCTGCTACCCGTTACCAGTCATCCGTCACTTGTCCCCCGTCCCCCGTCCCCCGTCACCTGTCACTCTTCACTCTTCACTCTTCACTCTTCACTCTTCACTCTTCACTCTTCACTCTTCACCCTTCACCCTTCACCCTTCACCCTTCACCCTTCACCCTTCACCCTTCACCCTTCACCCTTCAACCTTCAACCTTCAACCTTCAACCTTCAACCTTCAACCTTCAACCTTCACCAGTATGCCTGACCCTTTCACCACTAAAACGCTTTCCGCTGGCTCACTTCCCCCCATTTTCAGACCATCCCCTGGAATTAATTGTTCACATCGTGAGCGCGATCATAAATTCACACTCTGCCCCTTTGCATTGGAACCGGTTCCATTTAACGTTTTTATAACGTCGAGGCCACCCCGAGCCTGGAGGACCCCATGAAAAGTGAAGTGATAGTGGTAACGGCGGCCTATGGCCGCGAGCAGATTGCCGCGCTGGGCGGCCAGCAGGCGGTGATACCGACAGTGTCCGCAGCTGGCGCGGATGGCGTGGAGATCCGTCGTGAACTCTTTAATGAGAAAGAGCTGGCAAACCTTTCCGGGCTGGGTAAAACCATCGCGGAAGCGGGGCTGGTGGCGTTCTATTCCATTCCGGAAGCGCTGTTTACCGAAGCGGGTGAACTCAACCCTGACCTCGATCGCCACTTTGCCGAAGCCGGACAATTACTGGCCCAGCGACTAAAATACTCTCTGGGACATTACCGTCCCGGCTTTGATAGTGCCGGCCTGCGCGAAAAACTGACCGGGCAGCCCTTTCAGCTGGTGGTAGAGAACGATCAGACTGAATGCGGCAAACTCAGCGCGCTGAAGCATTACTTCCAGGACGGCGGCGAAACAGGAACCAGCATGACGTTCGATATGGGCAACTGGCTGTGGGTGGGCGACGACCCGATTGCAGCCGCAGAATGTCTCACTCCGTACGTCAGTTATATCCACGTGAAAGCGGCCAGGCGCGAGGGAAATGGCTGGCATGCTGTTGCCCTGGACGAGGCTGATAACCTGTGGCGGCAAACGCTGGCGCTGCTGCCTGCTGGCGTGCCACGCGGAATCGAATTTCCGCTGGAAGGTGACGACCTGGTTGCGGTGACCCGCCATTACGTTGAACTGTTGCGAGAGGAAAAACCATGAGTCTGCATGAAAACGGCACGCTGGACGCCATCACCATAGGCGAAGCGATGGCGATGTTTGTCGCCACCCAGCCGGGCGATCTGGCAGCGGCGGAACAGTTTGTAAAGCGTATTGCCGGGGCCGAGCTGAATGTGGCTATCGGACTGGCCAGACTGGGCCTGAAGGTAGGCTGGGTCAGCCGCGTAGGCGATGACTCCTTTGGCCGCTTTACCCTGCAACAGCTGGAAAAAGAGCAGGTCGATCATCGTCAGGTGACCACCGATCAACGCTACGCCACCGGCTTTCAGCTGAAATCCAAGGTGGATGACGGTTCCGATCCGCTGGTGGAGTATTTTCGTAAAGGCTCGGCCGCCAGTCATCTTTCGCCCGATGACTTCAACCGTGACTACTTTGGCTCAGCACGCCATCTGCACCTGAGCGGCGTGGCCGCCGCCCTCTCCGAAACCTCCCTTGCGCTCTCTAAACATGCGGCAAAAGAGATGAAGGAGATGGGGAAAACAATCTCCTTCGATCCCAATCTTCGCCCGGTACTGTGGCCAAACGAGCGTGAGATGGTGAAACAGCTGAATACGCTGGCCAGCTTTGCGGACTGGGTTTTACCCGGTATCAGCGAAGGGAAAATATTAACCGGGCACGATCAGCCTGAAGCCATTGCTGATTTCTATCTGGAAAGAGGCGTGAAAGCGGTAATTGTGAAAACCGGCTGCGACGGCGCCTGGTATAAAACCGCTGAGGGTGAAAAAGGCCAGGTGGAAGCGATTAAAACCAACAACGTGGTGGACACGGTTGGTGCTGGCGATGGCTTTGCCGTTGGCGTGATCAGTGCGCTGCTGGAAGGCAAAACGCTGCCCGACGCTATCCGGCGCGGCAATAAAATTGGTTCACTGGCCATACAGGTCATCGGCGACAGCGAAGGGCTGCCAACGCGCGCTGAACTGGGCGATTTCTGACCCACTCATAATAAAAAAATCCCGATACTCCTACAGCCTCAACAGAGGATACATCTATGAACAAGCAGACAATCGCGCCTAAACGCTGGTGGTATATTATGCCCATCGTGTTTATCACATACAGTCTGGCGTATCTGGACAGGGCGAACTTCAGCTTCGCCTCCGCAGCCGGCATTAACGACGATCTCGGCATTACTAAAGGTATGTCCTCGCTGCTGGGCGCCCTGTTCTTCCTCGGCTACTTCTTTTTCCAGATCCCTGGCGCTATCTATGCTGAACGCCGCAGCGTAAAGAAACTGGTGTTTGTCTGCCTGATACTCTGGGGCGTCTGCGCTTCGCTGACCGGCATGGTCAGCAATATTCCGATGCTGGCCGCCATCCGCTTTGTCCTGGGGGTGGTTGAAGCTGCGGTGATGCCCGCTATGCTGATTTACATCAGTAACTGGTTTACCAAGTCGGAACGCTCCAGAGCGAACACCTTCCTGATCCTGGGTAATCCGGTCACCGTACTCTGGATGTCAGTGGTTTCTGGCTACCTGATAGAAGCCTTTGGCTGGCGTGAAATGTTTATTTTTGAAGGGATCCCGGCGGTTATCTGGGCGGTTGCCTGGTGGTTTATGGTGCAGGATAAACCGGCACAGGCGAAATGGCTGAGCAACGATGAGAAAGCGGCGCTACAGGCCCAGCTGGAGAAAGAGCAGGAAAATATCAAAGCGGTACGAAACTACAGCGAGGCATTTAAGTCCCGCAATGTCATCATCTTGTGCGTTCAGTATTTCACCTGGAGCATTGGTGTATACGGGTTTGTGCTGTGGCTGCCTTCGATTTTACGCGGCGGCTCGCAGATGGGCATGGTAGAAGCGGGCTGGCTCTCTGCGGTGCCTTATCTGGCGGCTACCGTGGCGATGATTGTGGTCTCCTGGGCATCGGATAAGTTACAGAACCGCAAGCTGTTTGTCTGGCCGCTGCTGCTGGTTGGCGCCCTGGCGTTTTTAGGCTCTTATCTGGTAGGCGCGAATCATTTCTGGCTCTCCTTTACGCTGCTGGTGATTGCAGGTGCCGCCATGTATGCCCCTTACGGGCCTTTCTTCGCCATCATTCCGGAAATGCTGCCGCGGAACGTGGCTGGCGGCGCGATGGCACTGATCAATGCGATGGGTGCGCTGGGTTCATTCCTTGGCTCCTGGGTGGTAGGTTACCTGAACGGTGCGACCGGTAGCCCTTCAGCTTCGTATATCTTTATGGGGGGATCCCTGCTGATTTCGGTCTGGCTCACGCTTATCGTAAAGCCAGCGGAGAACAATCAGCCCCCAGTGCCTCGCGGCGCTAAACACGCTTAAAAATGCCTGACGGGCCAGCTGGCCCGTTCATCAATTCAAAGGGAGACGAGAATGAAACCTTCTGTGGTGCTGTATAAGAAATTACCGGAAGATCTGCGCGCAAAACTCGATGAGCATTTTACCGTGACGGAAATTAACGGTCTTACCCCTGACACAGTGAGCCAGCATGCCGGGGCGTTTCAACAGGCGGAAGGGATGTTGGGTTCGGGCGGTAAAGTTGATGCGGACTTCCTGACTAAAGCCCCTAAGCTGCGTGCTGCTTCCAGCGTCTCCGTTGGCGTGGATAATTTTGATATTGCCGCCCTGAACGACCGTGGCGTGATCCTGATGCATACGCCAACCGTACTGACCGAAACCGTGGCCGATACCATGATGGCGCTGGTGCTGACGACTGCACGCCGCGTGACGGAAGTGGCTGAACGCGTCAAGGCGGGAGAGTGGCAGAGTAACATCGGCGCAGAGTGGTTTGGCACAGACGTTCACCACAAAAAGCTCGGCATTCTGGGAATGGGTCGTATTGGCCTGGCGCTGGCTCAGCGCGCTAACCTCGGCTTCAGCATGCCCATTCTCTACAACGCACGTAAACACCATGAAGAGGCTGAGCAGCGCTTCGGTGCCACCTATTGCGATCTGGATACGCTGCTGAAAGAGTCTGACTTCCTCTGCATCAGCCTGCCGCTGACCAAAGAGACCCATCACCTGATTGGCCGCGAGCAGTTGGCAAAAATGAAGCCGGGCGCAATATTGATCAATGCCGGACGCGGACCTGTGGTGGATGAAGAGGCGCTGATTGCGGCACTACAGGACGGGACAATTCATGCCGCAGGGCTGGATGTGTTTGAAAAAGAGCCGCTGCCAAAAGAGTCTCCGCTGCTGAAGCTGCCCAACGTGGTGGCTTTACCCCATATCGGTTCGGCCACGCATGAAACGCGATATGGTATGGCGCGTGACGCGGTAGATAACCTGATCGCTGCGCTGACGGGAAAAGTGGAAAAGAACTGCGTTAACCCGCAGATTATTCAGTAACGATCCATCGTTAAATAACGAAAAGAAAGGCCACCTGTCTGGCATGCCCCCGATAAGGGGCGCTTAGACAGGTGGCCTTTTTGTCTGCTGGCCCCGGAGATTTATCGCTGAATCAGCGGGACAGCGCGTGACTAACGTGCCAGCCAGCCTCCATCCACCGCCAGCGTATAACCATTAACATAATCAGAAGCCTGAGAGGCCAGAAAGACCACCGGTCCCTTCATATCTTCTGGTACACCCCAGCGACCAGCCGGAATACGTTTAAGGATTTCACTGCTACGCTCTTCATCGGCGCGCAGTTGCTGCGTATTGTTGGTAGCCATATACCCCGGCGCAATGGCGTTTACATTAATATTGTGTTGCGCCCATTCATTGGCCAGCAGCCGGGTAACGCCCATCACGGCACTTTTGGACGCGGTGTAGGAAGGCACCCGGATCCCGCCCTGATAAGAAAGCATTGAGGCAATATTAATGATCTTGCCACCGTTGCCCTGCTTAATAAACTGACGGGCTACCGCCTGAGACATAAAGAACACCGATTTTATATTCAGGTTCATCACCTCATCCCAGTCTTTCTCGCTGAAGTCTATGGCATCAGCGCGGCGAATAATGCCGGCATTATTGACAAGAATATCGATTTTACCGAACTCCGCCACGGCGGTTTCCAGCAGGCTTGCAAAGCGATGGGTGTCGCTAAGATCGGCCGTCAGGCTGAGAAAACGCCGCCCCAGGGCAGTGATGCGTTCGATTGTCTCCGCTGGCTCTACAATATTGATCCCCACAATATCGCAACCAGCCTCTGCCAGCCCCACCGCCATGCCCTGCCCAAGACCGGTATCGCAGCCGGTAACCAGTGCAACTTTGCCCTGCAAACTAAACATATCTAAAATCATTACAATTCTCCTTTGGCCCGCAATTCGGGCGATCCCTGTGACAGATATAACGAAAAACAGCTTTAGCGAAGCTCGCTGACTTTGACGTGATCCATGTCGTCAAAGACCTGGTTTTCCCCCACCATTCCCCAGATAAAGGTGTAGCTTTTAGTACCAACGCCGGAATGAATTGACCAGCTTGGTGAGATAACCGCCTGCTCGTTATGCACCAGAAGATGGCGGGTCTCCTGAGGCTCGCCCATCATATGAAACACCGCCGTTTCTTCATCCATATTGAAATAGAAGTACGCTTCCATCCGGCGATCGTGCGTGTGGCACGGCATGGTGTTCCAGAGGTTGCCCTCGGCCAGTTCTGTCAGGCCCATGGTTAACTGACAGGTGGTCAGCACATCCGGTACCAGGTACTTATTGATGGTCCGTACATTGCTGGTTTCAGGGCTGCCAAGCGTCTGGCGGGAAACGCTGTCGCGCGTCACCAGTTGATGAGGGTAGGCGGTGTGTGCCGGAGCGCTGTTGTAGTAAAACTTCGCAGGAGCGGATGCGCTGATGCTGCGGAACTCGATGTTTCTGGCTCCCTGCCCGATATAGAGCGCCTCTTTGTTACCCACCTCAAAGCAGTGGCCATCAACCGTGATCGTTCCCGCCTCACCAATATTGATCACCCCCAACTCACGGCGCTCAAGAAAATAGCTGACGCCAAACTGTTTACCCACTTCCGCCGCAAAGGCCACGCTCTGGCTGACCGGCATCACGCCGCCAATCACGATGCGGTCAATATGGCTGTAGGTCATGGTGTAGCTATCGGCCTCAAAAATGGATTCGATCAAAAACTCGCGACGCAGGCCGGCGGTGTCTAACTGTCTGGCATGATCGCTGTGAATACTTTGGCGTACTTGCATGATTTAACCTTCTGTTCTGCGAGCGATAAAAGTCACAGATCGCCCTTTGCTTAAGTGAAATATCAGTGACGTTTGATGGGCGGCATCGCTACCGGTGTTACAGGCGTTATCGCCGGGACAGAGACGGTTCCTGCGGCTAACGTGGTATGCCGCCTCGCCCACAGAGCAGTGAGGATCGGTACCCCTATGGATGTGACGATGACGGAAGTAGCTACCAGTGCCGTGGCTGCGGGGGCCATTGGCTGAAAATGTGGCACCATTTCCGCAATTAATACCGGGGTGGCAACGGCCGCACCGGCTGAACTGGAGGCGGCAAGCCCCGCAGTACCGTTACCTCCTCCAATAAATTTATCGGCAATCATCAGCGGAATGCCGGTGACCACAATCACGCTAAGTCCCAACAGACAGCCCAGCAGGCCCGTCTCCAGAATCACATTCAGGTTGATGGTGTTGCCCAGCGCAAAGCCGAAAAAGGGAATGAGCGTATGGACCGCATTGCTGAAAAATGCCCGCAGGTCGGGATCCAGATTGCCGAGGCCAAAACCAATCAAAAAGGGGAGCACTGCACCGAGGAAAACATGGGGTTCAAACGAGGCGATACCCGCCGTTCCGAGGATAACCATGGTCATCAACGGCCCGGATTCAACTGACATCAGCACAAAGGCCCCGGCTTCTTCCTTGCTGCCATATTGCTGCATCAGCGAGGCGTAAAGTCCGCCGTTGGTCATATCCATTGCCGCCACCAGGGCCAGCGTGGACATACCGGCAAAGAAGCCCACTTCCACGCCATGCTCAGGAATAATTCGCGACGCTATCGCTGCGACGAACCAGGCAACGACGATTTTAGTGACTACCAGCGTACCCGACTTGCGCAAAACAGTGCCGGTCGCGTTAAGCTTGATTGAGGCCCCCATACATAAAAACCAGACGGCCAGAATCGGTATCGTGCCGGTCATCAGCCCATTAGTGAATGAACCAAAGTATTTCCCCGAAGCCGGTGCGAGTGTATGGATAATTGCCCCAATAAACAGCGGCACCAGCATCATCCCACCGGGGATTTTTTCAATTGCGCATTTGATTTTCATCTTTACTTTATTCAACCTTATTTTTTAAGTGCGAATAAAAGCCGCCGAGATTCGGATGGTTAACTAATAAAGCGTAATGCCGGGTGTCAGTTATCTGAGGAAATCCATTTTTACTTTTAATACTGCTTTTTTTATTCTTTCTCCTTTTCCTTCCGTGGCGCACTGGGGGCGGTGATATTCGCGCGGAAAGAACACCGCTAAATCTCCGGGGTGAAATGTCAGAAACTGCTCATTGCTGATAGTTTTACAGAAGGCAACATCCTGTTTTTCAATAAAATCATCTCCAGCTTCCCCGGCGGCGAGCTGTAAACCATATCCCAGCTTTTCCCGGCCCTCCAGCAGGATTTGCACATCCAGATAGCGGCAATGATACTCTGCCTGACGTTGTTCCTCAGGCTCTGTTTCCGGGCTGGAAATCAGCAAAAAAGCGTCATCGCCGTGAATAGTATGGCGTCCGTCCGCAGGCGTTTCCCTGACAATATCCAGCGCACAGTTAATTAATTTCTTAAGGTGTTCAGGAAAGCATGGCATTTCAGAATAGTCATAGATATTCGTTGCTATCATTCTGTTCATTTCCATTATAAATGAAAGGGCAGGCTTATCGCTGTCTGCCCCGATGGCTTACTATAGCCAGAGGACGAAAATGATAACTGTGATCGATGTCGAATTTAATTATTATTGATACGATATTCCCTTTAAAATAAAACGCTGTTTCATTTTAAAAATCGGTAATGTTAAATACGCAGATTAAATTTTAAAACATTGTTAGTAAGGATGGCGTATTAATAGCTTGCCGCTGGCTTTGATCACACCCGGCACGCTCTGATCTGTTGACGCGGGAAGGGGGGCGATCGGAACATTGCACTCCGTCAGGGCTGACGTTAAGGTAAACCCCCACGAATTTAAAAAGTAGTTAACACGTTATGAGCTTTTCCGCCTTCGGTGACAAATTTACACAACACTCAGGCATAGCCCGTCTGATGGAAGATATGGGTGAAGGATTACGCACGCCGGGTGCGGTGATGCTGGGCGGCGGCAATCCCGCGCAGATCCCTGCGATGAACGACTACTTTCAGCAGCTGCTGCAAGAGATGCACGACCAGGGCAAGCTGGCTGAAGCGCTCTGCAACTACGACGGCCCGCGCGGTAAAACTACGCTGCTGGAATCGCTTTCCACACTGCTGCGTGAGCAGCTCGGCTGGCAGATAGGGCCGCAAAACATTGCCCTCACCAACGGCAGCCAGAGTGCGTTCTTCTACCTGTTTAACCTCTACGCCGGACGCCGTGCGGACGGCAGTAAAAAACGGGTACTGTTCCCGCTGGCACCGGAATATCTGGGCTATGCCGATGCCGGGCTGGATGAGGAGCTGTTTGTCTCTACTCGCCCAAATATTGAGATGCTGCCAGAGGGGCAGTTCAAATATCATGTCGATTTTGAACATTTGCAGATAACCGAAGAGACCGGGCTGATCTGCGTTTCCCGCCCAACCAATCCCACCGGTAACGTCATTACGGATGAAGAGCTGCTGAAGCTGGATGTGCTGGCACAGCAGCATGAGATCCCGCTGCTGATTGATAATGCTTATGGTGTTCCTTTCCCCGGCATTATCTTCAGCGAGGCGCGTCCGCTGTGGAACCCGAACATCATTCTCTGCATGAGTCTGTCGAAACTCGGTCTGCCAGGCGCACGCTGCGGCATCATTATTGCCGATGAGAAGGTGATTTCCGCTGTCAGCAATATGAACGGCATTATCAGCCTGGCGCCGGGCGGCATCGGGCCGGCTATCGCCCATGAGATGATCCAGCGCGGCGATCTGCTGCGGTTATCTGAAGAGGTGATCAAGCCATTCTATAAAGCGCGGGTTGAGCAGACAATAACGGTCATTCGCCGCTATTTATCGGAAGATCGCTGCCTGATCCACAAACCGGAAGGGGCAATTTTCCTCTGGCTGTGGTTTAAAGACCTGCCGATCTCCACCGAAGTGCTGTATCAACGCCTGAAAAAGCGTGGCGTGCTGATGGTACCAGGCCACTTCTTCTTCCCCGGCCTGGAGCATGAGTGGCCCCATACGCATCAGTGCATGCGCATGAACTACGTGCCGGAGAGCGACAAGATTGAACGCGGCGTAGCGATACTCGCCGAAGAGATAGAGCGGGCGCACAGGGAAGGATAGAAACAAAAAGGGCCGCGCGATGCGGCCCTTTTCCCGTCTGAAGCGTAATTATTTCATAATTTCAATGCGGCGAGGCTGATTAGCTTCAGGCACTACGCGCTCCAGATCGATATAGAGCAGGCCATTTTCTAATTTAGCGTCACGCACGTTGACGTGTTCCGCCAGCTGGAATTTACGTTCAAAATTACGCTCGGCAATCCCCTGGTACAGGTAGGTACGCTCCTGCTGTTCTTCAGGGTGAGCACCGCGAACGGTAAGCATGTTGTCATGGGCAGTAATATCCAGTTCGCTCTGCGCGAACCCTGCCACGGCAATGGTTATACGATATTTGTTTTCTGCCACCAGCTCCACATTATAGGGAGGGTAGCCGCCGTTACTCTGACCCTGGTTAGATTCCAGCAGGTTGATCAGACGGTCAAAACCAATAGAAGAACGGTAGAGTGGAGCCAGATCGAAGTTACGCATTTTATTACTCCTGATTATCAGCGAGTGAGAAGTCAGACCTTCCACAATGGACAGGCCGCAGGCCCTGAGCCATACCCTGACGGCGTACGCTCTGTGACCCTGATAGTAAAATGGTGACGCTGACGAGGCTTTCAAGGGCTAAAAACGCAATTTTTTTAACCCTTGCCTTGTGAATGTCATACACTCAGGGAAGCATTCGTCGGACCAGTGCAGGAATCGCCACAGAGCGAGCGGGACATTCCCGGCATGCGACGATAACAATCAGGACGGCTTTGCCGTGACTGAAGGGATGATGACTATGATAGTAATGAACAAGTGTCGTTTTGCTGGCCTGCTGGCCTGCCTGTCACTTGCTGGCACCGCCGGGTGCTCCAGCTTTATGACCCATTCCGGCCCTGAACAGGGCTACTATTCCGGCACGCGGGCTGGTGCCGCCGTGGTCGCAGACAGCGACAGCGGCTGGGTGATGCGCCCGCTGGCTGCGCTTGATTTGCCCTTTTCTGCGGTAGTGGACACACTGTTCCTGCCGTGGGATTACTACCAAAAAGGCAGTGACAGTCCGGGCGACTCCCCACGGGAGCGGGTACTGCGCAGCGAGCAGCAAAATCACACTAACGAAAGTCTGGCCCAGGCCGCGCCGATGCCCGCCAGCCCTCCTTCCCGCCCCTCTCCTTAAGCGGAGAGCGTATCGACGCCGACGATAAAGATTTGTTGCCAGCCCCCGACATTGCGCAGATAAGCCACATGCAGGCCGTCGGGAGAGCAGACCACCGCATCAGCCAGCGGCGCTTCGTCTGTCCTTGCGGTCAGTCGGCGCATTTTTCCTGTTGCCACTTCGCACAGCATCACGCTGTTGTCGTTGATCAATGCCACCTGACGCCCCGATGGATGCCAGCTGAATGCCGACTGAATATCGCTGGCTGAGCGGGTAATCTGATGCGGTTCACCGCCGGTTGGCGAGACCGCCCAGAGCTGAACCACCCCGTTATCATCCTTCATCAGAAAGGCGATGGCCCGCCCGTCTGGCGAGCTGCGTAACCAGTGGCGCGGCGTTGTCGCCAGCCCCGGAAAAGCTCGCTGATGCGTAAAGGTTAGCCTGCGCTGCGCCACGCCTGCTGGCGGAGCGGGTAAGCGAGTTTCTGTTCCGGCAAGTGGCGCGTCGCCTTCCAGCGCGTAGTCTGCCATCTTCGCCGGCAGATCGACGAGAAACACCTCCGGCACCTTTTCGCCCTTTTCAGACAGCGTATCGCCAATAAAGGCCAGCGCCCAGCGCTGACGGTGACCATCATGCCGCAGATATCCCTCTTTACCCACCCAACCCTCTTCATAAGCGCGGTTGATCTCATCACTGCCCGGCGTCGGGGCAGAGGTCGTCTGGCTCACCAGCACGCAGAAATGGCTGCCATCGACTTCGCGGGGGTGATGTTTAACCGGACAGACAGCATGCAGAGGCACGGCGACGCCGACGTTCCGCAGATCTTCTTTTACGTCCAGCTCATGCATCACATGATCGTTATAGGTAAAGCTCAGCCGGGAGCCGTCCGGGCTGAAAACATGAACATGGGAACCGCCGCGCAGCGCGCCAGCGGTAAAAGGCGGGGTGATGTCGCAGGCATCCAGATTTTCGGCATGACCGTGCTGAATAATTACGCCACGGCGATGATGAAAATCGTACTTCCACTGGCTGTCCGGATGTTCCGGTCCGTGGATGCAGACATAGCGGGGCGGCAAATCGGGGCTGGCGGTGACCACACCAACATGGGCGCCCTCTTTAGCCTGATAAAGCACTTCCGTTTGCCCGCTGAGGTTGACCCGCTCAACGGTCAGGCTGCTGAAGGTGGATCCGTTGGGCCGCACGTCATAAACCAGCCACTGGCTGTCTGCGGTCCAGATATTGATATTGGTGAGTTGATGATTGCGTGGATCAAATGTCAGCTGTGTTTCCATAATGCTTACCCCTGGCCGTCTCTACAGCTAAGGGTACTGCAATCAGCGGCATTCGGGTACTGGCGTCACCAGTGGCAACCCCGCAAAAAACGCCTCGACGTTATCCAGCACCAGCTGCGACATGGCCCGGCGCGTTGACCAGGTTGCGCTGGCCATATGCGGCGTGATCACCACATTGGGCCGGTTAAAGAGCGCTTCCGGCACCTCTGGTTCCAGACTAAAGACATCCAGCCCTGCACCACCCAGCGTTCCGGCATTGAGCGCAGCGATCAGCGCCTGCTCATCCACCAGGCTTCCGCGCCCCACGTTAATCAGGATACCTTCGCTGCCCAGCGCCTCCAGTACTTCGCGGTTAATCAGATGCCGGTTACTGGCGGTGCCCGGAGCACAGATCAACAGAAAATCGCAGCTTTCCGCCAGCGCCACAATATCAGGCTCGTAACGGTAGGCCAGGTTATCAAGCGGCCTGCGGTTGCAGTAGGCAACCGACATATTAAAGGCCTGTGCACGTTTAGCCGCAGCCAGCCCTATCCTTCCCAGCCCGACAATCCCCAGCGATGAACCTGACATTTTTCGTGTCCACGGATAGCTACCCTGCGGCCATTTTCCCTGCTGAATAAACGTCTGTGCGGCAGGGATCTGCCTGGACGTTGCCAGCATCAGGCCAAGCGCCAGATCGGCCACGTCCTCGGTCAGCACATCTGGCGTATGCGTCACGGCTACGCCCTGTTCCGTGGCGGCCTGGATATCCACCCCGTCATAGCCCACGCCGAATACGGCGATCAGTGCCAGATTGGGCAGCGAGGCGATCAGTTCGCGGGTCACCACGGCTTCACCATTGGTCAGCAGTGCCCGAAAATCACCCGCCATGCCGCTGAAATCGGCTTCGGTGAGCGTATCAAGTTCCACAATCTCATAGCGGGCCTGCAACGCAGTGAGCAGAGGAGCAGGCAGCGCGGCCTGCTTCAGCACTTTCATTTTCATTTCAATTACCTGCATGAGGATGGGGTAACGTTTTCAACGCATCACGCGAGGGACGGGAGATGATGATCCCAATCACGCCTCCGAGGATCAGCGCCACGGCAACGATCAGCAGCCCGTAGTGATAGCTGTTGGTCATATCTTTGATTTTTCCCAGAATGGGCGGTAAACCCAGCCCCACAAAGTTGGCGACGGTATTGATAAAAGCGATAGAAGCAGCAGCAGCCACCCCGGCCAGCTTTTCGGTAGTCACGGCCCAGAAGATTGGCGTCAGTGCAAAGTTGAAGCCTACGGTCAGCACCAGCAGAATGTAGGAGAGCACCAGATTGCCGGACCAGATCGCCGCCGCCAGCGAGAGGCCGGAGAAGATCAGCGGCAGGCCCAGGTGCCAGGAGCGCTCACCAGACTTATCAGAGTGGCGACCATTCAGATACATAAACAGACAGGCCAGCACAAAGGGTACGGCAGAGAGCAGGCCGATCACGACGTTGCTCTGCTCCGCCGCCATGCTTTTGATAATCAGCGGCATAAATAGCGTGATGCCGATAGATCCAAACGCCTGTAGAAACCAAACCAGACTCAGCAACAGCACGGTTTTATCTTTTAACGCGCTCAGCCAGCTATGATTTTTGCCAATTTCCACGCCTGCGTTCTCCTGTTGCAGACGATCGCGCAGCCAGGATTTTTGTTCAGGGCTTAACCAGGGTGCGTGATCTGGCGTATCCGGCAGGCGCCATAATACCAGGCAACCCAGCACCACGGCGGGGATCCCTTCCAGGCCAAACAGCCAGCGCCAGCCCGCCACATCCGCAATGCCATGCATATTTAAAATAGCGCCAGAGACGGGCAAACCGATAATGGAGGCGGCTACCGATCCCATATAGAAGAAGGACATGGCGCGGGCGCGATTGCTCTTCGGGAACCAGCAGGAGATGTAGTAGATGATACCCGGCGCGAAGCCAGCTTCCGCCATGCCCAGCAAAAAGCGCATCACGTAGAGTTGGTTAGCGCTGTGCACAAACGCCATGCCGGTGCTGACAATGCCCCAGGTAATCATGATGCGGGCAATCCAGCGGCGTGCGCCAACCTTTGTCATGATGACGTTGCTGGGGATCTCAAACAGGATGTAAGAGATATAAAACATGCCAACGCCCAGGCCGTACATGCTGGCAGAAAGCCCCAGGTCCGCATTCATTTGCAGCGCGGCGATCGAAATATTGGTTTTATCCAGGTTAGCGACAAAATAGCAGATGACGATAAACGGAATAATTTTGCTGTTTAACTGCTTTATTGTAGAGGTACAGAGATCGGTGTTCATAATAACAACCTCATGGGGCGTTACGGCCAGATTCAGGCAGCACGAAGCCAGCCCACGCCGTACGCAGGGATTTTAGGGTGTCTGTTTTATTATTACTGCTCTTGCTTTAACGAATTGCTTTAGCTGTCACCAAAGTTAATCTTCAAGTATTTGGCGCTGTGGCAAGGCAGCAAGAGAGTGAATCCCAATGAGCTTACTCAGGTAAGTGATTTGGGTGAACTCTCGCTGCTAACGCAGCTACAGCGTCAAAGACGCCGAAGATTTACCATTCTGCTACGGTGCCATCGCTGAACCGCCACAACGGATTGCGCCAATCCTGCACGCTCTGACTCCGTTCGATCACCAATGCTTCGTTGATCTCCACGCCCAGGCCAGGCTTGCTCAGCGGCGCAAAATGCCCGCCCTGCATAGCGAAGTCCTCTTTGTTCACCACATAATCCAGCAGCTCCGCGCCCCTGTTGTAGTGAATGCCCATGCTCTGCTCCTGGAATACTGCATTGCGTGAGACAAAATCCACGTGCAGGCAGGAGGCCAGCGCAATCGGCCCCAGCGGACAGTGCGGTGCCAGCGCTACATCATAAGCTTCGGCCATTGCGGCAATCTTGTAGCATTCGGTGATGCCCCCGGCGTGGGAGAGATCCGGTTGCAGGATAGCCAGCCCGCCCGCTTCCAGGACGCGCTTAAATTCAAAGCGGGAGTACATCCGTTCACCGGCCGCAATCGGGATATGCGTTTGCGCAGCAAGACGAGGATAATATTCCGCCTGCTCCGCCAGCACCGGTTCTTCAATAAACAGCGGGCGGTATGGCTCCAGCTCTTTGATCAGGATTTTTGCCATCGACGCACTGACGCGACCGTGGAAATCCAGGCCGAACTCAATCTCATTGCCGAAGGCTTCACGGATCTGCGCTACGGTGTTCACCGCCGCATCCACTCTGCGCGAGCTGTCGATAAGCCCCATCTCTTCACAGCCGTTGAGCTTGAAGGTATTCACGCCGATTTCACGCAGTTTCCTGATGCCCTCAATCACTTCCGCAGGACGATCGCCCCCCACCCAGCTGTAAGCCTTAATGCTGTCACGCACCAGACCGCCCAACAGTTGCCAGACAGGCACGCCCAGCACTTTGCCTTTGATATCCCACAACGCCTGATCGATACCGGCGATAGCGCTCATCAGGATTGGCCCACCGCGATAGAATCCACCCCGGTACATGACCTGCCAGAGGTCATTGATGCGCGCAGGGTCCTGGCCGATAAGGTAGTCTGAAAGTTCATGAACAGCGGCTTCCACACTTTTGGCCCGCCCTTCGATCACCGGCTCACCCCAGCCCACCACACCTTCGTCCGTCTCTATCTTCAGAAACATCCAGCGCGGCGGCAGGCGATAAGTGGTCAGTTTTGTGATTTTCATTGTACGGCTTCCTTATAAGCGGCAACGAAGGCGCGTGCCTGTTCAACGGTGCGTGAAACGGGCTGCCCGGCACGGTAGAGATCGCTACCCAGACCGGCACCAATGCAGCCTGCGGCCAGAAACGCATGGAGATTTTCAGGGGTGACGCCGCCCACGGCGAACACCGGTACGTCCGCTGGCAGCACGGCTTTCAACGCCCGGATATAGTCTGGGCCAAAGGCAGAGGCAGGAAAGATTTTCAGCGCCTGCGCGCCCGCTTTCAGCGCGGCAAAGGCTTCAGAAGCCGTGGCGCATCCTGCTGCCACCGTCATCCCCTTTTCAACCGCGCGGCGGATCACCGCACTGTCACTGTTGGGGGTCACCACCAGCTGGCTGTTCATGGTTGCAAGCAGGTCAACCTGCTCAGGTTCCAGCACCGTACCCGCGCCAATCAGCGCTTTATGACCAAACGTGGCGACCATGCTGGCGATACTTTTCTGCCACTCCGGGGAGTTAAGCGGGATCTCAATGGCCTCAAAGCCAGCTTCAATCAGCGCGGCGACATGCTCTTCAGCTTCTTCAGGACGAATGCCGCGTAAGATAGCGATCAGCGGCAGCTTAGTGGACCAGTTCATTAACGATACTCCTGATTCCTTGCTGGAAGGCCCGATCGCCCTCCAGCAGTTGGGCGCTCAGCCCGGTAAAAGCCATCGCTTTTTGGTAGCGGTCGGCCAGAGAATTACCTGCAATAAGGGTTAACGGGGCGTTATCCCCCTGGATAAATGTGCCTGCCATCTGCGCCACTTCATGGCCAATCAGCAGGCCGGAGAGGAACTCACCAATGGTTTCACGCGGGCGGGTTCCCAACAGATGAGCGGCACGGACTTCAAATAACCGGCTCAGAATAGTGCGGTCGTTTGCCCCGGTTTCCACTCCCTGATGAAAGGCGCCAGCATCCGCCTGCTGTTCAGGCAAACCGGCCCCTATCAGCGAATGCTTCATCAGAATATGGTGTAACTCACCGGTCATCACGGTGCGAAAATCCACGATCTGGCCGCCTTCTTCACGCACCCATTTGCAGTGCGTACCCGGCATCACATAATGTGTGGCGGGAGCAAGCTTTACGGCACCCAACAGCTGGGTTTCTTCGCCGCGCATCACGTTATGGTTGTCGTCGTTCTCCATACTGAGGCCAGGCACAATCCAGGCCCGGTTATCGACGCGGGTCAGGCGTGAGGCAACTTCATTAAGCGACACCGGGCAGGAGAGATAGGGAACGCTCATCCAGCCCGCATTGCTGCCTACCATGCCTGCCATCACCACGGGCAGCTCATTTACCGGCCAGCCTTGCGTGACGGCAGCAAAAACTTCTGGTGGCGTTCTGCCCTCAAGGCGGGTAATGCCCGATTCAGAACGACGCTCTTCCTGACAGATGCCTTCGCGGTAATACCAGGCGCGAAGATTGGTGGAACCCCAGTCGAGTGCGATATAACTTGTCACGTAATGTCCTTAAGTCTTCGGGTTGAGCTGGCTATCATCGTCAGCGCCGCCTGCTCCGCCTCGTCTGGCTTCTGGTGACGAATGGCATCAAACAGCGCTTTATGCTCCTGTAATGTCGCGGGCATATTGCCGCTGTCGGGCATATAGGTGCGTTCAAACACGGCCCGCTGCAAAGAGCTGATCGCCACGCTGAGCTGCTGGAGCACCGGGTTGTGCACAGACTCCAGCACCGCCTCGTGATAGCGAATATCAGCCTGGTTAAACGCATCGCGGTCATTGTGGTGCGTAACCATGTCGTTCAGCGCCGCTTCAATCTTCGCTAAATCGCTGGAGGTAGCGCGTTGTGCAGACCAGCGGGCAATTTGCGGTTCCACCAGGTTACGTACCTCGCTCATGGCGGCAATCAACCGGGGATCCTGGTCATGCTTCAGGGACCACTGGAGCACATCACTGTCCAGAAAATTCCACTGGCTCCGCTGCGTGACAAAGGCGCCACGGTAACGCTTCATCTCCACCAGCCGCTTCGCTATCAACGACCGGAACACTTCACGGATGATATTGCGCGAGGTGCTGAACTGGTCACAGAGTTCGGCCTCTGCCGGGAGCGAACCTCCGGGAGCGTACTTACCTGAGACAATTTCTTCGCCCAGAGTCAGCGTGATGCGATCCGTTTTGCTGAGTTCGTCTTTCATGATGTTCCATGCAGTTGAGTTAACGTCCCTGGTACTTTACCGCCGCCCGCAAGGGGATCGCACTACAAAGATGTTTGGATATTGTTAACCAGTAGCTGCATTGTAGTACCTTAAATACAGGTTGTACTACAATCCAGATCACAAAACAGACAATCGTCTCAGAGGATGTTTTCTCTTCAGGAGGGCTTAAAAGGAGATAAAACTGAGGAGGGCTGCCCCGGCTTAGCCAGGGCAGTAAGACAAGCAGTTACAGCGTAAACTTCTCTATGGCGTGCGCCACGCCATCTTCCATATTGGTTTTGGTAACAAACTGCGCTATCGCTTTTACCGACTCTATGGCATTCCCCATAGCCACGCCGGTTCCGGCAAATTCCAGCATCGCCAGATCGTTCTCCTGGTCACCAATCGCCATCACTTCCTCGCGGGAAAGTCCCAGCTTATCGGCCAGCGCCTTAACGCCAGCGCCTTTGTTGACCTGCTTGTTCAAAATTTCCAGATAATAGGGAGAACTTTTCATAATGGTATAGCGATCGCGGGCCTCCTGCGGCAGACGCGCAATAGCCTGATCCAGCGCTTCGGGCGGATCGATCATCATTACTTTTGGGAAAGTCATGGCGGGGTCCATCTCCTCAACGGCACGGTAATGCAGAGGAATGCCGGTCAGGTAAGATTCATGGACGGTGTAGGGGCTGATATCTTTGTTCGCGGTGAACAGCTGGGATTTGGTCAGCGCCTGGAAATGGACGCCAAGCTCCCGCGCCAGCTTTTCAAAATAGAGATAGTCATCATGCGTCAGCGTCACTTCTGCCACGCAGTCGCCGGTGGCGGCTTTCTGTACCAGTGCGCCATTATTGGTGATGCAGTACTGCCCCTCCAGCTGTAAATCCAGCTCCATCAGATAACGCTGCACGCCGATAAAGGGGCGCCCCGTGGCCAGAACAATCGCTACTCCTTTCTCGCGCGCGGCGTTGATCGCCTGCTTCACGCCTGGGGTAACTTCATGTTGTGGATTCAGCAGGGTGCCGTCCATATCAATCGCAATCAATTTTATTGCCATAACGTCCTCGTCAGCTCAGGGTTTATTCTCATGCTAGCGCGATTCAGCTCACATTGACCAGCGTGATGCACTGCCGCTGTCGTTAACAGCGGCAAACTCCATATTAAATTGGCACTAAAAATGGCTGTTTTACGTGTGTAGAGTTTAACCAGTTATGACAGAATCAGGTTGCGAGACATTCAAGGAGGAAACATATGAATATTGTCATCGTGAGTAAAGACAGCTTTTTCATTTCAGGCGTGATCGGCTTAATTCAGGAGGCCTGGTCGCCGGGGATCGACAGCCCGGTGTTTCTGATAGCAGACGAGCACAGGTCATTACTGGTGCCCGATATTGTTATCACCGATGTATGCAAAATGACCGCTATTTCTCTCCATCCAAAGCTGTCAGGGCCAGCTCGGGATAAGGATAATGTGAGGGAGCGTTACGTCTCCTTCTTTCTGGCGGCGCAGTGCCCTGACGAATTAAGATCCTGCTCGCAGCATCTGATTCGGCTTAAAAAGAGGGATTCTGCCCGGCAGCTCCAGAAGCTGGTCAGACGTTTAAACACCCCCGGTTACGCCAAAGAAAATCATAATGCCGTTGTATTAAGCAGGCAGCAGGCAATGGTGGTGAAATATACCCGACTTGGCCTCTCTCTCACCGACATCTCCAGGGTCACCAATCTGAGCATCAAAACCATCAGTACCCATAAACGCGCCTTAATGCGCAAGCTGGACATAAAAAATAACAGTGATTTTTACCGTTACGCGCTGGTGAACTCCACCTCACGCTGAAAAAAGCATAAAAAAAAGGCAGATCCGGAGATCTGCCTTTTTCATTGTTCGCTGTTATCAGATATCGATGTTGGCTGCCCGCAGCGCATTCTCTTCGATAAATGCACGACGTGGTTCTACCGCATCACCCATCAGCGTGGTAAACAGCTGGTCAGCCGCAATGGCATCTTTTACCGTTACACGCAGCATGCGGCGGCTGTCCGGATCCATGGTGGTTTCCCACAGCTGCTCCGGGTTCATTTCGCCCAGACCTTTATAACGCTGTACAGAGAGACCACGGCGTGACTCTTTCACCAGCCAGTCCATCGCCTGCTCAAAGCTTTCAATCGGCTGACGACGTTCGCCACGTTCGATATAGGCATCTTCTTCAATCAGGCCGCGAAGCTGTTCACCCAGTGCACAAAGCTTGCGATACTCGCCGCCGGTCACGAATTCAGTATCCAGCGCATAGTCAGTATCTACACCATGAGTGCGGATACGAACAATCGGCTCAAAGATATGGAGTTCCAGATTCTCGCGTACCAGCCCGGAGTAAGAGCTACCGTGCTGCTCTTTCTCGTTCAGCATCGCTACCAGACCGTCAGTCCAGCTCTGCACCGGTTCCTGTACCGAAAGATCGCTCAGCGTTGAGTGATAGATCAACGAGTTAAGCAGGGCTACCGGATAACGGCGCTCCATACGTTTGATCATCTTACGGGTGCTGTTGAACTCCGCCACCAGGTTTTCCAGCGGTTCACCAGCCAGAGGTGGCGCTTCTGCGTTGGCATGCAGCGTGGCACCGTCCAGCGCAATGGCTATCTGGTACTGATCCATCGCGTCATCATCTTTAATGTACTGCTCCTGCTTGCCTTTCTTCACTTTGTAGAGCGGCGGCTGGGCAATATAGACATGACCACGTTCAATGATTTCCGGCATCTGACGATAGAAGAAAGTCAGTAACAGCGTACGGATGTGCGAACCATCGACGTCCGCATCGGTCATGATGATGATGCTGTGATAACGCAGCTTGTCCGGGTTATATTCGTCACGGCCAATGCCGCAGCCCAGCGCGGTAATCAGCGTGGCGACCTCCTGCGAAGCGAGCATCTTGTCGAAACGCGCTTTTTCCACGTTAAGGATTTTCCCCTTCAACGGCAGAATGGCCTGATTTTTACGGTTACGTCCCTGCTTGGCTGAACCGCCTGCGGAGTCACCCTCCACCAGGTAGATTTCAGACAGCGCCGGATCACGCTCCTGACAGTCCGCCAGTTTGCCCGGCAGGCCTGCCAGATCCAGCGCGCCTTTACGGCGGGTCATTTCACGGGCGCGGCGAGCCGCTTCACGGGCACGGGCCGCATCGATAATTTTACCGACGACGATCTTCGCATCACCCGGGTTTTCCAGCAGATATTCTGCCAGCAGTTCGTTCATCTGCTGCTCAACCGCCGTCTTCACTTCAGAAGAAACCAGTTTATCTTTGGTCTGCGAGGAGAATTTCGGATCCGGCACCTTCACGGAAACCACAGCGATCAGGCCTTCACGGGCGTCATCACCGGTGGCGCTGACTTTGGCTTTTTTGCTGTAGCCTTCTTTATCCATATAGGCGTTCAGGGTACGCGTCATCGCGGTACGGAACCCCACCAGGTGCGTGCCGCCATCGCGCTGCGGAATGTTGTTGGTAAAGCAGTAGATGTTTTCCTGGAAACCATCGTTCCACTGCAAAGCCACTTCCACGCCAATACCATCTTTTTCCGTCGAGAAGTAGAAGACATTAGGGTGAATAGGCGTTTTGTTTTTGTTCAGATACTCCACGAACGCCTTAATACCGCCTTCGTAGTGATAGTGATCGTTTTTGCCGTCGCGCTTGTCTTCCAGCTTGATAGAGACGCCGGAATTAAGGAATGAAAGCTCACGCAGACGCTTGGCCAGGATTTCATATTCGAAATCGGTGACGTTGGTAAAGGTCTGATGGCTTGGCCAGAAACGCACGCGCGTTCCGGTCAGGTCCGTTTCACCGGTCACGCTCAGAGGAGCCTGAGGCACGCCATGCACGTAAATCTGCTGGTGAACTTTGCCTTCACGGCGAATGGTCAGCTCCAGTTTTTCCGACAGAGCATTCACCACGGAAACCCCTACGCCATGCAGGCCGCCGGAGACTTTATAGGAGTTATCATCGAACTTACCGCCTGCGTGCAGCACGGTCATGATCACTTCCGCCGCAGAGATGCCCTCTTCTTCATGGATACCGGTAGGAATACCACGGCCATCATCCTGCACGGAAACAGAGTTATCCGCATGAATAGTAACCAGAATATCTTTACAGTGACCGGCGAGTGCTTCGTCGATGGCGTTATCCACGACCTCGAATACCATGTGGTGCAGACCGGTGCCGTCATCCGTATCGCCGATATACATACCAGGGCGTTTGCGTACTGCATCAAGCCCTTTCAGAACTTTGATACTTGAGGAGTCATAAGAATTCGACATCAACGTTTCTCGCTCGTTTAATCTTCAGGTTGAACCGCTATTTTACCCTGTTCTACGTGGAACATCTTGCCCTTTTCGTCAGCCATGTCGAACACGTGTTCGGCACCAATTGCGCTGACAAAAACCTGGGCATGAGTGGCTTTCAGTCGCGCCGCTAACAGCTGCCGACGCGTTTCATCCAACTCAGAGGCAAAATCATCTATCAGATACAGGCAACGTCGCCCGTTCTGTCGGGTAAGAAACTCACCCTGCGCCAGTCTGAGGGCGCACATCAGCAGCTTTAACTGGCCGCGTGAGAGTAAATCTTCCACCGGCGTCCCGTCGGCACGGATACGAAAATCCGCTTTGTGCGGGCCGCTGGCGGTATAGGTTAGCGCCCGATCGCGTTCAAACTGGCGTTCGAGCAGCTCGCTGTAATCGCTCTCTTTATCCCAGCCGCGCTGGAAAGAGAAGTTCAGCTGAAATTCCGGTAAAAATTGTGCGCAGGTGGCGTTGATATCCGCCGCAATCGCTTCACTGTAGGCTGCACGCCATGTGCTTATCTGTTCGGCCAGCGGAGCCAGCTCCTGATCCCAGGCGCGAATTTGCTGATAGCGGGAAACCTGCCGCAACGCCGCATTGCGCTGTTTCAGCAGCCGCCGGAGGTTGCTCCAGGCGGTGAAAAAGCCGGGTTCATTGTGAAAGCAGCCCCAGTCGATGTAAGCACGGCGATATTTTGGCCCGCCATTCAACAGGGTAAAGCCTTCCGGGGTGATAAGCTGCATCGGCAGCATCTGCGCCAGCTCGGCCACTTTATGCCCGTCGCTGCCATCAATCCGTACCTTGCTCTCTCCGGCACGGTTTTTTGTCAGGCCGACAGAAATTTCTCTTTCGGCACCTTCGATGCGGCCATGCAGCACAAAAGCGTCCTGATCGTGCCGGATAACCCGTCCCGCCTGTAGGCTGCGGAATGCGCGACCATGGCCCAGGGTGTAGATGGCTTCCAGCACGCTGGTTTTACCGCTGCCGTTAGCGCCCACCAGAAAATTGAAACCGGGAGCCAGCGCCAGATCCGCATTTTCAATATTGCGAAAGTCTTTGATTAGAAGGCGGGTTAAAGCCATTTGAACCACATCCGGGGCATCTCAGAAACGGGAGAAGGCGCAACTGCCGCCTGACGGCCACTCAGGCTGCCTGGCGACAGAGCTGGAACTCTGCCTCGCGTCCCGTCTCCGTTTCGCGTGGCGCCCCAAAGATATGGGGGCAAAAGTTCTGGTTACAACCTCATTGGCATCACAACGTAAGCCGCGCTCTGACTGGCCGCATCCTCGATCTGTACGCTGGAAACGGAGTCCGTTAACAGCAAACGCACATTCTCGCATTTCAGTGCGTTAAGCACGTCAAGCACGTAGCTGACGTTAAAGCCGATCTCTAAATCGGTGCCACCATAAGTGACGTCCAGCATCTCTTCCGCTTCTTCCTGTTCAGGGTTATTCGCCGTGATCTTCAGCTGATTTTCGCTGATATAGAGGCGAACGCCACGGAACTTCTCGTTAGAGAGAATGGCCGCGCGCGCGAAAGCCTGCTTGAGAATATCGCAGCCCGCATCCAGGGTTTTATCGGGGTTCTTTGGCAAAACGCGGCGATAATCCGGGAAACGGCCATCAACAAGCTTGGAGGTAAAGATAAAGTCGCCAACGTGGGCACGAATGTTGTTGCTGCCAATCTGCACCTGGAGAGGCGTTTCGCCGCCGTCAAGCAGACGAACCAGCTCAATCACCCCTTTACGCGGCACGATCACCGAATGGTTTGGCAGCGACTGTCCAACCGGCATAGAGCAGACCGCAAGGCGGTGACCGTCAGTAGCTACGGTACGCAGCTCTTCCCCTTCGGTTTCAAACAGCATGCCGTTCAGATAGTAACGAACGTCCTGATGCGCCATTGAAAACTGCGTGGCTTCAATCAAACGCTTCATGGTGGCCTGAGGAAGGGTGAATTCCACCTCGCTTTGCCAGTCATCCAGGTTCGGGAAGTCGCTGGCAGGCAGCGTGGAGAGCGAGAAGCGGCTGCGGCCAGAGCGCACCAGCATCCTTTCACCGTCCAGCATCACGGTGATCTCTGCGCCTTCCGGCAATCCCCGACAAATATCAAAGAATTTGCGTGCCGGTACCGTGGTGGCGCCCGGTTCGTGATCCTGTGTCAGCGCGACACGGGCCACCATCTCCATTTCCAGATCGGTGCCGGTCAGCAACAGGCTGCCTTCATTCACCTGTAGCAGCAGGTTGCCGAGGATAGGTAAAGTTGGCCGGCCGCCCAGTGGACTGCTGACCTGCTGTAAGGGCTTGAGTAAATGCTCGCGTTCTACAATAAATTTCATAGCGTCAGGAGGATAATGTTCTGATTAAATTTGAGAAATCTTCTTTAATATCGTGACTTTCTTCACGCAGCTGCTCGATTTTACGACAGGCATGCAGCACCGTGGTATGGTCACGACCCCCGAAAGCATCACCGATTTCCGGCAAACTGTGGTTGGTCAACTCTTTGGCCATTGCCATCGCCATCTGGCGGGGACGCGCCACCGAGCGGGAACGCCGCTTGGAGAGCAGATCGGCCACCTTGATTTTGTAATACTCTGCCACCGTTTTCTGGATGTTGTCGATGGTGACCAACTTTTCCTGAAGAGCCAGCAGATCGCGCAGGGCTTCCCGCACAAAATCGATAGTGATGGCCCGGCCGGTAAAATTGGCATTGGCAATCACACGGTTCAACGCGCCTTCCAGTTCGCGCACGTTGGAGCGCAGACGTTTAGCAATAAAGAAAGCCACTTCCCCCGGCAGACGGATATCGTTTTCATCCGCTTTCTTCATCAGGATCGCCACGCGGGTTTCCAGTTCAGGCGGCTCGATCGCCACCGTTAATCCCCAGCCAAAGCGGGATTTCAGACGATCTTCCACCCCGTTGATCTCTTTTGGATAGCGATCCGAAGTCAGAATGATCTGCTGATTGCCTTCCAGCAAAGCATTAAAGGTGTGGAAGAACTCTTCCTGAGAGCGCTCTTTATTGGCAAAGAATTGAATGTCATCAATCAACAGCGCATCTACCGAACGGTAGTAGCGCTTAAACTCTTCAATGGCATTGTTCTGTAGCGCCTTCACCATATCCTGCACAAAGCGCTCGGAGTGCATGTAGACCACTTTCGCATTTGGCTTACGCGCCATAATGCCGTTGCCTACCGCATGCAACAGGTGAGTTTTACCCAGACCCGTGCCGCCATAAAGGAACAGAGGATTATAAGCGCCGCCGGGATTGTCTGCGACCTGGCGGGCTGCCGCACGCGCCAGCTGGTTTGATTTACCTTCAACGAAGTTATCAAAGTTGTGCTTGGTGTTAACGTTCGAGCGGTAAGAAAGCTCTGCCGGTGCCGGCATGTTGTCCCAGCTTGGGCGCGAAGGCGCCGGACGTGAACCCTGCATCGGCGGGCTGGCCTGAGCGGCGCTCGCCATAACCGGCTGGCTGATCTGCCGTGTCACCGGCTTACTGCCTACTTCAAAACGCAGTAACGGCGTGTCTGCACCGCAGAAATCATTCAGCAGGGCGTTAATGTTATTAAGGTATTTATCCCGAACCCAATCGAGCACAAACCGGTTTGGTGCATACAGGGCCAACGTGTTGTCGTTCAATTCGGCCTGCAATGGACGTATCCACATGCTGAATTCGGTGGCAGGTAGTTCATCCTGCAAACGGGCAAGACACTGTTGCCAAAGCGTAAGTGACACGGCGGACTCCACTCGAAAAAATTCGATAAGAAAAAAGGCGCTGAAGCGATAAATTCATCATTGTTGACGTATGCAGATGAGGCGCATACGAACCGCTGTCCGCGGTTATCCCGCCACTGTTCGACCCGGAGGATCGCAAACGGAAGGGCGGATCATAGCGTAAAGCGAAGCAGAGATCTTCACTTTCTACACAGTTTTGTTCCAATTTATCCACAGGCCCAGAGACGCGGGGATAAGTGTAGGCTTTCGGCCATAAAAGGCATTCAGGATCGTCTGCTTTCGGTGAATTTTAAAGGTGCCGTCACGTTATTATCGCAAACGTGATGTAAGAGGATCGCAAGAAGATCCTGGCCGATCCTTGCGCTTTATCCCAGACGCCGTATAATTCTTGCCCCGGCGTATTGCGCTCTGGCCCAAACCGGCTGGTTTTGCGGTCGAATGGGATATCCAGGCGCGGCTTTTTAACGCGAAGTAAATTGACTCCGGACTGTACAATTATTACAATCCCGCCTCTTTATTAAAGACACACTGAGGCGTCGGTCGGTTTTCTGACCATCAAAACGCGTCACCCAGTGAAAATTTTCCAAGTTTAGGTAGAAATCGCCATGAAACGCACTTTTCAACCGTCCGTACTGAAGCGTAACCGTTCACACGGTTTCCGTGCTCGTATGGCAACAAAAAATGGTCGTCAGGTTCTGGCACGTCGTCGTGCTAAAGGCCGTTCACGTCTGACCGTTTCTAAGTAATAAAAGCTAACCGCTGAGTGGTTAAGCTCGCATTTCCCAGGGAGTTACGTTTGTTAACTCCCACTCATTTCACTTTCGTCTTCCAGCAGCCACAAAGAGCTGGCACGCCGCAAATTACTATTCTCGGCCGCCTGAACTCGCTGGGGCATCCCCGCATCGGTCTTACCGTCGCAAAAAAACACGTCAAACGCGCGCATGAACGCAACCGGATCAAGAGATTGACCCGCGAGAGTTTTCGCCTGCGTCAGCATGAACTTCCAGCAATGGATTTTGTGATCGTGGCGAAAAAAGGCGTGGCTGACCTGGATAACCGTGCGCTGACGGAAGCGTTGGAGAAACTATGGCGTCGTCACTGTCGCCTGGCTCGCGGCTCCTGATAGCGGCCATTCGCGTGTACCAACGCGCGATAAGCCCGCTACTAGGCCCCCACTGTCGTTTCCACCCCACCTGTTCTCAATATGGAATTGAGGCATTGCGCAGGTTTGGGGTGGTAAAAGGCAGTTGGTTGACGCTGAAACGCGTATTAAAATGCCACCCCTTAAACCCGGGTGGCGACGATCCGGTGCCGCCACATAACCATTGATACCAGAGAACATTAACGATGGATTCGCAACGCAATCTTTTTCTCATCGCTTTTCTGTTCGTGTCTTTTATGATCTGGCAAGCCTGGCAGACGGACCATGCTCCGCAGCCTGTGCAGACGCAGACCACGCAAAACACGACAGCAACCGGTGATGCCGCAAACCAGGGTGTCCCTGCCAGCGGCCAGGGCAAAACGATCACCGTTAAGACTGATGTCCTGTCTTTACATATCAACACCCGTGGTGGCGATATTGAACAGGCACAGCTGCTGACTTACCCGGACAAACTGGGTTCTTCACAGCCATTCCAGCTGCTGGAAACTACCCCAGGTTTTCTGTATCAGGCGCAAAGCGGTCTGACCGGTCGTAACGGCCCGGACAACCCGGCTAACGGCGCGCGTCCTCTGTTCACCACCACTCAGGAAAGCTATGAGATGGCGGACGGTCAGAGCGAATTGCGTATCCCGATGACCTACACCGCTGAGAACGGCGTAACCTACACCAAAACCTTCGTTCTGAAGCGCGGTGAGTTTGCCATCAATGTGGACTACCAGATCAACAACACCACCCAGCAGCCGCTGGAAGTGGCAATGTTTGGTCAGCTGAAGCAGACCATCGACCTGCCTAAACACCGTGATACCGGCAGCAATAATTTTGCGCTGCATACTTTCCGTGGTGCGGCTTACTCCAGCAGTGAGACCAACTACGAGAAGTACAAATTCGATAAAATCAGCGATAACGAAAACCTGAGCACCACTACCAACAATGGTTGGGTGGCGATGCTTCAGCAATATTTCGCTACTGCCTGGGTGCCTCGTACCAACGGTACCAATACGCTTTACACCACTAATCTGGGTAACGGTATTGCTGCTGTGGGTTACAAATCTTCCCCGATCTCTGTCGCGCCGGGCTCACAGCAAAACCTGGCTGCCACCTTGTGGGTAGGCCCGGAAATTCAGGACAAGATGGCCGCTATCGCGCCTCATCTCGACCTGACGGTAGATTATGGTTGGTTATGGTTTATCTCGCAGCCGCTGTTCAAACTGCTGAAATTCCTGCACAGCTTTATCGGTAACTGGGGCTTCTCCATTATCGTTATCACCTTTATTGTCCGTGGCATCATGTACCCGCTGACCAAAGCGCAGTACACCTCCATGGCAAAAATGCGCATGCTACAGCCGAAAATTCAGGCTATGCGTGAGCGTATGGGTGATGATAAGCAGCGCATGAGTCAGGAGATGATGGCGCTCTACAAAGCAGAGAAAGTGAACCCGCTGGGCGGCTGTCTGCCGCTGGTGATCCAGATGCCTATCTTCCTGGCGCTGTATTACATGCTGATGGGTTCGATTGAACTGCGCCATGCGCCGTTTGCGCTCTGGATCCATGACCTTTCTGCGCAAGACCCCTACTACATCCTGCCGATCCTGATGGGCGTGACGATGTTCTTCATTCAGAAGATGTCGCCAACCACCGTGACCGACCCGATGCAGCAGAAGATCATGACCTTTATGCCGGTTATCTTTACCGTGTTCTTCCTGTGGTTCCCATCCGGCCTGGTGCTGTACTACATCGTCAGTAACCTGGTGACCATTATCCAGCAGCAGCTGATCTATCGCGGCCTGGAAAAGCGTGGCTTACACAGCCGCGACAAGAAGAAAGCGTAATTTGCGCGAATAACCGCAAATAACCCAGTAAAATAAGGCGGTCAGATGACCGCCTTATTTTTTGCCTTAAAAAGAGAGTTAACTATGAGTCACAGCGAAACTATTGTCGCTCAGGCGACCCCGCCAGGCCGCGGTGGTGTGGGCATTCTGCGGGTTTCCGGCAGCCAGGCGTCAGAGGTGGCTCAGGCGCTGCTGGGCAAGCTGCCAAAACCACGCTATGCCGATTACCTGCCTTTTTGCGACAGCGAAGGCAACGCGCTGGATCAGGGCATCGCGCTGTGGTTCCCCGGCCCCAACTCCTTCACCGGAGAGGATGTGCTGGAGCTTCAGGGGCATGGCGGGCCGGTAATCCTCGATATGCTGTTAAAGCGGATCGTCTCCCTGCCAGGCGTACGTATTGCCCGTCCTGGTGAATTCTCTGAACGTGCATTCCTGAACGACAAACTCGACCTGGCGCAGGCAGAGGCAATTGCGGATCTGATTGATGCCAGTTCAGAGCAGGCGGCGCGTTCTGCTTTAAACTCGTTACAGGGCGCTTTTTCGCTGCGTGTAAACAACCTTGTGGAAGCGCTCACTCACCTGCGAATCTATGTAGAGGCAGCGATCGACTTCCCGTATGAGGAGATTGACTTCCTTTCTGACGGCAAAATTGAAGCGCAGCTGAATCAGGTGATAGGCGATCTCGACGAGGTGCGTAACGAAGCCCGCCAGGGTAGCCTGCTGCGTGAAGGAATGAAGGTGGTGATTGCCGGACGCCCTAATGCCGGCAAATCCAGCCTGCTGAATGCGCTGGCAGGCCGTGAAGCTGCCATTGTGACCGACATTGCCGGTACCACGCGCGATGTCCTGCGCGAGCATATTCAGATCGACGGTATGCCGCTGCATGTGATTGATACGGCTGGGCTGCGTGAAGCCAGCGATGAAGTGGAGCGTATCGGTATTGAACGCGCCTGGAAGGAGATAGAACAGGCTGACCGCGTGCTGTTTATGGTCGACGGCACCACAACAGGCGCGACAGAACCCGCTGAAATCTGGCCGGACTTCATTGCGCGCCTTCCGAAGTCGCTACCGATCACCGTGGTACGTAATAAAGCAGATGTTACCGGTGAGCTTCAGGGCTTAACGGAAGTGAATGGTCACTCACTTATTCGTCTCTCAGCCCGCACCGGTGATGGCATTGATGTGCTGCGTAACCATCTTAAAGAGAGCATGGGCTTTTCCGGCAATATGGAGGGCGGTTTTCTCGCCCGCCGTCGCCATCTTCAGGCGCTTGAGTTAGCGTCCACTCACTTACTTCAGGGACGCGACCAGCTGCTGGGCGCACGTGCTGGTGAACTTCTTGCTGAGGAACTTCGGGTCGCGCAGCAGGCGTTAAGTGAGATTACTGGCGAATTTACCTCTGATGATTTACTGGGGCGCATCTTCTCCAGTTTCTGCATCGGTAAATAAGCCTGCGCCGCTGGCTGACAATTTTTACTTCTCTGTTTTTGTCACCGCGAATCATACCGGGCCGTCAGGGTTCTTAACCTGACGGCCCGGCTCCCTTCACGCTTGTGGTTGTGCTTCAGTTGCTCACCTTCATCTTTCTGTTTTTCATCCAGACATTTTCTCTTCAGGATCTGAGAGGCTCACTTTTATGGCTCAGGCCGTAAAACATGATCTTTATCTGAAAGTTTTCAATTAAAGAGTAAGAGAGGTGATATTTGCTAAGAAAATTCTTACAATAACAGTGATGAAATTCCGACCATTTTCATGGAGCGACAGATGGCAGGTCATTTTGCACGCCGGACACTTGTCCACGGCACCCCGCTGGTGCCCAGACTCCCCCAGAAACTGATAAATTTTGCCGACACCCTGGCTGAAAAACGCCGAACACGCTATCTCGCCGCCCGTTCGCTGCTGGCTGAACTGATGCTGCGGATTTACGGTATTACGCAACTTCCTGAATTAACCCTTTCCCCCTGTGGCCGCCCTCGTTTTGTCGATGGCGATTTGCCTGACTTCAGTATTGGCTATGCCGGGAGTATTGTTGGCGTATTGCTGGCCGAGGAAGGTGGCAGAGCCGGGCTGGGAATGGAAATTATGCGTGCCCACAGCCGTCAGACGATGGATCTCTTTCTGCGCGATCTCTCTTCGGGAGAGAGAGCCTGGGTCAATGCCCAAACCGATCCGGTTGAGGCTGCTACCCAGCTTTGGGCAATGCGCAAAAGCCTGCTGAAGCTGACGGATCGGGCAGAAAACCCGCGTGACTCGCTGCGTTTACACCCCGCCTCAGGCAGATTAAGAGCGCTAAATTTTCCGGATATTCAGGCTGTTTCAGACGTTGAACCCCTGCTGCTCTGGTCCTGCGCCTTTTCGCCGGGCAACGAACGGCTGCATCTTTGGGAGCTTGATGAGAAGGAGAACTGGGTCCGGTTGCAGGAGATTCAGATCAACAAAGCCAATATGGGTGAACGCGTGCTGCGTCTGACCAGCATGCCAGCGGAGAGAATAGGGAGCTGTTGATAACCGGCGTCCGGCGAAGAAAAAGATAGGGAGTAAAAGGTGAAAAACAGGCCGTTTTCACGGCCTGTCTGGGGATCAGTGAGCGTCGATAAAAGCAATTTTCAGCACAAACAGTAGCGCAACAATCACCACGCAAGGGCTGATTTCACGCCAGCGACCGGTGCCCAGCTTCATCACGCAATAAGAGATAAAGCCCAGCGCGATACCTTCAGTAATAGAGAAGCTGAACGGCATCATTGCGGTGGTAACAAACGCAGGAACCGCTTCCGTCAAATCATCCCACTTCACGCGCGCCAGGCTTGATGTCATCAGCACACCAACGTAAATCAGCGCACCGGCGGCTGCATAGGCAGGCACCATGCCTGCCAGCGGCGACAGGAACATCACCAGCAGGAACAGAATGCCCGTCACTACCGCCATCAGGCCTGTACGTCCACCAATGGAGACGCCGGAAGAGCTTTCAATGTAGGCCGTTACGGAAGAGGTGCCGATGTAAGCACCCGCTACGGAGCTGATGCTGTCTACGTAAAGCGCCTGCTTCATGCGTGGGAAAGTGCCTTTTTCGTCGGTCAGGCCCGCTTTATCCGTCACGCCAATCAGCGTACCTGAAGAGTCAAACAGGTTAACCAGCATAAAGGAGAAGATGATGCCAGCCATGCCGACATTGAACGAGCCAGCCAGATCGACCTGACCCACTACGGAAGTGACGCCGGTTGGCACTGAGAACACGCCACCAAATTTCACATCGCCTATAGCCAGCCCAATCAGGGTGGTGATCACAATCGAGATCAGAACGGCAATATGAATGTTACGGGAGGCCAGGATGGCGATAATAAAGAAACCCAGCGCGCCCAGCAGGACGCTGTGAGAGGTTAAATCGCCTACTGCCACCAGCGTATCTTTATTGGGTACCACAATGCCGGCATTTTTCAGGCCGATCATCGCAATAAACAGACCAATTCCGGCGGTAATCCCTACGCGCAGGCTGACCGGGATATTCGCAATCATCCAGTAACGGATGCGGAAAATCGTCAATAAGAGCAGTCCCACCGCCCCCCAGAAGATGGCACCCATGCCTACCTGCCAGGAGATGCCCATCGCACCTACCACAACAAAAGCAAAGAAGGCATTCAGGCCCATCGCCGGCGCCAGCGCAACCGGAAGGTTAGCCACCAGGCCCATCAGGATGCTGCCCCCGGCCGCAATCAGACAGGTGGTCACGAAAACCGCCTGAGTGTTCATGCCAGCCACGCCGAGGATCTGCGGGTTAACGAACACGATGTACACCATCGTCAGAAAGGTAGTGAAACCAGCAATCACTTCAGTACGTGCTGTCGTACCGTGCTCCTGCAATTTAAAGATCCGCTGTAGTAGACCTGAATTATTCATTTTGTGATTCCAAAACGGAGAAAAGTTAACGACGGCTATCCTAACCTATAAAATTTATTTTGGTAGCCAACCGCAGGGATTTTTCGCAACCGATTGCGCTGATCTTGCTGCAAGATCGCAACCGCTAACTGGAATTGACATTTGTTAAGCGCAAACCCTCGCCAGTGAAGTAAAGTGAAAGGACAAGAAAATAACGAAGGGAGTGTTTAATGACCGTTGGCTGCATATTTTTTGATTGTGATGGCACGCTGGTAGACAGTGAGCTGCTGTGTACTCAAGCCTATGTAAATACCTTTGCCCGGTTTGGCGGCGAGCTTTCGCTACAGGAGATGTTTGAAAAGTACAAAGGCGTCAAGCTCTATGAGATCATCGACGATGTCTGTGCAGAGCATCACCTTACTGTGAGCAGAGAAGAGTTTGAGCCAGCCTATCGTAAAGAGGTTGCGCGGCTTTTTGATCTGGAACTGAAACCGATTGCTGGTGCCAGAACGCTGTTGGATAGGGTCACCGTACCTATGTGCGTGGTCTCTAACGGCACCGTGCCTAAAATGCAGCACTCGCTGGGACTGACCGGTATGCTGCACCATTTTGATGACCGGTTGTACAGCGGCTACGATATATCAAGCTGGAAGCCCGATCCGGCGCTTATGCTGCACGCCGCAGAGCAGATGGGGGTGGCGATTGAGCAGTGCATTCTGGTAGATGATTCAGAAGCGGGAGCCAGAGCCGGTATCGCTGCGGACATCCCGGTGTTTTACTTCTGTGCGGATGCGCACAACAAGCCGCTCGATCACCCGCTGGTCACCTCTTTTACGGAGATGTCACAGCTCCCGGCGCTGTGGCGTGAACGCGGGTGGGACATCGCGGGCTGAAGAACCGGGGCAAGGGGAATGCCCCGGCATCAGTATGCCGCTGCTGCGTCAGGCTCTTTGCCTGGCTTCAGCCAATAGCCCCCAGCACATCCTCACTCCCCTGCTTTTTCGGCAGCAGAAACAGCGTGGCCGCAATATCCAGCAGGTAAATTAAGGCCAGCAGAGTAATTGCTGCCGTAAAGGAGAGGTTAACCACCAGCAGCCCAATAACCAGCGGCCCAAAGCCGCCCACGCCGCGGCCAAGGTTAAACAATACGTTCTGCGCGGTGGCACGGACCTGGGCTGGATAGGTGTCGGAAATCAGCGCACCGTAGCCGCCAATCATACCGTTCACAAACATGCCCATAATCGCGCCGGTAAAGAGCATCACCGTGGGATCGCGAAGCTGGGCATAAACAATCACCATCACTACCGCGCCGAACTGATAAAGCAGGAAAATTTTCCAACGGGCGAAGCGGTCAGCCAGTACGCCAAACAGCCAGATACCAAAGGTCATTCCTACTACCGTCACCGCGGTCCAGAGTCCCGATTTAGTCAGTGAGAAGCCAAAATTGCTGGAGAGATAGCTTGGCATCCAGATCATCAGGCCGTAATAGCCAAAGTTCTGCACCGAACAGAGGATAAAGATCCCCAGGCTGGCTTTGGTGGTGGCGGCATCCTTAAACAGCAGCCTGATACGGGCGGAGAAAGAAAGTCCCTGATTCACGTCAACATGCCGGGTGAAGCCTTCCGGCTCGCCCATGCCGCGACGGATGGCAAAAGAAGCCAGGGCAGGCAACAGCCCCACCAGAAACATGCCGCGCCAGCCAATATAGCCGAGCAGGAAAGGAGTGATAAACGCCGCCAGCAGCACGCCCAGCTGCCAGCCGATGCCAACCCAGGCTGAAGCACGGTTACGCTTGTTGGCAGGCCATGCCTCGGCGATCAGTGCCATCCCGATGCCAAACTCTCCGCCCAGGCCAACGCCCGCCAGCGTGCGATAGAGCAACAGATCCCAGTAACCCTGCGCAATAGCGCAAAGCCCGGTAAAGAGAGAGAACATCAGAATAGTAAACGTCAGGACGCGAATGCGCCCGAAGCGGTCGCTGAGATGACCGAAAATAATGCCACCCATAACTGCGCCAATCAGCGTCCAGGTCACCAGCGAGCCGGCCTGAGAGGGATTCAGCGCCAGTGAAAGGCTGATGGCGGGCAGCATAAAGCCCAGGATCAGCAGATCAAAACCGTCCATGGCGTAGCCGCTAATGGCAGCCAGCATCGCTTTACCCGGAGTGGCGCCCTTTACAGCTCTCTTTTGTGTCATGAGTGTTCCTTGCCAGAATGTCGTGCGGCAAGTATACGTTTTCAGCGGTTACATTCCAGACGAAAAAAGCAGGCCGGGCGAACCCGGCTTGAGGAGGGATCAGGTGGGATTGTTCTCGCCATTGCTGTCGCCGGTTAACAGCTTATCCAGCTCGTCACCGCCAACGTGGCGGAAATCCTGTCCTTTAACAAAGTAGAAGATAATTTCGCAAATGTTCTGGCAACGGTCACCGATGCGTTCGATAGCACGAGCACAGAACAGCGCGGTCAGCACGCTTGGAATGGTTCGCGGATCTTCCATCATATAGGTCATCAGCTGGCGCACGATGCCCTCATACTCCTGGTCTACTTTTTTGTCTTCCCGGTAGATCTCAATCGCCGCAGTGAGATCCATGCGCGCAAATGCATCCAGCACATCGTGCAGCATCTGGATAGTATGGTGGCCAAGGGACTCCAGGCTCACCAGCAGCGGCTGATGGCTTTGCCCAAATTTCTCCAGCGCCGTGCGGCTGATTTTTTCGGCCACATCGCCAATACGCTCCAGCTCAGAGATGGTTTTGATAATCGCCATCACCAGACGGAGATCGCTGGCGGTTGGCTGACGTTTGGCGATGATGCGCACACAGGCTTCATCAATCGACACTTCCATCATATTGACCTTCTGGTCGCCCTCGATGACCTGCTTCGCCAGCTCGCCATCCTGGTTATGCATGGCAGTAATCGCGTCCGTCAACTGCTGTTCAACCATCCCACCCATGGTTAATACCTGGGTACGGATATGCTCCAGCTCGGCGTTAAACTGCCCGGAGATATGTTTGTTCAGATTCAGGTTATCCATCGTATTCTCCAGTCAACTCAACCGTAGCGGCCGGTAATGTAGTCTTCAGTTTGTTTCTGATGCGGCTTGGTGAACAGCGTGTCGGTGTCGCTGAACTCAATCAGTTCGCCCAGATACATAAAGGCCGTGTGATCGGAGCACCGTGCAGCCTGCTGCATGTTGTGCGTAACGATAACCACGGTGTAATCCTGCTTAAGCTCGGTGATCAGCTCTTCAATTCTGCCCGTAGAGATAGGATCCAGCGCAGAGCAGGGTTCATCAAGCAGCAGCACTTCAGGGCGAATCGCAATTCCCCGCGCAATGCACAAACGCTGCTGCTGGCCGCCCGAGAGACTGTAACCACTCTGATGCAGTTTGTCTTTGGTTTCCGTCCACAGCGCCGCTTTGGTCAGCGCCCACTGTACGCGCTCATCCATATCAGCACGCGAGAGCTTTTCAAACAGACGTACGCCAAACGCAATGTTGTCATAAATGGACATCGGGAACGGCGTGGGCTTCTGAAATACCATCCCCACGCGGGCGCGCAGCAGGGCGATATCCTGGCTGGCGGTCAGAATATTTTCCCCATCCAGCATGATTTCGCCTTCGGCGCGCTGCTCCGGATAAAGGGAGAACATTTTGTTAAAAGTACGCAGCAGGGTGGACTTGCCACAGCCTGACGGGCCGATAAAGGCGGTAACCTGGTTTTTGGCAATATCCAGATTGATGTTTTTCAGCGCATGAAATTTACCGTAATAGAAGTTCAAATCACGAACCTGAATCATCTTACGTGAGGTGTTGTCAGCCATTCTCTTTCTCGCTTATTCGCGCCGCCGCAGCCGCGCCAGGAAATTAATGTTTACTACGGGCAAAAATAACGCGTGCCAGGATATTGAGTAACAGCACGCAAACGGTTATCAGCAGCACCCCCGCCCAGGCCAGACTCTGCCATTCGGCAAACGGACTCATGGCAAATTTAAAGATGGTCACCGGCAGGTTAGCCAGCGGCTGCATCATATCGGTACTCCAGAACTGGTTAGAGAGCGACGTAAACAGCAGCGGAGCGGTCTCTCCGGCAATACGGGCAATCGCCAGCAGTACCCCGGTCAGAATGCCGGAGACAGAAGCCTTGAGCGTAATGGCTGAAATCATCTTCCATTTCGGCGTACCCAGCGCATAGGCCGCTTCACGCAGGCTGTCCGGCACCAGTTTCAGCATGTTTTCCGTGGTACGAATCACAATGGGGACTTGCAAAAGCGCCAGAGCAATCACACCAGCCCAGCCCGAGAAGTGTTGCATCTGAGCCACCACAAGGGTGTAAACAAACAGGCCAACCACAATTGAGGGAGCAGAAAGCAGGATATCGTTGATAAAACGGATAACTTCTGCAAGCCAGGATTTACGCCCATACTCCGCCAGATAGATCCCGGCCATGATCCCCAGCGGGGTGCCAATCACTGTGGACCAGAGGATCAGCAATCCGCTGCCCGCAATAGCGTTCGCCAGACCACCGCCCGCCGTATTGGGCGGCGGCGTATTTTCCGTAAACAGCGACAGCGTCATGCCATCCACGCCGCGCGTCACGGTGGCAAACAGGATCCACACCAGCCAGAACAGCCCAAACGCCATGGTCAGCAGCGACAGGGTCAGAGCAATGCGGTTCTTCATCCGACGCCATGCCTGCATTTTACGGCGTGACGCTAACAGCTCAGCACGAGTCTGCATCTCCATGGTGGTCATGAACGCGCTCCTTCACTTTTCGCCAGACGTAAAATCATGAACTTTGAGCAGGCCAGCACGATAAAGGTGATGACAAACAGGATCAGACCCAGCTCCATCAGTGCGGCGGTATGCACACCGGATTCAGCTTCGGCAAATTCGTTTGCCAGTGCCGAGGTAATACTGTTACCCGGCATAAACAGTGAAGGACTATCCAGCTGGTAGGTGTTACCGATAATAAAGGTCACAGCCATGGTTTCACCCAGAGCACGGCCCAGGCCCAGCATCACGCCGCCAATCACACCATTTTTGGTGAACGGAAGCACCACCCGCCAGATGACTTCCCAGGTAGTACAGCCAATGCCATACGCCGACTCTTTCATCATCACCGGAGTCTGTTCAAACACGTCACGCATCACTGAAGCGATGTAGGGAATGATCATGATGGCCAGAATAATTCCGGCAGCCAGAATGCCTATCCCAAATGCAGGCCCCGAGAACAGCGCGCCGACGATGGGTATGTTCGCCATCAGGTCGCCCAGCGGCGTCTGGAAGTAGTTAGCAAACAGCGGGGCGAAGATAAACAGCCCCCACATGCCATAGACAATACTTGGGATCGCGGCCAGCAGCTCAATCGCCACACCCAGAGGACGGCGTAACCAGCCAGGGGCAAGTTCTGTCAGGAACAGCGCGATACCAAAACTAACCGGAACGGCGATAACTAACGCAATCACCGAGGTTACGACGGTGCCATAGATAGGCACCAGCGCACCAAATTGTTCGTTGGGAGCATCCCAGGTTTTGGTCCACAGGAAAGAGAAGCCGAACTTCTGCATGCTGGGCCAGGAGGAGAAGATCAGAGAGACAATAATGCCGCCGAGCAGAAACAGCACAATCAGCGCAGCCAGTTTTACCAGCGCACCGAAGATGAGGTCACCCTGTTTGCCGGGGGCTTTAAATGTCGGCTTGGTTTCAGCCATAGGATTCCCGATATTGAAAGTGTAGGGGCGGCACGACGATGCCGCCCGATGGAACAGGCCGGATTACCCGGCCCCTACAACCGCTTAGTAAAGCGCTTTACCCGAGCCATCTTTTACGTTGGTTTTCCATGCTGCGCGGATCTGCTCAACAACAGAGTCCGGCAGTGAAGCGTAGTCCAGGCTGTTAGTGGTTTTGCCACCGTTTTTGTAAGCCCAGTCAAAGAACTTCAGTACAGCAGCACCTTTCTCAGCATTTGCCTGCTCTTTGTGCACCAGAATGAAGGTGGTGGAGGAGATTGGCCAGGCATCAGCTCCTTTCTGGTAAGTCAGGTCCTGTGCGAAAGATTCGCTCCAGTTAGCGCCTTTCGCGGCGTTGCTGAAACTCTTCTCGCCTGGCTCCACGGCTTTGCCGTCGGCATCAATCAGTTTGGTGTAAGCCAGGCTGTTCTGTTTGGCATAGGCGTACTCAACATAGCCGATAGAGCCAGGCAGGCGCTGTACGAAGGCCGCAACGCCGTCGTTACCCTTACCGCCAAGACCGGTAGGCCAGTTTACGGTGTTGCCTTTACCAATTTTGCTGTTCCAGTCGCTGTTAACTTTTGCCAGGTAGCTGGTGAACACGAACGAGGTGCCTGAACCGTCAGCGCGGCGAACCACGTTGATGTTGCTGTCTGGCAGCTTCACACCTGGGTTCAGCTTGGTAATAGCCGGGTCGTTCCACTTTTTGATGGTGCCCAGGTAGATGTCGCCCACGGTTTTTCCGTCCAGCGTCAGCTGGCCAGATTTAATACCCGGAATATTAACGGCCAGCACTACGCCGCCGATCACGGTAGGGAACTGGAACAGGCCATTTTTCTGCAAATCTTCATCTTTCATTGGCGCATCAGATGCACCGAAATCCACAGTCCTGGCAATGATCTGTTTTACACCGCCGGAAGAACCGATGCCCTGATAGTTAACCTGTGCGCCAGTTTCGGTGTTGTAGTCAGCAGCCCATTTATTATAAACAGGCGCCGGGAAGGTGCCGCCAGCGCCGGTCAGATTAGTGGCGGCAATTGCAGAAACCGCGCTCAATGAGAGGGTTACAGCTACGCATTGAGCCAGGGTTTTTTGCATCAGTGTCATGTTCCCTCCAGGGGATTTCAGGTCTGCTGTTTTAACAGGAATAATGATTGTTGCTGGAGGCAAAATAGGACAGTTTGATGACATTACCGTGTACGTAATATGACAATTTTATGACAAAAGTTGGGGCGGCAGCCAGGTGGGTATAACAGACTGGATTTAGTGCGGCAGCTAACAGGGGGTATCAGGGGCAGGAAGCTTATTTTTTTGTACATCGCGCGAAAACACGGCTGTAAATAAATATTTCATCTGTAAAATAATAAAAGCCCTGACTATGACAGCCAGGGCTTTTAGGGTACTACACTTTCATTAATTAGCATTAAATTACTTAATTTTCACATACTGCTGTTTGTACAACTTAGCATGTACAAGTTCGCAAAGATAATATTAGGTTCTGATTCTATAAATACCTCCTATTATTACCAATTAACACGACCTGCCTTTTTACTCTTACACCAGACAGGCTGAACCAGTACAATTCCCCTCGCGATATCTACTTTTTGATGCGTGGCTTTACATCTTCACTTATTGATGCGTTGCCTTACATCATCGCGACTTTATCCCCACTGCGATGAACATAACAACTACGTGGCCTTAAAACATCATGTGGGCTGACAGCTCCTCACTATGATCCCCATACAACAATATAACGAGGCCTTTATCGCAGATAACTCTTTTACGCTCTTAAGCGTCAAACTACTTACTTACTTACTTACTTACTTACTTACTTACTTACTTACTTACTTACTTACTTACTTACTTACTTACTTACTTACTTACTTACTTACTTACTTACTTACTTACTTACTTACTTACTTACTTACTTAC